>ERZ856578.141-NODE-141-length-136590-cov-15.641551_pt1 | contig 136590 bp, 121 predicted proteins | sample MGYA00514384_ERZ856578 | MGnify/ENA primary metagenome ERZ856578 (study PRJEB29103, sample SAMN06111958) | human gut metagenome | biome: human gut; feature: ankylosing spondylitis patient; material: healthy_person | host: Homo sapiens | place: China:Hangzhou... | reverse complement strand
ACGGCACGGCCATTACCGCCCCGGCCAACCCTACCAAAACAGGCTATACCTTTGCCGGCTGGGATAAGACCATTCCCTCCACCATGCCGGCCGGGGATATGACCATCACCGCCCGGTGGACCGAAAACCGGGTCATTGTGATCATCCGGCCGGATGACAGCAAGGATGAGCCGGATCCCGGCATCGTCCACCGGTGGGGCCCCTGGCGCTCCAATGGGGATGGGACCCATACCCGCCGCTGCACGGCCAGCGGCTGCTCCGACCAGCAAAACGGGAAGTGCTACGGCGGCACCCCCAATTGCACCCAGCGGGCAAGCTGCATCCTGTGCGGCGCCAAATACGGCAAGACCGACCCCACCCGCCACGCCTCCCTGGAAAAGCTGGAGGCGATAGCCGCCACAGCGGCGGCCAATGGCCGGGTGGAATGCTGGCACTGCACCGCCTGTGATAAGTACTTTGCGGACGCGAACGGCAAAACGGAGCTCACCGCGGAGAATACAGTAACCGAAAAGGTGCCGCCGAGCATCATCCAGGGCAACGACGCCCGATGGAAAAAGGGCGAAAGCAGCACCCTCACCTTCCGCTCCGATGCGGCGTTTGAGGACCTTATCGAGGTGCTGGTAGATGGCGCGGCGCTGTCCTCCGAAAGCTACGAGAAGCGGAATGGGGAAGGCAACATCATCGTAGAGCTGCGGGAAAGCTACCTGGAGCAGTTGGCCGAAGGGGAGCATACTTTGGCCATTCGCTCGGCAAGGGGAGATGCCACCACCCACTTTACCGTGGAGGCAGCACCCGATGAAACCCATCCGGTGAGCTGGTGGGTTTACGCGGCGGCTCTGGGGGCTTTTGCCATCGGCACCTGTGTCGCAGTGATCTCCTTCCGGCGCAAAAAAGCCGGATAAGTGACAGCAAATAGCAGAGATTCCGGATCTCCTTCGTACCAAGTGTACGGGGGAGATTTTTATTCAATTTTCAAGGTGCAGGTGGGAGGCGGGTTCCCGCTTAAGGCAGACCCCCAAATTGCCCGATGAGGTCTGCTGAAAAGGTGAAACAATAGACCGGCGCCCCTGTTTGACCGGTGGGGCGAAAAGGCTCTCGATTTATTTGGTCGGGGAGAGAACCGACAGGAAAGAATTTTTTGCCGGTGAGAAAAAGTCCTTTCACTAATCCCTGCAAATCGCCCCTTTTTTGCATGTGAGAGGTTAATATTTCACTTTTTTTAATGGAAAGTTTACAAAATGGGGAAATACTGGGCTGGCTTTACATATGATATGGATTTATTAGGGAATAGTTTGATGGGGTTTATTGTGATGTTTTGAGGGGTAGTTTGTGGTCGCCTGTCGGCGGCGCGGAGTCACCAAAGGGTGACGGCTGGTACGCCTGCCCGGCGGGGGGTTACTTTTCTGTGAAGAAAAGTAACCAAAAGTCACTCGGGGAGGGCCCCGAGACCCCCACGCGTCGGTACACCCCGCCCGGAAGTGCTGCACACTCCCGGAGCGGGATTAGACGACGCTTATAAGGTGCCGCAGGCGCATTTTATGTGGGGGTTACTGCAAACCAATAGCAGAAAGTCATGCTGTTGAGCCTATGAGTTGAACAAGCAGTTATTTGCCCAGACGGCCCCTCCCCCGCTGCGGGGGAGGGGGTAGGGGGAGGGGGCAGATGCGCCTGCGGCTACCTTTGGAGCGCATCTGTGCGCAGTACGGATTTGGATTTTTCGGCTGAGAAAAATCTAAATTCGTAGCCAGCACAGCTAAGCGTCAAGAGGGATTGTCAAGGGGGAAGCCCGGTCCCCCTTGACCGTATTTTGGTTCCTTTTGTACGCACAAAAGGAACGCCCCGGCGGCGAGCCGTACCGGTTTTGCACCCTGCAAAATCAATGCCCCGCCGCTAGGCGACCACAATCTTGGCCTAATATTTCTTTTACCTACTTTTCATCACAGAAAAGTAACCCCCCCCGCCGGGTAGGCGTGCTCCCAAAGCCTTGCACAAGGCTCCGCCCCGCCGAAGGCGAGATGAAACTTTGGCATAATTTGTGCCATCAATCCCTCCGGCTCATTTCATTCGCCACCTCCCTTTACACAAGGGAGGCTTTCGCCGACAGGCGACTGCAAACCGGCCTCCGCCGGGTAGGCGAGATGAAATAAGGGCATGAAAAAGCTGCCCGGAGGCAGCAATTCCAAAAAATCAAATTTTGATAACCGGCGTGGTATATTCACTGCCGCAGGGGGCCAGCCCTGGGGTGAAAGCGTGATACAGGTCGGCGGCCCGGGCCTCCAGCACCGCAAAGCGGGCAGCCGTTTCACCGGCCTTTTCCAGCTCCGCCAGCGAGGCTGAAAGCGGCAGGGTATGGCGTCCTTTGGCCCGATTCAGGATCTCCGCCCCCTTGGCGGTAAAACCCAGCACCCGCAGGTAGGGCGGCTCCACAGCCGAAAGCCCGGCGGGCAGCTCCAGCATGGCCGCCAGCAGGATCCTCCTTAAACGCGCGTGGGTGTAGCGCTTGGTTTTGGCTTTGGTCAGCAGCTCCTCGGTGGTTTTTGCCGTGCGCGATGCCCGGTATAGGCGGTGCTCCAGTCCCTCGGTGACATCCGGCAGAGCGGCATAGTCGGTTTCGGTCATCGTGCGCAGGCGTGCAAGAAATGCCCGCTCCCAAAGCTCCAGTTGGGGGAGGGCCCCCCGCTGCCGGGCCAGCTCCAGCTGTTCGGCCATGGTCGGGGGCAGGGAGGAGGAGATATCCTGGCCGGTAAGGAAACGCTGCCGCAGCTGGGAGGCCGAGGGGAAATCGGTATCCGGCTCGGCGGCATCGTGGGGGGCGCCCTGCCGGGAGATGGTAAGAGGCTGAATATCGGAGCCCAGTTGGCGGAGGGCCCGGAGATACTCGATACCGAGGATGTTATTGGGGGAGGAGAGCAGGCCGGCATCTTCCCCAAGGAGGGAGTGGGCGGCGGCCTGCCGGGCTGCCGCAAAGGGCAGGCCCTTTTGCAGATGGGGGGCCAGGGCGGCCGGAAGGTCGGGGGAATCCAGGGCGGCGGCGACCGACCGCAGGGCGGCCAGTTCCCCGCACTCACTGCCAAAGATGAGGGAATCCACCGCGCCAAGGGCGGCCAGACTGGCCACGGCGCCACCGGCAAAGTGCTGGGCGGTGGAAACGGCATAGGGCAGCGGCAATTGGAGGACCAGATCCACCCCGCTGGAAAGGGCGGCGGCGGCCCGGTACTGCCAGGGGCAGAGGGCGGGCTCCCCGCGTTGGACAAAATTGCCGCTGAGGATGGCCACGATATGGGTGGCCCCCTGCTGCCGGGCAGCCTGAACGGGCAGCAGATGGCCCCGGTGCAGCGGGTTCCATTCGGCGATGATGGCGGTGACCTGCATGGATCGGACTCCTTTCGGTGGGGGGATTTATTCCAAAATGGATGGCGGTTTTATAAAAATCAAAACGGATGAGGGCCGGAACTTTTAGCGTGCCTCTAGGGGGCCGGAACTTTCAGATGCTTCAAAGCAGGGAAGGAGCTTTCCCTCCACACAGGGGATGAGTGGGGCGCGAAAAGGCCCGCAGGGCCGGCGGCGCAGCCGCCGTGGGCGGGGCGAAGCCCCGCCAAGCCCGCCGCAGGCGGGCTGCCCTGCGGGCCGTATCCCGGATTTTTTGCGGGTTTGGGGAGGGGCAGAAAGGGGCTGGCAGGGACTGGCCTAGGCTGGAATTTTCGGAATGGTTCTAAGGCCGGGTGAGAGATTTGCGCGGACCGGGCCGGAAAAGCGGGAAAACGCGCGGTAGACAAATGACACAAAGGAGAAGAAATGTAATGGGCGGCATTTGTTTGTTATAGCAAATGTGATATGACTGAATTGCAAAAAAAGCATAAAAGTTTGCGCAAAACATTGACAAAGGTCTTTGATTCCAATAATATAAAATGGACAAAAAAGTGTCAAGTCCCGGCGGGGCTTGGTGAAAAATGACGCAAAAGGAGATGATACACGGATGAATATTCTGGTGATCAACGCGGGCAGCTCTTCCCTGAAATATCAGCTGATCCGCATGGAAGATGAGACGACTCTGTGCAAGGGCATTTGCGAGCGCATAGGCATAGACGGCAAGTACAGCTACAAGACCATGAATGGCTATAAAGTGGAGAAGGAAGCCGACCTCTTTACCCACAAGGACGCCTTTGATGTGATCCTGCACGAGATGGTGCAGGGAGAAGGTCATGTTATTGACAGCGTGAACGAGATAGCAGCGATAGGCCACCGTGTGACCCATGGCGGGGATAAATTCTCCCACTCGGTACTGGTGGATGAGGCGACCATTGACGCCATTGCCAATATGCGTGATATCAGCCCGCTGCACAATCCGCCCCAGGCGGCGACCATCCGGGCCTGCCGCACCGTCTTTGGCGAGGCGCTGCCGATGGCGGCGGTCTTTGATACGGCATTCCATGCCACTATGCCGCCCAAGGCCTACACCTTTGCGATCCCCTACAAGTACTACGAGGAGCACGGGGTGCGCCGCTACGGCTTCCACGGTACCAGTCACCGGTATGTCAGCGGCCGCATGGCGGAGCTGCTGGGCGAGATGCCCCACCGGCTCATCACCTGCCACCTTGGCAACGGCAGTTCGCTGGCGGCCATTAAGGATGGCAAGGTAGTGGATACCTCGATGGGCTTTACTCCGCTGGATGGCATTATAATGGGTACCCGCTGCGGCAGCATCGATCCTTCCATCGTTTCCTACATTGCCAACCTGGAAAACCTGCATGAGCGCGGGATGAATCGCCTGCTGAACAATGAATCCGGCCTGCTGGGTGTTTCCGGGGTTTCCAGTGACTTCCGGGATGTGCTGGAGGCGGCCGAAAACGGCAATGAGCGGGCGCAGCTGGCGGCCGACATGCTGGAATATCAGCTGGTGAAGCTGATTGGCAGCTACGCCGCGGCGCTGGGCGGGGTGGATGCCATTCTGTTTACCGGCGGCATAGGTGAAAACGCCATGGGCCTGCGGGAGCAGGTGATGCACGATTTGGCCTACCTGGGCGTGACCGCCGACCTGGCGGCCAACAACAGCCGCGGCGAGGAGGTTCGCATCTCCGGGGCGGACAGCAAGGTAGAGGTATGGGTGGTACCCACCAACGAGGAGATCATGATCGCGCGGGATACCGCGGAGCTGATAAAATAAGCGCAGGCCGATGGTCTGTAAAAGCGGCGCCGCCGTCCGGGAGGACGGCGGCGCCGGAGTTTATGCAGGGGCCCGGCGGGGAAAGGGAAGGCCGGGGCCGGCAAAAGTCCCCCAAAGCCGGATGGCTTTGGGGGATGGGGGTGCGGGCCGCGCAGGGGCTAGCAAAGGGGCAGTGACGGCGCCCGCAGGGCAAGCCGTCCTCTGTGGAGGACGGCTATGGGCGGCCGGAGGCCGCCACGGCGGCGGTGCCGCCGGCCCTGCGGGCGCGGCCCGGTTCCTGCTGCGGTTCAGTGGCCGCGCTCGGGGGCGGGATCTTCCTCCCGGAAGAGGAGAGAGATGCACCAGATGCCGGCCAGCGCCACCAAAGTGTAGATGATGCGGGCCACAATGCTGCCCTGCCCGCCGCAGATCCAGGCGACGGTATCAAAGCGGAAGAGGCCGATGCCGCCCCAATTGAGGGCGCCGATGATGACCAGCGCCAGAGAGATCTTATCCATGATCATGGGGAATAAAACTCCTTTCTTTGGCTCCGGATGGAGCATTTGGCAGTAGTTTGCCCGGCGGCGGGCGGGATTATGCAGCGGGAGGCTGGTATTTGCGGCGGTGGGGTGCTATGATATAGGACGAAACGCAAAAAGGGAGGGACCGGCGTGATTTTTGATAGTCATACCCACAGCCATTTTTCGGCGGATAGCAAAGCGGAGCCGAGGGACATGATGGAAGCGGCGCTGAAGAAGGGACTGGCGGGCCTGTGCGTGACCGATCATTACGACTGCGATGAGATCCCAGCCTTTTGCACGCTGGAAAACCTGCGGGGTGCCAAGGCAGCGCTGGAACCGCTGCGGCAGGAATATGCCGGCCGGCTGGAGGTGCTGCGGGGCGTGGAGTTGGCGCAGGGCGTGCTGTGCCCCAATGAGGCCCGGGAACCACTGGCGCTGACCGACTATGATTACATCCTGGGGAGCGTGCATGCCGGGCGCTGGCGGGAGGACTACTACTGGATGGACTACCAAAACCCGCCCCACCCGCTGCCGGTGCTGATGCGGGAATACTTTGAGAACTGCCTGGCGGTGGCCCGCTGGGACCAGGTGGACACTCTGGCCCATCTGGGATACCTCAAGCGGTACGCGATCCGGGATGGGGTGACGCTGGACTATACCCCCTATGATGACCTGATCGAGGAGATCCTGCGCGCGCTGATCCAAACCGGGAAAGCGCTGGAGGTGAACACCTCCGGATTCCGGTACGGGCTGCCGGAGTGGATCCCTGGGATTGAGATCTGGCGGCGGTACCGGGCGATGGGCGGTGAGCTGGTGACCATCGGCAGCGACGCCCACCGGCCGGAGGACATTGGCGCGGGGCATAAGGAGGCGCAGCGGATGCTGCGGGAGCTGGGCTTTACCCGGTTCTTCTATTTCCGCGCGAGGAAGCCGGTGGCGGTGGAGCTGTAAGCGGAGGCGTGTGAGAAAGGCGGGCAAAAGATATTTATTTCAGGGCAAGATTGGGGGGCACCTAAAGGCACCGCGAAGATTTTGCAGGGTGCAAAGCCTGTACGGCTCGCCGCCGGGGCGTTCCTTTTGCTCCTGCAAAAGGAAGCAAAACAGGGCAAAGGGGAACCAAGCTTTCCCCTTTGCAAACCCCTTTGACGCTTAGCTGTGCTGGATACGAAAGGCATTTTTCTGCGAAAAAGCCTTCCATACTGCACGCAGATGGGCTTAAGAAGAGCCTGCGGCGCATTTTTATCGCCGCTGCGCTGGAGCGCAGAACGGCGAACCACCACCCCTGTCCCCTCCTCGGAGGAGGGGAACTATGGGGCGGGAAAGCAAATACTTTCTAATTTGCGGCTTGCAAGGTGCAAAGCCGCTGACCCATGGTTATGGTTAGCGGGGCTGGCGGCTTGCAGCAAAAGGGAGGGCGTTCCCCTCCCCCGAAGCGGGGGAGGTTGGGAGGGGGCAAATGCGCCTGCGGCACCTTATAAGCACCGTTTAGTCCACGCTCCGGGACGGCGCAGCCGTTCCGGGCGGGCGTTCCGGTGCGTCGGGGTCTTGGGGTTTACCCCAAGTCGCTTTTGGGCACTTTTGGCGAGTCAAAAGTGCCACCCCGCCGGGCAGGCGTGCTTACTCAAGCCTCGTAAAAGACTTGCCCCACCGGAGGTGATTACAGACCATGTCACGAACGCCCCGGCGGCGAGCCGTACAAACTGGGCTTTCTAAAAACCTTGCCCCACCGGAGGTGATAGCAAACTTTTTCACGACCGCCCCGCCGGGCAGGCATACAGATTAAAACTTTTTGTAAAGCTCCGCCCCGCCAAAGGCGAGATGAAATTATGCCATAGTTTGTGCCGACAATCCCTCCGTCACGGCTGCGCCGTGCCACCTCCCTTTGCACAAGGGAGGCTTTGGGTGTACCGACAGGCGACCGCTAATTTGGCCAATTCCCTTTTGCTGCTTTTGCGGGGGGAAAGCAGCCTTCCGCCGGCGGGCGGCAATATTCCCCCAGCGGGTGGGAAAAGCGGGAAAAAACCGCATGAATACAGGCAAAAAGGCTTGACTTACCGGTTGCATCTGTGTTATGATGTCATTACCTCTCGGAGAAGGGCCTTTTTTTCGTGTGCGTTTTTGGCCTTTTGGGCCGTTGCTTTTCCCGCACGGAAGAGCGGCTGATTCACTTCTCGCCACAAAGAGGGAGGCAAAAGAAATCCGAAGTATAATAGGAGGTGCCGACTAAATGAGAGTCAAGATCACTCTGGCTTGTACCGAATGCAAGCAGCGCAACTACAACACCATGAAGAACAAGAAGAACGATCCCGACAGACTGGAAATGAACAAGTACTGCCGCTTCTGCCGCAAGCACACTGTTCACCGTGAGACCAAGTAATAAGGAGGAGTAAGAAATGGCTGAGACCGCTAAAAAGCCCAATATCTTTCAGCGTTGGGCGCGCTCCTTCAAGGATATGCGCGGCGAGATGAAGAAGGTAGTATGGCCTACCAAAAAGCAGGTCATCAATAACACCCTCATCGTACTGGCTGTTGTCCTGATCTCCGCTGTTGTTATCTGCGGACTGGATGCCCTGTTCTCGCTGGTTATCAAGCTGCTCATCAAGGCCTGATCCGCCGCCGATGAGCCGGGAAACTCAAAAATCAATACCAAACGGGAGGGAACCAAATGGCTGAAGAAGCAAAATGGTATGTGGTGCATACCTACTCCGGTTATGAGAACAAGGTAGCCGACAGCATTGTGAACGCAGTGGAAAACCGGCAGCTGCATCACCTCATTACCGATGTAAAGATCCCGACCGAAATGGTGGTCGAGATCAAGGATGACGGCCAGAAGGTGGAAAAGGAGCAGAAGCTCTTCCCCAGCTATGTATTTGTTAAGATGATCATGACAGATGACAGCTGGTATGTTGTCCGCAATATCCGCGGAGTAACGGGCTTTGTGGGCCCAGGCTCCAAACCGGTGCCGCTGACGGAAGCCGAGATAGAGCGCTTCCAGGTGGAGAACCGGCAGATCACGACCAACTATGCCGTGGGCGACAGTGTAGAAGTTACCGGCGGCTATCTGGAAGGCTTTGTGGGCGTTGTGGACGCCATTGATACTGAAAAGCAGCTGACCCGCGTCACCGTTTCGATGATGGGTAAGGATGTAACGGTAGAGCTGGCCCTGAACGAAGTGAAGCCCCTGGAATAAATAAAAGCAACACAAATAAACCGCAGGCCCGTGCGTAAACGGGCCGATAGGCTAAGCCCCCAAAAGAGCCGGGAGCAGAGCCTGTGGGAGGAACCATCCGCAAAACAAAATGGGATGGCCCGCTATCATTACCACATATTTGGAGGTGCAGAAACATGGCTCAGAAAGTAGTAGGCTATATCAAGCTGCAGATCCCTGCCGGCAAGGCAACCCCCGCGCCCCCCGTTGGTCCCGCACTGGGTCAGCACGGCGTAAACATTATGGCTTTCACCAAGGAATTTAATGAGCGCACCAAGAACGATGTCGGCCTCATTATCCCCGTTGTGATCACCGTATACGCAGACCGTACTTTTAGCTTTATTACCAAGACTCCCCCCGCGGCCGTCCTCATCAAGAAGGCCATCAACCTGGAATCCGGTTCCGGCGTGCCCAACAAGACCAAGGTTGGCAAGATCACCCGCGAGCAGCTCCAGAAGATCGCCGAGCTGAAGATGCCCGACCTGAACGCTGCCAATATCGATGCCGCCATCAGCATGATTGCCGGTACCGCCCGCAGCATGGGCGTAGAAGTAGAAGGCTAAACGCTTTCTTGTAACAGTGGGAGGAACCATTCCGCTAAACACCACATTATAGGAGGATAATAAACGCTATGAAGCATGGTAAGAAATATACAGACAGCAGAAAGCTGGTAGACAGCACCAAGCTGTATGAGCCGGCAGAGGCGCTGGACCTTTGCGCCAAGACCGGCAAGGCTAAGTTCGATGAGACCGTAGAGATCCATGTCCGCCTGGGCGTAGACAGCCGTCACGCCGACCAGCAGGTCCGCGGCGCCGTAGTGCTGCCCAACGGTACCGGCAAGAGCGTGCGTGTGTTGTGCTTTGCCCGCGGCGATGCCGCCGAGGCTGCCAAGGCTGCCGGCGCTGAGTTTGTAGGCGCCGAGGACATGATGGAGAAGATCCAGAAAGAGAACTGGATGGACTTCGATGTAGTAATCGCTACCCCCGACATGATGGGTATTGTCGGTCGTCTGGGTAAGATTCTGGGTCCGCGCGGCCTGATGCCCAACCCCAAGGCAGGTACCGTTACCCCCGATGCCGGTCGCGCTGTGACCGAGGCGAAGGCCGGTAAGATCGAGTACCGTCTGGATAAGACCAACATCATCCACTGCCCCATCGGCAAGGTTTCCTTCGGCGCACAGAAGCTGCAGGAGAACTTTGATACCCTGATGGACGCGATCGTAAAGGCCAAGCCTGCGGCTGCCAAGGGTCAGTATGTCCGTTCCTGCGTGGTTGCCACCACCATGGGCCCCGGCGTCAAGATCAACCCCGCCCGCTTTGTTGCCGTAGCGACGACCGAGAACTGATCGAAAAACCGATAAAAGCGGACTCTACGGAGCCCGCTTTTTTTCGCAAAGGAGGAGGCCCTATGAAGAAAATCGTAACGGAATTCAAGGACTTTATTTCCCGCGGGAATGTGATGGATATGGCAGTCGGCGTGATCGTCGGCGGCGCCTTTGGCAAGATCACCTCCTCGCTGGTCAACGATGTATTCATGCCCTTTTTGGGCTGGATCATCGGGGATATCGACCTGACGGCGCTGAATATCACCCTTTCCCCGGCCGTGATGGAGGGCGAGACGGTGATAAAGGAGCCGGTGGTGATGGGCATCGGCAGCTTCCTGGCCACCATCATCGACTTTTTGCTCATTGCGCTGGTGGTGTTCCTGTTTGTCAAGGCGGTGAACACCGCTCGCAGCAAGCTGGAAAAGCCGGCCGAGGAGGAGGCGCCTGCCGCGCCGCCGGAGCCCTCCAATGAGGAAAAGCTGCTGGCCGAGATCCGGGACCTGCTGAAAAACCGCTAAAGCCGCAAGCTGCTATTGGGGCGCCCCTGCCGGGGCGCCCTTTTGCGTTTGGCACAGGGCGGCGGGGAGGTAGCGGGCGGCGCAGCCGCCTCGCGCGCGCCCAGCGCGCGCGAGGGACGCGGGGGCCGCAGGCCCACGCGCGGCCCGGCCGAAGGCCGGGCCCGGCTGCGCCGAATCTGGCCGGCTGAAAAAATTTTTGGAAGGAGTGCAGTAAAATGCCAAAAATGAGGCACTCATTAAGTAGAGGGCCCAAACGAAGCCAAGGAGGAAAAACCATGAAAAAGCGGATTTTTGCACTTACCGGGATACTGCTGGCCCTGTTGCTAGTGCTGGCGGGCTGCGGCAGCCGTGCCGCAAATGATAGCCCCGGCGTTGCCGGCTACGGCAGCTATAACCAAAAAAGCGAAAGCTACAAGGCGAGTGAAACGCTGTTTGATACCGAAAACCCCATGCCGAGTCCCGGGGAGCTGGGGGAGAGGGACGACGATGCAGCGCTGACCACCGACCGGAAGCTGATCCAGACGGCGTGGATGGAGCTGGAGAGCCGGGACTATGCCCAGGCCCTGGCGGCCCTGGAGCAGATGGTAACCGACTGCGGCGGGTACATCGAGAGCCGGAGCGAGCAGGGAGGCAGCCTATACAGCAGCCGCTATAACGCCCGGTACGCCAGCATCACCGCGCGGATACCGGCCGATAAGCTGGAGACGGCGATGGGCGCGGCGGGTGAGCTGTGCAATGTGGTGAGCCGCAGCACCGATGTAGCCGATGTGACCGAAAGCTACGCCGATACCGAGGCACGGCTGAAAACGCTGCGTTTGCAGGAGGAGCGGCTGCTGGAGATCCTCTCCAAGGCGACCCAGCTGACCGATGTGCTGGAGCTGGAGAGCCGACTGAGTGATGTGCGGTACCAGATAGAGAGCTATGAGGCCACCCTGCGGAACTACGACAGCCGGGTGAGCTATTCCACCCTGCATATTACCCTGCAGGAGGTGGTGGAGTACAGCATCATCAATGATCCGCCCCAAACGCTGGGACAGCGCCTTTCCGATGGCTTTAAGGACTCGATGCGGCTGGTGAAGAACAGCGCCGAGAACGCGCTGGTTTGGCTGGTGACCTATCTGCCGCTGGTGCTGCTGTGGGCAGTCATTCTTGCGGTGGTGGTTTGGCTGGTGCTGCGGCTGGTGCGCCGGGCCCAAAAGGCCGGAAAGCTGCCGAAGGTGAGCCGCAAGGGTAAACCACAGGCGCAAGCGCCCGCTGAGCAGACGGCGGAGGAGAAAAAGAATAGCTGAGCCGGGAGAGCGGGGAAGAAAGGTTCGGGCCGCAGGCCCGGCGGCGGAGCCGCCGAAGCGGACCGGAGGTCCGCTTGCCCGCCGGAACGGCGGGCGGCCTGCGGCCCGAATACCGGCCCCTTGCAGGGACTTTAAGAGGGTGTACCGCAGAGGCCCGGATATCGGCGATTTGCAGGAATTTGAAAGAGCCAGGTGATGTATGGCCCAGAGAATAAGGAGGAGCGAAATGAAGAAGATCATGCTGATGCTGCTGGCGGGACTGCTGGCGATGAGTCTGGCGGCCTGCCAGGAGAAAGAACCGCCGGTTTCCGGCGGGGACATGACTGATGAGCCCGGCAAGGTACGCATTTTTAATGAGGGAGGGGACCAGGTCCATTCTTCCGTGGCACGATATGTGCGGGTCGATGGGGAGCTGTATACCGATACCGGGGAGATCATCACTTTGGCACGCTGTGGGGTGATGGATGGAGAGATCACCAAGACGGTGGCGGAGACCGAGCTGCCGGGGGAGGACGACTGCTCCAACTTTGGAACAGGATACCAATACCAAATTGCCGGTGTGTACAGTATTGATGTGGTGATCGACGGAGACTGGTGCCGCTTCCAACGGGAGGTGCCGAGCTGCAGTTATGCGGAGGAGGCTTCGGCACTGGGGCTGGCGATGGCGGCTGACCCGACGGCAGTCACTATCCAAACCGAGGGATTTATCTGCACCGGAGAAGAAGCTGCCCCCGATGTGGAAACGGCGATTCAGCTGGCGTGGACGGAATGTGAGGACTATGATGTAGCGGATGCGGCCTATGACGCTACGGCAGGAATGTGGCGGATCCATATGACCGGAGAGGGCAAGGACGCCACGGTATGGATAAATACAGACGGTATCACACAAATGATTGTATACGAAACGGCGAATATATGCGGCTATCCTCGCGCGGAAGCATAAGACTGAAAGTGGAGTATTTGATCTGGTAAAATCTCATTTCAGTACGGATTGTATATAAAATTAGGATAATACAATATGGTGATATAATGAAGGGAAAAGAACTTTTGACATTGGCGGTGGCGCTGGTGCTGGCGTTAGCACTGACTGGCTGCGCGCCCAAGGACGCCGGGGTGGCGATTTTGACGGGACTGGATAAAAAGGAACTGGCCCAGGGCGACCTGCCCTGCCGCAGCTACTACGAGGGGGAGACCCTGATGGTGCCGCTGTGTGAAGTAGCCCGAGCGCTGGGGTATTCCGCCGAATGGGACAGCGCGAAACAAACCGCCATTATTGATGATGAGTATATCCAAAAGGCGACGCTGACTGCGGGGAGCAAGACGACCCTTTTTGAGGGACATTTGCAGGTCATCAATGTGAGCCGGGAGGTGGAGCTGGCAGAGGCTTTGACGGTGCAGGAGGGGACCCCTTATGTGCCGGCGGAGTTTTTCACGGAATTCCTGAACGAGGTGGAATACGGCGAGGGAATTGTGACCATTGCCCCCAGTGTGGTAGGCCTGGATGATATTGGGGACTTTTTAGCAGGCCTGCATTGACCGTAAATGGAACTGAGCTGACGAAAGAAAAAGGAGGAGCGGACATGAAGAAAACAGCGACGATCTCGGCAATTTTAGCGGTTGTAGGATTTATGGCGGTGTATGTGGCGCTGTGCTACTTGGTACCGGGCTGGCGGCTGAAGCTGCACGCCACGGCCTGGGTGTACTTTGCGGCAAGTCTGCGGCACATGGCACTGCTAAAAGGCGTTTTTGCCATGGCGGCGGGGCTGGTACTGGCGACGCTCCCGTTCCTGGGGATGCTGCGTGAGCCGTTGCCGGAGGAATAAAACCGAAAAAGCAGGAGGGCAGTCCCGGTGGTGGGGGCTGCCCTTTTGATTTTGCAGAGGCGGTGCAGGGGGAGGGGCGGCCGCAGGCCGCCCGCCCGAAGGGCGGGCCAGCGAACGAAGTTCGCTGCGATGGCGGAGCCATCGGGCCTGCGGCCGTAAGCTGCGCCTTGCAGGGGGTAAAAAAGAAGAGCAGCCCCCGTAGGGACTGCTGCTTGGCTGTATTTTGGTGTGGGGCCGAAATATCATGGGGCGAATGCTGACCCTTTTGGGGTGGTGAGGACGGCCTTTAGGGCTTCGAAGGTGCATTCCGGCAGGTGGATGGCGTGGGAGGCATCGGGTAAAAGTGCCTCTGTGCGGTGGGCATCGCTGCAGGTGAGGATGTGATATTTTTCAGGGTAGGAGGCATTTCTGCCGCCGATGAAAAACTTTTCCGGGTCGGCGACCTCAACGGTGTGGAAGCCGAGATGATCCGGGACTTCGCCCAAAGCGGCAAGGACGCTCATGCTGTCGCGGTCGATGTGGGCAGGGTAGCAAAAGCCGCCGTACCGGGCAGCCAGGGCAGGGGCGTCATCGATGGAGAGGAAGGTGGCATTGGAGAGGAGCTTTTCCAGGCGGCCGAGTTCGTTATCCTCGGCATCCATGAGGAGCTGGGCACCGAAGATCTCCTCCCGGTTGGGAATGGGGGGCAGGGCGGCGTAGATCTCCTCGCCGGCGGCTTCGGCCGCTTCCGCAGTGGGGAACAGGCAAACCATGTGCAGCTCCTCCGCGCAGGTCAGCTCGATGCCGGGGATGACCAGCAGGCCGGGGGCCAGGGTATCTGCCGCCTGCTGTACAGCCCGTGCATTTCCCGCGGTGTTATGGTCGCAGATGGCGATGATATCCAACCCGGCCAACGCCGAAAGCCCTGCCACGGTGGCAGGGGTCATGTCGTTTTCCCCACAGGGGGAAAGGCAGGTATGGATGTGCAGGTCGTAGTAAAAAGGGGTGAGTTCCGCGGCGGCCATCTCCTTATCCTTATAATGGGTGCGGGGCAGGGAACGCGGCGCAGCCGGGCCGGCCGAAGGCCGGCCGCCCGCGGGGGCTTCGCCCCCCGCGGGTACCCCGGCGCCCCCGGCAGGGGGCGCCGGGGGCGGCTGCGCCGCGAATGTTTACCTTGTGTAGAGTGTGGTGTGGGCGCGGGTGGCCGCCTCAAAGCTAGGCAGGTCAGTCGCGGCGATGGCAATGCCCTCGGTTTTGGCACGGGCCAGCATAGCGTCATCCGGGCGAATGCCCTCGGTGAGGACAACGCAGGACACATCGGCCATGAGGGCGGCAACAATGGTGTTCTGATTTGCCATAACGGTGAACCAGACCCCATCAGTGGGGGCGTGGCCCATCACCATGCTGAGAAGATCGCAGCAGTATACACCGCCGGTTATTTCCCGTTCGGGGCAGCACAGCAGGGTAAAGCCGCAGGCGCGGCAAAGCTCATTCGCTGTCATGTTCAATATCCTCCATGGGGGTGCGGTGGGCGGAAAGCCCCGCCAGGGACTGGGCCAGCTGCTCCAGCTTTTCCTTAAGCAGGTAGATGCAGTCATCCTCGGTGCGGTAGCCGCGGACAATATCCTCGGCGAGGGCATGGCAGGTGGGGGAACCGCAGCTGCCGCAATCCAGGCCGGGGAACCGGCGCTCGTAGCTCTGCATCTTGGCGAAGAGCACCAGCGACTGGGAGGGATCGCCCCCCAAGGACATGACATTCAGCGGCTCGATCTTTTTATTGAAATAAACATCCTCCGGCAGCCATTCCGGGGTGGGCCACTGGGTGCCCACCTGCGGCAGATCGCGGGCCAGCCGCTTGATGCGGGCCGCCGCCGCATAGGGATTTTCCACATTCATTACGCCGCCTACGCAGCCGCCCGGGCAGGCGGAAAGCTCCACGAAATCCAGGCGGGTGAACTGCTCGTCCTCGATGGCCTCCAGGATCTTGATAACATTTTCGATGCCATCAGCGGCGATGTAGCGGCGCTGCCCGCTGCCGGTGGATTCACCGCTATTGGCGGCCCAGCTAAGACCGGTACTGCCCATGTGGGAAAGATGCTCGAACTCGGGCAGCTCCATCTTTTTGACCTCCTGCACCAGCTGGGGGTATACCCGGCTGATGGCGATGGCGGCATCGATATTACGGGTCTGATTGCCCAGCGGCACCTTGGCGGCCGTTACCTTGGCGGGGCAGGGGGTAATAAACGCAACGCCGATTTCCTCCGGCTTGAGACCGGTCTTTTCCACGGCGGCGCGGCGGGCCAGCACGGCGGCCAGCTCCACGGGGGGCTGCAGAGGCAGCAGGTGCTCCAAAAGATCGGGGAAGCGGACCCGGATAAGCCGCAGCACGGCCGGACAGGCCGAGGAGATGAGCGGCAGCGGGCCCTGATAATGCGCCATGTATTCCTTGGTGGACTGGGAGATGAGTTCTGCGGCGGCGCCCACCTCGTAAACCTCATCGAAGCCGATGCGCTGCAGGGCCAGGATGATGCGGCCGGTGTGATCCAAATGCTTGATCTGGGCAAAGAGCACCGGCGCGGGCAGCGCTATCTTATACTTGAAGCCATCCAGTGCCTCCATGGTATCGCTGACAGCCCGCTTGGCGTGGTGGGGACAGATGCGGATGCATTCGCCGCAATCGATGCAGCGCTCGCCCAGGATGCGGGCCTTGCCATCCCGGACCCGGATGGCCTCAGTGGGGCAGCGCTTGACGCAGGTGATGCAGCCGTGGCACAGATCCTTATTGAGCGTAACGGAGTGAAAATAGGTCTGGTGTTCCATCTTTTCCTCGCTTAGTTTCTCCCGGCATCAATGCAGATCCACCCGCAGGGAGATGGTGGTGCCGACCCCCAGGACGGTGTCGATCTGCATATTGTCGGTGTATTTTTTCATATTGGGCAGGCCCATACCGGCGCCGAAGCCCTGGGCCCGGATCTCATCGCTGGCGGTGCTCCAGCCCTCCTGCATGGCCTTTTCCACATCGGGGATGCCGGGACCCTGATCCCGCAGGACAATGGTGATGCCGTGATCATCGATCTCGGCATCGATCTCGCCGCCATTGGCGTGGATGACCATATTGATTTCGCCCTCGTACATCGAGACGGCGACCCGGCGGATGGCATCGCCGGGGTAGCCCAGCTGGCGCAGCACGCCCTTGAGGTGGCCGCTGGCTTCCCCAGCATGGACAAAGTCATCGCCGGGGACGATGTAATGATATTGCAGTGTCATGGCGGGCCCCTTTATACGCCGCGCAGGCCGGCGCCATACAGCAGGCCGCTGGCGGTGAACATGCCGCGCTGGGTGCTGATGACGGCGATGCCTTTTTCCCGCGCCAGGGTGAGGACCTCCTCGGCGGGGGTTTTGCCCCGGACAAAGATGATGCAGTGCATATCCAGCATTTCCGCGGTGCGGATGACCTGCTGGTTGAGCAGCCCGGTGAGCAGCAGGGACTGGCCCTGGCCATAGGCCAGCACATCGCTCATCATATCGCTGGCGAAGGCGCTGGTAAATTCGTGGTCGTCCTGCGGCGCGCCGCACAGCAGGCGGCCCCCCAGCAGGGTGAGGATCTCTTTCATTTTCATGGCGTATCAATCCTTTCGGCAAAAAGCGGGGAGGATATCCCCTTACTTTTTTCTATTATAACAGGCCGCGTGGGGCGGCGCAACGGGGAGAAAGGAGTGGAGGGGAGGATTTTAGGAGAGCTTTTTGACGGACTGGTGCGGTTATCACAAGGTATTCACAGAATATTTGTGCCATTTGCCGAAGAAAAAATCTTGCCAACCCCCCAAAAACACGCTATCATATAGTCACTGTAAAATTTACCGTAAAAAATATGTATATACTTTTTCAGGAGGCAAATATGGTACTGGAGAAACTGATTGAACTGCTGTGCGAACAGCTTGATATTGAGGCGGACGAAGTGAATGAGAATACCGATATCGTCAATGACCTGGGCGCGGATTCGCTGGATGTAGTGGATCTGGTGATGACCCTGGAGGACGAGTTCGATATCGAGATCCCCGATGAGGACATTGAGAAGATCCACACCGTTGGCGAGCTGGCCCATTATCTGGAGGAGCACATCGACAGCTGAGAACGGCCAGAAGGCGAATAGACGGCAGCCCCCTGACCAGTGGGCCGGCTGCCGCTTTGTTTTGCCGCAAAAAACTGTATTTTGGGGCTTGACTTTGCCCCGGGTGAATGGTATAGTAATATAGTCGCAGCGGATACGCTGGTGTAGCTCAGCCGGTAGAGCAGCTGATTTGTAATCAGCAGGTCGGGGGTTCGAATCCGTCCACCAGCTCCACCACCGCATGACATAACCGAATATGGAGGAGTTCCCGAGCGGCCAAAGGGGGCAGACTGTAAATCTGTTGTCACTGACTTCGATGGTTCGAATCCATCCTCCTCCACCACAAAAAAGACGCCTTTAGGGCGTCTTTTTTGTGGTGGAGGAGGATGCGGGGAGCGCGGGCTTTTCTAAAAGGCGAGAGCCGCTGCCCTGATTTGACGCGAAGGGGGAACCCGCAAAGGTTCCCCCTTCACACAACCCCTTCCTTGCGGGGAGGAAGGTTTGCTTGCGTCTTTTTTGCTGTGGAGGAGGATGTGGGGAGCGCGGGCGTTTCTAAAAGGCGAGAGCCGCTGCCCTGATTTGACGCGAAGGGGGAACCCGCAAAGGTTCCCCCTTCACACAACTCCTTCCTTGCGTAAGGAAAAACTGTGCCGGCGCTTTTTTGTGGCGGAAGAGGATGTGGGGAGCGCAGGCTTTTCTAAGGGCGAGAATATTAGCAGTTTTTGCCCATATGGGGGCGTGACGGGGCATTATACCGGGGTGAATATGTTTTTTATCCATGAAATACGGGGGGAAGTCAGGAGGATTTTCGGGGAAAAACACAATTGGGAGATGGATGCCAGTAAGTAAAATGCAATAATTGAACAAAAATAATGGAACATGAGATTTTAATGCAAAATTCTCTTGAATTTTTTGAGAGATGGTGTTAAGATAAAGCAAAGGAAACAGGAACAATTCCCATAAATTGAATAACCCTTGGCAAACCTGCTGAAAGGCAGGGACGCAAAGTAAAGCGTCTAAACGGGAAACCGCATGACCGGCTGACTGCATTCTTGAGTAAAAGAACGCAGTCAGCTTTTATATTTACAAAAATTAGAACAGAAAGGATAAATAATGCATACCAAAATCAGCAGCGGAAAGGAACATCGCCGGCACCGGGCCCGCAGGGTCTCGGTGCTATTGGTGGTGCTGGCGCTGCTGTTTACCATGCTGCCAACGGGCCTTTACACGGTGGCGGATGCCGCCCCGGCGGAGGAAGATCCGGCTTTGGTTCCTGCTCCGGAGGAGGCCCTGCCCGAACCGGAAGACTCCATGACAAAAGAGGAAGAGACGGATGAGCAGCCGGCCGAAGCGCAGCCCGCTGAAGACAAGGCCCGTGCGGCGGCCGCCACGGTGGAATGCTATGCGGCGCGGGATGGCATCTGGTACCCGGTGACCACGGTGCAAACCGCCGCGCAATATGCCGATGGCAGCGGAAAGCTCCGCTACTATATAACGGCGGCGGAACTGGAGGAAGTATATAGCGTCTATGGCTTTAAGGCGGCGAATTATCACGGGGAGCGGTTCTTCCCGCACACCGATAGCTATGACCCCAACAAAATGTGGGCAGATGCCGCTCCCATAAAGAGTGAGGACGGCGGCTGGCAGATTCCGCTGAGCCACCGGACCGAGATCCGGCTGTACTACCTGCCCGCGAATGAAGAAGGTGCCGAAAGCTATTTCCTTAATAAAAAAGAACTGAGCGACGAAACGCTGCTGGCGGAGAATATGTTCTACACCGTAACGGTGAAGGACGACCTAAACAGGGTGTACCAGGAGCCGCCCGCGCCGAAGATCGCTTTCCATGGGGAGAATGTGAGCATTACCCTAAATACCGTGTCCAGTATGGCCTGGGACGCCATGGATGGCCTGACCGGAACGCATCTGGAGCTGGAGCCGACCAAGCAGACCGAAACCAGTGTGACCTATACCATCGGGGAAATCAGCCAGCCGGTGGTTTTCTACCCGCATACCGATACCCTGGTAATAAAATATGAGGCCGAGCCGGACGGCTGGCAGCACAAGATTGGCCAGTTTGAGCCTTCGGTGCAGGCGCCCCAGCAAAGCGCGATGGTAAAGGGCAAAAAAACCCTGCTGGTGGAACCGGGTGACGGAGACTACACGCTGCTGGCCCCGGATATTGACCGGATAGAGGTAAAGCTGACCGGCGAAAAAGCCAATAACCGCTCACTGTTCTATTCCTTTTTAGGTTGGCGGGTGGCCAATATAACGGAAGAGGTGCTACTGCAGCCCGGTACAAAGCTGACTGCCGCAGATCTGCAGCACTATACCGGCAGCGATGGCGAAGTGACGCTGCGGGCAAAATGGAGCGGCGAGGATAAGCTGAAGCGCCCAATTACCACACATTTTTTCCTGCATCTCAATGGAGAGATCAGGGGCTCGGTGGATGACGGTGTGCAATGGGAGGACCAAAAGGACTATACGCCCGCCCTATATACCACCCGGATGCTGGGGGCGGACAATATCCCGGCGGAGTACTCCAATAAAAATGCGGAGGGTGTGGTAAAGCCGCTGGTAGCGCGGGCAACCAATGGCGACAATGCCTACGCGGTGGATGACACGATCCGCAACATGGTGAATAACCCGGTGCAGGGCGGTAGGCTGGAGGATCTCCCCAATGAGGAAACGATCTTTGCCTACCTGCGGGCCCACAGCGATACCATTACCATGAAGGTGGACGGAGTGGATATCCCCGCGGAGATGCTCAATTCGGATCACTTCCAGATCCGCTGGAACATGGTCAAGTTTGAGCATTCCGATGGCTGGCATATCGATGGTGTGCTGGTGGCCAAGCGCACCCGCTTTTTTGTGACAAAGACCTTTGCGGGGGATGCTGAGGCGATAAAACAGGTACGGGATAAGTTCCTCATTACTGTCTCCCACACCGAAAACGGCAGCAGCGTGGCCGATTTTACCCTGGTGCCGCAGCCTGCGAAGGCGGTAACGGAACAGGGCAAGCTGGGTTATACCCGCTATGATGCCGAGGCCGATACCTACACCTGGGAAGTCCCGGCCCAGCAGCGGCGGGACTACACGATAAAAGAAACCGGCCATACGCTGCAGGGTGACAAATGGCGGGTGAACAACCGCTATCTCATCCGCAATCACCCGCAGGGACTTTCGGGGGGATATCAGGACTACCCGGAGGAAAGCGGCATTACTATTACGGCGGTGGCCTACGGCAACGATGTGCCGAACACGGCGGTGCAGACCGTGGCTTTGCAGAACATATATGTGGGGATAGGTACCCTGACGGTAAAAACGCAGGATTCCATTACCGGCAACGGGCTGGCAAAGGTAGAGTATAAGTTGTCCCGGCCGGGCGGCGCAGAAGTGGCCTTGTACCGAAAGCCGAACACCACCCTTTACAGCGTGGTGCAGGAGGAGGGCTATACCGAGCAGATCACCGACTGCAAGATCATTGCCGATGCCAGCGGTTTTTTTACCATCCGGCTGGAGGAAGGAACCTACACTCTGACCGAAGTACTGCCGACGGGGTACTTTGGCCCCGGTACTGTGCAGGTGACGGTCGCCCAAAATACTGGAGGGAATATCAGTTACCATGCGGAGACAAAAGCGCTGCCGGAAGGGATAACACCCTCGACCGGCAGCTGGCTGCAGAATGCCGATGCCGACAATGTGGTCATCCTAAATGTACCCAGAATGCTCATCAGTGTGACGGCCCGCAGCAGTTGGCCCGCCACGGGGGATAAGCTGCCTGTGACGGTGGAGCTGTGGCGCGATGGCGCGCCGCTGCCGGGTGATGCCTATACCGTGGAGCTGAACAAGGAAAACGAATGGCAATACACCTGGGAAAATCTGCCGCTTTTTACGGATGGCACGGTGGCTGATTACACGCTGCGGGAAATCGAAATAGGGGACACCTACCGTGACCCCGGTGTGGCCGAGGATGGCTTCGCGGATTACCTGGTGACCTATGCCAAGGCCCTGTACCGGCAGGCCGAGGATAAGGAATACCGGGAGGAGCACTGGTGGCAGGGCGCCGATGGCACCCAGCACTTTGCGCAGGAGGCTCTGCTGGTGGTCAATAATGAGGGCATCCGGGGCGAGATCGCCTTTGAAAAGGTGGATGAAAAGGGCTACCCATTAAAGGGCGCGGAATTTACCCTGTATGCCGATGCGGAATGTACCAAGCGGCTGGCAACAGCCACCTCCGATGAAAACGGCGATGTGCAGTTTGAGGATAAGTGGCCGGCCGGCACCTATTACCTGCGGGAGACCACCGCCCCTGTGGGCTACACTGCGGCGGAGCTCACCTGGACGGTGAAGATCGCGGCGGGGAAGGCGACCATTTCTACACCGGGCGGCACCACCGTTACCGAGGTGAAGAATACCTCCCGGCTGCGGCTGAAGCTGAAAGTGCTGGGCCCACTGGGAGAGGAACTCCCCGGGGCGGTGCTGCGGGTGACGCGGGATAATGGCAGCCCGATGCTGTATAAAACCAATGAAGCCGGCGCGGCCCTGCTGGAGCAGATGCCTGCCGGGGATTATATCATCCAGCTGGCGGGCACCCCCACGGGCTATGTGCCGGAGGACAGCGCCCCCAACCTAAAGGCCGAATACGGCACGCTGACCTATTTGGATACAGCGAATACCGCATGGCAGCTGGAACAGCGCGAGGGGGAGGAATACACCTATCTGCTGACCCTGGAGCTGAAGGAGCTGCATATCCTGCCCAGCACCGGCGGCACCGGAACGGTGCCCTTTACACTGGCGGGCGCGGCCCTGATGGCCGTAGCGGTACTGCTGCCAGGCCGAAAGAAAGTGAAATAAGCGCGCCCCCTGCCAAGGGGAAGCCGCTGTGGATAACAATGATACCAAAGGAGTGAAAGTAACATGAAAAAGACAATGAAAAAGTGCCTGACGCTGCTGCTGGCGCTGGCCATGCTGCTGGCCATGGCAGTCCCCGCCGCGGCGGAGGAGCCAAACTATTCCCGCACGATCACCTTTACCGATGTCGCCCAGGGCGATACCGTGAAGGCGTACAAGCTGGTGGGCTACAATGCGACCTATACTGAGTACGAGTTCCATGGAGATTTTAATAACTTCGTTGGACAATATTATAATACCTCCGGGACATTGTCCACCGAAGATTACCTGAAAGACTTGGACAGTACCCACATGGCAGCCCTTTTGGCCGGGTATGTAAATATGTGTCAAATCCCCGGCGCGGCAGGAAATCATGCTCTGCCGACAGAGTCTGCTACTGCAACTGCCGATGCCTCCAATCAAGTTACCCTGACGCTGGAGCCCGGTTATTATGTTGTTCTCGGATCCACCACCGCCACCAATGACCGCACCTATCAGCTGACCTCCGTTTTCGTTCAGGTGAAAAACGGCGAATTGAAGGTGATTGCCGGCGATGGTAAAACCGAGATCATCGATGGCGAGGTGCAGCTCAAGCACACCACCGGCCCGATCATTAGTATGTCTGTAAAGGACGATAAAGGCACTCCCGCAGCATGGAAGGGTGCTGCCGCCGGTCAGGTAGGCGAAGTATTGGATTTCTACATTCATTTGAAACTGCCGGACTACAACAACGACAATGTCTATATGACAAAACTGGCACTGAATAATACGCTGAAGGGCTTGCAGTATGTCGAGAACAGCGCAGGCGTTTATAACACGGAGGAGATTGCCGGGGCAACCCACATCGACAATGCCGTTACCGTTGATACCGTTTCTGCCTATGCCAACGGCAGCCAGACCGTTACATTCAATTTGAAATACCAAAATATTAAGGGCACAACAGGCGCCGTTTCCGCCTATCTCCACTTCAAGGCCAAGGTGATGCCGGAGGCGGCAGCAGCAGGAAAAACCGCAACTGCCGAAACGAAGCTGGACTACACCTTCTCTCTGGACCCCACCACTTCCCGCACGACCTCTGCCGTTGGCGTGAAGGTTCACACCTACGCCTTCTCCCTTGCAAAGCTCTCCGATGAACAGAACGCCGCCGGAGCCAACCTGCCCCTCACCAATGCAGGCTTCACCCTGTATTCCGATAACACAATGACCACCCCCATCAAGATGGTTAAGGTAGATGCTACTGCCACGACCGATGCCTACTATCGTCCCGCACTGACCGGTGAAACCGACATTGTGACCGAAATGGCTGCCAATATGGGCGCCGACCAAAACACCCTGCTGGTGCGCGGGCTGGATGCCGCCACCTACTACCTCAAGGAAACCAAGGTTCCTGCCGGCTACTATGCCCCCAAGGGCGGCTTTGCGGTTCAGCTGACCGGTGAACGGGAAGCCGTCAACGAGACCCTGAACGGCAAGCTGGCCGCCGCCAGCAGCTTTACCGCAACCAATGCCACCGATAACGTCCTGCTCAACGGCACCGCTTCGGTCAATGGTACCGAGATGAACCGTCTGGACGCCTCCCTCAAGAACAGCTCCACCCCCGTACTGCCCACCACCGGTGGTGTCGGCACCGTGATGTTCACGGTGATCGGCCTGCTGTGCATGGGTGCGGCGCTGTGGTTCTTCCTGTTTGCCCGCCGTCGCCGTGAGGACGAGCAGGAGCAGAATAAGACCACCCTGTAATTTGCCATCCTCCTTATTTTCTTGCCGTCCCGCCGGGTTTTTCCTCTTTCTCTCCCCGGCGGGATGGGCGGCAAGGAAAAGGCCGCAAGCCCGCTGCAACGGTTTGCGGTTTTTTCCCTGCTGCATTACTGCCAAAGGAGTACCATTCGTGACGACAAAACAAGCCAAACAAAAAAGACAAAACCGGCTGGGCACCGTGCTGGCCATCCTCATTTTTCTGCTGGGGCTGGGGATTCTATTTTACCCGGTGGCCAGCGACCTGTGGAACCAGCACCGGCAGAACCAGCTGATCTCCCACTACACCCAAAGCACCACGACCCTTGCCCCGGAGGATCACTCCGCGCTGTGGGAAGCGGCGCAGGAATACAATAAAAATCTCAGTCCCACCTTCCGGGATGCCTTTACCGGGCGGCAGCTGCCCGCGGGGGACCCCTACTGGGGCCTGCTGGATCCCGATGGCAGCGGCATTATGGGCTACATCGAGATCCCGCGCATCAGCGTGCGGCTGCCCATCTACCACGGCACCTCGGAGGAGGTCCTCCAGCATGGCATCGGGCATTTGGGCGGTACCTCCCTGCCGGTGGGCGGAGAGGGCACCCACGCGGTGTTTTCCGGCCACCGGGGGCTGCCCTCGGCGCTGCTTTTCTCCGATCTGGACCAAATGCAGCTGGGCGACCATTTTTCCCTGCGCATTTTGGGGGAGCAGCTCCTCTATGAGGTGGATCAGATCCTGGTGGTGGAGCCGGATGAGGTAAAGGACCTGTACCCGGTGGAAGGGGAGGACCTTGTTACCCTGGTGACCTGTACGCCCTACGGCGTAAATACCCACCGGCTGCTGGTGCGCGGGCACCGCATCCCGCTTGAGACCGTGGAGGAAACGGTGGAAGTGACCGTGACCCAGCAGGTAGTACACAGCTTGGGCTGGAAGGGCAAGCTGCTGATCGGCGCGCTGCTGCTGTTCCTGCTTATTTTGCTCATCCTGGCGCTGCTGCGCCGCAAGAAAAAGAAAACCGGGCCCGAAGAGGGCAATGTGATAGAAAGGGGGAGAACTGATGAAAAAGCGTCTCAGAGCCGTTCTGGCCCTGATCCTGATCATACTGCTGTGTCTCCCCGCGATAGCACAGACAGCCGATCCTGACGCGCTGTGCGCGTTGACCATTGACTGTCACTATGAGAATAAGCCAGTAAGCGGCATGGGCTTTTCGCTGTACCGGGTGGCGGCGCTTTCTCCGCAGGGAGAGCACACCCTGCTGCCGGCCTATGAGGATAGCGGTATTGTGCTGGGGAACCTGCGGGATGCCGCCGACTGGCGGCAGGCGGCCGGGCTGCTGGACCAATGGGTGGAGCAGCAAAGCATTTCCCCAGAAAAGCAGCTTACCACCGCGGCTGATGGCAAAGCTGCATTAGAGGGGCTGCCCACCGGGTTGTATCTGTTGTGCGCGGCTCCCTACCAAAAGGGCGGCTGCACCTATACCACCACCCCGGTGCTGCTGGAGCTGCCGGCCCAACAGGCAGGCGGCGGGTGGCAGTACGCTGCAACGGTAGAGCCCAAGCTGGAGCGCTCCGGTACCCCCGAACCGCCGGTCATCATCATACCGGACAACCCAGCCCCCACCCCAGGGGATAAGCTGCCGCAGACCGGCCTGCTGCAATGGCCTATCACGCTGCTGGCAGCCATAGGGGTGCTGCTGGTGGCGGTGGGCTGCCGCCTGCGCCGCCGGAGGAAACCGACATGACACGAGAGCGTATCGGCCGGTTCTGCATCATTTTGGGCGGCCTGTGCATTTTGGCCGCCGCATTCCTATTGGGGTTTAATCTGCGGGAGGAACGCCGTGCCGCGGCGGCCACCCAAAGGATTTTGCCTGCTGTGGCACATAGCATCGGACAGTCTCCAGCGCCGATGCCTACCCTGCCCGCCGGAGAGCTGACGGTCTCTTTGGAGGGGGAGGAGTATCTGGGCATCCTTTCTCTACCTACCCTGGCGCTGGAGCTGCCGGTGGGGGCCGAATGGGAGATGGATTTTCTGCGTCAGGCACCCTGCCGCTATGCCGGTACCCTGGCCGGGGATGATATCATCATAGCGGCGCACAATTACCGGCGGCACTTTGCCGCGCTGCACACCCTGCGTCCCGGAGATGCCGTCCTATTTACCGATGCAGCCGGGCAGACCTACCGCTATACGGTGGACCGGGTGGAGACCCTGCCGGAGACCGCCGCGGAGGAAATGCGGGCTGGGGAGTGGGATCTTACCCTGTTTACCTGCACCTACGATGGCCGTGCCCGAGTAACGGTGCGGTGCATCCGCACGGAAGAATAACGCATTTTGCATTTTTCTCTTGACAAAGCTGCAAAATGGTGTAGAATAACATCAAGTGAATAACGATAGCGACCCCGCAGAAACATTCAGAATCGTAAGAGACTGAATATGGAGGGGGCTCTGGAGAATCTCATTGAGTTGAGTGCCGAAGGTGCAAGGCGGTTTTTCCGCCGAATCTCTCAGGCAAAAGGACAGAGCGGTCATCAAAGCATCTTTTGTTTGATCGCTCGCTATTCTTCAGAGGCTGCCGCTTAAAAAAGACGGGCAGCCTTTTTATTATCCTTTTTTCACTGCAATATTTTAATCAGGAGTGAAACAAATGGAAGCAGCATTGCTCAACATCGTACAAAAAATCAACGGCTATCTCTCGGATTATATCCTCATCGTCCTGCTCATCGGCGCCGGCCTTTACTTCTCCATCCGTACCCGCTTTGTGCAGGTGCGCTGCTTTGGCGAGGGTATGCGCCGGGTATTCGGCAACATCAATCTCCATGGCGGAAAGCAGCAGGGCGGCTTTTCCTCCTTCCAGGCACTGGCCACGGCCATTGCCGCGCAGGTAGGTACCGGTAATATCGTAGGCGCCTGCGGCGCTATCCTCATCGGCGGTCCCGGCGCCATCTTCTGGATGTGGATCATCGCCTTCTTCGGCATGGCTACCATCTATGCGGAAGCGGTGCTGGCGCAGGAGACCCGTGTGGTCAATGCGGATGGCAGCGTCCACGGCGGCCCGGTTTATTACATCAAGCGTGCCTTTAAGGGTGGCTTCGGCAAGTTCCTGGCCGGCTTCTTCGCCGTAGCCATCATCCTTGCGTTGGGCTTCATCGGCAGCATGGTCCAGTCCAATTCCATCGGTGAGGCGCTCTCCAATGCCACCGGCGTTCCCACCTGGGTCATCGGTATTGTTGTGGCTGCTCTTTCCGCCTATGTATTTTTGGGCGGCAGCCACCGTGTTGCCGCATGGGCGGAAAAGATCGTCCCCGTGATGGCCTGTCTGTACCTCATTGGCGGTCTGGTGGTGCTGCTGGCCCGCATTCGTTTCATCCCGGAGACCTTTGGTATGATTTTCCGCTATGCGTTCCAGCCGCAGTCCATCATCGGCGGCAGCTTCGGCTTTGCGCTCAAGCAGGCCATCAGCCAGGGCGTCAAGCGCGGTCTGTTCAGCAATGAGGCCGGTATGGGCTCCACTCCCCACGCCCACGCTATGGCTAAGGTAAGCTGCCCGCACGAGCAGGGCGTTGTGGCCATGATCGGCGTTTTCATTGATACCTTTGTCGTCCTCACCATGACCGCTCTGGTCGTGATCTCCACCCTGTATGCCGGCAACGGGATCCTTGCCTCCGGCGCAGCCGAAGGTGTCAGCAAGACCAATATGGCGCAGCTGGCGTTCTCCAGCATCATGGGTAATACCGCCGGCAGTCTGTTCGTGGCCATCTGCCTTATGTTCTTCGCTTTCTCCACCATCCTGGGCTGGAACTTCTTCGGCCGTATCAATGTGGAATACCTCTTTGGCAAAAAGGCCGTCCCGGTCTATTCCATCATCGCTGTGGCGCTCATCTTCCTCGGCTCCTGCGTATCCAATGACCTAGCTTGGGAGCTTTCCGATATGTTTAACCAGCTGATGGTTATTCCCAACTTTCTGGCTATCGTAGCACTGGGCGGGCTGGTAGCAGCCGCTGCCAGGAAGGGCAGCCGCGAGACCCTCAAAAAGTGATCCCACATAAAAAAGCCCCCTCCGGTACACCCGGAGGGGGCTTTTGCTTTATGATTTACGCGGCATTGGCAGCCGGGGCCTCCTCCCCGTAAAAATCGGGCCAGTCATCGCCAAAGAGATCGCCGTTATCACCAGCATTATAGTCATCGCCAAAATTGTAATTGTAGGAATCATCAAAGTTATCATAGTAGCCGTATTCATCGCCGTAGTAGCTCAGCCAGTCCTCCAGCTCGTCCAGCAGCGGCTGCATGGCAGCCATCATCACAGAAAAGAAGATGATCCCGATGAGGAACAGCGCGGCCTTGGCCAGCAGCATGCCGCGGGCAAAGCGGGCCAGCTGGGGGTTGCTGCTCACGCCGCACGCCCACACTATCATAAATATAAGCCCAATGACCGGCACCATCGCCAGCAGAATAAGCCCCATATAGGCCCACATACTCAGTCCGCCGCTGACAGTCTGTTCGGGACTTTGGTTTCGCACGGTATAGCGTTCGCCGTGGGCGCGGCAGTCGCTGCAGTGGGGACATTTCTGGCCAGGCTGTAGCCGCCGGCCGCAGCTGGGGCATACATTTTGGTTCATCGGCTTGCCGCACTCTGGGCAAAGCTCCGCCCGGTCATCATATACGGCACTGTTGCAGTTCGGGCAAAATCTCATGGTCAAACCTCCCGTTAGTTACTGCCATCGGCGGCAGTTTTGTGTTCTGCTGTCATTTTACCACATTTTCCGCCAAAGGAAAAGCCCAAAGCCCATAGTTTCTTCTTTTTTCCGCCGCAGCAAAGCCTCCCCCGCGGCTTACGGGGGAGGCTTTGCATGCAATATTGAAAAGGAGTATGGAGAAGTTGGCAAGTTAATTGGTGGCGCTGCTGGGTACATATTCGGTCAGTACCACACTGTGGGTGTATTCCCGGCCATTGCGGGAGACCTTGATCTCCACCCGGTCGCCTACGCTGTGAGCGGCCAGTGCCGCTTTCAGCTCATCCGCGGTGGAAACCTCCACCCCGCCAAAGCTCAGCAGCCGGTCGCCGGCCTGCAGGCCGCCTTTATCCGCTATGGAGCCGGACTCCACGCTTTGAATATACACGCCGGTGCTGTCCAGCCCGTAGTAGCGGGCGGTGCGCTCATCGGTGATATCCACCAGGCTGACACCCAGCACGATCTGACCAGTCACATAGCCGTGGCTGATGAGATCCTCGATGATGGTCTTGACGCTGTTGATAGGAATGGCAAAGCCGATGTTATCCACGGCATTGCCGCTGGAATCGCTGGTGGATTTGGCATTGACAATGCCGATCAGCTCTCCGCTGGCATTAAAGAGACCGCCGCCGGAATTACCGGGGTTGACCGCCGCGCTGGTTTGCAGCAGGGTCATGCTGTTGCCGTCTATCGTTACCTGGCGCTCCAGCGCGCTGACGATACCATCGGTGACGGTGCCGGAAAGGGTACCCAGCGGGTTGCCGATGGCCAGCACGGCGTCGCCCACCTTCAGGGTGTCACTGTCGCCCAGAATAGCTGGGGTCAGATCTTTGGCGTCCACCTTCAGCACCGCGATGTCGTTATCCTCATCGGTACCTACCAGGGTGGCGGCATAGGTGCTGCCGTCATTGGCAGTCACGGTGATCTGCTGTGCGCCTTTTATCACATGGTAGTTGGTCACAATGTAGCCATCCGCCGTCAGCACCACGCCGGAGCCTGCGCCCTGGGTGACATACTGCCGGAAGAAGTAGTTGGTCGCCACACTTTCGGTGGTGATGGCCACTACGCTGTCCTCCACCTGCTGCACCACACCGGAATAACTGACGCCGACGGTGGAACCGTTGGTGGAAGGGACCTCTACCCCTTGATACAGAACGGTGGAACCGGTGCCCAGCAGGCCGCTCTTGGCAGCGATCACAGCGCCGCCTGCGCCGCCCACCATCGAGAGCACCAGGCAGCCTGCCAGCAGCAGCGCCGTACCCTTTTTGCCCCGTCCTGTGGATTTTTTGTTTGCGTCCGAGGGATGATACCCCGAAGCAGCCGTTTGCTGCGCCTGCCCGGACGCGGCATCCTGATGGATGCTGTCTTTATCATAGCGATACTCCCCGGTGGGAAGATCGGTATTGCCGGTGGTAAAGTTGCGGTCATTAAAGTTGTCGTTCGGATATGTCATGGAACTGACCTGCCTTTCTGTGGGGTGCCTGGCCCCTTGACTGCTTCCTAGTATACCGTTAAATTGTGAACAATGCTTGACCTGTTTTTTTAAGGTCGGTAAAAATGCCGTGACGAAAAGGTGAAATATTGTAAATAAATTTTGAAGCCCCAGCCCGCGGCGGTTTTTTGCCGGCATCCTCTGCAAGCTTCTGCCGTGTCCGGGCCGTACCTCCCCCCGCCCGCTTCTTTTGGCCTCCCGCCTCCCAATTCCCCACAAAATCCCCGCAATCCCTTGCAAATGACGCAAAAACCCGTATAATATAAAGGTATATATCCTACTGAAAGGGAGAAAGAAATACTATGGCAGATCAAAAGAAAATGGTAGCCGAGATCACCTCGATGGAGGACGATTTTGCGCAGTGGTATACCGATGTCGTTAAAAAGGCCGAGCTGGTCGATTACGGCAGCGTCCGCGGCTGCATGATCATCCGCCCCTACGGCTATGCCATTTGGGAAAATATCCAGCATATTCTTGACGGCATGTTCAAGGCGACTGGTCACCAGAATGTCTATATGCCTATGCTCATACCGGAGAGCCTTCTGCAGAAAGAGAAGGACCATGTGGAAGGCTTCGCCCCGGAGGTGGCCTGGGTCACCATGGGCGGCGAGGAAAAGCTGGAGGAGCGCCTGTGCGTGCGCCCCACCAGCGAAACGCTGTTCTGCGAGCACTATTCCCATATCATCCACAGCTACCGTGACCTGCCCAAGCTGTATAACCAGTGGTGCAGCGTCATGCGCTGGGAAAAGACCACCCGCCCCTTCCTGCGCAGCGCCGAGTTCCTGTGGCAGGAGGGCCACACCATGCACGAAACCGCCGAGGAAGCCAAGGCTGAGACCGTGCGCATGCTGAATGTCTACGCAGAGATGTGCGAGAAATATCTTGCCATCCCCGTTGTTAAGGGCGTCAAGACCGATAAGGAAAAATTTGCGGGCGCCGAAGAAACCTACACCATCGAGGCCATGATGCACGACGGTAAGAGCCTGCAAAGCGGTACCTCCCACTACTTCGGCGACGGCTTTGCCCGTGCCTTTGATATCCAGTTCACCGACCGCAACAATACCCTGCAGTATCCTCACCAGACCAGCTGGGGTATGTCTACCCGCATCATCGGCGCCATTATTATGACCCACGGTGATAATAACGGCCTGGTGCTGCCCCCCGCTGTCGCTCCCATCCAGGTCATGGTCGTCCCTATCGCCCAGCATAAGGAGGGCGTTGCCGAGACCGCTTCCGCCCTGTGTGAGCGCCTCAAAAAGAACTTCCGTGCAGACATAGATCTTTCCGAGAACAGCCCCGGCTGGAAGTTCGCCCAGTATGAGATGAAGGGCGTACCCCTTCGCCTGGAGATCGGCCCCAAGGATATCGAAGCCGGCCAGTGCGTGCTGGTTCGCCGGGATAACCGTGAAAAGACCTTTGTCAAGCTGGAGAATCTCGAAAGCGAGATCACCCGCCTGCTGCAGGAGATCCACGACAGCCTCTATACCAAAGCCCTCGCCAACCGCGAAGCCAATACCTATGTTGCCCACGATATGGCCGAGATGCACAAGGTCGCTGATGGCACCAACGGCTTTTATAAGACCATGTGGTGCGGCGAGCTGGCTTGCGAGCTCAAGATGAAGGATGAGATCGGCGTTACCAGCCGCTGCATGCCGCTGGAGCAGGAAGACCTCGGTGCCACCTGCGTCTGCTGCGGCAAGCCCGCCAAGCACATGATCATTTGGGGTAAGGCTTACTAATATCTGAACAGAATCTGTGACAGCCGCCGGAAGGGCGCCCCGCAGGGGACCCGTTCCCTTCGGGAACGGGCCTGACGGGCTTCGCCCGTCCCGGCGGTTTCACCGCCGCCCCTGCGGGGCGCCCCACTTTCTGCACCCACTCTCCCCGGCAGCAAAGCCCCAGCCCCGCGGGCCCGCCCGCTTTCCATGGCCGGTTTCGGCTTTGCCGGCAAAATTTTTTTGTCCAAAATCAAAAGGAGGTCATCCCCATGGGCTGTACTCACGATTGCAGTACCTGCGGCCACGATTGCGGCAGCGAGCAGGATTTTTCCAAAAAACTCAATGAAATGAGCAGCGTCAAAAAGGTCATCGGCGTCGTCAGCGGCAAGGGCGGCGTCGGCAAATCCCTCGTCACCAGCCTGCTGGCCGTCAGTATGCAGCGGCTGGGCTACCGCACCGCCATCCTGGATGCCGATATCACCGGCCCCAGCATCCCGCAGGCATTCGGCCTTCGGGAAAAGATCGAAACCCTCGGCGATGTTATGCTGCCTGCTGTTTCCCGCTTCGGCACCCAGGTCATGTCCATCAATCTGCTGCTCGAACGGGAAAGCGATCCCGTCGTCTGGCGCGGCCCGGTCATTGCCGGGGCGGTGGGCCAGTTCTGGACCGATGTGTACTGGAAGGATGTCGATTTTATGTTTGTCGATATGCCCCCCGGCACCGGCGATGTCCCTCTCACCGTATTCCAGTCCCTCCCCGTGGATGGCATCATCGTGGTCACCACGCCGCAGCAGCTCGTCGGCATGATCGTGGAAAAAGCGGTAAAAATGGCCGAGATGATGAAGGTTCCGGTTCTGGGCCTCATCGAGAATATGAGCACCTACACCTGCCCTGATTGCGGAAAGCAGCATGCGATTTTCGGCGAAAGCCACCTTGATAGCATCGCGGCGAAGCACCACATTCCGGTGCTGGCCCGCCTGCCCATCCAGCCCGCGCTCGCCTCACTGATGGATACCGGTACCATCGAGCTGTTTGAGGGCGACTTTATGCAGCCCGCCGCCGACCGTCTTTCCGCCCTGCTGCCCCGCTGAAAGGAGATTGACCCTATGATCCTCACCATCGATATCGGCAACTCCAATATCTGCTTTGGCGTCTACGAGGGCAAAAATGCCCTCTTTACCGCCCGCGCCAAGACGGATCCCCTGCGTACCGAAACGGAATACGCCGTCCTTCTCTCGCAGATCTTCCGCCTGCATCAGTCCGATCCGGCCCAGCTTACCGGCGCGGCCATCTCCTCGGTCGTACCGGCGCTCACCGCCGTATTCCACGATGCCGTCCGCATCCTCGGCAATGGCCATATCCCCACCATCGTGGTCGGCCCCGGCGTCAAAACCGGCCTCAATATCCGCATCGATGAACCCGCTTCCCTGGGCGCGGATCTGGCCTGCACCGCTGTGGGCGCGGCGGAAAAATACCCCCTGCCCGCCATCATCATCGATTTGGGCACCGCTACCAAAATCACCGTCGTCACCGAGGACCGCAGCTTTATCGGCGGCGCTATCCTCCCTGGCGTCAAGATCTCGCTGGAGGCGCTTTCAGGGTCGGCCTCGCTGCTGCCCTCCATCGGTCTCGGTACCGGTAAGATCAAGACCATCGGTAGCAATACGGTGGATTGTATGCTCTCCGGTGTGGTGCTGGGCACCGCCTGTATGGTGGATGGCCTTATTGAGCGCTACCGAGAGGAACTGGGCGAAGTTCCCACTGTGGTAGCCTGCGGCGGCCTTTCCCCGGCTATCGTGCCGCATTGCCGCACCAACATCATCCTCGATCAGGATCTGCTGCTGGATGGCCTTTTGGCCATCTACCGCCGCAACGCCCCGCCCAAACAGCAGTGAAGCATGCATTTTGCCCCCTCCCGCTTTGGGTGGGGGCTTTGCCTTTCTTGGTACGGTTTGTGCAGGGCAGGGGATAGGGGCGCAGCCCCGGCAGCGCTTCGCGCCGCCGAAGCGGACTTCGTCCGCTTGCCCGCCTTCGGCAGGCGGGCTGCGCCCCTTTCGCTTTCCCTCCTATCCCACCATCCGTTCGGCCAAAGCCCGCCCCTCCCTTGCGGCAGCCAGTGCCATTATGTTATATTAAGATGAAGTAGATTGGTAAATCAGTTTTACGGAGGGAAGCAAGTGAACATAATAATTCGCAGGATGAAAAGCAGCGATGCCGACGCGCTGTACCGCCTGTTGTCCGATCCGGAGGTAATGCGCTATTTGGAGCCGCTCTATGATAGGGCGCAGACCGAGGCATTTCTGCACCGCGCGGGATTATCCGAGCCGCCGCTTGTGTATGCCGCCGAAGAAAACGGACGCTTTATCGGCTATGTCATTTATCATCCATACGATGAGGAAAGCATCGAAATTGGCTGGGTGCTTTTCCCAGCGTACTGGGGGCGCGGGTACGCGTCAGCGCTGACGGATCAGCTCATTTGCAGAGCAAAACAGGGGCATAAGAGCATCGTTATCGAGTGCATTCCAGAGCAGAAGGCAACGGATCGAATCGCAATAAAAAAGGGCTTTCGTTATTGCGGGGTCTGTGATGGGTTAGCTGTCTATCGCCTTGTGTGACCCCCTCTCCCCAAGCCACCCATTTCGCCCCATTTGCCCCCTTGCATTTTGCCCCCTCATCTGTTATGATATGTCGCGGAAGCCGCCCCTACCGCACCGGCAGCGGAGTCGCTTCCTTAAATTTTGCGCTGTATCCCACATCCGTCGCAGGCCCCGCCGGTCACGCTTTTGCCACGGGGCGTATCCCAAAAGGGAACGCCACCCGCCGCAATGATAAAGCGTCCCGCCTGCCGCCGTACCCGGCAAAGGAATAGCAGCAAGGAGGATTATCATGTCAAGTTCCACCAACCGCACCCGTACCCTTACCACACTCGGCATTCTTACCGCCATCATCCTGGTGATGACCTTCACCCCCCTCGGCTACATCAAAACCATGGGTCTGGAGATCACCCTCCTGCACATTCCCGTCATCCTCGGCGCGGCCCTTACCGGCCCCGCCGGCGGCATGGTGCTGGGTGCAGTGTTTGGCTTCACCAGCTTCTTTCAGTGCTTCGGCCTAAGCACCTTCGGCACAACCCTGTTCAGCATCAATCCCGCTGGCACCTTTATCGTCTGCGTGATCCCCCGCATCCTGCTGGGACTGGTTGCCGCCTACATCTACCGCGGCTTCGATCACCTCACCGGCAAGTGGAGCGGCACCATCACCGGTGCACTGGCCACCATCTGCCATACGGCAATGTTCATGGGCACGCTGGCGATCTTCTTCTACACCAGTGACTATCTTCAGGGCTTCGCCGCTATGATGGGCACCACCAATGTCTTTGCGTTCATCATCGCCTTTGTCGGCCTGCAGGGCCTCCTGGAGATCATCCTCGCCGCCATCGTGGTCGGTGCGCTGGTCCCCATCATCAAAAAGACCCGCCGCGTCTGATTTTCACTTACCCCAATAAAATAGCACGCAAAAAAGAGGCATCCGCTGTGGGTGCCTCTTTTCTCGTCTTTGGTTCAGCCGCAGGCCGTCCTCCTACCCGGCTCTATTTTCAGTCCAGCGGATGCTCCAGCGCCATAAAGGCCCCCTTCACATCCTCCCCGGCCGGGTAATGATACTCCTCGTCATGCTCCGTCTCGGGGTCGCCCACCCGGTGCGTCGGGATAAAGATCGGAATGGGGCAGTCGTCCACCGCCTTGATGACCCGCGCGCGGTTCTCCTCGGTGTCCTCCAGCGCCAGCGCCGCCAGCAGCGTCGGGGTGGTAAAGTGTTCCCCATAGGGAATGCGGATCACCGTCTCCCACACCTCCCGCTCAAAGTCACTTCCGCCGGGCGCCAGCGGCAGCGTAAAGATGACCCGGTGCCCGGTCCAGTATTCCTGTATCTGCTGGAAGCCCTTCTTCAGCAGCGGGGTCTCCTCCTCATCGCAGTCCACCTCCAGTCCATCGCCGAAAATCAAACGGCTCAGTGCGTAGTCGTCATTCTCCACCAGCGTGATCCACCCCGGCCCCAGCTCCTTGGTAAACTTCTTCATGTCCATTCCTCCCTGAATATACTATTCGTATATATTTTATAATATTATACCTACCTTGCGGCAGCATACGGCGGCTTGGCGAAAATCGCCGCTGGCTGCGTTGCCCTCCCAAGGCAACAGCCCGTCTCCGCCGGGCAACAGCCTTGCTTCGGTCTGCCTTGCCATCATCCGATTTTCCCCCGCGCCGCCTCACTTGCAGTATTTCCGGAAGATCTCCAAATACCGGTCGCCAAAGGAAACTAGTGTCACATCGTCCAGCGGCAGCACCAGCGGATCAGAAAGCCAGTTGCCCAGCGCGTCCACCCGCTTCATGGTCAGGTAGCGGCTGTCTACCTTCATCAGCCGCCCCAGGAAGTACAGCGATTCCTCCGGGTTGCCCTCGCACTCCACCGCGGCCCAGCCGCCGTATTGGGCCATAATGCCCTCCAGCAGCTCCTGCCAGCCGCGGCAGGCAAAGTCCGGCGCCTTTACGGCGTCGTACAGCTTCTCTCCGGCCATCACCTTTTTCAGGAACGGCACATCGTCCATCTGCTCCACCTCGGTAATATCCCCGGTGCGCAGGGCGCAGTAGCCGTCCAGCACAAAGTTCGTCTGCCGCTGCAGCACCACCAGCTCATTTTCCACCGCCACCGGTACCCCGGCATATTCCGGCGCCACCAGCTCATCCCGGTACAGCACCATCATGTTCTTTTGCTGCATCGCCTTCTGCAGCAGGTCCTTTTCCTGCATATCATGTCCCTCCCTGGGAGCGTCCCATTTTGGCCAGCTCCCATTCCTTCAGCTCTTTCAGTTCGTTATAGATCGCCGCATAGCTCCTGTGCCGGCTCTCCGGGATTACGCCCTCCCGTACCGCCTCCAGCACGGCGCAGCCCTGCTCGGTGCGGTGGCTGCACCCGGTGTAGCGGCAATGGTCCTTGTATTTCTCCATCTCGGGGAAGCACTCCGCCAGCTCGGCGGCGGGCATCGGCTCCGCCTTCGCAAATTCCAGCGCCGAAAATCCCGGGGTATCGCACAGCCAGCCGCCGTGCCCATCGGGGAAAAGCTCCACATGGCGGGTGGTGTGCCGTCCCCGCCCCAGCTTTTTGCTGATCTCCCCGGTGGCAAGGTTGAGCTCCGGGTACAGCCCGTTCATCAGGCTGCTTTTCCCGGCGCCGCTGTTGCCGCAAAAGGCCGTGATCCCGCCCTTCAGCAGCTCGGCCGCCGCCTCCAGTCCCTCACCGGTGCGGTTGTTCACCACGGCGGTGGGGTAGCCCGCCCTGCGGTAGATCTCCGCCCAGGGGGTCGGGTCGGCCAGGTCAGGCTTGGTAAAGATCATCACCACCGGGATGTCCCTGCGGGCCGCAATCGCCGTCAGCTGGTCTATGACCAGTGCGTTGGGGGCCGGGTCCGCCAATGAGATCACCATCGCCAGCCGGTCCAGGTTGGCCACCGGCGGCCGCTGTAAGGTGTTTTTTCTTGGTGCTATGGCGGTAATGCTCCCGCAGCCTGGCTCGGTCGGCTCAAACCGGCATCGGTCGCCCACCAGCAGGGTGGTTGCGTCCCTGCGGAAGATGCCCCGTCCCCGGCATTCGGTTTTTGTTCCGTCCTCGCTGATGACGGTATAAAACCCGCCCAGCGAGCGCACGATCAACCCCTCCATTTACTCACCAAAGGCCGAAGAGTAGTCGGCCGTCCAGTAGTACTGCCCGGTGGCAAAGTCCACCGAAGCGCTCTTATACACCTCGCCGTCGATCAGCACATCCGCCATGCAGGTGCCGCTGCCCTGCAGCGGGATGGAGATGAGCCGGGTGTTGCGGGGCTCTATTACCTCACTGTATACGGTCTCGCCGTTCAGTACGGCGGTCACATTCACGGTGCCGGGCAGATCAGGCGGTGTGGTCTGCAGCGTCACGGTGGCCTCGCCGTTCACATTGGCGTTATCCACTGTTCCCACCACCAGGGTAATCTTGCTCCCAATGGGCACCATGCTGGGGGAAGCCGGGGTTTGGCGGATCACCAGCCCGTCATACTGGTAGTCGGTCAGCTGGTAGGTCACCGTCACATCAAACTGCGCGTCCCGCAGCACCTGCACGGCGCTCTCCTCGGGGTAGCCCAGTACCTCCGGCACCTGTACCTTTTCCTTATTGCTGCCCACGCTTACATACACCACCACGGTGCTGCCGGCGGCCACGCTCTGTCCGGCATCGGGGCTGGTACGCACCACGCTGCCTTCGGCTATGGTGTCGCTGGCAATATCGGTAGTGGAATATTTAAGCCCCAGGCTTACCAGCTTGGCGTAAACGGCGGTCGCCTCCTGGTTGGTAAAGGTCGGGATGGTCACCATCTTGTTGCCGGCGCTTACCCACACCTGCACCGTGCTGCCTTTTTTCACACTGGTGCCGGCGTTGGGGCTCTGCCGGTAGATCTGCCCCTCCTCATAGTCGGCGTTGTAGTCCTCGCTCTCCAGCTTTATCTTGATGCCGGGGTAGGCCCCGTTGGAGGAGGCGGCGGTAAAGTCCACCCCGACCAGGTTCGGCAGGGGGATATCCTCCACTGACTTAAAGGGCTGATAGATCTGGAACATCACCAGCACAAAGAGCAGGGAAGCCACCACTACGCCGCAGGTCACCGCAAACAGCTTGGAAAGTGGGGTGGTCAGCCGGTCGCGCAGCCTTTTCTTTTCGTTATTTTCACCAGTTTTTGCGGCCTTCTGGGGGGCCATGACGCCCTGCTTTTTGGGCATAATGCCAATACCCTCGCCGCTCTTTTTCGCCGGCTTGGCCGCCCGGGCGGTATACGCCGGGAAGGTTGTCTTGGGGTCCGCCAGCCACTTCCGCAGGTCGGCTATCATCTCACCGCAGTTCTGGTAGCGGTGATCGGGGTCCTTGGCCATGGCGTGCAGGGTGATCTGCTCCAGACCCACCGGCACATTGGGATTCAGACTCCGCAGCGCCTTGGGGTTCTGCTCCACCTGCTGCAGCGCCACGCTGATGGGCGACTCGGCATCAAAGGGCAGCTTTCCGCACAGCATCTCAAAAAGGATAACACCCACCGAGTAGATATCGGTGCGCTGATCCACCGCGCCGCCCAGGGCCTGCTCCGGGCTGATATAGTGGACCGAACCGATGGCGTTCCCGTCGATGGTGCGGCTCTGGCTCATGGCAAAGCGGGCAATGCCGAAGTCCATCACCTTTACCTCGCCCTTTTCGGTCACCATGATATTCTGCGGCTTGACATCCCGGTGGACGATGCCGTTTTCATGGGCACACTGCAGGGCGGTCAGCACCAGCCCGGCGATATTGGCGGCCGTTTTGCCGGGGATGGGCTTCTTCCGCTCGATATATTCCTTCAGGGTGATGCCGCTGACATACTCCATCACTAGGTAGGGATTGGGCACATCCAGTACCACATCATAAATTTTGACGATATTGGGGTGAGAAAGGGCATTGATGGCCCGGCTCTCATTGCGGAAGCGCCGCAGGTACTCCTCATCGGCGGCATATTCATCCCGCAGCATTTTTACCGCCACGGTCCGCAGCGCCTCGGCATCAAAGGCCCGGTAGACATTGCACATGCCGCCTACCCCCACCAGCTCCTCGATGAGGTAGCGGTCTGCCAGCTTGGTTCCCAGTATATTTTCCATGTGTTTCGTTCTCCTCTCAGCGGTTGTGGATCAGTACGGCGGTGATGTTATCCGGTCCGCCGGCGGCATTGGCTTTCGCTATCAATGTATGGATATCCCCGCCCTGCAGAATCTCCTGCAGGGTGCCGGCCAGCTCCCCGGGCGGCAGGGTATTATACAATCCGTCACTGCACAGCAGCAGGGCGTCTCCCCGCAGCAGGTCTATCACGGTGTAGTCCGGCTGGACCTCCGGCTCCACCCCTATGGCCCTGGTAATGGCGTGCCGGTCTGGATGGTGGGCCGCTTCCTCAGGGCTCAGCAGGCCCTGCCGCAGCAGTACCGCCACCGCGGTGTGGTCCTCGGTCACCTGGATCAGCTCCCCCTGCCGCAGCAGGTAGCAGCGGCTGTCGCCCACATTGGCCACCAGCGCCACCCCATCACTGATGACGGCAGCGCAAAGGGTACTGCCCATGCCGGTCAGGGCCCCGCCGCTTTGGCCGCTGCGGGTGTATACCGCCCGGTTGGCCCCAGCGATGGCCGTTTCCAGCAGCAGCCGCAGGCTGCGTTCCTCCATGTGGGACCGCAGGCTGCTCTCAATCATGCGGCGCACCTCCTCGGCAGCAATGCCGGCCGCTATTCCGCCGCCAACTTCGCCCCCCATGCCATCGCATACGACGGCATAGCCGCTTCCCTGGTCAAATACCTCCCCGGCAAAGCGGTCCTCATTGGTTTCCCGCACCATTCCGCGGTCTGTCGCTCCGTAGATATGCAGCATCTTTCTTTTCCCCTCCTCGGGAAGTTTTCCGTCTGTCCGGGCTTTGTCCCCGCCCGGCTTTTACAGGGGGCCGCTCCCAGCACCCCCGCAGCCTCCGCGCCGTCTCGCGGCCCTCACCGGGCGGCCGCTCCCCGGCGCTCATTCCTCGTCACTTCGTACCGTCTCCGGCTTTCCCGGCCTCCGCCCTTCTCAGCTGGCCGCAGGCCGCGGCAATATCGCTGCCCAGCTCCCGCCGGACGGTCGCGTTCAGCCCCAGCGCCCCCAGCTGGGCCGCGAAGCGCTGCACCGCTCCTTTATCCGGCCGTTTGGTGCCGCGTTCCGCCACCGGGTTCACCGGGATCAGATTCACATGGCAGTTTTGCCCGCCCAGCAGCCTCGCCAGCGCCTCGGCATGGGCCGGGCTGTCATTCACCCCGGCGATGAGGGCATATTCGTAGCTGATGCGCCGGCCGGTCTTGGCAAAATAATTTTTGCAGCTTTGCATCAGCCGGGCAATGTTGTACTGCTTATTCACCGGCATAATGCCGCTGCGGGTCTCATCATCGGCCGCGTGCAGCGAGATGGAAAGGGTCAGCCCCAGCCCCAGCTCCGCCAGCTCGTCAATGCGGTCGCACAGGCCGCAGGTGGAAAGTGAAACATGCCGCAGGCTCAGGTTTCTGCCCTCCGGCGAGGATAGTATCGTCAAAAAATCCAGTACATTGCGGTAGTTATCCAGCGGCTCGCCTATGCCCATCAGCACCAGCGAGGAGATCGGCTCTCCCGCCTGCCGCTCCGCCTCATAGACTTCTCCTAGCATCTCGGCCGGGGTCAGGCTGCGTACCAGCCCTCCCAGCGTGGAGGCGCAGAATTTGCACCCCATACGGCACCCCACCTGTGTGGAAATGCAGAGGCTCAGCCCATGCTCGTACCGCATCAGAACGGCTTCCACGCAGTTCTGGTCAGGCAGCTCCAGCAGCAGCTTCACGGTTTCATCCAGCTTGCTTTCCAGCCGTCGCCGGGTGGTAAGCACCGTGAGAAAAGCATGCTCCTCCAGCTTTTGCCGCAGCGCGGTGGAAAGATTGGTCATTTCGGCAAAGGAGCCGACCCGTTTTTGGTGGATCCACCGGTAAATTTGTCCGGCGCGGAATTTAGGCTCCCCCAGTGTGCCGGTGACCCATTCGGTGAGCTGTGGCAGCGGCAGGGAAGAGATATCGACTTTTTCCATATCCATTCGGCTCCTTTCGTGGAATTTTAGCGGGATCAGTAAAGTCCTTTCACTAATACGGCAAAATGGCCGCTTTTTTGTATGTGAAAGGTTAATATTTCACTTTTATTTACGGAAGATTTACAACACATGAAAATATTGGGTGAATATCTCATAAATAGAGGATTTTACTGGGAAATTATAACTGGGATTTGTTATGCGAATTGAGGGCAAGCTTGTGGTCGCCTAGCGGCGGCGCGGCGCATTTTATTTTGGATTCAGCAGGGAGCAAATTAAAAATCAACCTTTAAGCGTCGTCGCGTCGGACGCAACCTTCGCTTAAGTCGGGCTGACCCTGCGCTTTGCTCCGGGCAGCCCTCCCCGCTGCGGTGCATCCTCCTTTCCCCACAAGGTCTTGCGACCTTGCGGGGGCCCCGATTATACGGGGCGTACCGACGCGTTACGGGTCTTTAGGGCGGAGCCCTGAATGACTTTTGGTTACTTTTCTTCATAGAAAAGTAACCCCTCGCCGGGCAGGCGTACAAATTTTGATATCTAAAAGGCTCCGCCCCGCCGCCAGGCGATAGCAAGCTATCACCATAACAAGCCGCAAGCATTTACAGCTTTTTTTCCAGCACGGCATAGAAAAACCCATCCCCGCCGGTTTGTTCCGGCAGGCAGGTCACCGGCTCCCCGCACAGGGCAAGCTCCCGGTGCTCCCGCAAAAAGGCATTCACCACGCCCTCATTCTCGGCGGGGTTCAGGGTGCAGGTGCTGTATACCAGCCGCCCGCCGGGGGCTAGGTACCGGGCGGAGGTTGTAAGAATGGCCAGCTGCGTCTGCGGCAGGGCCACCCCCTCCGCGGGGTCCTTATAGCGGATCTCCGGCTTGCGCCGGATGACCCCATAACCGGAGCATACCACATCACACAGGATGCGGTCAAATACTCCCAAGGATTTATCGTAAATTTGGGCGTCGTTCGCCTTTGTTTGGATGCAGCGAAGCCCCAAACGGGCCGCGCCGTCCTCCACCAGCTTCAGCCGGTGGGGATACAGGTCCATCGCCAGCAGGCTGCCGGTGTCCTCCATCCGCTCCGCCAGGGTAAAGGTCTTTCCTCCCGGGGCTGAGCAGACATCCAGCACCCGGTGGCCGGGCCGCACATCCAGCGCGGCAGCGCATCTTTGGCTGGAAAGATCCTGCACATGGAACAGCCCCTCCCGGAACGCTGCCAGCCGGGTCACATCCCCGGCGCCTTCCAGCCGCAGCGCGTTTTCCACCGGGGTCTTTTCGGCGGTGATATTTTCCTCCGCCAGCTTTTCCATCAGCGCTTCGGCGGTGGTCTTTTGGGAATTAACCCGGATAAAAAGCGGCGCCGGGCTTTGGCAGCCCTCCAGAATGGCCCGGGTCGTTTCCTCGCCGTAGCCTTGCCGCCACAGCGTGATCAGCGCCTTGGGCACCGCGTATTGAACGGAAAGGGCGGCAAGCGGCTCACGCGGCAGGGCAATTTTTTTGCCGTCCCGCAGGAAGGCCCGCAGCACCCCATTTACATACCCGCTGGCGGAGGAAACACGCATCGCGCGGGTTTCCTTCACCGCCTCGTTCACGGCGGCACGCTCCGGGATGGAGGGCATATACAGCAGCTGGTACACCGCCATCCGCAGGATATCCCGCACGGCAGGGGACAGCTTTTCCACCGGCTGCCGGGAGTACCGCCCCAGCACCCAGTCCAGTGTGATGCGCCGCTCCACCACGCCATAGAACAGCGCGGTGCAGAAGGCCCGCTCCTGCCCGGTAAGCTCGTTTTTCCGCATCAAGCCCTCCAGCACCAGGTTGGAGTAGCCCCCCTGCCCAAAGACCTCATTGAGGCCCCGCAGGGCGGTCAGTCTTGCGTCTGCCATGGCGTCAGTCCCGGCTCCTTCCCCGGCTGATGATAATAAGCCGCAGCAATTGGGCCAGGGTGGAAGCCAGCGCCGCCACATAGGTCAGCGCCGCAGCGGAAAGCACCTTTTTGGCGCCCCGGGCCTCGTCCTCGGTCAGCAGGGCGCGCTCCTCTATGGTGGCCAGCGCCCGGCGGCTCGCGTTAAATTCCACCGGCAGGGTGATAAGCTGGAACAGCGCCACCAGCCCAAACAGCAGAATGCCGATGTTCATCAGCAGGGTGTAGTTAAACAGCAGCCCGATGAAAAAGATAGGAATGGAAAGGGAAGACCCGATATTGGTAATGGGGATAATGGCGCTGCGCAGCTTCAGCGGGCCGTATTCCTCGGCGTGCTGCACGGCATGGCCGCATTCGTGCGCCGCCACCCCTATGGCGGCAATGGAGGTGCTGCTATACACCCCTTGCGAAAGGTGCACGATATTGGTGCGGGGGTCGTAGTTATCGGTCAGCTCCCCGCCTATCTGGTCCACCTGCACATAGCTCAGCCCGTGGTCGTTCAGGATCTGCCGTGCGACCTCCGCCGCCGTGCGGCCCCGCACGCTGCGCACCTTGGAATATTTGGAATAGGTGGCCTTTACCCGGAACTGCGCCCATAGCGCCAGCAGGAATGCCGGCAGCACCAGCAGGTACCAGGTGTAATCGTAGCCATAGTAGTAGCCCATCGGCATGGTGGAAGTCCTCCTTATGTTTTCGTCCGCGCCCAAAGGCACAGAATATTTCAGTTTCTATTCTATCGGGATATTTTGTCCCGGAGATTCCGAAATTATGAAGAAAAAGTAAATTGTGGTTAAGGCTTCATTAGCGCCTGCCGGCGCCGCACCATCCCATAGCCTTCCTTGTGTAAAGGGAGGTGGTGAGCGGAGCGAACCGGAAGGATTGCCGACAGAAACTATGCCCGGTTTCATCTCGCCTTCGGCGTTGCGGAGTCACCGGAGGGTGACAGCCTGTACGGCTCGCCGCCGAGGCGTTCCTTTTGATCGTACAAAAGGAACCAAAATACGCTTGGGGCTGTGCCCCAAGACCCCCTTACCGCTAAGCTGCGGCTGGATACGAACGATGCGAAGCATCGTCCGTACAGCGCCGCAGATACGCTCTCAAGGTGCCTGCGGCGCATTTTTATGTGGGGTTCAGCAGAAACCAAATTAAAATAAACACCTTATAAGCGTCGTCTAGCCCCAGATCCGGGAGGTCGCAGACCTTCCGGTCGGGGCGTACCGACGCGTCGGGGGTCTCGGGGTCCTCCCCGAGTGACTTTTGGTTCCTTTTCTTCACAGAAAAGGAACCCCTCGCCGGGCAGGCGTGCAAATGAATACCTCTTATAATACTTCGCGACGCCGAAGGCGACCACAAACTATCCCCGCCGGGTAGGCGTACTCACTAAGCCTTGCAAAAGGCCCGCCCCGCCGTTAGGCGGCCACAAACCCGCCCCAAAAATCTTTTACCACTTTTCATCACAGAAAAGTACCCCCCGCCGGGTAGGCAAGCTCACGCCAAGCACTCGCCTTTTTGCAGCCTCGCCCCCCGCAGCCAGTCGGCCGCGGCCATGCGGGGCTTGCCCTCCGGCTGCACGGTGATAAGCCGCAAAGCGCCCTCGCCGCAGGCCACCGTCACCGGGTCCAGAGCGATCAGCTCGCCCGGCTTGCCATGGCCTTCGGCCAGGCGGCTCTCGTGGATCTTCAGGGCCTTGCCGCCCGCTGCGCAGTGGCAGCCCGGCCAGGGGTTCATCCCGCGGATCTGATCGTGCAGTTCCTTGGCGCTGCGGGTAAAGTCCAGCTTTCCCATCGCCTTTTCCAGCATCGGGGCCATAGTGGCCTCGGCGTTGTTCTGCGGGGCACGCTGTACCGTCCCATCAGCGATGGAGCGCAGCGTGCGGCTCAAAAGCTCCGCGCCCAGCGGTGCCAGCCGGTCAAAAAGCTCGCCCGCCGTCTCATTTTCCCCTATGGGGGTGGTAATGGTGTCGATAATATCCCCGGTATCCATGCCGGCATCCATAAACATGCTGGTCACCCCGGTGATCTTCTCCCCGTTGATGACGCTCCACTGGATGGGTGCGGCGCCCCGGTATTTGGGCAGCAGGGAGCCGTGAATATTGATACAGCCCTTGGGCGGCACATCCAGTATCGCCTGCGGCAGAATACGCCCGTAGGCCACCACCACCAGGCAATCCGGAGCCAGCTCCTTCAGCTGGGCGGCCACGGTGCCGTCCCGCATTTTGGTGGGCTGATATACCGGGATGCCCCGCTCCTGCGCCAGCTGCTTGACCGGCGGCGGGGTAAGGACGGCGTGGCGGCCCACCGGCTTATCCGGCTGGGTAAAGACCGCGGGCACCTCGTGCCCGTCCGCCAGGATCCTTTGCAGGCAGGGCACCGCAAAATCCGGCGTTCCCATAAATACGATGCGCATGGTTCTCACTCCTCGTCCAGTTCCCGCAGCTCCTCATCGGTAAGCATGTGGTGGGTAATGTCCTTAAAAATATGGCCGTCCAGGTGGTCATATTCGTGGCAGATGGCCCGGGCCATAAAGCCCTCGGCCTCCAGCGTAAAGGGCTTGCCGTGCCGGTCATAGGCCTCAATGGTCACCTTCTCCGGGCGCACCACCAGACCGTACTCGCCGGGGGAAGAAAGACACCCCTCCAGGCCGTCCTGCTCGCCGCTTTGGGCGGTAATGGTGGGATTGATGAACTCCGTCAGCCCCTCGCCGATATCCACCACAAAGACCCGGCGCAGCACGCCTACCTGTACCCCGGCAATGCCCACGCCGTCGGCCTCGTACATGGTATCGGCCATGTCGTCCAGCAGCGTCCACAGCCGCTCATCAAATTTTTCCACCGGGCGGCTCACCTTGCGCAGCCGCGCCTCTTTTTCGGTCACAATATTTCTCAGTGCCATTGTAGCACCTCCTTGGATTAGTTGGGGTTTTATCACCGCTGCGGGGATGGTCGGGCATCGCCTGCGGGCGGAGGATTTGTGAAGTGAATGGGTATCGCCCGGCGGCGGGGATAAGTCACCGGAGGGTGACAATCTGTACGCCTGCCGGCGGGGCGTTACTTTTCTGTGAAGAAAAGTAACCAAAAGTCATTTAGGGCTGCGCCCTGAAAACCCGGTCGCCCTGCTGCGCTGGAGCGCAGAACGGCGAACCACCACCCCTGTCCCCTCCTCAAAGGAGGGGGACTATGGGGGAAGCAACGAAATATTTTCTAATTTGCGGCTTGCAAGGTGCAAGGCCGCTGACCCATGGTTATGGTTAGCGGGGCTGGCGGTTTGCAGAAAAAGGGAGGGCGTTCCCCTCCCCCGAAGCGGGGGAGGCCGGGAGGGGGCAGATGCATCTGAGATACCTTATAAGCACCGTTTAGCCCACGATCCGGGAGGTCGCAGACCTTCCGGGCGGGCGTTCCGGTGCGTCGGGTTTTTAGGGCGCAGCCCTAAATCGCTTTTGGGCACTTTTGGCGAGTCAAAAGTGCCACCCCGCCGGTAGGCGTACCAATTAAGCCTTCTAAATAACTTGCGCCACCGGAGGTGATAACAGATTTTTTCACGAACATCCGCCGAAGGCGGAAATGGGGCGAAGCCCCGCCGCCTTGCTATAAGTCCGAGTCATAGTTCGGCTCGATGGTCAGTGTCACATTTTTCATGGGCTGGGCCAGCGTCGGCTCAGTAAAAAGCCGCCACAGCAGCTCCCGCATCCGGGGGCTGTTTTTGCCCTTGATGAGCAGCTTGTACCGGTAGCGCCCCGCCACCCGCAGCACCCCGGCCGGGGCCAGCCCCAGCAGCCGCACCGGCAGCTCCGGGTATTCGGCGGGCAGCAGCCGCTCCAGCAGAGAGAGCACCGCCTGTCCCGCCCGTTTTACCTCGGCCTCATTTTCTCCCCAAAAGCCCAGGCAGTACAGCCGGCAGAACGGGGGATACAGCAGCAGGCGGCGGGTTTCCACCTCGGTTTTGTAAAAGGCCGGGTAATCCTGCCTTGCCGCGGCGGTCAGTACCGGGTGGTCGGGCTGATAGGTCTGCAAAAAGGCCCGGCCGGGCAGCTCCCGGCGACCGCTGCGCCCCACCACCTGGGTGATCAGGCTGAAGGTCCGCTCGTAGCTGCGGAAATCATCGGCGTAAAGCATCTGGTCGGGGGTCAAAACGCCCACGAGGGTGACCCGGGGGAAGTCCAGCCCCTTGGTGACCATCTGCGTCCCGATGAGGATATCATAATCCCCCCGACCGAAGGCCGAAAGGAGCTTTTGGTGGCTGTCCTTTCGCATGGTGGTGTCCTGGTCCATGCGCAGGATGCGGGCGGTGGGGAACCGCATTTTTAAGGCTTCCTCCACCTTCTGCGTCCCCACACCGGAGTAGCGCATCAGGCGGCTGCCGCAGTGGGGGCAGGCCTTGGGCACCTCGGTGCTGTACCCGCAGTAGTGGCACATCAGTCGGCCATTGGCCGCGTGGAATTTAAGACTGATGGAGCAGTGAGGGCATTCCAGCGGCTGGTGGCAGCTCATGCAGGTGGCGGTGGCGGAATAGCCCCGCCGGTTCACAAAAAGGATGCTCTGTTCCCCCCGCTGCAGATTCTGCAAAAGCTGCTCGCACAGTTCCTCGCTCAGGGCCTCGGCGGCCATGGGCCGTTCCCGCAGGTCCAGGATAGTGACCTCCGGCAGGGGGGCGCCGCCGTAGCGGCGGGTCAGCCGGGCCAGCAAATATTCGCCCTTTTGGGCCCGGTAGGCGGTCTCGATGCTGGGGGTGGCGGAAGCCAGAACACACAGTCCCCGGTGCCGCCTGGTCCGCAGCCGGGCAATTTCACAGGCATCGTAGCGGGGGGATTTTTCACTGCGGTAGGTGTGCTCCTGCTCCTCATCCACGATGATAAGGCCCAGATTTTCCACCGGCGCGAAAACCGCCGAGCGGGTCCCCACCACCACATCCACCTCTCCCCGGCGGATGCGTTTGTATTCATCCAGCCGCTCACTGAGGGAAAGGGCGCTGTGAATGACCGCCACCCGGCTGCCGAAGGCCGCCAAAAACCGGCGGATGGTCTGCGGGGTCAGCGAGATTTCCGGGACAAGGACAATGCACCGCCGGCCCTCGGCCAGCACCCGGTGGGCCAGGGTGAGGTAAACGGCGGTTTTTCCGCTGCCGGTCACCCCGTACAAAAGCCCGGTCCGGGCGCCCTCCCGGCAGCCCTGCCACAGCGTTTCCACTGCGGCGGCCTGTTCCTCGGTTAGGGTGGGGGGCGGCTCCACGGGGATGGTCTCTTCCTTCAGCGGGGTGCGCAGCACCTCCTGCTCGTAGGTTTCGGCCACGCCCTGCCGCACCAGCGTTTCCACCACGCCGCGGGTCACCCCGGCAAAGTAGCAAACTTCCCGGATGCTGCCGCAACCCACCTGCTCCAGCAGCTCATAGACCTGCTGCTGCTTGGGGGTCAGCTTTTCGGGCTCGGCTTCGGTCAGGCGCACCATTTGCAGGGTCTTATCGCCCACCCGGCGCTCCACAACTTCCTCCCGCCGCAAAAGGCCCAGGTTCTCCAGCCGCTCCAGCGGCAGCGCGGAGAGGGTAAGCCCCAGTGTTTCGGCCAAATCGGCGGCAGGCAGGGGCTTGCGGCGGGGCCGCAGAACGGAGAGCACCTGCTGCTCGGTGAGGGAGAGATCCTCCGGGGCGGGGACCCCGCGCGCCAGCGACCAGCCCGTGAGCCCGCGCAGGCCGTAGCCGGCCGGAATGAGCACGGACAGGGCATCGAACCAGGTGCAGAAGGTATTTTCCCGCAGCCAGCGCAGCAGGAACAGCCCTTCCTCGGTGAGGACGGGTTCTTCCTCCAGCGGGGCGGCGATGGGCTTGAGGGCGGCGTGCGCGGCTTGTTCGGCCAGCTCCACCACCAGCCCGATACGGCGGCCGTGCCCAAAGGGCACCAGCACCCGCACTCCGGGGCGGAGGGGCATCCCCTGGGGGATGGCGTAATCGAAAAGTTTATCAAAACGGCAGGTGGTTTTTTCCACCGCTACCCGGGCAACAGGGGCCAAACCGCCTACCTCCTTTTTGGCAAATGGGGGGACTGAAAAGGCCTTTCACTAATACGGCAAAATGGAGCCTTTTTTGCAGTCCAAAGGTTAATATTTCACTTTTGTTTACGGAAGATTTACAAAATGGGGAAATACTGGGTGAGAATTGGATAAATGATGGGTTTTATTGGGGAGGTGTAACTGGGATTTGTTGTGCGAATTGAGGGCGAGTTTGTGGGCGCCTGGCGGCGGGGCGGGGCCTTTTGCAAAGGCATAGTTAGCACCGCTCGCCGCGGGGGCCTTCCTTTTGCTCCTGCAAAAGGAAGCAAAACAGGGCAAAGGGGAACCAAGCTTTCCCCTTTGCAAACCCCTTTGACGCTAAGCTGCGGCTGGATACGAACGATGCTTTAGCATCGTCCGTACGGCGCCGCAGATACGCTCTCAAGGTGCCTGCGGCACATTTTTATGTGGGGTTCAGCAGAAACCGAATTAAATGCGCCTGCGGCACATTATAAGCGTCGTCGCGTCGGACGCAACCTTCGCTTAAATCGGGTTGACCCTGCGCTTTGCTCCGGGCAGCCCTCCCCGCTGCGGTGCATCCTCCTTTCCCCACAAGGTCTTGCGACCTTGCGGGGGCCCCGATTATACGGGGCGTACCGACGCGTAGGGGGTCTCGGGGTTCTCCCCGAGTGACTTTTGGTTACTTTTCTTCATAGAAAAGTACCCCCCGCCGGGCAGGCGTACAAATGAATACCTATTATAAAACTTCGCAACGCCTTTAGGCGAGATGAAACTATTTCCTTTTGGTGCCAACCCCTCAGTCAGCCTGCGGCTGACAGCCTCTCGCTGCGGCTCGGTCACGGCGCGGCTCTGATATGCCACCGGCATATCATTCACTACCGCGCCGCCACTTCGTTACCCCTTACACAGGGGAGCCTTTGAGGCGAGATGAAATTTGGTGTAAAGGGGGTCGCGGGGGCTGGGGCGCGGGCCGCCGATTGGCCGAGGAATATCCTTGCCGGCAGGCAAAATAAAGCCGCCCCTGCAAATCGGCTTTGCAGGGGGAGAGGAACCAGGGGGTTATTTGCGCTCGGTCATGGAGCAATCGAAATCGGAAAGACGCTCCGCACCGGTGGCAAAGAGATCCAGCGCCAGAGAGACGGGCTTTTCCTCCAGCGCAATGTGGTTTTCCTCCGCTTCCGCGGCGATCTCACGGGCTTTTTTGGCGACGGCCACCACGAATTTATAGTAGCTTTCGCCGGGCTTCAGGATCTGGGTCATAGCGGGTCTAAGCATTGTTCAGCACCTCTTGTATAAATGATTGATTGAATTTCTTGCTCCAGCGGGCGGAGCGGATAATTTCCGCCAAGCGGCGTGCCGCGGTTTCCACTTCATCATTGACCACGATGTAATCGTAATCCAGCGCCATTTCGATCTCGGCCCGGCCCTTCTTCAGCCGCGCGGAGATTTCCTCGGGGGATTCGGTGCCCCGACCGATGAGACGCTTTTTCAGCTCCTCAAAGGAGGGCGGCACCACAAAGATGGAAAGGGCGCTGGGGAACATGCGGCGGATATGGCCGGCGCCGTTGGTTTCGATCTCCAGGATGACATCGTGACCCTTGGAGAGCTCCTCCTCGATGGGGCCGCGGGGGGAGCCGTAGTAGTTGCCGTTGTAGATGTTATATTCCAGCACGCCGTCATTGGCGATGAGCTGCTCAAATTCTGCCCGGGAAATGAAGTGGTAATGCACGCCGTCCACTTCGCCGGGGCGGGGGGCACGGGTGGTGGCCGAAACTGAGAGCACCGCGGGCGGGTCGTCCTCAAAGTAGCGCTTGAGGATGGTGCCCTTGCCGGCGCCGGAGGGCCCGGAGAAAACCACCAGGATGCCGTGCTCCTTGGGAGCGGTGTAGCTGCCGATCATGCCTGGCCCTCCATTTCTTCCTCGTCCTCATAATCCACTACACGGTTGGCCACCGTTTCCGGCTGGACGGCCGAAAGAATGACATGGTCGCTATCGGTGATGAGAACGGCGCGGGTGCGGCGGCCGTAGGTGGCATCGATGAGGGTGCCGCGGTCGCGGGAATCCTGGATGATGCGCTTGATGGGAGCGGATTCCGGGCTGACGATGGCAATAAGGCGATTGGCCGAGACCATATTGCCAAAGCCGATATTGATGAGTTTCATGGGGTTTTACACGACCTTTCGCTTATTCGATGTTCTGGATCTGCTCGCGGATCTTTTCCAGCTCGCTCTTCATTTCCACCACATGGCCGGCAATGGCGGTATCGCTGCACTTGCTGCCGATGGTATTGGTCTCGCGGTTCATCTCCTGCACCAAAAAGTCCAGCTTGCGGCCAACCGGTTCGGCGGATTCCAGTATTTTGCGGAGCTGGGCGAAGTGGCTGCGCAGCCGCACCGTTTCCTCATCCACTGCTAGGCGGTCGGCGATGATGCCGACTTCGGTAAGGATACGGTTTTCATCCGGCACGGCGCCGTTCAGGAGCTCGGTGAGCTTGGCGGTGAGACGGGCCCGGTATTCTGCCACCGTTTGGGGGGAGCGCTCCTCCACGAAGGAGAGGTGCTCTTCCATGGTGAGCAGCCGGGAAAGGACATCGGCCTTAAGGCGCTCGCCCTCGGTTTCCCGCATGGCCACAAACTGCTCCAGCGCCTTTTGCAGCACCGAGAGAACATCGGCGGCCAGCTCCTCCTCATCCTCCTCGCCGCGGCACAGGGTAAAAATATCCGGCAGGCGGCAAACGGTGGAAAGGGTGAGATCATCCGGCAGGGCGTATTCCTCCCCCAGGGCCCGCAGGGCGGTGATGTACTGCCCGGCCAGCGCATGATCCACGGCGACGGAGGTATTGCGGCTCTCCACCGTTTGCAGGGTGAGGGCAACTTCCACCTTGCCGCGGGAAATGGCGCTTTGCAGGGCGCGCTTGAGGCGATCCTCCAAAAAGGCGCAGCCGCGCGGGGCCCGGCAGGAAAACTCGAAGTAGCGGTGATTGACGGAACGGATCTCGACGGTGATGCTGCGGCCGTGCAGAAGCTGCTGATCCCGTCCGTAGCCGGTCATACTGCGTATCATGGCAAAATCCTGACCTTTCAGATGAAATAATGGAAAGGGCATAATACCCCTATTTTTCTATCTTAATATTCTACCACACCAAAGGCGGGCCGTCAATGAAAAGGGGGCGGGTTTTATGGGGATTTGGCGGGGGGACAGACCGAAAAGGCTCCGCCATTCCTGAAGGGAACGGCGGAGCCAGAGAGAATATTGGATTTGGGGCGGCGGGGCCGGTCATTCGATGCGGCGTTCCTTGAGGGAGGCTTCCTTTATCATCATGGTAAGGACCAGGGAAAGGACGGTGCCGGCCAGGAAGAACACCAGAGTGCCCATGTGGTTCCCCTGAAAGATGCCGTTTACAGCCAGCAGGCAGATGAGGCCCCAGCCATTGGCGCCCAGCTGCATCAGGCTTTCGGTGGTGCCCTCGGAGACGGGATAAGCGGACTCGTAGCCCAAGACCATGACAATGGGGGTAACACCGGTGAGGAAGATGCCCAGACAACAGGCCATCAGAATTTGCAGGCCGATGGTATGGCCGGTGATGATGAGGACCAGGCCAACCAGCGTGCCAATTTCGCAGACCAGGACGATGGGCTTTCTCTTTTTGCTCTTGGAGCGATCGGAGGCGATGGGCAGGACCAGGGTGGTGATAACGCCGGTGACGGTAAGGATGGTGCCGAGGGTGCCGATGAACAGGCTATCCATGCTGCCGCCATTGAAGAATTGCAGGATGGGCTCCATGAGGGTGGTGAGGGTGAAATATACCCCCTGCAGCAGCCAGAAGACCAGCAGCGCGTAGATGAACTTTTTATTTTTGGCCAGCTGCTTCATGCCGTCGGCAAAGCTGACACGCTCGATTAGGTCCTCATCAGCGGGCGGCGTGGGCGGTTTTTCCCGGGCAAAGAGGATGAACCAGAGGATCATGGGGATGGACAGGAAGCCGAAGACCTTCAAAGCGCCGGGGATATCCAGGCCGAAGGTGGACATGAGCCACGGAACGCCGAACTGCGCCATGACCACGCCCAGGTAGGTGGAGATCATGCCCCAGCCATTGGCGATGCCGCGTTCCGCGGGCGGGAACCACAGGGCACTGATCATGCCGAAGGCATTGATGATGAAGGGCTGTGTGACGGCGATGCCGGTGGTGGTGATGACCAGCGCCGTGTAGGAGCTGCCGCCGATGAAGCCGCGCAGCAGGGTGAAGACCATCAATACGATGCCGGCGATAGAAACGGTTTTATACCAACCGATTTTTTCGAACACCCAGCTGGCGGGGATGGAAAAAACGATCATGCAGCCCATAATGATCATGGTGAGCGCGCTGATGGCCGCTTCGCCGCTGGCGGCATCCTGGAAGCCGTAAAAATGCCAGGCATCGGTGACGATGGAGCTGAAGAAGGCCCAGCCGTACTGCATGACCGCATTGACGCAGACAAAGGACAGCAGAACGACCCAGCGCCTTTTATAGAGCTTATATTCTTTTTTCTGATCCATAGGGAATGGGACCTTTCTGAATGGCGATTGGAGATTTTTTGCTTTGAAAAACGGGGGCGGGCCGGGGGGAACCTGGCGCCCGCGGAGGCCTGCCCCATAAAATACGGCGGGAACCGATGAAAGTTCCCGCCGATCGGGCAGAGCGTTCAGAAGTCTTCATCCTCAAGGGCCTGCTTGACATCGGCGGCCTTATTGCGGAGGAAGCGGAAGGAGGGGGCCACCCCCTGCAGCAGCAGGGCGGAAAGCCGGGGGAACGCGAACGGCACTACCACGGCGATGGGATTGAAGGCTGGCAGGGTGAAGCCAAGATAGAACGCCACGCAGATGAGCAGCAGCCGGGGCGGTACGCTGGCCTTGGCGATCTGCTGGGCGGCCTGGGGAGAGGTGGCGGCTGCCGCGCGGTTCATGGTGAAGCGCAGCAGAAACAGATTGAGGATGCAGATGCCGCAGCCCAGGACGGTCCCGTACAGGACGGAATCATCCAATTTGCCCAGCAGGCGGAAAACGCCGATCATGGCGCCGCCGCAGACCAGCACACAGAGCGGCAGAAGCAGGGGATGCAGGGCTTGTTCTTTTTGCGATTCCATGGCGATCCCTCACTTTCGGGAATTATTTGGCGGGGGCTTTTTCACGGGCAGGGGCTTTTTCATGGGTGTGCATGGAATTGACCCAGACCGACAGCAGAATGAGCACGATGCCGATGATGGTAAAGAGCGTGACCTTCTCATCCAGTACGATGACGCCGCAGATCACGGACGCGACCGGCTCGATGAGGGTGGCGAAGGAGGCCTGCGCCGCGCCGGCCCCGGCGATGCCGATATTGAGCAGCAGGAAGCTGAGCGAGGAGATGACGGCCGCGCCAAAGGTATAGCCCATGGCGGCCCCGCCGGTGGGCAGGGTGAACTGGCCGGTTACGGCATTGATGACAATAAAGACACATGCCGAGGCGGCAGCCATGTAGAAGACTGCGCTCCAGACCGGGTACTCGCCGATGCCGAAGTATTCATTGCCAAAAATGTAGAACGAGTAGGTAAAGGCCGAGGCCAGTGCCAGGATGAACCCCGCGGGCTGGAAGCTGGAGACCCCGGTACCGATGACCGAGATAAACAGCAGCCCTAGGATGGAGAGCAGGATGGCAAGATAGGCCGAGCGGCCCAGACGACGGTGCATAAAAATGGCACAGGCTACCGTAACAATGGGCGGATACAAAAAATTGATAACGGTGGCGGTGCCCACTGCGATGTACTGGTAGCTGAGAGAGAGCAGGAGTACGGTAAAGCCCATACCGCAGGCGCCCATTAGCAGGAGGGGCAGCACCTTTTTGGCGGGGATGCACAGACTGTGATGCCCGGCCAGGCACATGACGAGGCAGACCAGCATCAACAGGATGTTATTGAAAAGGACGCAGGAGGTTTGTGAGACCCCGGACTGAATTGCAAGCTGAATAAAAGTGGGCGCAACGCCAAAGCCGATGGCCGCAATAATACAAAGCAGCAAACTCTTTTTCATGCAGAAAGATCTCCAAATTCAGAAAAGGATTTTACTCCCCAAGAATCTGGAAGCCGACGCCGACGGTTTTGTGGGCGGAAAGCTCATGAATGGCAAGATCACCGTAGATGCTGATAGAGATCTGGTCCTCGTATCTAATAACACCAACCTTGAGACGACAGTTCTGCGAGATTTCCCGGGTGACACGGGCGGTATCCATGGCCTCATGCAGGGCGTGCACCACCGGGTGGATGTGGGCTTTTTTCTTCTCAATGATGTTCGCATTGAGGCAAGCACCCACCAAATTGTTGACCAGCTTGGGGCTAATGTCGGAATTGAATCCAGACGCCATGGTGGCGACGCATTTAATCCCCATGCCTTGCAGCTCCCGGATCATTTCTTTCTCTTGCTCCATACTTTGGGTCATGGCAAGCAGGATGGCCTGCCGTACGGGATCGATGGGCTGCTGGTAGATGTAATTCTCGTAGTTCATACTGCCTCTATCCTCCATTCTCTGCTATCCGCTGCGACCCGGGAGAGACAATGCTCCCCCGGGATCGTTCGGCTTTATTTTGGCTTATACCTGGGTGAGTAATACTGGTGTGCCCTTATGGGCGGGAATTATTTGTGGAGAAGGCCGAGATCCACTTCATTCTTGAGGAACTCTTCAACGGTCTTTTGGGTATCGCAGATATCGTTCATGTGGAACAGCTCCACGGGAGAGTGGGAATAACGGCGGGGCAGCGCCAGGGTGACAACAGCCATGCCGGTGAGAACGGCGCCTACGGCATCGGTGACATAACCAGCACCGTTAAAGGCGAATTCCTGGTGATTGGCACCGGTCTTTTCGGCCGCGTTGCGGACGGCCTCAACGAGCTTGGGATGGCTGCCGGCGCGCAGGCCCAGACCCGTGAACAGCTGGCTGTGCAGCAGGACGGGGCCCTTCTTGAGGGCAACGGGCAGCTCCTTGCCGAAATCGACATCGGGAACATCGCCGCAGGGGATGGTATCCAGGAACAGGCCGTACTCGCAGGGGTACTTATTGGTCGCGGCGGCAATGCCCTTGACGGTGGTCTCTTCGATGATATTGAAAGCAGCAACAACTTCGCCGTGGATATCCTCGGCCTTGAGTTCCTTCAGGGTCTCGATGATAACGGCGCAGAGGGCGCGGCAGTCAGCGGCGCGGGTGCAGATGTAATCGCCATCGGGGCCAATGGACTCCAGGGGGGAATCGGGGACGATCTGGGCGCCGGCATGGATGCCGAGGGCTTCGGCTTCCTCACGGCTGCCAACGCAGATATCAACATAGCTCTGGGTGACGGTCTGAGCCTTGGCGATCTGCTCGGGGGTGAGGAGGTGGCCGGCGCGGATGCCGACAACGCCCTTGACTACGCCCTTTTCACCCTTGACCAGCACGCGGCGGCCGGGCAGGCAGGCGATGGTGGCGCCGCCGATCTGATCGAAGTACAGGTAGCCCTGGGGGCTGACGGACTTCACTTCGTAGCCGACTTCATCCATATGGGCGGAAACCATAACACGGGGGCCGGGATGGGCGCCCTTCTTGGTGGCGACGATGATGCCGTTGGGCAGCTGCTCGATGGTATCAACATCGTCCTTGATGGCATCGAAGATGTACTTGGCAACATCCCATTCATGGCCGGAAACGCCGATGATGGAGGTCAGTTCCGCAACGCGGGAACGCAGTCTTTCTTTCATAGTCATGATAGATAACCTCTTTTCAGTGTAAAATGCGGGATAATGGCTTGTCAATTTATAAAATTAACCAGCGAAAGTTATTTGATCAGCTTCTTCTTGTAGAGGAAGTAGGTGATGAGAATGGTGCCGAAGATGCAGCAAACGATGGTGATCCAGGCCGCAACACCAAGCAGGCGCAGGATGATGGCGATGGGCAGCGCATACAGGGCGATCTTGAGCTTCTTAACAGCCATGGAGGCGAAGCAGGCACCGAACAGGGAGGGTAGGATGTAGTTCGCCATGGCAGCGGTAACGGAATCCGGCAGGAAGGACAGCAGAGTGGAGCCGGCGACGACCGCGACGGTGAGGAACAGGATATTGGTAACAACCGAGCCGCAGATGGCCAGGATACCAACGATCTCGCCCTTATGGGAGGCGGGCTCGACACCCAGAACATCCTGCGCGGTGGAAGCCGCGGGCAGACGGATCTGAGAAATGTTACCGGAAAGGATGCCGATGTAGGTGCCGGAAGGGCCGAACACCGGGAAGTAGGAGATGGGCTCTACCAGGTAGAAGGCGCCGAACGCCATGGCAATGCTGCCCCAGGCAGAGAACATATGAGAAGCATCCGGCCAAATGCCGTAGGCCAGGTAAAGGTAGATGTTGGGGAAGAAGCTGCCGACCATGGCCAGGATTACGGTGATAGTACCGATCCGGATCGAGGGCTTCGTAAAACTCTTTGCATACTGATCCATTGTTTCAATCCTCCTTTTCGATTACTTGACAAGGGCACCGACGACGATGCCGAGTACAATGGCGATACCAAGGCCGTATTCTTTGAGCCAGGGCATCTTCTTGCTGAGCTTAACGCAGGCGACCATGACGATGGAGCCGGCGATGCAGGACCAAGCCTGAGCAGGATCGACAACGATCTTATTGTAGTACTGGGAAGCCATGTAGCCGAACAGGCCGATGGAGGCGGACAGGGTGATAAGACCCATCCAGACATCATCGCCGCCGCCGACCTTCTGACGGAGGCCTTCCATGCGGGGAGTGAGCAGGACAACGACCAGCAGCCAGCCGCAGCCATTGAGGGCCATGGTGAGCCAAGAGTTGGCCATAACGGTGATATCGTAGCCAGCGGCACCCATTTCCACGCCATAGGCGGCAGCACCGGTGGAAGCAGCGGTCAGCTCGGTAGCGGCAGCACCGATCATGGAAAGACGCATCCAGGCCAGAGGGCCGCCGACAACGGTGATCATGCTGATGGCACCGATGAAGCAGGACAGGGACGGGCCAACGGCGGTAACCATACCGCACTTGAAGCTCTTGGTGCAGTCAGCCTTGGAAAGGCCGACCAGCGGAGCATTTTTGTAGCACAGCTTGGCAAAAGCGACAGCCTGAACCACGATGATGGCGACGCAGGCACCCGCGCACAGCCATACCGGCCAGCTATTGGCGATCTGTAAATAATCCATTCAAACAACCTCCTGTGATTAACACATTATCTATTGTCTCTTTACTCCTGCATTTGCTGAGACGCAATCCAGATAACCGTTTATCCATCCCGGGCGGATAAAAACAAAAAGAGAGCAAACACGCACTATGGGAAGGACATCCCATAGCGGAATCTACTCTCTGCTCGTTACTGGTTATGTAAGGCTTACTCATGGCGGGCGGACCCGCGCGATACTCAGTAATTGCAATATTCTCTTTTCTCTTTACTAAATTTAGAATATCACCGGCCCGACAGGATTGCAAGATTTTTTCTTTTTCCATCCGTAAATTTGTGAAAAGAGGACAAAAATTGACGGAAAATTTAGTGAGATAAATTCGGGAGATAAGGAATTTGTGGAAAAAGGAGCAAGAATCAGGCGGTGTGGGGCGGAAATTTGGGGAGAAAGGACAAAGGGGGCGAGCGAAGCGAGCCCGCCGGGAGACGGGGTGTAAGAGGGAGACAGCGGGTGGTCTGATGGGGTGAGTGGGGAAGTGGGAGGGCGCAGCCCCGCCGCCGCAGGCGGCGAAAGCAGGCGGAGCCTGCTTTGCTCCGGCGGAGCCGGAGCGGGCTGCGCCCGGTGAGGCTATGGTCCGGCAGAGGCCGGCGAAGGAGGAGAAAAAGAAACCCCTGCCCCGAGAGAAATCGGGACAGGGGAACAAGGCGGAAAATTATTCGTCCAGCTTGAGGACGGCCATGAAGGCTTCCTGGGGGACTTCCACGCTGCCCAGCTGACGCATGCGTTTTTTGCCCTCCTTCTGCTTTTCGAGGAGCTTCTTTTTGCGGGTGATGTCGCCGCCGTAGCACTTGGCAAGAACATCTTTGCGCATGGCCTTTACCGTTTCGCGCGCGATGATCTTGCCGCCGACGGCTGCCTGAATGGGGATTTCGAACAGCTGCCGCGGGATGTGATCCTTGAGCTTTTCGGCCAGTCTTCTGGCACGGGGGTAGGCGTTATCGGCAAAGACGATGAAGCTGAGGGCATCCACCATTTCGCCGTTCAGGAGGATATCCAGCTTGACCAGGCGGCTGGGACGGTAATCCGAAAGCTCGTAATCCAAGCTGGCGTAGCCGCGGCTGCGGCTCTTGAGGGCATCGAAGAAGTCGTAGATGATCTCGGCCAGAGGGAGATCGTAGTGCAGTTCCACGCGGGTGGGATCAAGGTACTTGGTATCCTTATAGATGCCGCGGCGCTGCTGGCAGAGATCCATCAAAGCGCCGATGTACTCCGGCGGGGTGAAGATACTGGCCTTGACATACGGCTCCTCCGCTTCTGCAATGGTGGAGGGATCGGGATAATTGGTGGGGTTATCGATGGCGAGCTTGGTGCCATCGGTGAGGGTGAGGTGGTAGATAACGCTGGGGGCGGTGGTGATGAGATCGAGATTGAATTCCCGCTCCAGCCGCTCCTGAATGATCTCCATGTGCAGAAGGCCGAGGAAGCCGCAGCGGAAGCCAAAGCCCAAGGCGGCGGAGGTTTCCGGCTCGTAGGAGAGGGCGGCGTCATTGAGCTGGAGCTTTTCCAGCGCTTCCCGCAGGTCGGGGTACTTGGCACCATCCGCCGGATAAATGCCGCAGAACACCATGGGATTGACGCTGCGGTAGCCGGGCAGCGGCTGGGGGGCGGGGTTTTCGGCCCCGGTGACGGTATCGCCCACGCGGGTATCGGCCACTGTCTTGATGCTGGCGGTGAAATAACCGACCTCACCGGCGGAGATTTGATCGCGGGGGACAAGATTGGTAGCGCCCATGACGCCACATTCCACCACATTGAACTGGGCACCGGTGCTCATCAGCCGGACAGCCATGCCGGTGCGCAGGGTGCCCTGCATCACACGAAGATAGACGATGACGCCCCGGTAGCTATCGTAGACGCTATCGAAGATGAGGGCCTGCAGGGGGGCTTCCGCATCGCCTTGGGGGGCGGGAATATCGGTGACGATGCGCTCCAGCACCTCGTGGATATTGACACCGTTTTTGGCGGAGATGCGGGGGGCATCCATGGCGGGGATGCCGATGACATCCTCGATCTCGTGGCAGACCCGCTCGGGATCGGCGGCAGGCAGGTCAATCTTATTGACGACAGGGAGGATCTCCAGGCCGTGATCCACCGCCAGGTAGCAATTGGCCAGCGTCTGCGCTTCGATGCCCTGGGAGGCATCGACAACGAGAATGGCGCCCTCACAGGCGGCCAGCGACCGGCTGACCTCGTAGTGGAAATCGACATGGCCGGGGGTATCGATGAGATTGAAGTGATAGGTTTCGCCGTTATCGGCTTTATAATCCAGCGCGACGGCACGGGCCTTGATGGTGATGCCGCGCTCCCGCTCCAGCTCCATATTATCCAGGATCTGATCTTCCATATCACGCTTGGCCACCGCTTCGGTGGATTCCAAGATGCGGTCGGCGAGGGTGCTCTTGCCGTGATCGATATGAGCGATGATGCAGAAATTGCGGATGTGGTCCTGATAGCTCATGGCGTTCCTCCGGTTGATAGATACAAATTAACAATTCATTATAGCACGGGGGCGCGGGAAAAACAAGAATGGGGAGTGGCACAATGAAAACAGATGTGGTAAAATAGGAGCAGTTTACAGGGCGGCGACCCGGAGAGGGCGCGCCGCAGCGGAAAAGGGCTGCCCGAAGTGAAACGGAGGGTCGGCCCTGAAGAGCGGAGACGCGCCCGATGGGGTGCTGCAGAGAATGGTGGGGGAGATGCCGGGATGAAGCCGATAAGCCTATATTTCCATGTACCGTTCTGCCGCAGCCGGTGCGGGTACTGCGGCTTTTACAGCGGGTGCCCACTAACCCTGCGGAAGCCGTACACCACGGCACTGGTGCAGGCAGTGGAAACCGCCCCGCTGGAGGGCCATGAAATACAGACTGTCTACTTTGGCGGAGGGACGCCGACGCTGCTGGGGATGGGGCTTATCGCTGTGCTGGAGGCGGTACGCCACCGACGGCCGGTGGCGGCGGATGTCGAAATCACGGTGGAAGCGAACCCGGGAACCGTGACGCCGAAGCTGCTGGAAGAACTGCGGGAAGCGGGCTTTAACCGCATCTCCTTTGGCCTGCAGGACTGCGAGGATGAGATGCTGCGTCTGCTGGGACGCGGCCACACCGCAGCGGAGGGCGAAGCGGCGGTGGCGATGGCAAAGGCAGCTGGCTTCCAGAATATCTCGGCGGATTTTATGCTGGCGACGCCGGGACAGACCCCCAAAAAGGCGGCGAGGCTGGCGGAATACGGCCTTTCGCTGGGGGTGCCGCATCTTTCCTCCTATCTGTTGAAAATTGAGCCGGGGACAGCCTTTGACCGGATGGGAATGGCACAGCGCTGTCCCGATGAGGACACAGCAGCGGAGTGCTACCTGGCCTACTATAAGGTGCTGGAACAGGCGGGGCTGCGGCATTATGAGATCAGCAACGCGGCGCAGCCTGGCTATGAGAGCCGGCACAACACCGTGTACTGGCAGCTGGGTGAGTACCTGGGCATTGGACCGGGGGCGGCCAGCTACCATGAGGGGCGGCGGTTCCGTTTCCGTGAGGACATGACGCAGTTCCTCGCGGCGGAGGATGTGTGGCGGCTGCCGCTGGATGACGGCCCCGGTGGGGACTGGGAGGAAGCGCTGATGCTTTCTCTGCGGCTGGCGGAGGGACTGACCCCGGTGCTGGCGGCCCGCTACGGGCAGGACTATGCCGCCCTGCTGCGGCGGGCGGAGCCGCTGCAAAAGGCGGGGCTGCTGCGGGCGGATGAGGAGCGTATCGCGCTGACCGACCGGGGCTTTTTGCTGAGTAATTCCATTATCGTAGCGCTGCTGGGGTAAGCGGCGCGGGAAAGAGGCTGCTGAAGGGCGGCTCTTTTTTGCTGGCGGGTGCGGAGGGCAGGATGGGGCGCAGCCCCCGCCGCCGCAGGCGGCGGTAGGCGCGGGCCCGTAGGGCCCGCGCCTTAGGCGGCAAAGCCGCCGGGCTGCGCCCCTTCCCTGGCCCGGCACGGTCTTTCCCGAAGCAACCATCCCCGTGGCATAAAAAACACCGCCACAGCCAGGCGGTGTTGCAGTGCGGATATTATCGGTAAAATTATTCGATGGTAAGGTGCAGACTTTCCAACCCGAGTTCACCATCTTCGGCGGGGCGGCAATCGGTGATTTGCAGGTTGAATTCCCGCAGGAGAGAGGCGGTCGAAAGCTTCTGCACTTCTTCTCTGCTGCGGTCAACGGTAAGGGGCGTTACGGTAAAAACGAGAGGCTGGCCGTTCTGCTCCTCCAGCAGCTTTTTACCAAGCTCCTCCCCTACATACACAGTAAAGGGCTGGGACTGGAACTCTGTTACGACAGCGACAAGCGGAGTGGTGTCATCCAGGCAGTAATCGGGGATCACATCCCGGACGGTGGCGGTAAAGGAGCCGCCGATGGTGCAGCTTTCAGCCGGGGCGGGCTGCGGATCGGGCGCGGGGGTATCCTGGACGCCGCAGGAGCACAGCAGCAGAACAGCAAGCAGCAGAAGCAAGCATTTTTTGATGTGGTTCACGGTCATAGCCTCCTTTTCGGTTCGCTAAAAAATTGAGCTGGAATCGGGAAAATTGCCTATTTTCATTCTACCATGCGGTAAAGTACGGTGTCAACAAATGCCGGGAGTGCAGAGAGAAAAAGACCGCCCGCAGGCGGTCTTTCGGTGGGTGGATAAACTAAGCCAGGTGGGCACGCACCATCTGCATGCACTTGGCGGTGGCAAACATAATAAACTCATCGCGCTCCTCCGGGGAAAGCCAAAGACTTTCCTCAGCAGTGGCGGCTTCCTCTGCCAGGCGCTGGGGGATGCCATGCACCTGGTTTTCAATGTCGTCCTCGGTGTAGTAGTCGAGGTAGCGGTTGGGGAAGGAGGGGGTATTGCGCAGGATCTCCAGCGGAGGGTAGTGGGGATTTTCCCGATAATCGGCCAAATCGGCCAGCTTCAGATCGGCCCGCATGGCGGCAATGTTCTCCTTGGAAGGCTCCGCAAGGGATTCCCGGCGGGGACGCAGCACCCGTTCCTGCCACATGGCATCAGTAATAAGGTGAATATAATATCCCCAGTAGAAGGCACGGGCCCCATCATCGGCCGCCTGGGGCATCATTGCATTGTAGAAGCCCTCAAAATCAATGAGGCAGCGGTCCAGTGCTTCATCCTTCTTCAGCCAGTGGGTCACCACCCGGCCAGGGAGATAACGCGGTGTACCGTCCTCATTCCACTCGGTGCGGCCGCAATCCGGCGCAATGGAACCGGCGTAATAATGGGGGAGGGAGATCCCCTCCGGCAGGCAGCGCAGCAGGGCTTCCGCTACCCGCAGGTGTGTCATCCAGTATGCCATGGGTCAAACCTCCGCGGGGGTATATACCTTGATGGAGCCGCCGTTATCCTGCAGGTAGCTGCCGGCGGGCTGGCCCAGCACCACCGCAATGGCCACAAATTTACCGGCCCAGCCGGAAAGGGAAACGAGGAACATCAGGAACGGGATCCAGAACCACTGCTCCGAAACGGCAAAAGCGGCAGCCAGCAGCAATCCGCACCAAACAACGGCGGGAATGAGGGTGCCGGTAAGCCAGGAGTTGCGGCGGACATACATGCGGCCGGTGCAGGCAACAATATAAAATCCCATGGAAACATACTCAACGGGGCAGCCGCATGTTTTATAAAGGCAGAAGCCGTGCAGCTTGGCCTGCAGGCGCATGGAAGCGACCATAAGCAGGAACGCGCCCAGGCAGTAAATCAGGGAAAAGACGGTATTTTTGGCGGAAGAAAGCAGGGTAAAAGGATGGCTGGGCAGAACCAGCAGCACCGGGCCGACCAGCAGCACGAGAGTAAGCAGCAGACCGATGATATTTTCCCGGGAAAGATTGACAAAGTCGATCTCGCGGGTTTGGCGGTAATTGCCGGGCAGGGCTTCGCAGGAATTGGGATTCATGGGAGTGCCTCCTTGACTTTGACTGAAATAAAGCGCGGCAGGATCGGCTAAAATCCTACAGATAAATGCATTATACCACAGAATGCAGAGAATGCCAAAACATTTTTTGCGGCGCATTGCTATTTGCGGAAAAAAGGATTATAATATAGACGGAATGCGGCAGGCTGCCGCGGAAAGGAGACAAACAACGGATGAAAAATAAAAAATGCAAATGCTGCTGGGGCACTGTAATTGCCGTGCTGGTGGCCCTGCTGGGAGCGGCTGCCGCTGTAATGGTGCTGCTGCGCCGTCACCACACCGCCTGCACCGAGGAACTGGATGATGAGGACCTGGTAGAATACCTGGGCGGCGAAGAGCACGAAGACGCACCGGAGGAGTAATCTTCTGCTGCGGCGAAAATTCCCCTTGACAGGGGCATTCAACTGTGCTAATATGATATGGCACCCGGAAGAGGTGCCTTATATCGCGGAGTAGAGCAGCTCGGTAGCTCGTCGGGCTCATAACCCGGAGGTCGGAGGTTCAAATCCTCCCTCCGCAACCAGAAAAGTATTCCTCACTCATTTTGAGTGAGGAATATTTTTATGCAATTATTGCTTCCTTAGTAACTATTATGCTATAATATTATAGGAAGTTAATTTTTTTAGTCGCTAAAAAGGCGGAAAAGAGGGCGCCGCATATGGAATTGCAATTGAACGAGCGTGCAAAGTTTGTGGGGGAAGTTGAAAAGCTTCTTCCAAAATCTGTTTCCGTAACCGGTGAATCGCTGTTATCCGCCTACGCCGTTTTGTGGACGCTGAAGTCCGAAATCACCAACGGCATGTCCAATGATGAGATTCTACGAAAAGCAGACGAGCTTTGTAATATCGATTGCTTTAAAATTTGCTTTGAGCAGGCCGGCTTACTGTTGAAGAACTTTACGGATATTGCGTCCGCAGCCGAGCTCTTCGGGAAGTATCAGAAGGATGAATTCCTGAAGCTGATCGCTTACGATTTGGTCGCACAAGCGAAGCAGCTCCTTTCCTGTATAAAGGAGCTGCAGTTGGCTACAAATAAAAACCATATGCTTTACATGGCGACTCTTGTCCTTGAAATGAGGTCGCTCTCGGTTGGAGGCACCTCAATGAAGGAGCTTCAGACCTTATTTAATCAAAAATGCGCTGTGTCCGACTTTATTAAATTAAGCAACGAAATGGTTGCGAAAATGTACCGTGCTATTATGCTGTATGACCTTCCGACGATTCAAAGCATTTTCACTCCATCGAAAAAGTTAGCCGGTGCCTGTCATACATTGTCCAGTGATTTGGAGCTTTCTCACAGCGATCAAATGGACTTTGCGGCAGGGTGTTATAGAGAGAGTCATGTTTCATCGGATCAATTACTTTATGATGCAGCCGCCTATCCGTTCTTCGGAAACAAGGATAATGCCGACCGCAAAAAGAAGGCAAACAGAATAGCCCGCGTCTTTATCATGCATAATCCGCTTGATGTCCTTGCCGCTATCTCGGTTGCTAAAAAAGCCCCGCTGCAATCATCCTCAAAAAAGAGCGAGACTTCGTATGTATGTAATGATGTTTCTCTCCAACTCGGCTATGTTCTTCCTGTGTTCACTTCTTCACTGCACATGGATAAGGACGACGATAGAATCGCTATCTTTTTCCCTTCCGTATTTTTTGTCCGAGAGTGGATTGGAGATCCGTTTTTAAACGCCAAAAATGCGACCTTTGTTGTTTCTGATAAAAGGACGGCCTTTCTAATCGAAAAACACATTGAAGAATTGGAATTGATGGGATTAGACCTGACGCACATAAGCTTTGTGCCATATTCAGACTGGATAAATGACCCGGAGGTTCGGGGAGAGGCATTGGCCTCAAATAAAATATTGGTTTTCGACGCCGATTCTCCCTCCCGGTGCGATGAAGTATTGAAGGCAATTGAAGGAGCGAATGCCGACTCGGAAGTATTTGCTCTGGTCCCCAGTTACGATTCTCTGGAGAATGCCCCTCTTGTTCCCGGCCGCCTCCGGTTGGAGGATGTTCTATTGGTACCGCAAGGAATCAATAACAGCAAGGCTCCGAAACGGAAAGTGCTTGTGCATTGCGTCCACGCCGTAAATTGCACGCTGCCGCCCCGTGATACAGTAATCGCTTCTCTTGTTCTGGATAAAACAACAGAGCTTCAGTGCCTTGCCTATGGTAAAGACTCGTGCTCTGTAAAGGATTGCGATTTAGCGGTCAACAAGACCATTCGCAAATTATTCAGGGAAAGGATCTATGAGCTCCAGCCCCATGACAAGTGCCGCAATGCACCGATGTCCTACTTCTTTACCCCTGACATTGAAGTATTCTATACCGTATCGTCCCCGCAGAACAGCAGCCGTCCCCGCATAGATGCATATGTTTGCGCCCCATGCGACGACAAAGAAAGCGGCATACGTAAGGGCGCTATGCTGAAGGGGACCCGCAAAAGAACAACAAGTATATGCCGCGATGACATTGAAGGATGGCTAGAAAATGAGTACCCATACTCCTCGATCTCTCCCCGCTCGTCCGCCAAAGCCCGGCATTCCAACGAGGAATTGACAGAACCGTGGTCTGTTCGAGATGAAATTATCAAAAGCTTTTCGAGCTATTTGGCAGAGCAGGATATTGCCCTGAAAACATTTTGGTACCTGTATCCTTCGCTAATGGACTACTTCTCGGCCAGCGATTACGCCAGGCTTTCGGACATTATCCTCCGAACTAAAATCGGACTGATGCCGTTTTCGGCATTGACACCGGAAAGGTGTATGGAAGAGTTGACCGCCAACTTCCCGAACAGCGACAGTTCCTCCTTACTCGCCCAATATCGCTTACTTTCTGATTTTGTAAACCATGCAGTGAAGAATAACTACTGCAGCGAAAATCCTTTTTCGGAAATACTGGCCGATAAGCGCCGTGCCGATAGGCTGTTTCGGCAGGTTCGTAATGCGCTGACAAAAAAGCACCTTACCGAAGCCGAAATGCAAAGCATTTTTCAGTTTGTTTGCGATAAGATTGATAAGGGCGATATCCGATACCTCGGTGTGTTGATGAAGTTTTTATCCGGGATGCGGAGCAGCATCATCTGCGGGCTGCGGTGGAAGGACCTGAAAAAAGTCCCCGACTATCATTTCTCCGAGATGATCATCACCAGGCAGGTTTCATTGGACGGCTCAATTGTCACGGGATTTACGGATGCGAGTGACTATCGCTGCTATCCCTGCCCTACCCTTCTGATGGATTATTTTGAAAGAATACAGGAAACGATAAAGAAATCCATTCCGGGGGGAATTGACGATCTGCCCATTGTCTGTAACGCAAGTGAGATCGGGAATGCAAGTGCTTACCGTAAAGCACTGACGCCCAAAGCTCTGACTGTGCTTTGCAAAGATGCGATTGCATCGCTTAACCTTCCCGAAAAAATAATAAGCCTGCCGATTGAGAATGGTGAGGAAAAAGAAACTGACCTGCATAGCTACGGGGGAGATTTTTTCCGCGAGAATTTCCAACACTGGGCACAAAACCTATGCAAGCTTACCGCAGATGAGATTCAGTATCTGCTCGGGCTTACCCCGGAAACAACATTCGGCCGGTATTATTGTGACTACATAAATGACGCCTCGCAGCTTATCATGCAAACGAAGCTCAACCGGCTATGTTCATATCTGTCAAACCATGAGCATACCGTTATTCGTTCTTTTCGCAAGGAGTCAATCACCGGTTATTCCATGCGTTTTCAAGGGGACCATGCAATGCCCACACCCCTAACCGTTAATTTGCGGCTGTACGGCGACAGCCCCAAAATAGAAATAAACGCAGTGAGCAATTACGGGGTAAAGATAACGTATGGAAAAGTGCAGGAGGAGCAGCCGTAATGGAGACTGTTAATTTTTCAATGCTTTCCGGCTTCACTGATTTAGCGTATGACGGGACACTGACCTTTGCCGGTGCTCTTAAACGGTTCTTCATTGAGACGGACAAGAACGGAAACAACATCGGCATTTCAAAAAATTGCAATGAAACAACACGGCTATCCTATTTGAACAAATATGCAAATAGGATTCTCCCTGTTATTGAAAAACGGCTCGGAGCTCAAAAGCCGCTTCATTCCTATACCGGAGAAGATCTTGAAGGAATTCTGCATCAGTTGGACTCCGGAAATCACTATCGCGATTCGACCATGCTCCACTATCGATATCTTTTATGGTCGGTTTATCGGGCCGGCTTTAGGCATGGTCTTTACAGCGACCGGATTTTCTGGGATGATCTTACCGAGCTGGATCTCACTGAAGAAGAAAACCTGATTAAGGCCAAGACAAGGATCAGGAAGTCATTCACAATCGAAGAAGAAGTAAAAATTGCCGAGTGGTTTCAAAACCTTTCCCCCGACGCCGTGAGCGGAGAAGAGATAGGCCTTGCTATTATGTTTTTCCTCGGTGTGAGAGATAATGAAGCATGCGGGGCAAATTTCTCCTGCTTTCACGAACTGGAGGCCCATCCCGGCACATATGTTTTTGATATGCTGCAAACGACAAAAATCGGGAGCAGTGCTGTAAAAAGCGGAGGAAAAACCGGCAATGCACCGCGTGTACTGCCTGTTAATCCTGTTCTTTTTGATTTTATCATTAAGCGCAAGCACTGGATCGCAGACCGGATAAAGGACGGTGAGGTGTCCTTTCCGGAAGGTGTAACCTCCGTAGACGGGCTGCATGTCGTTTGTCACGGGTCAGAGCTTATGGCCCGTTCCACCACGTCCCATCTTTGCAGGGCGGGAAAAGAGCTTTTTGCCCGCATTGGAATCGATCGGAGCGAAATCATCCTTTTGCAGCAAATATTAATCAGCCATGAATTCAAAGACCTGAAAATTGATGAGGATGACCCGACGCCGTATCTTTTTCGGAGAAATCGCGCCACGCGCCTTTATCATCTGGGCTTCCTGCCTGCTGAAATCCAGTACTGGATGGGGCACGAAATTGAAGACCCCAATATCACCAGGAATTCTTTTTCCAATCATGTTGTTCTGTTTCATCTTGCAAAAAAGGCCGAGTCCGATCCCATCAACCATGTGTTTGCCATGTTAAGAAATTTCGCAGATGGCGGCCAGCAGCAGTCCGGGTCGACCAATTGCGCCGTTTCGCTTATTATAGATAAAGGAGGAACCAATGGCAGCGAGTATGTCATTCATCTTCATCCGGATGAGCCATCCCAGGAAGTAACGGTGTCGATTGATTGCGGCGGTGCTTCGTTTGCCATTCGGGTATTAGAGGATATTCTGCCCCACAAATATGAAAATGTTTGTGACATTACCGGGCAACAAAACGGGGTATTTAAAAAATACCTGGAGAGAAAAGGTACTGCAAACCGATAATAGCACCAAAAACATGCTTTTGCATTCGATTTGTGTTATACTATTTGCACAAACGGTAAAAAGGGGAGGACGACCATGGCCGACGAAGCACTCCGTGTGACTCAATTTATAAATGGCAAGCCTGACAGGACTACAGCGAAACGTGTTTACGCCAAAGCTTTGACCAAGGCAGATCAAGGCAGTCATTTTTTCTGCTGCGGAACAGGTATAAATGGGGAGTGCTGCCCCGCTTCCTTGACTCTCGTGTGCGAAGCAAAAGGCAGAAGTAACTATTTTGCTGCTTTGGATAAGAAATCACCGCATGCATATGGGTGCAAATTCGATGAATCAGCGGAGAATGTCATTCTTAAAAAAGTTGATGCAACGGGAAACGGCGTGAATCTGGATGAGTTACTGGACAAGTTTTCTCGTGACACTGAGAAGAAGCCCTCCGGCCCAAATGTTCCCGGTGAGGGCGGAGAGCCCAATTCGCCGGGGCCGGACCAGGAGGACCGGGGGACAAAAACGATAAAAGTAGAAAAACGCCCACCCAGCAATGTAAAAGAACTATATAACGTTTTTTCCAAGGGGCAAGAGACTGCTCCCAATTACACATACGCCGGGATAGAAATTGACCGTCTGTTAATTAATGAGGCGAATGCAACAAAACATAACAAATGTGAAGTGGAGTTGAATGAATCTTCGGCCATTGTTGTCTGTGCAAAGACAGGGAGATATGCCAATATGAACGCCGAAAAGAAGGAGAATGAGATTGTACTGATATGCGCTCCGGAAGAAGGTCCCTATGACGATGCATCATGTCTGTGGTTCTTTTTTGAAGTAAGCGACGAAGCGAAAAATATCGTTTTTGCCGAGAAAAATCACCAGTTCGCAATTTTCTCCAGCTGGGAGCGGTCGCCTAAACACAAAAATGTTTTCCACTCCAAAAGGTGTGTTAAAGAGAAAAACATTTACGTGATTGAATAAGAGAAATAGTGCCATAAAACCTCTTGGCATGGTCGAAGGGTGATCCAAGAAGGATAAGTATTACCGGTCGTACATTTGAAGGAGCTGCAGCAAAATCAGCTTTGCCGCAGCTCCTTTTTATGTCTGTATGACTTTCTTCTCATCGACTTACCTCCCGAGACTAAATCAGAGCCTCGCAAAGGGAACGCAACGATGGGCAGTTTGTCGTCTGCCATCCCTATATTTATCAGGCCGCCGATTTGCAGGAGGCTGTGCGGCTTACCGGGTCAAAGGCTGAAAATGTTCTTCATAACAGCGTTCCCCGAAAGGAACGTGAGGAATGGAGCGTTGTAGCTTTATCACCGGCAACAGGCTCAAATGAAACAGGTGTTTCCCCGTTGGATTATGATTGGGAGAAGACCGCCCGGAAACTGAACGCCTTCTATACGGATCTCGCATCATACTGTGTCAAGCAAAGAGCAGCTCTTGCCAGGACGGATCAGGAAATCAGCGACATTGCGCATTATCTGGAGTTTAAACGCCCCGGTATCGCAGATGGCTACCGGACAAGCATGATGCTGCATTCGCTACGCCTGCGTCGCCGCACCATCAAGGACAATATCCAATGCGCCGGATGGTTTCTCACCACTACCGCTGATGCCATTATCGGCGGGGAGTTAGAGCGCAAACTGGATACCATGAAGCGGCGCAAATACACGCCCCGTGTACGAACCGAGTTGTTTGAAAGCAGCGAAAGCTAACGGCCTGATCCGGCATAGGTTGGGCGGTAAACAACAGGAGGGTACCCCAAGGGTACCCACTCGGAGCAAGGAGGGTACCCCAAGGGTACCCTCCTTGCCCAATTTAACTGGAAAACGCCGGCTGCCGGTATTCTAATATATAGAGAAGAGCAACCGCATCGCTGCGACTGCTCGTTAAGCCGAGTATTCTCTTTTTTCATGCTACATGACGCCGACCTTGTTGCCGGAGAGTTCCGTAGGACCGTCATAGACGTCTGCTCCCCCGCCACTCTCGCTGCGGTGGTCTTCTACCCAGCCAAAGCCAAGAACATACTCGTACTTCTGCCCATTCTCCACCTTTGTGTCCCCATCCTTGGGGCCGGTCTGGTTTTGGGGCTGGCCTTGAGACTGGGCCGGCTGGTCGGAAGCAGGCTCCTGCTTATTCTCGGGTTCCTTCGCCTGAGCAGGTTCCTCCTTTTCCGATGCTATTGAGCCTCTTCCCCAATACCACCGTAAAGCTCGGCAATGAGCCGATTACCTGCCGGAACGTCACTTCCCAGACCATATATACCACCGGCAAGGCAGATATAACTATCTTCACCAAATGCCCCAACGATCCGGTTTATGTAACCGTTCAAAAAGCACCGGATTCCGCCGAAACGCCCAGGAATAACCCACCGCAGGTACAAGCGATCTACCGTCCGGAGGCAGACGGCAATGTGGAGCGCGCGGACACCACCGAGGCCTATCAAGCAGCGATGAGACGCGTGTTTAACCGGCAGCGGAAAAACAAAGAAGGGCTGGAAGACGATTGAGACGCTAGAACAAGGAAAAGCACCCGCAACAATGCCGAACCCCCACCCGCAGGCAGCGGCTGCCTTTGGGTGGGGGCGTTTTTAAAATTAGAAGATCAGGGGGAACCGTTGATTGAAGTGCTGACCTTTCAGAAATAAGGCAAGCCATTGATTTTGTCCATATAGAGGTTGCCCTATGCAACTGAAATTTACAGGCATATCATTCAAGGCTTATTGCGGTTTGACTGCAGCTTTGCAATGGTGTCTCCCAATATCATCTCAAACAAGAATTCAATTGCATACTTGCCATACAACTCCATATATTCAATATCATTGGTTTGGATTTTCAGCCGATAGACATGATCAAATAGCTGGAGTAGCCCTTCAGTTTCTCCACAGGCATAATTTTCGCATATTATGGCGGTTTTATCTCCCGGCACGCTTTTTATTTCGCTTCCCAATGCGGAAAGTATCCCACCGGTAGGGCTGACAACCACAACGTTATTTTTGCTGCCGGCTTTTTCGATCAAATGCCGATAGGGGGAGATATCCTCAAAGATATATACCGGCTTTCCCAGCGCAATCATTTGGCATTGGAATTCCTGGAGGAAGGTGGAGTATGGACGTATGGCAAATATAATGGTTGCTTCTGCGCTGCAAAAACGTTCCGATAAGGAGTGAAGCATCTCGGGGGAAAAGATCTGCCCCATTCGAAACATCAACTGGCTGATCTCTTTATACAAGGTATATGGCCGGTACCGCCCGCATCGCTGATTGTTCATGGAAATGATGGATTGATCTTCACTGTTATTTTGCTTTGCCTCCCGCAATTCCGAGAAGTTGTTATAATTTATGCTTTGGCAAAACCGCCGTACCATAGAGGCAGAGGTATAACACCGGTCAATCAGCTCCTTTACAGGCATTTCGCCTATACGGCTGTAATTCAGCAGCAGATAATAAGCCATTGTGACAAACGGCTGCTCGATTGTATTATTGCTGGTGCAGTAAATAAGCTTTTGCATCAGGGAAAACTCTTTGATATTCATGTTGTCTCCTATTCTCCGCCGCCCCATGCAAGCAGTTCCTTAATTATCGGAACAACACCGAGTGCAAGAGACGTCAAGCTGTATTCGGTATGTAAAGGGGGCGCCGGGTATTCAATGCGCAGGATGTATCCCTCTCGCTCCAAGTCCTGCAAATATCCGGTCAGAGTAACGCGGGAAATGCGGGAAATCAGACGATGCAATTCTCCAAAACGCATCGGGCCTTCCGAAAGTGCAAACAGGATATACACTTTCCATTGAGAAGACAATAATTGATAGTTCCTATTAAACTCGATGTTTTCAAAAAAATCGGAACGCTGAATCATAAATACCCCCTTTTTACCTTTGAGATTACTGCCGCAAATTAAACATGGAAGTCTTCGAATTTTAGCAGAGCAGGTTTTTTTCGACGAACCCCATTAAGAATTAGTTGGAAACATTGCACTAGAACACGGCTTTATTATTATAGAAAATATAAAAAAAGTCAATCCTTTTAGGAAATAAAATTTTCATAGGTAATTTTCTTATCCTAATAGACGATTTGTACTTTACGCTATAAGATAAGCTTGAAAGCGGCGGGAGAACTGTAAAAGCCGTAATCGAGCAATATGGCCAGATTGCATAAAAACATTACAGATTCCAGGAGGTTTAAAATGGATGTTACTACTGTTGCCAACAGTTGGCCGATTTGGATTTGCGCCATCATCAGCGTTGGTATTGTACTTGGACAGGCATTAAGTTATGTCAGACTGGGCGTTAAGAAGTGTGAGATGGTCGGCTTGACGAAAAAGGACTGCGGAAAAGCTTTCCGCAGCGGCATGATTTCCGCAATTGGCCCGGCCATTGCATCTGTATTGGTTGTCTTAAGTATGCTTGCGGTAATCGGGTCGCCTGTATCATGGATTCGTTTGTCCATGATTGGTTCTGCTGCAACCGAGTTGAGCGCAGCTTCCATCGGCGCAGAAGCCTGTGGTGTTACGCTGGGCGGAGCCGGATATGGCCTTTCGGAAATGTCAACTGCATGGTTCACTATGGCAATCAACGGCTGCGGCTGGCTGCTTGTCGTCTTCTTTTTCACCCATCGCATGGAAAAGGTTCGTGCCAAAATCGGCGGTGGCGATTCCGTTTGGCTTTCGCTGATTACAACTACCGCCTGCATTGGCTTGATGAGTGACCTTGTTGGCGGTTCTCTGATCAAATTCGGTCCGAAAACAATAGCGGCACTTGTTGGTGCTGCCGCAATGTTTGCGTTATCTAAACTTTCAAAAAAGCAGAAGTGGCTGAAGGAATATGCACTTGGTTTTGCTATCATTCTCGGTCTGGTTGTCGGCTACTTTGTGATGTAAGGAGGTTATTGAATGGATTTTCGTAATAGTTGGGATAAATCTGTTATTCGTTTGGGGCGCGTTACCGTACTTTGTGCAATGATTGCAAGCTTTTTCCCGAATCTTTTCCTTTGGATTTTTTATGGGGTAGCGCCCGTCTGGACCAATATGCTTCCTGCCTGGGCTGCTGTTGCCACCGCATATGGCGCATTCTATATTGTGCAGCCCACCTCCTGCTATCCCGTTCTTGGTACAGCCGGCACCTACATGGGTGTTCTTGCCGGGAGCATGACCAGCATGCGTCTCCCTGCTTCCGCTACTGCCCAGGATGTAGTAGGAACCGAACCCGGCAGTGACCAAGCCGAAATCATTTCTACCATGGGTATTGCCGGCTCGGTTGTTACAAGTGTTGGCATCCTGACTGTTTTCATCTTCTTCGGCACCGTAATTATGAGCTTTGTTCCGGAGGAGCTGAAGAGCGTACTATCCGCCCTGATCCTGCCCTCTCTTTACGGCGCATTGCTGATCCAGTTCTCCATTAAGCGCCCTCAGATCCTTTTGTATGCACTTCCCATCGTTCTGTTGGTCAAGAAATTTGCCGGGCTGCCCAGCTGGGCGGTAACGATGATTGCCGTTTTTGGCAACCTCATCATCACCCGCATTCTGTACAAAAAGGGCATTATTAAATAATACTGAAAAAAGCGGAGGATACGACCAATGAAAGAAAGACTGCGTAAAAGAATAAAAGAACTGACTTCGTTGATCGGCGTTTCCGGTCACGAATGGTTTGTCGCTGAATATATCTATCATGCATTGAAGGATTCCGTCGATTCGATTGAAGTTCGTCCAAATGGCGCTGTTATTGCCATTAAAAAGGGAAAGCTCCCCGGCGGTCGGCGTATGATTACTGCCCATATGGATGAGGTCGGGTATATTGTAAAGAGCGTCAGCCCTGCCGGCTTCCTGTTTTTCGGGAAAGCGGGGTCCCCGACTGAGGCATGCCTTCCAGGCAGAAGAGTATTGGTGCGTGGGACAAAAGGCACCGTTGAGGGTGTTATCGGCACTCGTGCAGGTCACCTTTTAACCGCAGAGCAGAAGGCCAAGCCTCAAACTGTCGGACAGAGCTATGTGGATATTTTTGTGAAATCTGCAGAGGAAGCAGCTGAGCTGGGAATCGGTCCCGGTGCCCAGATTGTCCCCTTCAGCCCGTGTGAAGAAATGAATGGAACCGACTACATGGTTACGCGTGCCGCAGACTGTCGGGTGCTTTGCGCTATTATTATCGAAACCATGCTTGAGCTAGATGCGGAAAAAACACACGGAGAGGTGTGCGCTGTATTTAATGTGCTTGAGGAGTCTACGGTTGCGGCATGTGCAGCGGCGGTAAATTATCTGAAACCGATTTACGGAATGTTCTTGGACACCATTCCCTGCGGTGATGTGCCCGACTGCGATTTTGCAAAGGAGCTTCCCGTCGCACTTGATCGCGGACCCGTTATTGTGCTTGAGCAGTATCTAACAGGGGAGCACAACTATGTTGTATCCAACCCCAAGCTGGTTGATGCTGTGCGTAATATCTCCAAAGAGATGCAGATTCCCCACCAGGAAGTCATGATGATTTCGGCACGCTATATTACCGATGCGGTGACCAGCTCTTATGCGGGCGACGGAATGGCAACTATCACATTTGCCTGCCCCCGTCGATATTCTCACTCTCCTACGGAAGTATTCCATCTGGAGGACACCGTGCGCATGCAAAAGATCGTAGAGCAATTCATTATGTCTGATATCAATATTAATATGTTCTAATGAAACGGAGCCATGTGCCGGTTCTGCATACCATTTGCGGAACCGGCACAGAAAAGCAGGTGAGCGCAAAATATGAATGACAAGCTAAAAGGGACTATACTGGTAATCCTATCGGCCTGTGCCTATGGGGTCAACCCGCTTATTGCCGTAAAGATTTATCATTACGGGTGCACCCCAGCATTGCTCATGCTGCTTAGAACGGTTTTACCGCTGCCCCTGCTGTACTTATCGCTAAAAGCAAACCATATCCCAATAGCAAGTGTACAGGTACTAAAGAAAAGTCATAAAGATCTGCCACTGCTTATCTGTACGGCGCTGCTCGTATCATTTGCCACACCTGTTTTATTATTGTCATCCTATCGATACATCTCCCCCGGGGTGGCAACCACCCTGCACTTTGTGTACCCGGTATTTGTCTATGTTCTGGAGCTGCTGTTTCTGCATATTAAGCTTCAAGGGACAAAAATACTGTGCTATGGAGTGTGTGCCATTGGCATTTATCTGCTGAATGACTATAATACCCAAAGTGTGCATGGAAATCTATTGGCGTTGCTTTCCGGAGCGGCTTATGCATTGTATATCATCTTGCTTGATCGGTGCACAAAAAAGGGATATCACCCGCTGGAACTCAATTTTCTGTTCTGCTTGATCGGCACCCCGTTTTGTGCGCTATACTGCATTTTTACTGGCGGCATTTCTTTGGAGGCAGCTGCCGCATGGGGATATATTCTTGCGTATGCAGTCTTGGGTACTGTGATAGGCGCCACATTATTTCAATATGGAGTCCGTTATCTGGGAGGGGAACAATCGGCAGTTTACAGCTGCTTTGAACCAATTACCAGTGTATTTTTCAGCTGCCTACTGTTCCGGCAGATCCCACAAGTGACAGAAATGGTCGGCGTAATTCTGATTATATTCTCTGTTACGCTCTCTACGGCTCGTTTTAATAAACAAACTCGGAGGACACAACTTCAATGAAAATAACCAGCATAGAAATTATTCGTACCCCGGATGACGGAAGAGCCAGCGACGGAACTCGCTGGCGTCCTACCTTTATTCGGGTTAATACAGACGAAGGAATCAGCGGATTCGGTGAAATCGGTCTGGCTTATTCCGACGCGATTGATGCCGCTACCGGCATATTAAAGGACTTTTGCCCCATTATTATCGGTATGGATCCTACCAAAACAGAACAGATCTGGAATGTTTTGCTCCGCAGCACCTTCTGGGGTCAGGGTGGCGGCGGCGTAGTCTTCGGCGGGATCAGTGCCATAGATATGGCATTGTGGGATATCAAGGGCAAGATGCTCCAAGTGCCGGTCTACCAACTGCTGGGCGGAAAAACCAATGAGCGGCTGCGCACTTATGCCAGTCAGGTGCAGTTTGACTGGGCTCCGGAAAGCAAGAATCTGATTACCCCGGAAGAATATGCCGATGTAACCCTGCGGGCGATGGCAGAGGGATATGATTGTGTAAAGGTAGACCCGCTGGGAGTAAACAAGGATGGAACCTGGGAATGGAACTTTACCGGCATGTTGACCGCACAACAGATAAAAATGGCGGTCGATCGTGTTGCTGCCATGAGAGAAAGCGGCGGTGACAATTTGGATATTATCATTGAGCTTCACTCTCAAACGGATGTTAACTCTGCGATTCAGCTTGGACAGGCATTGGAGCCCTTCCGCTGCATGTACTATGAGGAGCCAACACAACCGTTGAATGCAAAGATTTTCCGCAGCATTGCTCAAAAGGTAAACATTCCGCTTGCTGCCGGAGAACGCATTTACTCCCGCTGGGGTTATCGTCCTTTCCTGGAGGATCGCTCTCTTTCCATTATACAGCCGGATCTTGGGAACACCGGAGGAATCACCGAGGGGAAGAAGATTTGTGACATGGCTGCACTGTATGACGTAGGCGTTCAACTACATCTTTGCGGCGGGCCTATTGCAATTGCTGCTGCACTGCAGTTGGAGGCTGTAATTCCGAACTTTGTGATTCATGAGCATCATCAGTATGCAATGATCCAGAAGAATATCGATTTGTGCACTTATGATTATCAGCCATATAATGGATATTATGAGGTCCCGGATCGTCCCGGCATCGGGCAGGAAGTTACAGAGGATACAATTCGCCGTTCCGAGGTGATTTTGATCAAATAATCGGATCGGTCGGAGTGATCTCCGTAATGTGCCTTACCTTCTTGCGTGAAAAATGCCCTCGATGGATATTGTAAGGAAGATGGTGGAGGGATCAAAATAAGTTCTCTTTTTTCGGCGCACTGCTTAAAACAAGCCACTATGCAGCACTGTTTTTCCAAAGACACAGCCAGACGAATACCCCCCACCCGCAGGCAGCAGATGCCTTTGGGTGGGGGTGTTGTATATCTGCCTGTCCCATGGGGCGGGACAGGACGATGAACTCTAATCTGCACATTAACTTTGATCCAACCTACCCCTTGGGGCAGGACGAAGGGCGATTAGAACGGATTGATCTTCATGTGCTTCCAGTACACTTCAAGGAAACGGCTGCGTTCTTCTTCCGACATCATATCGTACTGATCCATGACCCAAAAGAGCAGGCTCACGGAGACGACGTCGCCGGTGGTCCAGCCCAGATACTCTGCGCATGCATCCGCCATCAGCTTATCGCTCAACGGAATGATGAACTCGAAGGGGACATGAAAGACATCGGTGCATTCGTGGGCAGCAAGATACTCGATGATTTCGGGCAAGAGAAAGCGGGAAGCGCTTTCCTCCTGTCTTTCAAGGTCTTCGGAATGATTGCTCATGGTTTGTGATCCTCCTTAGAATTAGAGATTGATATGAGCCGTCGGCTCGGTGGTATTTGCAACCGGGAAGCTGCCGCCGCTGACAGGGGTGATCCTGCGCATGGCCTGATCCATGGCGGCCTCCCGGGGCTGCACATAAAAGTGTGTGGTCGTGGTGACATCGGCGTGGCCCAAAAGCCCGGAAACCGTTGCAACATCGATCCCGTTTTCGATGGCTCGTGTGGCAAAGGTATGCCGCCGCATCGCATGAAATTTCACATGGGGCAGCCCCAGCTTTTTGAGCAGCCGTGCAAAGTAGTGGGTCAGGTTATCGGGATCCACCATGGTGCCCTTCCCGCAAAAGACGATGTAGTCCTCGCCGGTGGGGATATGGAATCTGTGGGCGTATCGGGTGCGCTGGTTCTCCAACAACTCCTGCAGAATGGGCGGCATGGTAAGGGTTCGGTCGGAGGTATCGGACTTGGTTTCATTGGTGACCAATACGGTGCGGCTTTCGCCCTCGGCAGCATCGTAATTGGTCTGCCGGCGGACGGTATGACCGATCCGGAGCCGACCCGTCCCGGGGTCGTAATCCTTCCACTGCAGGGCGCATACCTCCCCCAACCGCATCCCGGTGAACATGACAAGCAGAATGCCAGCGTGGTAATTGTGCCGATGGGAGAAAAGGTACTCCTCCAGCTTTGCCTGTGCTTCATCCGTGAGGATCTGCACACGGGGCGTGCGAACCGCCCGAACGGCGGTAAGCGGGACGGGGTTGCTGCCGATCACGCCCTCCGCCAAAGCCTGCTTGAGTGCGACATCCAGCACGACACGCATATTGCGCATGCTTTTGGGGGAAAGCGATCCGCCGTTGCGGAGGTTGCCGCTGCGTGCTTCCTCATTAAAGAACTGCTGGAGCACCCGGGGCGAAAGCGCCGACATGGGGGTGTCTCCCAACCGCGGGAGGATGTGTTTTTCGACATTGTCCCGATAGTGCTCGTAGCCGGAGGGCTTTGCAACCGGGCGGATATAGTTTTCCAGCCAGTAGGTAAGCCACTCCCGCAGGAGCATTTCCCCGCATGGGGAACCGGTGGTCTGTGTAGTGTTCATCAACTGCACTCCTTTCCTTTTTCACAATGAAAAAACACCGTGCAGGGCATAAGCCTACACGGTGTCGGAAAAGACAAATCGACGGTATTTCACCGCAAGCCGCAAGGTTCCTCTTGCTTCCTTTCGAAGAAAAAGGTATACTGGTTCTTGCGGTGCGGACGAAGTCCGTTGTGTAGGTGCTATCTCACCTGCGCAGGTGTATGGGAGTTGGCGCTCCTATACACTGCCGTTTTTTATTGTTTTTTCAAATGCAGAGTCTGTTTTTTCTGCATAATAATTGTAGCACAAATGTTCGATGGAAGCAATAGGCAAAATAGCCAAATCGAACGGTTGTTCTTTATCGGCTATAGTGAAATGTTGAAGCCCACGCCCCGCAGCGCCAAAGCCCGACGATAAAAAGCTGCGATAGGCGCGAAAACAGGGCATTTGGCGGCCGCCGAAAGGTGGGCGGGGAAAACAAAAAGCCACCATGATTACTCGCCGCAGGTTAAATGGGGAGTAACGGGTGGCGGATATAAAGAAGGATCAGGAGTGGACGTGATGTTCCGCCGCATCTTTAAAATCGCCGCCGATCGCCGCCGGCCTTTTCCACCGATGTCGAGCAGGAGGACCGGAAAAGATCGATGTTGTGAAGATGAGTACGGAAATCGAGGAATCCGTGGCGCAGGAGATTCCCTGCGGGCGGAGATTCAAAGAATTGTTGGGGAGGTTGAGGGGTAGCTTATGGAAAAGTGGGAGTTAGCAAGATACTTAATCGATGCCAAAAAATCCATAGATGCGATCTTATATTTATCTTTATATGCAGAAAAAGTTTTGAAAATTGATATTAGGCGCACTGTAAACGAGGCAAGGCGCAGTTTTTATATTAATGTCTGCATTGTCTTGGACAAGTGTTTCCCAAAAAAGAAAAAGGAAATCTGCAAGGACATTCTGATCCAGACCGTGTATTATGAAAGAGATAAGAACTATGCACACAAAGATGAGAATTTCTCTGAAAAGCAATACGAGTCGATGAATTCTATGGCTGACGAAATGAAGCAACAGCTCGAAGCCACTCATAAGTTGTGCGCATTGTTTTTGCCAAATATCCTTACATTAGACTACTTACCCTTTGATTCTAATCTTTTTCGTATAGCAAATGGAGTGACTAAAGAGATTGAAGAAGCAGCATTAATCAAAAAACACCCAGGGCGATTATGTCAAAGTGATTGCGAAGAAAAGAGAAATGGGAAAAAATATCTTGTATTTTCTGATACTGAGGATATAAAGAAAATCCCAGAGGATAAAAGAAAGGAATATGCAACCGTTTTTCAAACTGGAATTGTTATGGAAGAAACGCTGCAACGTCTACAAGATGGTTGTATACGAACAAATTTGCTTTGTGGAACCGAAATGTGGGTATCTGTTAAATACGATAGATTAGCTGAAATCAAGAAGATGCGGGAACTCGGATTATTAGATGTTTTGGATGTTCCTATTAACCTGGGGGAAGCAACACCGTCCTTGTAGGATGAGCCCCGGCTTACAGTTTCAGACTTGAATATCGGTCTGCCTGTGGGAATCAATATGCAGAAAAAACAAGAAGTTTTATCGGGACAAGATATTGTCCTTTGAGGAAAAGGTATGATTGAACACATAATAGAAGAAATTAACCACTGTCTGAAAAACGATCTTCAGATTGCAGCGTTGACAATGGCATTGACCTTGCCGGACACTTGTGGGAAAGTGTATCTTCCGCAAGAAAAAGTTGGGAAGCGGTATATTGACTGGTACAATGACCATATTGCCAAACCCAAAGGCGAACGATTAGGAGATGATGCAGGTCACTTTACCATCAGCGGCGAAGTGGTCTATAAACTTCGTTGTGCTATGTTGCACGAATCGAACCCGACAGTTACAGGAACTGCGGAAAAAATCACACAGTTTTCGTTGATATGGCGATCAGAGAAAAGCTGTTCACGCACGCCGGTAGATCGTTGCATTCAACTCGATGCAGTGGGCGGAGTGGAGAAGCAGACACTTTCTATCGATATTGTATCGCTTTGTCAGGACATTTGCGAGGCGGTCTTATCGTATTACAATAAAAATAAATCCAGTTTTTCCTTTGATTATCGTATTGCTTCTGTGCCAGACCGATTAGCAGACGTATTTGGATTTGACAATAAAATTGATATTTGACTCCCAAAACAGCGAAAGCATGGTTGTCATCAAATATAAGCCCCCTTACTCAAAAACAAACGAAACAAAAAGCCACCCGGCCCCCCATTTGTGGGTTAAATGAGGAGTAACGAGTGGCGATTTTTGTTGCGGGAGTTGGGGGTGGAGACAGCCTTGGGCATCACCCCTGCCGCATAAGCTCGATTACTTCCTGCTCCTCCGGGATACTGTTGATGCCGCCGTGGTGGCGGGTGGAGAGGCTGGCGGCACAGCAGGCGAAGCGGGTGATGGCGGACATGTCCTCTGCAGACAATGCCTCCGGGGCTTTATCGAGCTTCAACATTTGGCTCATGGCGCTGCCGCCGAAGATATCCCCGGCTCCGGTGGTATCCACCACATGGATACCAGTTGGGCAGGCGGTCGTGCCGCTGCCGTTACGGTTGGCAAAATAGCATCCCCGGGGACCCATGGTGACATAAACAAGGCGGACGCCGTACTCCCGCAGCAGCTTTTGCGCCGCTGCCGCCGGAGTGGTGTGCCACAGGAAATCCACTTCTTCATCGCTGATTTTGACGACATCCGCCTGATGCAGTCCCCACTCCATCTGCGTTGCTGCCGCGGCGTCGTCCGGCCAAAGCGGTTTGCGCAGGTTGGGGTCAAAGCTGATGAGCTTGCCCTGCGCTTTGGCGTATGCCACCGCCCTTTGGGTTGCGGTTCGCGCGGGCTCATCGGTCAGACTTAATGTGCCGAAATGGAACACCCGGCAGGCGTCGATCAGGCTGTAATCCACCTCGTGCTCGGTCAGGCAGGTATCGGCGCCGGGCTTGCGGGCAAAGCTGAATTCCCGGTTTCCCTCGGCATCCAGTGTGACGAATGCCATGGTGGTAAAAGCAGCGGTGTCTTTTATGATGCCGCGGGTCTCAATGCCGCAATCGGCGGCGGTTTGAATGAGCAGGCGGCCAAAGCGGTCGTCCCCGGCCTTCCCGATCATTGCAGTGGAGCAGCCGTATTTTTGCAATGCAGCGAGAAAATTGCAGGGCGCGCCGCCCGGCTGGGCCTTTAGCGTGGGGTATCCGGCGGCGTCGGCAGCCACCGGAGCAAAGTCAATGAGCATTTCGCCCAGGGCAACAATGGTGGGCATGAGAAAACCCCTTTCTATTTTGCACAGTAGCGCATATGCAAATGATTGCGCTTCACAAGAACGGCCTCGACGTCTTTTCCGCCCCGTGCTATTTCTTTGAAATAATTTTACCTGCTTTGCAAGGATCTGCGGCGGCATCTGCACTGCGCTGCTCGATGGAAAGGATGATCCCATCCTCCGTTTTGCTGTTATCGTGGAGCAGCAGCTTTTTTTACAGCAAAGTTATTGGTGCCGTTAAAGCAGATGATGCACCCCCGGCAGTTTTGGCTCGTCCGCATCCTTTTCAAATTCCCGGGCGGGATCTTGGTCAGAAAAGCTACAGAAATGTTTCTTTCGCTAACACTCAATCAAATGAACAAGTGCAGTAATTGCATCACATTTACCAATTGCTTCTTCAAGACAAGAAACAAGAGATAACATGCTTTTTGATTCCCAGTAACCTGGGGGCCTTTCAGCAATTAGTTGATTTTCATTGTCTCCTATCTGAATAGCCCAACTATATGATGCTTCATCATGTTCCGAGTCCGGAAACTCTGTATCAAGAATATGCTGTACGATAGGTGCGATAGCTTTATTACTATAAACATTGGTGCTTTCACTGCACACATCTCCGCCATCAGCCATTGCAGTATAGCTTACTAACAGATCCGTTTCATGTTGCGTGATACGCACAAGCACAGCACCATACATAATCTTTTCTATAGATATAAACACTGTATTCGCTTCTGATAGTTCAAAAGAAAATTTCACTTTTTTCACCTTCTGAAGAGATGTTTATCTTCATCTTATTATTGACGTGATGAGAGCTTAAAGGGCAAGGGGGGATAAGAGAGTCGATGTTTCCGAAACAAATGTCGGGAACATCTAGCAACTCTAATAATATCTGTGCCTTGCCTAATAAGCTCAAATCTGCTGGTGCCCCTAGAGCTCTATACCGTCCCTCCGTGTGCAGCGAGTTAGCCTCAACGGGCGATAGAAGTTTTTAGGTCATCACTTATGCGCTCGCAAGAAAAGCAATCCATTAACGAGAAAAATGGATAATCATGATAATGATTCTATTGCATTTTGTAGCATTTCTTTGTATTCATCTGTAACATGTTGTGGTCCAGCAATTTTTATTTTTCCGTTGAAACCGAATACCCAGCTATAAAAAGTAGGGCTTGGGCAAACGCGAACATTAGCGGTAAAAACTTTTTCGTTTATCGGCACCGTATCCACATCAACGCCAAACATATCTACCACTGCCTTCATTACCGCAACATCACATTTCAAAGAAACCATTACGGGCTTGTCAGTATCATACATGTGAAAAACGGATTTACTGTATTCCGCAATGCTGTAATCATCTGGTTTGGGAACGATCAAGTCGCGTAGTACTGTAGGAGCTCCTTCAATTCGATCTACACGAAATGTGCGCAATGCATTTCTTCCATCGCAAAAACCGCGGAGATAATAGTAGTCTCCATCCCAAATGAGTGTATAAGGGCTGACTACATATACTTGTCCTTCATTTGTCAAATGACGATTCTTGTAAACATCTAAATCGGTGTAGTGAAAAGCAATCTTATGGCGAATGTCTATTGCATCGTTTATTACGTCAACAATTGAATAACCACACTCGTTTTCGGATTTAACCCTATCGGAAGCATATATGTGCCTACGGAGTTTGATGGCATCATCCGGCTGCGCTAAAGAAAGTAGCTTATTGACTAAGGCCTCACTCTTTCGCGTGGTAATAAAACGGGATGATGAAACGGCATCAATCAGCAGCTTCATTTCGGGAATGTCGAATGTTTGCCCATCATAATAATACTTATTTTGAGTTGAACGAATCATCTTGATTTGAAATTCTCCTGCACAGAGCATTGCCAAATCATTGCTAATCGTGTTGCGGCTAACATCAATGCTATGTTTGTCGATCAACATTTTCGTTAATTCTGCCGTTGATTCCGGGTGATCAGGCGTCGTGTTCTGTACTAAATGTTGATAGAGGTAAAGAATCCTGAATTTTGATCTATTTTCCATGTGCTATACCCTTTGTTTCTTCACTTCAAACTCTACCGTTTTTAGATGCAATTCTAATTATTGCACCTGCTACCTTTTCTGCTTCATCCATAGTGTTGTCTTTTCCAAGGGAAATGCGAATTGTTCCCTTTGCATACAGCTCATCGACATCGATAGCATGAAGAACATGAGAGATGTGTGTGCTTTTGCTGTCACATGCAGAACCCGTTGAAACCATAATACCCATTAAGTCAAGGCGATGAAGAACAGCTTCGCCATCTAGGTTAGGGAATGAAAGGCTGATGTTTCCTGGAACGCGTGGCTCTGCGCCGTTACGTCGGTAGTTTATTCTCGCTGAATTGAGCCTATCAATAAGCGCTTGTTCTACAGATAGGATCCTGCTTTGATAATCATCAAGATGAGCAACATTGTTCCGAAGAGCTGCAGACATTCCGACTATTGCAGCAACATTCTCTGTCCCAGCTCGTAATCCAAACTCTTGCGTTCCTCCATCAGCATATGCAGAAATATTAGTCCCCTTTTTGATAAACAAAAACCCAATGCCTTTAGGGCCATTGAACTTATGCGCAGAACATGACATCATATCAACATCAAGAGCTTTTACATCCACAGGGATATGGCCAAAAGCCTGAACCCCATCGCTATGAAATATAGCTCCATGCTTATGGGCAATATTGCAGAGTTCTTTAATCGGTTGTATAGTTCCAATTTCGTTGTTTACTAACATAATGGAAACGAGCTTTATATGGTCAGAAATTGCGGCCTCTAGATTATCAGGTGTAATGAAGCCATCTCTATTGGGATGCAAATATGTAACTGGATAACCGAGCGCTTCAATTCTTGCACAGGCGCGAAGAATAGCATGATGTTCAAACTCTGAAGTGATTACAGCGAAAGGGTCTCCACGCTTAATGCTGCCCTTAATGGCCCAGTTGTCACTTTCTGTACCGCCAGAGGTAAAATAAATCTCATCAGGATCCGCATTAATGCAAGCTGCGATCTGATCCCTGGACTCTTGGAGAGCTTTCTTTGCCTGCCTTGCAAATGAATATGGCTGTGATGCATTGGCATATTGATCTAGCAAATAAGGGCGCATTGCTTCAAAGGCATCCATATCGAGTTTTGTTGTTGCAGCATTATCTGCATAGATCACATGACTCATTTCATCACCTCATCGATTATAAATTATTTCTGGCATTGTGTTTTTGCCCGGAACATTAAACTCCTTGGGATCAATAATGCATAGCTGCTTCTTAATGACTCCGCGCATTTCAAGTGCAGGTTCAAGGCAATAGTGTTCGAAATCCTCCTTACTTATATCATCCGGTGACTGAACATGGGGAAACAATAACTTCAAAAAAGCTGTGCAAAGGCGCTTTACTGCAGTTAAGTCTCTCTGATCTGCATTCGATTTATAAGAAATCAAAGACTCGACAATTGAGGCATACGAAAGATCGCTGCGTAGTTCATGAAGAACCTCTGCGAAGTATTCCGTATTGATAGCCCAACCGTGAGCAATCATACCGGTAGTCATGCGCGGGATCTGCCAGCCAGGAATGAACCCGTGGAATCTGTCTAAAGTGGCCGACTCGCCAAAAACCTCGCTAATGTGTTCTACCATATTTTTGTTTATGTCAAAACGATCAGCGTTGATATTTCCAAGAACAATTACGCCAGCCTCCGCGGTAAGTGCTGCATCAAACCCTTTTATTTCGCCAAACTCCATATAGTGTTTCAGTGCCTGTTGTATTTGTCCGGGCTGTTCAAAGGTAATAGATTGCACTTCGTCAAAGCCAACATAGTCAAACCGAGTTAATAGGCCACCAGTCTTTTTTGCGTTATCATAAATAAGTGAAGCGCGCGATACAGTACCTCCGCTGATAAGCCACCCTCTTTTGCTAATCTTTTCAAAGACATAGCTTTTCCCGGTTCCTTTAGGGGCAAGCTCAATTAAATTAACTCTTTTTTCCACAAATGGCAATAAACGGCGTAAAAAGAATAATTTTTTTTCTTCACTCTCTGCACCATTTTCGTCTACATATCCAGCAGGGTTATAGTCTACAGCCATAAGGACAATATCTATCCATTCATGAATATCAAACTCTTTCCGAGCAGCTCTAAAAAATTCGAGGTCGATAGAATACGGGCAGAATGGTTTATATCCAATCATAGAGATTGCACCCTTGGGGTTGGATGCGGTTCCCTCAAGCGTCCAAACTAGGGTAATGATTCCCCAGTTTTCGCTTTCATGCAGCAATGTGGCTTGCCATTCCTCAACAACATCATTTGCGACTGTTCCGAAAGCGCCACCTTTTGTCCCGCCGAAGTCTGGCAATTCAAACCTTGTCTTACCGCTTTTTATATCAACATTAACACGGACCCGCGCAAGGAACTGAACTGTATCACCATTGACCATTTGGAATTTGTACTGTTCAAAATCGTCTTTTCCAGGAATGAATCTTTTGATGTATCTACGAACGCTATCGTAATCAATGATTCCGTCATCATCTGAAAACTTCATAACCAGCCAATCACGCATATAGGATGGCATACTTAGGTTAGAGAAGTACTCACTCCGCTGAGGGTCTTTTAGAACAACCATATCAGCAAATATTTCTTTTACTCTATCTTCCAGCATGTTTCAACCCCCTTCAAAGGAATAGCGTACAGCCCTGTTCTTTGAACTCCCTAATTTTGATTTGCAGCTCATCCTCATCACAGCCGAAATATTCAGCCATACATGGCAGACAATAGAACTCTTCTGTATCAATATCTATCAGCTTTTGGGATAGAGCAACCTCGTCTTTTTTTAATAGCTTTCCACAATCGCAGCAAACTTTTTTTGTCATGGCAAATCACCACCTCCACCGCCAAGTGCGGGAAGCAATGTGATATCGGGTAAGCTAACAATTCGACCGTCCGCGATCACTTCAACAGGGTATGTGTCTGCTTTGACTCCAGAGAATTCAATAGCCCACTTTTCTCCAGTATCAATTCTTGAAACGGTTGCCAGAGTGCCCGCCATCTTTACCACAAGGTTTTCAATTCGCTTATCGAAAGAAATAGCTAGCTTTGCTTTTTTCATCGATATTTTAACAGTCTGCTTATCCCACGAAGCTCTAATTTGATCTTCCTTATTGTGCTCAATCACAATTATCGGAACAAGCATTTCTTCGGGCGCTGCACCGCCGTGAACTTCGCCATAGATAGCATTCTCATCATCTGCTCCAGCGGCAAATCCAGACTGCTTGAAGTGATCATAATTGCTGAATACAGCATATTTATCCCCATGAGAATCCTTGATGATGTTTACATTTGGAAGGGACAGCATTGCGTCCTGGGGCAATTTACAGTATCTTCCGTGGCTATACACAATGGCGCCTTGCGGAGCATCAACACCTTCTCTGTAGTGGAAAAAGCGGGCGGCAAGACGGCTTGTGCCGTGATCACCTGTAACCACCACACGGCGATATTCAGCTAACAGCGAAGACACGTGTTTACTAATCCCCACCACAAAATCCATCTGTTCTTCAATGCAAGCGTAGTAATCTGGCTCGTCTATTACACCTTTATGGGCCAGCTTATCAAGCTTATTCAATTTCTTATATGGCATTGACATGCTATTCCATTGTTCGTTAAAGATGGTCTCTGTGGGCAATGTTGCCTGTGCTAATGCAGCATTTGTAATAGTGCCGTCACAATTATTCACAATTCCCCAATGTAGTAGTGGAAGCCACTCGACGCCAAGGGCATCCACCCAAAGGACAATTGTGTTATCATCTTCGTATTCTGAAAGAACGGCATAACGGTAGTCAAAGGACGATGTATTTGCCCCGCTAAAGTATAATGTTTCGTCGCTTGGCAAAGTGTTTTCGAGCTTGTGTGCCTTATACCGCGACATATAAGAGCCAATATCACCTTGAAGCACATCCAAGTCGTGGGATAAATACGCAGAGAGTGCCGGGAATGTCTCTTTCAACTTTACGCTTTCATTGACCTGCACTGCATCTTTTCGCAGCCACTGTCCGACCATCTTGAGAAGGTATATTCTTTCTTCCCGTATGGAATTCGTGATATAATCCAGCCGCTTCTCAAATTCGGGTATTGTGTCAACAGCCTTAAAATATTCACGATCGGGCTTTATAGCCATGACCGAAGCAAGCTTTTTGAATTCTTCGACCCAGTCTGGCTTATCGATGCGCCTTTCAAATATCTCATGCGAAATGAGCGAGGGAATATCGGTTACAGATTCAGCGATGGCAAAACAATGGTTTAGGTAACTACTATCTGGGTGAATTTGAAGCCAAAGCCTAACGAATTTCTTATGGCTAATGGGCATTGCATTCCATTTTCCCATAATGTCAACGCCGGAAAATGACGAAACATTCAGTATCTTGAGAAGTGCATCATCTAACGATGTGCCTTGCAAAGAATAAGCAAAAAGGGTCGACTGCATCTCATCAGAGCAATTCTCCTTTGTCAGGCACTGACCTCCGGGCATGTTTTCTCGAATGAACGACAAGGTATCATTCATTACTAATACATTGATTTTCCCGCTTATTGAGGTAATGCTACTAAACCGCTTGGTTAGCAGCACAAATCTTGTGTTCACTACAGAAGGGTTTTCCCAATACTCAAACCACTCCTGAAGGCCAACGCACAAGGTACCGGTGCCCTGTTTGAACTCCGATATATGTTGTTCAAACATGCTGGATAATACAAGCAGATTCATTTCCTGCTCTTGTTGTCCTTCTTCAGTGCAGTCGAAGAAAAAGTCCTCCTGCCGCAAATCACCGTTCAGATTGATGGCAGGATCAAACCACTGAGCTTCGCATCCCCATAGAGGAATGATAATCCGGCCGCGGCTGCTTGACGGGACTTGATTGCTCCATAGTGTCGCAAATCTCCTGTCAGTAGCTTCTTTTTTAGAGAAGAGACGCAGATACTCACTCACACCAGTTAGGATAACCCAGTCGTCATGATATGTAGCGGATGTGAGGTTTGAGTATTGGGGCATAACATCCGCACTTGAGAAAATCTCACTAGACTTCACGACCCGAATATCACTGATTTTCTTTAGTTCCGAGAGCAGCTGGCAATACTGCTCAACTGTCTTAACCATAATGGCACGACAGGGAAAGCGCGAAGGCAGGTTGTTCAGTTTTTCTTTCTGAAGCACAGATACAACTTCGTTGATTGTCACACCGCTTTCCTCCTTCCCTCATTTTGAAAATTCATCGCAGAACTCGGGATGCGTATCAAGAAACGCCGTAACTCTATCCCTCAAAACGGATTCCTTCATGGTGAGGACATCGTTCTTTGCACCGACCAGTTTCTCTTTCTTAGCTTTCTCCTGCTGCAGTCGCTTAAGGATTCCTTGCAACGTGGTAAGATCAGCAGCTGTCCATGTGCTCATGTCATTACCAATTTTGATTTTAGCTTCAGTAATAATTGCCGTACGGTTTGCGTCCCACAAAAGGGAATACTCTGAACCGATTAATGCGATAAAGGCTTTTTCAATACAGTTGTTATCCGTCAAAATACCTTTATCCATCTTCTGCAAGGAATGAATTGCGCTTGTAACGGCAGCATCAACTGTATAGTTTCCATTTTGGACATCCAGCAATGTGCTAAATGTTTTGGTAAGCTCTTTGGGGATAATCCACATCAAAGGCACATCATGTGAGTTGCACCATTTCTTTATGGAATCTTCTCCAGTTGTAGAGCGCCAGATTTCCAAAAGCGTAGACTTATTCCGTGCAAAGCTAATTTTATAAATCTGTGCATCAAGGTCTTTATTAAACTGAGTTAGAGTAGTATTACAGTTCAGATCTTTTAGGCCTGCATATACGGCAGCAAGTTCGTCCTGTGTGCATTCGATGTTGCGACTGTTCAGTATTTCTTCAAGTATAGGCTTTCCGTTCTGCAAACAGTCTTTAGCCAACACACCATGTTGTTCAAGAGCAAGAACGGCCGTTTCTCGATCTTCTGCACACAAACGCGTCACATCAGTAAAAGCTACATTATATAGGACTTGCAACGCAGAGAACCACGGCTTGTTAAGTTCGGCGATGGCGATCATCGGGACTCTCAGGAAGCTAAAGAGGTTTTCCAAATCCTTTTTCGCGGCTTCTATACTATGATAGGTTGTCCCCATGACATTCCCGATTGCTTCCAGAAACTCGTATTGCTCTGCGACATCTACAAGCTTCTCCTTGACCTGTTCTTCCGTCCATGTATAGATTGCACCTTGCATAACAGAATGTAGGCGGTCACTTAGCTCCTCAGGTTGAACAGCAAGTCTTGTTGCCACCTCTTTTAGCTTGGGGGAAGCTTCAAAGAGGAAAGCGCGGAAAGCTGCGGCCATTACATTCTTGTCCTGGAATGCCTTTGCCAAAACAACGCGAATTTTTCCGCGGCCGGTAAGAAGCTGCAGCGTTTCACTCATCGCACCCTCAATGTCGCCCTCCTGAGCTATGAAGGTTTGAATGTGGTCGATTACTTTATCCGCTGTTCTTCTGAGGTCTTCGCTGCTCCATTCGGTTTCCGGAAGGTACTTTAACACCCAGAATGGTGAGCCGCTCTTAACAACCGCTTCGCGCACATTATGATAACCAGAGGTCTGTTCTGCGAGCTGCGCTGCAGAGAGAGAGACCAAAAATTTTGGAAAGGTACTCGCTGTAATTTTGCCAAGTAAGCGAACCAGCAGACAGATAATCAGTGGTCATTTTCCCGCCGCACATGGAAGACACCATTTTACTGATGGTTGCTTCTGCGAGAACATGGGGAGATTGAACAGAGTCTGTCCATGTGTATTTGCTGTTCTTATAGCATGAGAATACAAAGCCAAGGAGAACCCCGCAGGCAATAGTGTTGTAGTAACCATAAGGCGCCCTTTGGAGCGTCGCCCACAAGTCACCAAGACTTACTTTATGTCCAGACTCCATCTCATTCTTTATTAGCTCTGCAAGTGCTGCAACACACTCGGCTTGCTTATTGCCACTGTTCCTAGCATCTGCTATCTCCCCAATTGTGGTGAGATCGAGAATCCCTGCAAGCTTTAAAGAGTTCAAAACATTGGTAAGCTGGCTATTTCCACTTTTACGTTGGATACCGGCGGTTGGAGCCCCGTCGTTACAAGATTTGTAGGCAGTGTTGGTTACAACAATATTCTCCGGTGCATATTTGAAAATCACATCCTGAACACTGGAGCGAATAATCTTTCTTAGATGTGCCATCCCGTATATGCTACTGTTAAGGATGGTATTCCCATTGTAAGCAATGATTTTTCCGCCACTGACAGCACTGCCAACCCATGACTTGATGATGGTGGCTGCTTCAATGCGATACTGTTGTACAGAGCCTGTTTGGCCAGAGTCTGATGCCATTTCCTGCTTTGTAATGGCGGCCAGCCATTTGGCACGGTTTTCATCAGTGAGTGGTGTCTTTACAAGAGCAATCGTAAGGCGCGGTTCGTTAGATTCAGCAGCTTTTGCCTGCAGGACGGACTGAATCGACACTGCCTGTGCATCGCTCTGCACCGTCACAATAAGTAGGCCAAGCTTGTAAGGAGACTTTTCAAGTTCCTTTATAATTTCGCTTAGACGGGTATTGATAGAATTAGTCTCCGCACAACAGACAGCAATCTTCATACGACGCAGAGTGGCATCATTTTCATCCCATGCCATCTTTTCAAACTCCTGCGCAAAGGCTCCATCCTTGGAGAACATCATATATCTGCTATATTTCTTGTCATTTGCCGTAAGTCTTGAGGCAAAATCAGTATCGCCTGCTCCACGGAAAGGCAACTGAATGCGGACAATATTATTCGCGCCTTCGTCTAGAACAAGGATCTTGCCATCGACCATTGTCTGAAGCAGATCCTCAATCTGCCCCTTGTTAATAACGCCGGCCAAACAGGTTTCAAGGCAGTCTTTTGTGGCAGCAATACCGTCCTTTGCCTTTCGCCCACTATAAATCCCCTTCGTAGAGGACATGAGGGCAAGCAGAAGCATAGCCGTCTTAAAAACACGATGAGCATTCTCATCGTTTTCAACCAAGTGACGGCTTTCTTCATAATGACGAATAAATTCTGCGGCCTTCGTATCTTTGTCGGAAAAATCGCTTTCACGAGTAAAGAAATAGTCCCAAAGCCATTCAGGTGTCAGCCAGCAGGCCTGAGAATCCGGGCCTTCTTTGTTGATGTAGCCCACGAAGCCTTGTTCAGTATTAGACTGATCCTTCATAAACCTAAACATCGTGCGCTGGGAAGCCGCATAGTTTTCTGCCACACGGGAAAGAAGCTTAATCGTCATGGGGTGCATCGGGCAGAGGTGTTCAATCTGCTCACTAATTTTGTCATCTAATCCGGACATATCAGGGAGGAAGTGCATAATATTCTTAATGACGCTCTTGCGTTCTTCTTTCCAGTGCTCACTCATGCCATTGCGAATATTGATGGAGCCTGCAATTAGATCAAAAGCAGCATCCGTGCTGATATGGAACTCCACATGATGGAAACGGTGGGTAATCAGCTGATATCGTTCCGGTGTTATGCGCTCTACCATTTCAGTAGTGCGGTGAACAACAAAAAGCATAAAGAACGGTTGCACCTTGCTGAACTCAGAGAGTTGTTGAAGAATAGTCTGCTCGTCACTGTTTGCAACATACTCGGTGAACTCGTCCCAAATAAAGAATATGCCAGACTTTGAAAGGCCGTTGTTTTCAATAACGGCGGCAATCCACTTTTTGAAAGTATCAAGGCTGTCAACCAAGCCCCAATTATACTGGCGAATAACCGCGGCCGTTCTCTGAAGCGTTAGGAGATCACCAGCTTCAAGATTTTCTCGCAATTCCTCAACGCTGCCGTAGTCATCGCCCAAAATAGAGTTTTCAAGTATGTATTCCCAATTATGTACGGGGCTGTTGACTTGCTGCATAACCGCATCTTGCAGCGATGCCTCTCCGTAGTCGGCTTTATCACCAAACTTTGCGGCAAGAGCTTCACGGACAGCTTTTTCGGCCTCCATTAGCATGGCGTTTCCGTCACGAATGCCGGTGCAACCGGTTTTCCAGATGACGAGATAATCGCCCTTATCTTTCGCACGACACTTCATAAAACGGTTGCGATAAGGCACAAGGCGGCTGCTCCCTGCAAGGAAGGAATCCACAACATCAGATGGTTCTTCCATCAGATGCTTGATCATGATGGCCGCATAACTTTTGCCGGTGCCGTATGTTCCCTCAATCCAGAAAGATCGGCGACTGTCCGGTTCCTCCTTGTTGAGGGACTGGCACAGTACCTCCATCATCTTTTCCATGTCTTCACCGACAATGTACTCACGCCAAAGATTTTTATTGCGAGTGTCGGCGTCAATGTCAACGACAGATTCAAATGTTGGGCTGATTTCGATAAAATCCGAGTATTTCTTGTTTGGCATGCCTGCTTCCCCCTCATTTATTCATTTTCAGCAAGATCAAGAATATCGGTGCTCGTATAATCTTCGAGAATAATATTATCAAGGTTTGCGATGAAAGAAACACGGATGTACTGCGGGTAGGTCATTGCCAGACCCTGGATTTTTTCACGGAAGTCTTTGACATCAATGCCGTATATATCATGCGGAGAAATACCCCGTGCATCCGGGTTCGCATGAGCGTTGGCAAGTTCTGTGAAGGTAAATGTCTTTCTGCCGGTGTGTTCCGCATAGAGGTAAAGGGAGTAAAGAAGTGCGACCGCATCGGGGTAATCCCATCCCTCGCGGAAATAAGAGTAGGTGTTTTTGGTAAGTTCAATGGGCAACCCTTGTTTTAGCGCAGAGCCGATAGGTGACTGTCTCAGCGTCTCGGTGAGTGCCGTAACCGCATTTTCACGATTTGATTTCGAGTAATTATCACCCAGCATCACAACAAGATCCGCCTTTTCATAGGTTGCCCCTGCTTCGGCGTTAAGGCAATACCATCGGCAGATGGTGGAGTTGTAGCAAAGGTTCGACCATATAATTGCCCACACAAACGGGTTATATGACCCCATTTTGATGAGCTTTTCGCCAAAGGAAGTGATGCTAACAGTATTTGCGTTACCGGTTTTTTGCATCTCAATCATTCCGGCATCCTTAAGCCATGTTTTGAGTGCAGAATATTGAACCGCCCCAAGGACGCCCTTTGTGAAGCACTCTAACCCATCGTCCATAAAATGAGCAAGCCATGCCTGACGGAATCCAAAATGATGATATGGATCAAGACCTTTCATGTTTATGAAACCTCCTTCCGGTACGCGCATATTATCTGCAACAATGCAGCTTCTATCTGTAAATTCAATGCAATTATAGCAATGGACGCAAAGGTTTTCTCGGATTGCAATCTTACCATCGGGCTGAATTATAAATGCTCCCGTAGGGCACTGAACTGTACATGCTTTGCAGCCGATGCAATACGCGACCTTGTTTGCTACACCGCGAATCCGGCTAATAACAAAGCGATCCATCTGAGAAAATGGGTAGTACGAGACGGTTAGCATTTCTCCATTTCGCTGGATGCGGCAGTTATAATTTTGTGAACCGATTTTTTGTATAAGCTCTTTGCCAGTTTGCTCTACGAAAACGCCAAGTAGGCGGGCAACTTCAACCCAGTCCTGTGTCGGCTTTGTAATGGTTATTACAAGCGCATTGTTTTCAACTATTTCCTTCGTTCTGTTGCCACCGTTATCTAATCCTTTTCCTCCTACTCGAGCTTTCCATCCACCGTTTTCAACATATTTTCTGGATTCAGATTGCTTTGCATTCTTAGCATAGTGTTCAACGCGGGAAATAAGCGGTTGCATCTCGTCACCGTATACAGTGTTAGCAATTCCTTCCCACCACTCGGAAGACATAGGACAAACCATACAGCCAACTCTAAAAAGCCCTATACGGTAGGCGTCATTCAAAAGCAGGTCATGCGACAAAAGGTAAGAATATAATTCAGCTGTGTTCCATTCGATAATCGCATGGCAGTTTATCTGACTAATATTCTTTACTCCGATGCTCACTTTGTCATATTTAGATCGCCGCGCACTTTCCTCTGCCCTCACTCCATCATACACGACTGCTTTCGCATTATAATTGCCTGTTAGCTCCCTCAATTTTAGAATTGTTGGAACAGATTTATGAACGGTACAGCACCATCTCATTCTTCGCCCCGGTGGTCCAAACTTATCCCAACTTTCGGTAGGGCGCATGTGGCATTGAGCTTCTTCAAAGCGTAATGTTGGCCAATGCTCTTTTGCTTTTTCAACGGCATTGAGTGTAGCGCTTAATTCCATTCCAGTATTGCTAAATACGACATAATAACTGTTAGGCGGCAAAGCTTTTGATACCAAATCCAGTAATAGCAGAGAATCCTTTCCACCAGAAAAAGCGCAAACAAACGAAAAACCCTTGGGAGCATAAGTATTATATTGCTCCTGTATGAACTGTATCTCCAGCTGTTCAAGGTTGACAAGGAGCTTTCTGTTGATTTCGTACAGCCGCTTGGTGTCTATGGGTTTTAGAACAAGTTTCTCGTCAGTAAGGAGTTCTACAGTGGGTTTTGAGTAAAATGAACCACCCTGTGCAACTGCAACGCATCTTCCATTTAGGACATACTGGCGAATACCTTCTGCCCATAAAAGAGGGGCATCGGTATCCTTTGGGTAATCCCAATACTTGTCCATTCCAAAGAAATCAAGTTCTTCGTGGAATACCGGGCGAATCTCTTTTTGTATTTTTGCATCTATTGTCAGGCGGAATATACCATATTCATCTGTCCACTCATATCCGTACATCTACCAAATCTCCTGTCAGCGGAGTACATCTCCACAGTTTTCTTTTGTTAGCCAAGGTCTGTAGCGATGCAACGCTGCGTGGCAGGTTGGGCATACAGTCAAAAAGCTATCGGTTCTATATTTTTTTGAATAAGTCATAAAAGTTGGGGCGACGACCAAATGGTTTTGAAGCAATTGACCAGCATTTCGGTAGCAGAGCGTGGGCTTGCTTTTGCAAATTTCGCAGTGATCTTTTGTTGCCAGCTTTGCACCGTCACGCTGTTCGACAATCCTATGAAGGTGTCCCAAAAGGATTCCTTCCGGGAATCCATCGTCCTCGAGGGGAGACCCAAATAAAGAAGCGAACACCTCTTTATTCTTGCGTATTGCTTCTGCGATGGTGTGGAGTTCACTTGCCCGGTCTTCATATTCAAAAGCAACATCAAAGAATAATGCACCAACATTTGGATCTTGTTTACCTGTGTTGCAACTCGAGCGGTACAACATAAGCTGACGAGCTATGCCTGTGTTGTTTCTAAAATCAGCCCTCCTATTCTCTGTGGGGTGAATAGGCAAACGATTGAGAAGCAGACTTAGCTCCTTGATCTCATCAGAGTCTGCTGTTACTTTTCCGTTCTCTGAGGAAAAGAGTACATCTAAAGCCAGGATTACCTCATCCCGCGTAAAGCTTGCGCTTGCCATCTCATCACACCCTTACCGTAACATTCTCGCCTTTCGCATCCCACGCAAAGCGCTCATCCTTTGCCAAAGCTTTTGGCATATTCCCAATCAGCTCATTGCCTTGAATCATGCCTGTATTAACCAAAAACCGCCGTAGTTCTTCGGCCTCAAAGGAGCGCTGCTTGGTATCAGATTCTATCAGGCAAGCGATCACGGCGTCGCCAAAGTTTTGTATTGGGCTGTCAACTGTCACTAACATGGCATGGAGGGTATCCATGTTTTGAGATTCCATTGCCATGATTGTTTTCACTCCAAATTCTTCGCCATAAAAGCGCAGAACATATTGGAGCAACAATGGAGTCCAACTTCTATGCTCAGGCAGCGCAGGAAGTGACTCATACCAGACCGGCTGAATCTGTCGAAGCACAACATGGTCATCTGCATCGCTCAAAAGATTATGTAGCGCCCGCCCAACAACTTCTTTCCACGAATCATCAATTTTCATGCTTTTGGCAGAGATGATCGTGCCCGGCTCGTAGGAAAAGAACGACGGCTCTTTGTTAAGGCGCATTTGATTTCTGATGCTTCCTGCTCTAATCCCGATTTTTGCAAGATACTCTGCCAGATCTTCTTCTCGGAACACGCCACCCTGATCCTCTGCGAACTTGCAGATAATATCAAAATTACTGCTTATTGCATCCTTGGGCTTTGAAATATGAGTCTTTCCAGTAAACACATAGTGGCAACCCTTATAATTGTTCTTTTCAAACAGGTGCTGTGCAATTTCATAGACGGAGCGCTCATCATTCATATCATTGTCGTTGAGGAACATATTCATCTCTGCCCGCGCATAATCGTACAGCTGCATAGCGGAAATATAGCCATTGTTTTTCAGCATCAGCTTCTCTGTGATATAGCACATCTGTCTCGCGCCATCGTCCCAATCAATAAAGGACTCCTCGTGGTAAAGCCTGCCCTTGACTTCCAAAATGCGTTTGCATTGCTGGACGAGAGTTTTTGTTGCTACCATGGTCAGTCCTAAAGCGTTGCACAGACTGTCATAGGTAACACCGCTCATGTCAGCTTCAAGGACAATCTTCTCGACCTTTGCAACCTGATCAGGACTTATGCATTCGTGGTCCTGTGAGGGAATGGTGTGCATAGGAGCAGCATGTGCGGCGCAATGTCCCGCAGGGATTGTTTGTGGGGAACCTCCGCCATCCATTCTACGATAGGTAATTACTACATCATCAGCATTTACTGAACAGTAATCAAGCAACCAGCGAATTTTACGGACAATTTCCGTAGCACTAACATTACATTCTAGATAGATATTATTGCTGACCACTTTCGGATATCTCATTCTAACTCTACTACCAAAATCAACATTGCTACTTCCCGCAAAGTGCATATTAAATTGGAACAGAGCTTCATAGTCACTGTATAGTTCGCACACTAGCTTTACATACAGACTGTTCCAAGAAACGCATGAAACAGTCTTTCCCTTGTAAGAAAACCCGGTTGGCTTCGTATAAGCAAAAGAACACTTTTCAGCAAGATTTAGCCGCTGCTCGTCACTGTTATTTGCAACGGGTTCACTTGGTTTCATCTCATTAAAAGTCGAAGTGCAAGCTGGGCTTTCGGTTTCTTTTTGGGTAGCAAGCGCAACAGCCGGAAACTTCTCTTGCGGCATTTCTGTATGAGATAATCGTTTCAAAAGAGAGTCTGGTTCTTTAACCGAAACAGGTATCGTTGTTCCCATGCATCGCCACGCGATCCACTTGACAGCCGCGATAACAGACTCCCTTGCTAGATCTGCCCTAATATAACAAGTGGGATTTTCCATTCTAATAAAGTTGCCACTTTCAGGGGACCGATATATCTTGACATCGGAAGTATCGCCGATTGTCTTACCCAAAAGTGACCTGAAAATCAGAGGGTATTTTTGGGCGGTATCTTCGCAAAAATACAGAAAAGATTTTGCAAGTGTGTCTCCGGAGTAAACTGTCGATCCGCAATGAAGCTCATAAAGAAGCTCCGGGTTTTCTGCTGTTTCGGGTTCTAAAAGCTGACGTACTTTAGTAAGGATCGTTTGGCGCATTGAAATAGAATAAAGATTATTCTGATTCATAAACGCCCAGAGCTTCATGGCTTTGAGTTCTTCTATCGTGCGGATGTTTTCCTTTGCCAACGCAACTTTGAGTGGTGAAAAAATATCGTCACTCAGCAATGCCTCTATTTCAGATACCGTCGGTGTGGCCATTTTAGAAAAAGTCTCCGTTTCTGATCCCGTTTCGGCAACATTGCCAGGAAGGTTAGGGACGATCTGCTCACTAAAAAACTCCAAATATAGACTAAGCGCATTGGTAAGCCAATTATCCTTATGACGATCGGCATAGATAAAGTTTTTGTCTGCAAGCAAAAAGGAGCGAACAGCATTCATTGTATCTGCTGATGTAATATGGTAGATATCATCGCTAATGATCTTTTCTGCTTTTACTCGTTCCGTGCAGCGCTTCAAAGAAGATAAAATAGCAAATGTATCGCCGGGAGAAACTCCACGATTGTCGAGCCACTCAATAAACTTTAGTCGATTGCTATTTTCAAACAAAGCTGTCGGGGATGGCTTGTCCTTCGAAGCAATATTTGTGGCAGGTACAGCAGATTCGCTTTTTACAGAACTAGTGAATGTGAATTCATCGGTTGTTTCCTTAATGAAGTGGCAATAATGCCGGATTGCCACTATCATAGTAGGTTTTTGCTTTCTGTAACTAAACGCAAAAACCGCATTATGCTCAACGGTCTCCCGGACATTGGAAAGAGTTACTAAATCGTCCGTCTCAAATAATGGCTTTTCAAGTATCTTTCGACTCAAGCAAAAACTGTTGATATCTGCAAAAGCCGAATAGACGACAGAAAGTTGAGCAGGGGAGACTTGCTTTGCAAGCCACTCTAAAAACCTTTTCTCATAGGAGACGCTGCCGTTAGTCATTACCGTATACCTCAATCCATCATGTTGTGATAATAAGGAAAACGCAGCAAAGGGAACACATTCTGCGTGTTCCCTTTGCATAAAGCCCTAGATATCGCCGTTTCTGCATAATGCATAAGTACGCAATAACTCATATCTTAAATTAGCATTAATTATACTACAGAACCTTCCATAAATCAACACTAATTGCACAAGATATTCAGCACCTCATGTGGTCCTAAATTAGATGTGAGTGCCAAGAAAATGAAAAAATGATTTAACACACACTCCCTACACCTCCCACACAGGAATGCCGCGCTTTCTTGCATATTCCAAAAGGTTGCGGGCGTTGCCGGGGTGGCGGACATAGGCGACAATACAGTCGCTGTGGTCGACCGTGTAGTGGTTGGCTTTCAGGATTGCAAGTCTGCGCGGGACGCACTCCATGCCGGGGGGATAAAATGTCCCGTCAAACCCGTTTGGGGGTTCGATGGGGCGCTCTGACGGGTGATACGGCAGCAGCAATTCCAGCGTAATATGGGGATGACTGCGCTTTGCCCGAATGACCGCACCTGCTGCAAAGCGGTCGAACCCACCGTAGCCGCCGACAAAGAATTCCGTCACCCCATGCGTTATAAGCGCTTCTACGGTACGCTCCAATGCAGGGACAATGTCCTGCATGGCGTCCCGATGCCCGATAAAAAAGCACCGTTTCCCGATCATAAACCCACCTCTCACTTGCATTTATCGTTAAAATTATACGGCTTGTAAGATTAAAAAGCAACGATTGTCCCAAGTATAATTAACGAAGAGTACAAGTAAGGGGGGCGATTGCGGTGAAGGATATTCTTGCAACAATAACGGCATATCGGGAGGAGCGTCATTGGACGGAGTATCAGCTTGCCGAGCGGTCCGGGCTGCCCCAATCTACCATCTCCTCATGGTATCGCAAGGGTATGGTGCCGACCGTCCCGTCCTTGGAAAAGGTTTGCGCGGCATTCGGTATCACGCTTTCGCAGCTGTTTGCCGAAGGGGATACGCCCGTATCTCTGACAGCATCACAAAAGAAGTTACTGGAGCGCTGGTCAAGATTGAACGAGGATCAGCAGGCAGCCGTATTTACCATCATCGATAAAATGCAATAAATACCGCCGTCGGTATCGGGTTATCCCCGGTACCGGCGGCAATATTATTCTCCTATGTTTCATTGGTATAGATCACAGCACTACCGTTCCTGTCTCCTTTCCGTCAATGGCATAGGCAAACAAATCGGACTTGCAGACAGCGGCAAAAGAATTGCTTTTTCCCCATTCGTTCGCGTAGTACTTCTCAATCAGCTCCAGCGTTTCACGCAACTGGAGCATAGCGGCAACCTCGTGCTTGCAGCAACCACCGCAGAAACAGGAACAGGTTAGATTGCGGATCTCGCCGTTGTCATATTCAAATTCCACTTCATAGTGTTTGCTGCCTGCCACAATGGCATAACCCTTGTTCCCGTCAACGCTGATGTACTTGACTCCATTGCTGCGGTACAGCTCGCCACCAAGTGTCCCTTTCTCGCTGCTGACATTCATATGAGAAAGATCGCTCAAGGGGAAAGCAGCATCATCGCTGCCGCAGATGATCTCATCGTCCGCCGTCGCCGGGATATTATACCACGTAAGCACCTTGCTGCGTGGCAATGTCTCCCTGTCAAAAGTCACGAAGTGCGACCCCGCAATGAAAAATCGGCCGCGAATTGTTGTGTCGACCATACATATCACACGCTTGTAGTCTGCTATTTTGATCTTAAAGTTATAGTTGACCTCGATGACGCGCCCGCGCAGCCCAGCCAGCTTGCCGTCCACATAAACCAGATCACCGCAATGCAGATCAAATTGGTCGTTATAGTATGCCAGCGTCATGTTGCGTGCTGCAAAGTAAACTCGCACTACCGATTTGCGGGGTGCAACTTGCGTTTTGGGCACATGGGAACCTATTTCTGGGGCTTTTTTCTCACAGCAGTCCGCCGTGTTAAATCCGATTTTAAATGCCATATTGTATCCCTCCCTATAAAAATATCGCTTGATTTTTTTGCTTTTACAGCCCTATTATAAGATAAATCCTGTCCCATAGTACGGACTTATCCTTGACGCGCCCCCTGTTAGGCAGATCTTCTTTGTGGACACCTGTTATGTAGCATAAGAGCAGCTATCAGGCTGCATGGGAATTGCGCATTTGATATTTCTCTGCCCTGTGCGTATATTGAAAGAAAAACAGGAGTGGGCATTATGAGTGATACCTATTTCGATTTGCCCTCTCGCATGGAGGATTCTTTCCCGAAGATCGATAGTGATGACTGTTCATTTGTCAATGGCATAAAAGTATTGACAAGGTTATCATTTATGAGTACAATACAATGATTTAGCGAGAAACGCTAAATGGGCGGCATGGGAAAAGAAAGGATTTATAATATGAAGCACGACTTTAAGTTCATATCCAAACATTCCCCACAGGTTAAGTCTGCCTATTCTGACCTTATGGAAATTCTTGGTCTTGTTCATGATGACTTGCGGAAGCAATACACTTTTCAGCATAAGCCGGTTGGCAGCTACTCACGCAACATGATAACCTATGATGCAAAATCAAATATCGGTTTCGATTTTGACATCAACATTTATCCCAACGATGAAGAAAATCGCTTCACTGCAAAACAGATTAAATTACTATTCAAACAATCATTGGACAAATTTGCTCATCGGTATAGCTACGACTTTGCCGAAGACTCAACTCGCGTCTTAACCATCAAAGTTAAGGATCGGAAAAATTCCCGTATACTTCATAGTGTTGATTTTGCTTTTGTAAACGACTATGAAGACGATGATGGGTACGATTGTCAAGAATACATTCGCTATAACAAGAAGCAAAATACTTATTCATGGTCAGAACAGTCTCAAGGATTCTATATGCTTCCGGAACGCTTTCAATGGATAAAAGACAACGGGCTGAAAGACGAACTGGACGCACTATACATCCGCAAGAAAAATAACAACGATGATCCAAATAAGCATTCCCGTTCATTATTCGCCGAAGCGGTTAATGCTTGTTATAATGAAAATTGTGATGAATGACTTCCCGCCATATTCGAAACCGAATTTGCACCGGCTCCGTTCATTCTGTTGAAAAGGCTACCTGCGAGTGACCTTTTCGACAGGCTGAGATCTCCTTCAAGCGAGGGAAATCTTTTGGTCAGCAGTTGCTGATCCACTAATCCCGCCGCAGACAGTAGCTTCTGGACTTTTCACCCCGGAAAAACATGCGCTTCGAGCACATATGCAAAACCGCCGTCCCGGCTGAAAAATCGGGGCGGCAGTTCTATTTCCTATTGCATCGTTATAATGTTAAGGCGTTCAGATATTCTTCCACGTTCTGATACTGAATGCCCTCAACCACTTGGCTTTCTCCGCGGTAGAGGACGAACTTTCCGGTGATCGGGCCGTAGCGGTGCTCCGTTTGGGCGCATTTTTGCTCGTCGATCAGATGGCGGTACTGCTGCGGGACGGCTTCTTCACTGTGCTTGATCTCAAAAACCCAGCAAGAACCTGCTTCTGGGTCAAACACCACCATATCAAATTCGCCCACGGGGAATTGCAGGACGAACACCTGCTTCTTGGGGTTTGCCAGCTTGGTTTCCAACAGGACGATATCCTCCAGCATCCGCCCTTTGATCTCGGTCAGAATGCGCTGCTGCACAGCGGTGCGTTCTGCCAGAGACAGTGCGCTGAACGTCTCATCCAGCAGCAGACTGCGGATCAGTGCATCCGCCTGCGCATAGCGGAGACCCGGCTGCGCGATCACCGTGCGTTCGGACTTTGTGCTGACATCCGGCAGGTGCAGCACATCGATCTCCCGCGTTAAGTCCAGCAAGTCCAGATACTCCTTGATCTCCGCCGCGTGAACCTCGTCCAGCGCTACGGTCTGCTCTGCCCTGTTGCGGATTTCCAGCAGCTTCCGCAGGCTGTCGGTGACAAGCGCAAGGTCGATGCGGTCGAGAATATCCGTCGGATTCTTTCGATCCCGGCGCAGATTGCCGGCGGAAATGCCAAGGTCGTGAGACTTCCAATCCTGTGCCAGCACCTCCAGCGTGAAGCGGTGGTTGATGTCCTCCACGACCCGGTTGATGGCGCTGGTCAGCTCGCCCTTCTCGTATAAATCCCGCAGATGGCGAAAATGTCCCTCATACTGATAGCAGCGCAGGGAGTGCTGGATGTTGCGGGCAATGGCGGTATCCACATATTCGTCGGTGCTTTCCTTGCTGGCAAAGGTGGAGGTCTCGTTGTAATGGACGCCGCCGAGACTCATGGTGCCGCCGTAGCGGATGTACTCATCGATGCCGTGGATGCCGAGGACAGATTCAAACTCGCGGTAAGGGATGAATGTGGTGTGCAGCAGAACGCAGCGGTCGTAAAGCTGCTCGTCCTCGGTAAAGAGAAAGCCCAGCGAGTCCGTGCCGGAGAGCACAATCTTCATGCCGCAGGCCGCGAACACATCAGAAAACAGCGCCGCGCCCTCGATGAAATCCTCCATCAGCGTCACTTCATCGAGGAACACATAGCGGAAACCATGCGCTTCCAACTGCTTGAGGTCACGGTTCACATCCGCCAACGTATCTTTTGCAGTGATCTGGATGAACGCCGCCTTAGACAGTTCTGCGTCGCTCATCTCCGCAAAAATCTGGCGGATCATGGTGGTCTTTCCCGTCCGGCGCAGGCCGTAGAGAATGAACACCTTGTCCTGCGGCTCACCATAGACAAAATCATGCAGTTGCCGGAAACACTCGCGCCTGCGATAGCCGCGGACAGACGCCGCAAAGGAACGCAGCGCCTCGCCGGTGCGGACATTGGTGGTAAACGCGGAAAGGTTCGCAGGTTTCACCTTGGGCAGCTGCTTTTCCAGCGCTTTCAGCTCCTGCTCCAGTTCCTTCCGCCGCTCGATCTGCGCACGAAAATCCTCCAATTCGTCAGCAGAAATATACTTCTCCCGCCGCTTTTTGTTCTCCGTCCAACGGTGGTAAAAGTACTCCTTACCATTGACGGTTTTCTTTGTGACAGAGCCAGCGGGCAAAGCAGAAATCTGCTGTTCCAGCTCCGCCGCGCGGGCTTGCATCTCGGATAAGTTCATAGCGCACCTCCTGTTCTTGAGTGCTATTCTGTATAGAATTATACACCATTATACCCTCGAAATCAAGGGTATAATGGGGTATAGCCATTTTCAACTGTTTAACCACTGATATTCTGAAAAACAAGAAATAAGTGCGGCTCCTTATCATACTTCATCTCAATTTAATTCATAGAAAGTTTGGGCTCGTAATTAAAATCTCTTTTTTCAGTAAATGATTTGTGCTTTACTTCCTCCGCTCTTTTCCTTTGTGACTATGATTTGTTTGTCTATGCGGTTTTTCAGATCAGCTACGTGAGATATGATACCGACAAGACGATTTCCGTCCACCAAACTCATGAGTGCTTTCATTGCTTGGTCAAGAGACTCCTCATCGAGCGAGCCAAAACCCTCATCTACAAACATTGTATCGAGCTTTACGCCGCCGGCAGATGCTTGAATTTCATCAGAAAGGCCCAGGGCAAGGGAGAGTGATGCTTTAAAAGATTCGCCACCGGAAAGTGTCTTGACACTTCTTTCGGTGCCGTTGTAATGGTCAATAACGTCAAGATCGAGTCCACTTTGGCTGCGGTTATTCTCGGCTTCTTTTCGACGTTTCAGCTCATACTGTCCTCCAGACATAATCATAAAGCGAGTATTGGCGCGTGCTACGATGCGGTCAAAATACGTCATCTGAATATAGGTTTCTAGCATTACCTTTTCTTTCCCGGAAATACTACCGTTTGCGGTATTCGATAATGCCTTCAGCCATGTATAGCGCTTCTCAAGAGCATCAAGATCTCCGACCTTTGCTTGAATATTGGCAAGTGCCTGTGTGTTGGATGCTATGCGAGAATAGAGCACTTTCTCAGTGGCGTCATCCGCAGTTCTCCTTTCGGATAGTTCCGCTTTCTTCTTTGTTTCTGCTTCCTTGTCAAAATCACAATCGGAAGAGAGCTGCTTGGAGAGTCCTGTGATTGAAGCTTTATAACCTGCGATTTTTTTATCCGAGTCGGACAGTGCGTTCTGAGCATTGTCGTATGCTTTCTTCATTTCGCTAATGGTTTTTCCCAAAGCATCCGATTTTCTCTGCGCCTCTGCTATGCTATCAAAGCGCAGGGATTCCTTATCCGCATCGCGCTGCTTCTTCTTTTCGCTCAACGACGCTTTATCAGCTTCTAAAGTAGTGTTTCGAGCTGTAATATCCTTATCTCTTTCCGTCAGGGACATCTCTATTTTTGGCAACGATTCTGCAAGTTCAGATCGGCGAGATACTTTCTTTTCCTCTTCGGAAAGCGCTGTGTCAAGCGCAGCGATTTCTTCAGAAACGACTTTCTGCTCCTCTGGAAGCTTGTTTTCCGCATCCTCGAATGCGACGTTCTGCCATAATTCCTTAACCAGCTTTTCCGTTTCGACTTTTTTGCGTCGAGTATGCCTTTGGCTTCCTTGCATTTCCCACTTAAGTCTTCGGCTGCTTTTCGTGCCTTATCAGCATTCTCTTTCGCTCTTTTTAATTGTGCTTCCGTAGGGGCCTTGGCTGATTTATGTGCTATGCAGGGGTGTTCCAAAGATCCGCAAACAGGGCAGGGCTTACCGTTTTCCAAAGTTTCAGCGATGATTCCAGCCTGCTCATCCAAAAATGCGCGGTTTTTCGCTTCATAATCGGCAGTTGCTTCCTCGGATACCTCCGAGGCTTTTTTGTAATCGCTTTGGAGAGTATCCAAATTGTCACCAAGTTCGTGAAAGACCTTAAATAATGCTGAAAGGTTTTGTTGCTTTGTCAGTTTTTCTTGAACCTTTTCTTTTTGGCGAGAGAGTTTTTCTTTGCCTTCTCCTGCATCTGCAAGGGATTCAAACTCTTTTTTCAGGATTTTAAACTCCGCTTCATCAATGGCATACTGCTCCCGGTCTTTTTTCAGTTGTTCGTCTTTTTGGGAAATGCTATCCTCGTCGTCTTTGATTTGCTTTTTCAGAGCAGCTAACGCTTCGTAACGGGGGAATTCAGCCTCGATCTGTGCCTTTTCCTCCGCAAGCTTCTCCCTGTCTGGTGTTTTGTCTTTTTCAACATCAAAAGCAGCTTTCAGCGTAAGATATGTCTCGTTCTCGCTGATCAAATTGTCTTCTGCTTCTTTCAAAGCTGCTTGGGCATGCTCTTTAGCTTCGATTTTCCCCAAATTTGCATTGACGACTTCGAGGGCCTTGTCTGCATCCGAGATTGACTTTTGAATAGCCATTTTTTTATCATGGTCTTGTGTCAGAAGACGATCAATCAGATCCATAACATCCTTTGCAGGAAGAAGCCCGTTCTTTGCTTTTTCGACCTCAATACTCAGGACATCATTTTCATCGCAGGTAATTCCATCAATATATTGCTTGATGCTGTTGCGAGCGGCATCGCATTTGTCGATTAGTTGACCGGACTCCTTCTTCAAACGATCTTGCAAGTCCTGATACAACTGCGTTTTGAATATTTGACGGAATATTTTCTTTCGCTCCTCTGTGGGGGCAAGCAGCAATTTGAGAAAATCCCCCTGTGCAATCATAGCGATCTGCAAAAATTGGCTACGGTTAATGCCCATGATGTCTCGTATTGCATTGTCCACGTCGCGCTGCTTTGCGACAACACGCCCATCTGGATATATTAGCTGCGCTTCCGCTTTTTGCGTCGTAAATCCCTCGCCGCGGGATTTGGGACGTTCATACTCTGGATTTCGTGTTACGGTGTATGTTTTTCCGGCGTAGGAGAAGACAAGTTCAACCTCCGTCGGAGTAGTTGCCTCGGCATATTTTGAGCGGAACATGGATGGCTCTCGGTTTTCTCCGCTGGCCTCTCCGTACAATGCATAAGTAATCGCATCAAAAATCGTGGTCTTCCCGGCACCAGTATCACCAGTAATAAGGTAAAGCCCATTTTCTCCGAGCTTGTCCATTTCAAGAATTGTCTTCCCTGCATAGGGGCCAAACGCAGATACTGTAAGTTTGATAGGTCTCATTGTTCACCCTCCCATGTCTTTTCTATTAACGACTTCATGTACTCAAGTTGCTCAGAATTCATAGGTTGATTATTTTGCAGTTCATAAAAATCAGAAAAGAGCTCTAATGGCGATTTAGATTCAACGTCTGTTGCACCACTGATCTCCATGCTTGAGCGTGTGCGTTTATTATCGTAATCAAGCTTCATCAGCCGATAATACACCGTGCGCAGTTTTCCGATGGCATCCGGAATATCTTCTTCGTCCGTCAGCGTGATGTGCGTATAATCTTCCGGCCATGTTGTACCCTCATAGAAGGATCTTAAGGTCAACTCATTGTAGGTTCCCTTCAGCTCGACAAGATCATGCTGCGGGACAAGGTCGATTGTTTTATAGGACACTTTTCCTTTCTCAGTAAGCTCGATCACCGTTACCGACTTGTGGTCTTTTGCTTCCGAAAAGGAATACTTCAGCGGCGTTCCGCAGTAGCGAATGTGCTCCGCGCCGCAGTTTTGCGGTGAGTGAATATGTCCAAGTGCGACATAATCAAAGGGATCAAAAACATAGGCGTCCACATTATCAGAGCCGCCAACCGAGATTTCCTCAGATTCAGAGCGCGACGAACCTGTAACAAACTGATGTGTCACCAGAATATTTCTATTGTCATGATTGATACTCAGCTTTGAAATGACATGATTTATAGCATCTGTATAAGTAGTAATCTCATCGTCACAAAACCTGCGGACATGAGCCGGTTTAATAAACGGCAGCATATAAACATCCACCGTACCGTATTCGTCCTGCATGGAAATAGGTGCAATGTTTCCATCATAGACTGGCGACATATGGATGCCGCTGGCATCCATAATACGCGCTCCAAATGCAATTCTCTCAGGAGAATCATGGTTTCCGCTGATAACGAATACCTCAAGCTTTCGTTTGGCCAGCTGAACGAGAAAGTTGTCAAACAACTGAACTGCCTCCGCCGCGGGAACAGATTTGTCGTAGACATCTCCGGCAATGATCACACCATCCGGCTTTTCAGTATCAACGATATTGATGATTTTTTTGAGTATGTATTCCTGATCTTCAAGCATTGAATACTCATTTACTCTTTTCCCTAAATGGAGGTCCGATAAGTGAATAAACTTCATAACAAACTCCTTTACCCCACAACCAACTTATTTGTCTTCTTCAAGAACTTCGCTGGGATCGGGCGGTCCAGCCGCCAAGTGATATTCATCGGTCTGCTGCCGTCGTGCTTCACATAATTTGCCGTGCCCAGATAGGTGTACGCCTCCGCGCCGCCGGTCATGCGGTCCGCCTTAAACTCACGGACAAACAGCAGCACCATGCTGCCGCGCTCCTTATGGTGGATATAGCGCTGCCCGGTGGGGGAGCTTTCCGCCGTGGTGCTTTGGCTTTGCCAATGGAACAGGCTCTCATTGATGGAATAGTCGTTATACATGGTGGTGGGCGAATAGTCCTTGTCCGCCTTATTGAGCGTCACAAAGAACACATCGATGTTTTTCTCCGGCAGCCACTTCACGCCCTCGCGCACGGTGGATGGCTTCATGAAATCCAGCGCCACCAAAAGCTGATCGCGGGTGTAGGTGCAGTGTAGGTCCAGCGGGCAGTCAAAGCCCAGCTCCACCGGCTCGTCAATGAAGTCGATCTGCTCGAAGCGGTAGCGCAGCAGCGCCAAAAGCTCATTGAGCAGAACGGTGCTATCGGAAAGGGCATAGAGGTTGCCCAGCACCTCCTCGTCGTCCCAGTCCTCCGCGGTCTTGCCCCAAACGGTGACATAGAACATCTGCATCATCCGCTTTTCCGCATCCGGGAGCGCCGAAAAATCAACGTTATCGAGGCGCGGAAGGACATTTAGCAGGAACGAGATCCATCGTCGAGAGTCGATCACGGCAAGCCGTGCAAACGCCTTGGTCAATGTCTCCTCCTGTGGTTCCGTGAAGTTTTCGATCACATCCGCCATGGCGCAAATGCGGGAGAAGGAGGAAAACTTATAGATTGCCCGTTGGTCAAGATGGTAGTAATCCAGGAAGTTTTCAAGCGTCAGCTCCAGCCCGCTGTCCTCCGTGAAAGAGCCACACGGGTCACCAACCCAGCCGTATTGCCATAGGAAGCGCGAATGTTATCCAGTATGTACTTTGCCGCTTTCTTTTCCAGCTGGATATAGCAGCCCTTGGGGACGGACACAAAGCCGTCCTTGATCTCCCTGCTCACGCTGCGGGTGGCATTGGATAGCAGCGCTGCGAATTTATCCTCGAAATTATACTTTCTGTTTGCCTGCCCGATGAAGTCCAGCACGGTCAGGCATTCCTTATCCTCGGCCAGACGCAGACCACGCCCCAGCTGCTGCAGGAAGATGGTCAGCGACTCGGTAGGGCGCAGGAACAGGACGGTGTTTACCTCCGGAATATCCACGCCTTCATTGTAGATATCCACGACGAAGATGAACCGCACCTCGCCCGTTATCAGGCGATGCTTGGCGGTCCTTCTTTCCTCATCGGTGGATTTTCCGGTCAGGAACATGGAGGGGATATGGTGGTCATTAAAGTACTGGCACATGAATTCCGCATGCTCCACCGAAACGCAGAAGCCCAGCCCCTTTACGTCATCAATATCGGTCACATATTTCAGCAGCGATGTTACCACATGGCCGGCACGGCGGTTAGCGATGGCGCCGCTGATGGTATAGACGCGGGACAGCTCTCCCCTATCATAGCCGCCGGCGCTCCATTTCAGCGTGTCCAGGTTCACCGTATCGGTGACGCCGAAATACTGGAACGGGCAGAGCAGCTTGCGGTCGATGGCCTCCGGCAGACGGATCTCCGCCGCAATGCGGTTACCGAAATAGGGCAGGATACTCTTGCCGTCCATGCGCTCCGGGGTAGCGGTCAGACCCAGCAATATCTTCGGCTGATAGTAGGTTAAGAGCTTCTGGTAGGTCGGTGCGGCAGCATGGTGGAATTCGTCCACGATGATGTAATCGTAAAAATCGGGACTCGTCTTTTCCGTGAAGCTCTGCGAGTTGAAGGTCTGGATGGACAGGAACAGGTTGTCGATGCTCTCCGGCTTATAGCTGCCCACAAACATCTCACCGAAATTGGCGTCCTTGAGCACCGCGCGGAAGGTATACAGGCTCTGTTTGAGGATCTCCTCCCGGTGCGCCACAAACAGCAGGCGGCAGGGCTGATCCGGGTTTTGCCTGCAAAAGCGCTTATAGTCCAGCGCGGAAATGACCGTCTTGCCGGTACCGGTGGCAGCCACCACCAGATTGCGGGTATAGCCGCGGATGGTACGCTCCGCCTCCAGCCGGTCCAGTATCTCCTGCTGGTAGGAGTGTAATTATAGGACTTCAGAAAATGCAGATATATCAATGGTTTGCTGGCAGTCCGCAAGAGGTATTTATTCTAAAAATTCAAAATGACGAGAATAAATATCCCCCGACAGCATCGGGGGTGTTTTTATGTGGTGCGATTTTGGAATCAGGCTTCTTTGTAGCGCTTGCATTCCCGGATCTTTTCGGGATCCTCGTAGGTTTTATATTCGGTACAGTACCATTTGTAGCCTTTATCCCGCTCGGTGGGATCGATGTACTTGCATTTGATGCATTTGCAGTAATTATCAGCCATGATGGGGGCTCCTTTCTATTTGTCATTATAGGGGGTATCTGCATAACCGTTCTTATGCAGCCGTTCAACCATTTTATCCAGCCTTCGGCGCCACAAGTGATTAAACCATGTAGTTTTGCCAAACCAACGTACCAGTGTTGGGCTAATGGCATAGTACAATTTGATGAAGATTCGACCGCCAAGACTTTTTGCTAACTTGAAATCACGGAAGCGGCGCAGTGTCCAAACCTGCGGGCAATCGTAGGAACCGTAAACTGCTGTGGCGATGTAGCAGCCGCCGGAAGATGGAGGTGTTGAAATAGTAAATGATATGCCGGAATGAGAATACTTTTGCTGGATGTTGTTATTTACTTGCTGTAAGATCCATTGAACGGATTTTTTCCAATCAGCATCATTTGGAGCGAAGAAATCTATTTCTTTCCAAATAGCCTTTTCAAACGGTGTTACCCCATCAACGCCTATTTGAAAATTGTGTTCACGCATCCGATCAAAAAATAGATCGTTTTCTTTTGAGGGGTATCCTATTGGTTCCATTGAATTATCTATATCGGCAGAAATAATGAGCGTTTTTGCACTCCATTTTACAAGCAAACAGATTTTTTCGCCCATGGAGTACGAAGGAAATTCGGGGTTTTCTACATTGAAATGAACATGCCAACGGACTAATTGATCTATATCGTGTAAAATCAAATTGGAAATGGTTTGAAGATAGTTAAAATCAATATTACTCATCATCGGCCTCCTATGCCTTGAAATACAATATTACAATACCATAGTATTTTTATATTGTCAATAAATATAATACAATAGTATCGAAATATTTGGCGGTGGAGGTGATTGATGTGTTGAACCAACGGATACGGGAGGTGCGGCAGGCCCGGGGGATGAGCCAGGTGGAACTGGCCGGGCTGCTGGGGGTGACCAAGCAAAGCGTTTCCAACTGGGAAAACGATAACATTCAGCCTTCCATCGAGATGCTGGTGAAGCTGGCGCTGACGCTGGGAGTTTCGACCGATTATCTGCTGGGGCTGGATGGGCGAAAAACACTGGATGTTAGCGGGCTTCCTCTTAGTGTGGTGGGACATTTGCAGCTGCTGATAGAGGATATTAAAGCGAAATAAAAGAGAGTATCGCCGTGATGGGATACTCTCTTAATTTTTTTGCGAGTTTTACTTATTCATCCCGGTGGACGACCATGTTCCAGCAGGGTTGGCGGAAGGTGATCTTATTCTGCTTGGCAATCTCATCCAGCACGCGACAGGTGGCCAGCGAGATGGAGAGGTAGCCCTCATTGCCGCCTCAGCGTCTCCCGCTCCGGCACCAGTCCGCTTTGCCGTGGGATGCCGAATTTAGTGGGAAAGTCTCTGCATATTTCCGCAATGATTTTGACGGCAGCGGTCTGTTTCACAGGCTCTCCCCCGAAAGTCTGTGCCGCGTTCCGGCTACGCCGGAACCGACAGATCGGCGGCGGGAAGGGTGCGGGGACGGGGGATATTTTGAAGGGGCGAAAAGCCAGAAAAATCCTGCACAATGAAAGCCGAAATAGTTGGTGAAAATGACGAATAGATTGAAAAATCTTTCGTTAAAATGGGGTAAAATGTGTCGTTTTATATATGGATAAAGCGGAAGTTTGTGCAACATGACAAAAAGTGCTTGATTTTCTGCCCAATGCCCACTAACATGAAGTTGCAAGAACGGATCCGTAAAACAACCCAAACAAAAAGAACATGTGAAGGAGGAACAGAGAATGAAAAAGACCATAGCACTGCTGCTGGCCATCATGATGCTGTGTACCGTTCTGGTGGGCTGCGGTGATAACAAAACTCAAAACGATAATAACGATTCCCCAACCAAAGGGTATGTGCTGCGCCTCGGTACCGATGCCGTAGGCGGAACCGCCAATACCGCACTAGAGGCGATGTCGGCCATAGTGAACCAGAAAACCGATATGAAGACCTCGACCGTTGTGACCACCGGCGCTGTGGAGATCATCAATCTCATCAACAGCGGCGAGCTGGAGGGCGGTTATGCCGGCACTATCAATCTCATTCAGGCACTGAACGGTGAGGCGCCCTTTACCTCCGCCATTCCCATGGAATCCATGTGCCAGGCATTCGGCTTTGTCTCCTGGATGCTGCCCATCATCACCACTGCTGATAAGGGCATCACCTCCTACGAGGAGCTGGAGGGCAAAACCGTAGCGTTCCCGCAGCAGGGCTCCGCCTCCGCCGAGGTCATGAAGATCCTGTTTGACTGCTACGGGCTGACCGGCAAGGTCAACATCGAGTACTTTGGTTGGAGCGATGCATGGGAGGCGCTGAAGGACGGTCGTGTGGATGCCGCATGCGGCAGCTGGTCCAACGGGATTCCCGCTTCCGGCATCATTGAGCTGTGCACCACCCGTGATCTCGTCATCCTGCCGATGAGTGAGGAGGTAGGCGAGAAGCTGCACGCCGCCAATGACGGTATTGCCTATCAGGCAATGACCAACGCCAACGATTCCTCTATCCCTGAGGGTGAAGTACGCTACGCCGCCCGTAATTCCGGCGTGTGCGTTTTCGGTGCCAATGTCAGCGAGGAAGCCGTTTATACCTTTGTAAAGACCTGTATCGATAACATTGATGCACTGGGCAATATCTCCCAGGACCTCAAGGTGCTCAAGGACTATCTCACCAGCGTGTGCGTTCCCTCCATCCCGTTCCACCCGGGTGCCGCACGGGCCCTGAAGGAAGCCGGCTTGTGGGACGACACCTTCACCGTATACGGCGAATAAAGCCGCGAAAAACAGCCATGTCCCTGCTCTGATCTCGGGGCAGGGACAATTCATAGACTTGAAGAACGCAATAGAACTATAAGGGGAGGTAAGCCATGGAAAGCACCATTGGAGGGAAAAGCCGTCTGGTGAAGACCATAGATACGCTCATCGCCGTGATAGCGGCGGCACTGGGTATCTATCACTTCTTGGCGGCAAGACTTACTATCGTCAGCTCTTACCGGCATATCATGATCCACTTTTTAGGCTGCTTTTTGATTTTGTTTTTAACGACACTGCGCATACCGGCAGCCAATACCAAAAGCAAGTTCAAAAATATTCTGTGCGTGATCTGCGCAGTTGCAATACTGGCAGATACCATATTCATTTATGCCCACCACGACCAGTACCTGGAGGCAATGGGCAACTACACCACGGGACAGATCGTCTCCGGCGCTATTTATCTGCTGGTATTTCTCATTGCCACCTATATGGCGTGGGGTAAGGTCATTCCTATCATCGTGGTCGTCATGCTGGCTTACGGCTACTTCGGACCGCATCTGCCGGGCTTTTTGTGGCATGGTGGGCTCAGTGTCAAGCGCCTGATCACCTACTCCACCACCAACTTCACCGGCGTATTCGGCATGCTGGGGCAGATTACCGCCAATACCATTATCCTGTTCTCGCTGTTTGCGGGTATGATGAGCGCCTTCGGTGCGCTGCAAAGCATCATGAATGTGGCAATGAGCGCCAGCGGTAAGGTGCGCTCCGGCGGTGCGCAGGTCGCAGTCATCTCCTCGGGGCTTATCGGCTCGGTAACGGGCAGCGTAGCGGCGAATATCTCCATGACCGGCTCCATCTCCATTCCACTCATGAAAAAGCGCGGCTACCCACCGGAATTCGCAGCGGCGTGTGAGGCATCTGCCTCCACCGGCGGCGCCATTCTGCCGCCCGTCATGAATGCAGCCGCATTTATCATTGCCAGCTGGACCAATACCCCTTACATCACCATTGTGGTGCTGGGGATTACGCCCGCGCTGCTGTACTATCTCGGCATCTCCCTTTCGGTCTACATCAAGGCGATTAAACTGGGCGATGAAAAGGTCGTAGATGACACCCTGCCCAAGTTCAAGGAAGCCATCGGCGAGTTCCTTGTTTATATTATTCCGTTGGTCGTGCTGGTTATTTTCCTCATTAAGAATTATTCGGCACAGCTTTCCCTGTTCTTTGCCATCATCACCATGATGGTGGTGGGCTTGGTAAAGCAGTTTAAGCGCGGTATGCCGATTTTGCAATCGCTCAAGAATTTCATTACCAAGGTGATCAAGGGCTTCCAAGAGGGTGCAAAAACCTGCGCCTCCATCTCCGTGGTGCTGGGCGTCATGGGTGTTGTGGTGCAGATCCTGACCGCAACCGGCCTGCCCTCCAAGATCTCACAGTTTGTTACCGCATCGGCAGGGCATAACCTGTTCCTGCTGGGTATTTTCGTAGCGATCAGCTGCCTGATCTTCGGGATGGGAATGCCCGCCGCCCCTGCCTATGTTTTGTGCGCACTGCTGGGTGCACCGGCGCTTACCACCTTTGGCGTCCCGCTTCTTGCTGCGCACTTCTTCGTGTTCTATTATGGCGAAATGAGCGCCCTGACCCCGCCGGTGGCCATCGGCTGCCTGGTGGCAAGCGGCATGGCAAAGGCGGACTTTATGAAGACCTGTTGGATATCGCTGCGGTTGGCAATTGCAGGATTTGTGCTGCCCTTTATGTTCCTGTTCCGCCCGGCTATTCTGTTTGGGTTGGGAACGGTAGGCAGCTGGGCATGGGCAACGCTGATGGTGCTGGTGTTTCTGTTCACCTTTATCATTGCCTGTGAAAACTTCTTCCTCATCAAGCTGTCTGTGTCCGAGCGGATCCTTTCCGGACTGGCTTGCATTGGCTGCATCATCCCCATCGAGATACTGGACTTCGCAGGGCTGGCGCTGACCGTGGCAGTGGTGATCCTGCACCTTGCCCGCCGTAAAAAGGAAACAGCAAAGGAAGTGACGGCATGAGCGAGAAACAGCCGAAAAATATCTATATCTGTGCGACAATGGACACCAAAGGGGAAGAAGCAATGTACCTGAAGCGGCAGATAGAGGCCTGCGGCAACCGTGCCTACATCATCGATGTGGCGCTGCGTGAAACCGAAAAGGGCTACCCCATTGATTATACGCAGGAGCAGGTAGCAGAGGCAGCCTCGGTTCCCTTTTCCACCATACAGCAGACACTGCTGCGCAGCGAAGCAAGCAAATATATGATTACCGGACTTACCACGCTGACCCGCCGCCTGCTGCGGGAGGGCAGGCTGGACGGGATCATTTCGCTGGGTGGCAGCGGAGGCACCACCATTGCCACGGGCGCCATGCAGCAGCTCCCTTTGGGGATTCCCAAGGTTGTAGTGGGGACCATGGCAAGCGGCAATACCCTGCCCTATGTGCAGGGACAGGACATTCTGCTCATTAACTCGGTGGTGGATGTTCAAAGCCTCAATTTCATGAGCATTCATATCCTTACCGAGGCTGCCCGTATCATCGACTGCATGGCACGGATGCCGAAGCTGGCGAAAGACGGGAAAAAGAGCATCGCAATCACCTGTTTTGGGGTAACGACGCCCTGCGTACAGCGGTGCCGAGAGCTACTGGAGGAGATGGGCTACGAAATACTGATTTTCCATGCGCGCGGTGTTTCCGGCGGAAAGATCATGGAAAAGATGATTGAGGAGGATTTCTTCTGCGGAGTGCTGGATATCACCACCACCGAGCTCATTGATGAGATCGCCGGCGGTGCCTATGTGGTGGGGCCGCAGCGACTGCGTACCGCCGTCAAAAAAGGGATTCCCTATATTGTGGTGCCGGGTGCGACGGATATGATCAATATCGGCCCTGAGGAGCACCTGAAGCCGGAGCAGAAAGATCACATCAAGTATTATCATAATAACAGCAGTCTGCTGAAGCTGCGTGCCAATGAAAAAGAGGTAAAGCAGTTAGCAAGGCTCTTTGCCGACCGTCTGAAGGACAGCAAAGGAAATACCAAGGTCATCGTTCCGACACGCGGCTTCAGTGAGGTGGACAAGGCTGGGAATGTATTTTACGACCCGAAGATCGATGCTGCCTTTACCTACGAGCTGGTCAGCAGTATGCCGGAGAATGTCCCGGTAATCTGCAGTGACCATCATATCAACGATAAGGAGTTTGCGGAGCTGCTTGTCAAGCAGCTGATGTCGATGGTCAACTGGCAGTCGGTCATTCACGGATAAAAAGAGAAAGGGCATAAAAATATGAAACAGGTGCAATGCAGAGTTTCCCGTGAGGAGACGCTGAATAAAATGCGGGCCGAGATAAAAGCGGGCATCCCTGTTATCATCAGCGGGGCGGGCGCTGGCATCGTAGGCAGGGTGCTGGAAAGCGCCGGCACTGATATGGCGGTGGTGTACAATTCCGGTTACTTCCGCATCAATGGGCACAGCTCCATTATCGGCAATCTGCCGGTAGGTGATGCGAACCGAATTGTGTACGAAATGGGACGGGATCTGATCCTGCCGGTGGCGCATAAAATGCCGGTAGCAGCCGGCGTGTTCGGGATAGACCCCACCCGTGATATGGATCATTTTTTGGATGAGCTGGCGGAGATCGGATTTTCCGGGATCATCAACTACCCGACGGTGGGCAAGTTTACCGGCAAATTCCGCGAGGAGATTGAAAGTGTCGGCCTGGGATACGAAAGAGAAGCCGCTATGCTGCAATTGGCACATGAAAAGGGCTTTTTGACCATCGGATATGTTTACACCGAGGAAGATGCACGCACCATGGCGGCCGCAGGCGCAGATATTATTGCGGCGCATGCGGGGCTGACCTCCGGTGGAGATATCGGCGCGGGCTGCGCCTGTACGCTGGAGGAGGCTATCGAAAAGGTACAGCGGGTGCTTACGGCAGGCTTGGAGGTCAATCCGGAGGTCATTCCCCTGTGTCACGGCGGCGCCATCGAAAGTGCGAAGGACTTTGAACAGGTATTCCGCAAGACCTGTGCGGTGGGCTTCATCGGCGCCTCCAGCATAGAGCGAATTCCTGTGGAACGGGCAATTCGGCAGACAGTACAGGAATTTAAGAGCGTGCATAAATAAAGCATTACGGTTCTCCTTGCATTTTATTACCCCTGCGGACATTGATACAAACCGCTCCCAGTCAAGAGGACAGTAAAAACATAAAGTTTTTTCGGTCAGCAGCTGTGCGCTGCTGGCCGCTTTTTATGCAGTGAGACCGAGCTCGTGCTTTTCTATCGGAGTCAACACGCCCAGATCGTGAGACCGTCACCCCCATTCTGCCAAATGGTTTTGAGATATTTTTGAAAAATCTCCAAAGCATATAGCTGTGCTTGACACTCCCCATGGATAAATCCAGGGGATTCCCGGGTACTTAAACAGCGTACATTTCTGCCGCTGAGTATGGTCCCGGGCTAAGGCCGTGCCATCGGCCCGTCCTACGGCAGAACATACAAGGAATTCCAATACGCCTGAAGCAAAGCATCAGAAGTGCATTATGGCCTGCATACACCAGCGTTATAAAGAGCAGGACCAACGATATTGTGATCTCTGACGTCGCCATGATTGTTATAAGAAAGCTTTCTGGCAATTCTCTCGTAAACAAGGATTTCACTCTCGATGCTCCAGCGCCGATTTCCTTCAGCCGGGGGAAGCTATCATCACGCTGTCCCACCTTTTCAGGAGAGAAGGCCGCCCATTGAAGGACGTCCTGCCGCATCTGTCCAGTGATAAAAAACGGATCGCATATCTCGCCGAGGAAACAGCAACGCTCACCGGTCTTGAGCTGTTTCCGCAGTATCTGACGCTGCTCTTTGAGGTGGATGCCCTGTTTCTGAATGATGATCGGCATTTAAATAATATCGCCGTGCTGGAGAAGAACGATCGATTTGACTATTGCCCCATCTTTGATAACGGTGCCGGTCTTCTCTCCAATGTGCAGATGGCGCCGATGGACATAGAGCCCGCTGCGCTGATCCGTTCTGCAAAAGCACGGCCGTTCACCACAACCTTTAACCGCCAAGTGATCCATGCGCGGAACCTGTTCGGCCCGCAGCTTCACATGCCGAAATTCACGGAAGAAGCGCTGTCCCGTGAGCTGGAGGAACCGTTGAGCTATTATGCGCAGCGTGATCGCGGATTTATCGCAGACCGTATCTGTCAAACGATTCTGACACGGCAACGGGAGCTTGACACCCGCTGCGGCTAAAGCCGGGAGTTAATCACCATCAAACTGAAATGACACATAAGATGGTCAGCTCGCAATAATGAAGTATGGGATAATCATTGGCAGTGTCTCTCTTTAATGTCTTTATTTATTGACAATAATAGATATGTAGTCTATAATAATAAATATAACGATGATGTAAGGTGGTGTACAGAATGGGACGAAAGAGTGTTGCCGTGCTGCCGCAGACGCAGGCGATTTTAGAACAGCTGGGAGAACAGATCAAACTTGCCAGATTACGGCGGCATCTGTCTGCCGAATTGGTTGCGGAAAGAGCCGGTGTAAGCCGAGCCACAGTGTGGAATGTTGAAAAAGGAAACTCCTCTGTCGCGATTGGGATCTATGCCGCAGTTCTGCACGCACTGAACAATATGGATAAAGACCTTCTGCTCGTTGCAAAAGATGACGAGCTGGGGCGCAAGCTCCAAGACCTTGAACTTACCACTCGCAAGAGAGCACCACGAAGCGGAGGTGATTGACTATGGCGTCAGAACGAAAAGTTATTTATGTCTATGAGAGCTTCAGATCTACAACGCCAAACCTCCTGGGGACGCTCTTCGTGGAGAAGGCCCGCGGCCGTGAAAGCTATTCTTTCGAGTATGATGCTGACTGGTTAAAAAGCAGCACAAACTACATGTATCTCGACCCGGATCTTCAACTGTATGCCGGGCGGCAGTATCCCACCGGCGCAAAAAATGTGTTCGGTCTTTTCGCTGACTCCTCCCCTGACCGCTGGGGTCGCCTGCTGATGACGCGCAGAGAAAGAATATTGGCGGAGCAGGAAGGCCGAAAGCCTCGAAAGCTCTTAGACAGCGACTTCCTGCTGGGCGTCTACGACGAGACGCGGATGGGCGCGATCCGCTTCAAGCTGGACAAAGACGGGCCTTTCCTTTCGGATGATTCAGAAACCCCGACGCCCCCCTGGACCAGCCTGCGAACGCTGGAGGAGGCTTCCCGTCAATTCGAAAACGATGAGTCCGGTCTCGAGCAGAAATGGATCAATCAGCTCATCAAGCCCGGTTCCTCGCTGGGCGGCGCTCGTCCGAAGGCCACTGTTCTGGACACAAGCGGAAATCTGTGGATCGCCAAGTTTCCGTCCAAGCACGACGATATCAACGTTGGCGCATGGGAAAAGGTCACCCATGATCTTGCAAGACTTTGCGGCTTGGATGTTCCCGAGTCCATGCTGATCGACTTCTCCAAGTACGGAAGCACCTTCCTTGTGCGAAGGTTTGACCGGAATGATGCTGCGCGGATTCATTTCGCATCCGCCATGACAATGCTCGGAAAAACGGATGGGGCATCGGCAGCGGACGGCTCCAGTTATCTTGAACTGGTATCCTTTATCAAGGCCAACGGTGCTGCTCCCAAGAGAGATTTGACGGAGCTATGGAAGCGGATCGTGTTCAACATGGCTGTTTCCAATACGGATGACCACATGAGAAACCACGGCTTTATCCTTAAGGCGGATGGCTGGCACCTCTCACCCTTGTACGATGTAAACCCCGTTCCGGAAGGTGACGAGCTGTCCCTCTGCGTAAATGAGGACGATGCGACGATCTCCCTCGACCTTGCGCTGGAGATCGCACCGTATTGTGAGATCAGTAACAAAAACGCAGCGGCTATGGCAGCGGATATCCTGAAAACCGTCCGAGAAAACTGGGGTCGTTTGGCAGCAGAATGCGGATTGAGCCGAAACGCACAGGAGTATATGCGGCCGGCCTTCTCGCTCGCTCTCAAATAACACAACCTGATTCACCATCAAATCTCCCTTCGCACAGGTTCATGAAGTATTTGGACCATTTCCGGGTAGCGTATGGCAAGAAAACAAAAGCCCTCCCGCAAGCTGGTTGCCGCCGATGAGTTGAAAAAAGAAGGTCGTGGGAAGAATACCTGCTATTTCAGGCTGAATTAGATATCCTCCAATAAAAGCAACGTTTTAGAAGACCGCCCCCTGTTCATATGAGCAGGGGGCGATCCTTTTGATCACCTTACGGAGGTTGACACTCCTGTACCGCAATCGGCAAAAAGGTCGGCTGCTTTGTGCGCTCTCCAAAAGCGGGGGGAAAAGAATATTCATTGGTTAGTTGACACTAACTTCGGGTGGTGCTATACTTTGGGGCAGAAACAGGAAGTACGCTAAATAAAGCAAGAATCGCTTTGGGAGGGACGCCGCAGAAATGCGGCTTTTCCAAGGCACAACGGTTAGCCTTGCCTAACCAAATGGCGCATATGTGCCGGTCAGAGAGATCTCACGCTAAGAGGAATGATAACGATGCAAGAACGAAAGAATTTCTGGGACAGGAATGCCGGTCGGTACGACCGCTTTATGCAAAAGGATCGGATGGCATACGAAAAGATGTATGAACTGGTCCGACCGGTCGTGAAAGTCCAGACGGTTTTGGAGCTTGCCACCGGCACGGGGTTGATTGCCAAAAACATCGTGAACGCAGCGGCGCACATCGAGGCGACGGACGCCTCTGCGGAGATGATTACCGAGGCGAAGCGGGATAACCGCTCTGCCAAGCTGCACTTTTCGGTGCAGGATATGTTCTGCCTGCCCTATGCCGACCAGTCCTTTGATGTGGTGATCGTGTCCAACGCGCTGCATGTCGTACCGCATCCGGAGAAAGCCCTTGCCGAAATTCGCCGGGTGCTGAAGGACGATGGTGTATTGATCGCGCCGACCTTTACCCATGCGGGAAACTCGTTTTCCGGCAAGGTCAAAGCCTTTTTCATGAAGCTGGCGGGCTTCCCTCTCCACAGCAGGTGGACGAGCAAGGAATACCTGAGCTTCCTGCGGCAAAACGGCTGGACAGTGCGGAAAAGCGCTGTTCTGAAAGCGTCATTTCCGTTAACTTATACCGAATGTGTGAAATCGGAGGTGTGATATGTCATTTTTTGAAAACACCCGCAACCCCGTGGGGATTGGCGGAAAAATCATGGTTGCCCTGATGAATCTCGGTCACAGCCCCGTGGCACGGTGGGGACTTCAATTTCTGAATGCTGCGCCGGACGCCAAGGTGCTGGACTGCGGCTGCGGTGGCGGGGCGAACATCAAGAGACTTTTGAAAAAATGCCCGCAGGGCATCGTCAAGGGCATCGACTATTCGCCCGTCAGCGTGGAGAAATCCAAAAAGGTCAACGAGGCCGCCATTGCGGAGGGCCATTGCACCGTCCTGCAAGGCAGCGTGGCGGATATGATGTTTGCTGACAACTGGTTTGATGTGGTCACAGCCTTTGAAACCGTCTATTTCTGGCCTGATCTGCCGCAGTGCTTCCGTGAAGTCCGACGCGTGCTGAAGCCCGGCGGGATCTTTCTTATCTGCAACGAGAGCAGCGGCGACACGGATAAGGACGAAAAGTGGACGGAGATCATCGGCGGTATGACCATCTATAAGGACAGTGAATTAAAGGCGTATTTGGGGCAGGCGGGCTTTCACGATATTCAAATTCATAAAAAGAAAAGCTGGCTGTGTGTCACGGCACGGAAATGAGGAGAACTAGCATGAGCATTTTTTCAGCTATCCTGCGCAGCGCATACAAGCTCTCCGGCGCAAAAAAGGCATTCGCCTTGCCGGAGGACGCACTGCGAAAGGAAATCGAAAAGCAAAACCGGCATCGCGGCGTTTTTACGCCCACCGATCACAAGGCGTATTATGAAACGATTACGGTGGGCGGCTTCCCCTGCCTGATCGTGCGAGAAAACCCGAAGCCGTCCGAGCGAGCCATTCTCTATTTCTTTGGCGGAGGCATGGTGATCGGCCCCGATAAGGGCGACCTGCCTGTGATGCGTAAGCTGTGCCGCGAGACCGACTGCGATGTGTGGTTCCCGTTTTACCCGCTCTGCATGGAGCACTGCATTACTGAAACCTACGCAATGGTGTATGAATGCTACCGCGAAATGATTGTCTTGTACGGCGGCGGAAATGTTAGCACCTGTGGTTTTTCCTCCGGCGGTGCGCTGGCTTTGGGGATCGCGGCGCACAACAACGCGCAGCCCGAGCCGCTGCCGCAGCCAAGGCACATCGTCGCCGTATCCCCCGGCGAGGTGCCGTGGAACGATGGCGAAAAATCGCGGATGAAGGCATTGAACGAAAGAGATGTTTCCATCGACTATGCCTTTATGGTGACGGTGGAAAAATTCATGCGGCATGGCTGCGAGAAGGTGCCGGGCTATATGCTCTCCGGCTCCCGGGGAGATTTTATCGGCGTGGGCGATATCCACTTCTTCTATTCTGCAGACGAGGTGCTCTACGGCGCATTGCCGGACTTTGAGGAAGCCTGCAAACGGGCAAATGTCCCCTATACGGTGTCCGCCCGTCCGAAGATGGTACATTGCTACTGTATGCTGCCGATCTTCAAGGAGGCAAAGGAGGACTTTGCAAAAATCGTGGACATTTTGAAGAAATGAGGCCGGAAGCGGTCGTGTGATGATGGAAACACAGAGGGAAAACCATGGAACGCAAAGAGGCCATTCGCAGTGCATACCACATGACGGGCGGCAATAATTTTTATGACGGCATGATCACCTGCTCCACCCTGAACGGAAAAGCGGTGTGCCGTTTGGTGTGGGCAATGAACAAGGCGGAAAACGACGATTATCTGGAAAAGACGCTGTCCGGTATTCCGGAGCATTTCTCCGGCAGACTGCTGGAAGTGCCGGTCGGAACGGGGATTCTGACCATGCCGCTTTATCTATTTCGAGTTCGGCAGCAAAGAGGAGCATTTCAAATACCGTCAAGCAGTGATGGAAGCCTACCCCTGCGGCCATTATCCCGTGTTTGAGGGATACGATCACATGCAATATCAGATTTGTGATCCGAAGGGGTTCGCCGGAATGCTGACCCACATCGCCGAGCGTGACTGTATGCCGGAGCTACCATTTATCAGAAAGTGAGCGTTACATATGAAATATAAAATCGAGAAAAACACCGTGCAGGAGACGCTGATCATTCCGTTGTATGCGCGGAAGGTCTGCTCAGAGCTGTATCCGAATCTCTACCAAGATGAAACGGCGGTTCGCCTAATTGACGAGATCGACTACGATTTTTCTGAGGCGGAGAAAAAATCCCGCAGCCTGATGCAGCGTTTCGGTGCGCTTGAGGTTGCCATGCGGCAGAATGACCTTGCCTTTGAGGTGAAGGATTATCTGAAGATCCATCCCAACGCGGCGGTGGTCAATCTGGGCTGCGGACTGGATAGCACCGGAAGAAACTGCGACAACGGCAGCTGCAAGATATATAATCTGGACTTTCCCGATGTCATCACCGTGCGCAATGAGCTGCTGCCCGCCGGGGAGCGTGAGGAAAATATCCCATGCGATTTGAACAATACCGAATGGTTTAGAAAAATTGACTCTTCAAACGGCGCGGTATTCTTTTCCTCCGGGGTGTTCTACTACTTTTTGACTGAGCAGGTCAAAACATTGGTGCAAAAAATGGCGGATGCTTTTCCGGGCAGCGTGCTGGTATTTGATGCGGCGAACCGGACGGCAGTGAAAATGATTGCCAAGACATGGCTCAAGAGCGCGAAAATCAAGGATGTGGGCGCGTATTTTGCGGTTTCGGACGCTGTCAAAGAGATCAGTGCGTGGGATAGCCGCTTGCAGGTCTCGAGCCGCGGCTATATGCTGGGCTACAACGATTTGAAAGACCCCTCCGTCAGCGGCTTTTTCCGCTTCCTCGCCAGAGTCGGCGACGGAGTGATGAAAATGCAGATCGTGAAGATCAACTTTTGAAAGAGGCGTTTTGAATGAAACACATCCACTTTGATGTTGAAAGTGATGGCTTTTACGGCGCGTATTGGGCATGCAAGGACGGCTCGGACTGCGCCGTCATCGCCATGCTCGGCGACGACCCCGAGGACTATATGGTGCGCTCTGCGGTGAAGTGGCTACTTCGCCTCGGCGTGAACATATTGACCATGTCGCCCGGGAAAAAGGACTACGGTCATCACAACTATCCCCTTGAACGCATCGAAAAAGCAATGGCATGGCTCAAATTACACGGAAACGAAAAAATAGGCATTGCAGGAGCCTCAACGACCGGCACGCTCGCCCTGACGGCGGCTTCGCTATTTGATGATATCTCTCTGACCATCGCAATGACCCCCAGCGACTTTGTGTGGCAGGGGTTCATGCAGGGCAAAAAGGATGGCTGCAAGGAATGGCCAATCGAGGGAGAATCACTCTTTTCTTACAAGGGAAAGCCCTTGCCATACATGCCGTTTTGCTATCAGCACCCTGACTATTGGCGCATAATCTCGGAGGAGTCCAAACGCACCGGCAATATGGTTGCCTCCCGCAAGCTGTTTGACGACTCTGAAGCGGCGCACCCGATCACTGAGGAGGAATTCATAAAGGTCGAGAATATCCGCGGCAAGCTGTTTCTTGTCGGCGCAGAAGACGACGCACTTTGGGACACCGCAAAATATATCCGCCGCATGGAAAAACGCCTTGCGGAGAAACCGCACTCCTGCGAAGTCGAGGCGGTCGTATATGAGCACGGCACGCATTTTGTTTTCCCCGACGGTATGCTCAAGACCATGCTTCCCGTCGGCTCGGCACTGTTTGTCAAGCTGGCGTTCAGCGCTGCGAAGAAATATCCCAGGGAATGTAAAACGGCGCGCGTTGACATTGACCGCCGCATGACCCGTGTGATATGCGATTGGAGGGACAAAAAATGACCTATTTCGGAATGCCTTTCGGCATGTGGACGATGTTTGCAGGCTCATTCCAAAAACAGCTGACCGCGGTGCTGGACTATGATACAGCCACCGCAAGAGCCATCACGAAAAAGGCAAAGCCGAAATACAAAGAGATCATCGCCAAATTGCCGGAGTTTGAAAAGGGCGACCGGTTCAAAATGAATCTGGTCAACTGTGCCATGGTGTGCGCGTTCATTCTCTCCATGCCGGAGCGCCCAAAGGTGGACAGACTGACAGATTACTACGCAAAATCCATGATGACAAAGCCTATGAAATGGTTCTGCCGAATGAGCGGAAAAAGCAAGTTTACCGAAAAGGACATTGACAGTATGAAAGCTACCGCCGCGCTGAAGGCCGCCGACCGCAACCCCTACTCGTGGAATATGGAGTTTTACGAATACCCCGACGGCAGCGGCTACGAGGGACGCTTCACCAAATGCGGCATCTGTGTGCTGATGAAAAAGCTGGGGCTGTACGATTTGACCCCCGCCCTGTGCCACCTGGATTACACCATGAGCGAAGCCGGCGGCGCGACTGACTTTGTGCGGCAGTACACTCTCGCCTCCGGCGGCCCATACTGCGATTGCGGATATAAGAAGAACCTTTAAGCGGGAGGCACAGCGATGAAAGAAAGTTATACTACAAAGGCGTTCCGAAAAACGGTGCGTGAAAGATTCCCGGAACAGGAGGTACGAAAATGATCCAGACAACAGTTAAGGTTTCCGGCATGGCCTGCTCTATGTGCGAGGCCCACATCAACGACACGATCCGCACTGCGTTTCCCGTGGAGAAGGTTTCCTCCTCCCATTCCAAGGGGGAAACGGTGATTCTCTCTCAAGAGCCGCTGGACGAAAACGCTCTCCGCGCTGCTATTAACGCCACCGGCTACACGGCGGGGGAGATCAGCACCGCAGTTTACGAAAAGAAAGGCTTTTTCCATTTCGGGAAGAAGAAACATTAAGATCATTCCGATGCCGCCATCGCGGCCATCGGTTTGACATATATATTTTATATAGGAGGACAATCATTATGAAAAAACTCGGTTTATTTGCAGCAGGCGTGTTGTTCGGAACGGCAGGCATTAAGCTGCTGGGCAGCAAGGATGCAAAGAAGGTCTATGCCCACACCATCGCCGCCGCACTGCGTGCCAAGGACTGCGTGATGACCAAGGTCACCGCCGTGCGCGAGGGTGCAGATGACATCTACGCAGAAGCCAAAGCAATCAACGAGTGCCGCGCGGAGGCTGAGGCTGACGCTGTGGTGGAGGACGCTTCCGCGGAGGACGCTAAGGCGGAGTGATCCATGAAATGTACGATCTTACATGATTTACCGGGACGGCTGCGGGTTCATCTGTGCTGCGGGAGAATGACATTATCTCAAGCGGATGTGCTGGAATACTATCTGCGCGCCCAGAACGGCGTGCAGGAGGTCAAGGTCTACGACCGGACGCAGGACGCCGTGGTGCTCTATGACGCGGAGCGTGGAAGTATAATTCGTGCGCTGGCACAATTCTCCTTCGCCAAGGCGGAAGCTATGGAGCTGGTGCCGGAGCATACCTCCCGGGCACTGAACCGGGAGTTTGAGGACAAGCTGGCGGTCGCCGTTATGCGCAGATGCATCTCCAAGCTGTTCCTGCCTGCGCCCATCACCACGGCACTGGCACTGCTCCGCTCCGTAAAGTACATCCGGGAGGGGCTTTCGGCACTGTGGCACGGCAGGCTTTCCGTTGCCGTGCTGGACGCTACCGCCGTTACGGTGTCCATGGCACGGGGAGACTTTGCCACCGCCGGCTCCGTTATGTTCATGCTGCATCTGGGCGAAATTCTGGAGGAGTGGACCCACAAAAAGTCCGTGGCCGATCTTGCCTCCGCCATGAGCCTGCGGGTGGACAGCGTCTGGCTGCAGGCAAACGGCACCGAGGTGCTGACGAAAATCACCGATGTGAAGCCGGGGGACCGTATCGTGATCCGCACCGGCGGCATGATCCCGCTGGACGGTCGAGTGGCGGAGGGCGAGGCCATGGTGAACCAGTCCTCCCTCACCGGCGAGTCCATGCCCGTAGCCAAACGCTCCGGCAGTCCCGTCTATGCCGGGACGGTAGCGGAGGAGGGCGAGTGCGTCATCTCCGTGGAGAAGGTGTCCGGCAGCGGGCGGTATGACCGGGTGGTTCGCATGATCGAGGAGTCGGAGAAGCTGAAATCCACCGCCGAGGACAAGGCGTCTCGGATGGCGGACAGGCTGGTGCCCTATACACTGGGCGGCACGGCGCTGACGTATCTTCTGACCCGGAACGTAACAAAAATGCTGGCGGTGCTGATGGTGGACTTCTCTTGCGCTTTGAAGCTGGCCATTCCCATCGCGGTGCTGTCTGCCATGCGGGAGAGCAGCACCCACCTCATCTCCGTCAAGGGCGGGCGCTTTTTGGAGGCGGTCGCCAAGGCGGACACCATCGTGTTCGACAAGACCGGCACGCTGACCCATGCGACGCCCACCGTTGCGGCGGTTGTCCCCTTCGGCGGTCACGAAGAAGCCGAAATGCTCCGCCTTGCTGCTTGCTTGGAGGAGCATTACCCCCACTCCATGGCGAATGCCGTGGTGGCGGAGGCAAAGCGGCGCGAGCTCACCCACGAGGAATATCATTCGCAGGTGCAGTATGTGGTGGCCCACGGCATCTCCAGCATGGTGGAGGGCAAGAAGGTCATCATCGGCAGCGCACACTTTGTCTTTGAGGACGAAGGCTGTTGTATTCCGGCGGGAGAACGGCCGAAATTTGACGCGCTGCCCGCCGCGTATTCCCACCTGTACCTCTGCATAGACGGGGAACTGGCGGCGGTGATCTGCATCCACGATCCCCTGCGCCGGGAGGCACGGGAGGCGGTAAGGGCGCTGCACGAGAGCGGCTTTACCAATGTGGTGATGATGACCGGCGACAACCGCCGCACAGCGGAGGCCGTTGCCGCCGAGGTGGGCGTAGATGCTGTGTACGCCGAGGTGCTACCGGAGGACAAGGCTGCGTTTATCCGCCGGGAAAAGGCGAAGGGTCACACTGTTATCATGGTGGGCGACGGCGTCAACGACTCCCCTGCCCTGTCGGAGGCAGATGCGGGCATCGCCATCTCCACCGGCGCGGCTATCGCCCGGGAGATTGCCGACATCACCGTTTCCTCGGAGGATCTGTTTGCACTGGTAACACTACGCAGGCTCGGTGAGGCACTGATGGAGCGTATCCACGGCAGCTACCGCTTCATCGTGGGCTTCAACCTCACGCTGATTGCTCTGGGCGTGGCAGGGGTGCTGCCACCTGCCACCTCGGCACTGCTGCACAACGGGTCCACTCTGGGCATCAGCCTGCGGAATATGACCGACCTGCTGGACGATGAAGAAAATACCCAAAAATAAACAAGCAAGTGAGGGAGCAGAGAGGCGACAAGGTGCTTCTCTGCTCCTTACAGACACCGTGTGTTCAGCGTTAAGAAAAGCTCGTTATTGGCTGCATAAACCAGACGACAAAGAAACAGCAGGCTGACTTGGATGATGGCCAGCCTGCTGAGCGAAGATATTTATTCGATGTTCTGCCTTTCAGCAGCAATGCGTGTTCTTTTACCAGAGAATGCAATGCCGATTTTTATAATCGACGTAACATTCATTGCCTGCAAATCAACGCTGTATGCACGGTCGTTAATCTGTTGCAAGGCAACATTAGCAAGGTCTTCAAGCTGTGCTTCAGAGCGGTCTTTTCCAGCCTTTAATTCAATCAGAATACTAGGAAGCCGCTTATTCAAAGGAAGCATCTGAATATCAAATCGTCCATCACCAGCTTCGCGATTGGAGGTAATGCGATAGCTGTTGTCCATCACAGCGCACATACCCAATATCAGACCATGGTAAAATGTTTCGTTGGCAGCATCGTGGAAACTTATTGTTTGGAGCAGAAACTTCTCCAAGGTTTTTTGCAATGAGTTGATATCTGCCTTGTAGATAGCTTCCTGAATAGCAATAGCAACGGAACGAGGAATAATATTCTCAAGCTGAGAGAGGATCTCCTTGCTGTAGACGAAAGAAATCTCTTTGTTGGGCAGAGCCACTTCACACATATAATCCTCGCCGTAAGACTGGTCGCAGCTCACAGCCTTCAAATAACCTGCCACCAACAGGAAGCTGTAAACAGAGGACGGATCATTCTGAATCTGCGGATAAATGACGCCAGTATCGATGTGCGTAACGAAGGATTCGCCCTTCATCAACAACTCCAGACGCTCCATAATATCCGGCGTTGCAGAAGCCAGCACCTCGCGGATGATGTCATTGCTTCCGGTAGACTGCCAAAACGCTTTGGGTCGGCAGTTATTATTGAAGTATCCAATGACAGACCAGGGATTAAAAATCTCGGTATTGCCGAAAAGGTAACCATCATACCACTCGCAAAGCTCCTGATATTTATCAGAAGCATGATAGTAGTCCGCCATCTCATGTACTTCGCTTGAAGTGAAGCCGAAATATTCACTGTAGCGCTCGTCTAAAATCGAGTTGATTTTCAGGTTGTTCAGGCCGCTGAAGATACTTTCCTTGGCAACACGAAGGATGCCGGTCAGGAAACCATAGCTCAGATGCGGATTGTCTTTCAGACCACCGGAGAACAGGTTTCGCATGAACCCGATGATCGTGTCGTAGAAGCCGCTTACATGGCCCTGCTGAATAGGAGTATCATATTCGTCAATGATGACGATAGGTGCGACATTGTGGTGCTTATGGAGGAGCAGCGTCAGTGTCCGCAGGGACATTTGATATTCCACTTCGTCAGCGGCTTCTGTTGCAAGAAGGGAATATTCCACTTTTTCGTAATCACTAAGTGCGGAACTGGATGCCAACTCGTCGTGACGGCGGAATTCCTGTGCGATCAGCTTTTGAAGCGTCTGATAGGTTTCTTCCCAAGAGGTGTATTTAACATCCTTAAAGGACAGGAAGATCACAGGGTACTTTCTATGGTGGGCAAGATAGGATCCTCCGCAGAACCAGATTTTCTTATCTCTGAAGTAAACGGAAGTGTCCTCGGTCGTCTTTTCGAAGAAAGTGCGGAGCATATCCATGGTAAGCGTCTTGCCAAAGCGTCTGGGGCGGGTAAATAAGGATACTTTGGGGCGCTCGTCCAGAAACTCCTTGATCATTAAAGTCTTGTCTACATAGTAGTAGTTTTTGCAGGCGTCCCGGTAATCAGATACGCCAATGGGCAACGGCTTGCGTGCAGATGATGCAACGGGCTCCACCACACTCCGATGACCACGCTTATCCATCGGCTTTTGAGCGCTGTCCGGGATAAACCACTGCCTGCCCTCCTTATACGCGCCGGAAATGCGTCCGGCTTTGCAGAACGCGTTGACCCGTCGTTCGGTAATCCCCCAAGCGGCAGCCGCTTCTTTGATCGTCATATCGGAACACCTCCAGTACAGTTTGTTAAGAATATTATAACCGCTGTTCCGAATAAAATCAACTATATTATTCCGAACAATAGAGGCGTTATTCGGAATAGTAGTTTTCCTGCAAATATTCCGTTCTTTCCGGTAGCTATTTCCTGCTTTCTGTGATATTGTTCGTTTGCCAAAAGGAGGCGACGATAAAGGAGGCGACGATATGCAGAAAGAAAATACCCTGACAGTCGGGCAGTGGTGCGGCCGGTGGTTCATGACTACTACAAGTGGAACGGATATCGGAATTTGACTGCTACAAAAATGTGCTTACAAGCTCCAAAACTCGCTCACAAAATGTGCGCATAAAGGATAGAGTCGCTCATTTTTTGTGATTTCGATTGATTTCTCCACCGATTATCGCTATAATAAAAGCGAAGGAGGCGAGTGAAATGCTCTACTTGAAACGAAAAATCGATGCTTTTCTGGCCGAATGGAAAGCTAACCCTGACAGAAAGCCGTTGATCGTCAAGGGCCCCCGACAGGTAGGCAAAACCGAGTCGATCAAGCGATTTGGAGAGATGAATTATCGAAGCGTGATCATCATTAATTTCGTGGAAGAACCGAAGTATAAAATGATCACAGCAGATGGATATAAGGCAGAGGATATCATCAAGAATATCTCCAGAATGGACCCGTCCAAACGGTTTATTAAGGGCGAAACACTGATATTCTTTGATGAACTGCAAGAGTTCCCGGAAATTGCCACGGCACTGAAATTCTTCAAAATCGATGGTAGGTTCGATGTGATCTGCAGCGGCTCTATGCTGGGCATCAATTACCGAAAAATCGAGAGCAACAGCGTGGGCTATAAGACTGATTATGAAATGTTCTCTCTGGATTTTGAGGAATTCCTGTGGGCCAAGGGCTATGATGATAGCTTTGTTGAAGACATGCTGGAGCATATGCGAAATCTTACGCCCTTCAACGAGGTGCAGATGTCGGTGTGCAGCTCACTCTTCCTTGACTACTGTATTTTGGGCGGAATGCCTGCTGTTGTTCGGGAGTTCATTGCAAAGGGCACCTTTGAGGGTTCACTTGAAGTGCAAAGACAGCTTATCGCAGACTACAAAGAGGATATTCGCAAATATGCTGAAGGTATTGATCAGACCAGAATCATGAATGTATTTAACCATATCCCTGCGCAGCTTGCCAAGGACAACAAGAAGTTCCAAATCTCTAAAGTTGCCTCCGGCGCTCGTTTCCGCGACTACAGAGGATGTATTGAATGGCTGGATGATGCGGGAATGGTAAATGTCTGCTACTGTCTGAACTTCCCGGAGCTGCCGCTTCAGGGCAACTACGACGATACGAAGTGCAAAATTTACTTTGCCGACAGCGGTTTGCTTGTGGCCATGTTGGATGAAGAAGCCCAGGAGGACTTACGGACCAACAAGAATCTCGGGGTCTATAAGGGTGCGCTTTACGAAAATGTCGTTGGCGAAGCGCTGGTCAAAGCGGGATACAGACTCTACTACTATAAGCGGGATGATTCTTCCTTGGAACAGGACTTCTTCGTCAGAACAGCAAGCTCCCTGCTTCCCGTTGAGGTGAAGGCAACGAACGGGACAGCCAAGTCTATGAGAACGCTGATCAACAGCGAAAAGTATGCCGATATTCATTGCGGCATTAAATTCACCGGTGGAAATATCGGATACAGTGATGATATCTATACCTTCCCCTACTTCTGTGCTTTCCTTCTGAAACGCTATTTGGCCGGATCCAATATCTAATGACCAAACCGAATGCTTGTCACATTAATCAGACTAAAAGGAGAATTAATGAGTAAAATGAAAAGCCGGAATGATGAGCCGGCAATACAACAAAAAGAATATTCACAAGAAGAATATAATAAAAAGAAAAGGAAATCATTTAAGGTTGCAAAGTTATCCTGTTATTCAGCGGAACTGATGGTAGTTATCGGTTGGAACTTGATGTTATCTTTAATTCTGTTTTTGGTACTGTTGTTAGGCACCTCGGCACTCCCATATATAATGGATGTTAAAATTGATTTCACACCTGAAACATTTTGGTGCAGAGGTGGTGTCTTTGTTAATCTATGTTTGGTCTTTCTTGTTTTATTTACTATTACAGGGTTTACATATGCTATTAGCTATAAAGTAACAGAAGTTATGTGTATACATCTGGATGGTGGGCTAGATGGAGCTATGGAAGTAAATGATGCTGCCATGAGAGCGAACCTGAAAGGACAGGCAGCAAAGTTAGCCGGATTGGCTTATGTTGATGCAGAAGCACTTGCGGGACCGATGGGCATTTTAACCAGATACTGCGTCCAAAATAATATAACAATGCTAACGCCGCATTTCTTTAAGATTTTGCACAGAATATTAGTCGCTGCGCAGATTCTTCTTGCATGTAGCTGTATCTTTGCATTGTTACATTAGTTATTAGTAGAAATCTGCGGTTTGGGAGGACAACAAGAAGGATTGAGTTAAATTCCGGTTTTCCTACCTACGGCAAGCCTTTCAGCAGGCTGCCGTATTCGTTTTTCGGAACGCACATTTGCAAAGTTCGTTGTAAAAAGTGTGCGCATATAGCAAAAGTTCACTGTAAAAAGTGTAGTTCGATTACGAAAATTCGTTGCATTTTTGCGATTCGGTGGTATACTGACAAATAAATTATTCCCGTAGAAGTGAAGGCTGAAACCAACCTCCGGGCAAAAAGCCTGAAAACCTATCAGGAGAAGTTCACACCCGAAATCGCCGTCCG
>ERZ856578.140-NODE-140-length-137075-cov-19.374363_pt1 | contig 137075 bp, 111 predicted proteins | sample MGYA00514384_ERZ856578 | MGnify/ENA primary metagenome ERZ856578 (study PRJEB29103, sample SAMN06111958) | human gut metagenome | biome: human gut; feature: ankylosing spondylitis patient; material: healthy_person | host: Homo sapiens | place: China:Hangzhou... | reverse complement strand
ATTACATCAATATCAATTAATATGGAAACAAATATAGAAATAAATAAGCCAAGTCCCAAGTTTCAGGATGTGTCAATTGCACCTATGCACACCTGCGAGCATATTATCAACCGAACCATGATGAACCTCTTTGGTTGCGGACGATCAGTATCGGCACATATAGAAAGAAAGAAAAGCAAATTGGATTATGCATTGGAGTCCGCTCCTACCGAAGACGATGTGAGGCGACTGGAAGAAGCAGTAAATATAGTGATAGCACAAGGATTGGATGTTACCACAGAATTCATCACCCAAGAAGAAGCCCAGGGACGTTTCGACCTGAAACGGTTACCGGATGACGCTTCGGAAACGGTACGCGTAGTGAAAGTAGGCAATTATGATGAATGCCTTTGCTTGGGAACACACGTAAAGAATACCTCCGAGATAGGGACCTTCAAAGTCATCAGTCACGACTGGAATGAAGAAGCCAAGCGATGGAGAATGCGTTTCAAATTAGTAGCCCCATAAAGCAATTTTATATAAAAAACGTACAAAACGGCATAAACCAAGTAATTTTGTCAGAAATTTAGTGACATTTTGTTAATCAGCGAAACCAAAAGCAATTGGCACGCGTTTTGCGATAACGTTTATGAACAACGGTTCAGAAACCGCACGAAAGCAGTTGAAAAACAGTAACCGAAAGGTAAACACGAACCGGAAGTTCAGAACTAACCGAATGTTTAACTTAAAGGATAGGAGACTAAAATTATGATGCCTGTTAGAAGAACTCAAAGTTGGTTACCAAGTATCTTTAATGATTTCTTTGATAACGAATGGATGGAAAAAGCCAATGCAACCGCTCCGGCTATCAACGTGATGGAAACGGAAAAGGAATACAAAGTAGAGTTGGCTGCTCCGGGAATGACCAAAGATGATTTCAACGTTCATATCGACGAAGACAACAATTTGGTTATCAGCATGGAAAAGAAGACTGAAAACAAGGAGGAAAAGAAAGACGGTCGCTATCTGCGCCGCGAATTCTCATACTCTAAGTTCCAACAGACCATGATATTACCGGACAATGTGGACAAGGAAAAGATTGCAGCACAAGTAGAAAACGGTGTGCTGAACATCAACCTGCCGAAGTTCTCAGCCGAAGAAAAACAAAAGAACAAGAAATCCATTGAAGTGAAATAAATTTTTCCACTGAAACCAACAGATGAATTATTAAAAATGAGAACGGGCAACTTCCACAAAAAGAAGTTGCCCGTTTCCTTATATCATCAGGAGAATAATTCATTTCACCTTGCGACTACCTTTCAGAAAACGATTCGTCAGCCATTTGCGTACAGGCTCATCGTAGAGTTTCAGACAGGCGTAAGCAAGAACAAAGGCACCAACAAAGGTCAGTATCATATAAGGAAGACCTTCGGCTATCGTAGCATTGTTGTTGCACGCCCATGCCGTGTAAGTATATATCAGTGGATAGTGAGTGATATATACAGGATATGAAATATCACCCAGAAACTTACAAATTCCTACGGAACGTTTGCCAGTCACCTTTCCGCCCGCTCCCATAGATACAATAACCGGGAAGATGAAAATGATGCAGAGAGCTTCATAGAGTCCGTTCATCCAGAAATGGTCTTCACCACCGATGCGGGGAACAGAAAGAATCACCACAATCATCAGGCTGCACCACCAGAATGCACGCTTCTTCACTCGTATCAGCCAACCCAGACGAGACAACAGCAACCCGGCAAAGAATGGATAGAGCAAGCGGACAAAGCCCACATACTGTTGTTCCCAATTCAATGCCCAACCGCCAACAATGTCACCCTTCGGAGCCGTGAGACAAAGATGCAACGTAGCGCAAGCCGCCAGGAAAACAAGTACAGACAGTGCAACCTTATTGAACTTACGTACAAACAAAGCATACAGTATGTTACCGATATATTCATAATAAAGTGACCACGCCGGACCATTCAACGGATGCATTTCCGTCCATCCACGAATGTCCCACTTCAAAGGAAGCGGAAGCAACGTACAACCATAAAGCATAATTATCAGCACGGTTCCCACTGAAACATTATCCATCCCAGGGAAACAAGGGGACTTCTGAAAGAAAAAGAAAGCAGCACCGATAATGCTACCCATAATCACCATAGGATGCAGACGGATGACACGGCGTTTAAAGAAAGTACCGATGCTCATCCGGTTCCAGCGATCATCATAGGCATAGCCGATTACGAAGCCCGAAAGCATAAAGAAAAAGTCTACGGCAAGATAACCGTGATTGATAATTTGCGTGAGATGGCTGCCACCCGAATGTGCTTCGAAAAGGTGGAAAGCTACGACCATAACAGCGGCTACACCACGTAATCCGTCAAGAATTTCATAATGTGGCTTAGAGGCAAGATAAGTTGTCTGCGTGTTCATTGAGGTATCAGATATTTTAAATTTGATTGCAAAAGTAGGATAAAAAACAATAATACGAAATTACTCATTATATATATTGCCGGTAAATAAGAATAAATCACTCTATTATCCTATTAAATTAATCTTTTTACTTGTTTATATGGCTAATTTTGCGTTCGTTTGTAGTTGCTTAATTATAAAAACATTACATATGAAAAAAATATCTTTATATGCAATCATCGCTTGGTTAGGCTTGCTATGCGGTCCAGCCTTGTTTATTTCATGTTCCGATGATGATTCCGGGGAAACACCTGATACTCCCAAGGAAGGTCTGGAAGTAAATCACTGGATAGAAGAGACTATGCGAGAAAACTATTTGTGGTATAGTGAAATTCCTCAAGAAAGCAAACTGAACTTCGATGCCGAACCGGAAACATTCTTTCGTGCTCTGCTTAGTCTGAAAGATGGAAAAACTCGCAATGGAACACATCACTACTATTCATATATTGAGAAAAACAAAGACTATGTGTCCGGTACACGTACCAGTATTGATTCGGATGATACATACGGGATGGAGTTTGTGACTTTCAATATGGTGGATCAGAATGGTAAACCTTTGGGGTATTACCGTTCATGGGTGCTATACGTCCTCCCCGACAGTCCGGCAGAAGAAGCCGGAATTAAACGTGGAGACTGGTTGACCTACATAAATGGTGTCAAATTGAATCAGAACAATTTTACGCAGTTGCTCAAAGGTCCGGCAATTGAGTTAACAATCATGTTAGATCCATCGGATGAGAATAAAACAAAAAATGTGGCATTATCCGCCTCTCGAAAGGTAGAAGATAATCCGCTATACTGTCACACAACGCTTGACGCAGGTGGCAAAAAGGTTGGATATTTACTTTATAACCATTTTACAACAGGACCAGATGGCTTTAACGACAAAGCTTATGATAATGAAATGAAAGAGATTCTCGGTGAGTTTGCTTCACAAAATGTAGATGAATTCATACTCGATTTGCGCTATAATGGGGGTGGATACCTAAGTTCGGCAACCATACTTGCCAGTTTATTAGTGGACGAAAGCCATAAGAATGATATATTCGGGATAGAGACAGACAATAAAGGTAAATCTTTTAACATCAGATTCAATGCTGAGGGAGAAACTACACATTTAAAGTTGAATCGACTGTTCATTCTGACAAGTTCATCAACTGCTTCCGCATCTGAAGCTGTAATAAACGGATTGATACCTTATTATGGAAAAGATAATATCATTCTTATCGGTGAAACTACGGAAGGTAAAAACGTAGGTTCCCTTCATTATTCTGATAAGAAATACGAATGGGCTATTCAGCCGATTGTGATGCGTATCACGAATAAAGAAGGAGCAAGTAACGATTATAGCGCAGGACTCGATCCGAATTATCCGCTTGACGAATTTGAGAGCAAACAGTTACTTCCCTTAGGTGATCCTAACGAATATATGCTGAATTATGCATTAAAAGTGATTAATGGTACAGTGCCCTCCTCGCGTGCTGTTGGTTCTCCCAAAGAAGGAATGCGCATACCTGTTTACCAGTCTATTGAAAGACACAGTACAAACGGAGTATTACTGCCTTCGGATTATCTGAAAAACAGAGTTACTGAATAATACTAAAGAGGTCGGAAAATTAAGTTTTCCGACCTCTCTGTTACTTACCCTAACTACTTTTCCGATAACTCTTCACAGCCCACAGGTTAAAGAAAACCGCAAAGACAAGCAAGGTTCCCAATTGCGGTAAGAGGTCTGTAAAACTACCGCCACGCAGATATATAGTGCGCATCACTTCTACAAAATATTTTAGCGGATTGAGGGCGGCTATAAATTGTGCCCACTGCGGCATGCTATGTATAGGCGTAAACAAACCGCTCATCAGAATAAGAATCAGCATAAAGAACCACATGACAAACATCGCCTGTTGTAAAGTGCCCGAATGATTGGAAATTACCAGCCCAAAGCCCGAAACCACCAGCAAGAAAACCATCGAGAAAAGATAAATAGTCAGGAAGTGCCCAGCAGGCAAAATGCCATAAAGCAACCAAGCCAAGAAAAAGCAGATAGTAAGTACTATATAACCAATCAGCCAGTAAGGGATCAGCTTTGCGAGAATAAAGGTGAATTTCCCGACAGGAGTCACATTGATTTGCTCAATAGTCCCCGCCTCTTTCTCGCCAACCACATTGAGAGCCGGAAGAAAACCGCAAATCATTGTCAGCAACATAACCATCAATGCCGGTACCATGAATAGTTTATAGTTCAGGTTAGGATTGAACAAATTCTGAGTCGTTATACTCACTTTCGGGAGTGCCCTGCCGGAATGCATTCCATGTGAAGAAGATTCCGCCTGCAATTCACGTGTATAATCACTGATAATGGAGGAAAGATAAGAACTTCCCAAACCACCCTTAGTCCCATTCACCGCATTGGCAGCAATCAGCAGACGGGGACTTTTGCCATGCACCCAATCCTTTTCAAAGTCACGGGGAATCTCCAAAATGATGTCAGCAGTGCCAATCTCCACGCTTTCCAAGCCCTCGTCATATGTATCGGGAAGGGCCGTCGTGCGGAAATAGGTGGATGCACCTATCTTGTCTACAAGGCGGCGGGAAAGGGTACTATGGTCATTATCCACAATATTCAGGTTGATGTTCTTTATTTCCAGATTCGCGGCCCACGGCATCAGTATCATAATCATACACGGGAAAATGAAAATCATCTTCGGCAGGAATGAGTTGCGCAGTAATTGCTTGAATTCTTTTTCTATCAGAAATTTTATCATAACAGCTCCCTCCTATTCTAATCGGTTCTTAAACTTCTTGAAACTGATAGTTATCAGTATCGTTGCCATTGTAGCAAGAATGCCGACTTCCATCAGAACAAGCGAAATATCCACTCCCTCAATCATCAGTTTACGTACAGCCTGAATGTACCAACGGGCAGGCAGCACGGCTGAAATGCCTTGCAGTATCACCGGCATACTCTCTATCGGAAATATCATGCCGGAGAGCAACATGGTAGGCATCATCAATATCAATCCGGACGCAAGCATGGCGGCAACCTGTGTCCGCGTCACCGAAGAAATAAGCAATCCCAGAGCCAGCGAAACAAAGATAAAGAGCAATGATACCGTTATGAGCCAGAACAGACTACCTGCTACGGGTACATCGAGCACATAGACTGAAAGCAACAGGATAGTCGTAAGATTGACAAACGACAATACAAAATAAGGCACCGCTTTTGCAAGAATGATGAACAAGGGTTTCACGGGAGATACCAACAGAATTTCCATCGTACCCGTTTCTTTCTCACGGACAATGGAGATGGAAGTCATCATTGCACAAATCAGCATCAGGATAAGCCCCATCACACCCGGCACAAAGTTGTACGCACTCTTCATCTGCGGATTATAGAGCAACTTGACTTCGGGAATAATGGAAGTTGCCTGCACACCCGGAGGAAGCATTTCCCGTCCGGCAGCAGCTATGATATTGGCAGCATATCCCGCCTGCGTAGTTGCCGTATTAGGGTCGGTGGCATCGGAAATCAACTGCACGCGGGCCTCACCTGTATAAACACGGTTGGCAAACTGCTCGTTAAAGATGAGCGCCAAGTCTATGTCTCCCCGCTTGAAAGTAGCTTCCACCTCTCCGGGAGAATGCAGGTAAGTAGTTACGGAAAAGTATTCGCTGGCATCCAGACGGTCGATGATACGGCGGGTAACCATATCGTTGGACGGGTCTAGAACCGCTACACGTACGTTCTTCACTTCCGTTGTGATGGCAAAGCCGAAAAGGATAATCTGTACAACAGGCATACCCAGCAATATGAGCATCGTACGCCTGTCGCGGAAGATATGGAAGAATTCCTTTCGGACAAAAGCTATGAATTGTTTCATTGTCTATTCTTTATTAATCCGCCGTCCGCACTGCCTCCCGTGCAAGTTTCTGGAACACATCATCCATAGTGACGGCATTGAATTGTCGTTTTAGTTCATCAGGCGTATCAAGGGCGCGAATCACACCGTCCACCATAATGGAGATACGGTCGCAATATTCAGCCTCATCCATAAAATGGGTGGTGACGAAGACAGTGATGCCACGGTCGGCTGCTTGGTAAATAAGCTCCCAGAACTGGCGTCGGGTGGCAGGGTCCACACCGCCGGTAGGTTCATCCAGAAAGACGATTTTCGGCTCATGGAAGATGGAAACGGAGAAAGCAAGTTTCTGCTTCCAACCTAAAGGAAGGCTTTTCACTAGCGTATCACGTTCGGCACCCAAGCCGATACGCGTAAGGAGTTCATCGGTCTTCCGTGCTATTTCATCTTCCGCTATGCCGTAAATTCCGGCAAAGAGGCGGATATTCTCCCATACTTTGAGATCCTCGTAAAGAGAAAACTTCTGGCTCATATAGCCGATGTTTTTCTTCACTTCTTCCGTTTGGGTAGCTACGTCGAAACCTGCTACATGTGCCATGCCTTCCGTCGGGTGACTCAGTCCGGTGAGCATACGCATGGCAGTGGTCTTTCCGGCGCCGTTGGCACCCAGGAAACCAAAGATTTCTCCTTTATGAACGCGGAAAGAGATATGATCGACGGCGGTGAAATTTCCGAAACGCTTGGTAAGTCCGTCCACTTCAATGACGTATTCCTCTTTCTGTTCTGCCTTGCCATGCTGCAAGCCTGCCGGGCAAAGTATATCTGAGAATTGTTCCAAAATACGCTTCGGAGTATCTATTCCATGTATCTGCCCTTCATTGATGAAGGCAATGCGGTCGCACTGGCGCGCTTCGTCAATGATGGGTGTAGAGGCAATGATGGTGATACCCTGCTCTTTCAGACGACGAAGCATTTCCCAGAATTCCTTACGGGAGACAGGGTCGACACCCGTAGTAGGCTCATCGAGAAAGAGAACGTCCGGCTTGTGGATAAGCGCACAACTAAGGGCGAGTTTCTGCTTCATGCCTCCGGACAATGCTCCGGCACGGCGTTTCTTGAAAGGTTCTATTTGCTGGTAGATATCTTTCACCAGGTCGTAGTTCTCTTCAATGGTGGTGTGAAAAACGGTGGCAAAGAAGTTCAGGTTTTCCTCCACCGTCAGGTCTTGATAGAGGGAGAAACGTCCGGGCATATAGCCCACACGGCGACGGATTTCCTTATAATCCCGCACCACATCCAGGCCGCAGACGGAGGCAGTCCCGCTATCGGAAAGCAGCAAGGTGGTGAGGATGCGGAAAAGAGAAGTCTTCCCCGCCCCGTCGGGTCCGATGATTCCGAACAATTCACCTTGCGGAACAGTAAAGGAAACACCACGCAGGGCTTCCACTTTACCATAACTTTTGGTGACGCCGTTTACAATAACTGCATGTTCCATAACATTTATCACTCTATCACTTATCACTAAACTCCACTCCTCCATACATACCTATCTTCAGATAGCCTTCATTCTTCACAGCTATCTTGACGGCATATACCAGATTGGCACGTTCATTCTTAGTCAGAATGGTTTTAGGAGTAAACTCGGAAGTGTCCGAAATCCAGGTGACAACGCCCGGATATTGCTTATGCTCATCGGTACCATAATCAGAGAAAACGGTAACCTTCTGCCCCAACTTCACTTGTGACAATTGTTCGGAAGTGATGTATGCACGAAGATACATCTGCTGCGTATCGGCAATCTTGAAAAGTGGAGTACCCACAGCGGTCAGCTCTCCTGCTTCGGCATATTTAGCCAGCACGGTTCCGGTTATCGGAGAAGTGATATAACACTTCTTCAATTGGTCTTCCACCTGAGCCACCTGGATGCCGACAGAAGAACTCTGCCACGTCAGGCTCTGGTGACTGTTGGATAATGTGGAGTTCTGCGCCACGAGCTGTTTCCGGAGCACTTCAAGTTGATCGTCCGCATCATCTAGTTGTTTCTGGTTGGCGGCACCCACTTTTAGTAAGTTTGCCACACGATTACGCTCCCGTTCAGCAGCCGTTATCTGTTCTTTGGTGGCAGCCACTTGCTTCAAGATATCGGGACGCTGTTCTTCAACGGATTTGATGTTGGCTTCCAGTTGCAGCTTTTTCAGATAGAGTTGCACAGTGTCCACCACACCAACTTCCTGAGCTGCTTTCAGCACAGTGCCCTCTTCTATATTGAAGTAAAGCAACTTGCCCGATGCTTCGGCGGACACCAGTACTTCGGTGGTTTCGAATGTTCCGGTAGCATCATATTTCGGAGTACCATTTCCACAAGCGGAGAAAAGGGCCAATAGGGAACAAAGTCTCAGTAAATTCTTTGATTTCATAATGATGTATATTTTTGCCTTTAATTATTCAATGTATATTTCAAACTCCAAAGATTCATCAGCAATTGCACTTCATGTGCAGCTTTAGTCTGGCGTGCCAGGTTCTCTGATGTAATTTCACGTAGCATATCGGTAACGGTGAGTGTTCCGTTCGCAACTTTTGCCTCGGCAGCCTTTCTGATGTTGACACGCAAACGGATAATCTCGTCATCATCCGCCATCTGTTTGCGCATGGAAAGTATGGCGGAATTCTGTTGGGTGGATTGCAGATGGGTATTGAACAGAAAAACATCGCGGTTTGTCTCCAACAGCCTACGATTATTGTCAATCAGCTTGCGGTCGTTGCGCAAAGTATACAGACTGCCAAAGTTCCATGACATACGGACTCCCGCCACATAATATGCAGAGAAATCATCCTTCAGCATATTCAGCCCCGGATTGCCGTAAGCTCCCTGCACAAACAGCCCGAAGCGAGGACGCAAACGAGTTTTCAAGGCAGACTCCTGCACATTCAGTTGGCTCCCCTGTGCATCGAACCAGCGAAGTTCGGGACGGTTGTTCACAAGTGAAGCTGATTCAAGAATATCCGCAGGTTTCTGCAAGGTAGTTCCGGCAGCGATTTCCTTTCCTATAAATATGGAAAGCATACTCAAATATGCTTGTCGTGAAGACTCCAATTCTATGCGCTTCTGGCGGGTATTCAGTATCTCCACGCTCACGGCATCCAGATCGCTCTGATTGGCAATGCCATTCGCCATATAGTCAGAAACCTGTTTATGGGTACGCTCCAGGTCTTCTTGCAGAAGCTGGTTTTGTCGCAACTGTTCGTCCAGTAATAAAATACCGAAGTAAACCTGATTCACACGGTCGTTCAATGCATACATATCCACATCCTGTTTCTCACGATCTACGTCCGAAGTAGCCCGCATCAGTTGCTTTTTTGAGTGTATGTCGCCACCATCCCAAATGTTCTGCGATACTTCAAGCATCACCTGATACTGGTCTTTAGGCATACTTTTTATATCAACGCCCGGTATCTCCACCGGAAGTTTCGTGACATCGCTCTGATACGTCGCTTTTCCCGAAATAGAAAACTGCGGCAAATATCCCTTTCCGGCATTGGCAAGATTATATTCACGTGCCTTCTCTATCAGCCCGTACTGGCGTACCAGCGGATAGTTGACCTGTGCTTGATGATGACATTCTTCCAGTGTCAACTGGGCGTGCATCAGCGCAGCCGTGAACAGAAAAGCAAAAGAAAAAATCGTTCGTTTCATGTCTATATCTGTTTCTTGTTAATTAGCTACGAATTACAGTGCAAAGATAGACCATAAAGCTACACAAATACTTTCCATTAATCGAATGATATGTTCCATTTGTTCGATATAAGATCGAAAAGAGCATTAAATAACACTATTTTCTTACCTTTGCCACAGATACACATCCTTAACAGAAGTCAAACAATGAAGAAAAACAAACCTCTGAATCTCGATTTTCAGGAAATAAAAGATAATGCAGACCTCATCACCCGTGCTGAATTCCGTTCTATTCACCGGGGCATCGGAATGGTTATCAGCTTTGCCCAAATGCAAAGTTCACTGTTCCGCGTCGGGCAACCCTACCGTGCAAAAGAGAGCCGCATCATTCGCATCACCCAAGGCGTAGGGAAAATCTCTATCAACCTCGTAGAGCATGATGTGGAGAAGCAAATGGTTATCGTCATCCCTCCGAACTCACTTATAGAAGTAATAGATATAAGTCCGGATTATGATTTTCAAGTCATTGTCCCTGAGAATGATTTCCTGCCGGCTGTGCAGAGCAATAGTATAACAGACTTATACGGCAGACAGGAAATTGTACTCTCCCTAAGTGCGGAAGAATGGGAACATACCGGCGAGTTTTTCTCCCTGCTTTGGAAAAGCATGCACCGTTCACCCTTCCACACCGAAGTGGTACAGCATCTGGTGACTGCCGTGCTATATGATATACGATATATGCTCGACCAGAAACAGACAGCCTCCCGCACACACTTTTCCCGTCAGGAAGAGACGTTCAACCGTTTTATAACTTTGGTAAACGAGCATGGCAAACATGAACGTAACATAAGCTTTTACGCCGACAAACTATGCCTAACACCCCATTACCTGAGTACGGTGATTCGTGAAACCAGCGGACAAACGGTCATGCAATGGATTAACCAGGCAGTAGTGCTCGAAGCGAAAGTGCTACTTAAACATAGTGATATGCTGGTATTCCAAATTTCGGATGAACTGAATTTTCCCAATCCATCGTTCTTCTCAAAGTTCTTTAAGCGAATGACCGGAATGACTCCGGCAGAGTATCAGAAGAATACATAAAAAGACAAAATAAAAAGTGTCTTACAACAGGATAATGCGTTTCTGCATGATATCTATCAACTGCGCTTTCAATTGTTTGGCATTAATAGGTTTGAGCATATATCCATCGAAACCGCTTTCCATAACCTTTTGCTCGTCCGAAGCATAGGCAAAGGCCGTGACGGCAATAATGGGAGTCTTTGCCGAGTACTTGCGAATTTCCTGGGTAGCTTCGTAACCATCCATCACAGGCATATTGATATCCATCAACACAATCTGCGGATTATGTTCCCTGAACATCTCTACCGCTTCCCTGCCATCCCAGGCATGAATCAGTTGATAGTCAAATTTCAGGATAGACTCAAACAGTTTGTAATTACTTGCATTGTCTTCGGCAACCAGGATGGTTAACTTGCCCTTTTCCACTACGATGGGTTGGGCGTCCTCCTGTTTCCTCGTTTTATCTACATCCACAGCCGATGAATAAGGCAATGTGAACCAGAAAGTCGAACCTTGTCCTTCTTCCGACTCCACACCGATTTTTCCACCCATGTGCTCCAGCAGCGTCTTGCAGATGGAAAGCCCCAATCCGGTCCCCTGTGCAAAAGAATTCAGTTTGACGAAGCGTCCGAAGATGTTCTGCTGCTTATCTTTAGGAATACCGCATCCGGTATCCGCTACATAAAAATACAGTTCCTTTTCCCGCAATTCATAGCCGAAACGGATACTCCCCTTCTGGGTAAATTTAATGGCATTAGTCACAAGATTTATCATCAACTGGGATAACCGGTTTTTCTCCGTATGGGCTATGCAAGGTTTTGCCGGTTCCACAAATTCCAGTTTCACCGCATTCGATTTCACTCTCAGCAACAAGCCACATTCCAATTCTTTCATCAATGCATTCAGATTGACATTGGAATATTTTAAATCCAGCGTGCCGGCTTCTATCTTCGATAGGTCGAGAATATCACTTATCAGTTGCAACAACAACGTGTTATTATTCTCGATGATGCTGACGTATTCCTGTTTCTCCTGCTCCTCTTCAGTAGATGCCAATATCCCTGAAAAGCCGACAATCGCATTCAGCGGAGTACGTATTTCATGGCTCATATTGGCAAGGAAAGCCGATTTCAGACGATTGGATTCTTCGGCACGGTCTTTCGCCGTGGTGAGTTCTTGCTCCATCTTCTTGCGATTGGTAATGACGAGGGAAGATCCAACCAACGTAAGCGGCTTCCCATTCTCGTCGCGTGTTTCGACGGCAGCCTGGGCTTCTACCCAATCTATCTTGCGCAAATTGTTTTTCTGTACGTTGACTATCCGGTATTCCTCTTTTACTTTCTCCGAACGTCCCTCAATCAAGTCCTGATATGCCTTTTCCACCCGTTGGCGGTCTTCCTTGAATATCTTGGCAAAATATTGCGAATCGGGCACAGCCAGTTGCTCTTCTTCCACTTCTTTCCCGGTGATACTCAACTCTATCGGTTTATTGATGTCGCATAAAATGGTTTTGCTCAATAAATCCCACTTCCAAGGAACAATGTTGGCTACATCAAGAGCCATGGCAAGCTTGTTGTTCGTAGCACTCAGTTTCTGCTGTGCCTTATGCAGTTCCGTACTGTTCAGGCAGAACACATCAATCATATTGCCTTGATTCGTACCTTTCAATATCACATCATAGAAAGTATTAATGGCCTTAAAGTAATAAGGGAATGTAATTGCCCTGTTCTCCGCCAATGCAATCTTGGTGAAGTGCAGGAACTCAGCCATAGATTCAGGAAATATTTCACTGGCTTTTTTGCCGACAACCTCTTCTTTGCGATAGAAGTGTTTCTCAAATTCTGAATTTACATTCCTGTAAATCAGTTCGACAGGCGTACCATTTTCATCGGTAACCAGTTCCTCCCGCATATAAAGCAGAGGCATATTATTCACCAGATTCTTATAGGTAGCCATCATGTCTATCTCTTTCTGTTGTGCCTTCTTTAGCTCATTCAGGTTGCGAATGCGATAGAGGAAAAGCAGTGTCAGTAACAAGATACTGAAAAGCGTTCCCAAAATGAAATATCGGTAGTGCTCCCAGAATGTAAGAGGCTTATTCAGGAAACGAGTATTTGCAGGACACCGTGAAGGAGAAAGCCCCTTGCGCAGCAACACTTCGTAATTAATGACAGGTGCTCCATCAACCGGAATATAGAAAGGAATGTCACGCGCTTGTTTTCCTCCCAGTATTTCCGCCATTACCTGAGTCAGCCGTTGATTATACTCCCCCTGATCATTGGTATATCCGCCTACCATACCATCTTTTCCGCTCGCAATATCTATAAAATTCAAGGAAAACAGAGGAGCGTTAGCCGTAGCTATGAGTTTATGAGAATTGGTAGCCAGCCAAGTGTTGCCTGCAAACGTGGATTTATAGTACCATGAAGCGAACAAAACTCCTGTCTTCTTTGAGTCTACATAATATAAGGAGTCCAGCAACTGATTCGTGGTCATCTTTTCAGAAGACAGAAACTGGAACTTGATGTGCGGATAGTTCGTTCTCAACTCTTCTTCTATAATCACCGCATTGTTTTGATTGATTTGCCGTCCATCGCCTATATATATCAGTTTATTCATATCGGGGACGATCTGTTTCATCAATTGAATATTTTCGGGAAGATAGAGGCTGGCATACAAGAAAGTCAGGTTATAAGGGCCGGCCAATTCGGAGAGAGGAACCCTATCGAACTTCCTGATAGGCTGTTTCCGAAGATATACTTCCTTGGGGCCTACGTAATCTTCCTGTGCACAAAGGATGATAGGAATATCTCCCCACATCTTTCTCAATTCATCCCGCAACATCAATGCCGGATTTCCCAGTAGAACCAACATACGGGGGCGCTCCTGATATTTACTTAAAACATCATGCTTAAATTCTTCCAGAATGGTATCCTTATCAATCAGCAGCATATTCATATGCTCTGCATAAAGAGTGAGGTTAGGGTCTTTCTGCACAAATTCCGTCATACATGAAATTACCCGGCTGCTCCAGGGGGAAGCATCTGTATATGAGTTGATACATAAGATGTAACATTTCGCATCTATTTCATCTCCCTGTGCACAAACTGTATTTATAGTCAAAAGGCACAGAAGAAAAAAAGAATATAGTACTTTCATCCGTGTTAGGGGTCTTTTATGTTCCGCAAATATTTGCTCGTTTTACCTTGCGCTGCAAAAGTAGTGAAAAAGAAGAAATAAGAAACAGTCTTTGTTTATTTATTCCATAATGCCACACTTTAATGCCCGAAATGCCACACTTCAACAACTGGAATGCCACACTTAAAGACCATAAATGCCACACTTCGGCTCTCTCCGAGTGTGGCATTCCAGTTGTTGAAGTGTGGCATTTATCTGCATTATCCAACAGCAGATAAAAGATGTGATTTACAATTTTCTTTTCTCCCTGCAATACGACCGGTGTCCATAAACAACAATCACCACGAAACAGATGAACGGAAGGATAAATGAAAGGTTTACGGCAGGCATACCCAGCAATGTATGGCAATCGATGATACTTGCCTGAACCGGAGGCAATACCGAACCTCCCAGAATAGCCATAATCAATCCCGCAGCACCAAATTTGGCATCATCACCCAATCCCTGCAAAGCGATACCATAAATTGTGGGGAACATCAGAGACATACAGGCAGATACGCCCACCAGACAATACATTCCCCAGATATTCTGGAAACCGATTACTCCGGCAGTAAAGAAACAAGCTACAATAGCCAACACCTTCAATAACAGCCCCGGACTGAGGTATCGCAGAATAAATGTACAGATGAAGCGGCTGGCACAGAAAATAATCATAGCTATGATATTATACTGTTGCGAAAGAACTTCCGCTGCCTTTTCTTCCATACCTTGCGCCATAAACAAACGTGTGCCGTACTGGATGACGAATGTCCAACACATGATTTGCGCTCCCACATAGAAAAATTGGGCAACCACTCCTTCACGGTAATGGTGTATCGTGAATATCCGCTTCAACGTAGGCAGAAAATTAATGCCATGAGACTGGTCGCCATTCTTCGGCATCTTCACCATTCGGATTACGAGCAGCATGGCCAGAATAACAAGCCCGATGATGAGATAAGGAGCAATCAGTACCATCAGATCAGAATCGCGTACAGCCGCAAATTCCGTATCCGAAAGTTGGCTACGTTCCACCGTATCCATCGGATTGAGGCGGTTCTGGATGAAATTCATAGCCACATACATACCCAGCAACGAGCCCATCGGATTGAAAGACTGTGCCAAGTTCAGGCGGCGGGTAGAGGTAGCCTCATCACCCATAGAGAGGATGTAAGGGTTACAACTCGTCTCCAGAAACGACAAGCCACACGTCAAGATGAAATAAGCAATGAGAAAAGGATAATAATTCCCCGTCAGCATGGCGGGATAGAACAGGAATGCACCTATGGCATACAGTCCCAATCCCAGTAACACACCCGCTTTATAAGAATACCTGCGGATGAAAATAGCCGCCGGAAATGCCATAGCGAAATAGCCGCCATAGAAAGCCACCTGCACCAATGCCCCGTCGGTGACACTCATGCGGAAGATTTTGGAGAAGGCTTTCACCATCGGATTAGTGATGTCGTTGGCAAAGCCCCACAAGGCGAAGCAACTGGTGATAAGTATGAACGGAATGAGATAACTTACTCCGTCTTTGCTGATAATACTGGTTTTCTTGGTGTTGTTCATGGTATTTCTGTCTTTTGTCAGTTAGTCATATAAGTGGAAAATGCGTTCCATCGGCTGCCATTTCTCTGCGGCAGTGGAACCGGGTTTCACAAGCTGGAAGATGGCCATATAGTCTTCCCATTCCTGTTGCCGGGGCAGGGAGGCAAGGCGTTCCATAGCCATATCCCAGTCGAAGCCCACAGGTACTTCGACAATCATGAACAGGCGGGTGCCTAACAGATAGATTTCCATTTCCAGGATGCCGGCTTCACGAATGCCGGCGGGTATTTCGGGCCAGATAGCTGCCTGGCTATGACGACGACGGTATTCGGCTATCAGTTCCGGGTCGTCACGAAGTTCCAGTGTCCGGCAAATGCGTTCCACAGGTTGGTGGTGCTCTTTGGCAGGATAACGTTTGATTGGTGTGTCCATAGTTATTTTATTAAAATGCAAATAAAAGCAGATTTTTACAGAATAAAAAGCTGCGGGATGATTCTTTTTTGAGGAAAAATGTTTTTTCCCAATAGGAAAAAAATATTTCTCTTATTGGGAGATAAATTATCATTTATGTACCCAGTCGTTTTTAAGTGTTACTATACTCTTTTATCTCCTCCCGACTACCAATTTCTCCTTTTGCTATAGCTTGCACCAGAATATTCCCGATAGCAGTCGCCTCTACAGGTCCCGCTATGACGGGAATGCCCAGTACATCGGCAGTCAGGCGATTCAGCAATGCATTGCGGCAACCACCGCCGATGATGTTCAGTTGCTCTATCGGAGACGGAAGTAGGCGGTTCAGTTGCTCAATAGCCCGTTTATAACGTTGGGCAAGCGATTGAAGTACGCAACGCACATACTCGCCCGGAGTGGCAGGAATGGGTAACTGATGTTCACGGCAATACCCGGCTATGGCAGCTTGCATATCTACCGGATTCCGGAATACTTTATCGTCCACATCAATGACGGAAGAAATATCCGCACTTTCGGCAGCAGAAAGCAGTACATCATAGCCACATTCCTCACCCCGCTCCTTCCATTGCGCCATGAGACGCTGAAGTATCCACAGCCCGGTGATATTCTGGAGAAAACGAATCTTTCCGCCTACTCCTCCCTCGTTGGTGAAACCGCATATCCGAGCTTCTTCCGTGAGGATGGGTTCGTCCAACTCCACACCCAGTAAAGACCAGGTTCCCGAACTGAGAAACGCACAACGCGACTTATCCACATGAGTTTCAGGAATGGCAAAAACGGCGCTTGCCGTATCGTGAGAGCCGACGGCAATCACATCCACTTCTTCCGTGAGGCCTATTTCTTCGGCAATCTCCGGTTTCAGTCTGCCGCGCACGGTGCCCGGCATCACAATATCACCAAAGAGATGTTCAGGTACTCCCAAACGACGGATTAACGCCCGGTTCCAGCTACGGCTACGGGCATCAAGCAATTCGGAGGTAGAGGCAATGCAATACTCATTGTTCGCCACCCCGGTCAGGAAGAAACTGAAAAGATCGGGCATGAACAAAAGGCGGTCTGCCACTTCCAACTGCACATCACCGCTTTTCTTCATGCTGTAGAGTTGAAAAAGCGTATTGATAGACATCACCTGTATCCCCGCTTCGGAATAATGACGGGAAAGGCTTCCACCGGGATATTTTTCAAAAGTGTCAGTATCGGATGTATCTACACAAGAAAGATTCATCTCCAAAGTATCAAAGAATTCTTCCGGCAAACCATCCGTCCGCAAATCGCGGTAGCAAACAGGATTTCCCAGCAGATTTCCCTTCCTGTCTATCAAAGCAAAATCCACGCCCCAGGTGTCAATACCGATACCTCTGATATGATACCCTTTGCGCACAGCCTGCCGAAGCCCGTTCTTCATCTCGTCGAACAAGGTTAGGAAGTCCCAATACACATGATTTCCCATCCGCACCTGACGGTTCGGAAAACGGTACACCTCCTCCAGTTTCAGCGTACCCTGGCAGATGGAACCGGCCATCACGCGACCGCTTCCACCTCCAAAATCTACTGCCAGATAGGTATTCATCATTTGGTTTTCTTCCCTAAGATGTACGTTTCAAGGTCATCTATCTCTTCGGGAGTAAGCACCGTATAGTCGCCTCCGGACTGGATGATGATGCGACACGCCATCTCAAAGAACATGGCACGTTCAAAAGCCTGGTCAAAATCCTTTCCGCATACCACTTGCCCGTGTTTCAGCAACAGGACGGAATTATGGTCTTTCAAGGCATCAATCACCCCTTGCGCCAGTTCCTTCGAACCGGGACGGAAATAAGGTACTACCGGAATCTCACTCCCTACGTGGCAAGGCACTTCTGCCGTCACATTGAAGTTCGTGGGACGATTCTTCATGCAAGCCACAGCCGTGGCATAGTGGGACTGGAAGTGCAGGACTACATTCACATCGGGACGTTCACGCAATACACCGAGGTGGAAACCGCTCTCCATGGAAGGTTTCACCCCATTCAGCACTTCTCCGGTGGAAAGGCGGCAAACGGCCACCTTCTCTTTCGGAAGAGAAGGTACCCATGAGCCTGTACCCGAAAGCAAAACCTCGTCGCCAATGCGCCAGGAAATATTACCGCTACTGCAAATTGTCAATCCGGCATCTCCTACCCGATGCGCCTGGGCAATGAATTGTTCTATCTGTTCGTTAGTTATCATGTTTCTATTACTTTAGTGTTTATTTATAAATCGGACCGTACGTTGTGCAAGCGCGATAATCCGCCCCTTCCTTATCCATACCGAACGCATTCCATGCAGCCGGACGGAAAATCTTCTTCTCGTCTACATTGTGCATGCAAACCGGGATGCGAAGCATAGAAGCCAGCGTAATCAAATCCTGACCGATGTGTCCGTAGCTGATAGCACCGTGGTTGGCTCCCCAGTTGTTCATCACCGAATATACATCTTCGAATGCCGGTTTATCGCACAGACGGGGTACAAACCAAGTGGTAGGCCAAGTGCGATCTGTACGTTCATCAAGCAGCTTGTGAACTTCCGGATCAATTTCCACTGTCCATCCTTCTGCAATCTGGAGCACGGGGCCGAGGCCTTTCACAAGATTCAGACGGCTCATCGTCACAGGCATGCCGCCTTTAGACAAGAAGTTGGAAGAGAAACCACCGCCACGGAAATAATCACGATTGGCAGGATACCAAGTAGTTGCTTCCAGGCATTTTTCCATCTCAGCTTCCGAGATTTCCCAATGAGGTTTCATCACAGGTTCGCCTTGGGCATTTGTTTGCTGTCCTGTACCGTCCAAAGTAGTGGCACCGGAGTTAATCAAGTGGATGATGCCATTAGCGGCCATACCGGTAAGTTCTTTACCCGTAACGCGCTTCACAGCTTCGGGGCTCCAATACGTACGCACATCCGAGAAGATTTGGGCACGGTTCGTCAGCAAATGGCCGAAAAGCATAGCCACACCATTGCAAGCATCGTTTTCAGTAGCCACCACATAAGCCTCGCGGATACCGTTCCAGTCGAATGAAGTGTTGAGCAGAGCTTCGGAGTAGTCACCGTTCGGATAGAAATCTGTCCACTGGCGCTGTCCCTGGAAACCGGCTGCAATGGCATTGTGTCCGAGTGCTTCTTCCTTGAAGCCCATCTCACGCAGCTTCGGATTACCTTGCATCAGGTCGCGCATGATGATGGTCATCTTTACAATAAATTCCCAATCTTCATCTTTCTGCTCGCGGGTCTTGGTCTTGGCGGGAAGATTGAAATCCTTGCCTTCATTCTTCTTGCAATACTTCTCTGTCCATGCCATCGCTTTAGCAAACTCTTCCTTATCATAAATGCCTTCGGTCATGCGGCGGATGATTTCAGTCAGGTCAACAGATTCGCAACGGATGCCCAGATATTCCTGGAAGAAATCGGGATTGACGATAGAACCTGCGATACCCATGGAAACGCTACCCATTGACAGATAAGATTTTCCCCTCATGGTTGCCACTGCCTGTGCGGCACGGGCAAAACGAAGTAGTTTCTCAGCCACATCAGCAGGGATCGAATTATCGTCCAAATCCTGCACATCACGGCCATAGATACCGAATGCAGGCAAGCCTTTCTGTGCATGTCCTGCCAGTACGGCAGCCAGATACACCGCTCCCGGACGTTCCGTACCGTTAAAGCCCCAAACAGCTTTCGGATACTGCGGATTCATGTCCATCGTCTCGGCACCATAGCACCAGCAGGAAGTTACCGTAATGGTAGAACCTACCCCTTCGCGCTCAAACTTCTCGGCACAGGCTGCACTTTCCGCTACGCGTCCGATGGTGCTATCCGCAATCACACATTCCACGGGACTTCCGTCACCGTTTTTCAGATTAGCGGTAATCAACTCGGCTACTGCCTTTGCCAGATTCATGGTCTTTTCTTCAAGACTCTCACGCACGCCACCCTGGCGGCCATCGATGGTGGGACGAATCCCGATTTTCGGATACTTTTTCATACTCTTATTTTATTGGGTTAATAATACTTTCATCTTTATTATTTGAGCTCATAGCTTTTCCACCTGTGCTGAACTGTACTGAAATTACTTCATAAAAAAGGCTATAAAGAGCCTCTTAAATGAATTTTTGTCGGCAAATATACTTGCACGGACTTACCCGTCAGGATAAAGTCTGCCGTCATAGTCCCCATCTCTTTCCAGTCTATACTCATGGCTGTAATGCCTTTGTCAATCACTTCGTAAGCAGGGGTATCGTTGTAGGCTATCAGACCAAAGTCCTCCCCACACGTCAACCCTGCGGCACGGCTCCTTTTCACTATCTCCACAACATCCACCTGACGGATAGCAATATAGACTTCTCCGGCATGTACCTCTTGTTCATCCATTGTCTCTATAACGGTATAATCCAGACGATTATCCATACAAAACTTCTTGAAGTATTCGCATGTCTCTTTAGGATGCTTACTCTCTTTCGGCAGAAAAAGAATAAGCCGGTGATAGCGTTGCAACCTATCGGACAATTGAGACATTGCCCCGTAGAACGCCTCGCCAAAGTCCTGGCAGATGTACGAATACTCCCGTTTGTCGAACCGCCCGAAATCAAGCAGCAACAATCGGGAAGCATCTATTTTATAAAGATACGGAGAGAATTTTTCATTGTCGAAGTTCATCACAACGTACTTATTATACCGTCCGATGGAGTCGCGAAGCAGAGCATTGAATAATGACTCATTGTACTGATGGAACCAAAGATCCACCTTATACTGAGTGGAAAGGCGGCGGACGAAGCTGTTATAGAGTGTGTCCTTAAAAGGAGAATATTCATCAAGCAGGAACAAGATATTCTTCTGGCGATTGACTACATAATAGCCTTTACCGGGTGTAGAGTCTATAATTCCCCGCTCTTTCAAGTCGATAAATGCCTTGAACACCGTGTCACGGGAAACTTTATAATCATGGCTCAACTGATTGATGGAAGGCAGAGCGGTATCTGTCTTATAGCGCCCCATAGAGATATCCTGACTGATGAGGTCGGCCAGTTGTTTTACCTTCGTTGTCTGTTGAGTGAAAATTGTTTTCATACTGATACAGGTTTAATCAAGGCTCAGAACAGCAAAGCCAACTATGCTGAACTGTGCTGGTGCAAAGTAAGATTATTTATTTGAAATCAGGAAGAAAGAGGCGTATGTTTTGCAACATATAAAATAAATAGCCCCCGTTGCATCTTTCACAATGCAACGGGGGCTATTCTACAATTTATCAAAAAGGATATTTATTCCTTATTGACTTTAATTTCTGATGACTTGCCATACATCTTGCGCAATAGCCTCCGTGCCGGCACAGCCTTAATCTGCCCATCTGATGTTCCTTGTATCACATCTTCATTCCGCAGGGCTTTCTCTTCAAGCATTCTCCGCTCAGCCAACGCCAGGCCATAATGCAGTTTACGACTTAGTTCTTTTCTTTCATCGTCCGACATAGTCTTGTATGGTATTAAAAAGTTCAACATCCTGTATTTCCATTTCCTGATTTCGGCCTCCTTCTGCTACTATTACACGAGGAGTATAACTATTATCTGCCAAAAGCCAATAATCAACCTGTGGTATATAAATATCAAATAAATTATTGATTCCGGCCTGATAACGACGATAAATCACATCTTCGGGTATATCGTGCCCACCATTACTTACACGCTGCTTCACACGACTAACTGCCAATTGCGGCGAATTTAACCAAAAATAAATAAGACTGACCTTGTAGCCTTGTTTCTGCGCATTAGTAACAAGGCGAATATAGGAACGTGTAGCAAGAGTAGTTTCAATAGAAAAGCTTTCCTGATTTTTCAGCAATTCATCTATCCGTTGCAGCATCAGGCGTCCGGCTTCAATAGCCATGCTACTGGGATTGAAAGGAGATAGTCCACGGGCTATTTCATCAGCATTGACGAATTCCTTGCATTGCAGCACATCGGGCAATACAGTATAGGATGCAGTCGTTTTGCCTGCTCCATTACAACCGCTAATAATATAAAGTTGCTTCGTGCTACTCATCTCTAACTTGATTTCTACTGCAAACTTACTACAAAATATTGAAATATAAACAACTGACAGTCATAAAATGATTAGTGATAAGCAGACTGCTTATCACTAATCACTAAACACTCATCTCTAAAATAAGTCTATTTGTACTCTTCCCACGACTTAATCGCAATATCATCCACACTCATCGTACAGAAAGCATTGATGAAAGCGCTTGCCAGACGGGCATTCGTAATCAGCGGCACATTGAGGTCAATGGCAGCACGGCGTATTTTGTAACCGTTGTCCAACTCGCCTGCGGTAAGGTTCTTCGGAATATTCACTACCATATCAATCTCCTTATTGTGCAACATATCCAGTGCCTGCGGATGATTTTCCGGTTCACTGGGCCAGTAAACGCGGGTATTCTCCACCCCGTTCTCCGTAAGGAAGTTGCTGGAACCGCCTGTGGCAAAAATCTTATATCCCCTCTTCTGCAACATACGGGCGGCAGAGAGCATATCCACTTTCTGTTTCGGCGTCCCCGTAGAAAGAAGAATATTCTTCTTCGGAATACGGTAACCAACCGAGAGCATGGCTTTCAGCACAGCGCAGGACGTATCGCTTCCGATACAACCCACTTCTCCCGTAGATGCCATATCCACACCCAACACCGGGTCTGCTTTTTGCAAACGATTGAAAGAGAACTGGCTGGCCTTGATACCCACATAATCGAGTTCAAACAGGTTCTTGTTCGGTTTCTCCACCGGAAGCCCCAGCATGACTTTCGTAGCCAGCTCAATCAGATTTATCTTCAATACCTTGCTGACGAACGGGAAACTACGCGAAGCACGCAAGTTACACTCAATCACCTTGATGTCATTCTCACGGGCCAGATACTGGATGTTGAACGGACCAGAGATATTCAACTCCCGTGCAATCTCGCGGCTGATACGCTTAATGCGGCGCACAGTCTCCACATATAATTTCTGTGGCGGGAACTGGATAGTTGCATCACCTGAGTGCACACCGGCAAACTCGATATGTTCGGAGATGGCATAGGCAACAATTTCACCGTTCTGTGCCACGGCATCCATTTCCACTTCCTTGGCATGTTCGATGAACTGGCTGACAACAACCGGATGTTTCTTCGATACATTAGCCGCAAGCTGCAGGAAACGTTCCAGTTCTTCCTGGTTGGAGCAGACGTTCATTGCCGCACCGGAAAGCACATAAGACGGACGCACCAGCACCGGGAAACCTACTTCTTCCACAAATTCGTTAATATCGTCCATGCTCGTAAGTTCGCGCCAGCGAGGCTGATCTACGCCGATACGGTCCAACATGGCTGAGAACTTCTCACGGTCTTCGGCGTTGTCGATGCTCTTAGCGGAGGTACCGAGGATGGGTACATTCTGTGCATCCAGACGCAAAGCGAGATTGTTCGGTATCTGTCCTCCCGTAGAAACAATCACTCCGTGCGGATTTTCCAGTTCGAGGATATCCATTACCCGTTCAAAAGTGAGCTCGTCGAAGTAGAGACGGTCGCACATATCGTAGTCCGTAGATACGGTTTCGGGGTTATAATTAATCATGACGCTACGATACCCCTCCTTACGGATGGTATTCAATGCCTGCACGCCACACCAGTCAAATTCCACCGAAGAACCGATACGGTACGCACCGGAACCGAGAACAACAATGGATTTGCGGTCGCCCAGATAACAGACATCGTTAGCAACGCCGCTATACGTCAGGTACAGATAATTGGTCTGTGCAGGATACTCTGCTGCAAGGGTGTCAATTTGCTTCACCACAGGAAGGATGCCAACACTCTTGCGATGGTTGCGTACATAGAGAATACCGTCTTCCATATCTCCCTCATAACCAATGGCACGGGCAATCTGGAAGTCGGAGAAGCCTTGTACTTTTGCTTTTTTCAGTAACTCCAAAGGTAATTCTGAAATCTGTTTGTGGTTCTTGCTCCATTGTTCCAGCTCCTTGCTGGTATTCATGATATTCATCAGCTTCTCCAGGAACCACTTGTCAATCTTTGTCAGTTCGTGCACCTGGTCTACGGTATATCCGGCGCGGAAAGCCTTTGAAATAACAAAGATGCGCTTGTCCGTCGGTTCGCGCAGCGCCTTATCTATATCGGCAATGACGAGTTCCTTGTTCTCCACGAAACCGTGCATGCCCTGCCCTATCATTCTCAAACCTTTCTGAATAGCTTCTTCAAAAGTACGCCCGATAGCCATCACCTCGCCTACGGACTTCATTGAAGAACCAAGCTCCTTGTCCACTCCATGAAACTTACCCAAGTCCCAACGGGGAATTTTGCAGACTACATAGTCCAGCGCAGGTTCAAAGAAAGCACTCGTGGTTTTCGTCACGGAGTTCTTCAGGTCGAACAAGCCATAACCGAGTCCGAGCTTGGCGGCAACAAAGGCAAGCGGATAACCCGTAGCCTTAGAGGCCAAAGCCGAAGAACGGCTCAAGCGGGCGTTCACCTCAATCACCCGATAATCTTCACTTTCGGGGTCATAGGCATATTGCACATTACATTCTCCCACAATGCCTATGTGACGGATGATACGGATAGCCAGTTCGCGCAATTTATGATAATCCGTATTCGAAAGCGTCTGTGAAGGGGCAATAACGATAGATTCTCCCGTATGAATACCCAGCGGGTCGAAGTTCTCCATGTTGCAGACGGTGATGCAGTTGTCGAAGCGGTCGCGCACCACCTCATACTCCACTTCCTTCCAGCCACGCAGTGATTTCTCAACGAGCACCTGCGGAGAGAAGGAAAAAGCTTTCTCAACCAGCACATTCAGTTCTTCCTCATTGTCGCAGAAGCCGGAACCCAGTCCGCCAAGTGCGTAGGCAGCGCGGACAATGACCGGATAGCCCAACGTAGCAGCAGCACGACGAGCATCAGCGGCATTTTCCACGGCTTCGCTTTGGATAGTCTTTACATGTATCTGGTCGAGTTTCTGAACAAAGATTTCACGGTCTTCCGTGTCGATAATGGCTTGTACGGGGGTGCCAAGCACTTTCACGTCATATTTTTCGAAGATGCCTTCTTTGTAGAGGGCAACACCGCAATTCAGTGCTGTCTGTCCGCCGAATGCAAGCATGATGCCGTCAGGCTTCTCTTTCGCAATGACTTTTTCCACGAAATACGGGGTGACGGGCAGGAAGTAAATCTGATCGGCAACTCCTTCCGAAGTCTGCACAGTGGCAATATTGGGGTTGATAAGGACGGTATGAATACCCTCTTCTTTCAACGCTTTGAGCGCCTGGCTGCCGGAGTAGTCGAATTCACCCGCCTCACCGATTTTCAATGCACCGGAACCGAGCAACAGGACTTTCTTTATATTGTTTTCTTTCATTGTCTTTTATCTTATAATAGTTTCACAAACTCATCAAACAAGAATTCCGTGTCCGTCGGTCCACTGGCAGCTTCCGGATGGAACTGTGCGGAGAACCAGGGATTCCGTTTATGTCTGATGCCCTCGTTGGAACCATCGTTCATATTGATAAACAGCGGTTCCCAGTCCTCAGTCAGCGTATTATTATCCACTGCATAACCGTGGTTCTGCGAAGTAATGAAACAACGCTCCGTGCCCACCATACGCACCGGCTGGTTGTGACTGCGATGACCATACTTCAGTTTATAAATCTTCGCTCCGCCCGCCTTGCTCAGCAACTGGTTTCCCATGCAAATACCAAAGATGGGCAACTTCTCATTTTCCATCGCCTTGCGGATATTCTGCACGGCAGCATCGCATGTATCCGGGTCGCCCGGACCGTTGCTGATGAAAAGTCCGTCGAATTCCAGTTCGTTGTAATCATAATCCCAGGGCACACGGATGACTTCCACATCCCTCTTCAACAGACAACGGATGATGTTCGTTTTCACACCGCAATCCACCAGTACCACTTTCTTCTTGCCCGCCCCTTCATTGTAGCGGATCACCTCTTTGCAACTCACTTTATCCACATAGTTCACTCCGGCATAAACGGCCTCAGGTGCATTCTCCGGTTCATCGTCGAAAACAATCTTGCCCATCATCACACCATGTTCACGCAGCACCTTTGTCAGTTCGCGCGTATCAATGCCCGTGATACCCGGCACCTGTTCACGTTTCAGCCAGTCGCTAAGGCTCTCCACAGCGTTCCAGTGACTGAAATCTTCCGAATAATCGCTTACGATGATGGCTTCCGCATGGATGCGTTCGCTTTCCATGAAAGTAGCCAGTCCGTTTGATTCGATGGTGAAAGGCGGTACACCATAGTTACCCACTAACGGATAAGTGAGCGTCATCAACTGTCCGGCATACGAGGGGTCTGTCAGGCTCTCGGGATATCCCGACATAGCTGTGTTGAAAACCACCTCTCCCGCTACCGGCTTTTCGTAGCCAAACGACTTGCCGTGGAAGCGGCTCCCGTCGTCGAGGATAAGAGTTACATTTCTCATATTTAAAATTGATAGACTTGTTCTATATAATCAATAAATGCATTGTTCAGCAGCTTCACCCCACCCGGCGTGGGATAATCACCACTGAAGTACCAGTCGCCCCGATGCTTGGGGCATGCTTCATGCAGTCCCTGCAAAGGCTGGTACACGATTTCCACTTTCGCTTTCGTGCCGGCTGGCGTCAGCAATTCCACCATCTTGGCAGAGATTTCCTCATCGGTGAAGGGTGCATAGATTTCCTTCACGTAGTTCACCATCTGCTCCTTCGGTATTCCCACCTGGTCTTTCGACTTGCGGTAGGCGGCGGCAATCACATCTTTCATATCCCGGTCTTTCAGCAACTCGATGGCAGCCTTGAAAGCGATGAATTCGCTCATTTTCGCCATGTCTATGCCGTAGTAGTCGGGGTAGCGCACCTGCGGAGAAGAAGAAACAATCACAATCTTCTTCGGATTCAGGCGGTCGAGGATACCGATAATACTTTGTTTCAGCGTTGTTCCGCGCACAATGCTGTCGTCAATGATAACGAGGTTATCCACACCCGGCACAAGACTGCCGTAAGTGATGTCATACACGTGCGCAGCCAGGTCGTTCCTGCTGTTTCCCTCTGCGATGAAAGTGCGGAGTTTGATATCCTTGATGGCTACCTTCTCACTGCGGATGCGGCGGGAAAGTATCTGTTCCAGTTCTTCCAGATTGGGGTTATGCCCCAGTGAAGCTATCTGCCGCACCTTTTCTTCATTCAGGTAATCATCCAGTCCCTGAAGCATGCCGTAAAAGGCAACTTCCGCTGTGTTCGGGATGAATGAAAAGACGGTATGATCCACATCGTTATTAATGGCTTTCAGGATGTTAGGTACCAGTTTCTCACCTAACAGTTTACGTTCCTTGTAGATGTCCACATCACTACCCCGGGAGAAGTAGATTCGCTCGAAAGAGCAGGGTTTCAGTTCGCGCACCTTGTTGATTTGTGTGGTACGCAACTTACCCGCCTTGTTTATCAGCAAAGCCTGTCCCGGCATTAGTTCTTTAACGCTGCCTGCCGGTACATTGAGGGCGGTCTGTATCACAGGACGTTCACTGGCAAGCACCGCTATTTCTTCATCCTGATACCAGAATGCCGGACGGATGCCCCACGGGTCGCGCACGGCGAAAGTCTCGCCGCTTCCAGTCAGGCCGCAAATCACGTAGCCCCCGTCCCACTCTTTGCTTGAGGTGCGGAGCACGTTTGCCAGGTCGATGTGGTCTTCAATATAATGGGTCACGCCCATGCCCGTCAGCCCTTCGGCTTCGGCAAGGTTGAAAAGGCGCTCTACTTCACGGTCGAGGCGATGGCCCACTTGTTCAAGCATGATGTAAGTATCGGCATACTTGCGCGGATGCTGGCCTATGGCGGTGATACGGGCAAAAATCTCGTCCACATTCGTCATATTGAAATTACCGCAAAGGGCGAGGTTCTTCGCGCGCCAGTTGTTCCGTCTCAGGAAAGGATGCACATAAGAGATGCCGCTTTTTCCGGTGGTAGAATAGCGCAGGTGTCCCATGTAAACCTCACCGGCAAAGGGGAGTACACTCTTAGCGTATTCCGCATCGTGCAATTGTTTTTTTGTCAGGTCTTTGAAGTTGCTCTGCACCGTATCGAATATTTCGGTAATGGCGCCCGAACCGAGTGCACGCTCGCGGAACATGTATTCTTCACCGGGATTGGCTTCCAGCTTTACGCAAGCCAACCCGGCACCTTCCTGTCCGCGGTTATGCTGTTTCTCCATCAGCAGATAGAGTTTGTTCAAACCGTACATCCATGTGCCGTACTTCTGTTCGTAGTACTCCAGAGGTTTCAGCAGGCGTATCATGGCGACGCCACATTCATGCTTCAGTTCTTCCATCTTATACGTTATTGTTTATAAGTTTTGCAAATGCGAATTTAGCAATTAAAATACAGAGTATATAGAGTTTAGCATCTATTATTAATCTTATTCAACAGTTACGCTTTTTGCCAGATTACGGGGCTGATCCACATCCATGCCTTTGCACACGGCAATGTGATAGGCCAGTAATTGCAAGGGCACCGTAGTAATCAACGGGTCAAGGCACTCTATTGTTTCCGGCAGTTCGATACAAGTGTCGGCAATTTTACTGATGACCGTATCTCCTTTTGTCACCAAGGCAATCACTTTGCCCTTGCGCGCCTTTATCTCCTGTATATTGCTCAGCACTTTCTCGTAAAGCCCGTTCTGCGTGGCAATCACCACTACAGGCATTTCAGCATCCACCAGCGCGATAGGTCCATGCTTCATTTCGGCAGCCGGATATCCCTCGGCATGGATATAAGAGATTTCCTTCAGCTTCAACGCACCTTCCAAGGCTACGGGATAGGAATAACCACGCCCCAGGTAAATGAAGTTATGCGCATAGGTGAATATCTTGGAAAGCTCGGCAATATCCTCGTTCAGTTCCAGCACCTCCTTCATTTTGTCGGGGATGCGGTTCAGTTCCTGCACGATGGCAAGATATTGCCCTTCGTCTATGGTATTCTTCTCTTTAGCGAGCGTCAACGCCAGCATAGTAAGCACCGTCACCTGCCCCGTAAATGCTTTGGTAGATGCCACACCGATTTCCGGTCCTACGTGGATGTAAGAACCCGTATGCGTAGCCCTTGGAATGGACGAACCAATAGCATTACAAATGCCGTAAATAAATGCCCCGCGGCTACGTGCCAGTTCCACAGCAGCCAGTGTATCCGCCGTCTCGCCACTCTGCGAAATAGCTATCACTACATCGCTGTTATCAATCACCGGATCGCGGTAACGGAACTCCGAAGCGTATTCCACCTCCACTGGTATGCGGCAAAAGCTTTCTATCAGATGTTTTCCGATGAGGGCAGCGTGCCAGGAAGTACCGCACGCTACGATAACGAAGCGTTTAGCTGCCAGCAAACGTTCTTTATAATCTATCACGGCGGAAAGCACCACGTTCGTATTCTCCACATTGATGCGCCCACGCATACAATCGTGAATGCAATCAGGTTGCTCGAAGATTTCTTTCAGCATGAAGTGCGGATATCCGCCTTTCTCCAACTGTCCCAGGTTCAGCGCCACCGTTTTCACTTCGTGGGGACACTCCACATTTTTCAGGTTCACCACTTTCAGTTTCTCCCCGCGGTGTATCACGGCAATCTCTTCATCTTCCAGATACACCACTTTATCCGTATATTCCACGATAGGCGTAGCATCCGAAGCCAGGAAAAACTCATCTTCACCGATACCCACCACCAGTGGACTGCTCTTACGGGCGGCAATAATCTCATCCGGATTATCTTTGTCCAGCACGGCAATGGCATATGCGCCTATCACTTCACGCAAAGCCAGCTGCACGGCAGTCAGCAAATCGGTGTTTTTGGATTTCTGGATGAATTCTATCAGTTGCACCAGTACCTCGGTATCCGTACTGCTTTTGAATGAATAGCCTTTAGCTTGAAGTTTTTCTTTGAGAACGGCGTAGTTTTCGATGATGCCGTTGTGGATGAGAGCGAGACGTTCGGAAGAAGAATAATGAGGATGGGCGTTAGCAGAACAAGGTTCCCCGTGCGTAGCCCAACGGGTATGGGCAATTCCGATGTTACCGGAAATATCTTTTTGAGTAACGAAAGTCTCCAGTTCCGAAACTTTACCTTTCGTTTTGTACACATTCAACTGTCGGTTATCACTGATTAATGCTACCCCTGCACTATCATATCCACGATACTCCAATCGCTTCAATCCTTTGATAAGAATGGGGTAGGCTTTTTTTTGACCAATATAGCCTACGATTCCACACATAATATATTCAGTATTTGATTTTGCGTTGCAAAGATAAGTATTCTTAAGAACATAAAGTTAATGTTTTCCCAATTTATTTATCAAAAGAATAGAAAAAAGTTGTTTTTATGTCAAAACGTTAACAAAAACAAACTTATTAAAGCAAAAGGCTGTTACTTGCAATTTCATATCAAGCGACGGAAATTTAGTTTTATATTGAAAGAAGATTACGGAAAATTCTTCCAATCCGACAAGGGAAACACTTTCCCGTATTACCAAATTGCCACATTGCCATATTACCATTTGCATAAGCGGTGGCAGTTTTACTGCTAACAATCAAATTAAATCCGTACATTTGAGGCGTATAAAAAGAAGAACCAACAAACAACACTATAATTTTACTATAACATGAAGAGTACTTTTTCTAAAGGATGGCTTTCTATTCTTATTGTATTGGCAGTTTTAATTATTGACCAAATCGTAAAGATAGAGGTTAAAACAAATATGAGCTATGGTGAGAGCATCCGTATCACTGACTGGTTTTATATTCATTTTGTAGAAAACAATGGCATGGCTTTCGGGATGCAGATACTACCTAAGGTCATTCAGACCATTCTGCGTATCTTGTTTTCCGGCGTAATCATATGGTATATTTCCATACTTGCAAAAGCTGACTATAAACGCGGCTATATCGTTTGCGTTTCATTGATACTGGCAGGAGCTATTGGCAACATCATCGACAGTATATTTTATGGCGTTATTTTCAGTAAGAGCACATTCACTGAGATTGCAACGTTTGTACCTGTGGGGCATGGATATGCCGACTGGCTATATGGAAAAGTAGTAGATATGCTACACTTTCCTCTTTTTGAATTCAACTGGCCTGATTGGATACCCTTCATAGGAGGAAATCATTTCCTGTTCTTTAGTCCGGTGTTCAACATTGCAGATGCGGCTATCAGCTGCGGAATATTCATCCTGATCTTATTCTACTCAAGAAGTTTTAATAATAGTTTCCATTTGGTCAAGACCGAATTTCAAAATCTTTTAAAGAAAAATGATTCACAGGCTCATTAAAAAGTAACAAGACAAGCTTTTTTTCATAGAATATTCATTTCAGTAGTACGGATGACCATTACACCATATTACAATATAAAACTTAAAACACCTATTTATGTTTTAAAACGAATATAAATAGCATATTTTTTTTTCATTCTAAAACATCATCCCTAACAGTTGATATTTTACAAGTCAGAAGTTTTACTATCATTGCATCATTTTGAAACCAAATTCATATCTTTGCCAAGCATTTTGATAGCAATAATAGGTGTTACCACAGAATAAAGTAAACTAAAAGAATGAAAGAAGAGCTTTTTAACAACAAAACAAAGGAAAAAGCCGGCCAACAGAAAACCGGTCAGAGTCAACAGTCCGTTTGCCAGCGACAGCCCAGGCAGTTGGGCTTGTATGATGCAGACAATGAGCATGACGCTTGTGGCGTGGGTATGCTGGTGAATATTCACGGAGGCAAATCGCATGAGTTGGTGGAGTCAGCATTGAAAGTATTAGAAAATATGCGCCATCGTGGTGCGGAAGGTGCGGACAACAAAACCGGAGATGGTGCCGGCATCATGCTGCAAATACCGCATGAGTTTATCCTCCTGCAAGGCATCCCCGTTCCCGAGAAGGGAAAGTACGGCACCGGACTTCTATTTCTCCCGAAAGACGAGAAAGACCAGTCCGCTATTCTAAGCATCATCATCGAAGAGATTGAAAAAGAAGGATTGACACTGATGCACCTGCGCAACGTGCCCACCTGCCCCGAAATACTGGGTGAAGCGGCACTTGCCAACGAACCGGACATCAAGCAGATTTTCATCACCGGAGTCACGGAAAGCGAAACGGCAGACCGTAAACTCTATATAATAAGGAAGAGAATAGAAAATAAAGTGCGCAAGTCGGACATCCCGGCACGGGAGGATTTCTACATCGTCTCACTGTCCACGAAGAACATCATCTATAAAGGTATGCTCTCCTCGTTGCAACTACGCAACTACTTCCCTGACCTGACAAACAGTTATTTCACCAGTGGACTGGCACTGGTGCACTCCCGTTTCAGTACCAACACCTTCCCCACCTGGGGACTGGCACAGCCTTTCCGCCTCCTGGCACACAACGGCGAAATCAACACCATCCGAGGCAACCGCGGCTGGATGGAGGCTCGCGAAAGTGTACTCTCCTCCCCTTCGCTGGGCGACATCAAAGAGATACGTCCCATCATCCAGCCGGGCATGAGCGACAGTGCCTCACTGGACAATGTACTTGAATTCCTCGTGATGTCCGGCATGAGTCTGCCCCACGCCATGGCTATGCTGGTACCGGAGTCCTTCAACGAAAAGAACCCCATCAGCGAAGACCTGAAAGCCTTCTACGAATATCACTCCATCCTGATGGAACCGTGGGACGGTCCTGCCGCACTACTGTTCAGCGACGGGCGTTTCGCAGGTGGTATGCTCGACCGTAACGGGCTGCGTCCGGCACGCTACCTCATCACACACAACGACATGATGGTGGTGGCGAGCGAAGTGGGTGTCATGGACTTCGAACCGGGAGACATCAAGGAAAAAGGCCGCCTGCAACCCGGTAAGATATTGCTGGTGGACACCGAAAAGGGAGAAATCTACTACGATGGCGAACTGAAAAAGCAACTTGCCGAAGCCAAGCCTTACCGCAATTGGCTGGCAACGAACCGTATCGAACTGGATGAATTGAAAAGCGGCCGCAAAGTGGAACACACAGTGCCCGATTATTACCGTATGCTGCGCACCTTCGGCTATTCCAAAGAAGACATCGAGCGCCTCATCGTTCCTATGTGTACCACGGGTGCCGAACCCATCAACTCTATGGGAAACGATACGCCGCTGGCTGTGCTCTCTGACAAGCCGCAGCTTCTATATAATTATTTCCGCCAGCAGTTCGCCCAAGTCACCAACCCGCCCATCGACCCCATACGAGAGGAACTGGTGATGTCACTGACGGAATATATCGGTGCCGTTGGCATGAACATCCTCACACCCAGCGAAAGCCATTGCAAGATGGTGCGCCTCAATCACCCCATCCTGAACAACGCACAACTAGATATCCTTTGCAACATCCGCTACAAAGGTTTCAAGACGGTGAAACTACCTATGTTGTTCGAGGTGTCCAAAGGGCGTGCCGGATTGCAGGAAGCACTCGCCACCCTTTGCAAACAGGCGGAAGAATCTGTCAGCGAAGGCGTAAACTACATCGTACTGACCGACCGCGACGTGGACGCCACCCATGCCGCCATCCCTTCATTGCTGGCTGTCAGCGCCGTGCACCATCACCTCATCTCGGTAGGAAAACGCGTGCAGACGGCACTGGTAGTGGAAAGCGGTGAGATACGCGAAGTGATGCACGCCGCCCTGTTGCTGGGCTTCGGCGCCAGTGCACTGAATCCGTACATGGCATTTGCCGTGATAGACAGGCTGGTGGCGAAGAAGGAAATACAACTGGACTACGCTACGGCAGAGAAGAAATATATCAAATCCATCTGCAAGGGATTATTCAAAATCATGAGTAAGATGGGGATTTCAACCATCCGCTCCTACCGGGGTGCGAAGATATTCGAAGCGGTGGGATTGAGCGAGGAACTGAGCAATGCTTACTTCGGCGGATTGAAATCCACTATCGGTGGCATCCGTCTGGATGAGGTGGCACGTGACGCGATAGCATTCCACGATGCAGGCTTTGCCGGACAAATAGAAGATTTACTTCCTAACAATGGCTTGTACGCCTTCCGCAAGGACGGTGAAAAGCATGCCTGGAACCCTGAAACCATCTCAACCCTGCAACTGGCTACACGCCTGGGCAGCTACAAGAAGTTCAAGGAATTCACTCGGCTGGTGGACGAAAAGGAAGCGCCTATCTTTTTGAGAGATTTCCTTGATTTCCGCCACAGTCCGATACCCATTGACAAAGTAGAGCCGGCAGAAAGCATCATGCACCGTTTCGTGACGGGTGCCATGAGCTACGGTTCCATCAGCAAGGAAGCCCATGAGGCGATGGCTATCGCCATGAATAAGATTCACGGCCGCAGCAACACCGGTGAAGGTGGTGAAGACAGTGCCCGCTTCGCTCCGCGTGAAGACGGAACTTCCCTGCGCAGTGCCATCAAGCAGGTAGCCTCGGGACGTTTCGGCGTGACAACGGAATACCTGGTGAATGCCGACGAAATACAAATAAAAGTGGCGCAGGGTGCCAAGCCGGGCGAAGGCGGTCAGCTTCCGGGCTTCAAGGTAGACCAGGTGATTGCCAAGACACGCCACTCCATACCGGGCATCTCTTTGATTTCCCCTCCGCCCCATCACGACATTTATTCCATTGAAGACCTGGCACAGCTCATCTTCGACTTGAAGAACGTAAATCCACGGGCCAAAATCAGCGTGAAGCTGGTGGCGGAAAGCGGTGTGGGAACCATCGCCGCAGGTGTGGCAAAGGCTAAAGCCGACCTCATCGTCATCTCCGGTGCAGAAGGTGGTACGGGAGCTTCTCCAGCTTCCAGCATCCGTTATGCCGGTATTTCTCCGGAACTTGGTTTGAGCGAGACGCAACAGACACTTGTCTTGAACGGCCTTCGCGGGCAAGTGACGCTACAAGTGGACGGGCAACTGAAAACAGGCCGTGACATCGTACTGATGGCAATGCTGGGAGCCGAGGAATTCGGTTTTGCCACCAGTGCGCTGATTGTGCTGGGTTGCGTCATGATGCGCAAATGCCATCAGAACACCTGTCCCGTGGGCGTGGCAACACAGAACGAAGAACTGCGCAAACGTTTTCACGGACGAAGCGAATATCTGGTGAATTTCTTCACTTTCCTTGCGCAGGAAGTGCGCGAGTATTTGGCTGAAATTGGCGTGGAGCGTCTGGATGACATCATCGGACGGACTGATCTTATCGTAAGAAAAGGACAAGGGGATGAGTTGACAAAAAGAGAAAAAGCAATAGAAGGGAATCCTAAATTCGAGCTTCTCGACTTCTCCAGGCTTCTGGCACGCATCCCGAACAATGCCGCCATCCGCCACACCATCGACCAACAGCATGGCATCGACCACGTGAAAGATGTGGAGATGCTGCATGCCGCCGCCGAAGCCTTGGAGAGCCAGAAAGAAATCTCGCTGGAATACACCATTGCCAATACCGACCGTGCCTGCGGGGCGATGCTCTCCGGAGCCATTGCCGCAAAGTATGGGGAAGCAGGTCTGCCTGCACACACGCTGAACGTAAAATTCAAAGGCTCGGCAGGGCAGAGTTTCGGCTCATTCCTTGTACCGGGTGTTAACTTCAAATTGGAAGGTGAAGCGAACGATTACCTCGGCAAAGGATTGTCGGGCGGACGTATCGCCGTCCTGCCTCCGGTACGCAGCAATTTCCAGGCCGAAAAGAACACCATTGCCGGAAATACCTTGCTCTATGGCGCTACAAGCGGTGAAGTGTATATCAACGGGCGTGTAGGCGAACGCTTTGCCGTCCGCAACTCCGGTGCCATCGCCGTAGTGGAGGGCGTGGGTGACCACTGTTGTGAATATATGACAGGCGGCCGTGTCGTAATCCTCGGCTCTACGGGACGTAACTTCGCAGCCGGAATGTCGGGCGGCGTAGCTTATGTCTGGAACCGGGACGGCAACTTCGATTATTTCTGCAATATGGAGATGGTGGAACTCTCACTCATCGAAGAAGCTTCGTACCGCAAGGAATTGCACGAGCTTGTCCGCCAGCACTATCTCTACACAGGCTCCAATCTGGCACGCACGATGCTCGACGACTGGAATCGCTATGTAGACGAATTTATCCAGGTAGTCCCCATCGAGTACAAGAAAGTACTGCAAGAGGAACAGATGCGGAAGCTGCAACAGAAGATTGCGGAAATGCAACGTGATTACTGAATCGCGAATTAATAATGAATGAAAAAGCGGGATAGTGTACGGCTTATGTTCACTTTTCTCTTTCTCTGTTCCTCTTTCATTCTTTAATTTGTTCATCCCCTTTAATTCTTTAACTCATTAATTTGTTTATCATGGGAAATCCAAAAGCATTCTTAACCATACCACGACAGGAAGCGGGTTACCGCCCTGTCCACGAACGCATCACCGACTTCAGTCAGGTGGAACAAACTTTGAACAGCCACGACCGCAAACTCCAGGCATCACGCTGTATGGACTGCGGTGTCCCTTTCTGCCACTGGGCATGCCCACTGGGCAACAAGCAACCCGAATTTCAAGACGCACTCTATAAAGGCAAATGGCGTGAGGCTTACGAAGTCCTCGCTGCTACCAACGACTTTCCCGAGTTCACGGGACGCATCTGCCCCGCCCTCTGCGAGAAATCATGTGTACTGAAACTCTCCTGCGATGAGCCTGTCACCATCCGTGAGAACGAAGCCGCCATTGCCGAAGCTGCTTTCCGCGAAGGCTACATCACTCCTATCCGCCCCGAACACAACGGAAAGCGGGTAGCCATCATCGGTGCCGGCCCTGCCGGATTGTCCGCCGCCTGCCGGCTGAATGCCCGGGGGTATGAAGTAACCCTTTTCGATAGCAAACCCATGCCCGGTGGATTATTGCGCTATGGTATTCCTAATTTCAAACTCGACAAAGCAGTAATCGACCGCCGCATGCGGGTACTCGAAGCCGAAGGCATTCAATTTGAGATGGGCGTAACCGTAGACGTGCAGAAACTTCCCGCAGGCTTCAACGCCTATTGCATCTGTACCGGAACCCCACAAGCACGCGACCTCACCATCCCCGGACGCGAACTGAAAGGTATCCACTTCGCCCTTGAAATGCTGTCACAACAGAACCACATTCTCGACGGAGAAACTTTTCCGAAGGATAAGCTGGTAAATGCCAAAGGTAAGAAAGTCCTCGTCATTGGTGGTGGAGATACCGGTTCGGACTGTATCGGTACAAGTATCCGCCAGGGAGCCGTAAGCGTGACGCAGATAGAAATCATGCCGCAACCTCCCGTAGGACACAACGACTCCACGCCCTGGCCGCAATGGCCCATTGTGCTGAAGACGACTTCGAGCCACGAAGAAGGTTGTACCCGTCGCTGGAGCCTTGCTTCCAACCAGTTCATCGGGAAGAACGGCAAGGTATGCGGCGTAGAAGTGGAAGAGGTGGAATGGACTGCGGCACAAGACGGCGGACGCCCCACCATGAAGCCCACCGGAAAGAAAGAAATCATTGACGCCGACATGGTATTGTTAGCTATGGGCTTTCTGAAACCGGAACAACCGGAATTCCCAGAGAATGTGTTTGTGGCAGGAGATGCTGCCAGAGGTGCAAGTCTCGTGGTTCATGCGCTGGCTGACGGACGCAATGCGGCGCAGAGAATAGATGAATATTTAAATAAATGATAATTTAGCGGCAAAGCCGCTAAATTATCATTTACTAACCCTAAAACAAATACAATCATGTGTGGAATAACAGGCATCTTCAACATCCAATCTCAATCCCAGGAATTGAGAAGTAAAGCGCTGAAAATGGCGCAGAAAATCCGTCACCGCGGACCCGACTGGAGTGGTATCTACGTAGGTGGCAGTGCCATCCTGGCACACGAACGGCTTTCTATCGTCGACCCCGAGAGCGGTGGGCAGCCTTTGTACTCATCCGACAACAAACAAATCCTCGCCGTAAACGGTGAAATCTATAACCACCGCAAAATACGTGCCCGTTATGCCGGAAAATACACTTTCCGGACAGGTTCGGACTGCGAAGTCATCCTCGCCCTCTACAAGGACCGGGGCATCGACTTTCTTGAAGAATTGAACGGCATCTTCGCTTTCGCCCTCTATGACGAGGAAACCGATGATTTCCTCATCGCCCGTGACCCGATTGGCGTCATCCCTCTCTATATAGGCCATGACGACCAAGGCCACATCTACGTGGGCAGCGAACTGAAAGCGCTTGAAGGCTTTTGCGACGAATACGAGCCTTTCCTCCCCGGCCATTACTATCGGGGAAGCGAAGGCAAGATGCAACGCTGGTACAAGCGCAACTGGACCGAATATGACACCGTAAAGTCAGACGACACCGCCGCCCGCCATGCCACACGTCAGGAAATAGACAGCGTAAAGCTTTCTCTCGAAGCTGCCGTACAGCGCCAGCTCATGTCCGATGTTCCTTACGGGGTACTCCTTTCCGGTGGACTCGACTCCTCCGTCATTTCTGCCATTGCCAAAAAGTATGCCCGCAAGCGCATCGAAACCAACAACCAAAGCGAAGCCTGGTGGCCGCAACTCCACTCCTTCGCCGTCGGCCTGCGCGGTGCACCGGACTTGATAAAAGCCCGTGAAGTGGCCGAATACATCGGCACCGTCCATCACGAAATCAACTATACCGTGCAAGAAGGTCTCGATGCCTTGCGCGACGTCATTTACTTTATCGAAACCTACGATGTCACCACCGTCCGCGCTTCCACACCGATGTACCTGCTGGCACGTGTCATCAAGAGTATGGGTATCAAGATGGTGCTCAGCGGTGAAGGAGCTGACGAAGTTTTCGGAGGATATCTCTACTTCCACAAAGCGCCCACCCCGCAAGCTTTCCATGAAGAGACGGTACGCAAACTCTCCAAACTGCATATGTACGATTGCCTGCGTGCCAACAAGAGTCTGGCCGCTTGGGGAGTGGAAGGGCGTGTACCTTTTCTTGATAAAGAATTCCTGGATGTAGCCATGAGCTTGAATCCCGCCGTCAAGATGTGTCCGGGCAAAGAAGTGGAGAAACGCATCGTCCGCGAGGCTTTCGAGGATATGCTGCCCGAAAGTGTGGCCTGGCGACAGAAAGAACAGTTTTCGGACGGCGTGGGCTACAACTGGATTGATACGCTGAAAGCCGTCACATCTGCTGCCGTCACCGACCACCAGATGGAGCATGTGGCCGAACGATTCCCCATCAATCCACCGCAGAACAAAGAGGAGTATTATTACCGCAGCATCTTCGAAGAGCACTTCCCCAGCCGGTCGGCAGCTTTCAGTGTTCCCAGCGTCCCCAGCGTGGCATGTTCCACAGCCGAAGCCCTTACCTGGGATGCCACACTGCAAGGAAAGAATGATCCGAGCGGACGCGCTGTGGTAGGAGTGCACGAAGCGGCATATACATTATAAAATAGTAATGCCACACTTCAGCAAGTAAAATGCCACACTATAATGAGGATGATGCCACACTTCAACAATCACGAAGTGTGGCATTGTGTTCATTCAAGTGTGGCATTTTACTTGCTGAAGTGTGGCATTATGACTACTCAGATGTGGCATTTCCCTTATACAGTTTCTCCTCTCTGCCAACAAACAACTAATACTTTATATCTAAACAACTTCTCTCCCCCTCCTCTTTCATATTCCCGATTAATTCCCTACCTTTGCCCCGCTTTTTTCGAAAAAGCAGAATTCGTTCAATTCGTTTTTGGGTTAAACTTAATAACGCTTATGCAAAAGTCTGACTGCATCATCGGTGTAGAGCACGTATCGAAATACTTCGGAGACAAAGCCGTACTGAATGATGTAAACCTCTCTGTCCGTAAGGGCGAATTTGTAACTATCCTGGGACCCTCCGGCTGTGGCAAGACTACCTTGCTTCGCCTGATAGCTGGTTTCCAGACCGCCTCGGAAGGCATCATCACCATCGGCGGACGCGACATCACCCAGACACCGCCGCACCAGCGCCCGGTGAACACCGTCTTCCAGAAGTATGCTCTCTTCCCTCATCTGAATGTGTACAACAACATCGCCTTCGGACTGAAACTCAAGAAAATGCCCGAAGCCACCATCGGCAAGAAGGTGAAGCAAGCCCTCCGCATGGTAGGCATGACGGATTACGAAGACCGTGACGTCGACTCCCTCTCCGGCGGGCAACAGCAGCGCGTAGCCATCGCCCGCGCCATCGTCAACGAACCGGAAGTGTTGCTACTGGACGAACCCCTCGCCGCCCTCGACCTGAAAATGCGCAAGGACATGCAGATGGAACTGAAAGAGATGCACCAGAAGCTCGGCATCACCTTCATCTACGTCACCCACGACCAGGAAGAAGCCCTCACCCTGAGCGACACCATCGTCGTGATGAGCGAAGGCCGCATCCAGCAGATAGGTACCCCGACCGACATTTACAACGAGCCTATCAACTCTTTCGTTGCCGACTTTATCGGCGAGAGCAACATCCTGAACGGACTCATGCTCCAAGATAAATCCGTCTCCTTTGCCGGACACGAATTTGAGTGTGTGGACAAGGGCTTCGGCGTCAATACCCCTGTCGATGTCGTCCTCCGTCCCGAAGACATTTATATCTTCGAGCCTTCTGCCGCCGCCCAACTGACAGGCACCGTCACCTCCTGCATCTTCAAAGGCGTGCACTACGAAATGATGGTGCAGACCAACGAAGGTTACGAATTCATGGTGCAGGACTATCACAGCTTCGAAGCCGGACGCCAGGTGGGCCTGCTCGTAAAGCCCTTCGATATCCACGTCATGAAGAAGGAACGCACCTGCAACATTTTCGCCGGACGACTGATCGACGGACAGCACGTCGAGTTCCTCGGCTATACCTTTGAGTGCGCCGAAGTGCAAGGCATCGAGCCGGGTAGCGACGTACAGGTGGAGATTGATTTCCAGAACGTCATCCTCGAAGATAACGAAGAAGACGGCCATCTGACTGGTGAAGTGAAATTCATCCTCTACAAAGGCAACCATTACCATCTCACCGTGTTTACGGACTGGGACGAAGACATCTTTGTCGACACCAACGACGTCTGGGACGACGGCGACCGCGTCGGCATCACCATCGCTCCGCAAAACATCCGGGTGATGAAACCCTCTGCTATTGTTGAACCCACTAATAAGAAAGGAAGTGCTCAGTAATATATCCCGCTTCTTCATGCGTCGCCGGAACTGGACTGTTCCCTACGCTCTGTTTCTCGTCATCTTCGTGGTGATGCCCTTGTTGCTCATTGTGCTCTATGCTTTCACGGACGCCGAGGGCGCGTTCACATTCGCCAACTTCCGCAAGTTCATGGTGCACCCCGAAGCCATCAACACATTTGTTTACTCCATCGGGATAGCCGTCATCACCACGCTGGCATGCTTCATACTGGGTTATCCCGCAGCTTATATCCTGAGTCAGAAACGCTTCAACACTTCCCAGACCATGGTTGTACTGTTCATCCTGCCTATGTGGGTGAACATCCTGATACGCACCCTTGCCACCGTGGCGCTGTTCGATTTCCTCAACCTGCCGTTGGGCGAAGGGGCGCTGGTGTTCGGTATGGTCTACAACTTTCTGCCGTTCATGATATACCCCATCTACAACACGTTGCAGAAGATGGACGGCAGTCTGATAGAAGCCGCCCAAGACTTGGGCGCTACGCCCCTGCAAGTGTTCCGGAAGGTGATTCTGCCCCTCTCCATGCCGGGCATCATGAGTGGCGTAGTGATGGTTTTCATGCCCACCGTCTCCACCTTTGCCATTGCCGAATTGCTGACAATGAACAATATCAAACTGTTCGGTACCACCGTGCAGGAGAGCATTTATAACGGAATGTGGAACTACGGCGCTGCCCTGTCGCTCATCATGCTGTTGCTGATTGGCGTCACTGCCTTGTTTACGAACGAGGACGACAGTGCTCAAAATGAAAGCGGAGGTGTGATATGATGAAACCCACAACAACGCCGCGTCGCGATGCACTCACCCGTTTCCTCGCGAAGAGTTACCTCTGGTTCCTGCTTGCGCTGCTCTATTCGCCCATCCTGATTATTATGATTTTCTCCTTCACCGAAGCCAAGGTGCTGGGCAACTGGACAGGGTTCTCCACCAAATTATACAGTTCACTCTTCACCGGCGGGATGCACCACTCGCTGATGAGTGCCATCTGGAACACATTTGCCATCGCGCTGATTGCGGCTACGGCATCTACCTTGCTGGGCAGCCTGGCAGCCATCGGCATCTTCAACCTGCGTTCCCGTGCCCGGCAGGTGATGAACTTCACCAATGCCATACCGATGATGAATGCAGACATCATCACAGGTGTGTCGCTGTTCCTGTTGTTTGTCAGCTTCGGCATCTCACAAGGATTCACAACGGTGGTGCTGGCACATATCACTTTCTGTACTCCGTATGTAGTGCTCAGTGTCATGCCCCGTCTGAAAAAGATGAATCAGAACGTTTACGAAGCCGCCCTCGACCTGGGCGCTACGCCTTTCCAGGCATTGCGGAAGGTTATCTTTCCGGAGATCCTGCCGGGAATGATAAGCGGGTTCATCCTTGCTTTCACCCTTTCCATTGATGATTTTGCAGTGACCATTTTCACCATCGGAAACGAAGGTCTGGAAACGCTTTCCACCTATATCTATGCCGATGCGCGCAAGGGGGGATTGACCCCGGAATTGCGCCCGCTGTCAACCATCATCTTCGTAACGGTGTTAGTGCTGCTGATTGTGATAAACAAGAGAGCGGAACGTTCAAAGAAAGAATAAAAACAAAAATGATAATTTAGCGGGCGGATGCCCGCTAAAAATTGACAATTGACAATTGACAATTAGGCTGCGCTATATTGTGCTTAAACAATCGTTCCGAATGGTAATTGTCAATTGTCAATTGTTAATTGTCAATTTTTAGCGGCAAAGCCGCTAAATTATCATTTACCACATAATCATATCAACAATGAAGAAATACATACCCCTCCTCCTCTGCATCCTTCTCCTCGCCTCCTGCACCAGTTCCGGCGAGAAGCGCAGCCGTGTCCTCAAAGTCTACAACTGGGCTGACTACATCGACGAGAATGTCCTTGCCGAATTCCCCGCCTGGTACAAAGAACAAACAGGCGAAGACATCCGCATCATCTACCAGGTATTCGACATCAACGAAATCATGCTCACCAAAATCGAGCGTGGGCAGGAAGACTTCGACCTCATATGCCCCTCGGAATACATCATTGAGCGTATGTTGAAAAAGGATCTCCTCCTCCCCATCAACCGCGACTTCGGCAAAACCCCGGATTACATCCCCAACATCTCCCCTTACATCCGGAAAGAACTGGAGAAAATCAGCCAGCCCGGCCGCCACACCAACGACTACGTTGTTCCCTATATGTGGGGTACTGCCGGCATTCTCTATAACAAGAAGTTCAAAACCCTCGAAGAAGTCAGCACCTGGGGATGCCTTTGGGATGCCGTCAACCGTGGTAAAATCTTGATGAAGGACAGTTACCGCGACGCTTACGGAACTGCCATCATCTACGCCCACGCCCGCCAGCTTGCCGACAGCACCATCACCGTGGAACAACTGATGAACGATAATTCCCCCGAAGCCATCGCCTTGGCAGAGCAATATCTGAAATCCATGAAACCCAATATCGCCGGGTGGGAAGCCGACTTCGGCAAAGAGATGATGACCAAGAACAAGGCATGGCTCAACCTCACATGGAGCGGTGATGCCGTCTGGGCCATCGAAGAAGCCGAAGCTGTGGGTGTCAGCCTCGATTATACGGTTCCCCGCGAAGGCAGCAACATCTGGTACGATGGCTGGGCCATCCCCAAGTACGCCCGCAACGTGAAAGCCGCCAGTTACTTCATCAACTACCTTTGCCAACCGGACATTGCCCTGCGCAACATGGATGCCATAGGTTACGTCAGTGCCGTAGCAACCGCCGAAATCATGGAGGCAAAGATTGATACGACTCTTGAACAGTTCTCCGACCTCAGCTACTTCTTTGGCCCCGGAGCAGACAGCATTCAAATCAATCCTATCCAGTACCCCGACCGTCAAGTAGTAGAGCGCTGTGCCATGATCCGCGACTTTGGCGACCGCACGGAACTCGTCCTTGAAATGTGGAGCCGCGTCAAAGGCGATAATCTGAACACTGGTATTGTGCTCCTTATCTTTGCCGTTTTCGGTGCGCTATTTGTCTGGATTGTATGGAAACGGATCAGTATCTATAAGCAGAAGAAACGCCATCGCCGTCGCAGACGGAGATAGTAGTTATTAAATATTATCGAATTATTTCGTAACTTGCAACGAATTTAAAAATCACGCACCTATGAAACTGAAAAAACTTTTCTTCGCCTCTATCCTGACTATTGCTGCATACGGCACTGTACAGGCACAAAACACCCAAGTTATCGCCCACCGTGGCTTCTGGAAAACTGACGGCTCCGCCCAAAACAGCATTGCCGCTTTGGTGAAAGCCGATTCCATCAATTGTTACGGTTCCGAGTTCGACGTATGGCTCACTGCCGACAATAAGCTCATCGTAGACCATGACGGTGTCTTCAAGGGTGTCCGCATGGAAACATCCACCGAGAAAGAGTGTACTTCCATCATCCTCAATAATGGGGAAAACCTCCCAACCCTGAAACAATACCTCAGCAAAGCCAAGCAACTGAAAACCCGTCTGATCCTGGAGCTTAAAGCACATAAAACTCCCGAACAGGAAACCCGAGCCGTAAAACAAATCGTGAAAATGATAAAGAAAATGGGCCTGGCAGACCGCACCGAGTACATCACCTTCTCCCGCCACGCCTGCAAAGAGTTCATCCGTCTCGCCCCGAAAGGCACTCCCGTCTACTATCTGGAAGGCGACCTCAGCCCGAAAGAGTTGAAAGAATGGGGATGCGCCGGACCCGACTATCACTTCAGTGTATTCAAAAAACACCCCGAATGGATTAAAGAATGTCACGATCTCGGCATGAAAGTGAATGCCTGGACAGTGAACGATGCCAAAGACATGGAATGGCTTATCGGCGAAGGCGTAGACTTTATCACAACCAATGAGCCTGTATTATTGCAGGAGATATTGAAAAAGAAATAACTTTTTTAAAGATAGTAACAAGGTGTTTCCTGAAATACATTTAGTCACCAAAAAACAACAAAACCGTTTCATAATGTCATTTACGAAACGGTTTTTTCATTCCATAAACTTCACTTTTCTGCAAAAACCAAGCATTTACCTCCTTTTTCACACAGAATGAATATGCAGAAAGAATTCCATAAATAACAAATCCACTAAATATCCCCCTGCAAACTTTTAAATTGAAACTTGAATAGTGTATATTTGCAGCGACTGAAAGATTAGATATCTAAAATAGAAATAAGGCATTGTTTCTATTAAATAACAATCAAAATGTCGTATCTTTGCATCGTGATTAAAACAAAAGGAAACATTAATTCACCAACAGAGTACAAAATGACAAGAACAATTAGATTCACCAAGATGCACGGAGCGGGTAACGACTACATCTATGTAGACACCACGAAATACCCCATCGAAAGTCCTGAAAAGCTTTCGGTTGTATGGAGCGCCCCGCACACAGGAATTGGAAGTGACGGTCTGGTACTTATCGGCAGTTCGGACAAGGCTGATTTCAGCATGCGCATCTTCAATGCGGATGGTTCCGAAGCCAAAATGTGTGGTAACGCCAGCCGTTGCATCGGCAAATACCTATATGAATATGGATTGACCTCAAAGCCAGCAGTCACCCTCGATACCCTTTCGGGCATCAAAGTGCTGAAGCTCCACATAAAAGACGGAATAGTAGATACCGTCACCGTGGACATGGGCATCCCTACCGGTATGCAGGAGCAAACCGTAGAAGCCGACGGACGGAAATTCACCGGGACCACCGTCTCAATGGGAAATCCGCATCTGGTAATCTTCGTAGATGACATAAAGGAAATAGACCTCGAAAGTATCGGCCCGAAACTGGAAAACCACCCGTCATTCCCCGGACGAATCAATGTAGAGTTCGCCCAGATACTTGAAGACGGCAAAATCCGGATGCGGGTATGGGAAAGAGGTTCGGGCATCACCCAAGCCTGCGGAACAGGAGCTTGCGCCACCGCCGTAGCCTCCGCCCTCACAGGAAGAGCCGGAAGATCATCAGACATCATCATGGATGGAGGCACACTCACCATCGAGTGGGACGAAAAAAACGGGCACGTAATGATGACTGGAGGAGCGGTCCGGGTATTCGATGGGGAGATAGAGATAATTAACGCTTAAAACAACAAGAAAGTATGGCATTAGTAAACGAACATTTTTTGAAATTACCGGGAAGTTATTTATTTTCAGACATAGCTAAAAAGGTGAATACTTTCAGGATAACGCACCCTAAGCAAGAGGTCATCCGTCTGGGTATCGGCGACGTTACCCGGCCACTGCCACCGGCCTGCATCGAGGCGATGCACAAGGCGGTGGACGAGATGGCAAACGGGAAGACTTTCCACGGCTACGGCCCCGAACAGGGATACGATTTTCTGATTGAGGCCATCATCAAGCACGATTACGCCCCGAGAGGTATTCATTTCAGCCCTACGGAAGTGTTCGTCAATGATGGAGCCAAGAGCGATACGGGTAACATCGGAGATATCCTCCGCCACGACAACAGCGTGGGAGTGACCGACCCCATCTACCCGGTATACATAGACAGCAATGTGATGTGCGGCCGTGCCGGAGTGCTGGAAGAAGACGGCAAATGGAGCAACGTGACCTACATGCCCTGTACCGCCGAAAACAACTTCGTCCCCGAGATACCGGACAAGCGCATCGACATCGTTTATCTCTGTTACCCTAACAACCCGACGGGAACCACACTGACGAAACCTCAGTTAAAGAAATGGGTGGATTACGCACTCGCCAACGACACCCTCATCCTGTTTGATGCGGCATACGAGGCATTCATACAAGAAGAAGATGTGCCCCACTCCATCTACGAGATAAAAGGAGCCAAAAAATGTGCCATCGAATTCCGCAGCTTCTCAAAAACAGCCGGATTCACCGGGGTACGTTGCGGATATACCGTGGTTCCGAAAGAACTGACAGCCGCCACACTGACCGGTGATCGCATCGCACTGAACCGCCTGTGGAACCGCCGTCAATGCACCAAGTTCAACGGCACCAGCTACATCACCCAACGGGCTGCCGAGGCCATATACACCCCGGAGGGCAAACGACAGATAAAGGAAAACATCGATTACTATATGAACAATGCCCGGACGATGAAAGAAGGTCTGGAAGCAACCGGACTGAAAGTGTACGGCGGCGTAAATGCCCCTTACATCTGGCTGAAAACACCGAACGGAGTCGGTTCGTGGCGATTCTTTGAACAAATGTTGTACGAGGCCAACGTGGTGGGGACACCCGGCGTAGGTTTCGGTCCCAGCGGAGAGGGTTATATCCGGCTGACGGCTTTCGGCAATCACGAAGATTGCACGGAGGCGATGAAGAGAATCAGAAAATGGTTGATGTAGAGAGAAGAGATGATTCGACAAGCTCAGCATGACAGATGGCATCGACTAACAGAAAACATTATACTTAAATAACAGCTGTTTCACCGGACTGATCATCCGCAATTTTTCTAAATTTAAAAAGGTAAAAGGATATGGAAACAAAAAGCGTAAAATTGAAGGCAATAGCAATCGCATTATTATCAGTAGCCCTGCCCTTCACGGCAAAGGCACAGGACAAAGTGGAAGCATCAGTCGGTGCCGACCTGGTAAGTGGTTACATCTGGCGCGGCACGGACTGCGGCGGAGTGAGCATTCAGCCCAGCATGTCGGTAGGATATAAAGGCCTGTCACTGACGGCATGGGGTTCGGTAGGAATCGACAAAGACGATGCCAGGGAAATTGACCTTACACTGGGCTACAGCACAGGCGGTTTCAGCGTGGCAGTCACCGATTATTGGTTCTCCTATCACAAAGAAGACGGTGGATATACGGGAGATTACTTCAAGTATGGTGCACACAGCACGGCACATATCTTTGAAGCGACTCTAGGCTACGACTTCGGCCCTTTGGCACTAAGCTGGAACACTTATTTTGCCGGTGACGACTATACGAAAGAAAACGGTGACAGAGCCTATTCCACTTATGTAGGCATCAGCGCCCCTTTCAAACTGGGCGGTCTGGATTGGTCGGCAGAAGTAGGTTTCACCCCGTGGGAAGGTGCATATGCCGACAAATTCAACGTCACCAACCTCACACTGAAAGCTGAAAAAGAGATCAAATTCAGTGACTCCTTCTCACTGCCCACTTTCGCGCAGTTGACGTTCAATCCCCATACACAGGGAGCTTACTTCGCAGTGGGAGTTAGTTTTTAAAGAAGAATAAACAGGTATTAGGTATTTACAGATGCGCCGAATGGCAAATCGTAAATCGTAAATTGTCTAATCGTAAATATAGTAAGGTATGAAAAAGATTGAAGCAATTATCCGTAAGACCAAATTCGAGGATGTAAAGGACGCATTGCTCGAAGCGGACATCGAATGGTTCTCCTACTACGACGTAAGAGGTATAGGAAAATCACGCCAGGCCCGCATCTACCGCGGTGTAATGTACGACACCAGTTCCATTGAACGTATCTTGGTCTCCATCGTGGTACGCGACAAGAATGCGGAAAAGACCGTGCAAGCCATCATCAAGTCCGCACAAACCGGAGAAATCGGCGATGGACGTATCTTCGTCATTCCCATTGAAGACGCCATCCGCATCCGCACTGCCGAAAGGGGCGACATCGCACTCTATAATGCCGAACAAGAAAGATAGGCAGCTACAAACCACAACAAAAAAGTGAGCGATGCACTACCTTATAAGGGAGAAGCTCACGCCCTTGTAAGGAAGAAGCTCACTATAGAAAGACAAAGAATACAAGTACAACAAAAAGCAAAAAACTTATGGATAAATATAGAAAACGCAGCATTGCCAAGCTGTGGATAGCCGGTGCTGTCCTTATGGCAATCTGCATGGCAACAGAAACTTTCGCACAGAATACCGCCACGGCGGACAACCTATCAACCACAGTAATAGCCGTCACAGAGCAGACAGCCACAGAAGAAGCTGCTCCCGACACTTTAGGAGAACTGGTAAACGGACTTAACACTGTATGGATGCTTCTCGCCGCCATGCTGGTATTCTTCATGCAACCGGGCTTCGCATTGGTGGAAGCCGGTTTCACACGGGTGAAGAACACCGCCAACATCTTGATGAAGAACTTCGTGGACTTCATGTTCGGTTCCCTTCTTTACTGGTTCATCGGCTTCGGACTGATGTTCGGCGTAGGCGGTTTCGTGGGAATGCCCCACTTCTTCGACCTCTCGTTCTATGACGGCGGCGGACTACCCACAGAAGGTTTCCTGGTTTTCCAGACCGTATTCTGCGCCACAGCGGCTACCATCGTATCAGGAGCTATGGCGGAGCGCACCAAGTTCTCCATGTATCTGGTTTACACCATCTTTATCAGCGTACTGATTTACCCTGTATCCGGTCATTGGACCTGGGGCGGCGGATGGCTGATGAACGGTGAAGAAGGTTCGTTCATGATGAATCTGTTCGGCACTACGTTCCACGATTTCGCAGGGTCTACGGTGGTTCACTCCGTCGGTGGTTGGATTGCACTGGTAGGTGCGGCTATCCTCGGCCCGCGTATCGGCAAGTATGGCAAAGACGGCAAATCGAGAGCCATCCCGGGACACAACCTTACGATGGCAGCTCTGGGCGTATTCATCCTATGGTTCGGCTGGTTCGGTTTCAACCCCGGTTCACAGTTGGCAGCAGCCTCTACGGCCGATCAGGAAGCTATCTCACACGTATTCCTTACCACAAACCTTGCAGCCTGTGCAGGCGGTTTCTTTGCACTGGTAGTCAGTTGGTTGAAGTTCAGCAAACCGTCCTTGTCACTCACCCTGAACGGTATCTTGGCAGGTTTGGTAGGCATCACGGCAGGTTGTGATGCGGTTTCCCCACTGGGTGCAGTCATCATCGGTACCATCTGCGGCATCGTAATGATCTTCTCGGTGGAATTCATCGACCAAGTACTTAAGATTGACGACCCTGTAGGTGCCTCCTCCGTACATGGTGTCTGCGGTTTCCTCGGAACCATACTCACGGGGCTTTTCTCCACCAGCGAAGGTCTCTTCTACGGTGCAGGTGCAGGTTTCCTGGGTGCACAGGTATTCGGTGCCCTCGTGGTAGGTGCATGGGCGGCAGGTATGGGCTTCCTCATCTTCAAAGGACTCGACATCGTACACGGTCTCCGCGTTCCGAAACGGGTGGAAGAAGAAGGACTCGATATTTACGAACATGGCGAATCAGCCTATAACTAAACAAGAGTTTTTTTACTCTAACAAATATATTTTTACAAACCAACAATTACAACTCGAGGTATTATGTCAAAATTGAGATTCAGAGTAGTTGAAACGGCGTTTAAGAAGAAACCCGTTGCAGTGGCAGCCCCCGCGGAACGTCCGTCGGAATATTATGCCAAGTATGTGTTCAACAAGGAAAAGATGTTCAGGTATCTGCCCAGCAAGGTATATGCCAAACTAATTGACGTGATCGACAATGGTGCTCCGCTGGATCGCAGCATTGCTGATGAAGTGGCAGCCGGTATGAAGAAATGGGCACTCGAAATGGGTGTTACCCACTATACCCACTGGTTCCACCCGTTGACTGAAGGTACAGCCGAGAAGCATGACGCTTTCATCGAGCATGACGGCAAAGGCGGTGTAATGGAAGAATTCACAGGCAAACTGCTCGTTCAGCAGGAACCGGATGCATCCAGCTTCCCTAACGGTGGCATCCGCAATACTTTCGAAGCACGCGGTTACAGCGCATGGGACCCCTCCTCTCCGGCTTTCATCGTCGATGATACGCTCTGCATCCCTACCATTTTCATTGCATACACCGGCGAGTCTCTGGACTACAAGGCACCGTTGCTGAAAGCCCTGCGTGCTGTAGACAAAGCTGCCGTAGACGTATGCCGCTACTTCAATCCCGAAGTGAAAAAAGTGGTTGCCTACCTGGGTTGGGAACAGGAATATTTTCTGATCGACGAAGGACTTTATGCCGCCCGTCCCGACCTGTTGATGACCGGACGCACGCTCATGGGCCACGACAGTGCCAAGAACCAGCAGCTCGAAGACCACTATTTCGGAGCCATCCCCACCCGCGTGGCCGCTTTCATGAAGGAATTGGAGATTGAAGCATTGAAACTCGGTATTCCCGTCAAGACCCGTCACAACGAGGTAGCTCCCAACCAGTTTGAGTTGGCTCCCATCTTCGAAGAATGTAACCTGGCGGTAGACCACAACATGCTTATCATGGCACTGATGCGTAAAGTAGCCCGCAACCACGGCTTCCGCGTGCTGTTGCACGAAAAGCCTTTCAAGGGCGTCAACGGTAGCGGTAAGCACAACAACTGGTCACTGGGCACGGACACCGGTATCGGATTGATGGGACCCGGCAAGTTGCCCGAAGAAAACCTACGCTTCATCACCTTCGTAGTGAATACCCTGATGGCGGTTTATAAGCACAACGGATTGCTAAAGGCAGCTATCTCCAGCGCCACCAACGCACACCGTCTGGGTGCCAACGAAGCGCCTCCCGCAATCATCTCCAGTTTCCTTGGCAAGCAGTTGTCGCAGGTGTTGGAGCACATCGAAGAGAGCACCAAGGATGACCTCGTAAGTCTCAGTGGCAAACAGGGTATGAAGCTGGACATCCCGCAGATTCCCGAATTGCTCATCGACAACACCGACCGTAACCGTACCAGCCCGTTCGCCTTCACCGGCAACCGTTTTGAGTTCCGTGCCGTAGGCTCCGAAGCCAACTGCGCCTGCGCCATGATTGCCTTGAACGCTGCCGTGGCAGAGCAACTGGTAGAATTCAAGAAAGATGTGGATGCTCTCATTGAAAAGGGTGAACCGAAGATTTCGGCCATCCTCGAAGTGATCCGCAAATACATCAAGATTTGTAAGCCCATCCATTTCGACGGCAACGGCTATAGCGACGAATGGAAAGCCGAAGCCCGGAAGCGCGGTCTGGATTGCGAGACCAGCGTACCCCTTATCTTCGACAGCTATCTGAAACCGGAAAGCATCAAGATGTTCGAAGCTACCGGTGTCCTGAACCGCAAAGAGCTGGAAGCCCGTAACGAAGTGAAATGGGAAACTTACACTAAGAAAATCCAAATTGAGGCCCGTGTATTGGGTGATCTGGCCATGAACCACATCATCCCCGTGGCAACACAATATCAGACGGATCTCATAGACAACGTTTACAAGATGAAGGACTTGTTCCTCGGCGATAAAGCTGCAAAACTGTCTGCCAAGAACCTGGAACTCATCGAAGAGATTGCCGACCGCACCGCTTTCATCAAGGAGCATGTAGATGCCATGATCGAAGCCCGTAAGGTTGCCAACAAGATTGAAAGTGAACGTGAGAAAGCCATCGCCTACCACGACACCATCGTGCCGGCCATGGAAGAGATCCGTTACCACATCGACAAGCTGGAACTGATTGTTGACAACCAGATGTGGACGTTGCCCAAATACAGAGAACTCTTGTTTATAAGATGATTTTGAGATTTATGATTTACAATTTATGATTTATGCCATGCGGCATAATAGCACAGCCTATAGATCTGAAATCATAAATCTTTCTATTTCTTTTGTTGGTTGTTTTAAGTTTGCAGGGGGAGAGGTGCCGTGAGGTAGTTCTCTCTCTTTTTTATGACTAAATTATCATTTATCCCAAACGTCTCTCCTTTTCGCAAAAAGTAGTATCTTTACCCCGAATTTAAAATCCTATTATGATGAAGAACATACACATTCGCTACGCGACGCTTTTACTCCTTGTATTGCTGGCAGTTCCGGCATCTTTATCCGCACAAACTGCCCTGAAGCAAAAATTAAACAAAATTTCCGCCATCAAGGAAGTCCGTCCGTTAGAAACCTCTGAATTCGCAGAGAAGTACGTCACCTATTTTACCCAACCGTTGGATCACCGCCATCCGGAGAAAGGCAGTTTCCGTCAGCGCGTCATTGTCGCCCATATTGGTTTCGACCGTCCCACAGTCATCGTCACCGAAGGTTATGGCGCCGCTTATGCCCTCCGCCTCAAATATCGCGAAGAGCTGTCAAAGCTTCTCAATGCCAACATGATATTCGTGGAATACCGTTATTTTCTGGAATCCACCCCCGAACCCAAAGACTGGCAATATCTGACAGCCGAAAGCTCCGCAGACGACCTGCACGCCATCACCACCGCATTCAAGAACATCTATCCGGGCAAATGGATCGCCACAGGCATCAGTAAGGGTGGACAAACCACCCTCCTCTACCGCACCTTCTATCCGAACGATGTGGATATTTCCGTCCCCTACGTAGCGCCGCTTTGCTATGGAGTAGAAGATGGCCGCCATGAACCTTTCCTGCACAACGTATCTACTGCCGAAAACCGCAAGAAAATTGAAGATTTCCAATTGGAAGCATTGAAACGGAAAGCAACCTTACTCCCCCGTTTCGAGAAGTACTGTGCCGAAAAGAAATATTCCTTCAACGCTCCTATCGAAGAAATCTACGATTATTCGGTATTGGAATATTCCTTCGCTTTGTGGCAATGGGGTACTCCCATCAGTTCCATTCCCGTCACTACCGCTTCCGACGACGACATTTTCAAGCACTTGCTTGCCATCAGCGAACCCGGCTACTTCACTCCCAACAGTCCGAACGCTTCTTTCTTCGTGCAGGCAGCCCGCGAACTGGGTTACTATGGTTATGACGTCGAACCTTTCAAAGAATACCTTTCTATCAAGTCAAGTAAAGGTTATCTGCACCGTCTGATGCTCCCCGAAGAACTGAAAGATATGGATTTCGATAAAACCCTCAGCAAGAAAATAACAAAGTTCCTAAAGAAAAACGACCCGAAAATGATTTTTATCTATGGTCAGAACGACCCGTGGACAGCAGCAGGCGTCACCTGGCTGAAAAACAAGAAGAATATTCACGTATTCATCCAGCCCAATGGAAGCCATTTGGCGCGCATCAATACGTTGCCTGAAAAAGAAAAGAAAGAGGTGATGGAACTGATAAACGAATGGCTGGAATAAATGATAATTTAGCGGGCGGATGCCCGCTAAAAATTGACAATTGACAATTGACAATTAACAATTAGGCTGCGCTATATTGTGCTTAAACAATCGTTCCGAATGGTAATTGTCAATTGTCAATTGTTAATTGTCAATTTTTAGCGGCAAAGCCGCTAAATTATCATTTATCTTCTATAATTTCCGCATCCTCAATATCTTTATCCCTCGTAGCAGTCGGCATCTTCGGACGTTTACGCGTGAACGTAAACCAATTCACCAACTCTGAAACTGCATAGATTATGCTGGTGACACCGATAATAATGAACGCTGTCGAGCGCACCCCTGTCGGATTGAACAAGGCTACCAGCCCTGCAATCAGAATGAGTACCGGAATGACATAAAATCCTGCACGAACCGGCATCCAACGGCGGGCTGCCGACAATGACGCAATCTGTTGTACACCTCCCAGCACCAGGATAAATCCTAATACAAACGTCAACAAATCAGCAAAGAAACCGGGCATAATCACCAGCCAAAGACCGAACAACAAGCTACCGATCCCCTCAATAGGCAAACGGCGCCTTTCCTCCGCACTCATGGCGAAATATCCGATAATACTTAAGAGCGACGGTATCAAGAATACGACACCAATCGTTATAACAAAGTAATCGCCCGCTTCATTGGGAAACATCACCAATACCAGACCGATTACCAGCGCACATATCGTGCGTAAAAATGAGTTACTTATTCCTTTCATGAGCTTATGATTTTTTGCGAAGATACATTTTTATCCGCACAACTCCACAAGAAAGTCACGAAAAATCAATTAACGTTCAGCCAGGCGTTCATATCTTCGGCCACCAATAGCCAGTAAAGCAACAAGAGAATAGCAATCGATACGCCAATGGCGACTAAATGTTTCCGTTTCATAGTTCATCCTTTCTTTTTTATATGAGTAATGGTTGTTTTTAATACCCTTATAGAACAAGTTTATAAGAAAATTGTTCTTAGAAAGAAAAAAAGCAAGAAATTCTTTGGTATTTAAAACAAAGTGATTACATTTGCCCCCAGTTAAAACAAAAAGACAATGAAAACAATGCTCGTAAATACATATTGGTGGTGGCGCCCGTTACAACTCCGACAGTCGTAAGGGAGCAGCGCTCGTATGTATATATGTGAACATAATATAGATTAAGAAAGAGCCCTGTCGCAACCTGCGACAGGGCTCTTTTCTTTTATCCGGTTTTGAGATAAACAGTAGATCGTAAACAATTAAATAAAAAATAGGATTATGAGTTTTTTAGTAAATCAAGATGGTTATTACGGAGAATTCGGTGGAGCATATATTCCCGAAATACTCCACAAGTGTGTGGAAGAGTTGCAGAACACCTATCTCAACGTACTGCAAAGCGAAGATTTCAAGCAAGAGTTCGACCAACTGCTGCGTGACTACGTAGGCCGCCCCTCCCCACTCTATTACGCCCGCCGCCTCTCCGAGAAGTACGGCTGCAAGCTCTACCTCAAACGTGAAGACCTGAACCACACAGGCGCCCACAAAATCAACAACACCATCGGCCAGATCCTCCTGGCACGCCGCATGGGCAAACACCGCATCATCGCCGAAACCGGTGCCGGACAACACGGTGTAGCCACCGCCACCGTCTGCGCCCTGATGAATATGGAGTGCATCGTCTACATGGGCAAGACGGACGTAGAACGCCAGCACATCAACGTAGAAAAGATGAAAATGCTCGGTGCAACCGTTATCCCTGTCACCTCCGGCAATATGACACTGAAAGATGCTACCAACGAAGCCATCCGCGACTGGTGTTGTCATCCCGCTGATACCTACTACATTATAGGTTCCACAGTCGGCCCGCACCCTTACCCCGATATGGTAGCCCGCCTGCAATCCGTCATCAGCGAAGAAATCAAAAAGCAACTCATGGAGAAAGAAGGCCGTGACTGTCCCGACTATCTCATTGCCTGTGTAGGCGGTGGAAGCAACGCTGCCGGAACCATTTACCACTACATCGACGACTCCCGCGTACAAATCGTCCTTGCCGAAGCCGGAGGAAAAGGAATAGACACCGGAATGACCGCAGCCACCATCGCCCTCGGCAAAATGGGTATCATCCACGGCGCCCGCACCTACGTCATCCAGAACGAAGACGGCCAGATTGAAGAACCTTATTCCATCTCCGCCGGACTGGACTATCCAGGCATCGGTCCCATGCACGCCAACCTCGCCGCACAAAAACGTGCCATCGTGCTTGCCGTGAATGACGATGAAGCTATCCGTGCAGCCTATGAGCTCACGAAACTGGAAGGTATCATTCCCGCCCTGGAAAGCGCCCATGCCCTCGGTGCCCTCGAAAAACTAACCTTCAAGCCCGAAGACGTCGTTGTCCTGACTGTTTCCGGACGCGGAGACAAGGACATAGAGACGTATCTGGAATTAATTAATAATTAAAGCGTTATGAATACATACAACTACCAAACCCACAGCCGTACCATTCTCGGGGATCTTCACACTCCCGTAAGTACCTATCTTAAAGTCCGTGACGTGTTCCCTCAAAGCGCCCTCATGGAGAGTTCGGACTATCACGGCAGTGAAAACAACCGTTCCTTCATCGGCCTTTGTCCGCTGGCAAGCGTCAGCATCGATCACGGGACGGCCATCTTCCGTCTGCCCGACGGCACTCGCGAAGAACATCCCGTCACACACGAATACCGCGTAGAGAATGCTTTGGAAGATTTCCTCAGCCGCTTCCACGTCGAAGGTGAATACGCCAACTATTGCGGTCTTTATGGCTACACCTCTTTCAATGCCGTGCGCTATTTCGAAGACATCCCTGTGAAGGACAGCCGCGAAACCACCAATGATGCACCGGATATGCTCTACATTCTCTATCAGTACCTTATCGTCTTCAACGATTTCAAAAACGAAATGGTGCTTCTCGAAATGCTTGCCCCCGGTGAAGAGAGCGAACTGGACACCGTACAAAAAGCCATCCACAACCGCAACTATACCGCCTACGACTTCCGTGCCGTCGGCGAAACCACCTCCTCGCTGACCGACGAACAGCACAAGGCAAATATCCGTCAGGGTATTTCCCACTGTCTGCGTGGAGACGTTTTCCAGATTGTCCTCTCCCGCCGCTTCGAACAACGCTTCGTAGGCGACGACTTCAAACTCTATCGCGCCCTGCGCAGCATCAACCCATCGCCTTACCTGTTTTACTTCGACTTCGGCGGTTTCCGCATCTTCGGTTCGTCTCCTGAAACCCACTGCCGCATCGAAGGCCGTCATGCCTACATCGACCCCATTGCCGGCACCACCGAGCGTACCGGAGACCCAGAGCAGGATGCCAGGAATGCCCAATATCTGCACGATGATCCCAAAGAAAACGCTGAACACGTCATGCTCGTCGACCTCGCCCGAAACGACCTTTCGCGCAACTGCCACGATGTAAAAGTGGATTTCTACAAGGAGATGCAGTATTACAGCCACGTTATCCACCTCGTCAGCCGTGTCAGCGGTACACTGAACGATGATGCCAAACCCATCAAAGCTTTTATCGACACCTTCCCCGCCGGCACTCTGAGCGGCGCCCCAAAAGTTCGTGCCATGCAGCTCATCAGCGAACTGGAACCACACAACCGTGGCGCCTACGGCGGTTGCATCGGCTTCATCGGTCTGAACGGTTCTCTGAATCAAGCCATCACCATCCGTACTTTCGTCAGCCGCAACGGAGTGCTCTGGTTCCAGGCAGGCGGCGGCATCGTAGCCAAGAGCAACGAAGAATACGAGCTGCAGGAAGTCAACAATAAACTGGGAGCGCTGAAAAAGGCGATTGTAATGGCAGAGAAAATGTGAGAACCATAAATTATAAATCATAAATCCCATGATCGTAATCATAGATAACTACGACTCTTTCACCTACAATCTTGCCCATCTGGTGAAAGAACTCGGTGCAGAAGTAGATGTTCTGCGCAACGATTGCTTCGCCCTCGAAGACCTTGAAGCATACGATAAAATCATCCTTTCCCCCGGTCCGGGTATTCCCGAAGAGGCAGGATTGCTTCTCGATGTCATCCGCACCTATGCCGGACGCAAGCCCATACTCGGTGTCTGCCTCGGCGAACAAGCCATCGGCCAGGTTTTCGGCGGCAAGCTGACCAACCTGAGTGAAGTATTCCATGGCGTACAAACAAAGGTATATGTGTCTCCCGCAGGGACTAATAATCATTCACCCGCTCCCGCAGCGCCAGCAATACCTATAGAATCCGATTACCTTTTTTCCGGCCTTCCCTCTGAAATTCCTGTCGGCCGTTATCACTCCTGGGTAGTCGATACCGGGAATTTTCCCGAAGAACTTGCCATCACCGCCATCAGTCCGGAAGGCCAGATCATGGCACTGAAACACCGGACGTTCGATATTCACGGCATCCAGTTCCATCCGGAATCGGTACTGACTCCCGACGGAAAAACGATCTTGAAAAACTGGATTTCCAAATAATAAAAATTGAAGTTATGAAAGATATATTAACCCGGCTCTTCAATCACGAAGAGCTCACTTCAGAGGAAACCAAGCAAATCCTCCTCAATATTACCCGGGAGAAGTATTCCGAGGCTCAGATAGCAGCATTACTAACTGTGTTTCAAATGCGTAGCATCACCGTAGATGAGTTAACAGGCTTCCGCGAAGCCCTTATGGAGACTCGTGTCCCCATCGACTTCGCGCCTTACCGTCCCATTGATATCGTTGGTACAGGCGGTGATGGGAAAAATACTTTCAATATCTCCACCTGCGCCTGTTTTGTCGTAGCCGGAGCCGGTTACAAAGTTGCCAAACATGGCAACTACGGCGCCACCTCCGTCAGTGGGGCGAGCAACGTCATCGAGCAACACGGCGTCCGTTTCACCAACGACCCCGACAAACTGAAACGCAGTATGGACGAGTGCAACATCGCCTACCTTCATGCCCAACTTTTCAACCCGGCAATGAAGTTTGTCGGCCCTGTACGCAAGGCTCTGGGAGTGCGCACCCTGTTCAATCTTCTCGGTCCGCTCGTCAATCCCTGTAAACCCGCCTATCAGCTGTTGGGGGTTGCCGACCTCGCCCAGATGCGTCTTTACACCAACGTCTTCTACAAACTCGGCATCGACTTCGCGGTAGTCAACAGCCTCGACAGTTACGATGAAATCTCCCTCACGGATGAATTCAAGGTTATGACACGCAATTACGAGCGCATCTACCGTCCGCAAGCTCTCGGTTTCAATGCCGCACAGCCCGAAGAACTTTTCGGTGGGGCGTGTAAGGAAGACGCCGCCCGCATCTTTGATAATATCCTTAACAACCGTGCCACACGTGCCCAAACGCAATGTGTCATTGTCAACGCCGCCTTCGCCATCCAGGTAATGGAACCAGAAAAGGAAATCGAAGAGTGCATTGCTATCGCTCGCCAATCGCTGGAGAGTGGACGGGCGCTGAAGACGTTGAAGAAATTTATAGAAATCAATCAGTAAGAACCCATAAATTCCAATTTATGAAAGATATTTTATCCGAAATCATCGCCCACAAGCGAATTGAAATAGCACGGCAGAAACAGGCCGTCTCCCTCAGCCAATTGCAGGAACAGGCTGCCGCTGTACTTCAGGAAGATGCCGCCGCCCTAATCGGAGGCACCCTCCGGCACCGCAGTATGAAGCAATCCCTCGCCTCCTCCGCCTCCGGCATCATCGCCGAGTTCAAACGCCGTTCTCCTTCCAAAGGCTGGATTAAAGAAACCGCGCAAGCCGGCCTCATTCTTCCGGCTTACGAAACCGCCGGTGCCTCCGCCCTTTCCATCCTCACGGACGAGAATTTCTTTGGCGGTACTCTACGTGACATCCGCACCGTGCGCCCCCTCGTCAACATCCCCATCCTGCGCAAGGACTTCATCATCGACGAATACCAACTTCTGCAAGCCCGCATCGTAGGTGCCGACGCAGTGCTCCTCATAGCTGCCTGTCTCACACCCGACGAATGTCGTGCGCTTACCTTCCAGGCACACGAATTGGGCCTTGAAGTCCTACTCGAAGTACACGCTCCTTCCGAACTCTCCTATATATATAAGGAGACGGATATGGTCGGTGTCAACAACCGGCACCTCGGCAGCTTCGTCACCGACGTAGAGAATTCCTTCCGCATTGCAGAAGAGCTGAAGCAGACCATTGCGGAAATTGATTTCGAGACACCTCCGCTACTCGTTTCCGAAAGTGGAATTTCCAGTCCCGAAACCATCCGGAAATTGCGTTCTGCCGGCTTCCGAGGTTTCCTTATGGGAGAAACTTTCATGCGTACCGAAAACCCCGGAAATACCTTAAAAGAACTCATTCGCGAAATATAAGTTTGGAAATTTACACATAATTTCATATATTCGTGAATTCTAAGTGTACACAGCCCCATGAATACAATTATCAAAGTATGCGGAATGACCGAAGCTGACAATATCCGCAATGTAGATGTATTAGGCGTAGACATGATTGGTTTCATCTTCTACCCCAAGTCTCCCAGATATCTGTACCAGATTCCCAGATATCTGCCTACCCTTGCCAAGCGTGTCGGCGTATTCGTCAACGAGACCAAAGAGAATATCCTGATGTATGCCGACCGTTTCGGCCTGGACTACATCCAGTTGCACGGTGACGAATCGCCCGAATACTGCCGTACCCTCCACTCCAACGGTTTCCGGATTATCAAGGCGTTCTCGATAGCCCTTCCCAAAGACCTTCTCGCCGTTTCCGACTACGAAGGCTTTTGCGACTATTACCTGTTCGATACCCGCACCGCCCGTTATGGTGGTTCCGGACAGCAGTTCGACTGGAACATTCTGCAACGCTACACCGGCTCCACCCCTTTCCTGCTCAGCGGTGGCATCAACCCTTACAGCGTCAAGGCGCTGAAAGAGTTTCACCACCCCCGCCTCGCCGGCATCGACATCAACAGCCGTTTCGAGACCTCCCCGGGCATCAAGGATGTGGAACGGATAGAACGTTTTCTGAAAGAGCTGGGCAAAGCCCCTGCAACAAATTATAAATTATAAATCATAAATCGTCAACATGAATCGTATAAATAAGCTTTTCCAGGACAGTCCCAAGAACCTGCTGTCCATCTACTTCTGTGCCGGTTGTCCCACTTTGGAAGGCACCGCTAACGTCATCCGTACCCTCGAACGCAACGACGTCCACATGATTGAAATCGGCATTCCCTTCAGCGACCCGATGGCTGACGGCATTGTCATTCAAAATGCCGCTACCCAGGCTCTCCGCAACGGTATGTCCCTGCGCCTGCTTTTCGAGCAGCTGCGCGATATCCGCAATGACGTACACATCCCCCTTGTCTTCATGGGCTATCTTAACCCTATCATGCAGTTCGGCTTCGAATCCTTCTGCCGGAAATGCGTGGAATGCGGCATCGATGGTGTCATCATCCCCGATCTCCCTTTCAAGGATTACGAAGAAACTTATAAACCCATCGCCGACCGCTACGACATCCGCGTCATCATGCTCATCACCCCCGAGACCAGCGAAACCCGTGTCCGCGAAATCGACGAGCACACCGATGGCTTCATCTATATGGTATCCAGTGCCGCCACTACCGGTGCCCAAAAGGATTTTGATGCCCAGAAGCAAGCCTACTTCAAGAAAATACAAGATATGCATCTGCGCAATCCCCGCATGGTCGGCTTCGGCATCAGCAACAAACAGACTTTCGACGCCGCTTGCGCCAACTCCTCCGGCGCCATCATCGGCAGCCGCTTCGTCACCCTGCTGAATGAATACGAAGGAGATGCGGAAAAGGCAATTACACAACTGAAAGAAGGGTTGAGATAGGGAGGAAGAAAGGGATTTAGTATAAGGTATAAAAACGCCTGCAACGAATTCAAACAGGTAATAGTGCATCTTAGTCGCATACCTTATACTTCATCCCTTTCTTCCTTTGGCAAACTTTTATACGGACTTATATATAGTTTCAATTTAAATCCCTATATTTGTATACATTAAAGCAAAGATCCAATGAAAACAGTTACTGAATACATTTCATTACTACGTGACTACATGCAGAGAAATGCTGATAAATACGGTATTTCCCGTATGGGTATATTTGGCTCTGTTGCCCGAAACGAACAAACAGAAACAAGCGATGTCGACATATATGTTGAAGGACAACTACGCGGTTTTTTTGCTCTATCCGGAATTAAGCAAGAATTAGAAGAACTATTAGGTTGTCCAGTTGATATAGTACGTTTGCGTGACAAAATGGACACCCTTTTACGCGAAAAAATATTAAAGGAGGGAATTTATGTTTGATACATTAATTGCTCTTCATACATTAGAGTTAATTCGCAGTTCTTTGGAACAAATAGAGAAAAGGTGTTCAGACATACACTCTACAGATGATTTCCTATTAAGTGATACCGGCATGATGAAACTTGACAGTATCTGCATGAAACTTACAGCAGTAGGAGAAAGCATAAAAAATCTCGATAAAATTACCAATAAAGAATTATTAGTGAAATATCCTGAAATACCCTGGAAAAACGTAATGGGTATTCGCGACATTATCGTACATCATTATTTTGATGTAGATGCTGATGAAATTTTTAGAATCTGTAAAGAAGACCTCCCTCAACTATACGAAATCATAATAAGAATGATAAATGAGATGAAGTAGCCAACCCTAATTCGCGCAAATATCATTTTTTCACTATCTTTGCGCCCAAAACAATCAAACTCCGGTTATGTTTATGAAAAACGACTATCCATCCGTATTGCTGATTTATACCGGTGGCACCATTGGTATGATAGAAAATCCTGAGACCGGCGCACTCGAAAACTTTAATTTCGACCACCTCCTCAAGCATGTCCCCGAACTGAAACGTTTCAACTACCGCATCTCCTCCTACCAATTCGATCCCCCTATTGATTCCTCCGACATGGAGCCCTCCCTCTGGGCGAAAATCGTAAAGATAATCAATTACAACTACGACTACTTCGACGGCTTCGTCATCCTTCACGGAACCGACACCATGGCCTACACAGCCTCCGCCCTTAGCTTCATGCTTGAGAATCTTGCCAAACCCGTCATTCTCACAGGCTCACAACTCCCCATCGGCACCCTGCGTACTGACGGAAAAGAAAACCTTATCACCTCCATCGAAATCGCTGCCGCCAAGAATCCGGACGGCGCTCCCGTAGTTCCCGAAGTATGTATCTTTTTCGAGAACGAGCTAATGCGCGGAAACCGCACCACCAAGATAAATGCCGAAAACTTCAACGCATTCCGCTCTTTCAATTATCCCTCGCTGGCACATGCAGGCATCCACATCAAATATGATGCCCACATCATTCGCCGTCCCGACCCTGCGCGTCCTATGAAACCCCACTATCTGTTCGACACCAATGTCGTCATGCTCACCCTTTTCCCTGGCATTCAGGAGAGCATCATCAATTCAGTCCTCCACGTCCCCGGCCTGAAAGCCGTTGTGCTCAAAACCTTCGGTTCCGGCAATGCCCCTCAAAAAGAATGGTTTATCCGCCAGCTGAAAGAAGCTACTGAACGTGGCATCATCATTGTAAACATCACCCAGTGCCAGCGCGGAGCAGTCGAAATGGAACGCTACGAAACCGGGCTGCATCTTCTTCAGGCAGGCGTTGTCAGCGGTTATGACAGCACACCCGAATGTGCAGTAACCAAACTCATGTTCCTCCTCGGACATGGACTTAACCAAGCCGAAATCCGCTACCGGATGAACTCCGACCTTGCGGGAGAAATCACGAAATAGCAAATTTTAACTTCTTAAAAAAAGATAAAAAATAGCTTAAAAGACATTTTTAGCAAATAAAAGATAAATTAGACAAGATTAGAGTGTCATCTACAACTAAAAAGTTGAATAATTTGTTATCTTTGTTGCAGATTAAACTAACAAATATACAATTTTAAAGAGTAGAAACATGAAGACTCTAAACCGCTATTTCGTAATCACTGCTTTTGCAGCGCCTTTACTATTAACGGCTTGTGCAGACAATGACGTATACGATCCCGACAAAGTTCGTCCCGTCGCCCCGGTTGAAAACCCTTTAGGTGACGATTTTATTGCCCCTGACGGCTTCGACTGGTCAATGATCACAACTGTCAAGTTAAACATCGAAGTTAAAGATGAACTGAACGGACAGTACAACTATTTGGCAGAAGTGTTCACTACAAATCCATTAATTGACAACACAGCGGCTCCTATAGCTGCCGGTTATGCCAAAGCAGGGAACAATTTTGTAGTAGAAATCAGCATCCCTAAGAGTGCTGAACGGCTTTTTATCCGCCAAACAGATCCTAAACAACGTAAGGAAACCTTTGAGTTTGCTGTTCCAGCAGATGGAAAATCCTTAAACTGCAAACTGTATTACACAGGAGGAATGACAACAAGAGCTACTACAGGTAGCACTTCGGCTTCCAATGCTGCCATCGCTGCAGGTGTTACCGAATTGGAGGATAAGACCTATACCGAAGAGACTCCAGAAATTCCATCTGTTCCGGATAAGTCAGATGATCCTATTAATCAATATAATCCTAATGCATTTAATGATGGTGCCAGAATTGTGATACCTGCAGGTAAAGAAGACAATACAGCCTATCGGATGCAAAGTGGAAAAGGAACAATATTTGTAAAAGGAACATTGATAGTAAAGAATCTAACATCACAGTTTGATATTTATGTTTTAAACGGAGGTAAGATAGAATTCATCGAAGGCCGTACCTTTACTTCTTTTCCTAAAGTTGTTGTTGAAAAGGGAGGAACTATTGAAACCAAAGAAAAATTCGGCATGAAAAATGGCGAATGGTTCATAGGAGGAACCTTCATAGCAAATGGAGACGTGATATTTGAACCATCAGTCATGTCAACCACAATTGCCTCTGATGCCACAATAACCGTTAACAATGGCATATTTAGGCCTAATAGTCAAGTATTCAAAAATTTTGGTACTATCACAGCAGCTAATATTACTACTACCCAAGGTAATACTACTGAAATTTATAATGCCGGAACGATTGAGGTTACTGAAGAGCTATATATTAATAATACTAATTTTTATAATAAGAGTGAAATCACAACCGGAACATTCAAAATGAATAATAGCAGTAATGTTCTGAACCAAGGTAAGATTTCAACTCATGACTTTGATTTTATAACCAGTACATTCAGTAACTACGGAATGCTTTTAGTGGATGAGCAGACAGGGACTTTCGGCACCAACAATACTAAAGCAGCTTCAATGATCAACCATTATGAAGGAATTGTCAAAGGTTATCAATTGAGTGGAGGTATGTCCTTCTATAATGACGGTTTTGGTGAGTTTACTTTCTTCGAAAACAAATCTGTTGACATGCTTTACAACAGCTGTACACTAATTGTAAAAGAGAAGTTCCTGTGGACAAATGTAACACTCGACAATGGTTCTATCACTGGTGGAAAACCGGATAACCTCAGCACAACTGAGAACAACGCCAGCCTGTGGAAACCGGTTCCCGAAATGTCAAATAGCAGCCCTGCAAATTATACATTGAAAAATGGCTCTATGATAAAAGCATCGTTGTATAATGTAACGAATGCCCCTAACTACTTTAAAGGAGAAGGTGACAATCCTTCTTTACTGCAACTTGGAGCAATACACATATCCAACCGCAGCGACACATATCTGAACGATCTGGTTGTAGAAATTCCAGAGAATGCATTCACTTATAGTAATGGTGCTACTGGTATAAATAATGGCAGATGGATCACTAATGGGGTATCTACCGCTGGATGGGAAGAATCCAAATACACCTTCTCTACCTGTGGTGGTTATTACAGTCCGGGTAACCCCGGCAATCCCGATCCCGAAGATCCTCCAAAGCCGGATATCGAAGACAATACCGTCTATACTTATGCGTTCGAAGACCAATGGCCCGCCTATGGAGATTTTGACATGAATGACATCGTTGTCAGCATTGATAAGATGACTGCCACTGATGAAAATAAAAAGATAACTATTAAGGGACATGTACGCGCAGTTGGTTCAAGCCGTAAAACCGGTGTAGGTATCCAATTCTTGAACGTAAGCAGTAGCGGAGTCAATCTTTCCGGGAAAGTCCAAAGTGGCACTCCAGTTTTCGAAAGTGGCCAAAACAATCCGGTCGTAATTCTTAGTACCAATGCACACAAGCATTGCAGACCCAGTATCGCAGATGATGATTTCTCATTCTATTGCACTGACCCAGCAGCCAGTAGCGAGTATAATGCCGGAGACGGAGCTGAATTTGAAATCGTAATGAATTTCTCGACAGCCGAAGAAGCTGTAAAGGCCATAAACGTCAAGAACCTGGACGTATTTATTATTAGCAAAGAGACGCAGGGAAATGTAAAACGTACAGAAATACATATGCCCAACTATGCCCCTACCAATTTAGGTACTATAGCGTTCTTCGGAATGAGCAATGACGCTTCCGCAGATAACAGCATGCTCAATGTAGCAAGAAAAGGTTACTATATTAGTACCGAAGGACTGGCATGGGGCATCTGCATTCCAAACAATGAATTATGGAAATGGCCTAAAGAGCGTAAGATAATTATAGATGTTTATCCCGGTTTCAAAAATTGGGTAATAAATGGTGGACAAGCAGAGGATTTAGGCTGGATATCCAACCATAATAATGATATCTTTGTCAAACCCTGATAAACAAACACCAGATAACCTTTATACTAAAGCCGGAAGTTTCCCTTCCGGCTTTAGTATTTTTAACACAAAACATACCACATACTAAGATACATTAATTCGCAATAAAAAAAAGACGAATTTTACAACTATCAATTGCCTATTTTGACTAACTTTGCAAAAGTTAACAACGAAGGATAAGAGAGAGAAAACTACTTAAATAATTCAAAATATGAAAAATGTTTTATTCAAAACAATGATGTGTGCAGGCCTCACCGGTGTTCTGCTTGCAGGATGTGCAAACGACGATGTGTATGACCCTAATGCGACAACTAAGAAGTATCAAGAAAATTGGGAGAAAAATTTTGGCAACATTGATCCCCAACAAACATGGAATACCTCTGCAATTCACACGGCCGATATCTCTATCGGATATTTAGGTAATTATATCCTAAAAATCTATACGGCAGATCCCCGAAGTAAACAAACCCAAGCATACTTACTTGGACAATATAATGCAGTGGGTGGCAAATCCTACTCGTTTCAGTTTGATATGCCATCCAGCCTCACCAATGTATACGTAGTACTCATAGACCAAGATGGGGGACAGATTATTAAATCAGTTGCGGTTATCAACGGAAAAGTAAGCACAGCATTCGGAACCGACAAATCTTCCACACGCACCATCCATAACTCTAGTGGTATCGTTAGCGTTACAGGCGGATATGGAATAGTATATGGAAAAGAAGACTGTCAGGCTCCCCTTCAAATTCTACCCGAAGGTGTCAATAACAAGAGCAAAGTAACCGAAAACTTCCTTTACAAATCAATTGGAAAGCTTTTTTATATAAGCCCTATCTATTTTAAATCCAGCAGTTGGGTTACATTAGGCATTTATCATTATGACAAAAATAACGAAATAGTAGAAAAGCCTGTTTGGACACGCGCTGACAACTCTACTAATGGCTGTTGGTGGAGAAACGAAGAACGCGATATGAATAAATTAGACCGTACTGCAGCAGATACAGACCAACTTCTTGACTGGGGTGCCACAGCTTTATGGTGTCAAAGCATTAAAATAGAAATTCCTTATGGAATGTCTTTTGGCTTCTATATTCAAAATGGAAATGAGAAATTTTATTCTGAAAAAAAACTTAATGAAGCCTACCAAGGAGAAAAGCAATGTCATGCGGCCACATTCGATTACAATGGCAAACGTTATCTGGCTTTTGAAGACTGGACCAACACATCTGGAAGTAGCGATATGGACCTCAATGATTTAGTCTGCCTCATAGGCGAAGATATGTATAATTCTGGCACTCCCGACATCATAGAAAAAGACGATATAGAAGATACCGACATGAAGTATCTTATCGCTTGTGAAGATTTAGGCGGAAGTGATGATTTCGACTTTAACGATATCGTGTTAGCTATCAACCACGTCTCTGGAACAAAGACAGCATCTGTAGAGTTATTGGCAGCCGGTAGTGTATTAGCAACAAAAGTGATGTACAATAATACCACTATCTTTGAAGAAGTGCACGAAGCTTTTGGTGTACCCACCAACACCATGGTAAATACTGGCGGTAAGAGTTGCCCTCCTGTAAAAGGCAATGCAATAGAAGTTCCTGATGAATTCTCCATTACTACGCATGCTTCCAAATTTAAGATAATCGTAACTAAAGGCGAAAACAATAACGTTGAAATTTCCGTGCCGGATAAAAATGGAACAACTCCTCAAGCTTTTGTTATAGCTGATCCCAATTGGGAGTGGCCCGTAGAACGCCAAAATATCATAGAGAAATATCCGAGTTTCGCTGAATGGGTAAGCAATCATACTAAAGACGACTGGTACAATGCACAATGGAACGAAGAATCCAAATAGGAACTAACACACAATCACAAAATTATGAGAGTACTGAAACACCGTTATTTAATTATCGCCCTCGCAGCCCCTCTATTTTTAGTAGCCTGCGCAGATAAAGATGTGTACGACCCTGACAAGGTACGTCCCGTAGCTCCAGCCGAAAATCCTTTAGGCGAAGATTTTATTGCCCCTGAAGGTTTTGAGTGGTCAATGATCTCAACAGTAAAACTGAACATTGAAGTTAAAGATGAATTCAACGGGCAATACAACTATTTAATAGAAGTATTCACGATTAATCCATTGTCAGATGCAACCGCAGCACCACTTGCTGCGGGTTATGCAAAAGGTGACAACATTTATGCGACAGAAATCAGCATTCCCAAAGCGACTGAACGCATTTTTGTTCGCCAGACAGATCCGAAACAGAGGAAAGAAATCTACGAATATATTGTTCCTAAAAACGGAGGAGAATTAAATTGCAAATTATTCTTTACTGAGGTCAGTAGCAGAGCCACTTCAAATCCCAACCATGGCACATCCGGTTGGGATCAAATTACTCCGATGAATATTGAAGAAAAAAACATAAATGGTTTACAAGACAATCATAGTTTTATTCATGAGCCCGATGGATATCTAACGAATGGAAGTACCTTTATCATTGACGGCCAGTATGACAAGCCTCTCACTGCCGATAAAGGACAAGCTAATGTTATAGTAAAAGGTACATGGAAAATGAGTGGGCGTCTGCAAGGTCTTACTATTTATGTTGTTGATGGAGGCAAGATCAGCGGAGACGCTATTCTTATGGGCACAGAAAGTACTATCGAAATTCAGAAAGGAGGCTATGCAGAATTTACCGGATTCAGAACCGACACAAAAAATACAATCAAAAACTTCGGTACATTCAAAGCTGAAAACATCAGCAGAATCAATAGTGAATGTGTGATTTACAATGCAAAAGAAGCTACATTTGAAGTAACAAAAAACATAGATGATTTTACAAGTAGCGCATTGCACAATCATGGCAACTTTATAGTAGGTGGCAAAATTTACACAAACAACAATGAAAACACTTGTATCATCGCCAACTACGAAACTGGCTACATAAAAGCTACTGAGTTTACTGGTGGAGCGAAAGCTTTTATTAATAATAATATTGTCGAACTTGAAAAATATGATGCAAATAATATAACCAACGGCTGGTTATATAACAACTGTACTTTCATAGCTAAACAATCCTTCAAATTTACCCAATTAGTAATCGACAATGGCTCTATTACCGGAGTCCAAAACGGCGATTCATGGGAAAGCACAGCAGTTAGCTCTTGGAATAGCGGATCGCTCACATTAAAGAATGGCTCTATCATAAAAGCAACCACCTTTACTTGTGGTTCTACGCTAACGATAGATGCCGGGACTCTACAACCGTCAATGGTACAAGCAGAAACTATCACATATGAATGGACTACTTATCTAAGAGGTAATCTGATATTGGCAGTGAACCATGAAGTAAACGCAGGCGTTCAAGCAAGTTGGGGAGTCAGTGGTAGACGATATGAAAAAGAGCCTTCTGTCAAAATAACCAAGAAAGACGAGGCGAAAGAAGAAATCGAAACCTGTACCGGCATTATCCATGAAGGTAACCCGGGCAATCCTGATCCGGAAGATCCCACACAACCGGACGTAGAAGATAATACCGTTTATACCTATGCATTCGAAGACCAATGGCCTGCTTATGGTGATTTCGACATGAATGATGTAGTAATCACCATTGATAAAATCAGCACTACTAATAGTGGGAAGCAAGTATCTGTCCAAGGACACGTAAGAGCTGTAGGGGCTAGCCGTAAAACCGGCATAGGGATACAATTTTTGAATATAAGCAGTAGCGAAGTAGCTCTAAGTGGAAAAGTACAGAACGGCATTCCAACTTTTGAATCCGGACAAAGTAACCCAGTTGTGATTCTGTGCACTAATGCACATAAATATTGTAAGCCCAATATTGCAGATGATGACTATACATTCTACTGTACAGATCCCGTTGTCAGCAGCGAATATAACTCTGGAGATGGAGCTAACTTCGAAATCAGAATGATATTCCCTACAGCCGAAGAAGCTGTAAAAGTTACAAATTCCAAAAATATAGATGTATTCATCATTACCAAAGACGCGCATGGAGTTATTGGACGTACAGAAGTACATACAGCAAATTATGCTCCCACCAATTTAGGGGCTACAGAACTATTTGGAATGGGTAACGATGCTTCCACACATAATTACATGCTCAATAAGTCCCCAAAAGGCTATTACCTAAGTACCGAAGGTTTAGCATGGGGTATCTGCATCCCATATACCGAAGTATGGAAATGGCCCAAAGAGCGTCAAATGATTACAAACGTCTATCCCAGATTCAAACCATGGGTATTAAGTGGAGGCAAAGTGGAAGACTTGACTTGGGTATCCGAACATAACGATAATATCTTTGCAAAACCTTGATAATAATTCAAACAAGTTTTATAAAAAGCCGGGACTGATTCCCGGCTTTTCTCATTATCTAAGCCCCAAGTGTTTTCAGCATATCTTTTTTTATTTCATAGTAAAGTTCAAAACCACAAAAACATTATTTGATGATTTTACATAGAAACTTGATTCATCTATCCGCTCTTATTCGTTAAATAGAGTTAACTCAAAAGTAATTATTCCCTTATACAAGCAATATTAGCGCAAATAAGCGTATTTTTGCTTAATAACAAACCAAATCAATGTAATTTATAACAAAGAAGAGAAGTCTGCTGCTTTCATTACTCATAGGACCTACCGGAAGCGCAGTTTTCCTTAAGAGCAAATAAATTTACACCAATATAATAAATAACAGGTATATAATAATATAATTACGATAATGAAACAGATATTATTAGTGGATGACAAGGCCTCTATTGGCAAAGTACTCTCTATGTATTTAGGAAAAGAGTATGATCTCGTATATTGTGAAGATCCTCTGAAAGCTATTGACTGGTTGCATGAAGGTAATGAACCGGACTTGATCATATCTGATATCCGTATGCCTAAAATGACAGGTTCAGAGTTTTTAAGTTATCTTAAAAGCAATGAATTGTTCAAGCATATTCCGGTTATGATGCTTTCCAGCGAAGAGAGTACTACAGAACGTATTCGCTTATTAAAGGAAGGGGCAGTCGATTATATCTTAAAGCCTTTCAATCCTATGGAGTTGAAAGTACGCTTACAGAAGTTTCTTTAATTGACAAAAACACGTAAAAGGGTATGTTATATTACATATATATCGGAAATAACCGGATTATCATCGACCACCTGAGTAAAGTCACAGGTGGTATGTTTGTTGCAGTTTCCTCTTCCCAGAAAGCAGCAAAAGTCATTGACGGTATTCGCGAACGCTATAACATATCTATCCTTTACGAACAAACAGATGTTCGAGAAGCAGACTGCATTGAAATTACTTATCTGCGTAAACGTTATCCCCGGGTCTATATCACTCTTATAACCGAGGCCTTGGAACCCGAAAACAGAAAATCCTACTTGCAGGCAGGCGTCAACAATACGCTTCCTCCACATGCCGAAGAAGATAGCATTCAACGTATGAATGCATACCTCAAAGCACGCAAGGAAAGTAAAATGAAAGAATTTAGTGAGACGCATCGTAAAATACTGAACACATATCATCTTCCAACGTGGAAACGTACGTTTGATGTGCTTTTTGCTGGCGTTGCCGTTATTATCCTTTCTCCGGTATTAATAGGCACAGCTATTGCCATTCGTATGGAAAGCAAGGGGAAGATTATCTATAAATCGCAACGCGTTGGTTCTAACTATCAGGTTTTTAACTTTCTGAAGTTCCGTTCTATGTATACTAATGCAGACAAGCGATTAAAGGAGCTGAATGCTCTTAATCAATATCACATTGAAGAAGTTGAAAGTTCTGACGAAGGCCCCGAAATACGTTTTGACGATCTTTCCGGAACACCGGATGAAGAAGAGAATCTATTAATTTCGGACGATTTTGTGATATCTGAAGAGGATTTCATTAAAAAGAAGGAGAAAGCAAAAGAAAATACATTCATTAAATTAGAGAATGATCCACGTGTAACACGTGTGGGGCGTGTCATTCGCAAATACAGTATTGATGAATTGCCACAACTATTCAATATCCTAAAAGGAGATATGAGTATTGTGGGCAATCGTCCTCTCCCACTCTACGAGGCTGAGTTGCTGACCAGCGATGATTATATAGATCGTTTCATGGCTCCGGCGGGTTTGACGGGATTATGGCAAGTTGAGAAACGTGGCGGTGCCGGTAAGATGTCGGCAGAAGAAAGGAAACAACTGGATATCAAGTATGCAAGAAGTTTCTCGTTTTGGCTGGATATGAAAATTCTTTTTAAGACGCTGACAGCGTTTATACAAAAAGAAAATGTATAATGAGATTATAAAAATTATAAGTTTTATAGTTTTAAATAGTAATTAGATGATTAGACATTTCAAAATTATAGTTTGTTTTACAGCTTTTGCCGGGTTGTTTATACTTCCTTTATCCGTATCCTCGCAGCAAGAAATGACACGGGAAGAACGCATTAAGGCATTGGAAAAATTGAAATTGGAAGAGGAAAAATTTGAGGTTAATGCATTAGGCATGATCAGTAAAAGCACACCTCTTGAAATAGAAAATTTAGAGCTTCCGCCGCTATCTGTTTTTTTGGATGCAGTGGTTGAAAACGCTACGGTAAAGAGGGCACAATCGCAGGTAGAGCAGACAAAAAATGAATATCGGATTCAAAAACGAGACTGGTTGAATTATATAAAATTAAGCGGTATGTATTCATACGGACGATACAATGTGATAGGTAACGCCAGCGATGAATTTACACCAATGTATCAGACTACCATGTCAAGTGCGCAACACAATTTCAATGTAGGTGCAAATGTGTCAGTCAGCCTTGGCGATCTATTTAACAGACCTTTGAAGTTAAAAAAATACAAGTATGACATTGAGCAGCTACAATATACTCAGGAAGAAGTAATGGAAGACCGTCGGTTAAAAGTGCTTGAGGCATATAATGCCGTAACCGAGCAACTGGCAACGATTAGAGCCAAAGCTGAAACGGCAGCATTGTATAATGCGCAGATGAAGATTTCAGAGTTTAATTTCATACAAGGTAAAATTGATATTATTACTCTCTCACTGGAACGCGGACGCCGTTCAGGAGCCGTGACAAATTACGAGCAGAGCCGTGTAGCTTTACACAACTCTATCATTCTACTGGAGATGCTGACTAACGTAAAGATTATTAAAGAGAAATAAGCAGAAACTTATGGATATAGCTAAATTCATATCACAGTTCCTCTACCGTATTCGTTACTGGTTGCTATGGGGAACTTTTATTGTCACCGCATTAGTTATCTATTTTACCCAGTTTCTACCATTTAGCTATACGGTGGAGAGTAGCCTCTATGCCGGTGTTACCAATGCTACCACCATAGATGGTAGTAATGTGAACTATGTAGCTATCAACAGTACATTTGATAATCTGATCAGTATTGCACAGTCACGTGGTACCCATAAAAAAGTATCTCTCCGTTTGCTGGCTAATGCATATACTTATGGTGAAGAATGGAAAGATAACCGTTATATTCAAGCCAAACATTATCGGCAACTTATACAGATAACCCCTAAAGAAATATTGGCTTTAATAGACCGGAATGACATAAACAAGACTCTTGCCAATCTGACCACTTATCAGAAGGAAGAGGCTAATAACTTTTTATATTCCATATTTAATCGTCCTGTAGCTTTTTATAGCGCCAAGGCTTTAGAAGCTATTCTTGTGAAGCGTGCAGGTAATAGTGATATTCTTGACATTAGTTATACTTCTGCCGACCCCGGCATCACTCAGCAAACAGTAGAAATACTGATAGATGAGTTACTGAAGACTTACGAAATATTACGTTTCAAAGCCACTAATGATGTAATTGCATACTTTGAAGAGCAAGTGCGTCTGGCAAAAAAGAAATTAAGCGAAGAAGAAGATGATTTGATGCGCTATTGCGTACAGGAACGCATCATCAATTATGGTGAAGAAACAGAATCATTGGCAGCCACCCGCTATCAGGTAGATGATCGATTGGAAAAAGCGATGCGCGAATATGAAGGCGCTGTAGCATTACGAAATATGCTCGATGAAAGAATGGATATACGCGCCCAAATAATTCGGAGCAATACAAACTTACTGCAAGAGTTGGATAAAGTTAGTAAGCTTAATCAAAACATCATGGAGCAAGAAATTTTCATTTCAGATGATGCCAGAGAAAGTAGTACTGATATAAAGAAGAAAAAAGAGGCCCTGCGTCAGGCAGAAAATAAAATTAGTCATATCTCTGATAATCTGAATGAATTCTCTTTCTCTAAGGAAGGTGTCGGAATTCAGGAAATGGTACTCGAATGGCTAAATGCCTTAGTGGGTGAAGCAAGAGCCGGTGCAGAACTGAAAGTTCTCAAAGCCCGTCAACAAGAAATTTTCGACCAGTATAGCCACATGTCCCCTGTAGGTACGCAAGTGACCCGCAAGCAACGTGCCATAGGCATTGCCGAAGATAATTACCGTAATCAAATCCGAGGTCTTGCCGAAGCCAATCTGCGCTTGAAAAATATAGAAATGAGCACCAGCAATTTGCAGACCGTAAGTCCGCCCGAATTCCCCTTAACAGATAATGGGCGTAAACGTCTCATCTACATTGTCATGGCATTTTTCGGAAGTATCTTCTTCATTATCACCTACTTCCTGCTGATAGAATTGCTGGACAGAACTCTGCGGGATGCCGTTCGAAGCCAGCGTCTTACGGGTTTGCCTGTCATTGCAGCTTTCAATGGTGTCAGCAACCTGAAGTTCCGTGGTTTCTTGAAAGCATGCAACCGCATGGCAGCTGCCTATTGTTGCCGTCAGTTAAACAGCCACATACGACCGGATCGCCCAACTGTAATCAATTTATTAAGTATGGAAAAAGGCGAAGGAAAGAGTTATCTGGCCAAATATTTTGCTGATTATTGGGAAACAGAAGGCTTACGAGTGCGCAGAGTAGAAGCTGACCTTGATTTTGAATCTACAGACAAGCAGTATGTCCAAGCCCAACAATTGTCTGACTTTTGGAATCGCAATGATGCGGAACAAGAACCGGACATTATCCTTGTAGAGTATCCTGCCATCAACTCAGCTTCCATTCCCTTGCCCGTACTGCGTAAGGGGGATGCCAATTTGTTAGTAGCCAATGCCTGCCGTTTGTGGCGTACGAGCGACGGCAACACGCTGGCTTCGATAAAGGAAGTTATGGGTGACACAGCCCCTTTCTATCTCTATTTGAATAATGCAGACCGTGAAGTTGTGGAATCTTTCACAGGCGAGTTACCACCGCAAACTCCGGTACACTCATTTATCAGTCGCTTAGCTCAGTTAGGTCTGACTTCCAAGAAAGCAGCTGTAAGATAATAATGTGATATCTCAGAGTTATAACAATGGCATACAACAGACAGAATCAAAATCGTAGCGTCTCGCTTAAAGGACTGGTTTACCTCTTTTTCGTATTAGGGTTAGCCACTATGGTTTATGGGCTGTTGCATCAAAATTGGTTGTATTTTTTTGCAGCCGCACTTTTACCGGCAGGTGGCATTATTATCTATTTCGCATTGAATAAACCGATATTGAGTTATATTCTGTTTGCCATAGTAACATGCTATTTTTCGGCGATATACAGGTATGCCGGCATAGAGAATCTCAGTGTTATCATGGACATAATTCTGGGAATTTCATTTCTGTCTTTGGCACTCAATATTATCAATAACAAAAGCAGTTATCCTTGGAGTAACGCCATCAACACATTGACCGTAACCTATGCTATTTGGCTGACATATTGCTTTTTGATATTATTCAGTCCGGATGTTTCTTTCAATGATCTGATAGCAAACCGCAGTGTTTATCTATCACTTCCGCTGACTTATTTGCTATCTGCGGTGCTGATGTGTACTCCCCAAAGATTAAAAGTAACACTTTTTTTATTGGGAATATTCATAGCCACAGCTGCATTCAAAGCCTACTGGCAAAAGACAAAAGGATTCGACAGTGTTGAGTCAGCCTGGTTATTCGCGGGAGCCTGGCATACACACATTCTTCGAAGTGGCATTCGTTATTTCTCATTTTATACAGATGCCGGTAATTTCGGTTCAAGCATGGGTATGTTTACGGTTATTTTCGGTATCATAGCGATTATTGTAAAACAGAAAATTACACGCATTTTCTGTTTGGGAGCCTGCATATTAGCAGGTGTGGGAATGATGATGTCCGGTACCCGTGGAGCTATGATTGTTCCATTCGGAGGGTTATTACTATATGTATTGCTCAGCAAAAGTATGAAGGCTATCATTTCCTGTAGTATTTTCGGTATCCTTACATTTTGTTTCTTCTACTTCACAGATATAGGAGAGGGTAATGTCTTTATCCGACGCATGCGCACAGCTTTTCGTCCCGTGGAGGATGCCTCTTTCAATGTTCGCTTAGAAAATCAAAAACGTTTTGCATACTACTTGGCAGATAAGCCTTTTGGGGTAGGAATAGGTGGCAGAATAGTAGACACCAAGGGGCTTATGGAATTGAACGAGGATTTCATCCCTACAGATTCATACTATGTAGGCGTATGGGTAGAAGGTGGCATTGTAGGCCTCTGCCTCTATATCACCCTACAAGCCCTCATACTTTTACGCTGCTGCTATCTGCTGATGTTCAGAATAAAAAATGACCAGCTACGGAAAATTCTGGCAGCACTGTTGTGTGGTGTCTTCGGAATATGGCTCAATGGTTATGTGGGACGTGGTATGGGATTTCAGCCCAGCAGTTTCATTATTGCCATGTTCCTTTCTTTCGTGCTAAATGGAGTTTATATGGACAAGCAATTGAAAAAAGATGAGATAATTGCATGATAAAGAAATATTAATTAGTAAATAATACAGATCAATATGAACGATTTTTTTTCCATATTCAATCCCGATTGGTGGATGGATGAAAACAACAATGCCTTGCAAATGACGGATGCCATTCTTTTTCTATTGCTCACCATCCCTGTGGTATATCTATTCATCTATGCACTTGCATCATTGGGCAAATACAAGAATCCCTATCCTCCTGCTGCCAAGCAGCATCGTTTTTTAGTACTGTTTGCCGTGCTCCGCAACGGAAAGGAAGTTATAGAATCCATCAATTATTTCCTTGATACCCAGCTTTATCCACGAGATAAATATGATATTGCCGTAGCTGCAACACAACTACCGGAAGAAGACCTTGTCACCCTGTTGCAGATGCCCGTTAATATCGTCGTTCCGGATAAAGAGAATTGTAGCAAGATATACGCCATACAACAAGTTATGGAACGTTATTCCCCCCGTGAGTACGATGCTATAGTTATTTTCAATTCTGATAACAAGGTAGTTCCAAGTGCATTAGAATTACTTAATAACGCCTACTATTCAGGTTGTGATGCTATACAGGCGCACCGTATGACGGAAAATTTGACAAGTAATGTAGCAATATTAAGTGCTACTACAGAAGAAATCAATAATCGCCTATTCCGTAAAGCCCATACGATGTTAGGATTTTCATCTGCGCTTATAGGTTCGGGTATGATGTTTGATTTTGAAATGTTTCACCGCATTGCTCCCCGCCTCGAAGGTACGGATTTAACAAAATCTATGGAAGTAGAGCTCCTGCGTGAAAACATTTACACAGAATACATGGAAGAAATAATCTGCTACTGTAAAAAGCAAGAAGATACAATGGGATACAGCAACACCCGTCGACGTTGGTTAAGTGCCCAATTCAGAAGTACTTGGCTGGCTATAATACAACTTCCGGTAGCATTCTTACAAGGAAAATGGGACTTATGCGAAAAGTTATTCCAATGGTTGCTTCCTTCTCGTTTCTTATTAATTACCTATATTGCTTTATGCACAGCCATTATGTCATTGCTCGATTGGCCTCTCTCACTTAAATGGTATGGGCTGTTTGGCTTGCTTATCATCACTCTACTGATGGCTTTGCCAGATGGAGAAATAAATAAAAAATTCCGTAAGGCTTTCTGGGCACTTCCGATTATGGTATTTACCACTATATTTAGTTTTGGTTCCAGAAAAAAGGGGAAAAAGAAGGATTCAAAGAAAAGAAAATAGCATGAAAATTGGTATTGAGGCACAGCGGATTTTTCGTCCGGATAAGCATGGAATGGATTTTGTCATCTTGGAAGTATTGCGTCAACTGCAACTCAATGATGATAAAAATGAATATTTTGTGTTTGTAGCCCCCGGTCAGGACCATTGCATAAACGATACAGAACGGATGCATATTGTCGAGGTAGCCTGTCCTACTTACCCACTGTGGGAACAGTGGGCTTTGCCGAGAGCTGTCCGAAAAACAAAAGTTGACATGCTACACTGTACCTCTAATACCGCTCCCCTAAATTGTCCGGTACCACTGGTATTGACTTTGCACGATATCATTTACTTAAATTCAGAAAAAAGTAAAGGGATGTCACGCTACCAGCAAATGGGCTGGTATTATCGCCGTTGGAATATTCCCCGTATCGTCAATAAATGCCGACATATCATTACTGTATCCCAAACGGAACGTGCCAATATAGTACGACGATTCCCTCAAATAGAAGACCGCCTAAGCGTAGTACACAATGGTTACAGCGAGTGCTATCACCCTTTGTCTGACGACCAAGTACAGAGTATTACACATAAGTACCTGCCCGACAACAAGTACTTTCTTTTTTTGGGAAATACGGATCCACGTAAAAATACCGAAGGAATATTGAGAGCCTATAATGAGTATCAAAATCGCTCCCGGAATCCATTAAAACTCATTATCACGGGGCTGAAACAAGACTATTTGGAGAGTATGTTAGTGAATATGGGACTTGAAAGTTGCATTTCAAAAATAATCTGTACCGGTTATGTACCCGGTGAAGATCTACCGGCACTATACAATGGTGCATTTGCTTTCCTCTGCCCTTCCCTGTTCGAGGGTTTCGGCATACCGGTACTGGAAGCAATGGCATGTGGAACTCCTGTCATTACCAGTAATTGTTCTTCCCTCCCCGAAGTGGCGGGTAAAGGCGGATTGCTTGTGAATCCTTTTTCCCCACAAGAAATAACAGATGCAATGATATTGCTGGAAACTGATGCGGAATTCTACCAGAATCAAATAGATTATGGTTTGGAGCGGGTAAAACAATTTTCATGGAAACATACGGCTGAGTCCTATCTTAAATTGTACGAAGCAATGGAATATTTATAACCTATATAATTAATAACCACATGGATTTTATCATCACCAGTCTCCAATCGTGGGATATAGAGATAGGCAGTACTATCAAAAATACAGCGCTGGAAATCTCGAAACAAAACCGGGTGTTTTACATAAACACTCCTTCAAGTTTCATGCACTGGCTTCGCACTTCAAAGAGAAAAGCCAAAACGCAAGTGAATGACAATCTGTGGATAATATATTCTAATTTTCCTGCATTACCGGCTAATAGCATGCCTTTCAGGTGGTTGTTTAGTTTCGTTAATTACTGCAATAACTACATGATAGCCCGTACGATAAAGAAAGTAATGAAGCACTGTGACGTTAAAGGCTTCGTCCATCTCATCGACACCGATATATACCGTAGCCGTTATCTCAAACAATTGCTGCATCCTGACATATCCATCTATTATCGGCGCGACTATGTAATAGGAGTCGACTATTGGCGTAAATACGGCCCTGCCTGTGAGCAAGCACTTGTCCGGCAATCGGATATTGTCATGACCAACTCCAGTTATTTCACAGAAGAATTAAAGCCTCTCAACTCCAATATCCATACAACGAATACAGGGGTCAATCTTGAATTATACGGCAGCAGTGTGTCACATGATATCCCTGCTGACCTGAAAGCAATTCCTTCTCCACGGATAGGATATACAGGAGCAATCATTGAACGACGGCTGGATGCCGACCTATTGTTTGCCATTGCGCAGAAACTCCCTCACTATAATTTCATTTTTGTAGGCCCGGAGGATGAGTTCTTCACACAGCATCCATTGCATACGCTGAAAAACACGTATTTTACCGGACATAAAGAAGTAGCAGACCTTCCTGTCTACATACAGCATTTTGATGTATGTCTCAACCCTCAGAAAGTCAACCCGATTACCGAAGGAAACTATCCGTTGAAAATAGACGAATATCTGGCTATGGGAAAACCGGTAGTGGCTACAAGTACCCATACGATGAGAGACGTATTCGCCCAGTATACCCATTTGGCAACCGACGTGGAAAGCTACCTACATGCCATACAAACAGCAGTTGACGAGACTGAAAATACAGAGTTGAAAAACGCACGTATCGCTTTTGCACACACCCACAGTTGGGCCCATAGCGTAGAAAAGATTTATAAAGCTATTGAAAATCATAAAACAACTGCCAAGAAATAACGAAAATGAATCTAACGAAAATAAAAGATAAAATCAAACATTCTCCCATTTGGAAGCGCCGAATACATAGCTGGATGTTCAGCAATGCCCGTCCCCGTCTATGGGTAAAATGGCTGGTCAACCCTTTCGTATTTCATCATGGCAAAAAAGCTGTTATCCGCCGACAGACAGTAATGAACGTCTCCCCCATCAACCGGTTCCACTTAGGGACGCACAGTACCATTGAAGAATACACAATAGTAGACAATGGCGTGGGCGATGTCATAATTGGAGATTATACGCGTATCGGGCTGCGCTGTACTATCATTGGGCCTGTACAAATAGGAAATCACGTGATACTGGCACAAAATGTTGCAATATCCGGCTTAAACCATCGCTATGAAGATCCCACACTCCCAATACACCAACAGGGGGTGACAACTGCACTTATACAAATAGGAGATGACTCATGGGTAGGTGCTAACTCCGTCATAACAGCAGGTATAAAAATAGGAAAACATGTTGTAGTCGGTGCCGGTAGTGTGGTCACTAAAGATATCCCCGACTATAGTATAGCAGTAGGAAATCCTGCAAAAGTGATAAAATTCTTTGATTTCAATCAAAAGAAATGGATATCTGTAAAATAACCTCTTTCTTTCTCCACTTTTTATTACCTTTGTCACTTTTTATTCCATTTATACAAAAATTATGAAAAAATCATTTTAAACTATCCATCTCCAACGGAGATAAAGTAGAAATTTTCAGTGTCCAAACCGAGACAGAACATTTGAAACTGGAATTTATTGTATTGGAACTTTTTGCCCGAGGCATAGAGGAATTGCTTAAAGACAAAGGCAACATCAGCACGCGCCTGGAACGAATGTTAGGAAACCTCCGCAAGCTTACCCACCATTTCAGACACACTCCGGACAAAAAAGACAAAAAAGACGGACAAGACTGACAGACAGATGTTTGTATATAATAATCGCAATGCGCACTTCAGCGCAAGAGCCCCGCCATACGTTAAATAATAGTTAATCTCTCTTTTTTCAAGATGTGCGGTCTTACCCCACCAAACCGCTTTCACAAACATTCTGACAACGGAACAAACGGACAGACCGCACATTTTAAAAATATTATCAATGATTATATTTGGACCCGCTAAGAGAAAACGCTACGAAAAAAACGCTGTCGCCACAACAAGCAACTCCGCTTTGCGCAACCTTTTCCCACGAACAATCAACTAATAAAAACAACTCAAAATGAAAAGAAACTTTTATCTACAGCACCAGCTCATGGCCATGCACGACCCCCGAATGCAAAAACTGTTCGACGAGGAAGGCCCCAGAGGAATAGGAACCTACTGGATCATCATCGAAAAATTATCCATGCTACCCGACGCCAGAGCACAACTGAAATATCTGCGCTCTTCCACGGGCAAAAAGTTGTCGATTACCTACATAGAGAAAATCATCCGCAATTTCCAGCTTTTCATACTCGAAGAAGACGGATTTTTCAGTCCCGAAGAACTGAATCCGGCGAAAAAGAAGGAGAAAAAAACGGCAAAAAATGATAGAGCAAATACCGTTGCTGATGCAAAAAACGACGAAAAACAGCTAAAAACAGCAGAGGAAAAAACGGAAAATCCGGATAAAAATCAAGCTAACGCGCTAAAAACCAGCACCGATAAAGAAATAAGCCGTGAAGTATTTAAAGAGAATATAAAAGATATAATAACATCATCAGCAAAAGAAGAAGAAACTGCTGCTGATGATGATGCCGATATCAATCCTCCGGCAAACTATCGGGACGCTTCCGCCGGAAGTCAGCCTTCACTCACCGTCTGCGATGACTTCGGCCGACCGGAAACGCCGCTGCGCCCCATACGTCCCTGGCAGGAAGTGGTGGACGGACTGGCTGTGAGGACACCCTGGCTGGAAGCTGTCTGTATGCATAGCGGCTACGGAGAGCTGCTGATGCGGCACATCAAGGCGGCTGTGAACTGCTTCAAGAAGCATATCGAAGTCTACGACAAATGGCACAACCTGCTGAACGAAAGCGATGTACGCCGATATTTCGTAAACTTCACAAGTCCCGGACAGCGCACCTCGCAAGCCCTGCACGCAACCCTCCTGGCACTCGACGCCAAGCAGCAGTCCGCCGCCCCACCCGACCCTTACCGCTACGAGCTGCTCATTGACGGCCGACGCACCTACCTGGGTTGCCTCATTCCCGACAATGCCCCGCCACGGCCGAATGCCAAGGCTTTCTGGAACGACACCACGCAGGCATGGGGAGCGTAATACGCTGTGCCAGAGTGCCCCGAATGCCACACTTGAGCGGGACAAACGCCACACCTCAGCAAGGTAAATGCCACATCTGAACAAGCCGAATGCCACACCTCACACACATCCAAGTGTGGCATTTGCCCCCATGAAATGTGGCATTGCAGGCGCTGAAGTGTGGCATTCAAAAACGGTTCAAAAAAACAATTCCAGAAAACGACTTAAAAACAACCTGACGAAAAAATGAGAAATTTCCATCAACACGGCATTGACACCCGTGGCCGCACCAGCGGCAAAATCAAGACCATCTGCCCCCAATGCAATGCCACCCGTGGGCACAAAGGCAATAAATCCCTCTCCATCGATCTGGAAAAGGGTGTGTGCTACTGCCACCATTGCGGCTATAAACTCTATGTGCCCGACGATGCCGAAGAGCGGGAACGCCAGTTGCGAAAAGAAAAATACAACCGCGCCAACAAGCTCCCCTCCCACTTCCGCCGCCCCGTCTTCGACCCTACCCGTACGAATCTCAGCGAGAAACTGGAACGGTACTGGACACAGGAACGCTGCCTGGCGCAGCACTTGCTGGCCGACCTGCACATCACCGAAGAGCGAGTGAAACTGCCCGAAAGCAACGTAGAGGAGAACTGCCTCTGCTTCAATTACTTCGAGAGAGGCATACTCATCAACACCAAGTACCGAAGCGCCCGGAAGCACTTCATGATGGTGAAGGGCGCCGAGCTCATCCCCTACAACATCGATGCCATATTGGACAGCCCGGAATGTATCATCACCGAAGGCGAATTCGACGCCGCCGCCTTCATGACCGCCGGCCGGAAAGATGTCATCTCCGTGCCCGCCGGTGCGCAAAGCAACCTCAACTGGATGGACCGCTTCGTTGAGACCCACTTCGAACCCAAGAAGCTCATCTACATCGCCGTCGACGAGGATAATGCCGGACAATCGCTGAGCCAGGAACTCGTGCGGCGTCTCGGTGCCGACCGTTGCCGCCTGGTGCACTTCGGCCCCGAATGTAAAGACGCCAATGAGCATCTTGTCAAATATGGCGTCGAAAGCCTGCTCATCACCTTGGCGCAGGCCGAAGAAATCCCGCTGGAAGGTGTCTTTACCGCCGAAGACCGCCAGGACACCCTCCGTACGCTTTTCGAAAACGGCCTGCAAAAAGGCGCAGAAACGGGCTGGAAGAATCTGGATGAAAACTGTACCTTTGAGACCGGACGCCTCCTGGTGACAACGGGACGTCCCGGAGAGGGAAAATCGGAATTCATCGACGAACTTGTCCTGCGCCTCTGCCTGCGCCATGAGTGGAAAATCAGCTTCTTCAGCCCCGAAAACATGCCTATGGACTACCATCTGGCCAAGCTCTCCGAAAAACTGACCGGACACGCCTTCCGTCCCGGACCGGGCATGACGGATGCTCTCTACAACCGGGTGGTGTCCTGGCTGACGGCCAACGTGACGCACATCTTGCCGGACGCAGGAAGCTACACCGTGGACTGCATTCTTGAGAAAGCCCGCCAACTGGTGCGCCGCCGCGGGGTGCGCATCCTTGTCATCGACCCGTTGAACCGCATCGACCAGCAGTTGGAAGCGGGACAAACGGAACTGCAATACATCACTTCGCTGCTGAACAAGTTGAGCCGCTTCGCCTTACAGCACAAGTGCCTCGTCATCCTTGTGGCGCATCCACGCAAGGTAAACCGCAACCCTCTCAACGGTGAACTGCGGCGGGTGGAGATGAATGACATCAACGGTTCCGCCAACTTCGGTAACATGGCCGACTTCTGTATTACCGTGGACCGAAATGATGCGAAAGAAATCGTCACCGTCTATATCGACAAAGTGAGGTTCAAGCATCTGGGCAGTGCCAACACCTGCGCCAAATTCGTCTACAACCGCATCAACGGGCGCTACTGGCCCTGTGAAGAAGGCATCGTGCACCGCTCTGACGGCGACAGACTGGGACCGACGAACACGGTACACGACAATGAAAATTGATTAAAAAATATTGCGGAAGAAGGTTGCTTATTCGATTAAAATTAAGTACATTTGTAGAAACAATTAACTTGATAAAAAAACAACAATTCATTTAAATTCGAGCATGAAGAAAACTGATGATTCCATCTTAGAAGTCTGCTTCCTGATACGCAGTTACGGGAAAGGCGAACTGGCCATGTGCTATATCCACGGAGTGAGCCAACAGGCAGCGGTCAACCGTTTCAACACCTGGATACGCAAAGCGCCCGGACTGGAACAGCGCCTGTTGGAAATGGGGATGAGCCGCACGGGCAGGAACTACACTCCCGCACAGGTGCAAGCGATAGTCGATGTTTTCGGGGAGCCTTAGAGTGTGTATAATAATCACAAAATTGTTGCCGAACAAAGAAATTTCCGTAACTTTGTCACAAAACAAAGCTGAATCGTATGAAATATCCTATCGGAATACAGAGTTTTGAGAGTCTTATCAAGGACGGATATGTCTATGTGGACAAAACCGACCTCATTTATCAGTTGACCACCACCGGACGCTATTACTTCCTGAGCCGCCCGCGCCGGTTCGGAAAAAGCCTACTGATTTCGACTTTGGAAGCCTACTTCAGCGGACAGCGGGAACTATTCGAGGGGCTTGCCATAGAGAAATTAGAAAAGGACTGGACGAAATACCCCATTTTACACCTGGACTTGAACACAGGTAAATATAACGAGAAGCACAGCCTTGACGATGTGCTGAACGACACCCTGCATTTTTGGGAGAATTTGTATGGAAACTCTCCAAGCGAAGTGACCCCGGAACTACGCTTCAAAGGCATTATCAGACGTGCCGCCGAAAAGACCGGCCAACGTGTGGTCATCCTTGTGGACGAATATGACAAGCCCATGCTACAGGCACTTGGCAACGAGAAGTTGCAGGATGAATATCGCGACACGCTCAAGGCATTCTATTCGGTGATGAAGACGCAGGACAAATACATACGCTTCGGACTGCTGACAGGCGTGACTAAATTCGGGAAGGTAAGTGTGTTCAGTGACCTGAACAACCTTATCGACCTTTCGATGGACAGGCAGTTCCAAAGCATCTGCGGAATAACCGATGAAGAGATACATGCTTATTTTGAAGAGCCGCTCCGGGAAATAGCAGGAAACTACAGCATCACTTATGATGAAATCTGCAAGCAACTGAAAGAACGATATGACGGCTATCACTTCCTGCGAAACGGAATGGACTTATACAATCCGTTCAGCCTGTTGAATACGTTCCGTTCAAAAGAATTCGGTAGCTACTGGTTTGAGACAGGTACGCCATCTTACCTCGTGAAACTACTGAAGGACAGCGACTTTTGCCTGCCCAACCTTACCGATGAGGGGGTCACGGCAAAAACACTGACCGATGTGGAGTCGTTCAGGGACAATCCCATTGCAGTGATCTATCAAAGCGGGTATCTGACGATAAAAGGATATGACGAGGAATTTGACATCTATCAACTGGGATTCCCAAACAAAGAAGTGGCAGAAGGGTTCATCAAGTATCTGTTGCCTTACTATGTGCCGGTGAAGGACAATGAAACAGCCTATTTCGTATCGAACTTCATTGCCGATGTACGCAAAGGTAACCCCGAGCAATTCATGAAACGCCTTGCCACCATGTTTTCCGACACGGACTATAAGATTGTGGGCGATGCCGAACTCTACTTCCAAAATGCTTTCTTCATCGTGATGCGTATGTTGGGATTCTACACCAAAGTGGAACGCCCCACAAGCGAAAGCCGCATGGATATGGTGATAGAAACAAAAGACTACGTCTATATCGTGGAGTTCAAGCTGGACGGAACACCCGAGGAAGCTCTGCGACAGATAGAAGAAAAAGGATATGCCAAACCGTTCGCCATGGACAAGCGGAAGTTATATCGCATCGGGGTGAACTTCTCGCTGGAGAAAAGAAGCATTGACGGGTGGAAGATTAAGTAATCCTACAATTTTCTTCGCGAACCTCACATAATCTCACATAACCTCATTTATCCTCACGTAACCTCACGGAACCTCACGGAACCTCTCACCGCGCCGTTCGCCTGTCGTATCTTTGTTTCACCGGAGCGGAAGAAGAAATTATCTCATCTCTTCGCTCCGGAGAGATAAAAACAACTTATTATTCATCAAACCTAAAATTTTACAAAGTTATGTCAACAGCTTTAGTAATGCGCTCACAGCGCCACAAGAAAATCGGAGACGCAGCTTCCCCGATGGTTTTCACCCTGAAACGCAAGCCGAAAGACGCTAAAATCTTCAACCTTGCACGTATTGCACAAGACATCGAGGCACTGGGCGGAATGTCGGCCGAAGATGTGGAACACGTGGGAAAGGCCATCGTCCGCCAGATGCGCCAGACCCTGACCGACGGTAACAGTGTCCGCCTGGATGGTTTCGGGATTTTCCACACTACTTTTAAATGTCGTGCCACCGAAGTGGCAAAAGAGTGTACGGTAAAGAACATCGAACGTGTCAATATCCGCTTCAAAGTGGCCAACACCTTGCGACTGGCAAACGACAGCATCGCCACCACCAAGGGAGGGCCGAACAACATCGTCTTCGAACTGGTGACGGAAGATGACAAGCCGTCCACCGGTGGCGGTTCTTCTTCCGGTGGCAGCGGAGAAGGCGGCGGCGGAGGTGTAGATGAGAATCCGCTGGGGTAGGCTGCGCGGTCATTGCGCAGCCTGTTAATAGCTAATCACTAAACATTCATCACTAATCTCTTAATCTTTATGAAAAAAACGACTTGGGACAAGATTTTGAAAGTAATCATCGCGGTGGCTTCGGCCGTAATCGGTGCTTTTAGTGCCAATGCCATGAATCTGCATCCCTGATGAGAAGGATTGATTTAATTGTGATCCATTGCAGCGCCACGCGCGAGGACCGCCCCTTTACCGAACAGGATTTGGAAACCGCTCACCGCCTTCGCAGTTTTGATGGCATAGGCTATCATTTCTACGTTCGCCGTAACGGTGATATCAAATCTACCCGCTTGGTCGAGAGGGTCGGTGCCCACGTGCGTGGACACAACGCAAATTCAATTGGGATTTGTTATGAGGGTGGTTTGGATTGCCACGGAGTGGCAAAGGATACCCGGACGGAATGGCAACGGCATTCGCTGCGGGTACTGGTACGGGCTTTGAAGATGGACTATCCGGAAGCAAGGGTTGTAGGGCATCGGGATTTGAGTCCGGATGTCAACGGGAATGGAGAGGTGGAGCCGATGGAATGGACGAAGGAATGCCCATGCTTTGAGGTGAAGAGGGAAATCTTCTAAAATTTATAATGAAGAGAGGCGTAGGATGCCTCTCTTCATTTATAAAAATAATATAAACCTAAAAAATGTAGCTATACGGTTATCAACAATATAATAAATAGTGTCTAAAGAAAGCATTTATTGACGATTTTTCCATATATTTGCAGCCAATTAATCAAACACAAACTTTATCGTACCAGATTATGTTATTCAACTCTTTTGAATTCCTTATATTTCTACCAATAACATTCTTACTCTATTGGTTTGTTTTCAAATCTCGCTATACACAAAATACATTTATCGTCGTTGCAAGCTATACCTTCTATGGCTGGTGGGATTGGCGCTTTTTACTACTTATAGCCACCACTACTTTATGCAGTTATTTCAGTGGTATCCTTCTTGAACGGCAAAAAGAAAAACGAAATATTCAAAAAATAATAAGTGTTTCCAATATAACGCTCAATTTAGCCATCTTATGTATATTCAAATACTATAATTTCTTTAAAGACAATTTACGAGAGCTTTTCTTATTGTTTGGTTGGGAAGTAGATTGGATCACCTTAGACATCTTATTGCCTGTAGGTATCAGTTTTTATACTTTCCAGGCACTAAGCTACACAATTGATGTATATCAGCATAAAATTAAAGCAACACACGATATCATTGCATTTTTTGCATTCATAAGTTTTTTCCCTCAGCTTGTTGCCGGTCCTATCGAACGGGCCACCCAACTGCTACCTCAATTCCTTAAAAAACGTTCCTTCGATGCCACAAAAGCGGCTGATGGCATGCGACAAATTTTGTGGGGGCTATTTAAGAAAATTGTCATAGCTGATAATTGTGCATTAATTGTAAACGCCATTTTCAATTCTTATCCAGAAAAAGACGGCTTCCAATTATTAATGGACGCTATATTCTTCACATTTCAAATTTATGGAGATTTTTCCGGTTATTCAGACATCGCTATCGGCACATCCCGTTTATTCGGCATCAACTTAATGCGAAATTTTAACAATCCATATTTTTCGCGTAATATTGCTGAATTCTGGAGAAGATGGCACATATCATTGACAACATGGTTTCGTGATTATATATATATACCTTTAGGAGGGAGCAGAGTTGACCGGTGGAAAGTACTAAGAAACACATCAATCATATTCCTTATTAGCGGATTTTGGCATGGTGCGAATTGGACATTTATTTGCTGGGGAGCTTTTCATGCCTTACTATTCTTTCCCTTATTATTACTAAACCAAAATAAGAAGTATAAAGATACCGTGGCTTTGGATAGATGGTTGCCTAACTTGAAAGATATATATCAAATGCTATGTACATTCCTTTTGGTTGTCATCGGGTGGATTATTTTCAGAGCGGAAAGTATTCCTCAAGCTTGGGACTATATCTATTGCATGGTTACTAAATTCACACTCTCATTCAACATGCCTATATATGGTAACAAGGCATTGGCCTTTATACTTTTGATGTTATCTGTCGAATGGATGACTCGCCAACGAAGCCATGGATTGGATATAAGACCAATCAGCATATTTCGATATCGAATAATCAGGTGGACTATATATTATGGAATCGCCTTCATTATTTTACAATGGGGAGGAAAACAAGAAGACTTTATCTATTTTCAATTTTAATTCACATACACAATGAAAACATTTCTCATAAAAGTTATCGTTTGGATAACTATCTTAGTAATACCTATTTTTATTTGTTTCCATATATGTGGTATCTCGCCCTACATAAGTAACAATCAGTCTATAAACCATAAACTATATGTATCGTCTCATATCAAAGCTCCGCTACAAGTAGTCGCAATAGGCTCCTCCATCACTCTCAATAATTTATACTCTCCAACCATTGTAGCAGAGTTGGACAGTAGCTTCTATAATTTTGGATGCTCTGGACTTAACTTTTCATCTATCCAATTCATGACTGAATTTTATTTGAAAAAATATAAATACAAGACTCTTGTCATAGTTTCACAAATAGAAGATTTTAAGCCAGACCAACCTTTCACTTTTCCTACTGAATGGGAATTTAACATGATGTATGAGCAGCATTACTCACTACTATCTCTTTTTTCACCCTTCAAATCACTCACACCATTCGCATCAATAAATGCAGATCCTACAGACTTGGCATGTCAAAAATATGATGCATGGGGAGAAGCTTGTTTACATATAAACAAAAAAAACGCAAAAAAAGAGAGATGGAATGCAATCTATAAAGAACACGATAAAGAAAGCTCTTACAATAGTTTAGAGAAAATATGCCAATTAAGTCGAAATAACAACATATCACTTATTTTTGCCATATCGCCTTACAAAAAAGGATTTGTAATAAAAGGAAAAGCCGCCACAGATTATCTGAAACACATTAATAGGTGCCGCAGCATATTAAATAGTTACAAATACCAACTATATGATTTTTCGCAAGATCCGCATTTCAATGAAAGTCATTTCGCAGATGTCATACATCTAAACGAACAAGGAGCTATTTTATTTACTAAATTACTATGCGAACAATTGCACCGTGAAAAAAAATAGATGCTTACCCTCTATTGAAACCCATCATCTACTTCATTTTAACATTTCTTCGCCATAGCAAAAAGACGAAACAAAATGTTTTTCTTTGGAGACTATATTACATAACCTCTCGCCTTTACTATTTCAATTAACGTTTCTATCCTCTTACTCCATGGTGCTTTCTCTAACGCTACTGCATAATTCCTGTCAACCAGTTCCTGATAATCTGAAATATTACCTAAAATATATTCCAGTTGTTTTTCTGGTTCCTGCCAATTCACATTGACTACCGGATCGTACCCAATGAGTTCTATTAACTCTCCTGGAGCCCGCCCCACAATAAGACATCTACTTAACATTGCCTCCCAATATCTCTGAGTCAAAGTATCCAGCCCTCCTGCCTTTTGGGGATGAGTATCAACTTGCGGAAATGAAACTATAATCTTTATCTTCTGCAAACTATTCAAGAGGGCGTCTGCTGTAGGAAAAGCCAGCTTCTGAAGCCCTCCTTCATCATTATATATATTTCTGCAATATTGCTTTACAATACCTTTTCGATGAAGTTCCTCCAGAACAGCATGATAGTCCCTTTTCTGCCTTCCCAATTCATAAACCTCTATAGGTCTGTCATGAAGTTCTGTCTCATTTCCATATCCGGTAGGATCAATGCCTTCAGGCAACCAATAGGCCTGTATATCCAATTCACGTGAAATCTTCTCGGCCATCGCCTTCACTGTAACAAACACAGTTTTACATTCAAAGAACTTCAATTCCCGATATAAAGATTCCCAACTATCGGGCCACACATCCCACAGCATTGGAACTATTTCATAAGTATAGAAGAAAGGAAAGGCATTTTTAAACAGAGCCTCCCCTCTTGAAGTTACGATAATGGCTTTTTTCTTTCTTTTCTTACCCAAATAGGGATAGAGCATCAGCGCCAGTCTCCTGAAAGTCCCACCTCCATTTTGTCCTACCACCGGAACAGAGACTTTGCTTTCTGCCTTCCCCTTCGCACTACGGAGTGATGAACATATACGTGAAAAGCCAGCCATTGTTGAATTAATCCTAAAAAGCACATCGAACATGACAGTTCCTTTAGGAGTAAAACCACCGGCTATTGCCGATTCTACAAATTGCTGCATGTAAAACTGAAATTGCCCCTGCTTCCTTTTTCTATCTTTAATATATACTTTCATTTTTCCATTCCTCTTATATAATGTTTCAAATCCTATACGGCTCTCCCACAAATTCCCGAACAGGTACCCCGAAAAGTTGCTGACAATAAATCCGGACGTTTTTCTTTAGCGAAAACCATCATCTTTCGTGGCATCACCAAAAACAGAAGATAGTAACAAGCCAGCCATTTCCGCCATCCTTTGCAGTTACGCCGCGCATATATCATGCGCGAACGGGCCAAGTAATATTCTCTGAATGAGGTTGCATGAGGAATACTCATACTCTCTTTATGATACACCTGAGACATTGGTTCATAATAGAGTATATATCCGGCCTCACGCATACGCCGGCTCCAATCAAATTCTTCGTAAAAAAGAAAATAAACTTCCGTCATCTTTCCAACGCGTTCTATTACGTCCCTTCGCACCATCATAGCCCCTCCATGTAGCACTTCCGTCTGTTTAGGTTGCAGGAATTCTTCCCTACGGGAGGCATCAAAAGGCTCTGTAGCATGCTTCAATGTAATGGGAGTCATGTCCCGATAACCATAATACTGTATCTGTTCGGGCTTATACCAATAGTAGATACAAGGCGAGATTCCTCCTATCTTTTTATCAGACAGTCGTTCTACCATAGGACGGAGCATGGCACGCTTCAACACCATATCATTATTTAAGAATAAGATATAATCTCCATTTGCATAACTATATCCCAAATTATTACCGCCTGCAAAACCCAGATTACGATCACTACAAACCACAATAGCATCGGGGTGTGCAGAACGTATACGCCCGACATCATCACCCCGGGAAGCATTGTCCACTACTATCACTTCATAAGAATAGTCTTCAAATTGCTTTAAAGAAGTCAGCAACTCACAAGTATCACGCCAGCCATTGTAATTAATCGTAATGATAGACACCATAATATTATATTCTTATGCCTTAAAATGCACCCATTTCCTAATCCATTCTTTCACATGTAAAGCCCCACCAAGGTTGATTATCATTCTTTTTAAAGACATAGGCAAAGAAAAAAAGATGCAAAGAAGTCTGTATTTTATTGTCAATTTTCCACTCTCGTGTCCGGATGGAGAAACAAAAGAATACATCAGTAATGCCTTCTGCATTTCTTTTTTCAACGATGCGGCCAATTGCGGTGTCCTCCCTATCCGATAAGCATGGTATATGCTCATTTCCATAATATCTGTCAATAGGTTCCTATAAAATCTCTCCTTTGACAAAGAACTGATATATTTCGTTTTCAGCTGTTGTATTTCTACATATTGGCGGGCTATCTGTTCAGAATAGCCCTTACGGGCTGCAATGCCGGACACTGACTGTGGGTTGTAAGTGTAACGTAATGTACAATCGGGCACTAGCCGAGAAGAATGAGCATTTATGATGACCTGATAAGTAAACCACGGATCTTCATTGAAATGCCCAACTTGGCAACGGATATTATATTTTTTCAAAAAGTCAAGCCGATAAAGTTTGTTCCAGGTTGCAACAAACAGCTGTCTGCCACAACCATAACGATATTGCGCTACAGGATGTCCCTCTCCTTCGATCAATGTATCTTCATATTGACAACCGGGGTATTCATTTCCATCCAAATCGCAACGGACAAAAGAAGCAGCAATAAAATCAACGGGATGTTCCTGCATCTTATTGTATAATATTTCAATGCAATCGGGCGTAATCACATCATCACAATCCATCGTAAACAAGTATTTACCCGTAGCATGATCTAATATGGCATTACGAGCCGCCGCAATACCTTGATTGTATTTCTGATCGATGATACGCACCGCTCCTGAACGCGGGTGATTTGCCACCACATGTCGAACAATGTCCATACTATCACCTTTATCATCAATAAAGAGATACTCAATATTCGAGTATGTCTGGCTAAGGACAGACAATATTGTCCGTTCTACAAGGTTGGAAGCATTATATATAGGAATACCCAGAGTAATCTTATCTTTCATCTTTTTTCTTTATAACGTTATAATCCCTGTCTTCATATTTACTCTGTGTTGTAAACAAGAGTCCTATACCCCTAATTCCCTTTCTAAAACGAAACCAAGCATTCCTGATTAAGTTTCCCCCTCCATCCAACGTATTATTGCAAGTAACAGCCCTTGCTTTCCTACTCTTCAACAATCTCAACTTACCATACCGTTTTAACCCCAAGGCCATCATACCATCTTCCCCTCGAAGTATATTCGTTTTGTAACCGACCTCTCTTCCAAAATCGGTGTGGAATGCCAATACCATGCCACGAACACAAAGTTCCGGACGATTTATATTCTGTAATGATAAATAAAAATCACGCAATAATTCATAAAAGAATAATCCGGTTTTAGAGTGATAAGCATCTGGCAAAAAACTCCATAAACCATAGGTACAAACAATATTCGGTTTCGCCAAAAACTTCACATGGGTAGCTACATAATGAGGTGGGTATAGAGTATCCGAATCAATACATATATGATATTTGCCACGCGCATGCTTCAAACCACACTGACGAGCAAATCCAGGGCCTTTCTCCACTTCACTATACCATAGAACTCCCACTTCATCCAGTAGCTGCTCTGTAGCATCCGTTGAGTTATTGCTTACCACAATTATCTCCACTGGAAAATCACAGACATTATCAACCAATGACCATAAACATCCCAGTATATGCTTTTCTTCATTATGAGCAATCGCAACCACTGAACAGAGCGGTGTGGCATCTTGCCGGAAAGAGCGCATTTTATCTGCGATTTCTCGCTTTATTTCTTTTGAGACTTCTTGATAAGGACGTTCAAAAGCATTCAAATACTTACTATACCATGCCATATACTATTATCTTCTACCAGATTTCAATAATGATTTAAACAATGCGGTCCATTGAGCGCCAATATTTTCTATTTTATAGTTTTCCGCTTTCAACCGGGCCATCCTACCCATCTCTTTACGAAGTTCTTCTCGCTCTATCAACAGGTTTATTTTCTCTGCCAACCCTTCAATGTCACCCTCAGCCACTAAAAGACCGTCAACTTCTTCGGAGATAATATCTCGTGGTCCACAATGACAAGTGAACGCTACAATCGGCAAACCACACGACATCGCTTCAACGATTACTAATCCAAAACCTTCATATCTGGAGCTCAGTACAAAAATAGAACTTTCCTGGAATTTTGCAGCAATATCAGAGACTGAATGCTCTAAAAAACAACTTTCAGCCAATTTTAACTCAATAATTTGCTGTTGCAATTGCTCACGAAGCCAACCATCTCCATATATCTTTAATTCCCAATCCGGATGCTTATCTGCTACCTTTTGCCATGCCGAGATCAATCTGTCAAAACCCTTTTGGGCAACATAGCGCCCAGCTGCAATAACTTGTTTCCGGCTACAATCTGACACCATATCCGGAAAAAAAGAAGTCGGATTCGGAATCACCGTTACGTTATTCAGTTCCGGCCAAAAAGCTGCATCTTCATGCGTCAACACCACAAAACTGGATAGCTTTTTCAACTCACGTATCAAACTATTCATCCACCACTTCTGCACATAGGAATAAATAAATGAAGGCATCCAAGAAACACTGAAATGCCGATAATGCAACCTGTCAAAGTGAATTTCACCCACTTTCAAACTACCGTCAGTCATTTTGTTGATGATATTTATGTCACGACGCAACAAAGACACAGTTATATCCGGCTTTATCTCATGCAAACATGCATTCATTTTCTTCTTTAAGATACGCATTTTCGTCCGATAGAGCCATACGCGATATAAAAAAAAGTGACGGTACGGCTCCTCAAAATCAATGTCAAGCTGATGAACTTGTATTGATTCCTCCAAAGGGAAGTAAGGCGGCTTGCTACCTCCATCTGTGATAACAATATGTATCTCATGTCCTTGAAGTGCCAAGTAATTGGCTTTCATGGTCAGAACTCTTTCCATTCCGCTTGGATAATAAAGAGCTGGTATGCAATATACAATTTTCATAACACTACGCTTTTATGCAGATATGTGATAGAATTTATCTCCTTTCCGAAAAAAAGAAAGAATTAATTTCAGTTCTCGAAACTTGAGTAGATAGGCCAATAGACAATAGAATATCAGACCGGAAATTCCTCCAATAACCAACTTGCCAACAGGAGAGTTTATATAATAAGTCGCCAGCCACACTATACCACCCATACACGAAGCCAAGAAAAAAGAGGGGGCAAATATCTTTAGTTGAACCTTGTAACCTACGGAAGTTAATTTACGCGAATAACCGATGACAACAAGAAGATCGACTATTGAATAAATGACCATCCCGGCACACACACTTCTGATACCAAAAGGTAAAGTAGATACCAGAATAAGTACGGCTAACATTTTTTTTATAAACTCTGCTTGCAGGTGATAATCGCTCCTACCCTTTGCATCTAAAACAGACACATTAGCTTGCATCATGGGCAGCCACATCATAGATATGCAAATGATCTGCAATAAAGATACAATCGGTAGCCATCTCTCAGTCAACAGCAGAGTGATAACCGGATTTGCCAACACCGCAAATCCTATCATCAACGGAAACAGTACAAAACCCGATATCCGGAGATAACTAATAAATATCTGATCGAACTTCTCATTTTCATCTTGATAGCTACACTGTATAGGATAAATGACTTTCTGAATGATATTTGAAAAGTTCTGTGCAGGAAAAAGGCCTAAAGTATAAGCTCTATTGAAATACCCCAATGTAGAGGTGTTGAAGAATTTTCCTACTACTAAAGAGTACATATTAGTGTACAATGTATGGAGTAGACTGGAAAATAAAATTTTAGATCCAAAAGAGAAAAGCGTCCGAAAAGACTTTATCGAAAAGCACCATTTGGGCATCCAGCGAGCAAATAACCACAAACCACTTCCCCAAGCCAAACTGCCAAATAGAGCTTGGAAAACCAAAGCCCAAACTCCATATCCTTGATAAGCCATAATAATACCAATGCTCCCTCCAACAGACACAGAAAGCAATGAAGCGAAAGCTAATTTTCTAAAATCCAATGCTATTGTGAGACGCGTCATTTGTACAGCAGCCAAAGAATTGAGAACTATAAGAATGCCATATACACGAGCAATCATAGTCAACTTGGGTTGATTATAGAAATCAGCAATCCACGGCGCTGAAATAAAAAGTAAAAAATAAATGAGCACAGAGACTATAATGTTAAAATAAAACGTTGTACTATAATCTACCTCTGTCCTGTTTTTCTTTTGTATAAGTGCATTGCCAAAGCCACTATCAACCAACGTCTGCGCCATTGCCATAAAGATACTAAGCATTGCCACCAATCCATAATCATCAGGGGAAAGAATACGTGCAATCACAATAGTTAGCACAAATTGAATCCCTTGAGTGGAAAAACGCTCAATGAAATTCCACATCATACCTTTAGCGGCTTGATTTTTTATTGACATATATAATCCACCCTCTACTTTTTACTATAGTAAACAAAGATAAAACAAATATTTCTATAATCTGATAGAAATCATTTTGATTGTTAGAACTGCACCTTATGTCCTTCAACAAATTCTTCCCACCAAACAACAAGTGTCAACAAGTTAAAATATTGTAATGCCCGATTTTGTCGGTGCCAAAACCAAATATCTGTCCGTACCGCTTCACGATCATAGTCTCCAAGAAACTTCTCTACCGCCTTCCGTGAAAGATAACCATCAAAGATACGAGAAGAAAGAATAAACTCTTTGAAGTGCGTACGCTGTGATGAATCAAGAAAAAACAGAGGCATAGGAGCAAAACCACCTTGTTTCTTTTTAGAGGTGATTTCTTCCGGCAGCAAAGGTTTATAATGGTATTTCAATAAATATTTTGAGACAGAACGTCCACGAGCTATATTCAATACACTATCACCTTTACATTTTAAACTAACAGGAAGATTTTGTAAAAAATGATACAACTCCAAATCCATAAACGGAAATGTCAGATTATTACCAAACATTTGGGCCATACGGGATGCCTTGAAGAGAATGATACGATCAATAACAATTTCCAAATCAGAAATAAAAGCGTGTTGGGTATAAAGATGGTTGAAACTACGGATATCCGCTTTCGGAGATTCTGAAAATTTAAAATCCCTCTTCGGATTTTGTAAAAGTGCACACAACGCTGGATTGGAAAATCCAAAACGTTCACCTTCCAAAATATGGAGTACTTTATCTAAATGAAAGTTTACACGGGAAAGTTTACCACCAGTATTGAAGCTTTCACGACTCAATAAATTACTGATTCCACGTAGCAATGGATGGATACCTGTACGAGCTGTTAAATAATGAAGTGCCACTTCACGTCCGCTAGTCCCGAAATATTGATCACTTCCGTCACCACCAAGAATTATTTCAGGTTTATCATCCCCTATCATACGCATAGCGCAATAATTTACCATGAGTCCGCCTTCAACAAAAGGCTCTCCAAGAAAACGCACTATATCAGGTAAAGCATTGATTTCACTACCATCTATTTCGTATTCATGATGTCGTGTATTAAAAGTATCAGACATCAACCGAGCCATAGGAAGTTCAGTCCACGTATCTCCCTTAAAACCGACAGAATAAGAATCAACTTCCCCATCATAAATACTGCGCAAAGCGGCAAGATTGGAACCAGAGTCATAACCACCACTTAATAAAATACCTACTCGGCGGCTATTGCCAATACGGCGTCGTATAGCTTGTGAATGAAGCTCACCATAATGATAGGAGTAAGTATCCACATCAGGATTTTTTTCTTCAATCACTTTAGGAATATGCTTAATAACCTTATTAATGGCCAAAATGTTATGCAAATCAGTTTTCACCTGTTCACCAGCATTCAGTCTATTAATTCCAGACACAACAAAACGTTTCTCATCCATTATTCCCCGTTGCAGAAAACAACTTAATGAAACTGGATCGAATTTAAATTTTGCCTCTGTCCTTTCTCTTAAATACAACCAGGAAGTAGCAAATATTCCATCAGATGTATAATAAACCGGATAGTGAGTACCATGATGATCGCGTACTATTCCACACCGTTCATTCGAATAATAGACAATAGTAAACGAACCGTCTAAACGTGAAAAGCTAAAATCATTCAAATATATTTCGGCGGCTAATTTTGCATTAGAATCATCAGGATTTGCTTGCAAAATATCACGATTATAAATTGTACCATAAAAAAAAAGCCGCAAATTGGAACCTTCATAAAAAGATTCAGGAACCTCTCCCTCAACACGTATATTATGCCAGTTTTCTAATGTAAGTTTACCGTATATCATATCTATGATTTTTGATTAGAATCAGGCACTCCGTGTGCTGTATGAATAAACTTCTTATTTGCTCCACGCAACTTAAAGATATTGACTGCCATCAACAAAAATGTATATGGCAACGCTTGAAGAGCCGCAGCTAAACGACTGGTACAGAAATGTCGCGGAACAGCAACAAGTAATGCCACAATCAGCAATAAGAAAATCCCCCACCACTTCAAGCTCCAAATAAAGTTATAGAATGAACAAACCAAGGCTAGAAGAAATGTAAAACCTAACAATAACAATCTAGGTATGGACAGTTGCTGAAACATTTTATCACAAAAATCCCAATTACGTTCTGCTATCGCCTTAAACAAATAACGGGCAAAAACCGTACAATAATGCCACTGCGCCGAAAGCCAACGACGACGCTGACGTGAAAAGTCATTTGTATTCTGTACTTTTTCATCAAAAACAAAAGTCTCGGGTAAATAATGAAAACGTTTTCCCTGATAAAGCAACGTAAGTTCCAATTCCCGGTCGAAACCACCTACAGCTTTGATATTCGCCATCGTATCGCGGAATAAGTCATAACGAAATGCCATGCCTGAACCGATAAGAGCAGCTGACAAACCCAATTTGACATGTCCTAAACGAAAAATTGTATTATTGATTTCCTCACTCATCGCATCAAGGAGCGCCATATCACTATTCAAATTCTTAGCGACCCGATGAGTTTGTACAATCTCCACATCCGGACAAGCATAAAGATCATTAACATCCTTCAAATAGTTGTATGGAATGACATTGTCGGCATCAAGTATCAAAGCTACATCATAGTTATCCCCAATAGTTGCCATAGCTGCATTCAAAGCTTTTGATTTGGTACTATGTTCAAAATGCACTTCAACCAAACAAACGGGAAGCAGAGAGAGAGAAGCATTAGTCTCAGGCTGCATACTATCTGAAATAACCACAACATCAAAACTATCGATGGGATAATCCTGTTCCAGACAAGAGTGTACGCATTCATGTATTACCGCATCTTCTTTATAGGCAGGGATAAGCAGGGCAAAGCGCTTATACTTCGTTGATGGCGGAGGCACCGGCAATTGCTGCCGGAGCGATGCCAAACTATAAACCAATAAATACAGTACGTTTATTGCAAACAATACGTATAAAACCCAATCGAGTATAAGCAGTACCTGTTCCAAAATTAAAATTTTATGTAGATAATGCCACAAATATACAAAGAATGACTGAAATAATCACCATTTCTTAAAAAAAGAAAATGTCCCATTTTTCGTAATGGAACATAAAAATGTGCAGGCTCTCATGCGACATACATATCGTCTGATTTCATTTTCATAGCACTGAATAAATGCAAACTCCAATTCTATCAATATGCTCTTTCAATGCCAAATTTTTGATATGTCCATAAACCACTATATCTACAAAATAAGGCAGAACTGTTTCATCGAAAGCAACAAGTAATGCCGACAGCACATCTTTTGAAATGGCTCCTTTTACAGCAATGTCAATATCTGATCCCCGACTATAATTACCCTTGGCGCGAGAACCGAACAAAACAGCTTCTTACACCTCTGAAAAACGAGAAAGAACATCAATGATTCGCTTCCCGTTTATTTCACTCAATCCGTATTGTTGCCACAGGATCTTACTCATCGGCTTTTTCTTTAAAAGAAATATAAAAGTCTTGAAGCAGAAAAAAATAGCGTTCAAAGATATCACTCAGCACCCGAATAATGATTTCATCATCATAAATATGGGTAGTCAGATTACGATCGGCCAATGCCTGCAACCAATCTTCGCCATTCATGATATATCCACTCTGAAAGCCTTGACGAATCGTTTCACGAGGAGAACGCACTTCAAAACCCTCTAATGTGAGATAATCCTTCAATGTTTTCCACGCCAGCTCAAATGTGTACTCATAAGTCAGAACAAGCCCGGATTGCAACAAATCATCATCGGGGGTAGCTTTCACAACTTCTATAGCACGAGATAAACGTTTGAATGCCTTCTCGTAATTCTGAAAACGTTGTTTCCAACGTATATCTTGACTGCTTATTTCTTCCATACTTTTGTATCTTTGCTTTAAAGTATTCATTTGAATACAATTGCAACAAAGATAATCAAAAGAAATAAAAACCGAACAAAAGTTGTAGAAAGAGAAGTATATAACAAAAAAACGAGCAAGCTCTCACGAACCTCTCGCCTCTGTAAGAAAAGCCATAGAGGCTTTTCTTTTAACTGCATCTAAAACTTGTTACCTAAAAATCAATCTTCTTTTTACCTAAAAATTCAACTACCTATAAAAACACAATCTTCTTTTTTACCTTTTCTATAACTAATTACCTAAATTCCTTAATCCAAATTCTAGCCTATGAAAAACTATTAACTAATCTTTTTACCTAACTAATCCCTTTATTGAAAACCAAAAACTAATTTATTTAAAAGTCAAAATCATGAGCAGTTTCTCAACTGCGATACAAAGGTAAGAAGATTTTCCGTGTGCGCAAACAGTTACATACGAAACGATATGTTTTATAACATCTTTTTAAATTTATCTAGCTTCGTTTACGGTTTCTATTGTTTCAGAACGAGTTTGAAGCCATCTGTCAGCGTTTCCATGAATAGTATTTTTCAATTGATTGGCATTGACTAAACAAAAGTATAAAAAGAGTTTCATCTATGACAAAGCATAGATAAAACTCTTTCTCTATCGAAAAAACGTTTAGTTATTTATTCTTCACGTACCAATTTTGATTCGAATCACCCTTTGATTTCACCCAACCAATAAAGCCCGGATATGTATCATATATCTTCACCTTTTCTATAGGTACTTCAAAATCAAGAGTAGGAAGATTAATACCATATGGCATAAGTTCAACTTCTCCATTGTAACGTGCGATATAATAAACTCCACCACCTACATTCGACACATCATCTTGTGTATTGAAAAGTCCCATATCAGCTTCGTCTGTAGGAGGATAATTCACCAAGTGCACTTCGCGATTCCTGCTATTAACAAATATGAACGGATTATAAGGAGGCGTCACATTATCAACATCATCCAGTTCAATGGTAACAGTATACTTCTTATTTAGAACATTCTTGATATTATCAAACAAGATAATGGTAGGATGAGATTGTTCCGTTTCCACTTTCCATCCTTCAGGACCGGCCACCTTAATACTCTTCATCTGCCCCGGATTAAGAGTATGGAGCTGATATCCAAACCCACAAGTATAAGTACCTCCATTATGAATAGGAATGAACTCATCCACTATTTTATAAATTTTATTGGTCTGAGTTTTCTTATAAACAGTAGATTTATAAGTCATCATCACATCGTTCATATCATAATCACCTTCAGAAGGCCACTGATCTTCATAAGCCAAAGTACCCTTGGTGGTGGTGGTAACATTGGTGGGAGGCTCAACGGGTGGCAATTCAGGGCTTTCGGTATCAATAGCATCCGATTCCGCTATCTTTAAATAAAAAGTGGCATCGCAATAGTCATAATCTACATTATCCTCAAAGCCAATAGCAACAATTTGGTTTGCACTTCCATGACGCAAAGCTACTACACGCTGCTTATTATCGGAATTCATTGAACTATATGAATAGCGAGTGGTATACCTCTTCACAAGATCACCTTCATAAAAGCCCTGTCCTTCCAAACACCATCCAACAGTAACACCTGCCGGAAATTTATCTTCATATTGCTGAGTTTCTTCATTCCAGTACTTCAATTTTACGGCATGACCACATAACAGTGAACCTACACGTTGACCATTAGAAACTTTAGAAATGGGCGAAGCATTGGGAAACGCAACTATTCTTTTTACTTTATCGGCTGTTGGAATAGTGCCGGTAGGATAAGTAAAGTAACCCACAGTATTATTCCAGCCTGCACTACTATTAACAAATACAAGGCTCAATTCAGTAGCTTTAGTAATCTTAATTTCAGAAGTAGCATTATTATTAAACCAATCAGGATAAGCTGTCGTAATAGAGTAATTACCATTTTTTGTATATGTTCCTCTAATGCTATACAACACCTCGGCCGATGGTAAGCTTAATTCAGTCTCTATATTGGACGGATACCCGTATTGATCCCAGTCAACTCCCGGCAAAATAGTCCAATCATCCACATAATTATGCCCGTTGGACGTCACTCCTCTTGTCTTTGTCTGCAATGCAGCAATATATTTTGCCTGGTTAAAGTCTATTCCACTATCCGAAACAGTCAATTTTACCGGTGACACAGCTCCCATATAATCGCTGTAAAGCCATATTTCCGTAAGAGCAGCAGAAAGAGTTGCCGTACCTGCATATTTTCCTTGCTTATCAGTGGCAGCGGCAAAAATAGGATCGAGTTCTTCATCCTTTATCCAGGAACCATCCACTTCTTTCATCGGATTTTGATCGTAGAGCTCAAAAATGATATAATAATCATTCGTAAAGCCATAATCCACACTCATCTCAACATCTTTAGTTAAGTTAAAGTCAAAAACCTCCGTCGGCTTCAAAGGCTCATTTTTATGCTCCCCCTGATATACATCTTTGTCTGTGCAACTATTTAGTGTCAGTGCAGAAATGGATAACACAAATACAAGCTGTTTGATTTTTCGCTGTTTCATATATTCTATTTTAAATTATAATTCTATAAACGTTAAGTCCGTTGCAAATATAGGCAAAAAACGACAATATCTACAAGTTTTCCAAAAATAAAATAATAATATACACAAGTAATTAAAGTCGCAAAAAGTATAGAATATACAAGTTTATTAGATAAAGAGAGGGTTAGATTGAAGTTTATCTGATAAAAGAATAAAGAAACAAATGAATCCGCAGCTATTAGTCACAAAAAAAAATATGCTTATACATAAAAAAACAAACCACTGGAGTGGCATTGACCTGCCAACTCCAATGGTTGTCCCCTTTAAACACCTTTAAACAAAATGAAATTTCTTATTTTCTTGCTTCTGCGATATAAGCCAGTGCTTCTTTACATTTTTCCGTAACATAAGTCCAGTCTTCCGCAGCAACTTTATCGTTCGGGAAGAGTTTTGAACCCATACCTACGCAGAACACACCGGCTTTGATCCATGAAGTCAGGTTTTCCTGAGTAGGTTCTACCCCACCGGTTACCATCAGCTTAGACCAAGGCATCGGAGCCAACAGACCTTTTACAAGCTTTGCACCAAGAACGTCACCCGGGAATATCTTGCAAAGGTCGCAGCCTGCTTCCTGAGCGAAACCCACTTCTGAAACGCTTCCGCATCCCGGAGTGTAGGCAACCAGACGACGGTTGCAGATCTTGGCAATCTCAGGATTGAACAACGGACCTACAACGAAGTTGGCGCCCAACTGCAAGTAAAGGGCAGCCGTTGCAGGATCAACAATAGAGCCTACGCCCATCGCCATCTCCGGACATTCTTTTGCCGCAAACTTCACAACTTCTGCAAATACTTCATGAGCAAAGTCGCCACGGTTAGTAAATTCGAATGCACGAACACCACCCTCATAACAAGCTTTCACTACTTTCTTTGCTACTTCTGCATCCTTATGATAGAAGACGGGCACCATTCCGGTAGAACCGATCTTATTTAATACTGCTATTTTATCAAACTTAGCCATATTTTTATTTACTATTTAAATGTTTTGCTTTGTACTATTGAACTATTTATTCATCCTTGCCTTCATAGTGGTTATCGAACTGATTATCATCTTCAGAAGTTCCTCATTTTCCCGATATAAATCAGACAGCAACTAAATAGTAAATTGTAAATAGTCCAATAGTAAATAAATTTATCTCTGTACACGTCCGCTTGCATCACCACCGGCCAATGCTTCCACTTCTTCTGCCGATACCAGATTGAAGTCACCATTGATGGTGTGCTTCAATGCAGAAGCGGCTACTGCAAATTCAAGGGCCGCACCCTGATTGGGCTTCGTCAACAATCCGTGGATAATACCACCGGAGAAAGAGTCACCGCCACCTACACGGTCGATAATCGGGTTGATGTCATAGCGTTTTGATTCGTAGAACTCTTCGCCGTTATAGATCATTGCTTTCCAGCCGTTGTGGCTTGCAGAGAATGATTCACGCAAAGTAGAGATAACATATTTAAAGCCGAATTCCTTAGCCATTGCCTTGAAGATGCCCTTGTAGCCTTCAGCATCGGTCTTTCCACCCTCTACGTCAGCATCGGGTTTGAAGCCCAGACAGAGTTCAGCATCTTCTTCGTTACCGATACAAACGTCTACGTATTGCATCAAAGGCTTCATGATAGACTGAGCTTTCTCTTTCGTCCAGAGCTTCTTACGGAAGTTAAGATCGACGGACACCGTAACGCCGTGACGTTTTGCAGCCTCACAAGCCAGTTTAGTCAGTTCGGCAGCTTTGTCGGAGATGGCGGGAGTAATACCTGACCAGTGGAACCAGTCGGCACCTTCCATGATTGCATCGAAATCGAAGTCTGCGGCATCAGCTTCAGCGATGGCAGAATGTGCGCGGTCGTAAATTACCTTGCTGGGACGCATGGAAGCACCGGTTTCGAGGTAGTAGATACCTACGCGGTCACCACCACGGGCAATGAAGTCTGTCTTTACACCATATTTACGCAGTGCGTTCACAGCTGATTGACCGATTTCGTGTTTCGGCAATTTAGTCACAAAGTAAGCATCATGTCCGTAGTTGGCACAGCTGACAGCAACGTTTGCTTCACCACCGCCATATACTACGTCAAATGAATCAGACTGAACAAAACGAGTGTTTCCCGGAGTGGACAGTCTCAACATGATCTCGCCTAATGTAACGACTTTCTTTCCCATAATCTTATTTATTTTTTATATGTGATTAATTTATAAGTTTCAATTTATCATTTTAAGGACAAAAACGCGATTAAACACCTGATTCCATGAAGAGTACAGCAAAAAGCGGTTTGTTCTCCATAGCTTTCGTGTGCGGGCACAAAGATACAACAATTTTCGTAATTACAAAAATTGTCATATATTTGTGTCGAAAATATTAAGATTATTATTGTGCGCGGACACAAGTTCCGATAAATTATAAAATATATGGGGTCTGAAAGAATACGTATCAAAGATATCGCCAAAATGGCGGATGTATCAGTGGGGACAGTAGATCGTGTGATACACGGGCGTAGCGGTGTGTCGGAAGCCAGCCGGAAACGGGTGGAGGAAATTCTGAAACAGCTGGATTACCAACCTAACATGTATGCCAGTGCATTGGCATCGAACAAGAAATACACTTTCTCCTGTTTATTGCCGCAGCATGAGAAGGGCGAATATTGGACGGCTGTGGAAGCGGGCATCCATGAGGCGCTGGTGACGTATTCGGACTTCAACATCTCCGTAAACCTCTCCTATTATGATCCGTTCGATTATCACTCGTTCGGTGATGTGGCCCAGAGCATTTTGGAGCAGGAGCCGGACGGAATCATGTTTGCCCCGACCGTACCACAATATACAAAGCCTTTTACGGAGGAACTGAACAAACGTTCTATACCTTATATATATATAGACTCGAATCTGAAAGACCAGCCTGCCCTCTCTTTCTTCGGACAGAATTCACATCAGAGCGGGTATTTCGCCGCAAAGATGATGATGTTGCTTGCCGGAGGGGAACGGGAGATTGTGATTTTCCGCAAGATAAACGAGGGTATCGTGGGTTCTAACCAACAGGAACGCCGGGAGATCGGCTTCCGGGAGTATATGTTGAAGCATCATCCCGATTGCCGCATCTGGGAATTGAACCTGCATGCCAAACGGGACAGCGATGATGCACAGATGCTGGATGAGTTTTTCAGAAAACATCCGGATGTAAAGAACGGTATTACTTTCAATTCGAAAGTGTATATCGTCGGAGAGTATTTACTGAAGCAAAAGAAAACGGATTTCAACCTGATGGGGTATGACTTGCTGGAACGTAACGTAAACTGCCTGAAACAGGGAAGCGTCTTCTTCCTCATCGCCCAACAGCCGGAACTTCAGGGATTTGACGGCATCAAAGCGCTGTGCGACCACCTGATTTTCAAGAAGGAAGTGCCGAGAGAAAATTTCATGCCGATTGACTTGTTGACGAAGGAGAATATAGAGTTCTATTCGAATAAGTGATGGGAAATAAGTAATAAGTAGTAACTAACTAAAAACAAGAATATGGAAACGAAGTACCTTAAAATCAATCCTGCGGATAATGTAGCAGTAGCAATCGTGACACTGCCGGCAGGAGAAAAACTCACAGTGGACGGGGTGGAAATCACACTGAATGAGGAAGTTCCCGCCGGACACAAATTTGCATTGAAAGACTTTGCGGAAGGCGAAAATGTCATCAAATACGGTTATCCCATCGGTCATGCGCGTATGGCAAAAAAGCAGGGCGACTGGATGAATGAAAACAATATCCAAACCAACCTGGCAGGACTGCTGGATTATACATATAATCCGACAAGCGTCACACTGGATATACCGCACAAAGATTTGACTTTCAAAGGATATCGCCGTAAGAATGGCGATGTGGGTATTCGTAACGAAATCTGGATTATCCCGACTGTGGGCTGTGTGAACGGTATCATCAATCAGCTTGCCGAAGGTCTGCGCCGGGAAACGGGCGGCAAAGGGGTGGATGCGATTATGGCGTATCCGCATAATTACGGCTGTTCGCAGTTGGGCGACGACCATGAGAACACGAAGAAGATTCTGCGTGACATGGTGTTGCATCCCAATGCAGGCGCAGTGCTGGTGGTAGGATTGGGTTGTGAGAACAATCAACCGGACGTATTCCGTGAATTTCTGGGTGAATACGACGAAGACCGCGTGAAGTTTATGGTGACACAGAAGGTGGGTGACGAATACGAAGAAGGTATGAACCTGCTGCGCGAATTATACGAGAAAGCAAGCAAGGATGAACGCGTAGATGTGCCTCTGAGTGAGTTGCGCGTCGGCCTGAAATGCGGTGGCTCGGATGGTTTCTCCGGCATCACGGCTAACCCGTTGCTGGGTATGTTCTCCGACTTCCTGGTAGCGCAAGGAGGTACGAGTGTATTGACGGAGGTACCGGAAATGTTCGGTGCGGAAACCATACTGATGAACCGCTGCCGCAATAAAGAGCTGTTTGAGGAAACAGTGAAACTGATAAATGACTTCAAAGAGTATTTCCTATCACACGGTGAACCGGTGGGCGAAAATCCGTCTCCGGGAAATAAAGCCGGCGGTATCTCAACATTGGAAGACAAGGCGCTGGGATGCACGCAGAAGTGCGGTAAAAGTTATGTAGAAGGTGTACTGCCGTACGGTGAACGCCTGAAAGTGAAAGGATTGAACCTGTTATCAGCTCCGGGTAATGACCTGGTGGCAGCAACAGCACTGGCTTCCTGCGGTTGCCACATGGTACTGTTTACCACGGGACGCGGCACGCCGTTCGGTACGTATGTACCGACTATGAAGATTTCAACCAATTCCACATTGGCGAAAAACAAACCGGGCTGGATCGACTTCAACGCCGGAGTTATCGTGGAGAACGAACCGATGGAAAAGACTTGTGAGCGGTTTATCGATTATATCATCCGGGTAGCAAGCGGTGAATTCGTAAATAATGAGAAGAAAGGCTATAAGGAGATCGCAATTTTCAAGACGGGAGTTACTTTATAAATTTAAGGTTGAAAATTAAAAAATAAAAAAAGAATCAAAGGGGCGGAACAATTCAGAGGTTCCGCCCTTTTGGTTTTACAGGGCAACCGCATAAAAAACTTGCTTCATTTTTGATGGGTTATGATGCACCACAGATTACACAGATTTACACAGATTAGGGAAGATATCTCTGATTATTAATAAATTAAATCTGTGCTAATCTGTGTAATCTGTGGTGAAATAATTCATTTCTGTACGAATACGAGCCAACTTTTGATACGGTTACCCTGGTTCTGCACTCGATTTACATTATCTTTGCACCGTTTTTAAAAACTTGAATTCTTGGAAACTACAAATACAACAAATAAGAAGAAAGGCGGATGGTGGGCATTAAGTCCGCTGGCGGTATTTTTATGCCTGTATCTGGTGACCTCACTGGTTGTCAATGATTTCTATAAAGTGCCCATTACAGTGGCATTCCTGTTGTCATCCTGCTATGCCATTGCACTGACGCGCGGGCTGAGCCTGGAAAAGCGGGTATATCAGTTCTCCGTAGGAGCCAGTAACAAGAATATCATATTAATGATATGGATATTCATCCTTGCTGGAGCTTTCGCACAAAGCGCCAAACAGATGGGAGCAATCGACGCAACTGTGAATCTGACACTGAGCATCCTGCCGGACAACCTGTTGCTGGCAGGTATCTTCATTGCCGCCTGTTTCATTTCACTTTCCATAGGTACCAGTGTAGGGACAATCGTGGCACTTACCCCCGTAGCCATCGGACTGGCGGAAAAGACGGGAATCGACTTGCCGTATATGGTGGCCGTTGTAGTAGGCGGATCATTTTTCGGGGATAATCTCTCATTTATTTCAGATACGACAATAGCATCCACCAAAACACAGGATTGCGTAATGCGCGATAAATTCCGGGTAAACTTTATGATTGTAGTGCCGGCTGCACTGATTGTGCTATGTATCTATATATTCCAGGGATTATCCATATCAGCTCCCGCACAGACGCAGGCGATTGAATGGATAAAAGTTATCCCCTATCTTATTGTTCTGGGTACGGCAGTGGCGGGTGTCAATGTAATGCTGGTTCTGCTACTGGGCATTCTCAGCACAGGCATCATAGGCATTGCCAGCAGCGGAACGGACATGGGCACGGCTTTCTTCGACTGGTTCGGTGCCATGGGAACAGGCATCACAGGAATGGGCGAACTTATCATCATCACCCTGCTTGCCGGAGGCATGCTCGAAACCATCCGTTACAACGGAGGCATAGACTTCATCATCTCCCGGCTGACACGTCACGTAAAAGGCAAGCGAGGGGCAGAACTAAGTATTGCCGCCCTTGTCAGCATAGCCAATCTATGCACGGCAAACAATACTATCGCCATCATTACAACCGGACCGATAGCCAAAGACATCGCCCTGCGCTTCCACCTCGACCGGCGGAAAACAGCCAGCATCCTGGATACTTTCTCCTGCCTGATACAAGGTATCATTCCTTATGGAGCCCAATTGCTGATTGCAGCGGGATTGGCCGGCATCTCCCCCATCAGCATCATCGGCAGTTTGTATTATCCGTTTACAATGGGAATATGTGCATTGCTGGCTATATTGGTGAGATATCCGAGAAGATATTCGTGAAGTTTTGTTTTTTTTGATGCAAAAATGAATATTTCGAAAAAAAAGATAGCAAAAGATAGTGCATTATTGAAATAGAATGCGTTACTTTGTACCCGAACAATAAAAAAGTTTATTTGATTTGATTATTTCACATATGTACTTCCTCTGTATTGAGTATTTCCATCTCTGACCTAACAACTTCCAAAAACTTTGTTTATTGAATTATTAATTTATTATTTTATTTAGATTTATGAATTTGTATGTAGGTAACCTGAATTACAGGGTTAAAGAATCAGATTTAAGAGAAGTTATGGAAGAGTACGGAACAGTAGACTCAGTAAGAATCATCACTGACCGTGAAACAAGAAGATCCAAAGGATTTGCATTCATCGAAATGCCGGATTCTACAGAAGCATCTAACGCTATCAATGCATTGAACGGTGCTGAATATGTAGGCCGTCCGATGGTTGTTAAAGAAGCATTACCGAAGAATTAATTATTCTCAGATAATACGTCACAGAAAAAGGATGAATTTCAATGAAGTTCATCCTTTTTTTTGTGCTATAATCCTCAATTTACGAAGCGATTGTAATCGTCGATTACATGATTATAGTTATAAAGTAATTCTTTATACCCGCTTTCGGTAAACTTCCCATCACGCAAGTGCTTGCGAAGTTCACCCAGGAACTTATCAGTATCGTTAACCATGTCTTCATAACTCATCATTTCACTGGAATAGTCTTTCAACTTCTCTATCTTTGAAGCCGCCTCCTTCTGAGTATTCACAGCATCATACAAAGACTGCATTTGTTCTTTGGCAACATCCGAATCATAACCTTCAAGCACTGCCTCCAAAGAAGAAATCAATGCTTTCCCAGCCATGATATGGTCTTTCAGAGGATTATCCTTTAATGTCGCCTCTTCTGCCTTGTCGGCATAAGGGGTCACCAGAGCATAGATCTGCGTACGAAGTTCCTGTATCCGATTTCCCTGTTCTTCCTGATCGGCGGCTATTTCACGCCCCTTGGCATACTGGTCGTCCTTATAGTCTTCCGCCTTAATATATCGACAGTACTCTTCATAATTAGCATACACTTTGTTTGACGCATCCACATAAGCCAGGCAAAGCTCCTTCAAACTATCACGTACCGCATCCGGGAAACAGTCACCCGGATTCAGTAATGCCGTCGTGTCTTTACCCTGAAAATAAGAACGATTGACGATGGGAGCTATGACAAAGCCTTTACCGTCTTTTTTCATGTACGCCAACGTTTTGGAAATATCATCCGTCGTTACGAGTTTTTTCATCAGATCGACAGTGATGTTGTAGTAAGCGATAACTTCATTCGCATCTTCCTGACTATAACTCATGGAAGCTGCATCCTTGCCTTTACCGCCACACGAAGCAAGCAACAAAAGGCCTGCAACAGATAATGATACTAAGATTTTCATTTTACATTCAATTTTTAAACAGTTTATAATAAGTGTTTTATTCATCCCATTCTTTCTCAATCTTTCCGGTGGTATCATAAGAAATCCAATGTCCCGAGCGGCTGTCACTCCGGTACTGCCCTTTAGTTTTCAGAGTACCCGCTTTGATGTTCTGCTGCTTGTCTTCCTGATAAACAGCTTCGTATGGGCCATGCCTACGGTCGTTGACATAAGTATAAGTCTCAATGAAATCATTACGGTTACTGGTTACCCAAACGCGCTCCGTACCATTTTTCCGTCCGTTCTTATAATTCGTTTCACGCTTTGGCTTACCGGTAGAATAATCCAATAGAACAAAAAGTCCGTCTTTCTTTCCGGCTTTGTAATGCTGTATTTCTTCGCGTACACCACCGGCAAAGACTATTTTTTCACCGTCCAGCAAGTCGTTTGCATAGTTTTCAACAGAAAGCGTATCACCCAGGTCATTGAACTCCAACCAGCAACCGGTCTTCATCCCATTCTCATATTGTCCCAGAACCTTCGGAGTGTCCGTGTCGGCAAAGCGCTCCTCATACTTTCCCATACGTTTGCCATGCTCACAGGTATAAGTCCTGGTATAGTCGTATCTGGCTTGCAGATAAGCCCACTGCCGGCCATGCTCCAAACCATCTTCATAGTTATTGTCCGAGCGTACCTCACCGGTCTCATGGTTGTATTCTTTAAAATTGCCATGCTCCCTACCGTTTTTGAAGAATGCAGAACGGGATACTTTTCCATTTTGAAAATAAGAAATAACCGCCCCATCAAGAGTGTCATTACGGAAGGTGTACTCCTGGGTAAGTGCCCCGCCCACATATTCGCGGAATAAACCGTTTTTACGCCCTTCCTTATAAGAACCCTCCCGACGAAGCGCATTGCGGGAATATTCCTGATATTTTCCGTCGAACATGCCCTCCTTGAATTCAGCCTGCACATATTGCGAACGATAACCGTCGATTATACGGAATTCACCGTTCAGAGGTTTCTCCTTTTTGGCATCACGGTAGAGAAAGCGTCCGTCACCCAGGTTTATTTCGGAAACTTCATTAACCTGATAGAGTTTCTGCGCTAACAAGGGAAAAGTACATACCAGTAACAGGCATATAGCTAAAACTTTTTTCATTGTCATACTCATATGTGTTCTTAATTTTGTTTATGCCGCAAAATTAAGGGGTAACAATGAAATCGGGAAATAAAACCGGGGGACAAATAAGAAGAAGAAAAACGTTGATTACAGGTCTAATTTTCAACCAGATAAAGAGTATTTACTCTTCAAAAGGCAGGGGGACAAATCAGAAATTCCGCAATAAATCCTCTAAAGTCATGCCACTTCCCGATCCTATTTTATCAACACGGATACGTTTGAGACGCTTCTTGACGGAATCCTTTTCCAAGTGCATGATCTGCGCCATTTCAGACTGTGATAATTGCATTTTCACCATGCAGCAATAGCGCAAATCTTCTTTGTTCAGTTCGGGATAAGATTCCCGCAAGCGCAAGGTGAAATTATTGAATATAGCATCGGCATTCTCAGTTATCACATCCCAGTCTTTATCCGAAAAAATGATGTTACCATTCTTTCTGACCTCCCCCACTTGCTGCAAAATGCTAAAATTCAGTTGCCGGAAAAAGGCGCCTTTCAATTCTCCCTCTTTCTGCTGAAGCTCATTTATCTTTTGCAAATTCTCCAGATGTTCTTCGCTGCGATGGCGCAACTCTTCTTGCTGGGCAATGATTTGCTCCTGCTGCCCGATAAGCTGTTTCTGCTGGACAATCAGACGGTGACGATTACGACGGTAAAAAATCAAATAAATACCTCCCGCCAACCACAAAAGAGTTACGGATACAGCTATAATCCAATACACCCGGTGTTTATGCTCGGCCACCTGAGCACGCCAACGCAGATTATCCGCCCGAAGTCGTTCATGCTGATAAAGACTCTGTAAAGCTATCAATTCGGAACTTTTGGTGGCAGTTTTTATGGAGTCATCTATCTGAGTGTATCGCAAAAGGTATTCATAAGCATCTTTATAACGCTTCATGGCATAGTAGGTATCTGCCATATTATAATAACGGGCTTCCTGGGTGAAAGGGTCGGGACAAGGTTCGGACTTAAGAAAGTAATGATAGGCGGAATCATATTGTCCCAGCTTGCCGAACATTGCGGCTTTTTCGGCATAATGGCCGGTGATGTTCGCAGAATCCGTGGGCGCACGATGCCGGAGAGCTTTATCCACATATTGCAAAGCAAGGGCATAGTCTCCTTTCTGAGTATAAATTCCCTGAAAACGCGTATATATATAAGGTAACTGGCTCGTCAGAGAATCGCGAAGAACAATTTCGTGCATGACTTCAGTATAATGCAAGGCACTGTCATACCGGCCGGAGAAGAGGTGACCGTAAGCGATGTCTCCCAGTGAAAGACACTCATAGGAAGCATTCTTCATGCGACGGGCCATCTCCAAGGCGTTCTGTGAATAACGTATTTTATCCTCGAACAGGCGTTCTTTTGCTGCCACTACCCCCGCCCAGGTGTTCACTAAATACCGCCAGTAATCACTCACCTGTTGCCCCTCCGAATAGGGCAAAGCCTCCAGAAAAAATTTCATCGCCTCTTCATTGCGCTGAAAAGAACGTGCCACCTGCCCCGCACAAAACAAGGCGCGGACAAGATGCACACTATCCGCAGAAGCACGGTAATAATCCAAAGCTACGGTAAGCAAAGTGTCGATTTCGCCCAGACGATCTTCATTACGGGCCACTTCGGCAGCCAACAAAGCATAAAGGGCGCGGTCGGATTCAGAAAAAGATCCCGGATGCTTTATTCCGGCAAGTATCAGACTTGCACTGTCTTTCAGGTTTTGTTCTATCAGTTCATCCGCACAATGCAAACGAACGTCAGTACGGCCACAAGCTCCAAATAACAATGCAATAATAGTTCCAAGTAGTAGTCTTTGCTTCATAATAGCAGTTATCGTTTTCGTGGCGACAAAGGTAATACAATTGCCCGAAATACAAGAGCCTTATAGAAAAAACGAGCGAACTCTTTGTCAATCAAAATAAAAGCCCTACCTTTGCAGCCGCTATTACGAGATAGTAGCATTATTCAAATCATTTATTAAAAACATTATTTAAAATGGCAACAAAAATCAGATTGCAAAGACATGGACGTAAAAGCTATGCTTTCTACTCTATCGTTATTGCAGACGTAAGAGCACCACGTGATGGTAAATTTATTGAGAAGATTGGTACGTACAATCCGAACACCAATCCTGCCACAGTAGATTTGAAGTTCGACCGCGCACTTGACTGGGTTATGAAAGGTGCACAACCTACTGACACTGTTCGTAACATCCTGTCACGCGAAGGCGTTTACATGAAGAAGCACCTTATGGGTGGTGTGGCTAAAGGCGCATTCGGTGAAGCAGAAGCTGACGCTAAATTCGAAGCCTGGAAGAACAACAAACAAAGCGGTCTGGCTGCTTTGAAAGCAAAAGACGAAGAAGCTAAGAAAGCTGAAGCAAAAGCACGTCTGGAAGCTGAAAAGAAAGTAAACGCTGAAAAAGCAAAAGCATTGGCTGAAAAGAAGGCTGCTGAAGAAGCAGAAAAAGCTGCCGCCGAAGCTCCTGCTGAAGAGGCAACAGAGGCTCCTGCTGAAGAAGCTCCCGCTGCTGAAGCTGCTGCTGAATAATAGTAAGCACAGTACGATTACAAAAAATGGGATTAAAACTATAAAATCCTCTCCGGTTATGCCGGAGGGGATTTTTTATTGATTATCTTTGCCCCCAAAGCGAAGATAAGCCGCACCTCAACACTAAAAATAAGCAAGCTTATTTTGTACTGTTTTCGGTTTGCATTATCTTTGTAGCCAACTATCATATTTATAAAAAATAGAAGCAATGAAAAAAATTATCTATCTGCTCGCTGTGGCTGCCATGGTTGTTGCCTGTAGCGGAAACAAAGGTTACGTGGTAACCGGAACTGTAGAGGGTGGAGCCGACGGTGACACTGTATACTTGCAAAAAGTAGAAGGCCGGAATCTTGTTAAAATGGATTCAGCTGTCATTACCAATGGAACATTCACTTTCAAAGGTGCGCAAGACACTGCCGTGAACCGTTACGTAACTTACAGACCCGCAGGTAAAGAAGGTATCTTAATGGACTTCTTCCTTGAAAATGGTAAAATCAACATCAGCCTGACACGTGATAACGACTCTGCTACCGGCACACTGAGCAATGACGCTTACCAGGAAATCAGAGCTCAGCTGAACAGCCTGAACAAGCAAATGATGACCATATATGAATCAATGTCAGATACTGCTCTCACCGACGAACAGCGTGAAGCTAAAATGAAAGAGATGAATGATCTGCAAGAGAAAACAATGGAAATCACCAAAGCAGGTATCGCCAAGAACATCACTAACCTGGTAGGCGTTCACTTGCTGAAGAACAACTATTACTATCTCGAAGTAGACGAACTCGACCCGCTGATGCCGCAAATCCCCGCTGAATTCGCCAATGATGAAGTAATCATCAAGATTAAAGAAAACGTAGAAAAGATGAAAGCTACTGCCGTAGGCCAGAAATTCACTGATTTCGCAATGGAAACCCCTGACGGAAAACCGGTGAAACTGTCTGACTATGCAGGTAAAGGCAAAGTTGTGCTCGTTGACTTCTGGGCAAGCTGGTGCGGCCCCTGCCGTCGTGAAATGCCGAACCTGGTAGACGCTTACGCCAAATACAAGAACAAAGGTTTTGAAATCGTTGGCGTATCTTTGGATCAGAATGGTGAAGCATGGAAAGAAGCTATCGAAAAGCTGAACATCACCTGGCCGCAAATGTCCGACCTGAAATACTGGAACTGTGAAGGCGCTCAGTTATACGCGGTCAGCAGCATTCCCCACACTGTACTGATTGACGGCGAAGGAACAATCATCGCCCGCGGTTTGCACGGTGAAGAATTACAGACTAAACTGGCTGAGATTATCAAATAACCTCTGCCAGGAAAAGAAATACCCTCGCTGGGAAATAACTTTTTGCTACATAGCTCCCCTGTTACAGACACTTGTAACAGGGGAGTTTTTTGTATCTGCCTATTACTTAGAGTTTTCCATTTTGTGCAACTTTAAAACAGTCATTAAAACGAAAAGTTTTCCAATTCAGTCAAAAATACACTTAATAATCAAGTGATTAACATATTTTAAAGACACAAAAGTTTTCCAAAAACAAATACTTGTAGATAAGTTTATACCTTTGCAATCCCAATTAAAAGAATAAATAAACAATTAGATAAACTGAACCATGATACAGACTGTAATCAAAAGAGACGGACGCGTAGTAGGCTTCAACGAAGAAAAAATAGTAACTGCCATCCGTAAAGCAATGCTGCATACGGATAAAGGCGAAGACATGCAGCTGATACGCCAAATCACAGACCATATATCTTTCAAGGGAAGTGCACAAATGACGGTAGAAGCCATTCAGGATGCCGTAGAAATGGAATTGATGAAAAGTAGCCGCAAAGATGTGGCACAGAAATACATCGCCTACCGCAACCAGCGCAGCATCGCCCGCAAAGCAAAGACCCGTGATATGTTTCTGGAGATTATCGATATCAAATCCAACGACGTCACAAGGGAGAATGCCAACATGAATGCCGACACCCCGGCAGGTATGATGATGAAATTCGCCAGCGAAACCACCAAACCGTTCGTGGATGATTATCTGCTGAGCGACGAAGTGCTGGATGCCGTAAACAACAACTATCTGCATATTCATGATAAGGACTACTACCCCACCAAGAGTCTGACGTGCGTGCAACACCCGTTGGACCGCATTCTGAGTTGCGGTTTCTCTGCCGGACACGGTGAATCCCGTCCGGCCAAACGCATTGAAACGGCAAGTATCCTGGGCTGCATCTCATTGGAAACCGCCCAAAACGAAATGCATGGAGGCCAGGCAATCCCTGCATTCGACTTCTATCTGGCTCCTTACGTGCGCAACAGCTACATTGAGGAAATCAAAAACCTGGAAGAACTGAACGGCAAGGATTATTCGCATCTCTACCAGAAAGAACTTGCAGATTATCTGCAACAACCCCTGGACGGACTCACTGACGAGAAAAGAATCGTACAACATGCTGTCAACAAAACGGTAGCACGTGTGCATCAGTCCATGGAAGCATTCATCCATAATATGAATACCATTCATTCACGCGGTGGAAACCAAGTTGTATTCAGTTCCATCAACTACGGTACAGACACTTCGGCAGAAGGACGCTGCATCATCCGCGAATTACTGAAAAGTACCTATCAGGGCGTGGGCAATGGTGAAACAGCTATCTTCCCTATCCAGATATGGAAAAAGAAACGCGGTGTAAGTTATCTGCCGGAAGACCGGAACTTCGATCTTTACCAGCTCGCCTGCAAGGTGACGGCACGCCGTTTCTTCCCGAACTTCCTGAACCTGGACGCTACTTTCAATCAGAGCGAGGAATGGAAAGCGGAAGATCCGAAACGTTATCAGCATGAAGTGGCGACAATGGGCTGCCGCACACGTGTATTCGAGAACCGTTTCGGTCCGAAAACTTCTATCGGACGGGGAAACATTTCATTCTCCACAATCAACATCGTACGCCTCGCCATCGAGTGCATGGAAATCGCAGACGAAGAGTTGCGCATTGCCAAATTCTTCGCCAAACTAGACGAAATGCTCGAAGTAACCGCACGCCAGTTACACGAACGTATGGAATTCCAGAAAACTGCATTCGCCAAACAGTTCCCGCTGTTGATGTCTGCTTTATGGGTAGGCTGCGAAAGACTGAAACCTAACGATACAATCGCCTCAGTCATCAACCAGGGAACGCTGGGCATCGGTTTTATCGGGCTGGCGGAATGTCTCGTAGCTCTTACGGGAAAACACCACGGAGAATCGGAGAAATCACAGGAATTAGGAGTACGGATCGTGACATATATGCGTGACCGCGCCAACCAGTTCTCCGAACAGTATCACCACAACTACAGCGTGTTGGCTACACCCGCCGAAGGTTTATCGGGCAAGTTCACACGGGTAGACCGCAAGAAATACGGTGAACTGCCCGGAATCACGGACCGGGATTATTATACAAATTCCAACCACGTACCTGTATACTACAAGTGCAGTGCCCGCCATAAAGCGGAAATAGAAGCTCCTTACCATGATTTGACACGCGGCGGCCATATCTTCTACGTGGAGATAGACGGAGATGCAACACACAACCCGGAGGTTATTATGCGTGTAGTGGATATGATGGACCAGTACAACATTGGATATGGCTCGGTAAACCACAACCGCAACCGCTGCCTCGAATGTGGTTATGAGAACTCAACTCCCAACCTGGAAACTTGCCCGAAATGCGGAAGCAAACACATCGACAAGTTGCAACGCATCACCGGCTACCTGGTAGGTACCACCGACCGTTGGAACAATGCCAAACTTGCGGAACTGAACGACAGGGTGATTCATAACTAAAAATTGAATCTTCAATCTCCCACACAACATTTAATTTTTAACTTTCAATTTTTAATTCAACCGTGCTTTCAATTCTTGATATTATAGAAGATACTACAGTGGACGGTCCGGGCTTCCGGACCTCCATTTATGCAGCGGGCTGTCCGAACAGGTGTCCCGGTTGTCATAATCCTGAATCCTGGGACATTGACCGTGGGCGCTGGATGGCGACAGATGAAATACTTAAAAAGGTGCTTGCCGATAGTTTTGCAGATGTAACATTCAGCGGCGGAGACCCGATGTACCAACCGGAAGGATTCACGGAACTGGCACGTGCCATTAAAGAGAAGAGCAATAAGAATATCTGGTGCTATACAGGATATACCTTTGAAACTTTATTGCGCAATCCGCTTCAGTCCAAACTATTACAATACATTGACGTACTGGTAGACGGTAAATTCAAGCAGGAACTGCGGGACGAAAGCCTGTGTTTCCGTGGAAGCAAAAACCAACGTCTGATTGACGTGCCCGCTTCACTGAAGACAGGAGAGATCGTAACGTACAATTACAATCCGCTCCCCCGTATTGCCTGAAAAATGAATTATACTCTGCATTCTGTTTCTTTCTTTCCTCAAAAAGCCGTACCTTTGCGGCGCTTTTCAAGAATAGGTAACTTAGGATAACATTTTAGAGTATGAATTCGCCAAACGAATTAAAAGAAATTACCCGGTTTTTGCTGGAGTATGCCAATCGGCTTATGGGTTCGGGCGTGCACACCTCGCGTGTGATACGAAACACCCGCCGCATCGGAAAATCACTGGACGTAGACGTCAAGATGAGTCTTTTTCAAAAGACTATGGTTGTAAGCGTATGTGATATCGACAGCATGGAAGTTTACAATGAAGTAGCCATCATCCCCGCTTTCCCCATCAGCTTTGAATTAAATTCAGAACTAAGCGCACTCAGCTGGGAAGCTTACGACAATCGGCTTCCTTTAGAGACATTATGGGACAAATATGAGAAAATCATCTCCCGTCCCAAAATGGATCCGCTTTGTACACTCTTTCTGGTAGGCTTTGCCAATGCATCGTTCTGCGCCCTGTTCGGCGGAGACTGGACTGCACGCCTCATTGTCTTTTCTGCTACACTGATCGGTTTCTATATCAAACAAGTCATGCAGAAAAAGAAAATCAACCATTACCTTGTTTTCATAATTTCCGCCCTTGCAGCTTCTCTGGTTGCTTCTTCAGCCCTGACACTGGAAACTACCGCCGAAATAGCGATTGCGACAAGCGTACTATATTTGGTGCCGGGCGTACCCTTGCTGAACGGAGTCATCGACATCGTAGAAGGTCATGTACTGACCGGATGCACACGGCTTATCCAGGCATTGCTACTGGTGCTATGTATTGCTGTGGGACTTTCCTGTACACTTATGCTAATTAGAAACAGTTTATTATGATACTTATTGATATACTTACGGACGGCATGTTCGCCGCCATCGCAGCTATCGGTTTCGGAGCTATTTCCGATCCTCCTTTGCGTGCTTTCCCTTCCATTGCCCTGCTTGCCGCCATCGGTCACGCCCTGCGTTTCTGCCTGATGACGTATCTGGGCGTAGACATTGCGACCGCCTCTTTATTCGCTTCTTTCAGCATCGGCATGGGAAGCCTTGTGTTAGGGAAACGCATCTACTGCCCTATGACTGTACTTTATATTCCGGCACTGTTGCCCATGATTCCGGGTATGTATGCCTATAAAATCGTATTTTCACTCATCATGTTCATGCAGAACCTGAAAGTACCCGAACTGCAGGAAAAATATCTGATCGATTTATTCACAAATACGATTATCACTTGTAGCGTTATTTTCATGTTGGCGGTGGGCGCTACCATACCGCTGTTCCTGTTCATCAAACGGGCTTTTTCTATGACAAGACACGAAAAGAATTAAAAATTAAAAGTTTAAAATTAAAGATTGCGTATGGAAGTTTTTTGGAGAACAATCGCACAATACAACGAGGGGACTTGGATTGCCCAGGTTATTATCACTGTCATGGGCATTCTGCTGACCATACTTCTTTATCAAAAGCCTACCATGCTTGTGAAGCGGCTGATGAAGGGGTATATGGTGTTCCTGAACAGTTGGATTGCTATTGTCTATTATATGATTTATTGTGGTGAACGGAGTTATAACTATATACTTGCCATCTTCTGGGGAGTGATTGCTCTCATCTGGCTATGGGATCTTTTCACAAACTATACTCCGTTTGAACGTTATCACAAATACGATAAACTGACTTATGTATTGTATGCCATGCCGTTCCTCTACCCTCTTCTTTCATGGGCACGGGGCATGGAGTTTCCGATGATGACCACAAGTGTGATGCCTTGTTCGGTAGCTGTATTTACTATCGGGTTGTTACTGGCGTTTTCACGAAAGGTCAATCTGCTCGTCATTCTTTTCCTTTGCCACTGGGCTCTGATTGCTTTCTCAAAGGTTTATGTTTATAAGATCCCCGAAGATTTGCTGTTGGCAAGTGCAACCGTACCTGCCATTTATCTGTTCTTCAAGAATTACTTTGACCAAAATCTGCATAAGGAAACCAAACCAAGCGCAAAATATACGAACTGGATACTGATCGCACTATGTGTAGCAATCGGGGTATTCCTGAGCGTAACAATATTTCATGAAGTAGTCGCTTGATTATTGAGCATTGATTCAAGAGGAACTTATAAATGATAATTTAGCAGCGGGCATTTCCTAAGCCTGTAAGGCTTTTATCTTATAGCCCAGGGTAACACCCTGGGTAATGGATGATCCCACAATCTTACGCCCTGTAAAGGCAAAAGCCCATGTGTGCTGTTATGCCCTTACAGGGCGCAAAGAGAAACACATGGCAATCCCCCAGGGCGTTGCCCTGGGCTATAAGATAAAAGGCTTTCAGCCTACCAGGTACTATCACGTCAATGAGTATGCCGAAAGGAAATTTTGCTCCAGCGCTACGCCGCTAAATTATCATTTATCACGCTTCATGCCTTCCCCTGATTTGCTACCGCTTTCATCAGTTTCTTTATCTCCTCCGGATCTCCCAGGAAATAATCTTTCACCAGGTTGAGATCATCATCAAACTCAAAAACATAGGGAACGGCAGTGGGCAAATTCAGTTTCACAATTTCTTCATCGGAAATGCCTTTCAGATGCTTGATAATACCACGCAGACTATTGCCATGCGCTACTACCAATAACTCGTCAGCGGTTTTCAAAGTTGGGAAAATCACACATTTCCAGTAAGGCATGATACGTTCAATGGTGTCCTTCAATGACTCGGTACGGGGTAATTCGGCATCGGGAACCTCATTATAGCGAACTTCAAAACGGGGATTACGAGGATCATCTTCACCAAGGGGATGCGGAGCCACATCATAGCTACGACGCCAGATTAAAACCTGTTCTTCACCATATTTGGCGGCCGTTTCGGCTTTATTCAAACCTTGCAGCTGGCCGTAATGCTTCTCATTCAGACGCCATGACTTCTCTACCGGTATCCAGTCCTGATCCATACGGTCCAACACTGCATTCAGAGTTTTGACCGCACGTTTCAGATACGAAGTATATGCTTTGTCAAACTGGAAATCATTATCTATCAATAGCTGCCCGGCCCTTGTAGCTTCGGCAATACCTTTTTCCGTCAAGTCCACATCGGTCCAACCTGTGAAACGATTCTCTTTGTTCCATGCGCTCTCGCCGTGGCGGAGCAATACAATTTTCTTCATACGAATTTCTTTTTAATTAATCGTATAAATGAAACACGTATCTGCCGGAACTTGTTCAAGACGGTCTGTTTTCACAAAGGTGATTTAGCGAAGCCCAATAGCTGATTTAGCAAAGCGAATAAAAAAGAAAGCTGCCCGGAAAGTTTGTATTTCCCCAGGCAGCTTCTCCATATTATTACATCAGACGACTCTTATACGAACCAACGAACGTAGCAGAAGTCCTGACGATGCGGCAAGTCAGAGTTTTTCGGGAACATACGGTAGGATACCTTGAAGCTACCTGCATTCTCCAATTTATGTTTCACCTGGAAAGTATAAAGGTTACCCTCTTTCTTCACTACACTGAACGGTTCAACAGAATAAATGTGCTGTTTACCGTCTCCGGCAGTATAAGTAGTTACCAGTTCCAGACCGATGGCGTCGTTCAGACCTTTCTCATCGATTACGTAAGTAATGGTATATTCCTTACCGCTTTCGATAGAACCCTGTATCAGTTCTTCGCCCTTGTCATAAGACACTACTTCGATGCTATCCCACTTAGACACAACTTCTTCTTTCCAAGCTGCAATTTCCTTAGCCTTGGCATTGTCATTGGCAGCCAATCCTTTGAAACGCTTAGCCAGCTTGGTGTAGAACTTGCTGTAGTAATCGTCCAACTGACGCTTCATGGTATAGTGAGGTGCAATCTGTGCGATAGAATTCTTGATAGTCTTCACCCAGCCTTCAGAGTAGCCCTTCTTGTTGCGTGCATAATACAGCGGCAGGATTTCAGTTTCGAGGATGCTGTAGATAGTAGCTGCATCCAACTGATCCTGATGGTCCTGATTCTGGTAAGTACGCTTTTCAGTCAGCGCCCAACCTGCACCTTCACGGTAGCCTTCCAACCACCATCCGTCGAGTACGGAGAAGTTCACAACACCGTTCATCAGCGCTTTCTCACCGGAAGTACCGGATGCTTCGAGCGGACGGGTCGGAGTGTTCAACCAAATATCCACACCGGATACCAGGCGGCGAGCCAGCTGCATATCGTAGTTTTCCAGGAAGATAATCTTACCCAGGAATTCCGGACGACGTGAGATTTCAATGATTCTCTTAATCAAGCCCTGGCCTGCACCATCATGCGGATGAGCCTTACCGGTGAACAGGAACTGTACCGGATAGTCAGGATTGTTCACGATCTTAGCCAGACGGTCGAGGTCGGTGAACAACAGGTGGGCACGTTTGTAAGTAGCGAAACGACGACCGAAACCGATCAGCAGTGCGTTCGGGTTGATTTTGTCCATCAAAGACACGATGCGTGAAGGATCACCCTGGTTCTTCAGCCAAGTTTCACGATATTGTTTGCGAACATAGTCTATCAGCTTGTTCTTCAAAGCCATACGGGTTTCCCAGATCTTTTCGTCGGGCACATTGTAGATAGCTTCCCAAATCTTCGGGTTAGACTGATCGTACAAGAAGTTCTCATCGAAATTGGCAGCATAAAGATGTTTCCATTCGGTTGCACTCCAAGTCGGGAAGTGTACGCCGTTGGTCACATAGCCTACGTGCATTTCTTCGGGGAAATATCCCTTCCAGATAGTAGAGAACATTTCCTGAGACACCTTTCCGTGCAGCCAGCTCACGCCGTTCACTTCCTGTGAAGTGTTGCAAGCGAAAATTGACATACAGAAACGTTCGCCCTTATCGCCCGGATTGTTACGGCCGAGGTCCATCAGGTCGTCCCAACTGATACCCATCTTGGCAGGATAACCGCCCATATACTTGCCGAAGAGACCTTCATCAAAGTAGTCGTGTCCGGCAGGAACCGGAGTATGAACTGTGTAGAGAGAAGAAGCACGTACCAACTCGATAGCCTGGTCGTAAGACAGACCTTCGGCCACGTAGTCGCAGATACGCTGAACGTTAATCAACGCTGCGTGTCCTTCATTACAATGGTAGACATCTTTCTTGATACCCAGCTTCTTCAGTGTCAGAATACCACCGATACCAAGCAGGATTTCTTGCTTCAGACGATTTTCCCAGTCGCCACCATAAAGCTGGTGAGTGATAGGACGGTCGAATTCGCTGTTCATTTCGTTGTCCGTATCCAACAGGTAAAGAGAGATGCGTCCAACGTTTACGCGCCATACGTAAGCGTGTACAAAGTAGTCCAGATAAGGAACGTCTACCACTACCTGATTGCCGTTCTCATCCAATACACGGTCGATAGGCAACTGACCGAAGTTCTGAGCTTCGTAGTTGGCAATCTGCTGACCATCCATAGAGAGAGTCTGTGTGAAGTAGCCATAGCGATACAGGAAACCGACTGCACAAAGGTCAACATTGCTATCGGAAGCCTCTTTCAAGTAGTCGCCGGCAAGGACACCCAAACCACCGGAATATATCTTAAGTACCTGGTTCAAACCATATTCCATGCTGAAATAAGCAACAGAAGGACGTTTCTTGTCAGGTTCCACATCCATGTATGCTCTGAACTTAGAATACACGTCGTTCATTCTCTTCAGAATAACTTTGTCGTTTGCGAGTGCTTCGAGTTTTGCATAACTCATTCTTTCCAACAGAAGGACGGGGTTATGACCTACTTCTTTCCACAGAGCAGGATCAAGGTCTCTAAACAGTTCGGTAGCTTCGTAATTCCAAGACCACCAAATGTTGTGTGCCAATTCAGACAACTTCTCCAATTCGGCAGGAACATGAGATTTCACATTTACATCTTTCCAGTTCGGAGTGTTTACATTACTAACTTTAATCTTCATTGTATAATAACTTGATTGATTAATAATTCATATTTCTTTTTAGCCCAACTGACGCTGCATCGCATGACGAAGAGCAAAATCGTAGGCTTCATAATAATATTCGATAAAGTGCTTCCACAGAGCCTGCTCGGCCACTTGTCCGGCACGCTTGCGTATTTCTTTCACCTCGGCATCCGTCTTTGTGGAGAATGCGGAGATGGTGTCCTTGATGCCGTCGGCCACTTCGGAATAGTTATAGTCCGAACGGTGAAGCACCTCTACCCCATCATTGATGCCATGCTGATTCTTCAGGCTGTTTACCCAAAGCCCGAAACCGGCAAGGTCGGTAGTGATGGTGGGAACATGGAAAGCGACACTTTCCAGCGGGGTATATCCCCAGGGTTCATAATAGGAAGGATAGACGCTGAGGTCTTCTCCCAATATGAGGTCGTAATATTGTTTGTTGAGAATACCGTCTTTTCCATCAAGATAACAGGGGACAAAAACCACTTTCACCTTATCTTCGGGACGATTTCCCATGCCCATATATTTCAGCATATCGAGCACCTGGTCGTGCGTCATGTTGTGCAGCCAGTGGGTAATGAAAGGTACTTCCAGCGGAGTATTGAATTTCTCCTTACTCTTCAGACGCTGCTGCAGGTCTTCGCGGGCATCTCCCACCCATCCGGGCACGTTGATAAACGCCAGTATATTTTTTTGCAGATTCTTATCACGGTTCAGACGGTTCAGCGATTCAAGGAAGACGTTAATGCCTTTGTTCTTAAATTCATAACGTCCACTGGTGCCTACAATCAGCGTTTCATCACCCATATCCGTACCCAGCAGGCAATTGGCGGCACGCAACATGGCAGCACGCGCACGTTTACGCTTCCCGGTGAATGTGGAACCTTTCGGCACAAAGTCATCTTCAAAACCATTCATAAGCACTACGTCGGCAGGCTTATCAAGCAATTCCTTACACTCGTTATTCGTTATTTCGCTCACAGTCGTGAAGCAGTCCACATAATGCGCGGTTTGCTTTTCGATGGAGTGTTTGGATTGCATATTGAGTTCTTCGGCCATCTGGTCGCCATTGTAAGCGAAGAGATAGTCATAGAGGGGTTTGTCGTTGCCGGCAATGGAACGTCCGATAGACGTGGCATGCGTGGTGAAGATAGTAGCGATTTCGGGAACGGCCATCTGCAAATAGAGGGCGCCCATACCGGTCATCCACTCATGCGCCTGATAAATCACTTTATCCGTTTCCGTCAGGTTGTAGCGATAGAAGCTCTCCACCACCTTTCCGGCAGCATACGAAAACATGGACGCTTCGTCGTAATCGCCGTATGCGTGCAGTGAATCCACCTGGTAGCGGTTCCACATTTCTGTATAAATATCATTCTTCTGTGCGAAAAACGGTTGGAAATCAACCAATATAACGATAGGATTGCCCGGAATGTTCCAGCGTCCTATACGGACGGAAAGGTTATCTTTTTCAGCTGCATGCTTTCTCCATGCTGCACAAAGGTTGTCGGACTCGATAAACAGAGGGTTCTCTTTCCCTTGCCAAAAATCAGGTCCTATAAAAAACAATCTATCATGAAATTTTGCCTGCAAGGTATTTGCTCGCGTGGACAAAACCGTATAGATACCTCCAACCTTATTACATACTTCCCAGCTAGACTCGAAGATGTAGTCGGGGGTTAACAGCTCTTTAGTCATATTACTTTTAATCTCTATTACTTAATATCGGCTGCAAAAGTACACATTATTCTTTGAAAAATAGCCTATTAATCGAAAAAACTAATGAAATATGCATAAACAATCGTTTGCGAAATGGGCTGATTGAAACAAAGTTAGTATTTCAAATGCCACACTTCAGCAAGAACAATGCCACACTTCTGTGAGTGAAGTGCCGCACCTCAGTGAGCAAAATGCAATACTTAAGTGAGTGAAATGCCACAGTTCGGAGATGATGAGCCCCCGCATTGGAAACAATAAACCCAGGGCTGCCTAAATAAATGGTAACCCTGGGTTAAGTAAATATTCAGAAATAACGTTTTATACCATCAATGCAGCAACCAGTGCCAAAATTGCGTAGAATTCAGGAAGTGCAGCGTAAATCATAGTATTAGTCTGTACATCATGACCCTGGGAAATACCCATGATACCGTTGGCACACACTTGTCCCTGACGGATAGCAGAGAACAGACAAACCAACCCCACTCCTAAACCAATACCTAACATCAAAGGACCTTCTGTTGCAAAATCTTTACCCATAGACATCAGGAAAGCTACGAAACCATAAAGTCCCTGTGTAGCAGGAAGAGCAGATAAAATCATATAACTAGCTGATTTGGAAGGATCTTTCTTCAATGCACCTTCCGCAGCATTTCCTGCGATTGTTGTACCAAAGCAACTGCCAATTCCGGCCAAAGCCAACATCAGACCTAAACCGAGATAACCTAAAATTTCATTCATAATGTTTCTAATTTATTTGTTTTTTTAATTTATTTGTTTTTTAACTACAGTAAACGGTTTGTAAGTTTCGCCCTTACCTTCATAACCGGAATTCTTAAAGTATTCCACAAAAGTAAGACGAAGCGGGTGTACAAATGCACTCAGACAGGACATCGCGATATTTAACGTATGGCCAAATACCAGAATCAGGCCGCAGAACAACCAGCCCAATGCCGGACCCGCCGCATCATTCACCATAAAGGCCAACTGATTGAATACCCCGCCCAGCATACCGCCTGCCAGACCTAAGGCATACAGACGGATATAGGAAAGTATATCTCCCATCAAGCCGGTAGCCATATTATAGGTATCCCACAGGCCGGCACCAACATTGACAAAAACATTCCGGTGAATGTTGTTCAGCAGATAGATGCCGATAGCCGAAATACCGCCGATCACAATGAACGCCCATGTAGACACATCTTCTGAAATGACTTTGAAGAAAGAAAGTCCACCCGTACAAACAAAACCAACTACCAGCAGCAGCCAGCCCCAAGCACTGAGGGATTCTTTAAAGCCAAAACGCACCGTCTGTCCGACGGCCTTCACCGTCATGGCAATACAGATATGTACCACACCTATCAGCAATGCCAGCAGCATTTGCTTGTCATAACTGGTGTCTCCCACCTTACCCACAATCATGAATTGCTTCAGGTCTGCCGGAATTTCCAGATCGAACAGGCTGACTCCGAAGAAGGTACCCAGCACAGCACCGATAACAGCAGTGAAGATTCCCAACGTAATCACCAGGTTCATCATGCCTCTCAAGGATTTCGACAACTTCTTTTTCAAAAAGAAACCCAAAGCTATCAATACCAGTCCATAGCCAGCATCACCCATACAGAAAGCAAAGAATAGCGAGAAGAAAGGCGCCAGGATCGGCGTCGGGTCAAACTCGGCATAATCCGGCATACCATACATCTTGGTAAGTACCTCGTACATACGGGTAAATGCGTTGTTCCTCAGCTTGATGGGCGCGTTGTCTTCTTTTCTTGCATTCCGTATCTCGTAATAAACGCCGCTATTATCAAGAAAATCTTTCACCTCAGTTTCATTGTCCACCGGTATCCAGCCTTCCAACAACACAACGGCTCCTTCTGCCTTTTCTTCGCTATTCAGCTTAACTTTCAGCAGGTCGATATCTCCTTCAAGCTGAATGCTGTATTGCTCCAACGTGCGGTAGTTGGCTTTACAAAATGCTGACAATGCGTCCTGAGTGGCCACTATTTGTGCTTCCATCTCCGTTTTCCTGGCCATCAGCTCCGATAGGCTTAGGGCAGGCAAACGTAACGGTTCCAGGCCCAGCTCCACAGTTCCGGGAGTCACAGTCACAAAATTAATATATCCGCCGCGTTCTTGTACCGGAATAGCATTATACTCTTCCGTCCACGCTTCATTATAATCTCTTTCATGACACATGTAGAACTGAATATGCCAGCCTGCCTCCTTCAACTTATTTACAGAGTCCCAGTCAAAATCGCCCCAAACTTCCATTTGAGCGATGTCCTTATTCAACTGCGGCAGCTTCTGATTCAAGTCTTGCAACTGTAGTTGCAAATCATCGTATTTCTGCACCAGTCCGTCAGCCGATTGTCCGGCATACACCGTTTCTTCGGGTTGTTTCTCAGCCAGATTATACATTGCCTGAAGCATATTCTTATAGAGCGAACGCTTTTGCATAAACTGTTGCAAACCATCGTCCATTTCTCCCCACTGCTTTTCCACAATGTGTACCACACCCAATTCACGGATACGTTCCAGAAATGCTTCGTACTCCTTATGATATACAAGGAATGTGAGCTTCTTCATTTTTGTAATCATGCCTCTGCCTCCTTCCTACTCTCTTGATGGGATTTCATGATTTTCTGCGATGACTTGGAGAGGTTCTCTTCGTCTTCCATGAAGCGCTTGATTTTTCGCAGAGCATCCTGATAGCCCGGAATCTGCACTTTCTCAAAAAGGTTTACCTTTTGGGTAGTCTTTTTGCGTGCATGTTCCAGTAAGCCCAGTTTGGCGACGATAAACTCCCGTTCGATGGCCGTATGTGCCAGCGTCTTGAGCAAATGCACCCCGTCGGCATACCATTTGGGGGCATTGAACAGGCTGTAGGGACGTATCTCGAAATCTACGCTTTCGAGCAACGGGACCCGTACACCGGCAATCTTCTTCACACCGAGATGGACATCGCTGACCTTTATCAATGAGGGATCAAACTCATTCCAAAGGGCGAACATCGCTTCGTAGGCCTGGATTTCCCGTTCCAACTTCTCGTCCAGCATGGCAGCTTCCGACTTGCAGCGCTTCACTTCCATGCGCAGCGCGCTCTCCTTATTCTTGATGATAGGGAGTGTACGCACCCGCACCTTCAGTTGCTTTTCCAACTGCTGGAGAGAGGTTTTATTATATTGAAACTTTATAGCCACTTTTTTAGTGATTAGTTGTTAGTGATTGATGATTAGTTGTCGGCTTTCGGCCAGAATTCATCAACTAATTCTTTCTTGATATTCACTTCTTCCGGACGGAAATACTTTCCGAACAGACTCCATGCCACGTCGAGCATCTCAGTCGTATCGAGGTTGACGTCAATGGCCAGCAACTGGTTGGAGTAATCCTTGGCAAAGGCAAGGGTACGTTCGTCATAGTTCGTCAGGTCGAAACCATTCTCCAACTTGGTCTTCGCATTGGCGGCATCGGCGTACAGACGCACGGCGGCATTCATCACCTGCGGATGGTCTTTACGCGTCTTCTTGCCCGTAACGAGCTGCTTCAAACGGGACAGCGAACGGAACGGGTCAACGATAACCTTACCGATATCCGTATCACGGCGCAAGAACAACTGACCTTCTGTGATATAACCTGTATTATCAGGCACGGCATGCGTGATGTCGCCACCGGACAAAGTAGTCACAGCGATAATCGTGATGGAACCACCGCTCGGGAACTGCACAGCCTTCTCGTAAATCTTTGCCAAATCCGAATAAAGAGAACCGGGCATAGAGTCTTTCGAAGGAATCTGATCCATACGGTTGGATACGATAGCCAACGCATCGGCGTAAGAAGTCATATCGGTCAGCAATACCAGAACTTTCTCATTATTGTTCACTGCGAAATATTCCGCTGCCGTCAATGCCATGTCCGGAATCAACAGACGTTCTACAGGCGGATTCTCAGTCGTATTCATGAAACTGACGATACGGTCGAGCGCACCGGCGTTAGAGAATACATTCTTGAAATACAGGTAGTCATCATTCGTCATACCCATACCACCCAGAATAATCTTGTCCGTCTCGGCACGGAGTGCTACGTTCGCCATTACCTGGTTGAAAGGCTGGTCGGGATCGGCGAAGAACGGAATCTTCTGTCCGGATACCAGCGTATTGTTCAAGTCGATACCTGCGATACCGGTTGCAATCAGTTCCGACGGTTGCTTACGACGCACCGGGTTCACTGACGGACCACCGATTTCCACTTCCTGGCCTTCGATGGACGGGCCTCCGTCAATCGGATCACCGAAAGCGTTGAAGAAACGTCCGGCAAGCTGTTCGCTCACTTTCAGCGTAGGCGACTTGCCCAGGAATACTATCTCTGCGTTGGTGGGGATACCTTCCGTACCCTCGAATACCTGCAAAGTCACATCGTCACCGGCAATCTTCACCACCTGGGCGAGTTTGCCGTTTACGGTTGCCAGCTCGTCATACCCTACCCCTGTTGCTTTCAGCGAGCAGGTGGCTTTCGTAATCTGAGTGACCTTGGTATATATCTTTTGAAATGCTTTTGTTGCCATCTTATTCTTATTATGCTTTACGTTCTTCAATCAATTCCTGCAACTGTTTACGGAATCCTTCGTACTCCTCGGACTTGAACTTCGAGTAGTTCATCTGCTTGCAGACGTTAATCATCTTCTTGAAGTAATCCATTACCTCATTGAAGTTGTCGAATTCAAATTCCGTATGACAAATATCGATTATCATGTTCAGGATATCTTCCTGACGTTCCATCGGAGTCACAGCGTCAATTTCGTCAAACGCATCCTGTTGCAGGATTACGAAGTCGATCAACTCTGATTTCCAGAAAGTCACGTGATATTCCACGGGCACACCGTCGTCACCGAGGATATTGATCTGTTCGGCAATTTCCTTACCACGCTGCAAGCGGTTCTTGATTTCGTTCACTTTGCCAATCCACTCACCGTTGATATGTTTCTTGATATATTCCTCAAACTCAGGATATTCGATATATTTAGAGTAAGAATCAATCGGATTCACGGCAGGATAGCGCTTCTTGTCGGCACGATCCTGTTCGAGGGCGTAGAAGCAACGGGCCACCTTCTTTGTGTTCTCCGTTACCGGCTCTTTCAAGTTACCACCGGCAGGAGATACCGTACCGATGAAAGTGATAGAACCAGTTTCACCGTTACCCAGCACCACATATCCGGCACGTCCATAGAAGTTGGAGATGATGGAGGACAAGTCCATCGGGAATGCGTCAGGTCCGGGCAACTCTTCCATACGGTTGGACATCTCGCGCAATGCCTGTGCCCAACGGGAAGTGGAGTCGGCCATCAGCAATACTTTCAGTCCCATACTGCGATAGTATTCCGCAATCGTCATGGCTGTGTACACAGACGCTTCACGGGCGGCCACAGGCATGTTCGAAGTGTTCGCAATGATGATTGTACGCTCCATCAGCTTACGGCCTGTATGCGGGTCAACCAGTTCGGGGAATTCCGTAAAGATTTCCACAACCTCATTGGCACGCTCACCACAAGCGGCGATGATTACGATATCCGCTTCCGCTTGTTTTGAAATGGCATGCTGGAGTACCGTCTTACCCGTACCGAACGGACCGGGGATAAATCCCGTACCACCTTCTACAATAGGATTAATGGTATCAATCACACGCACACCCGTTTCCAACAGTTTGAAAGGACGCGGTTTTTCTTTATAATTCGTCATGGCGCGTTTCACCGGCCATTTCTGTATCATGTTCACATGAACGTCGTTGCCTTCTTCGTCGGTCAGCACGGCAACGATATCTTCGATGCTGTACTCACCTTCATCTACGATGGATTTCACGGTACACACGCCTTTCTGGTCGAAAGGTACCATAATTTTCAGTGGTTGGAAGTTCTCGTCCACCTGTCCCAGCCAGGCAGCGGCTTCCACCTTGTCATCCACCTTTACTAATGGTACAAAGTGCCACTTGCTTCCCTTATCCAGCGGATACGTATATTGACCGCGTTTCAGGAATACACCATCCATCTTGTCGAGGTCGTTTTGCAGACCGTCATAGTTCTTCGAAAGCATACCCGGGCCTAATGTCACCTCAAGCATGTGTCCGGTAAATTCGGCTTCGGCTCCCACCTTCAGTCCGCGGGTGCTTTCAAACACCTGCACGTACACATGGGTACCTACCACCTTAATCACCTCCGCCATCAGCCGGTCACCGCCGGTCGAGATGTAGCAAATCTCGTTCTGTGCCACCGGGCCGTCAACGACGAGGGTTACCATGTTGGCGATAACGCCACTAACAGTTCCTTTTGTTGCCATATAATTATGTTATTTATTTTATCTGAATTCTGCGGGTATCTGCACTTCGTTCTTCAGCGTTGCTATGATGCTGCGGAACAATTGATTACCCTTTTCCTTATCCAAAGAAATCCACCGTTCTATCATCTCCAGTTGCAACAGGAAGACGAACAGACGCTCTATCGTGAAATAGTTGAAGAAAGTAGCTTCCTCCATCCAGTTCCAACGCAGCTGGTCTATTTTCTTTTCCCGTTCCACCAATTCCTCGGTTTCGCTGATTTTCACTAACTGATCCAGGAAATCCACTTCCCCCGTCAATCCGAAATCACGGGCACCGGATGTGCGCAAAGCCTCGCACACTTCCGTATCACCCACTATCAACGGAGCGATGTCCATCTTAAATTTCCGTGCAGTCAGTGCCACCAGTATGTTGTTCATCGTCAGATTGAACTCAAACCAGGAGGACACAAACTTATTTCTGCACTTCATTGCATAGTCGTAATAAAGCGCAGCCAGACGGTCTTCATGCAAAAACTCATCTTCGGCAGGTGTATTGAAATATTCGGAAATGAAGGTGGAGAGATAGGAAGGGAACATGGCATCAGCCACCTCATCGCCATCTTTCAGCAACGAGATGAACTCCGTCAATTCTTCCGCAGAATAAATTCCACACGGATCAATGGCGGCATCCTTGTCTTTCAGTAATTTCAGAACATTCGCATTGTCAAACTTCAGATAAAACAAATCGATCAGCTTTTTATCCTCGTCAGACAAATCCGGATACAGTTCCGTTTTAAAATCAGCTACCGTATAGCTTAGCTTACTGTCCTCCAAAGTGAGTTCGGGCAAACCGGCTACCAAGTAGTAATAGTATTTACTCATATCCTATGGGGTTAGAACAGCATTTCCACCAATTGCGGACGCAGGAACTCTTTAAAGTAATTCATGAACTCTTCCTCACCGAAGTTAACCTTATAGGAACCGTCGGCAGGCGAAACAGTGAACAACGTCTTGTTACCATTCACTTGCTCTATTTTCACACCTTTATCCAGCAATGTCTTTGCCTGTGTGGCGAAGTACTTCTTCAGACCTTCTGCATCAGCGGTAGAGATCACGATAGGTTCGTTCACGCTCCACTTAGAAGCCAATGCAACAATGAAGGCATTCAGATAATCTTTGTTGGCGGCAAAAGCTTTCACATCAGCATTCACAATCTTATCCGCCACAAGAGTGGCGATTTCAGATTTCAACGCATTCACGGCTTGGCCGGCGAATAATTTTAATTCCGACTTGGTATTTTCCGCCAGTTCATCGGCAGATTTACGAGAGGCAGCCACAATTGCTTCAGCTTCTTTACGAGCATCTTCTACAATTTTTTTGGCTTCATCTTGAGCGTTAGCGATAAGTTTCTGGGCCTCGGCATTACCTTTTTCGACCCCTTCACGGTAAATCTTATCAGTTAACTCTTGAATTTTGTTTTCCATATCCACAGGAGCTATTTTAATAATTATATAATTGCGATTTTTTCCTTTCTTATTAGATTCGAGCCCAAAAGTACTAAAATCCCTTAGATAAAAAATAGAAAGAACGGAATAAAAATGGTCTGGTTTTCAAAAAAAGCCTTTTTATACCATTTTTATTCCGTAAATATAGGAATGAAATTACAAAACAGAAAGAAAACTGTTACTGAAAAGGAAAAATAGGATTCTGAAAGAGGAATATAGGAAACCGAAGGGAGAAGTGTAAATTTAAAATCAAAAAGGTGTGATTCTCTCCTACCACCTCCCCCTTCGGGTACTCCTCCTCCCGGGAGGAGGAGAATCGGTATAGTTTTCAAAATGGTGTAAATACAAAAAGCCCCCACATCTTTCGATATGGAGGCTTTCCTGAAAAAACGGCGACTACCTACTCTCCCACTTGACGCAGTACCATCGGCGTGATCAGGCTTAACTTCTCTGTTCGGAATGGGAAGAGGTGGAACCCTGATGCTATAGTCACCT
>ERZ856578.137-NODE-137-length-137421-cov-9.203671_pt1 | contig 137421 bp, 119 predicted proteins | sample MGYA00514384_ERZ856578 | MGnify/ENA primary metagenome ERZ856578 (study PRJEB29103, sample SAMN06111958) | human gut metagenome | biome: human gut; feature: ankylosing spondylitis patient; material: healthy_person | host: Homo sapiens | place: China:Hangzhou... | reverse complement strand
CCCTTTCCGAACTAGCATCATGATCAGAACGAAGATTCTAATAGAGTTTCTCTCTTTACAGGGCGCAAAGGTAAAAAATATTTTTTATTATACCATATTTTTCTCCAATAAATTTCACCTATACTTATATATATACATCCGTGCAACAAAAGTATTACATTATTGGTTTTACTAATGATAATAAACATAAATACTTACAGAAATTATGGCTAAAAATTTTAAAGAAGCAGTTAAGCACAGGAGAACCTATTATAACATCACTAACAGCTCTCCTATTTCGGACAATGAAATTAAAGAGATTATCGATTTTGCAGTAACAAACGTACCTTCGGCATTCAATTCACAATCGACAAGGGTCGTTCTCCTTTTGGGCAAAAATCACAAGAAGTTTTGGGATATAACAAAAGAAGCTCTGCGTGTGATCGTTCCGGCTGATGCGTTCGAGAAAACTCTTTCCAAGATAAACACCAGCTTCGACTGCGGATATGGCACGATCCTGTTCTATGAAGATATGGAAGTGGTGGAGAATTTACAAAAGGCATTCCCCGGCTATAAAGATAATTTTCCCATTTGGTCGCAACAAACATCCGGAATGCATCAGTTTACTATATGGACGATGCTGGAAGATGCCGGTTTCGGAGCTTCCCTGCAACATTACAATCCATTGATCGATGAAAGGGTACAGGCAGAATGGAACATCAACCCGAACTGGAAATTAATTGCACAAATGCCGTTCGGTACACCGACCAAAGAACCGGGCGAGAAAGAGTTCAGACCACTCAAAGAGCGCGTTTTGATTTTCAAATAATTAAAGTTCATCCATTATGAAATACGATATAGCCATTATCGGTGGAGGGCCGGCGGGTTACACTGCCGGTGAACGGGCAGCCGAAAATGGGTTAAAAACTATTCTCTTTGAGAAAAATGCCATTGGAGGAGTCTGCCTGAATGAGGGGTGTATCCCCACCAAGACGTTATTATATTCAGCCAAAATACTGGATAGCATAAAAAGTGCGTCCAAATACGGAATACAGGCGGATGCTGCTCCGGGCTTCGATCTGGGTAAAATCATTGCACGAAAAAATAAGACCGTAAAGAAACTGACACTCGGTGTCAAGGCCAAACTGAACGGCAACGGTGTGACAATCGTGCAGGGAGAAGCTTTGATCCGGGGAGAAGAAGATGGATATATCCTGATCCAGTGTGGCGAGGAAGTGTTTGCTGTTAAAAATATCCTGCTGTGTACCGGTTCGGAAACGATCATCCCTCCTATTAAAGGATTATCGGAGGTAGATTACTGGACTTCCAAAGAGGCACTGGATATGAAAGAACTTCCCCGGTCGATCGCTATTATCGGCGGTGGAGTTATCGGTATCGAATTTGCTTCTTTCTTTAATAGTATGGGCGTCAAAGTGAAGGTGATCGAAATGATGCCGGAGATACTCGGGGCTATGGATAAGGAAGCTTCAGCCATGCTACGGGCAGAATATTCCAAGAGAGGTGTTGAGTTTTTCCTTGAAACAAAAGTGATCGAGGTTACACAGGACAGTGTGATCGTGGAAAAAGACGGTAAGACAGAAAAGATTGAAGCAGATAAAATACTGGTCAGTGTAGGCCGCAAAGCCAACATCCGTAACCTGGGAATTGAAACGCTGTCGGTCGAACTTCTCCGTAACGGTGTGAAAGTGAACGAATACATGCAAACCTCACATCCGAATGTGTATGCCTGTGGCGATATCACCGGTTTCTCCATGCTGGCCCATACAGCTTACAGGGAAGCGGAAGTGGCTATTAACCATTTGTTGGGACGTGAAGACCGGATGAGCTATAAAGCTATCCCTGCCGTCGTTTATACCAACCCGGAAGTAGCTGGTGTAGGAAAAACAGAAGAAGAATTGAAAGCAGAAGGCATGACATATAATGTAGTGAAGATCCCAATGACTTATTCAGGTCGTTTTATGGCCGAGAACGAAACCGGTACGGGATTATGCAAACTGATTACCGATACGGACGATCGCATCATCGGTTGCCACCTGCTTGGAAATCCGGCATCCGAAATCATTATTGCCGCCGGTATAGCTGTGGAAAACGGTTATACGACCGAACAATTCAAAAAGAATATCTTCCCCCACCCGACAGTCGGAGAAGTTATACATGAAAGTTTATACATGTAATGCTTTGCATTTACAACATCCATACAGACGCCTGGTTCAATCTTGCTGCGGAAGAATATCTTTTAAAGAACTTTTCAGAAGATATTTTTATGCTGTGGCAGAATGAACCGGCTGTCGTTATTGGGAAACATCAAAATATATGGGCGGAAACGGATCTTGAATATATAAAGGAAAAACAGATCAGAGTCGCCCGCCGTTTCTCCGGAGGAGGTGCGGTATACCACGATATGGGAAACCTGAACCTTACCTTCATTGAGAACAGCAGCCAGATCGACTCCATCCGGTTCACTGAAAATATAATCCGTTTTCTCGAAACTGTCGGAGTCCATGCACGGGCAGATGAACGACAAGGCTTAACCATTGACGGATTGAAAATATCCGGCAGTGCCCAGGCCATTCACAAACGCAGGATGATGCATCATGCCACCTTGTTATTTTCGACAGACCTGGATGTACTAAACCGATCCCTACAACCGTCAGACATCCCTTCTTCCGACAAGGCTATTCCACATCCTTATTTCGTCAAATCGGTTAAAAGCCCGGTCACCAACCTGTCCGGTTTACTTCCGCAGCCAACCACTATCGATGCATTTAAAAGCTTGCTGATGGATTATTTCTTCAACAACAACGAGAATAATCGTTATTACGAATTCAGCCAGGATGATCTGGAGAATATCCGGTTGTTAAGGAATAACAAATATGCCGACAAAAACTGGATTTACAACACTTACCCTCTGTAAAATAGAACTTTCCTTGTCTGACCTTTGTTCTAATTTAACGATAGAGTAAAACAAAACGCATAGAGGTCGACAGACCTTATCCGGCGAAAGAACAAAAGCAAAAAGATTAATTAACTATGGCTACATTTGAAATAAAAATGCCCAAGTTGGGCGAAAGCGTTACAGAAGGAACCATTATCTCCTGGTCTGTTAAAATTGGTGATCAGGTAAATGAGGATGATGTGCTTTTCGAAGTAAGCACGGCAAAAGTAAGCGCGGAGATCCCTTCTCCCGTTGCCGGCAAAGTATTTAAGATATTATTTAATGAAGGCGATACGGTTACTGTAGGTACGACTGTCGCCATCATCCAACTGGAAGGATCTGAAGAAGAGATCCCGGACAATAGTACTACACTCCAGGAAGAAGCAGACAGTACAACGAGCGCAAGTGTGGTGGCCGCTAAAGAAGAGGAAAGATGGTATTCGCCTGTCGTTCTCCAAATGGCACAGGAAGCTAATCTGAGCAAGGAGGAAATGGATCATATCCCGGGAACCGGTTATATGGGACGCCTGAGCAAGAAAGATATGAAAGATTATCTTTCCGGAAAGAAGAGCACAACGACAAAACAGCAAGTACAACCGGCCGTACAGGCCAAAGCAACCCCGGCAGCTGCTCCTTCTGTCGCTTCCACCCCGTCATCAGCGACCAGCGAAGACAAGATCATCGAAATGGATCGTGTACGTCGTATTATCGCAGACCACATGGTGTTATCCAAGAAGGTTTCCCCACATGTTACTACAGTTGTGGAAGTAGATGTCACCAAACTGGTACAATGGCGTACCCGTAATAAAGAGGCTTTCCAAAAACGCGAGGGCATCAGCCTGACTTATATGCCGGCCATTACAGAAGCGACAGCCAAAGCTTTGGCCGATTTTCCACTGGTAAACGCGTCGGTAGAAGGTTACCAGATGATCCTGAAAAAACATATTAACGTAGGTATTGCCGTTTCATTAAATGATGGGAATCTGATCGTCCCGGTTGTTCATGATGCCGACAAGTTAAACCTGAACGGCCTGGCTGTTGCCATAGATACACTGGCAAACAAAGCCCGTGATAACAAACTGGCTCCGGACGATATACAGGGAGGCACTTTCACGATCACTAATTTCGGCACGTTCAAAAACCTGTTCGGTACACCGATTATCAACCAGCCCCAGGTTGCTATACTGGGAGTCGGTTACATCGAGAAAAAACCAGCCGTGATCGAAACACCGGAAGGCGACACGATCGGTATCCGCCATAAGATGTACCTCTCGTTGTCATACGACCATCGGATCATCAACGGAACATTGGGCGGAACATTCCTGCGCCGTATCGCCGATTATCTGGAAAACTGGAATCAATAATTAATATGCTCAAAAATGAAAAAGTACGATATAAAGAATACAGACAAGGAAACCCTGAAAAAATGGTTTTATCTGATGACATTAGGACGGGCTCTCGATGAAAAGGCCCCTTCTTACCTGTTACAATCGCTGGGCTGGTCGTATCATGCTCCTTATGCGGGACATGATGGCATTCAGCTGGCGATCGGACAGGTATTCAAAAAAGGAGAAGATTTCCTGTTCCCCTACTATCGGGATATGCTCACGGTGTTATCGGCCGGAATGACTCCTGAAGAGATCATACTGAACGGGATCTCAAAAGCAACCGACCTGACAAGTGCCGGACGCCATATGTCGAACCATTTCTCAAAAATGGAATGGAATATCGAAAACATATCTTCCGCCACAGGTACCCACGACCTGCATGCCGCCGGTGTAGGCAGGGCAATGGTTTATTACAAGCACAAAGGAGTAGCCATTACCTCCCACGGTGAGTCGGCCACATCCGAAGGGTTCGTATACGAAGCGATTAACGGAGCCAGTACGGAAAGACTACCGGTTATATTCGTTATTCAGGATAACGGATACGGAATATCCGTACCGAAAGAAGACCAAACGGCCAATCGCAAAGTAGCCGATAACTTCTCCGGCTTTAAGAACCTGAAGATTATTCATTGCAACGGTAAAGACGTGTTCGACTCGATGAATGCCATGACGGAAGCTAAAGAGTATGCACTCAACCGGATTCCGGTGATCGTACAGGCGAACTGTGTCCGTATCGGCTCCCACTCCAACTCGGATAAACATACCTTGTACAGGGATGAGAACGAATTAAACTATGTAAAGGCCGCCGATCCTTTGCAGAAGTTCCGCCGTATGCTTCTCCGTTATAAACGTTTCACCGAAGAAGAACTGAAGGAGATCGAAGAAAAGGCTAAAAAAGACCTGAGTGCAGCCAACCGGAAAGCACTGGCAGCCCCAGATCCGGATCCTGCCACCGTCACCGATTTCGTATTACCGGAACCTTATATTCCAAAGAAATATATAGACGGAGTACAAAACGAAGCCGGTGAAAAGGAAACATTGGCTACCGCCATCAATAAAACCTTGAAAGCCGAATTCCGGCACAACCCGGACACTTTCATCTGGGGGCAGGATATTGCCAACAAAGACAAAGGCGGTGTATTCAATATATCGAAAGGCATGCAACAGGAATTTGGAGACACACGCGTGTTCAATGCTCCGATTGCAGAAGATTATATCGTCGGATCAGCGAATGGAATGTGCCGGTTCGACCCGAAAATACATGTCGTAATTGAAGGAGCGGAATTTGCCGATTACTTCTGGCCTGCTGTCGAACAATATGTGGAATGTACGCATGAATACTGGAGAAGTTACGGACAGTTTACTCCAAATATCACCCTGCGACTAGCCTCCGGTGGCTACATCGGCGGAGGTTTGTATCATTCCCAAACTATAGAAGGTGCGTTGACCACCTTGCCGGGAGCACGTATCGTCTATCCTTCGTTTGCCGATGATGCAGCCGGCTTGCTTCGCACCAGTATGCGTTCCAAAGGTTTCACATTATTCCTGGAACCCAAAGCTCTTTATAATGCCACAGAAGCGGCAACTGTTGTACCCGACGACTTCGAGGTTCCTTTCGGTAAAGCTCGCATCCGTCGGCCGGGAGAAGACATGAGTATCATCACCTATGGTAACACGACACACCTCTGTCTTAATGTTGCGGAACGCCTACAGAAAGAACACGACCGGAATGTGGAAGTGATCGACATCCGTTCGTTGATCCCGCTGGATAAGGATACGATATTCGAGTCTGTAAAAAAGACAAGTAAGGTTCTGATTGTACATGAAGACAAAGTATTCTCCGGCTTCGGAGCAGAAATAGCCAGTATAATCGGATCGGAGTTATTCCGGTATCTGGATGCCCCTATACAGCGGGTCGGTTCGATATTTACGCCGGTAGGCTTCCATCCGGTACTTGAAAAAGCGATCCTTCCGGATGAAGAGAAAATTTATAAGGCAGCCAAAGAATTGTTGGATTATTAATTATAACGAGATATGAAAAAGATAGGATTATTTTATGGTTCGTCTACAGCAAAGACAGCAGCAGTCGCCCAAAAACTAAAAGAAGCATTCCATGATGTCCAGGTCGATATTATCCCGGTTGAGAATTCAGGAGAAGCAGATTTCGAGGCATACGACCACATCATTGCCGGTTCGTCAACCTGGTTTGACGGGGAATTACCGACTTATTGGGATGAAATAATGCCGGTAATAACATCAGCCGACCTGAAAGGAAAGAAAGTGGCCGTTTTCGGATTAGGAGATCAGGTGAAATATCCGGATAATTTTGTCGATGCGATCGGTTATCTGGCAGAAGCATTTGTTAACCGGGGAGCAATCCTGATAGGGTATACATCTGCTGAAGGATATAACTTCAACCAATCTCAGGCATTGAAAAAAGGAATGTTCATGGGATTGGCACTGGATATCGAAAACCAACCCGATAAGACAGATGAACGAATCAGGAAGTGGGTCGACCAACTAAAGAGTGAATTTGAGAAAGATATATCATCTGCCGATAATTCATTCAATTGTTAAATAAAATAAGGTCTTGCAGATAAATATCTGTAAGACCTTATTCTTGTGAAAGAGATTATTCCGTCATTGCTTCTTCGCCGGATGCCTTATAAAAACCTATTTCTGATATCTGGGGGACATCCCTCGATTCACGGACAACGATACGTGCCTTACTGCAACGCACCGGATCAAACCGGAGAATCCGCTTATATCCTATTGTCGTCCCTTCCGTTACCGGTATCCAACTATCTCCAACCAGGCATTCCAGAACAAACTGTTCTATCCGTTGTCCTTCGGTTATATTTTCTTGCAAAAGAAGCCGATCGAAAACCTGATCCCCGTCAAAGGATATCTCCAGTACGTTCTTACCGGGAGAACCCTGCCAGTAAGTATCCAACTGTCCATCGACCAGCCGGTTGATATTACCGGAAGACACTCCGGCTCCGGCAATCAGATTCTTTTCAAAAGTCTTTCGCAGTATCCGCTGCATGTTCATCAGACTGGATACGTCATTCTCATGGATCAATCCCCGTTTGTCGGGAGGCAGGTTCAATAGTAATAACGAATTCTTTCCGATCGAGCTATAATAAATATCAATCAGTTTCTGAGGAGACTTAACCAATGTATCTTCGGAAGCATGATAATACCAGCCCGGACGGATAGAGACATCCACTTCAGACGGATACCAGATCACACCTTTGGCATCAGCCAGCAACTTACGGCTACCCAGATCATCCTCCATCATATTTCCTACCGGCAGGAATGTACCGCTTCCCGCTTCCTGCTGGGACGACTCGGCGATATCCGACAGACTGGTAGCCGTAACAGGTAACGTACTCCATTCCGTATCGCGACCGTAACCACTCTCTGTTCCCACCCATCTGACATCTGGCCCCATAACAGCAATAACAGCCTGAGGTTGCAGACGACGGATCACATCGTAGTAACGTTTAAAATCATATACCTGCTTTTTACCGTTCGGCCCCTCGCCACAGGCACCATCAAACCAGACTTCAGCCACAGGGCCATACTGCGTTAGAAGTTCCGTCAGCTGATCAACAAAGAAATCATTATACCGCTCAGTTCCGTAGTCCGGATGATTCTGATCCCACGGAGACAGATAAACAGCAAACTTCACTCCCTGCTCCTTACAAGCTTCCGCAACGTCACGCACCAAATCACCTTTCCCCTCTTTCCAAGGAGTCGCGGCAACTGAAAAATCCGTATAGGCCGATGGCCACAGGCAAAAACCGTCATGGTGTTTACAGGTAAGCAAGATCATTTTCATACCGGCCTCTTTGGCTGTACGTACCCATTGCCCGGCATCCAGTTCTGTCGGGTTAAATATTGCCGGATCTTCTTTTCCGGTACCCCATTCCACGTCGGTAAAAGTATTTACACCATAACAAATAAAGCCGGTAAACTCCATTTGCTGCCATTCCAGCTGCCGGGCAGAGGGAACAACATGAGCCGATAAGCGGATTTTCTCTTCTACACTTGCCCCTTCCGGGAAGGCACAAGAGTTGACATATATCTCTTTTTGCTTGTTGCTGCAAGCTATCAGGAAACAAAAGGCAACTCCCAGTAACAAGTTATCCAGTTTTTTCATACAGATTATGAATTTTCTATTTATTCTCTTTTATCATGCGCCCCACTTCCCGGAGCACTTTACAGTCTATCTCACGAATATTCCCGTTATAATCCGGGCCGATATTCAATGAAAAGATATTTCCATATTCAACTGCCTCCTTATAATCCTTATAGATTTTTTCTGCCGGAAAAACCAACGAGTCATGTTGCGGCAGAGAATAGAACCAGTCTGCACCACCTTCGTGGGGTGGCAGCAACGGATAAGTAAATTCAGCCACGAGATAACCGTCATAAGCCTTTTCATTCTTTCCGGCATCTTCCACCCAGGTTAAGTTGTCGCCACCTAGAGGTCCTGCACATCCCCGTTCACGCAGGCTCAAACGACCGGATGGTGCCCCATGATTATAACCGGCAAAACAATCGGGTTGAAACTGATGTACCCATGCCGTTGTTTCTTCATGCGAAAGCCCCCCATCGCCTACGGCATGATCGAACCAGATAAATTCCACCGGGCCGTATTGGGTCAGTAATTCTTTCAGCTGGGCTTTTTTCATGTCCGGATTACTTCCGCCTTTCTGGCTTTGTCCGCGTTCGGCACCTTCCCAATTCCAATCCCCTTCCGAAAAGTACAGAGCCAGTTTTATACCATATTTATCGCATGAAGCACGCAACTGTTTCAAAACATCAGTCTTAAGCGGGGCATTAGTCACTTTCAGGTCGGTTGTTTGGGTATCCCACAGGCAAAAACCGTCATGGTGCTTTGTCAGGAACAAGATATAATTCATTCCCGCTTCTTTAGCCGTTCTGGCCCATTGATCGGTGTTACAGGAAGTAGCCCGGAAGAAGGAGACATCGTGCGGTTCACCCGTCCATTCCTTACCGGAGAATGTGCTGTACGACCAGCAGATAAACATTCCGAAACGAAGATCAGCCACTTCCTTCGCCCTGACCGGATCAGGAGTAGCCTTTTTCTGACCGCAACCGGAAAATACACATAATATAATCGCACACCAAACGAACAAATTTCCTGCTATTGTTTTCATGATATCACATTTAGAATTTAGTATCAGCAAAAATAAATATTCCTTTTCACATACGGATTGTATAATTTTTGGCTATTATTGTACAATCTTATTCCAGACAACAGCAATATGATTCATTTAAGCCATACGATCGACATTCTTACGGGAGGAACTTACACAGGCAACAATTCCTGGAATAAGAAACACTCGGATATAGACAACTGCTTCAAGATATACCAGATCACGGAAGGAAAGCTCTTTCTCTCCGATGAAAACGAGGAATATTTACTGGAAAGCGGAAACCTGTATTTTATTAACGGAAGCAAGCTGGCAGCCCAGCAATGCCGACACTCTTTTTCCACCAACTGGCTTCATTTCATCCCGAAAGACCTGGTCATACATCACAGCCTGTTATCGATGCCGTTAGTCGTCAATTTTACCGGGATAATGGATCTCGTTAGTAACTCGCTGGCGAATATAGAAGTATTGGTCTCCGGCGAGCCGGCTTCCTACAAAGACTATTTCCTCGAGTCATTGCGTATGCAGGCGGGTATCCAGTCCATGATCGTTTCCCTGTTGGAAAAATATCCCTGGACATCGCCACAGGAAATTTACTCGATCCGCATGATCGAACCGGCAATTCTATATATCAAGGAACATTTTACCGAACCTGTCCGGCTGAAGGAGCTGGCTGATTGCTGTAACATTTCACCGAACTATTTCCACCGGATATTCACCAAAGCATTAAAGACCACCCCGGCCAATTACATTTCATTACTGCGGATGAATACAGCACTTCCCCTTCTCCTGAATAATGAATACAGTATAAAGGAAATAGCCTATCAATTGGGATTCTATGACGATGCCTATTTCTCGCGTGTCTTCAAAAACCATTACGGCATTACCCCCGGTGAATACAGGAAAAAAAGAAAAGAACTATTATTTTGAGGGATCACTTCTTCTTGGTAGGAAAAGAAAGGATATGCCAGGTTACCCCGGCACTGATAAGTATCAACAATATCTTTACCCAGAGATATTCAATCAAATAAAGAGAGGTCAGGATGGCAGAGAGCCACATGATCGAAACAGAAATGATCTTCGAGCGTAAAGGGATGGCCTTATCTACCAGAAAGTTTCTGATGTAATTACCGAAATAACGGTTGCTCATCGCCCGGTTGTACAACTTTTCCGAACTGCGAAGATAAAACCAGCAGGTCAACAGCCAGAAAGGAGTAGTCGGAAGCAATGGGACAAATATGCCCACTGCCCCCAATATCAGGAAGAAAGACCCCAGTATGATATAAATGATACGTCTGGTCTCTCCCATTCTTATTCTACAGTGAAATCCCCGATTTGTTTGTTACCGTTCAGGAAATCTTTCACGCCCATCCGTTTCTTTCCCGCCAACTGAAGGGATAAAAGGCGGATATATCCATCTTTGACGGCTACATCGATATAGCTCTTCGCATCTGTCAGGATAGTGCCCGTTGCATGGTTATGAGAGGCCGGATGCTTCTCTGTTTCATAAACCTTCAGTGCCAGGCGGCTTCCATCGGGAGCTACCAGATCCGTCCAGGCAGCAGGATAGGGAGATAAACCACGAATAAAATCGTAGATTTTCTTTAAAGGCTGCCCCCAGTTGATACGGCAAGTATCTTTAAATATCTTCGGAGCCGGACGAAGCTCGGCAGCATCCTTAAAGAATTCTTCCTGCGGAATGGCATCTACTTTACCTGCCAGCAAAAGATCGACTGTTTCGGTAACAAGTCCTGCACCTATCGTCATCAAAGCATCATGCACCACTCCTACATTATCCGTATCCGCAATCGGAAGATGTTTCTGGCGGATAATTTTTCCGGTATCGATCTCATGCGTAAGGAAGAACGTTGTAACTCCGGTTTCAGTATCACCGTTGATAACCGCCCAATTGATCGGGGCTGCACCACGATACTGCGGCAACAACGAAGCATGCAGGTTGAACGTTCCGAAGCGCGGCATATCCCACACAACTTCCGGCAACATACGGAAAGCAACCACAATCTGCAGGTCGGCATTCAAGGCACGCAATTCCGCAATAAACGCTTCATCCTTCAGCTTCTCCGGCTGCAATACCGGAAGATTCTGCGACAAAGCATATTCCTTTACAGGACTCGGTTGCAAAACGCTGCCATGACGTCCTACCGGTTTATCCGGCATCGTGATCACTCCTACTACATTATATCCCCCTTCGACCAGGGCACGCAGGCTCTCCACGGCAAAGTCGGGAGTGCCCATATATACAATACGTAATTCTTTTTTATCCATCTTTTAATCTCCTGAAAAGTTTTCTACCAATACTTCGCGGTATGAATTAAATATCTTCGACTTCGACATAAATCCGACATAACGTCCTTCTTCATCCACTACGGGAAGATTCCAGGCCTTCGTATCGTCAAATATCCCCATGATCTGTTCCATCGGGGTTCCGATCTGTATCTTGGCCGGAGCCGACACCATGAATTTGGATACATGGAATCTGTTATATAACTCCGGACGGAACATAATGTTGCGGATATTGTCCAATTGCACAATTCCCAGCAATATCCCCTTTTCATCGATAACCGGGAATGCATTTCGTCCGCTCTTTGCGATCACCTTTACCATATCACCCAATGACATTTCCGGTGAAACGGTCTGGAAATCTTTCTCGATCACACTATCCGTATTCAGCAAAGTCAGAACGGCACGGTCTTTATGGTGGGTAAGCAGCTCCCCTTTCTGTGCCAGACGCATAGAATAGATACTATGAGGTTCAAACATCAGAATGGTCAGGTACGAACTGATGGAAACGATCATCAACGGAAGAAAAAGGTCGTATCCACCGGTCAGTTCCGCGATCAGGAACACGCCTGTAAGCGGTGCATGCATCACCCCCGACATAATACCCGCCATACCCAACAGGGCAAAGTTCTTCTCCGAAATATACATCGTGAACGGGAAATAGTTGGAAGTATGGGCAAAGAGGAACCCGGATATACAACCCAGATACAAGCTCGGTGCAAAGATACCACCACAACCACCACCCGCATTGGTCGCACTCGATGCAAACACCTTTGTCAGCAGGATCAGGAACAGGAATACAACAATTCCCCAGTAATTATCGTTCAGGTCATAGAACAAACTTTTATCCATAATATGCGAGAACTGCCCGTTCAGCAAGGAGCCGATCGTGTCGTAACCTTCGCCATACAGCGGGGGGAAAAGGAAGATCAGGATACTCAGCATCACACCTCCCAACAGGAACTTCTTCCAATAGACACCCAACTTGCGGTACATCCCTTCCACCCTGTTCATCACCCGGGTAAAATACAGTGAAACCAAACCGCAGAAAACACCCAGCAGCAGTACATACGGAATACGTTCGATCTCAAAGACCTCGGTCTGCGAGAATTTAAACATAGCTTCCGTTCCCGTAAAAATATAGGAAACAGTCGCCGCCGTCACCGATGAAATCAGCAAAGGCAACACCGAAGTCATCGTCAGGTCGAGCAATAACACCTCGATCACAAAGACCAACCCCGCAATAGGAGCCTTGAAGATACCGGCAATTGCACCTGCCGCCCCACAGCCCACCAGCAGCATCAGGGTTTTCTGCTCCATGCGGAACAAGCGTCCCAGATTGGAGCCGATAGCCGCTCCCGTCAATACAATCGGAGCCTCGGCTCCTACCGATCCACCGAACCCGATAGTCACCGAACTGGCAACAATGGAAGTCCATGTGTTATGAGGTTTGATACGGCTCTTACGCTGCGAAATAGCATAAAGGATCTTTGTCACCCCGTGACTGATATCGTCGCGAACAATATATTTAACGAATAATCCCGCCAGCAAAATACCGATCACCGGATAAAGCAGATACAGGTAGTTCACCCCGCTGGCATCAAAATTTCCGGTAAGGAGATGCTGGATAAAATGAATCAGTTGCTTCAGAATAATAGCGGAAGCCGCCGTACAAATACCGACCAGGAAGCTGATCACCAAAATAAAATGTTTCTCTTTTATATGCTTATCCCGCCACAACAGAAACCGATAGAATAGTCCTTCTTTTGCCATTTTAAATTCCTTTTCCTGTAAACACTGTCCTTACTGTGTAAATCAATATTGTTATATCCAGCAGCAACGACATATTTTCGTAATATAAAATATCATATTTCATACGTTCGATCATCTTATCCACATCACCGGCATATCCGTATTTCACCATTCCCAGGGAAGTGATACCGGGTCGCACATTATGCAGCAAGTAATAGTAAGGTGCCACCTTCACTATCTGATCAATAAAAAACTTCCGTTCCGGTCGCGGCCCAACCACCGACATATCTCCTTTCAGTACATTCCAGAACTGGGGAAACTCATCCAGCCGGTATTTCCGCATAACATGCCCGAACGGAGTAATACGTTCGTCATTCTCCGACGATAACAACGGCCCGTTATCCTCTGCCCCTACATACATCGTACGGAACTTATAGATCATAAACGGTTTTCCCATATATCCGATCCGCTCCTGACGGAAAAAGACCGGCCCGGGAGAATCTCTCTTCACCCGCCAGGCAATATACAGATACATCGGCGATAAAAGTACAAGCACCAGAATAGATATAACCCTATCCATAAATAGCTTGATATTCTTTTCTACCGCAGAAAAGTTATTATCCGTTACATTTACCAGCGGAATACCGCGGATCGTCTTTATCTTTACCTGCGACAACATACTCAACTTATCAGCCAGCACCTTGATCGGCAGCTTATAATGATAAAGCGAATAAAGTATGTTCAACAGCTTTTTGTTATCACTCGTTTCTGCAGCAAGCACCAATTCATCGATCCGTCTTTCGGTTACAATTGCCGGCAAGTTCTCCAAAACACCTGCCAGTTCTTTTTTATCCACCTCTACCGGGGTCGTGTCGTCTTCCGGCACAAATCCGGAAATATTATATCCCATCCGGTAAAGATCCTTCGCGATATGGCACGCTTTCTTTCCTGCCCCGATTATCAGGATATTCATAGCCCATTCCCTGCTCTTTATCTTCCGCAGTCCCGCCTGTGTGATCGACAGTCGCGGTATATAAGTCAAAAAGAACTGTAAACCGAATAAGACAAAAAAGAACTCATAATAAATATGGAACGAACGGGGCAGGTCATTCAGTACCACGATAAAAAAGATCAGGACAACCCCGATCAGGGAGGTCACGAAAGTAGAAAACAGCTCGGTAAGTCTCGACTTGCCGAACGGTTTATTATAGTAACCCGAAAAATAGTACAGAATCAACCAGAAGAAAGGAATCAACAACTGCCCTTTCAACACCTGCAGATAAGCCAGATAATTACTGAAAGAGCTAGCCCCCTCATAAATAGCCACTTCCTTATAACGCAACAGGTTAAACAAGAACCATGCTACGGCTGCAGATATAAAGTCTGATAATATGTATTTTCCTGCCTGTCTGCTTTTCTTCATTCTTATCTGATAACCTGAATAAGACCTCCGGCACCAAGCTTAATAATATTTGATGGTTGTGCCTTGCTCATATCATCCTGGCGATAGCCAACAATATAATCTACTCCATTCTTGATTACATCCGATACTTCCGTGAAGTTTGCCGGTGATAATTCACCGCTCACGTTGGCGGAAGTCGATACCAACGGCTTACGGAAACGTTCACACAACTTACGTGAAAATTCTTCATTCGTAATACGGATACCCACGCTTCCATCGTCGGCCAGCAGGTTCTTAGCCAGATTTTTTGCATTGGAATAAATGATCGTAAGCGGTTTATCGGCCACCTCGATCAAATCCCAGGCGATATCGGGTATATCCGATACATACATCTGCAATTTAGCAGTGCTATCCATCAGAACCAGCATCGCCTTATTGTCTGCCCTTCTCTTCAATTCATATACGCGTTGCACCGCTTCCTCATTCGTTGCATCGCAGCCTATGCCCCAGATTGTATCTGTGGGATAGAGTATTATACCACCCTCCTGCATTACTTCGCAGGCCTTTTTAATATCTTCCGTCATTGTTTTTTATAATATTGTGACAAATGTACAAATCATTCGTGTACTTATAAAAAAATAATAACAAAAAAACTATTTTACCCGGGCTATTGCTATTATCCATTTTAAATTCCTAATTTTACAGGTTGAATAGAAAAGAAGTGAAACAAGTGTTTCATCCGGGAGAAACTATTACAAGCCGTAAGGCTATAGATAGATAAAAAAGAAAAAAACAATATATAATGATTAACAAATGGAATTTTCAAACCCCGACAGAAGAAGAATTACGTAAGAGAGATGCGTTGGCGGCTGAAATCGGTTTCAGTCCCATTATCTGTCTCCTGCTTGTTCAGAGAGGGATTACCACGGCAGAAGAGGCTAGAAAGTTCTTTAAACCCAATCTGGGCGACCTGCATGATCCATTCCTGATGCCGGACATGGATAAAGCGGTAAAACGGTTGAACAAAGCGCTTGGGAATAAAGAAAAAATTCTGGTGTACGGTGATTACGATGTGGACGGAACGACAGCCGTCTCACTTGTGTTCAAGTATCTGAGGCCTTATTCTTCAACCCTCGATTATTACATACCGGATCGGTATGACGAAGGGTACGGTATTTCTTACAAGGGGATTAACTATGCGCATGAAAACGGCGTAACGTTAATAATTTCACTCGACTGCGGTATCAAAGCGATCGAAAAGATCGAGTACGCAAAAGAGAAAGGTATCGACTTTATTATCTGCGACCACCACATGCCGGACGATACGCTTCCGGATGCTGTGGCTGTACTGGATGCTAAACGGGTGGACTCGATCTATCCGTACGAACATCTGTCGGGTTGCGGTGTCGGTTTCAAATTCATGCAGGCGTTTGCCAAAAGCAACAACTTCCCTTTCTCCGAACTGGAAAAGTTGCTGGAGCTGACAGCCGTCAGTATCGCTTCCGATATCGTGCCTATCACGGGAGAGAACCGTATCCTGGCCTATTACGGGCTTAAGCAACTGAACAGCAACCCCAGCCTGGGGCTGAAAGGGATCATAGACATCTGCGGACTGACCGGGAAAGACATCACTATCAGCGATATCGTATTCAAAATAGGCCCCCGTATCAATGCTTCCGGACGAATGATGAACGGAAAAGAGGCGGTAGACCTGTTGCTAGCCAAAGATGTGGAATCGGCTCGCGAGAAAAGTGAAAATATCAACCAGTACAACGACGAACGCCGTGAACTGGACAAGAAAATAACGGACGAAGCCAACGCGATCATCGATGAATTCGCCAATATGGAAGACCGGAAAGCAATCGTGGTCTTCAACCGGGGTTGGCATAAAGGCGTGATCGGCATCGTTGCTTCGCGTCTGACAGAGAAATATTACCGCCCGGCAGTCGTACTGACCAAGTCGTCCGAACTGATCACAGGCTCTGCCCGCTCGGTTACCGGTTTCGACATCTATAAGGCGATAGAAAGCTGTCGCGACCTGCTGGAAAACTTCGGTGGACATACCTATGCCGCCGGCCTTTCCCTGAAAGAAGAAAACCTGGAAGCCTTCACAGACCGCTTCCTCAAACTGGCAGCCGAAGAGATCATCCCGGAACAGATGACTCCGCAGATCGACATCGATGCCATACTTGACCTGAAAGATATCAACTCCAAATTCATGAACGAGCTTAAAAGGATGAATCCTTTCGGCCCGGACAACCAGAAGCCGGTATTCTGTTCGCTGAATGTCAAAGACTACGGCACAAGCAAGCTGGTGGGCAAGGAACTGGAACATATCAAACTGGAACTGATAGACGACAAGTCGAACACGCCGATCCACGGTATTGCTTTCGGAATGCATGAACATAGCAAGCATATCAAAGGGATGAGCCCCTTCAATATCTGCTACACCATCGAAGAAAATACGTATAACGGAAACACGACCTTGCAACTCATGGTTAAAGACATAAAGGTCGATGACATATGAAGGAAGCCGGTGGACGTCTACCATAAGATATTAGAGAAGTACTGGGGATACCCTGCTTTTCGTCCTCTGCAAGAGGACATTATTCACTCTGTTTGTGAGGGAAAAGATACACTGGGACTCATGCCGACCGGTGGAGGTAAGTCGATTACCTTCCAGGTGCCGGCATTGGTCATGGAAGGGATATGTATTGTCGTAACCCCGCTGATCGCCCTGATGAAAGACCAGGTGGACAATCTCCGCCGTCTGGGTATCAAGGCGACGGCTGTCTATTCGGGAATGACCCGCCAGGAGATCATCGGCCAGCTGGAAAATTGCATCTTCGGTGATTACAAGTTCCTGTATGTCTCCCCCGAACGCTTAGCCACAGATATATTCCTGAGCAAATTGCAGGCCATGAACGTCTGTCTCCTGGTTATCGACGAAAGCCACTGTATCTCGCAATGGGGGTACGACTTCCGTCCCTCCTACATGAAGATAGCCGACGTCAGGGAACAACTTCCCGGTGTGCCTGTGCTGGCGCTTACGGCTACGGCAACTCCCGAAGTGGTCAACGACATACAGGAACGACTGCACTTCAAAGAAAAGAATGTTTTCCGGAAAAGCTTCGCCCGAAAGAACCTGTCCTATATCGTACGCCGCACGGAGGATAAGATAAACTCGCTGGTCTACATTCTGGGGAAAGTCCCCGGAACCGCCATCGTCTATGTGCGCAACAGGAAACGGACTAAAGAGGTGGCAACGATCCTGCGTGAAGCCGGAATATCGGCCGACTTCTTCCATGCCGGGCTTAACCGCGATGAAAAGACCCTTCGCCAGAGCCGCTGGAAGAATAACGAATGCCGCGTGATCGTATCTACCAACGCTTTCGGTATGGGGATCGACAAACCGGACGTGCGCCTGGTCGTCCATCTGGATATGCCCGGATCACTGGAAGAATATTACCAGGAAGCCGGACGCGCCGGACGCGATGAACAACGCGCTTATGCCGTCGCCTTATGTTCGAATACGGATACCGCCAAGCTGAAAAAACGGCTGGCCGACGAATACCCGGACAGGGAATTTATCAGCCGGGTGTACGATGCATTGGGCAATTATTACCAGATCGCAATGGGCTACGGACTCGATACGGTGCACGATTTCTCCCTGATCGATTTCTGCTCGGCCTACAAGTTCTCGCATCTGCAAGCCCACCATGCTCTGAAGATACTGGAACTGGCCGGCTACATAGAATATACGGAAGAACAGGATAATGCCTCGCGCCTGGTGTTCAGCGCCACCCGCGACGAGCTTTACAAGTACCTGCACCAGGACAAAAAGACGGACGAGGTGATCCAGTGCATCCTCCGCTCCTATACCGGGCTGTTTTCCGATTACGTATATATTAATGAAGGACTGATCTCTACCCGTACCGGACTGAGCCAGCAGGAAATATATGACGTATTGATCGGTCTTTCCAAATACCGGATCGTCAATTATATCCCGCATAAAAAGACACCGCTCATCATCTACACCCGTACAAGGGAAGAGCTGAAATACCTCTCCATCCCCCGTTCGGCCTATGAGGAGCGGAAGGAACGATTCGAAAACCGGATGAACCGGGTGATAGAGTACATCAACGAAGACCGGGTATGCCGGAGCCGTATGCTGATCTCTTACTTCGGTGAAAAGGGCATTTCCGATTGCGGTTGCTGCGATGTCTGCCTGGCAAAGAACGATTCGGGACTGAACAACCATACGTTCAACGCCATACGGGATACGTTGCTTGAAACGCTGGAAGAAACCGGTTCGCGGGAAGTTAAGAAGCTGTCGGAAGAGTTATCGTTCCCGGCCGACAAGGTCATAACAGTTGTCCGGTTCCTGGCTGAACACGACGACCGTTTTTCATTGGAAGACGGAACGTTAAGTCTCACGAAAACGAACACAGTGTCCGATAACGAACAGCAATAACCGGATAGCGATCGCTGTATTCCAACATATTAGCTTTATGGCACAGACTTTGTTATTATCGGTACCAAACAATAATAACAAAGTCTTTTATGTATAAAGTCTATTTCAGGCAAGCCGTTCAGATGCTGAAACAAAATAAATTCTTCAGCATCATTTATATAGCCGGTACCGGCCTGGCTATCGCTATGGTCATGATACTGGCAATACTCTATTATTTCCATACGGCCAACATAGAGCCGGAAAGTTACCGCAACCGGATGATGATCATCCAGTCCGGGAAAGTAGCCCAAAAGGACGGGAAAGGATTTGGCAGCAGCCAGCTATCTTACCCCACTATCAAGGAATGCTTTTATCCGATGCAAATACCCGAAGCCGTTACAGCCGTCATCCCGTTGGGCGAACAAAGCGAATTTATCCAGCTGCAAGGCAACAAGAATATTTACAACGGCCTTGTCATGGGGACAGACGCCGCATTCTGGAAAGTATTCAACTTCACATTCCTGTCCGGCACTCCTTATACGGAAGAAGAATTCACCTCCGGCATCCGGAAAGCCGTCTTATGCGAATCGCTGGCACGCAAACTGTTCAATACGACCGATGCGGCCGGAAAGACTTTTCTGCTGAACTTTGAAGAATACACGGTAGCCGGAGTAGTAAAAGACGTCCCCTCCATTACGAGTTATTGCTATGCCGAGCTATGGCTGCCGTTCACCAACCGGCCTTCGGTTATCAAAGGTGGTTCGTGGTGCGACTATGTCCTCGGAAGCATGCGGGTATATATCCTGGCTAAAAGCACCGGCGACTTTGATGCTATCCGTGCAGAAGCGGAAGACCTTTGCCGCAAATACAATACGACTACAGCCCGATATAACCTGGTGCTGAACGAACAGCCGGATAGTATTTTCCGAGCCTACCTGCGCAATGGAGAGTCATTCAACGTCCCCGACTATACCCTTCTTTATATACAGATCACACTGATCATCCTGATCCTGCTGCTGGTTCCCTCCATCAACCTGACGGGAATGACAGCTTCGCGCATGAAGAAAAGGATGGAAGAACTCGGTATCCGTAAAGCATTCGGTGCCATGAACAGGACACTGCTTATGCAGGTACTCTACGAAAACCTGCTGCTTACCCTGCTGGGAGGCGTGGCCGGATTACTGCTATCCTACGGACTGGTCAGCCTGTTCAAAGGCTGGCTGCTGGGAAGATATAACTGGGACGGCAGTTCGCTGACCGCTTCGATAGACCTCTCACCCGGTATGTTCCTGAACCCGGCCATCTTCGGATATGCTTTTGCCTTTTGCCTGATACTGAATTTACTGTCAGCCCTTGTTCCTGCCTGGCGTGCCCTCAGAAAACCGGTTGTCGATGCATTAAACGATAAATAAACTGAACCATGATACAGCACCTTTTAAAATTGATATGGATACAACGCAGGCAAAATGCCTGGATCGTTGCCGAATTATTCATCGTATTCATCCTCTTATGGTATATAATGGATTTTTTCATCACACTGGGATATACTTCTTCCATTGAGAATGCCTACGACATAAAAGACACCTACCAGGTACAGCTGGCCACCCTTCCGCAAAGCAGTCCGCAATATGTCCGTTATGAAGAAGAGAGTCAACAGGCTGCCACTGATTTCCAGACTATCCTGGAGCGTATTCGCCAGCATCCCCAGGTAGAGAGCGTATGCGTCTCCAATATGAGCGCCCCCTATTGTGCCAGCTACCGGAATACCGGGGTTTCAAAAGATACCACAAAGACAGTCTCCCGCCATTACCTGGAAGTGACACCCTCCTATTTCGAGGTGTTCCGCATCCATCCGCTGGCAGGAGGAAACCCGTCCCAGCTGGCAGAAGCGCTTAAGGAGAAAAGCGTTATTATCTCCCGGCTATTTGCACAGGATGAATTTCCCGACGAACAGGCGAAAGGGAAAACAGTTTATTTCCAGGGGAATGATGATGAATATATAGTAGGCGACGTTTGCGGCCCGCTCAAACGCGACGATTACAGGCCGGAAGAATACGCAGTCTATGAATTACTATCTAACGCCAATATAGCTCAAATGGACGAAGGCACTTTATCCGGATTTGAAATAAGCATGCGTGTCAAACCCGGATTGAACGAACGGGAATTCATACAGAACTTCCAGCAGGACATGCGGGAACAGCTGGCTGTCGGCAACTATATGTTATATAAGGTAAGGTCTTTCGACGACCTGCGCTATACCTTATACCTTTCGGACGGACGGATGGACGCCATCCGTTACCGGGTAGCTTTCATGGTATTCCTTATCTTCAACATCTTCCTCGGCATTATCGGTACTTTCTGGTTCCGCAATGAATACCGCAAACCGGAAATCGGCTTACGGTTGGCAGTCGGTGCTACCCGCAGCCAGATATTACAGATGATGATCGGTGAAGGCTGGCTGTTGCTAAGCCTGGTAGCCATCCCCGCTGTTATCATCTGTATCAACCTGGCAAAAATGGAGTTTATCGGAACAAACATCATGGATATTACATTCTTACGAATCTTCTTTGGCCTACTGCTGACCTATTTATTCATGGCTTTGGTCATCCTGCTCGGCGCCTGGTATCCCGCCTACCTGTCCTCACGGATTGCTCCGGCTGATACATTGAGAAGCGAATAACCCTATAATGAACTATATATAAGTGAAAAGCCCCTCGAAGTTGTTTGACTTCGAGGGGCTTTTCCGTAAAAGAAACAACTTTATATTATTGATTTATTTCTGTTCCTTATAATCCTTCCGGTAAGAGCATTGGCTCTCGGTCGGGAAATCTTTCGGGACTTTCTGGGTGACTTTTCCGGTAGCAGCCCATTCGGCACCACGCAGTAATAAGACCTGAAAACCTGTACATTGCATGGCTGTATTATTCTCGGCTGTTTCACCGGCATGTCCCAGCATCGTGTGGAAAATACGGGCATTACCGTAATCCACTGTAAAGATCAGCGGTTCTTCACGACCTGAGCCGCCTGTTTCCTTCTCCGAATAAGCGGTATAAAGGAGAGCACCGATATTACCCGGCCCGCGCATACGGTCGTACAATTCATCCTTGGTGTGGCGCCATTTCAAAGGTAATCCTTTTACGATCGGGTGTACCTTATCGCGTCCGTTCAGAACATACTCATGCTGACTGCCATGCGAACCTCCGGGGCCTGCAGAACTATCCTTGACCAGTTTACCGTCCTGCCAGTATACATACGGGCCTGCGTTCTCATTACGGTTTTCCCAACCACCCAAAGCACAGATCTTATTAAATTCCGGCCACTGGGAGAAAGCGTTGTCGGCTGCGTGGTAGACCACTACTCCACCGCCACCCTGCACATAATCGAGGAAGCGTTTGTTTGTTTCTTCGGGCCAGGAGTCACCATTATAATCGAGTACCACCAATTCGTAAGGGGTAAAATCGAGCACAAAGCCCGACATATCTTTCCCCTGGGAAGGTGAAACCGCAAAATCGACAGAGAAACGACCGGAGTTTTCGAGTATTTGCTTCAGTACCACATGGCTAACCTGCCAGTTATGGTTATTCTGCCCTGTTATCAATAAAGTCCTGATGGGTTTCCTGGCCGATACCGAACACACACACAACATGGAAACCAACACAACAAATAGTTTTCCTAAAAATAAATGTCTCATGGTATTAATATGGTTTAAAGATTTGTACCGGCAAACTTACGGAAAAATTGACAGTTGACAATTCACAATTGACAATTATTTGAGGGAAGAGCAGAACCAAAGCTACGCCAGGCTTGTTTTTATCGAGCTTATGAAGGTAAACTGGAGGATATTAAAGCTGAAACTGGTGGATGCCAGACTCTATTTCGTGAGTCTCATCGTGGGGCTGCTTACCGGTCTGGTGGCAGTGCCGTATCATTTCCTGTTGCAGTTATTCTATAATTACCGGAAAGATTTCTTCGAGTCGTCCCCTCCCTGGTATCTCCATGTAGTCGCTTTCTTCACGCTTTGGGCAGTACTTATATTTGTCTCGCGACTGGTAAAACGCTGGCCGTTCATTGGTGGCGGTGGTATCTCGCAAACACGCGGGGCTATCAACGGCAGGATCGTATATAAACACTCACTCCGGCAATTGCTGGCAAAGTTTGTCGGCGGAGTATTGACACTGAGTAGCGGCCTTTCGATGGGACGGGAAGGGCCATCCGTACAAATGGGTTCCTACATAGGCGACCTGGTCAGCAAATGGGGTCATATCCTGAGCGGCGAACGCAAACAACTGTTGGCAGCGGGTGCCGGTGCAGGACTGGCGGCTGCTTTTGCCGCCCCGCTGGCTGCCACGACACTGGTGATCGAGTCGATCGAACGTTTTGATGCTCCCAAGACGGCTATTACCACGATACTGGCCGGAGTAGTAGCCGGTGCGATTGCCAATATGATCTTTCCGATCAATCCTTACCATGAGATACAGGCGGTAGCTCCAGACCTGACCTTCTCTTTACAGATCAAATTGTTCCTGTTGTTTGCCGTTGTCGTCTCCATCTTCGGAAAGTTTTATTCGCTACTGATGCTATACGTTAAAAGGATCTATCCTGCCATAAAGCAGCCGGAATATATCAAACTACTGGGGTTGTTGGTCATGGCCTACATTATTTCACTGACATTGACCGACCTGACCGGCGGCGGAGAACAATTTCTTATGGAGCAGGCGCTGGGAGGTACGCAAAGCATCCTGTGGATTACCGGAATGATGCTCTTACATGTGGTATTCACCGTTTATTCCTTCTCTTCGGGATTACCCGGTGGGAGTTTCATTCCGACACTCGTTACGGGTGGGTTGTTGGGAAAGATATGCGCACTCCTGTTAGTGCAGCATGGGGTCATCGCTCCCGAAAATATCAGTTATGTGATGCTGATCGGGATGGCTGCTTTCCTGGTGGCTGTTGTCCGTACCCCTATCACGGCGATCATCCTGATCACGGAGATTACGGGGCATTTTGAAGTGTTCTACCCTTCAATCGTTGTCGGGGGATTGACTTACTACTTCACCGAACTATTGGAGATAAAGCCTTTCAATGTAATGTTTTACGAGGAGATGATAAAAAAACCGCTCTTCCAGGAGGAGAAACGGCTGCAGCTCGATGTCGAAGTGATGGCCGGCTCCTACTTCGACGGCAAAGCGATCGACACCCTGCATCTACCGAACAACTGCCTGATCATCAACATCCACCGCGACCGTAAAAACTTCCCCCCAACCGGCCAGACGATCCTGCCCGGCGACCAGCTTACGCTCGAAATAGATGCACAGGACATCGAGAAGCTGTATGAGCCGCTGGTGAGTATGGCGAATATTTATTGACCTTCATATCACTTTCCAATCCGCAATATTACGTGTCTTTGTACTGAAATTCACTCCGATCTTAAAAAGTTTACGGGGATCGGAAGCGAAAGGTAAAGCGTAATCCTTTTCTTCAATCTGCTGTAAAGCAGTATCGGTTGTTCCGTCCAGCTTAAATTCCATGACATAGATAAAACGATCTGTCTGCAGCAGCAGGTCGATACGGCCTTCCGATGTATGGTATTCGGCTTTCACATAGAAGCCGATCAGTTTGCAGACAATGAACAGGACATTCTGGTAATGAAGCTCCAGATCACGCACCAGCTCGTAAGGAGTATCGGCAAAAAGACTTTGCAGGCGGCGAAAGAAAGCATTGTAATCGCCACTCTCCACTTCCTGAACGAATTTTACAATATGGAACGGCACCTCCACCTTGTCGGTATCGGCATAAAAAGGGAGCAGAAACTTCATAAAACCTTCTTCTACTTCCCGGTTGGGAAAGCCCAGGCGATAGATGCCGAAACGGCGGTCGTACCCTTTGATCGTGAGGTAACCGCTTTGATAGATTACAGGGATCGGGTTGGTAGAAGTGGAATCGATACTGTTCAGCACATCCGAGTCTGTCTCTGTATGTGCCATATTATATAGGTTGTAATGCGAACGTTTCAGCAGGTCTACCAGATAGGTGGGGGTACCGGTTTCAAACCAATAACTACCGAATTTACGTTTGGAAAAGGTGTTAAGCAGGCTGAAAGGATTATAGATACCGGGACTGTTCTCTACGAAATGATAACCATCGTAACATTCCTTCAACTCGGCACAAGTCTCCTCATAACCCATTTGCCCTGCGGCAGCAAGCACATGGATATCTTCTTCAAAATAGGCATGCAGTTCTTCTTCATTGATACCACAGAGGGAAATATACGGTTCCCACATCGAGATATCGTTCAGGTTATTTAAGTCGCTGAACACGCTGACCTGACCGAACTTAGTAACTCCGGTCAGGAAAGCAAATTTGATATAGCCGTCCATGCTTTTCATCACGCCGTAGAAGGCTTTCAACGTATCACGAAACTCCTTCTGCAGTTCATCATTATCGAGGGCTTGCAACATCGGCTTGTCGTATTCGTCGATCAAGATAACGACAGGCCGCCCGGTCTGTTGGAAGGCACGGCGAATTACTCCAGTAAAACGGGCTGAGAAAGTATTCTCCCGAGCGTCTGTCCCCCAAGAGTCTTCCCATAAAAATAAATGACGATCCAGTATTTGTTCGAGTCTTTCCTGCGAATCGAACTTCTCAGCATTGAGATCCATGTGCAACACAGGATATTGTATCCAGTCTTTCTCCAGCTTCCCGATCGCTAAGTCTTCAAACAACTCTTTCTTTCCTTGAAAATAAGCCTCAAGCGTGGAGATAAGCAGGCTTTTTCCGAAACGGCGGGGACGGCTCAGGAAGTAATAACTACCAGTGGTTACCAATCGATAAATCAGCTCTGTTTTATCGACATAGATGAAGCCCTCTTTACGAAGTTTCTCAAAGTTCTGTATGCCGATAGGATATTTTACTTCCATAACTCGTTTTAATTTTAGTGATACGCTAGCAAAGGTAGAGAAATATTCCATATATATACAAAAAAAGGTACCCACGATGAGTACCTTTTAATACATATATAATACGGACTGTCTTTACGCAAAGAACAAGATCAGCAACTGTGCCGTAAGCACGCGCAGGAACATGGTCAGCGGATAAACGGTTGCGTATCCTACGGAAGGGGCATCGTTACCGGCTGTCGCGTTCGAGTAGGCCAAAGCGGGCGGGTCGGTCGTGCTACCTGCAATAAGACCCATCAGCGTAAAATAGTTCACTTTACAGAAATAACGACCGATGCAACCGATAATCAGCAACGGAACAGTCGTGATGATAAAACCATAGCCGATCCAGGCAAAGCCACCGTTATTCACGATCGTATCTACAAAACCATCCCCGGCACTGATACCGACACAGGCAAGGAAAAGGGTTATACCGATCTCACGCAACATCAGGTTTGCGCTCTGAGTCGTATAAGTGACCAACTTATATTTATAACCGAAACGGCTGATCAGGATAGCCACGATCAACGGGCCACCGGCCAATCCCAGTTTCACAGGTTGCGGAATACCCGGGAAAGTAATAGGTATGCTACCCAGCACGATACCCAGTGCGATACCGATAAAGATCGTGATCAGATTCGGCTCGTTCAGACGCTTCATTGAGTTACCCAGTACCTTTTCTACATTTGTAACGGCCGTTTCAGTACCTACCACATTTACACGGTCGCCCACCTGAAGTGTCAGATGCGGGGTAGCAACCAAATCTACACCGGCACGATTGATACGGGTTATATTGATACCGTATAACTGACGCAGTTTCAGCTGTCCGAGACGCTTACCGTTCAGTTCCGGCTTCGTAACCAGAATACGGCGGTTGATAAACTGGCTTTCCATACGGATCCACTGTTTGCGTTCCATATCGATCACTTCACCAACAAAAGTCTTGATGGTATCGGCATCCTGTTCGGTTGTAATTACAAAAACTTTATCGTTCTCATGCAATACGGCATTAGCAGATGCTATTTCAATCTGTTTGTCGCTGTCATGCCAGATACGGGAAATAACGAAATCGCGGTGTTCCAACAGATAAGACAATTCCCCTACTGTTTTCCCGAATATAGCCGGATTTTTAACCACCAGGGAAATAGGTTTCGCCTCATTCGCATGGGAAGAATCTTCGTTATTCAACTGTTCATTTTCTTTGTCGAAATTTACACGGAATGCATAACGGACAAACATGATTGAAAGAATAATACCGATCACACCCAACGGGTAAGCGACAGCATATCCCAAGGCTATTGTATTATCCGCTGTTCCATACATGTCGGAATAAGCCTGCTGCGCCGCCCCCAGACCCGGAGTATTCGTTACGGCTCCCGACAGGATTCCTACCATAGTCGGCATTGGAATACCAGTCGTATAATGCAGAATAATAGCCGTTACCACTCCAAGAAATACTATCCCGCAAGCCAGCAAATTAAGCGTTACCCCTCCTTTCTTAAATGAGGAGAAAAAACCCGGCCCTACCTGCATACCCACAGAGTACACAAACAGAATAAGACCGAACTCTTTAAAAAAGTGAATCACATTGTGGTTGATCGTAAAACCGAAATGTCCGAGAATGATCCCCACAAACAAAACCAGTGTGATGCCTAACGAGACGCCAAACACCTTAATTTTACCCAATTGAATTCCGGCCGCTATCACAAACGACAGCAACAGGATGGAGTGGCCGATGCCTTCTCCCCATAATAAATCATTGATCCAATTCATATTCTAATATTAAAAAACCTTGTCACTCTTTAATAAAGTTGGCAAAGGTAACTATTTAGTTTGTGTTTAACAACATAAATGCTATCTTTACCCGACAAATAAAAACTGGAGCATGAATAAGATATATTACCTGATTTTGGTATTGTTAGCCAGCCTGGGAACCGCTCAGGCGCAAAACGCTGGAAAAACAGTCACTATCCAGACAAACGTCGGAACTATAAAGGCGCAACTATATGATGACGTGCCTAATCATGTCCGCGCATTCGTCAACCGGGCACGGCAAGGTGAATTTAACGGCACCCTGTTCACCCGCGTTATCAAAGAGTTCATGATACAGGGCGGTGCCCCCGATTCTAAAACAGCGCCTCCCGGTGCCCGTTGCGGTTTCGGTGATTCGTCTGCCGAGATCATGCCGGAAATGAACGATAAATATTTCCATAAGCGAGGGGCCCTGGCTGCTCCCCGGCAGAATGACGATGTAAACCCGCAGAAGAAATCGGATATGTCGCAGTTCTTTATCGTACAGGGAAAAGTGTACCGCAACGGCGAGTTGGACACATTGGAATTGATCGCTAACCAGGATATTCGTAAAAAAGCGCTCGATAAATTTTACCGTCCTGTAGCCGTAGAACTGAAAATGCAGAAACAGACGAACAAACGGGAATACAGCAAACGTATCAAAGCCATCAATATAAAGATAGACTCGATGATACAGGCAACGCCCGGCCATCTGCTCTTTACCGACGAACAGCGGAAAGCCTATACAACAATCGGAGGCTGTCATCACCTGGATGGTATTTATACGATCTTCGGCGAGGTAACGGAAGGTTTCGATGTATTGGATACGATTGCCAATCAGCCTAAAGACCAGTACGACCGTCCTAAAAAAGATATAAGAATTATAAGTGTAACCGTAGAATAACCCCCATCCATTATGCTAAAAAGAGATTTGATCATGGTACAGATAGAAGAACTGGGCAAAATGATCGCCCAGGTGATCTTCAACCGTAATAACAATGCAGCCGGGAAAAATCCGGAACTGATACAGACCGTTTACGAGAACTTGAAACTGACTTCAGATTTCCTGATGACAACGGCTCCCGACGATATCCTCCGTTTCCTCGACAATGAAGAGAAAAGCGGTGTCTTGCGTCTTGAGATCGCCATCAAGACTTTGATTGAAGATAGTTATCAGCAACCGAAAAACCAACCAGATATGCTAGTACGGGCTAAAGAGTTGCTGGAATACCTGCAAGCACACGATACCACGTTCTCGTTGGAAAGGGTTAATCTGATGAATGAGATTGAAAAGCTCCGTTCCTCTTGTCGCTGACAAGAGGACGTTGAGTCAGCGACAAGAGGACGTCGAGTCAGCGACAAGAGCCGCCCCTTCCGCACAGCGTTCTCCGTCGATTGCTGCCGACACAATGCCACCGGCATAACCGGCACCTTCGCCACAGGGGAAAAGCCCTTTGATCGTTACATGCTGGTAACTGTCACGGTCGCGAAGAATACGAACCGGTGAGGAGGTACGTGTCTCCACGCCTATCATCAGAGCGTCATTGGTAAGGAACCCTTTCGATACTTTTCCAAAATAACGGAAGCCATCCCGCAAACGGCTGGTTACAAATTCCGGCATCCAGAAATGAAGCGGAGAAGCCAGCAGTCCCGGTGTATAAGAAGATTCCGGCAGATCGAACGAGTTTTTCTTCGTTACGAAATCATTCATGCGCTGGGCCGGTGCCGTTTGTTTCATGCCACCGTTCAACCAGCATACTTCTTCCAGCCGCTCCTGGAAAGCCATCAGGGCTAAAGGGGAGTCGGTCGGGACTTTCATCTCTTCATGTTTCATCAATTCGGGATAATCTTCAGGACGGATCTCTACCACCATCCCTGAATTCGACCAACGCGAACCCCGATTGGAAGGAGACATCCCGTTGACAACAACTTGCTTCGGGCCACTCGCAGCCGGAACGACAAACCCGCCCGGGCACATACAGAAAGAATATACGCCTCTCCCGCTTACCTGCGTAACAAAACTATATTCGGCTGCCGGAAGATATTTTCCCCTGCCCTCCTTACGATGGTATTGTATCTGGTCGATCAACTCCTGGGGATGTTCCAGACGGACTCCCACGGCAAAACCTTTTGCTTCGATAGGTATCTGCTGCTGATAAAGATATTGATAGACATCGCGAGCCGAATGGCCTGTAGCCAGGATAACCGGGCCGTAGAAAGCCTTTCCCGTATTGGTTTCTATACCGATCACTTCATTATCCTTCAGGATCAAGGCATCCATACGGGTCTCGAAATACACTTCGCCTCCACAGCGGATAATTTGTTCACGGATATTTTCTATTACACGCGGTAGTTTATCCGTCCCGATATGCGGATGGGCATCTGCCAGGATAGAGGTACTGGCACCATGCTGGCAAAAGACATTCAGTATCTTATCGACCGAACCGCGTTTCTTGCTGCGGGTATATAATTTGCCATCCGAATAGGCACCGGCACCACCTTCCCCGAAACTGTAGTTCGATTCACTGTTCACTACATGCTCACGGCTGATCAGTGCGATATCTTTCTTCCGGTCGCGCACATTCTTTCCACGTTCGACGATGACAGGACGCAACCCTAGTTCGATCAGGCGCAGGGCAGCAAAAAGTCCTCCGGGGCCGGCACCGACCACAACCACTTGTTTACCGCCGGATACATCTTTATATTCCACCGACTGGTATTCCGCTTCTTCCGGTTGTTCATTGATAAATGCACGTAGCTTAACGTTTACATAAATCGTACGCTGGCGCGCATCGATAGAACGCTTCAATAGCCGTACTGCTTGTATATCTTTCAGAGAAGCGCCGGTTTCGCGCGCAACGACCTGTTTCAGAGATTGCTCATTGACTGCTTCTTCCGGCAGAATACGGAGTTGTAATTCTTGTATCATTATTTCTTTGCTTGTTAATGGGGAAAAGAGGTTATCCGAACAGGTGCCGGAAAGCTTCCTCTACTTTCTTTACCTGTATAATCTGTATTTTGCATTTAGCGACATCGAAACCTTTCAGGTTGTTATGAGGAATGATTATACGTGAAAAGCCCAGCTTCTCCGCTTCAAGGATACGCTGCTCAATACGGTTGACCGGACGTATCTCGCCCGACAGGCCGACTTCGCCACACATACATACTCCCTGTTCGATACTGATATCGAGACTCGACGAAAGCACGGCACTGATAACGGCCAGGTCGATGGCCGGATCGTTTACTTTCAAACCTCCGGCAATATTGAGGAACACATCTTTTTGTATCAGTTTAAACCCGGCCCGTTTCTCAAGGACAGCCAGCAACATATTCATTCGCCGGAGATCAAACCCCGTTGCGCTGCGTTGCGGCGTACCATAAACGGCCGAGCTTACCAATGCCTGCGTTTCGATCAGGAAAGGACGGATACCTTCGATCGCAGCAGCGATAGTCACACCGCTCAGTCCTTCGTGATTTTGGGTAAGCAATAATTCAGAGGGATTGCTGACCTCGCGTAAACCGTTCTGCCGCATTTCGTAGATACCGAGTTCCGCCGTACTGCCGAAACGGTTTTTGATACTGCGCAGAATGCGGTACATATAATGTTGGTCGCCTTCAAACTGAAGCACCGTGTCGACAATATGCTCCAATACCTTAGGCCCGGCAATGCTTCCTTCCTTATTAATATGGCCGATCAGCAAAACAGGCACACCGCTCTCCTTGGCATATTTCAGGATAGCTGCGCTACATTCACGTACCTGTGAGACGCTACCGGGTGACGACTCCACGATCTCCGTATAAATTGTCTGGATAGAGTCGATAATCATCAGATCCGGCTGTACGTTTCGAGCTTGCACGAAGATTTGTTCGAGGTTTGTTTCACAAAGGATGAAACAGTCGGGATTTTCGTGAGCCAGACGGTCGGCACGCAGTTTGAGCTGGCGGCTGCTTTCTTCACCGGATACGTACAACGTCTTTAGCCCGTTCAACCCCAGGACGGTTTGCAGCACCAGCGTAGACTTACCGATACCCGGTTCACCACCAATCAGCACCAGCGAACCTTTCACCAGACCGCCACCGAGGACACGGTTCAGCTCCTCATCTTTCAGATCGATACGGGATTCTTCTTCGGAAGTGATGTCGCGCAATAAGACCGGACGCACTTTTTCGTTATCGGTTATTCCGGGGATAATATGTTTTGCCGAAGGTTCTTTGGTAGCAACGATCTCTTCCACATACGTGTTCCATTCGCCGCAATTAGGACATTTGCCCACCCATTTAGGAGAGTCTGCTCCGCAATTGGAGCAGACATATACTGTTTTTGTCTTAGCCATACATCTTTAAGATTTGGCGTAAAGATAGGAAAAGTTAGCCAAATAAGTCGAGTGTAAGTTGTTTCTTCTCCGCTTCCAGCTTGCGCAAGTGGCGCTTGCCCTGGGGAGTAACGATTTCAAGTTTGTCGAAGCGGGTACGGATCACCGTAGTCACCGTATAGCTGACGTTGATCGTTTCGCCCAATTCGCTTAGCTTACGTGCAATTTCCAATACGCAGTCGATGCACATGCCGCTGGTGAAGGATATCTTTTCGTCGAACATCTGCTTTTTGAAATCTTCGTCGCACATATAGAAGTCGATCGTTTCGCCTCCCTTGTTATAAATACCTTTCCAACGGTAACGGCTGTCTTTCAATACTGGTGAAATAATTTCGATCGTAGCTTTGTTATCTTTGATCGTAGGCAGGTCGTCCGAACGCAGGATAAAGTAATCGAACTGTTCACGTTTCACTTCCAGCGAACCGGAGCGGCTGCGGTTGTTCTCGTTCAATTCGCGCACGTTTATCTTCGTTACCTTGGGATAACCTTTCAGCGCTTCATAAAAATTGGACTTGCATTTGCTGAACTTCGGCCATGAAGATAAAAGCTCGATCAGCTCGCGCGGGATGAGTGCACCGACCTGTTTCAGCTTGAGAGAACGCTTCAGCAGCGCTATTTCCTTCTGCATATTCTCCTCATCGGCGTTTGTCCGGTCGGCAATGGGTTGTCCTCCAACCGACAGGGTCGGACGCGTCAGAACCTGCATCAATATATTCAATACCACGGAGATAGCACGGGAACTTTCACCGCCTATCGGCCATACAACCCTGTATCCGCCTTCCTGTAGAACAGGTTCGCAATGGGCAGTCATCTTCACATCCAACATATCAGCCAACACACGGATCATGGAAAGTATCTCCTTTTCACAACGGTGTTTGATCATAGCGTCCATATAGCCGGACTTATCGTTAAAAGAATAACGAAGTTCAAGTTTGTTTGCAAACTTTATCATAGAGTCATCATGTTATTTATCCAAAATCCTGCTAATTACTTTACGGGTTGTTCTTTCGGTTTACGATCGAAGAACGGGTTTTTAGAAGAGGCACTGACAGGGATAGCCATTACACATTTGCTCTCTTCTCCCAACCATCCCAGACGCTGGGCAGCCAGCCCGGCACTGAACATGACGCGGGTATCCAGACGCAAATCGGAAGCAGTAGCGCAGGCAGAACCGATGGCAATTCCCAGATCCACCGAATTAATGGTGCATGGAACCGTTGCCGGTTTCTCTACGCAGGTATCAAACCCACAATGTGCGCAATTCAATCCTTGTACCTGCTGGCCAGTACCCAATATGACTACGGCTTCTGCACTCAGTATATTGTCCGCATCACGCAGGAAAAACTTTAATCCGGTTTCCGCAGCCACTTTCAGCATCTCTTCAGACAGCTGATGGATATCTTCGCCGGTCACCATAGCCATTTCTATAATGTCAATACCTTTCCCTTTTGGAGCTGTCCGGGCAGCGGTCATCATCTGACGTACAGCTGTTAACACGTGTTCGTGTCGTATCTCTCTTTCGTTTTGTATCATCTTATTATTGGTTTAGCAGGAACAAAGATACACTTTTACTCGTTTTCAAGTTCAAGATTTGTCATCTTTTCTGTGATGGCAAACGGATAACCGGGATATTCGTACAAGCTGAAACGCGGTTCGGTTTCCCCTTCACAATAATTCCAGATACTTCGATATTCCTTTACATCCTCTCCCATTTCTTCCAACTGCCGGAGATAGGCTGCCACCGATTTATTTTCGACAATAAAAACCTCTCCCATTTTATTAATGATCGGGCTGTGACGGCGTCCTGTATCATGATCGAACTTAAGGATACGTTTTCCTTCCGAGGTGAGTCCCACCGTTTTAAAGGTCATACTCTTACCTATGGCCGGCAGATTCAGCACGCTACGGTCTGTCGCTGCAAACAGCAGATGATTCTCTTTAAGAAAATTGACAAGCTTCTTTCCTAAAGGACGTTTATTGGTTACGATATCATCCAATTCCGCCAGCTTATTTTCAGGTACTCTCCCGAAGATCTTTTCTTCATATTGTTCCTGAAGTGAACGGCTGTTGGGGGTGAACACGGCATAGTTCTCGTTAAAACCTTTGACAGAGAATGTATAATAGCAAATCACCCCGACAGAGTTAAGTGTCTGCCGCAGTTTAGCCGTATGTCCGCGACGGGAAGCAGCAACCGTATACACCAACTGATTTGTTATGACCCATCCGGCATCCAATATCGCCCGGATAGCCCGCTTAGCCTCCGGTGTTACTTCTAATGGAGACTGAAAATGTGTCTGAATAATAAACTGTGATACACCGACAGCCGATGCCTTCTCCTTAAACTCTTTCAGGATTGCCACCAGTTCGTCGGTAATACGCAAAGGCAGGTAAGCCAGCAGACGCGATCCCAAACGAACCCGCTGCAATTCAGCCAGCTTTTCACCTTCCGGGCGATCCTCGTTGGCTTTACGCTTGCGAACAGCCATCTTATAGACGGCTTCCAATATTTTACGTAAGGTCGCATTCTGGCTCATCAAAGCATCCCCTCCGGTGATCAGGATATCCCGCAGCTGGGCATCTTCTTCAAAATAATGCATCAACCGGCGAAGTTTTTTATCCCAGGTTTCTTTCGGCTTCAACGCTTCAAAATCGAAGTTCAGCCGTTCGCTCTGGAAGTCATACATACGCTGGCAGGAAGCACAGAGACCGCCACAGGCGCGTCCCATCGAGTCGGGTATCAGAATGGCTACTTCCGGGTAACGGCGATGGATATTATGTCCTTCAGGCAACAGCCATCCGGCGGCATTCGGTTTGCCGGCTTCCACGATGTCCTCTTTTTCCCAGGCTTTGATACTGCCATAGGTATCTACCAGCTCATTCGAGTAAAGTATATAGGAACGGACAGTTTCATCGTCAAATCCTTCTGTCCCCGGATTCAGCAAAGACAAATAATAAGGAGTAACGAAGAATGGCATTCCTTTCTTTTTGGCACGTAGCAACAAATGCATCATTTCTTCCGAAAGGGATTCACCCAGAAAATAGTTTAGCTCTGTCGGGCTTTTTATAGCCATCGACAAATGGAAACGTGCCGTATCCCACCATTCCCGAACCTGATTATACTTTTCCTCATAACTCATTTCGGGGGTAAACTGGTAACGGGAAGAAGGGGCCGTACGGCGTTCTATCTTCCGGATCAGCCGTTTTATAATACGTTCTTTATTGGCTTCACGAATAGCGATGACCTCTTCATCCAAACCAGTCGGCCAACGGTTCATTTGTCGTTTCACCAGCGAACGGTCTGTTTCAATCGTTTCCGGATGCTCCAGCAGCTTGAACTGATGGTAAAGATCGATAAACAGATCAGAAGAAACCTCATCCGTAAGTTTACCTGCCAGTAATTGCCATAGATAGGTTATCGTTTGTATCGACAGCTCCTGCCCCGTCGATAGTTCATCGATCGGGGAACCGTCATATTCTATTAAAAGTAAAATACGTTTCGCGACGGCATTTCCCATATTACCACCTCCTTCATTGACAGCTATCCTGGAAGACACAAACGATCGTAGAGCCTCCCTGAACAATTTTATGTTCCGGCTCTCTTCCGCCATTGCTACCAAATGAGGAAAGTCTCTGTTAAATACTTTTAGTAAATAAGAATTGTCGTACGTTAGTTCTTTTCTTTTAATCATAAACATCACTGCTTTTTAATAGATTGGAATAATTCAAGTCTCAGATCGCTTATTCAAAGGGATTACATTATACTAAGGATAGTTCATTTCCCGAATCGCAAATAACAGATGAAGAAGCTCAGACTTTTACACTTGTCCACAAATATAACATTTTTCATCGAAAAGCAGCGAATATTTAATGGAAAAACATTCTAATTTATGATATAACCGGAGCAAAATGACAACCTTTTCACTGTTCGATTACATTTTGGTTGCATTTTTTCATGTTTCAGTTGATACAAGTCACTTCTACTTTCACATACGTCTTGAAAAAAGAGCGATAACGTTTGCATTTATCAAAAACTATATTTATATTTGTGACAAAGTAATATTTGAGGTTAAGACCTCTCGTTTTAGGTAAAGGTATTGGTCATTATAAGAATTAAAAAGTCTACTTGTGAAAGTAGACTTTTTGTTTTATAGGACTGTTCACTAAGACAGTCTTTTTATTATCTTTGCAAAGTTTTGATTGATGCAACATTATTAATTATTAAAAAATCACCTATGAACAAAGCAGAACTGATTGCAGAACTGGCTGAAAGAGCCGGATTGAAAAAGCAAAAAGCAGCTAAAGTATTAGATGCTTACATGGAGATCGTGACTGAAAAAATGTCCAACAACGAAGAAGTCGTTCTTATTGGGTTTGGAACATTAATACCCAGACCTCAAACTAGTCGCTTGGCTCGTAATCCCAAAACAGGTGAGCCTGTTATGATCAAGCCAAGAACAACCGTGAAGTTCAAACCGGGAAAGTTCTTACTAGAAGCGATGAACGGTAAAAAGTAATAGATCCGTTTTAAAAAGCTAGAAACGGCAACGCAGGTTGTCGTTTCTAGTAAATTATTATTGAACCGAACCTTTATCTTAACACAAATGTAACATCTATTTCATCCATCCGAAACAACAATGGCGTTCCTTTGCAGGAAAATAATTAATTTTGTAAACAATGAAATGAGTTTTTCATTTCAATATAAATAAAAAAGACTATGGACATGCCCCGAATTCTTGTTGTGGACGACGAAGAGGACTTGTGCGAGATCCTCAAATTCAATCTGGAAATAGAAGGATATGAAGTAGATACCGCTTTCAGCGCGGAAGAAGCACTTAAGAAAGACCTATCCGTATATCAGTTACTTTTACTCGATGTGATGATGGGGGAAATCTCCGGATTCAAAATGGCCAGCATTTTAAGGAAAGACGAAAGCACGGCTAACACGCCTATCATCTTCCTGACAGCCAAAGATACGGAAAACGATATGCTGACCGGCTTCAACCTGGGTGCAGACGATTATATTTCAAAACCGTTTTCCATCCGGCAGGTTGTCGCACGTGTTAAGGCCGTGTTACGCAGAACTACAGAAAAAGAGAAAGCTACCGTAAACGAACTTCTAGAATACGAGACACTGGCACTGGATATAAAACGTATCAAGGCTTCTGTCGACGGGAAAGAAATTCCGTTGACCAAAAAAGAGTTTGAGATATTAAAACTATTGCTGGAAAACAAAGGGAATGTATTTTCACGTGAAGAGATCCTGTCGCGCATCTGGAAAGATGAAGTATATGTACTGGATCGCACCATCGATGTCAACATTACCCGCCTGCGGAAAAAGATCGGCCCTTACGGAAAAAACATTGTCACCCGCCTCGGCTTCGGTTATTGTTTTGAATGCTAATACCCGTCATTTGAATTATGGTAAAGAGAGAGAATATGAAGAGCAGAATACCGTTCAGCCAACGGTTGTTCTGGTCTGTTTTTGTGATGTTTCTGGGATTTACGGTCTGCTTTCTGTTGTTTCAGTATCAGCGGGAGCGCGAATTCTCACAGGAGAAGTTGAATAATGTATTAAGTAACTATAATTACCAGCTATTCCGACGTACACAACAGCAAGGCACCGATATTGACAAAACCGTAAAGCAGTTCATTGAAGATATTCCGCAGAAGGATTTACGTGTGACGATCATTAATCCGGAAGGGAAAGTGCTTTTCGATAACAGCGGAACCGAAGAGTTCAACAACCATAACGACCGCAGCGAGGTACGCAAAGCCCGTTTATATAATGACGGTTTTGCCATCCGCACATCCGGCTCGACAGGTAGAAGATATTTTTATTCGGCCAGCAATATCGGCGGTTACATCTATCGTTCAGCACTGCCTTACGATCCGTATGTACAAAGTGCCCTGTCGACCGACAAGGACTTTATTTATTTCATGGTGCTGATGACCCTGATCTTCTTCTTCGTCCTCTCCCGCTTTACTTTCAGCATCGGACGAACGATATCGAAACTACGGGATTTTGCCCTGAATATAGAGAAGGACAGGATACCGGAAACGGATTACATGTTCCCCAACGATGAGCTGGGCGATATATCGAGGAACATCATCACTTTATATCATCGCCAGCAAAAGGCAAAGGATGAGCTTTCGATGGAACGTGAGAAACTGATCAAGCACTTCCAGTATGCCAAAGAAGGGTTTGCCATGTTTACCGCAGAAGGGAAAGAGATCCTTTCCAATATTCTCTTTATCCAGTTCTTCAACGTGGTTTCCGACAGCCAGATCCGCCAGGCGGAAGAGGTGGTCGACATCCAGGAACTGGAACCGATCAAAGCATTTCTGAATAAGAATATCCCCAATACGAACCGGAAGCGGAAAGTATTGCGCGAGTCGGCGACTGTCGATAAAAACGGAAAGATTTTCCTGATCGAATGTATCCTGTTTCTGGATAACAGTTACGAGATATCGATCAACGATATCTCCCGCCAGGAAGAAGAAAGCCGTATGAAACGCCAGCTGACGCAAAACGTAGCACACGAGCTGAAAACCCCGGTTAGCAGTATACAGGGATATCTTGAAACGATCATCAGCAATCCGGAGCTGGCAGAAGACAAGCGTCAGTTCTTCCTCGAACGTTGCTACTCGCAAAGTACCCGCCTGACGGGTCTTCTACGCGATATCTCCGTATTGAACCGGTTGGATGAGGCTTCCGAACTGTTCGATCTGGCCGACACGAATATCTCCAGGCTGATCAGTGAGATACAAAAGGAATGCTCGAAAGAAATGGAAGAAAAGCAGATCACATCCGAAATCATCCTGCCGGGTGATCCGACCATTCATGGTAATTACTCTTTGCTGTATTCCATCTTCCGCAACCTGTATGACAATGCAATTGCTTATGCGGGAGAAGGATGCAAGATCACGATCAACTGTTACAAGGAAGATCCTAAATTCTATTATTTCAGCTTCGCAGATAACGGAACGGGTATTTCGGAAGAGCACATCAACCGTATCTTCGAACGTTTCTACCGTGTAGATAAGGGACGAAGCCGCAAGGTAGGCGGAACCGGTCTGGGATTGTCGATCGTAAAGAACGGCGTTAATTTCCACAAAGGCCAGATATCTGCCAAGAGTAGCCCGGGAAAAGGAGTTACTTTCTTCTTTACGCTTAAAAAGAAGTTGTAGTAGATCCTGTGAACCACTCCTTAAATTCGGAAACACGAACTTTACTGACCAATATCTTCTCCGCGGCAGGCACTTTTAGATTAACCGACAAACGTCCGTTAAACCAAAGGTCGATATCCAGAACTGCCTTTCGGGAGATTAGATATTGACGGTTTACGCGAAAGAACAGATTCGGATTCAGGCAATCCGACAATTCATCCAGTGTTTGTGTAAAAGTATATTCTTTCCCGTCCGTCACAACAGCCTTTACATTTCCTTCATGGATATAAAAAAACAGGATCATATCGACAGACAAAGGAAGCAGTTTATCCCCTTTGACCGGAACGAGGAAATGGGTTTTGTAACTCTCCTGTCGCTTCAGTACGCTGATAAGGCTGCTGTAATCCGGTTCTTTCACCGGCGACTCGGCTTTCAGTTGTCTCAATTTACCGATCGCTTTACGGATGTCGCTTTGCCCGATAGGCTTCAACAAATAATCGATGCTGTTCACCTTAAAAGCACGCAGGGCATATTCATCATAAGCCGTCGTAAAGATGATCGGACAGGTGATATCGACATGCTCGAATATTTCAAAAGAAGAACCGTCGGCCAGATGAATATCCAGGAAGATCAATTCCGGCATCGGATTGGCACGAAACCATTCGACACTTTCAGTAATACTATCCAACACAGCTATGATCTCTATGTCGGGAGCCTCATCACACAGGAGTGCCTTCAGATTGCGGACGGCCGCTTTCTCGTCTTCAATGATTAATGCATTCATATCAATGGAATGGTTACAGTAAATGTATTATTGTCTTCACGCACTTCGATCTCCTCTTTAAATAACAGGCGGTAGCGTTTTGCCAGGTTCGACAAACCGATCCGCATGCCGCTGCTGGCCGTCAGTTTACGCTGGATCGGATTACCGACCGTTAAGCGTTTCCCCTCCGAATAGATCCGGATAGTCAGCGGATGGCGGTTACTGATCTCATTATGCTTGACGGCATTTTCAACCAGCAACTGAACCGACATAGGCGGGAGCTGGCAAAGCATAGCCCCTTCCTCAATCCGGATATCGAACGACAGATTATCTTCATAACGCATCTTCAACAGGAACAGGTACGCATCGACAAACTCCATCTCTTCCTGCAAAGTAACGCTCTGGCATTCGTTCTCCTGCAAGGTATAACGAAGCACACGGGAAAGTTCCTGCAGATAATCCTGGGCTTTATCGGGTGTCTCGCGGATCAGCGAACGCAGCGTATTCAGCGAATTGAAAAGCATATGGGGATTCAATTGATTCTTCAGGGCTTCGTATTGATTGACCAGGTTCTCCGTCCGCAACTGCTGATTCTCGATCAACACCTGCTGGCTTTTGCGGATCAGATGGATCATATAACAACTGCCTGTCACAATACAGGTGATGATAAAGTCACGCAACGGATGCAGATAATGATGCACCATCGCATCAATGGCAGGAATATCGAAATGATGATGCAGGAAGACAAACCCTTGTCCCAACAAGTTACTCATTACCCAGGTCATGATAAAAGACAGCATCATCTTCAGCCAGGTGATACGTGCCGTCGCCCGGTTAAACCCGAACAACAAAGTGTTGAGCGTAAACAGGATCAGCAGGGAAACGAACGTGAAAAAAACCTCGTTGGCAACATCGGCCAGCCGCATCCCCGGAAACAGGTTATCCTGCCCGGAATGATCGAACAGGGAGATCATTTCCGGGAAATGAGTCAGGAACGCCACCACTACGGAAATGACGATCACTGCCAGTTTATATTTATCTACATTTAGCTTCATGCCACAAAGATACTTATTTCTTTTCTACGCGTGCCGTAACATACATGCCAGGACGAAAACGTTCGTTATTTCCTTTTACCCGTGCATATATTTCAAGAGAGCGGTTGACGGCGTCCACTTCCTGTCCGATGGAGAGCAGGGTGGCATCAAAGGTTTGTTTACCCATACCGTTTACGCGGAACTGGATGCGGCTTCCGGGGGTCAGGTCATCCAGGTCTTTTTCGTAAGCGGTCAGGCAGAGCAGGGTTTCCCCTTTGTCGATCACATCACAGACCGGTTCGCCGGCATTGAGATATTTACCCAGATTGATTGTCATTCCGGCCACATATCCATTCAGCGGAGATTTCACTTCGAGATAAGGACGGATACCGCTTTTCAACAGATCAGCGGGATCGACACCGAGGATCGTCAACTGGGCGGCAGCGGCTTCCAGGCGGCTTTTCATCGACAGATAATCTGCCTTACTCTGCTGAAAACGTTTCTGGGAAGCAGCTTCCTGCGAACTTAAACGCTCCTGCCGATGGAATTCGGCTTCCAGATATTCCGCTTGTGCATGCGCTTCGAGATAATTTTGCTGGAGAGTGATAAAATCAGGGTTCTCCAACGTTGCCAGGACAGTACCTTTCCGCACATAGTCACCCGGCAGCAGAGATGTTGCATGTACGGTTCCTCCCATTGTCAGCGTAACAGTGGCATGACGCTGAGGGGGAACGATCATTTTCCCATTAAAGGAAGAATGATTCGGCATAGCGGTTGCAGAGGTGACGGCATCCACCTGAAGCGAGTCGGCTGCAGCAACTACCGGTTCGACCTCCGGCTTTGAAATCTCTTGTGGTTGTTCTTTTTCCGTAGTCGCGCTACAGGCTGCCAACAACAGGGCAGCAATGGGAATAAATATTCTTTTCATCGTATCGTTTTTATTATAAATTCTTTTTATTCGGTATTTCCGGGGACAATGCCAATAATTCTCTGTAAGCACTGTCCCCGGGTTGGACAGCGCCAATAATTTTCTGTAAGTACTGTCCTCGGGTTGGACAGCGCTGATAATTTTCCGTAAGCACTGTCGCCAGGCTGGACAACGCCAATAATTTTCCGTAAGCACTGTCGCCAGGCCGGACAACGCCGATAATCTTCCGGAAGCATTGTCGGGCGGAATATTTCTATCGCGTATACAATTCCAGTTCCAGCGCGGAGATATTGTAATTGTAAACAGATTCAATATATCCTCTTTTTATCTCCCGCGCGCTCTTCAAGCTCTGCACGAACTGCATAATATCCGTTTCACTCTCGCGGAATTGTATCTGCGCACTCTTTAGCAAAGCATCGGCTTCCGGCAAAGCTCCCGTCGTATAATAACGGATACTTTCACCTTGCTGGCGAAGCATTGCCTGCAGTTCGTCGACCTTATTGCTTAGCTGGCGCGTACTTGCTTCCGCTTCCGTACGGGCGATATAAGCATCTATCCGTGCCTGCCGCGTACGACTTTGCTGCGAAAAGAACAGGATCGGGAACGAAACGCCGACCATCCAGGAGTTCAGTCCGCTAAGCGGCGCTATTTTCTGGCGGATATAACCGACCGACAGCTCCGGAAAGAAACGGCTACGCTCCACGTTGAGCATCGCTTTCTTTTCGTCTGCCGTACTTTGGAAATATCCGACATGCGCATCCGACAGCACAGCAACTCCGGTTTCTGCCGGGAATAAAGCCAGCGTACTGTCAGCCGGGACGATCGGCCGGTCGGCATAACAAGCCCAAGTAAACCGGCGTGCAGCCAGTTGCAACTCTTCTTCCGACTGCATCAGGCGGGTACGCAGATCTGCGGCAAGCGTGGTTGCCATATTCCGTTCCAGCAAGGTGATATCACCCTGTTCGTAACGGAGTTGACCGGCTTGTTGCAGACGTGCGGCCAGCTCATTCTGTTCGCGGTAAAGGGAACGGAGATTGGCTGCATATTGATAATAAGCCCAGGCACGCTTCACTTCGGCGATGATTTCCTTTTTCACCATATCCCGATAGTATTCGCCGGTTTCGATCTGTTTGCCGACAAGCGTATTCTTATAAAACGGAGTGAGCAAAGAACCCAGCGACTGGGTCACTTCGATCTGATTATCGTTGCGCGTCTCGCCATTGATCTGTCCCCATGAATAGCTGACCGATGTCGGAGCCAACTCCCACGATTCGCCACGGGCAGTACGCGAACGGTCGATGGCAGCAGATGCCGTTTTCAGACGCGGGTGATTCTGCAGGGCGACAGACAACGCTTCATCCAGCGAAACCATAGCTGCCCGACCAGTTACATCATTCTGAGCCCAAGCCGGGGAAGCCAGAAGAGCAAGCCCCAGGATCATCGGCAACGCCTTTACTCCTCTCCCTTTCCGGATCTTCTTCCATAAGAACGGGAATGAATTTACCAGCCGGTAAAAGACCGGAATAATCAATAAGGTAAGGACGGTAGAAACAATCAGTCCCCCAATCACCACCGTCGCCAGCGGACGCTGCACTTCAGCTCCGGCCGACCGGGCAATCGCCATCGGCACAAATCCCAGGGAAGCGACCAGCCCTGTCAAAAAGACCGGACGCAGCAGGTGCGGACAGCCTTTAGCTATAATACGGTTCGTACACATATAATATTTATTTCGTTTACGCAGGTCATTAAAGTGATTGATCATCAGGATACCATTCAGTACCGCCACACCAAACAAAGCTATAAATCCCACCCCGGCCGAAATGCTGAAAGGCAAACCGCGCAGCCAAAGCGCCGCGATACCGCCGATAAGCGACAAGGGGACGGTTGAGAAAACCACCAGCGTATAAGTCACGCTCTTGAAAGCAAAGAACAACAACAAAAGAATCAGTGCCAAAGCCACCGGAATAACGATCAGCAAGGTATTAATGGCATTCTGCAGGTTCTCGAACTGGCCGCCGTATTCAAAATAATAGCCGGGCTTCAGCTTGATATTCTTATCCAATGTATCCTGAATGTCGGAAACGACCTGCTGAATATCCGCATCACGCACATTCACCCCGATCACAATACGGCGTTTGGTGGCATCCCGGTTAATCTGGAGCGGCCCGTTCACCAGTTCGATGTTCGCCACTTCGCTCACCGGGATCTGGATGCCTTCCGCCGTACGGATAAACAGTTTATCCAGATTCAGGTCAGACACTTTATCCTTATCGAGACGGAGCACCAGATCGAAGCGGCGTTCATTCTCAAAAATCACGCCGGCAGCTTCACCGGCATAAGCCGTGCGGACAATCGTATTCAGTTCCTCTATATTCATCCCGTAGCGGGCAATCTTGGCGCGATCGTATTTAACCACCAGCTGCGGAAGTCCCATTGCCTGTTCCACGATCACGTCGGCCGCCCCGGATACTTTCTCAACAAAGGCGGACGCTTCTTTCGCTTTCGCATAGAGTTCTTCCATGTCTTCACCATACAGTTTGATGGCTATATCCGCTTTGGCACCCGTCATCAGTTCGTTGAAACGCAACTGGATCGGCTGGCTGAAATTAAACTCGGCACCCTCGATCGGTTCAAGAGCCGCCTTCATCTTCTCCACCATCCCGGCACGGCTCGACGCGGAAGTCCATTCCTTGAAAGGCTTCATGATGATCATTATATCGGCATCTTCCACTGCCATCGGATCAGTAGGCACTTCCGCCGTTCCTATCTTGGCAACCACGTGTTTAATCTCGGGAAACTGATCCATCAATGTCTTTTGTGCCTCGCCGGACAATTCGATGCTACGGGTCAGCGAACTTCCCGCCGGAAGCGTCATCTGCATGGCAAAGTCCCCTTCATCCAGGGTCGGGATAAACTCGGCCCCCAAACGGGTAAACAACAACAAGGAAGCCGCCAGCAAAGCAAAGGCAGAAACGATCGTCGCCCAGATATGATGCAGGCAGAAACGCAGGCTGCTTTTATATACCCGGTTCAGTTTCTCAAAGAAACGATCGGCAAAAGTAGGTTTGGATGAAATAGTCCGTTTCAGGAATAAAGAAGCCATCATCGGCACATAGGTGAGCGAAAGGATTAACGCGCCGATAATACAAAAGACAAGGGTCTTTGCCATCGGTGTAAAGTATTTTCCCTCGATGCCGGTCAACGTAAGGATCGGGAAAAAGACGATCAGGATAATCAGCACCGCAAACGTGGCACTTCGCACCACACCGCTTGCCCCGGCCTCCACTTCCTTGTCCATCTCGGCTTTCGACAGTGTACGTCCGGCAAGCCGCCGGGTATAAATATGTGCCAGGATCCCTTCCACGATCACGATCGAGCCGTCCACAACGATACCGAAGTCGATAGCCCCCAAGCTCATCAGGTTGGCCGACACACCGAATATACGCATCATGATAAAACCGAACAGCATCGCCAGCGGAATAACGGAAGCCACGATCAGCCCGGCGCGAATATTCCCCAGAAAGATAATCAACACGAAGAAGACGATCAGGGCACCTTCTATCAGGTTCCGTACAACCGTCGAGATATTGCGGTTTACCAACTCCGAGCGGTTCAGGTAAGGCTTCACGCTGACACCTTCGGGAAGCATCTTCTGTACCTTATCGACACGCGCTTCCAGCTCTTTCGTCACCAGATTGGCGTTAGCTCCTTTCAGCATCATAGCGATACCGCCCACACATTCGCCCTCGCCGTCTTTCGTCATGGCACCAAAACGCTTCGGTGCTCCGAAACGGACTGTTCCGACATCGCTGATATGGATAGGGATGCCTCCCCGGTTGGTTATCACGATACGTTCGATATCTTTTGTATCGCTGATCATCCCTTCGGAACGGATATAATAGGCCCGGTTCACTTTTTCGATATAGCTACCGCCTGTATTCTGGTTGTTGCTGTTGAGGGCGGCATACACATCACTGATAGTAATATTCAACGAATACAAAGCGTCAGGGTCGACCGCGACTTCATACTGTTTCAGATAACCGCCGAAACTATTGATCTCTACAATCCCCGGAATACCGGAAAGCTGCCGTTTAACGATCCAGTCCTGGATAGTACGCAACTCCATCGCATCGTATTTATCTTCATAACCCGGAGCCACTTTCAATACATATTGGTAGATCTCCCCCAGCCCGGTGGTTATAGGCATCAGCTCCGGCGTTCCCAGCTCAGACGGGATTTCACCGGACACGGTTTGTATCTGTTCGTTGATCAACTGCCGGGCATCCAATGTAGGTACACTCTCCTTGAATACGACCGTTACGAGCGACAGCCCGAAACGGGATACGGAGCGTATCTCTTCTACATTCATAATATTGCTCATGGCAATTTCTATGGGAAAAGTAATCAGTTGTTCTACTTCCTGCGGGGCAAGGGTCGGCGAAACAGTCACGATCTGCACCTGGTTATTGGTTATGTCCGGTACCGCATCGATAGGAAGCGTCAACATTGCATAAATTCCACCGATCAGCAGAAACAGCGTCGTAAGCCCGACGAACAACTTTTTGTGGATAGAAAAATGTACAATTGCTTTAAACATCACTTTGTAATTTAAAATAATATTACAAAGCTAGCCAGACGGAAAGTGATTACATATAATAAAATACTGAAGCTGACGGAATGGGAGGTGAAGTGTACCTATCAGCATTTAAACGGAAAGGGGAAAAATAATCCGGAAAAGATCAGAGCTATAGTCTTCCTGAAAAGGGGTACATGCGTGTGTAAAAAAGGGGTACATGCGTTTGGTAAAAGAATACAGGCTCTTATTCGTGATCTCTTCCGGAATTAAATCTTATACGACATCGTCTTTTTCGTTGAAGTCGTCGGCTTCCTGGTTACCGCCTTCGATAGTTTCTGTTACGTCCTTGATATCGTCGGCTGTATACGTATTCCCGGTTATAGAATTGTCGACAGACATTCCTTCATCTGTCAGCTCGGAACTTTCGTCCCACAATGTTTTCATTATCTTTGTCATAACCATTGATTTTAATTAGTTAATACTTTAGTTTAACAAAGCTGGCAAGGAAATTGTTGTCCCCAGCCGGGAATTATTCTCCGTAATTGACGGGTGCCGTCAACGGGAGGTGATGACCATCGTCAACGAGGGGTGACGGATGCCGTCAACGGGAAGACTAGAGCGTCGTATAAACGATCGAGTCTACCGCATGAGATAAAATATAGGCCGCCGGCGTGGCATTCACTGCCGAATAGCCCTGTTTCAACTCCTCGATTGCCGGCCCCTTACCCGCACCTAATACCGGTACAAGCAACGGAGAACCGTTCAGTATGATCGGGCCGGTCATCGTGATACGGAACTGCCCGGTTTCCGGATGCTGCGAAACGGCATAATTGCGGCTGTCCGTCAGCAACGGAAGATTATCGGGAAAGATAGAGGCCGTATGCGAATCCCCTCCTATTCCCAGAATGATACAATCGAAATAAGGGAACTGGCCGTGGCGGGGCAGATATTCCTTTACAATACGCGAATAACGCATGGCCTCCGTACCCGGCTCCACCTCACCGTGAATACGATGGATATGATCCCGGGGGATCTGGAGAGGTTCGAACAGCAATTTGTTCGCATGTCCGAAATTACTATCCGGATCGGTCGGGGCCACACAACGTTCGTCTACCCAGAAGAAACGCAGACTATCCCAATCGATCTTATCTCTGTATTCATCCACCCAAAGGGCGAACATCTTCTTAGCCGTTTCCCCGCCGGAAAGGGCGAGGTTGAACGGCTTTTGGTCTTCCTTCCGGGCCATATAAGTCATCAACTGACTGGTCAATGCCCGGAGAGCTTCTTTGTTGTCTTTATAATTCTCTATTTTCATACGCTTCATTTTTTAGCCGCACGAATCGCAGGGAGCTCCCATCGAATCGGCGCCCAGGTTCATTCTCTCTATCGGCCCGTTCTGTCCGGGTTCATAGAAGTACAGCCGCTTCGATCCTTCTTCTTTCCAGTGATGCAGGATCGGATCGATAAAACGCCAGCTGGCTTCCAAAGCGTCGCTGCGGGCATACAGGGTCGAATCGCCCAGCATGGCATCCAATAGCAACCGTTCGTAGGCATCCGGCAAATGAGTCTTTGAAAGCGAGTCGTAACGGAACTCCATTCCGACCTGTTTCACCGTAAATCCGGCTCCCGGCATCTTCAGCCCGAAACGCAAGGTGATGCTTTCGTCCGGTTGGATACGGATCACAAGCTTATTACAGGAGCTTCCCGAACACTGTCCGGCAAACAACTGGTGCGGGGTCGATTTAAAATGGATAACGATCTCCGACGACTTCTCCGGCAGTTTCTTCCCGGTGAAGAAGTAGAACGGTACGCCGCTCCACCGCCAGTTATCGATAAAGAACTTCATACCGACGTAAGTCTCCGTATTCGAATCGGGAGCCACGTTCTTCTCCTCGCGATAACCGTCGTACTGTCCCCGTACCACCCACTCGTTCATTTCGCGGATCGTATAAGGACGGATCGAGCGGAACACCTTCACGATCTCGTCACGGATCGGTTCCGGATCGAACACGGAAGGCGACTCCATCGCAGCAAAAGCCATCAACTGCATCAGGTGATTCTGTATCATGTCGCGCAAAGCGCCGGCGCCGTCGTAATACTTGCCGCGATTCTCCACCCCCAGCGTCTCTGAGGCACTGATCTCGATCGAGTCGACATAGTTGCGGTTCCAGAGAGGTTCGAATATGCCGTTCGAGAAACGGAGTACCAGGATGTTCTGCACTGTCTCCTTTCCCAGATAATGGTCGATACGGTAGATCTCTTTCTCATCGAAGATACGGCACAGATGCTGATTCAGGTTCTGCGCTGTCTCCAGGCTCGTACCGAAAGGCTTCTCCACGATTACCCGGCGCCATCCGTCTTCCGACGCAGCCACATTCATACCGTTCTCCTGAAGATACTTCGGGATCAACTCGTACATCAACGGCGGAGTCGCAAGATAATAGATCACCTTGTCGGGAAGATTTTCCTGCTGTTGCAAAAGATGGATACGGTCTTTCAGTTTTACATATTCGGCGGTGTTGGTTGAATCGAATGCCAGGTAGAAAAGTATCCGGAAGAAGTTATCCAGATCTTCGCTGTTTGTTTCCTTATTTCCCCGTGCTTCCAGTATATGTTTACGTTGTTCGGCACGGAACTCTTCATCCGTAAACGCGGTGCGCGCAGCACCCAGAATGGCAAAATGTTCGGGTAACATCTTGCTGACATACAATTCAAAAAGTGCCGGAAGCAACTTGCGGCCTGTCAGGTCGCCCGATGCCCCGAAAATAACAAGTAGCTGATCATTTGGTCTGTTCATCCTCACGTCCTCCACTTGTTAAACATTATAAGTTCCGGATACCGTGTTACCGCCTTCGCCCGTCCAGTTGGTATGGAAGAAGATGCCACGTTCGCGGTCTGTCCTTTCATAGGTATGGGCTCCGAAGTAATCACGCTGTGCCTGGATCAGATTGGCAGCCGAATGCAGAGTACGCAGTCCGTCGAAATAACTCAGGGCAGAGCTCATGGCCGGTAAGGCGACACCGCTCAGGGCACCTTCCGAAACAGTCTTACGCCAGGAAGGCAAAGCATTTTGTATCTTGGTGCGGAAGAAGTCATCGAACAGCAGGTTTTCCAGCTTCGGGTTCTTGCGGTAGGCTTCCGTTATCTTCTGAAGAAAGACGGAGCGGATAATACATCCCTTACGCCATATCTGGGCGATCGTTCCGTAATCCAGCTCCCAGCCGTAATGTTCGGATGCACGGCGTATCAGGGAGAATCCCTGGGCATACGAGATCAGCTTGGAAGCATACAACGCCTGGCGTATCTCCTCCACGAACAGGTTCTCACCCAGTTCGACTGGTTCGGGATACAGGCCGGCTGCTTTCTCACGTTCGGCATAAAGGGCTGACAACAGACGGGCATAAACAGCTTCGGTAACCAGCGTCAGCGGGTCGCTTTCGTCCATAGCGGCAATCGCGCTCCACTTTCCGGTTCCCTTTTGTCCGGCCACATCAAGTATCTTATCCAGCAACGGCTTACCGTCTTCATCGCGGAAACGGAGAATATTCTTCGTAATCTCGATCAGGAAACTGTCCAGTTCGCCTTTATTCCATTCTTCAAAGACAACCGACATTTCGTCGTCGTCCAGTCCTTTACGGTTTTTCAGCAACGAATAGGCTTCGGAGATCAATTGCATATCCCCGTATTCGATACCGTTATGAACCATCTTAACGAAATGTCCGGCTCCTCCCCGTCCGATCCACTGGCAGCAAGGCGTACCGTCGTCCAGCTTCGCAGCGATACCCTGCAGGATATCCTTTACGATCGGCCATGCTTCGGGAGAACCGCCCGGCATAACGGAAGGCCCGTGAAGTGCGCCTTCTTCACCGCCTGAGATACCTGAACCTACGAAGTACAGGCCTTTTGCTTCCACTTCCTTCACACGGCGTTCCGTATCGTGGAAATCGGAGTTACCCCCGTCGATGATCACATCGCCCGGCGACATGTGGGGCAATAATTGTTCGATCATCTCGTCTACCGGCGCACCGGCTTTGATCATCATCATGATGATACGCGGACGCTTTACGGCATCCGTCAGTTCTTCGATCGAATGTGTAGCGATGAAGTTCTTCCCTTTACCGCGGCCATTCACAAAACGATCCACCACACCTTCCTCACCGGGAAAGTTGCGGTTATATACAGCAACGGTAAAACCTTTGCTTTCCATATTCAGAGCCAGGTTCTCGCCCATTACGGCAAGCCCGATCAGTCCGATATCTGCTTTTTTCATGTTCTTTCTATTTTATATTTTGTTTTTATTGTTTTATCAATGCGAACAAATCGTTCAGCGATTCGCTCATCGACGGGTGAGTATAAATACTATCCCGCAAAAATGTATAATCTTTTCCTGCCCGTATCGCCAGCGACACGAGGTTGATGACTTCCGTAGACTCCGCACAGAACAAAGTACACCCCAGTATTTCTCCTGTTTCCGTATCTACAATGGCTTTCAGCAGGCCGTCTGTCTGGTCGAATGTCCGTGTACGTGGGAATGCAGTAGCCGGAATACGGGCAATACTGACTTTCCTTCCTGAGTTAAGGGCTTCCTCCTCTCCCATACCGATGCGCGACAACGGCGGGTCGATAAATACGGAATAAGCCACACCCAGGCGGTCGTCTTTCGTACGTGTTCCTTTTCCGAACAGTTCATCCTTTATCACACGATAGTCATCCAGAGAAATATAAGTGAACTGAAGACCACCGGTTACATCGCCCATTGCCCAGATACCGGGCACGTTCGTACGAAGATGTTCATCTACCAGGATGGCTCCCCGGTTGGAGAGTTGTATTCCGGCAGCTTCCGTATTCAAGCCTTCCGTATTCGGCTTACGCCCGGTGGCCAGCAGCACGGCTTCGGCAGAGATCTGCTTATCCAGTCCTTCTTTATTCTCTTTATATATTATAACAGCTTCCGCCCCGTTGTGTTCAATAGACTGAACCTGGGCATTCAGATGGATGCTGATTCCTTTCTTTTCGAGAACGGCTTTTACGGCTTCAGCAATATCCCGGTCTTCACGGGCAATGAACTTGTCCCCGCCTTCCAGTATGGTCACTTCCGAACCGAATCCGGCAAACATCGAAGCGAACTCCAGGCCGATATAACCGCCGCCTACGATAACGAGCCGGCGTGGTAACTTGTCCAGTTCCATGATAGAGGTGCTGGTATATACGAAAGGATTTCCCTCCAGCCCTTTGATGGAAGGAAGGATAGTTGTGGCACCCGTATTGATAAATATCTTTTCACTTTCCAGCAGCAGGGCTTCGCCTCCCGCTTTTACTTCTATTTGATGAGGAGAACGGAAAGAGGCAACACCAGTATAAACCGTAACCGTATCTTTCGAATCGAGATTATCGAAATTCTTTTTACGCAAAAGGGCTGTCAGCTCCCGCTTTTCAGCAATCGCTTTACGGTATTCTTCCGCATATTGTTCAAAAGACGATGGTTTTCTGTACGAAATCACTTTCGACATGTGTACCAGCTTCTTTGTAGGGATACAACCTATATTGATACAGGTGCCGCCGTACATTCCGGCAGAACGTTCAATGATGGCCACATTCCATCCCCTTGATCCCAACTCTGCGGCAAGTGTCTTGCCGGCTTTCCCAAAACCAATGATTATCGCATCATACTTCTTCATCTTACATTTCTCCTCTTTTGACTTTGTTATTAACAGAACATTCGTTTTAACCTAATTGTTCGGAATTTTTTGTAATAACCGACAATTAATTGTTAACCTCCTCTCCTTAGAAAGTAAAAGCTAACGGTACAAAAGTAGAGAATACGTAGAGTTAAGGCGATGATAATTTTCCCTATAGAGTTGGCAATTTGTCTATTTGGGTCTCTTCTCCCTGATTTTTGTTCTTCTTCCGGTATTCGGTAGTACTCAATCCGGTTGCATTTTTGAAGAAGCGGCTGAACGTCGCCTGGTCTTCAAACCCCAACAACAAAGCGATCTCTTTGGAACTTTTCGAAGTGTAAAGCAACAAACGCTCCGCTTCCGCCTGCACACGATTGTGGATGACACGGATAGCAGACGGCTGTTGATACGTAGACAGTAAGTTAGCGAGTGTCTTAGGCGACTTGTTGAGCATATCGGCATACTCCTGCACCTGCTTTTTCTCCTTGAAATGGGTATCGACCAGGACATAGAACTTGCGGATCGTCTCAAACTGCATCCCGTTTTCTTTCCTTACCCCCTGCCGGTTCTCCGCCACTCGCGTACATAATATAATAAAGCGTTTCAGCAATACACGGAGCATTTCATCCTGCAGATGGTCGCGGCTCTCGAATTCTTCACGCATGATCCCTGTCAGCGTCTCGATCTTCCGCCGTTCCTGATCCGACAAGTCGAATACGACCACATGCGATGATCCGTGGAACAACAACCCGTTGCATGAGACTTCATGGTCGTTGCCATAGATACAATAGAAATTACTGTTGAACATCAGGGCAAAATACGATCCGTCCACCCGCACGAACTCCAGGTGATGCAGGTGCGATAAAGTGAGCAACTGCCCGGCATTCAGTACCACCGCCTGATGGTCGACATCCAGTTCGAGCTGACCGGAAACCACCCATATAAACTTATACAATGTTTTGTCTTTCAATAAAGCCGGGTTAGCATCCAGCGAATCCGTTAAAACTACTTTCCCTTTGATCTTGCTGTTTTCAAATGATAAATTCATGGTATTCCTATACATTATATATTATTACCTCCATTCGGTAGGGATCTCACCCGTATTCCTGCGGAACCAGCGGGAGAAGGTATCGTGGTTGGCAAACCCCAGCATCGTAGCTATCTGCGAAGGACGCAGGCGGGTCTTCGACAACAGGTCTTTTGCTTCCAGCAATACAAACTCACTGATCCATTCGGCTGCCGATATTCCGGCCCCTTGTTTACACCGGATATTCAGCTCCTGCGAATTGATCCCTAACTTTTCTGCGTAAAAGTACGCAGGAGAATGGTGATATCGGCTAATTAATGTCGCAAATTGTTGGAAAAAGAGCGAATTTTCTGTTTTAGGCACTTCGGCGACTGCTTTTCCCTGCTGCAGGTTTATGATCAAAGCCCGCAGCAACGACTCGACCACCTTGGCACGCATCTCCTTCATCTGCTCGATCTGCGACTCGACCAGGTGCAGGTAGGTTCTCGTCTCTTCAATTTCGTTGGAAGGGATATCACGGTACACAAGGCGTTGCCGGTTGATAAGCAACTCTTCGGAGACATAGACGATTATTCCGGAAAAACCGGTCGACTGGAAAGGTTTCACCTCAGTCACATCGTCACTGGCCACAAGCAGGAGTTGTCCGGCCGTTACATCATATACCTGATGCAAGGCATGGCAGTTAAAAGCACCTCCGGTACAGATCACGGCCAGTGTCCCCGACTCCAACGGAAGCAACTGGTAATTTTCACCATCTTTTACATATAGGATCTTCAGCGAACTTTCAAGCGTTAGCTCAGGCGTCGATACCGTATTGTAAAGATCAACAGGTAATATTCTTTCTGTTTTCATTTTTTAATTACTATTTTTAGCGTATAAATTAAGTATCGGGTAAACATACAAACGTCATTGTTAGTTTATTATACAGTGGGATTTTATCTTTAGTTAAAACCATCTTAAGAACATTTTATGATAACAACTCTTATTATTCTCGCACTTTCCGCCGTATTCTTTGTGAATGGGAAAGTACGTTCAGACCTCGTTGCTCTTTGTGCGCTGGTCTTATTAATGGTATTCAACATCCTGACTCCGGCGGAAGCGCTCTCCGGTTTTTCCAATTCTGTCGTCATCATGATGGTGGGACTGTTCGTTGTAGGCGGCGCTATCTTCAAGACAGGTCTGGCCAAGATGATCGGTAGTAAAATATTACAACTGGCAGGTACCAGCGAGATCAAACTGTTTATACTGATCATGTTGGTCACCGCTTTTATCGGTGCCTTTGTCAGCAATACCGGAACCGTAGCCCTGATGCTGCCGATCGTTGTCAGCATGGCGATGAATGCCAATATCAACCCCAGCCGTTTTCTAATGCCTCTTGCTTTTGCAAGCAGTATGGGGGGGATGGCCACGCTGATCGGTACGCCTCCTAACCTGGTGGTACAGGAAGCATTGTCGAATGCAGGATACAACGACCTTTCCTTCTTCTCTTTCACCCCCATCGGCATCGTATGTATCACAGTCGGCATCATCATCCTGATCCCATTGAGCAAATGGTTCCTGACCAAGAAAGATGAAAATAAGAAGACCGATGCATCCTCAGGCCGCTCTCCCCAGGAACTGGCAGCCAAATACAGCCTTTCCGACAATCTATACCGGGTACGGGTGCATAAAGACTCATTGGTACGTAACAGGAAACTCCAGGAGCTCAACATCACCAGCCTGTATAATCTGACCATCCTCGAGATCCGGCGCAAGTCTTCCTCACAGGGACGCTTTATGAAAACGGTCGACCAGAAACTAGCCGGGCCCGATACAGAGATACAGGAAGAAGATATATTATATGTATTCGGCGACTTCGAAAATATAGACAAGTTCGTAAAAGAGAACCACTTGGATCTTACCGAGTCGCAGGTATCCGAATTTACGGGTGATGCGGAAAAACTCAGTGTACGCGAGATCGGTATCGCCGAAGTCCTGCTGATGCCCGATTCCAAGCTGATCAACAGAGCGGTCAAGGACTCCGGTTTCCGCGACAAATATTCAGTCAACATACTGGGGATAGAACGCAAAAACGAATATATCCTGTCTGATGTAAAGGATGTGAAGATGCATGCCGGAGATATCCTTCTGATACAAGGGAACTGGGACGACATCGCCCGTATGAGCAAGAAGCAGTCGCAATGGGTAGTACTCGGCCAGCCGGTCGAAGAAGCTTCCAAGGTTACCCTCGACTACAAAGCACCTGTTGCCGCCGGTATCATGGTCCTGATGATCGCCGCTATGGTATTCGACTTTATCCCCATCCCTCCCGTTACCGCCGTACTGATTGCCGCCATACTGATGGTGCTGACAGGATGTTTCCGGAATGTGGAAGATGCATATAAAACGATCAACTGGGAAAGTATCGTGCTGATCGCGGCCATGCTGCCGATGTCGCTCGCGCTGGAAAAGACGGGGGCTTCTTCGCTTATCTCCGAAAAACTGGTAGGCGGACTGGGTAACTACGGGCCGCTCGTCCTGATGGCAGGAATCTATTTCACGACCTCTTTGCTGACCATGTTTATCAGCAACACGGCCACAGCCGTACTGGTCGCCCCGATCGCTTTGCAGTCGGCCATCGCCATAGGGGTAAGTCCCTACCCGTTCCTGCTGGCAGTAACAGTCGGAGCCAGTATGTGTTTTGCTTCTCCATTCTCCACTCCGCCGAATGCACTTGTGATGTCGGCCGGTAAATATACGTTCATGGATTATGTGAAAGTGGGTCTTCCTCTTCAGGTCATCATGGGAATAATTATGGTGTTTGTGCTGCCTTTATTATTTCCTTTTTAAACATTCGTGCATCTTAATTAGTTTTATATTTGCACGACAAAAAGAAAAATGATGAAGATTCCTTTTAAACCAATTACTATAGAGGATAAGGAGACAATTACCTCCTTTACCTATCCTCACAATTATCGCAATTGCGATTATTCGTTTGCCAATATTTGTAGCTGGCGTTTCCTGTACGACACGGAGTTTGCCATTGTCGACGGATTCTTGCTGATCCGCTTCCTGATAGAAGACAAAAGCAGGATGGTTTACATGACTCCGGCCGGAGAAGGCAACCTGCGACACGCGTTGGAACTGCTGGAAGCCGACTCACGCGAGCACGGCCATCCGTTATGTATGCTGGGAGTAACCCCCGATGCCAAGGAGATGCTTGAAAAAGCATTACCCGGCGGGTTCTTTTATATCCCTGAACGGGATTATTTCGACTATATCTATCAGCGTGAAGACCTGGCCTTGCTGAAAGGCAAGAAGTACCAGTCGAAACGCAACCATATCAATAACTTCAAAAAGAGATATGAGTACGAATATTCCCCCATTACCCCGGAACTGATCCCCCAGTGTCTGAAGCTGGAATGTACCTGGTACAAAGCCAACCGGACGGAAGACGATGCGGAAGATCTGAACTACGAACGTATCTCCATGACCTATGCCCTCAATCACTTCAACGAACTCGGGCTGATTGGCGGAGCCCTGCTCGTCGATGGCAAAGTGATTGCCTTTACATTCGGTGCGCCTATCAACCATGATACCTTCGGAGTACATGTGGAAAAGGCCGATGTCGACTATGAGGGAGCCTACACCGTCATCAACCAGGAATTCGCTTCCCGCCTGCCGGAACAGTTCACCTACGTCAACCGGGAGGAAGACCTGGGTATCCCCGGACTACGCAAAGCGAAACTTTCCTATAACCCGGTCATACTATTGGAGAAAAACGCCGCGATAAAGAAAACGCAAAACAATAAACAAGATGAACAAGCAACAAGTAATCGATCTGTGGCGTCTCTCGTTCAATGATACGGAAGAATTTATACGCCTCTATTTCGACCGGGTATACAAGGAAGAGAATACCCTGGTCATTGAAAAGGACGGACAGGTGGTATCTGCTTTGCAGATGCTGCCTTATACAATGACATACTACGGGACAGAAATATCCGTAGCTTATATCTCAGGGGCATGTACCCTCCCTTCGATGCGAGGAAAAGGCCTGATGCGGCAACTTATCCAGAATGCATACGAGGAAATGAAATACCGGTCGGTAGCCGTAACGGCTCTGATCCCGGCCGATCCCTGGTTGTTCGATTATTACCGGGAACAAGGTTACACCGAGGCTTTCGACTATTCCGAGGAAACCTACATCCGCCCCGAAGAACCGGTATGGGCTCCGAAACTGACTGTGGTTCCTCCCGAAGTTCCTTCGATGGATCTGCTGTACAAGTTTTTCGATAAGCACATGCGCCAACGTCCCTGTTGTGTACTCCATACCAAAGACGACCTTATCACGATCCTGCGCGACCTGCAACTGTCCGGCGGACAACTACTCACCGCCCTGGACGAACAGGAACAGCCTGTCGGAATGGCTTTCGTACTTCCCCCCGACCATACCTCCGGCATACCGGAAGCAAACCAGCAGCTGTATATAAAGGAATTTCTTTACGACGACGACCGGGTGGCAAACCTGCTGCTCCAGGAAGCGACCCTGCAAAACAACGTAAGCAAAGCCGTTTACAAAACACCTCCGGTCGTTCCCGGTACACACCCGATGGGTATGGCCCGCGTGATCGACACGGAACGGTTGATGCACCACTGGTTGTCTACGCACAAGGATGCTCCGGTATCGGAAAAGTTATTAAAGGAGCAGGATATCCAGACTTTCACACGGATCGTAATGGGATACCCCCAACGGGAAGCTTATATGAGCCTGATGCTGGATTGATCCGGCACCAGGCTCATATAAGCTTCCGTGTCAGCACGAAAGGTTATTCTTCTTTTCCAGCGCTTCCTTATAAAGCTTTTCCTGTAATATCGCAAACTGCGCAATATATTCTTCCTCCATCATCCCTTCCGGTTCACTAGCCCCATCCGTTGCCACAAACAAGCTGATCCGCTCACTCATTTTCAGATATTCTTCAAAACCTTCACTGGAAGCATTCAGCACACTGATAATTGTCTTGTATTTGGGAGTTTCCATACTATATCTAATTTATATGATTAATCTTTCGTTATCCATTCTGCAATATTCCGTTCCTCCGCACTAAAAGAAGCACCTACTTTTATAAGGGTACGACCATCTGCAATATAAGGGATCAAATACCCTTTTTCATCGATCTGCCGGATGGCATCTTCTGCACTACCATCCAGTTTGAATTCAAATACATAGATGTAATCCTTCGTCTTTACTACCGCATCGGCTCGGCCTCTGGCACTACGAACCTCCGCATCGCAAAATTGTCCCATCAGCTTAAATACCAGATAGAAAACGACCTGATAATGTCGTTCCGTACGATCATTCAGTTCATAAGGGAAATCTGCAAAAAAAGCCTTAAGCCGAGTCAGAAACGCATCCGTTTCTCCGGCACGAAGCTCACGTATAAACTGTTCTATATAAAAACCGCTTTCGTCATCCGATACCGGTGTATAGAAAGGCACTATAAAATTCAAAAAACCATATTCCACCTCTTCATTCGGAAAAGCCAGTGTATAATTTTGAAACTCCCTGTCATAATCCTTTATCGTCAGGTAACCACTCTGATAAATCACCGGGATCGGGTTATTAGCCTCCACTCTGTACTCCGAAAAAGCTGAAGCACGCAACTCCACCCCTTCGATGATCCTTCGCAAATCATAGTTACTTTTTTTCAATAACTGAATAAGGAAGGTTGGAGTCCCAGTCTGAAACCAATAATTACTAAAATCCTGTTTTACCAATACGTTCAATACACTGAAAGGATTAAAGACCCCTTCGGCCACCGGATGAAAATGATAACCGTCATATTTCTTTGTCAATGTATCGATCGTTTCTTCAAAAGTAAGATCATTCGCATCTCCCAGACTGGCTATCTCATTCGTAAAATTAGCAGTCAATTCACCCTTTGTCAAACCGCAAAGAGTGGCATATTGACGCGCCATACTGATATCATTCAATTGATTCAAATCACTGAACACGCTCACATGAGCAAATTTGGTCACACCGGTAAGCAGGACGAATTGCAGATAAGGATCGGCACTTTTCAATACACCGTAAAAACCTTTCAATGTACTCTGAAAAGTTTCTAACAAAACATCGTCTCCCAAAGCCTGTAACAAAGGTTTATCATACTCGTCGATAAGAACAACGACTTGCTTTCCGGTCTTTTCGTAAGCACGACGGATCAAACCCTGAAACCGGTCAGCCAACGTCTTTTCTCTCTCATCTCTGCCCCATCTATCCTCCCAAATATTCAGATGTCTGATTAATATAAAAGACAGAGACTCTGGAGATACGAACTTCTCCGCATTCAAATCCAAATGTAGCACCGGATATTCAAACCAGTCCTTTTCGAGCTGTTCGATAGCCAACCCTCTAAACAACTCTTTCTTTCCCTGAAAATAAGCTTCCAGTGTCGAAATCAGCAAACTCTTTCCGAAACGTCGTGGACGGCTCAAAAAATAAGGTTTGCCCCTCGTCACCATTTCATAGATCAAAGCCGTCTTGTCTACGTAAGCATACCCCTTGCTTCGCAAATCCTCGAAGCTTTGTATTCCGATCGGCAGTTTTTGGAGTTCTGTATTCATATTATCCGTTTTATGTAGCAATACACAAAGATAACATTTTCTTTAGAACAACCCTTATTTTTCCTTCCTTAGTTTACACACAATCCACAGACAAAACAACAATAATAAGGCTAATCCGGCGAGTGGCAGGAAAGGGCTCCGGGGCGAAGAGCGGGCGGTGTGTTGAGCCGTGAGGTTTTCTGTAGCAAGACGTTCATATTCCGTATGGCTGTCTGTAACGGCAAGCAGTGAATCCGTCCAGGAACAGATGCGGGAAACTTTGGCGGTAGTGACGCTTTGCAGGTATTGCACGCCGGAACTGTCCGGCGGCAAATATACAACCTGCTCCAACTCCCACGAAAGGCTGTCGGTGATCTCCAGGTTCGCGACACGGATCAAACTATCCCGAAGGCTTACGTGTACCGAATCCCTGCGCTCTTCCAGACAGGTACCTGCCACCGTACGGCGTGCTCCGCATCCCGCCAGCAAAAAGATAACACATAACATACAGAGAATAACCTGCATACGATTCTTTCCTGAAGTCTTTAACGAGAGATGAAGGAACTTCCTGCGCTTATACAGGATCGCCTGGTCGAAAGGCAAACCCGACTGTAACAACAGTTCCAACAGCTTCGCCGGGCCTTCGGGAGTATAACAATCGGCTGCCTCCCCCTTCAGATGCTGGCTCGTAGATACGCCACCCACCAGACGGTTCACCTCTTTGTTCCGGTAACCGCTCAAAACGGCGATCGGCTTCTTATACAACTGCCGCAAGGGTTCCAGCAAACAACCGGTCAGATGTTGCAACGACACCTTTGCTTCGGGAGACGGTGTATTGTCGATTGCATGCTCTACCGCAGTACGACTATAGGTAAGTTCTTCCAATGTGAAATGCTCACTCAACCAGATCTTTTTACTTTTACTTTCCATTGTCATTGATTTTTAGTTTATATGTATAATCCACCCCGAAAAGAGCTCCTGCAAACGTACTGATCTCGCCGAAAGCCACCAGCACACTGTTATCGATCAGTCCCTGCGGATCGATCCAGAACCCGCAGAAGAGAAGGACAATCCCGCTCAATGTGAGCAGGATTGCCATAATCAATTGAATTGTCAGCCGTTTCATCGGATTACTCGATCACCGGTCTGTCATCCTCGCCACCGCCTTCACCTTCATTCTTACCTTCAGAAACTGTCACCTTCTCGAAGTTAGTCCGACTCTTGGCGATACGCAACGCCTTACCGGGGAAGAAGCAAACACGCGGTTCGCGGATCATACTTACATCGAAATCCTTCGCATCGGTCACTCCATCCGAACCAAAAGAGAAACGGAGATTACCCAACTCCCCCAGATTGACACGCCGTCCGTTGCGCAAATGACGTATCGATACCACATTCACACGATCCAGCACCGCTTTCACGCTGGCGCTACTCACTCCCGAGCCGTCGGTTACCTCTTCGATCAGTTCCTCGAAAGTCACCAGGTCGCCGCAAACCATCTGTGCATACTGTTTTACCGGATGTTCCGCCTGGTCGTCCCCCAGATTCTTGCGCGGAACCATTTTGAACTTGATTGCCATAATACTAATGTTTAATAAATTAATAAAGGAGTACGATATCGAACACATGTCAAAGATATAAATCCGGGAAAACCGCTTCTATCCGAATACGGGGGAACGAACAGTCAAAAAGGGAAGAAAACGATCCCATAAGCCCCACAAGCCATCCGAAGATACCTGAAAGGCGATAGATCGATTCCTCCCCTATTTAACATCAATTAATCATCACTTACGCTTTTCCGCCCACTTACGCATGTTTTCCAAATCCTCGATATCATCCCTGTCAGCCCTGTCGTTCCGGAGCTTACAGGAGAAATACTGCAAATTCCCATCAAAACCAAAAGCCAGAAAACAGATAAAGGCCAGATGCATGGAATTAAAGTCGAAATCCTTCTCATACGTTTCCAACAACGTTAGTAACCTGCGTAACATCAGAGGTTCACGCAAAGGGAAAGCCAGTTTTCCCAATACTGTATGAGTACGCAGATAGTCGGCCGACCGGGCCCAATCGCTACATACAAAGATCAGGACAAACGTTCTGTACTCGTCAGTCATTTCCACCCAATCACAAAAAGCGGCATCATAGACCGCTTTTACATAAAAGGCCCTCTCTTCGGGAGCCATCCGTTCCGTTTTTTTCCGGAACTTTCTGCCGGAAGGTTTCTCACCCAGCAGTTCTTTTATTACTTTATACATAAAGCCAGGCCAGTCAGGGAATGGTTTGCCCTTACCGGTCCGGCACAAAAGCCCGTAGGCCATTAATATCCCTGCGCTATGCGAATATTATGACGCGACAGGCGCGGGTTTTGCGGCATCGCCTTGCGAAACCAGGAGATCGCTTCCGACGACTCGTTCTCCATCAGAGCCAATACCCCCAGGTTATTCCACGAACGCGGATCGTCGGCCACCTGCCGCAGGAAATAAGCGGCCGCTTCCCGATCGCCCAGAGCCAGCGAGGCAGCTCCCGCATTCAGCACGGCTTCCCGGCTGGAAGGGAAACGGTAAGCAGCCAATTCATATACTTCGCGGTATTGTTCCGTACCCGGACGATACAGTACCGCCACCTGTAGAAGCTCCTCGAGCGTCAGCTTATCCGGGTCGGCAACCACCTTTTCAGCCAGTTCCTCCAGTCGGGGCAACCCGGCAGGAACCCTAACCGTCGTCTCATAGGTGACGTCCAGCTCCATCCGACGCAAGCGGGAAAAGAAGCTTTTCTCTATATCCTTATATATAGCCCCCTTGCCGAGCGCCTTCAACTGCTTCCGCCGGCTGTCGGCATCGGTGTATTTATCCAGTACAGCCAATACCTCCGCACTATAACTACGCCCCGACTTCGCAACTAATCCCCGCAGTCCTTCCCAGTCCTCACCTACCCAGTCGATCGTGACCGATACTCCGCTGGACAACTCCGGTAACTTTTGCAGATAATTCTTAAAACCGACAGCCCGGTTACCCGCCAGCCGCTCATTCTCACTCGTGCTACCGTCGGGCGAAGCAAAGCCTGTCAGGCGGACAGCCCGTACCCTGTTTTCCGTTCCCTGCAACTGCACCAAGCGTTCTTTCAGCTTTTCCAGTTCGGCCCGGTTGTTACCATACTTCAGGTCGAGTTTGACACTCCCTGCCGGAAAACCGATATAGGCCGTCAGTTTTTCAGTACCCAATTGTTCTGCCGGACAGGTTTCCGCTTCCGGTGTCAGATAACTGATCATCCCGCTGTAAACGGCCAGGGCATCGATCTGCAATAAAGGGATCTCCGCACGGCGCACCAAGGCAGCTGTAGGCGGCACCTTCTCTACTGCAGCCGACTGGACTCTTTCCATACGTCCCGTCGACTGTGTATCTTGCCGGGTTGTCTTACAGGAAGGCAGGACAGCCAGTATACATAAACCGGCCAGTCCTTCCGTTATTATTTTCTTCATATACTATTTGTTTTGAGGATTCAATGCCTCCAGCAAAAACTTACCAGGTTTGAATTTCACACTGGTACGCGCCTCTATCACACAAGGAACACCCGTACGCGGATTACGTCCCGATCGCTCTGTCTGCTCCCAGGCCTTAAAGGAACCGAATCCCTGAAGCACTATTTCATTCTGTCCCAGTTTCTCCATCAGCACATCCTGGAAAGCATTGAGGAACTGCCGGGATCGATACTGAGGGATACCCATCTTATCCGCTACAGCGTTTACTAAATCTGTTTTGTTCATAATCAGTTGTCTTTAATTGTTATGTTATTCTCCAATTGTTTCTTCAACGACGACAGGAAGATCATACACTCTATCGGGGTCACCCCCGCGATGTCATACAGACGCAACTGTTCCAGCACCTGCGCACCGGCATCCGGTTCTTTCCTGATAGGGACGGTTTCCTGCAATGCTTCCTTTTTCAACGCCTGCATCATCTTGGATATATACCGGCTTTTCTCCGTGGCAAACTCCTCGTCGCCAAGCAATACCGAACGGATAACCAGCCGCTTTTCATCCGGTTGCTCGTATTCCCGGTTTTCAAGTATCTTCGGTAGAACCGCATCCGGAAAACCCAAAGAGATCACTTCCATATTGACTACCTTACAGAAACGGGTATTTACCTGATAAACGGTAATGGTCTGTATAAACTTAATTGCCGAACGCTCATACGCCTTCCAGAAAAGGCCCTCGCGATACAAGTATATATGAGTACTCCCGGCTGTCTCCAAAGCCAGCTTCTGTTTCAAGTCCATAAATAATTCCTTTTATTTGATTACACTTTTCCGCCACCCCGATATCTGTCGCCCGATATCTTCCATCAGCAGAACCAACTTGGCATAACTCCCCGTATCGATGATACGCAGGTCGTTGCACAAGCGGATCTCCAATTTTAGGAATTCGAACTCATCCACCAGCTGCATCAGGTGGGGCGACTTGTCCAGCGACACATTCGCCCGGTAGATACAGCGGGTCAGGTTCATCGAATCCCTGCGGATATCCTGCATCAGGGTGTATTTATACTCTCTGGGGGCGTGATGCGAGACTGCATAGATCATTTTTATCAGTTCAACCGTCCGGAGATAAAGTGGAGTTTCAGTATGTAAAGCCATGATTCAATATTTCATAACAATTGTATCTCGATGCATACACTACCGGATACAGATCGTCGTAGTTTCCGGGAACCAGCCCGGCCTTTTTCTGAGCTCTTATTATAGTCGAGCAAATATTCCTTACAGTCTGGTGGCGCAACAGGCGCACCTTCTCTTTCCGGACTATTTTCTCGGGACTGACATAATATAATTTATCCAGTGCCGGCGAAAGCCATTCCCTGACCTTCTTCCGCAAGTTCAAACTACTATGATGCCTCATCAGTCCCAGGTAAGAATTCAGGCTTTGTAGAAAATGTTCCTCTTCATCGTCGCTCAACGGATGTTTAGATACCTTATAATTATATTCTCCTATCACTTTACGCATCCCTTTCACAGCCCGCTTCCCCGTCAGGATAACCCGTCCTTTCACGATGGCTCCGACAAAACGGATACCGTTCGTATAATGGGTCAGCCGTATTTTATTCGGATGCAAGGTCAACCCCAGTTCTTCCTGCAAGTAATTCTGAAACAAGGGGATCAGGCTTTTCAGGTACTCCTTGTCGTTGTGCACGACAAAGAAATCGTCTACATACCGTCCGTAATAACGCAACCCCAGCTTGCTCTTGCAATAATGGTCGAAACCATTCAGGTAGAAATTGGCAAACAACTGGCTGGTCAGGTTGCCGATCGGCAAACCCAACTCCCGGTTACAGACAAACAAGTCCAACTGCCGGGGTTTCGTCTCGTTCGGCAACGGCATGCCGTTCATCGAAAACAGACTCTTATCTTTCGGCAAACCTTTCCATAAAGACCGGTGCCCTTTTATATGTACTCTCGATACCGGATTATCCAGTGCGATCAGACGGGTCAGGTATAACACCGTTTCCAGGTCATCCCCCTCATAGTTCGCCCGCAAAAAACGATCCAGCTTATCCGCCAGCAACCGGCGGTCTATATTCATAAAGAACCCGCGTATGTCACACTGAAGGACATAACAGTCTTTGGTGTAATTGGCCGAACATTGGGCTATAAACCGCTTCAGGCGGTTCACAGCAAACAAAGTGCCTTTACCCACACGGCACGAATAGCTATCCAGTATAAACTCCCTTTCAAATAAAGGGTTGATACGTGCTGCCAGATAATGATGTACCACCCGGTCGCGGAAGGAAGCCGCAAAGACTTCCCGTTTGACAGGTTGAAGTACGACAAATGCATCCGAACGCGATATCTTATAGCGTCCTTCCTCTATATCTTTATATAATGTATAGAGATTATGCTCCGCATCTATCTCAAACTCCATAGCAGCAGGCGTCCTCCGTTTCGTCTTACGGCATTCGTACCATGCTTCCAGTAAAGATTCAAAATCTATTTTCATTTCATACTCCATTTATTCAAGATTCGCAAACAAGTCCCGGACACAGCGAACATAGCGATTGTTGTTCGTGTTGTTGTTATTGAAATTGCCATTGTTGAAGTTCAGTATGCAGCGGTTATTGCTGTTGCCATTGTAGACCGAACTACTCCAGTAGTAATTGCTGATGAACGGTGTAGTTGCCACTTGTAACTTACTAACGGGGCTCCCCGAAGTAATTTTAACAGGACTTACGCCCTGTGGACAACCGGATTCGTCCGAATCTTTACGCTACCATACGCCGTAACAATATGGTATTCTGAAGTTCAAACTACTTTTATCTATTATCTACTCACATTTATTTATCTCTCTTATCTTCCGGACATTCATACCCGCAGATTCCAAACAAGTCCCGGACACAGCGAACATAGTTATTGTTGTTCGTGTTGTTGTTATTGAAATTGCCATTGTTGAAGTTCAGTTTGCAACGGCGATCGCTGTTACCATTGTAGACCGAACTACTCCAGTACCAATTGCTGATGAACGGTGAAGTTGCCACTCGTAACTTACTAACGGGGCTCCCCGAAGTAATTTTAACAGGACTTACGCCCTGTGGACAACCGGATTCGTCCGAATCTTTACGCTGCCATATGCCGTAACGATATGGCATTCTGAAGTCCAGACTATTTTCTTATTTCATATGCTTACTCCTTTCTATTAGATTCATTTTCAAATTTCGACCGCCTTACGGCGGTCTTTGGGTTTTAAATTGTTAAATTGATAAATTGTTAGATATCCCGGACACAGCGAACATAGCGATTGATGCGCGTGAGGTTGTAACTGAAATTGCCATTGTTGAAGTTCAGTATGCAGCGGTTATTGCTGCTGCCACTGTAGACCGAACTACTCCAGTAGTAACCGCTGATGAACTTAGCGCCAAGTGCTGTCGATTCTGCCTCATCATCCGCAGCATTTGTATTTGTCCCCTTACACTTTGTCCACATAGCAAACAACTCGATTTGGGTAGGTAAACGCCAACCTGCACCTAAAGATGTACAATAGTTTTTTGCCAAACTAGTATCATATCGATACGTAGAAGAACTCTGCGTTTCCTCAACTTCAATTGTATAAGGCGTAGATATAGTAGCTGTTGAAGATACGCCTTTATAATCACTACCAGTTGTACCCGAAACTGTACCCCCGTCATAATTAAACGGAGGATATGCTGTTAAATTAGATTGAGCCTTTTTATAAGCATCCGCCATAGCCTGATCAATTGTTACGGCATTCTCCGACTCCCCTGCCTGCTTAACCTCCACTGTTTTCGAATGGTCACCACCGGTTACAGCAATAGTAAATATGGCAGAACGGGCACCACCCGTATTTTCAGTTGCGCTAAACGTTAAAGTCTGCTTTGCACTCTCTGTTTCAGAGGACGTAATATCAGGTGTAATACCGTTAGTTGCCACAGACGGACTCACCGTCCAGGGTAAACCGGCGGTACCTTCCACCTCTACTGTGCCGGAACCGCCTGCTTTTTCAAACGACAATTCTGTTTCAGATACGGAAAATATAGAACCGGATTGCTTGATGGCAACAGTTTGGGTTATATCACCGGCTTTCACAGAGATATTCTCGGCAACACGCTCGGTACTGTTCAAATTGACCTCTTTTGTCTTATACTCCACAGTCTGTTCACTACCCGCTGTTTCAGTCGGGACAGGATTCGTTGTTATCTCAACCCAGGAAGGAAGAGTGATGGTTAACGGTAAACCGGAAGTTCCTGTTATTTTTAAACTACCGGTAGCATCTTTCGTTGCAGCCAAAGTTACAGGATCACCGGCCGTTAAAGAAGAGGCATTCTGAGTAACCGTTATTTTACCGGTAGGCCCTGTGCCGGTATCACCCGCACGAACGGTTATTTCACCGCTTCGCTGGGAAGAAGAAGGGTTTACTTCAGCTTTAAACGTTATATCCTGAACACTTCCTGTGGTTGGATTTCCCGACGTTGCTCCGGTACATGTAATCCAATTCCCACTCGTTACATCGGCAGCCCAAGCCAAACCGGCTGTGGCTGTAAAAGAGGATGTCTGACTGTTTCCCCCCTCTGCGGCAATATTTATTTCTGATCCCGTAACCGTGGAACCCGCCTGCGTCACATTTATTTCCTTTTTCAACGCTGTATAAGCAGCATCCCCCACCGATGCACCGGCTTTCACCGTTATTTTACCGCTACGCGCCTGTGCCGACGGGTTTACGGAGGTTGCTTGTACTTTCAACGCTTGCGCCTCTTCCAGCGCTTCATCACCGGATGTTCCGGGGTTTGTGCCTGACCAACCCAACCAACCGTCACCACTTAAAGCAACCAGCCACTGCAATCCCTTGGTAGCCGTAAAAGAGGATGCTCCCTCTGAACCCTTTGTTGCCGTCAAAGAAACATCATCCCCTTTCGTCAGGGTAGCCCCGCTTTGAGTAATCGTTATATCCTGATTTGTTCCATTTACATCGATCTTAAAAGAAACAGACCTCTTTTCTGCTTTTGGATTGGCTTCCACAGCGATAAATTTCACATTGGCAGGCCCCTGATGCGTAATGGTTGCACCCGAAGAGATACTATCCTCATCCAGCTTAGCCGATAACCAGGAAGGCATATCAAATTTCCACGGCTGCCCCGGACGGGCTGTGATCTGTATCTCTTTTTCACCCCCTTTTTTAGCAGGCATTTCAGTTGGATCGACTATGATAGGAGGTATCTCACCGACGGTTATACGTTCATCGGATACGTCGATACCGACGAGCTTGACAGTCATCGTATAATGGGAATTACGGATTATATCGTAATTGTTCTTATCGCTTCCGGGATAAAAAGTGAAAGAGACATTCTTGTAAGTGACACCTCCCTGTTCGGCATCACCGGTCAACACAATATAAGTCGCATTCGTAACGCCTTTTCCGGTCTTTTTCTTCTCCGAGTCGACAGCGTTTCCATCACTGACGGTTCCCGCCATATTTTCCGGCAGATACCAGTAGATCGTACCACCATCGCCACTGGCCGTACCTGTATAGTCTTCATAAGTGATACCTGACAACTGACCTGAGGGAGCTTCCACCTGCGATACGGTCGGGGCATTCTTCAATTTGACCTCAGTCGGCCTAAACGTAAAATCAGCCCCCATCGAATAAGTAAACGTGATCTTGGCAACAAGACGCGTCAACTCCACCGATATATCTTTCGCACCGCCTTCCTTCACGACTCCTTCCCACATGCCGACCATATGACATAAGTTGCCATCGGGTAAACCGGCTCCATCAGAGGAGACATAAGCCAATGTATGTTTCTTCAAAGTCGTTTCATCTGCGATCGCCCCCAGATCACCGGCATTAGGGATGAAATATACATGGCTCTTACTGTCATTCTGGCTCTGTTTCAGTTTCAGGTTGACTGTAGTTCCGGTCATAGAAGGGATATACTGGTTAAACAAACGTGCACCCGTTGTCGCGTCATACTGCCCGACCCACAGGCTGGCGATCTGGTTTTCCTGCTCTTCGGTTAGCGGAGCGGCAGCTTTTGTCTGTACCGAGTCCTTTACCCCCACAGCCAGCGTATCCGACTCGATCGTACCCTCCGGGGTAAAAGTGATGCTGCGCGTCACTGGCGTCCGGGTGGCCAACACCTTCAGCGTAAACCCGGCATCTACATCCTTCAGGGCATGTGGAGGGATGTCATCTTCCTCCACAAAGCTCTGTGTACAACCGCCGCCGACCGACAACAGAAGTAACAACACAAACAACCTTGTTTTACTTACTCGTTTCATTATATTTCGTTTTTTAATTATTTCGAATTATTTACCACCAATCTCTCCGTTTCCGCTCCATTGTATCTCCTTCCATTGGGCAACAGTAACGGTAGTACCTATCCCTTCGTTAATATCCGGATCGGGATAACCACCATCGGGAGGGCCTCCCACGTTGTCATCCGTAAATACGATTGCATTCCAGTCGAGCACCTTCATCAACAGGGCGCTTTCACTGTTCTTCACCTCGAGGGTGAAAATATACCGCTTCCCTTCGTCGAAAGAAATATTCTTGTCGATGGTCGCTTTCAGGGTGGCTGTTTTATCATCCCTTACCACTGAGATTTCCACATCGAAAGCCTGACCGTTTTTAGGAAGGACAACACCTTTCGTTTTGTTCAGACCCGATTTGTCCGGATCAGACTCCGCTTCCACCGGTTCAAACTCATCTTCGGAAAATCTCACCTCCGCTTCTGCCCCTTCACTACCTCCTGTAGGAAGAATACCGGTATCGCAGCCTGCTATCAGGGAAGCACCCGAAGAAGATATCTTCTTTATCACAAGAGAAGTTCCATACAACTTCTCAAAAGGAAGGGCATTTTCGGAGGAAGGGCTCACATTGAATACCACCATTGCACACTTACGCCGGAAAGTGCCGAGTGTCACCCGGCGCGCGTCTTTTGTCACGGCCACGCCACGCACAAAAGAGCTCATCACATCCTCCTTATGAGGAATGCCCGTTATCTTATAAGAACCATCCGCCTCCTTCTGCAAAGAACGTGCAGGAGAAACAGCGTAGAAATCGTAAACACCTCCCCTGACGATCATTCCTCCGGCCTCCCCCTCCACCTGCTTTCCATCGGCATCTACCAGGCAGGGCGACAGGCCACCGTCGTCCCCCACCACATAAGTAGCCTCGAACGATGGTTCTGTCGTTGCAAAGCCGGCTTCCTGCAATTCGCCTCCGACATCACCGGTAAAATAAGCTCCGATACGCACGGTTGTTCCCGGAGGTAAGGGAGTTGGAGCAGGCGAAACAGCTTCCCCACTACGTGTCAGGAGTTCCGGCACACCCAAGTCGGGTTTGCCGAAACTGAGGGTTACCGGCCGGCTCTCTTCCGGTACGATCTCCTCTACCGGACCTGCCGTACACCCTGCCAGCAAACCGCCGGCCAGTAAACCCAACAGATATACTTCTACTCGACTCCGTTTCATCTTATTTCGTTTTAATCTTTATTCGGTACATTGTTTTCTTGTGAACGGGAAGGGTATCGCTCCCTGCCCGCCCTGTTTGTGGCAACCTATTCTACCGGAACGTCGGTGCTTCCACCCTCGCCCCAGTCGGCTACTTCCATATCCGCTATCTCGATGCCTTGCGGAGACATACGGATGTTATAGATATAATTGTTCCCTTTTTCCCAGTTGGCCGTAAACGTACCGGGCGTACTCCCTTCCGAAGGCGACATCAGGAAGACGCGGCCATCGTCGAGCGTCAGTTCCAGGGTGACGGGCACACCCGTCACCGGAATAACCAGCCCGAAGGCCTGTATCGCAACCTTCCCCACGCCATCCGCCGCTCCTATAGTACGCATATCGCCATCCGCCAGAAAGGTCAACTGATCCACTGTCACGAGGGTTCCGCTCAACTCGCCCGTTGCGATGTTCAGTTTGGCAGACGTAGACTTCTTTAAGCCATCGTCACCGCCACCCTTCAAGACAACCTGCTTTACATAGCTGCCGGAAAAAGCAGAACCTCCTTCGGCTTCCAGTACACGGAAACTGACCTTCGCCAGGGCATGTTGCATCGTAAACGATGCCTCCGGATGCCAACGGTCTACCTGATCCGCGGCGGTACAATACAGGTAATCCTCCTGGTCGGTTTCCCACTGTACATCGGCCGAAGGATCTACCGGAGCACCTCCGTCGGTAAAGACAAACTTCTGTTTATCGAGCACCTTCACACTGCTCATGACAGGTACTTTCGGGATTCCCGTAAGCGATACGCTTTTTTCAGCCGGCGACCAGGCATATACCGTACCTTTCTCGGAATACAGCAGGAGTGCGTCCTCCCCATCGCCCGGTTCCCAGGCTCCCGGGGAAGATCCGGTATTCCAGATAAACAGCTGGCTTCGGACACCGGTATCATAAAAACTGACCGTACCGCTGCCGCTCTGTTTCGTGACGCACACGCCGACAGCAGTCAACGGATTCGGATTACCATCCACCCCACTTGCCGGGCCACCCGTCACAATGCTTCTCGATTCCACCTCTACCGACAAGCCCAGATTCTTTACGGACAGGGGAACCCCTTTGTCCTTGTCGCCGTCACCTCCGGCTACCGGCACAACGATATCCGCCTGTGTACAGGCAGTACACAACGACAGGAAAACGGCCAACGGAAATGTATATACATACTGTTTCATGGGCTTTGCTTTTAATGGGAATGATTACAGAGGTATTTCGTCTTGTTCGTTGTCAGACCAGGCTTCTACGGTTACATCCATAACGGTCAGCTTGTTACGGCCTGCAGATAGCGTATAGATATAATTGTTGTTGGCCTCCCATTGGTTGGCCGGCAAAACGACTGGATACTCTACATCCGCATTACTTCCTTCTTTAAGCGTAATAATGGCATTTATATCTCCGTCAGAAAAATCAGTAGGATACACAATGGCACTGACTGTTTTAGAAACACTCTTACCGTTGATGCTCGACGTACTGGTACCTGTCGATTTAAAAGCATATTCACCTTCGGTACCACTATCATCCACTTGTCTCATCAGGATATAATTCGTGATCGTACGAGTGAGCGCACCGGCCGAAAGACTTCCTCCTATTGTTCCGTCCACCAGCGACATTGTACCGTTACCCACCAGGAAAGGATTCGATCCGCCATCTGCATTCTTTATCTCGAGCTTCGTGAAATTCACATTATTCTCGCTCAGGCGGCCGCCATCGTACACACGGAAGGAAACCATCGCCATCGCATGTTTCATATCCAGGTTGATCTTATAACCGGGATTGACGGTGTTCGTATTGTCCGGATCCGCATCCGGAGTAACCGGCGTTTGGCCGGTAGCACGTCCGTTGTTTACAAAACGTCCTTCTGTTCCGGCAAAATAGAGATAATCCTTTTCCGTCGATAAAGATAAATTAACCTGGTTGGTTTTCAATCCGTTATCCCATTTCGAAGCATTCCAGTACTTCTTCGCATTATTGGTAGAGGCATCTATCGTCCCGGTAGTCAGTATGGTCACCGGGATTTTCAGATCCGACTCCTGCGTAATAGAGCCGGGAGAATTCGTTATAGCCACATCATAAGGATAATAGGCATATACCTTTCCGACCGTCTTGGTCAGATAATAAGGAACCTCTTTCGTATCTTTGAAAGAGCCGGCTTTTGTTTTGATCGAAATCCAACCGGTTCCCTTCTCGTCTCCCATATACCAGACATGGTGTCCCGTATATTCTGTTCCGTCCGGTGTGTACCAACCGGTCGCATCATTGTTCGTTACCAGGATACCCAGTCCCGGCGCACAATCGGCATCGGAATACTTGGCCAGGTCATATGCGATTGCTTCGCCGCTGACCACCGATTTCGTTGCCGCTTTGGTTCCTGCATCCACCTTCAGGTTCGGGGTGATACCCAGGGCTACCTGATCGTCGTTACCGGGCGTAGGGGTAATCTCCGTTTCTGTTTCCGAACAGCTTACCGCTGTCAGTAGGGCTACCGCCATAGCCCCCAATGTCATAGTCTTTTTCATTTTCGTTTGTTTTTAATATAAATACTAGTTACTTATCAGATTCTTAAATCGGTATTTCACCGGCATCCTGCTCCGTCCACCTTTCCACACTAACAGAAGTCGTCTGTATCTTCTGCCCATCGGTAAAAAACAGGGAGACGACATGCCGCTTGCCGGCCTGGAAACCTCCTTCTACGATAACCGGAACACGGAAGACGGTTGCCGTTTCATTCCCGTTGCCGTCTTTTGTGGTCGTCACCCGCAATTGCAAAGGATGTACCGCCGTACCGCCTGATGCAGGAAGCAGGATATATCCTTGCGCATCGGGAAGTTCGGCTCCTTCATCTACTTGCACAAGCGGCAACCCGTCGATATCCTGTACAGCCACATTTGCTACCTGTCCGGCAGGCGATGCAACCAATTGCGGCGTTTCCGTCTGCCAATCCAATTGCTGTCCGGTCGTTATTCCGGTAGCCTCTATTTTCGTGACACTGCCCCACTCAGCCGTCCGGTCGCTGTAGCAAACCAGTGCGATCTGCGTCAGCAGGTGCCGGAATGTACAGGTCGATGCCGGTACATACAGAGTAGCCGTCAGGCAGCCCGTTGCCATTATATCCGTTTTCCCGTCTATGGTAAAAGTGACCCTTCCCGTCTGCGGATCGGTAGCTGTCCCATCGCCTGCCGGATAATACCCATGCAGGCGGATACGGGAGCCATCCGGAGGATACTGCTGAAGCTCGTCAAACAGGATCGGCCGGTTACCCTTTCCCCCACTACGGGTCGCTTTGCACAGGCTCCATGTCCCATACGATCCCGACGAAACAGACGTTTCATCCTGCCGGGCAAAACAGACGGCGAGATCCTTTTCGTAGCCGGAGCCGATCACCGCACGGGTAGACTGCCCGATCGCTCCTTCCAGGCGTACCGTTGTTTCCGGAACAGGTAACTTGCGGTCGCCATCATCCGAACAGGCCATCATACCCGAAAGGCAGACAAGGCTCAATAGCTGTAGTATATTCTTCATCTCCTGCTACGCAAAAAGGGTTAAGCGCCGGGAATAACCGTCGAACCGCCGCCATTGCCGGGCTCCCATTCGGCTATACCGGCTTCTGCCGCAATCGTACCGTCCTCCGCAAAAGTGAGTGTGATCAGATGGGAATGTCCGGCCTTGACACCACCGTCGATATTGTTGATAGCTACCGTTTGTGTTTTAGGGTTTCCGCCATACGTTGCTGTCACTTCCAGGCTGATCGCAGCCGTCTCTGTTCCCATATCAGCTACCGGGTAAAGCATCAGATAACCGGTTGTCGGGTTTTCCGCATCGGTAGCCGATACAACTGCAGGGCAGTTCTCTACACTCAGCTCCTGATCGGCAGAACCGGTTGCTGTCAGGGAAGCACCATCCGTTTTATCCAAAGCCAATATCAGTGAAGTAGCCACATCCTTTACTTTTATAGAAGAAATGGCTGTCCACTTCTTAATTGCATCCGCAGAGCCGGTACATTTGAACTGCAACTGGGTCAGCAGGTGGCGGAAGGTAAATGCTTCGAACGGATCGGTCAGCTTGCCCGTCTGTATCTCCGTGGCCATTATATCCTCTTCTCCGGTTAGGGTGTATTTTACGGTCACAGGATTTGATGTACTATTTTCCAACTCCTTACGGGGATAATACCCGATAAGGGCGGACTGTCCCTCGTCTGACAGGTAGTTTTGCTTCGTTGTGAAAGTGATTGCCGTATTGCCTGCGCCGCCGGTACGGACGGCTTCGATGACCGGGCTGTTCCAATCGGTGTCCGTCGCCGGATTATCCAGACGGGCAAACGAGATATCCAGGTCATTGCCGTAACCGGCATCGATCACCGCACGGGTAGTTTGTCCGATACCGGCTGTTATGCGGATTGCTTCACCCCCCTCTTCCGTTACAGGCTCTTCCGTTGCAGTGCAACCCGCCAGAAAAGTACCGGCCAAGAGGCTTGTCAATAAAAATTCTTTTGTTCTCATATTATACCAGTGTTAAATTGTTATTCTCCGTTTTCCGGATCGACTATAGCCGAGCCCCCACTCCCTTTTTTCCATTCCGCCAGCAGGATCGTCAAACCATCTATTTCGTCGTACCGGATCGTCAGGTCGAGTATGACGGAAAAGGTATTTTCTATAAACGCTTCCCCGATCTCGCGGGTGATGTCGGTAGAGGTGGATACTTCCCTTCCGTCCGGCAACTCCATATCCAGCAGGAGATTGACCGGACTGCCTTCTTCCTCTTTTTCCGGCAGGCAGAATAGCTTCAGCGTCGTAGAGTACACACCCGAAGCAGTTACCTCCGGTTCAAAGGCAACCAGCGCCGGGGCGTCGGCAACCGGTTTACCGCTCGGAAGGTATACGCCGGACGAAATACCCGTGAGCTGTCCGCTGAGTCTTCGGGGCTTCACCGCCTCTCCCGTTTCACCGCCCGTAACCTTTATATTCAGTTCCAGACTACGCACCAGGTTAGCCGGGCTTAGTTCTCTGACGGCCGTTTCTTCGCCCCCGACATCCACCTGTTCGCAACCGGTGGCATACAAGTTATCGGGCTGTATGATCGATACGGCCGACGATTTCAGCGAAGACACCTGCCGGGCCCTGCCACAGGCTTTATCATATCCGTTGTCCGTTTCCAGCAAGACATTCTCATAATCGGTATTGCAGACGACCACCTTATAAGACCCTGCCGCCAGCGTACCTTCGTATCCAGAGGCATCCCCTTTACGCACAAGGGGGCTACCCTTGCCGTCCTTATAGAAATAATAGGCCATCACCGGGGGAAGCGACCGGGTCTGCCAGTCGAGCACGAGACGTACACGCCCGTTTCTCTCCCAGTCTTCGTCGGGCGTATGGTAGGCACACGCCGACATCGTGACGGCACACGCCAGGCACACCGCCCATTCCTTTATCCTTTTGTTTCTCTGCTTTTCCATATTTCCATCTATTCTTTATCTGATCCGAAAACGATATACCAGGCTGACTTCCAGCCCGACCATAAAACCCGTCGACGAAAAACGGCTTTCCAGATAATTCGTGTCGTCTATCTTATCATAACGGTATTTCTTCCCCTCGAAAACCGAACGGTAACCTGTCCGTACACTCACCTCGGTACAAAAACCTTTACCCAAAGGTACCAGGCAGCCTATCGATGCACCCACTGTCCAGAAACGGCCTGTCCTGCCGTAAAGTACATCCTTATCGGGATCGATCGCATTGCCCCGCACATCGAAATCGCCGTATTCACCGAAAAGGCCGGTATTCAGCCAGGTAAATTTTCCCGGTGCCAGAGGCCACACACGGGGCTCGACCGAAAATTCGGATACCGACCAGCGGTCGCGTGTCTTATCTTTATAAGAGAAATCGGAATACATGCCTGATACGGCCACCGACCAACGGTCGGAGAAATAGCATTCCAGTTCTATATTCGGCATAAACGAACCAGTCTGTACCTTCACGTCACCTGCCCCCAACAGAACGGAGGGCACTACTGAAAACCAGGGCAACAGATTGGTCTTGACTGACATATGTACCGGAGTCCTTTCAATCGGGGGAACAGGTTGCCGGCTGTCAGTTACCACCGGATTGTTGTGTTCGGCAGGTACCCCTTCTACCGGTACATCCTTTCTGACGATCCGCATCTTTTCATGGGTCGTTATTACAGTCGATTGCCGGGCACTATATATGAATGTATCTACAACCGAAGCCAGCCGGTAATCTTCCAGTTCCGAACGGTCGAACAACGGATCGTCGATCCGGTACACATCACGGTCATATCCTCCCACTTCGCCCCGGCGGAACAGATCGGCATAAGGTACGGCACCATATTTTTCCAGTGCTTCCCTGACGGCATTCGGATAACGGCTTTCACTATACCGGATGGCTGTATTGGCAAACCAGGGAAGCGGAGACTCCACCAGATAGACATGTGTCCGGTCGCGGTAACTGCCGCTTCGGTCGATATAGAAAGCGACACACTCACCGGGAATATCCAGCCGGGTTTTCAGGTAGGCACGGATACGGTTCGCACGAAGCGAAGCCACATTGATCACCGCATCTTCCTCCGAGTCGTAGGCACTCACATGCGATATGATCAACAGATGACAACTTTCTGCTAACAGCCGATTGCGGAAAACAGGCAACCGCTGCCCCATCCGTTCCAGTTGATAAGCGTTATCGCCATAATCAGCCAGGAACATATCGTTATTTTCTTTAAAGGAGAATAAAAAAGATTCCGCTTTCGTATAGGATGTAGTTTGGGCTTTTATTTCCGGAAAGAAAAGCATGGAAAGCAGGAACAGGCAAAGTGCTGTTCTTACTACTTCCGGTATCTTGTTATGTGTTTGCCATTCCATCCTATACTTCTCCCTATTAGCTTTTGATATTCGGTTTTTCTTTATTTTTCTACCCTTATTTATAAAATAAGGGATAGCGGCCAAAAAACGCTTTTCAGGAGAAAGATTTCGCTCTCTCAGAATGGCAAATAATACAGGATTGGGATCTTTTTGAGACTCTTTTAGGGAAAAATTTAACAGAAAGGATAACAGTTTTTTTCTAACGGACATTAAAGAGATAGCACTCCCAGCCCCCTTTATGCCTGCACCACCTAAAATTTAGGTAATAGGACTATAAAACAGAAGAAAAGGTGAAAATAGATTAAATCTGTGTGCTTTTTTTAATAAAACACTTTCGAAGCCTTGTTTATTCGTAGGATTCTATCTATGTTTGCACAGTACTTTATCTCAAATGATAAATTAAAGAGATTATAAACACCTCTATTTGAGATAGAAACGACACTTTATCCCTTATTTTATAAATAAGGGTATATTCTAAGCCCTCATCATAGCTTCTATTTCTTCAGTAACAATTTGAGTAGCTTCTGCCATCTTATCAAGATCAAAGGCTGCCAGATAAATACGGGTTGTTTTTTCCGAGGTATGTCCAAGTGCCTGACTGATGATGCTGATCGGCACTCCCCGATGATAAGCCTCCGAGGCCCAAGCATGACGGAATACATACGTAGTCAGTATATCCAACAATTCCAGATCGACACAGATTTGCTTCAAGTACTCATTTTCCTTTGCCAGACAAGATTTATACTGTTCGTGGGTAGCCCCCTCCGACAATATCGGAAAAAGATAGTATGCGTCCGGACGGCTATAACGGTCTATCAGCTGCTGCATCCCCAGAGTAACCTCCATCCGGATCAGGACACCTGTTTTCTGCCTGTAATAGGCCAACACTTTACCGCCCTCCTCCAGGTTCGCCTTGGTAAGATGCGCAATATCGACAAAAGGAATACCGCAGGCCAAAAAAGAAAACAGAGCCATATCGACGGCGAGTTGCTTCCCGGGTTCCTCTTTCAGTTCGAGCGAAGCCAGTTTTTTGATCACGTCAGTCGGTACGGCACGTTTTACCGTCTCCTCCCGTTTCAACCGAATACCGCTAAACGGTGATTCAAGAGGCCGGCTTTTCCATCCCAGGCAAGCACGGTTATACATGGCACGCAGGTTACTGATATAACTGTTTATGCTATTCACCTTTAAGCCTTTGTTCTTCAGCCATTTCAGAAAGGCATGTACCATTTGCGGGGTCACATCCTTCAGCAAAAGTTCGCTCCTACCGATAAATAACATAAAATGGTTTCGTACAGCCCTATACAAGTCCGCCGTACTTTCATCGCCCGCAGAACGTTTCTCCTGTTCCTGCAAGCGCATCTGTTTGCAAAAATCCTTATGTTTCATAACTTTTCCCTCAATTTTAAACAAGGGCAAAGTTACAACAATTACTCCCGGATAAAAGTTAGCCGCACAGGCGTTTATCGCTACCTGCGCGGTTAACTGTAATTGGCTGCGCAGGGGATATTCATTTCCTGCACAGGGAGAAACCGGTTCGGGTTGGAAATACGGCTTACTTCTGGTATTGTGAATGTTTGATTATAACGACTCTATCTCCCCGGCCGACAGACCGGTACATTTTGCAATGTCGGCAGTCTCTATACCCATGCTTTTCATATTGATTGCCGTCCGGCGTAAGGCTTCCGCTTTTCCTTTGGCCTCTCCTTCGGCAAGACCTTTCGCCTTTCCCCTGACTTCTCCTTCAGCAAGGCCTTCTGCTTTTCCTTCGGCAAGGCCTTCGATCCGGCCCTCCCATTTGGCGGTATTGAGGACGTCGTTCTGGATCATGATTACGTTCAGGTGCTCGTCATAAGCATGTCGTTCCTGCGAGGACATGGAGTAATACTTTAGTTTCTCGCGGGCTTCACGAAGACCCGGTGTTGTCGTGTCCGGACGGATAGTTCCGTCTTTCAGGTATTTGATCCATTCGTCCAGAGGTGTCGAAGCTACTTTATCGAACTCGTTTACGCGGATCAGGATATATTCGGGGAAAATCTCGGCAGGCAGGCGGGTGATGACTGCGTCGCGGTCACGCATGTTGATACGCAAACTGTCGCCGGTATGTACACCCGTGAAATGGTTCTGACCGTGGTAGAAATAGTCCGTACCCACACCCAGATCGAAATAAAGAATGCTGATGGAATACACTTTCTTCACTTTCTGATAACCCTCACCCAGCGAGATATGCTCGGTGATAGCTTTGGCCACTCCGTAGAGGATACGTTCGAGATAATGAACCTCACGTGTGTTCTGGATTTCAACGATGATAATCTCTCCCTTGCTGTTCAATGCTTTGATATCTACCCGGTTGAACTTATCGTCGGCACTTTCCTGATTGCTTTCGCTTTCAAGGATTTCAAGGATACTGACCTCTTCACGCAGCATAACGGTCAGGAAACCATTTAGCACATCGAAGTTGGCCTTCTGGCGCAACAAACGCTTGATAGCCCAATCGAAACGGATATACCGGTCCTGCAACTCTTTTCTTTCATTCTCTGCCATGACTTTCGGATCTGAATTTTTCATAATTAAGTGTTTTTATGTCAGGTAATTCGCAAATATACGTAATTAATATATAAACAGGAAGAGTCGGTTCAATTATTTTCATACCTGCGTCACTCGTCAACCGTCTTTATCCAAACCCGTTTGCCATCGAAAGTGATGGCCATTTTGAGGATGTCGGCGAAACCGGCAGCACAAAGGGTAGCGGCATATTGTTTATTTTCAATCTGCTGGAGAGCCGAGGCAAGTGCCTGTTCGACCGTTTCCTTCGGACGAAGCCGTTTGAGTTCCATTATGATAGCCTGTCCTTGTCCGTTTTTGGGGCGTAGCATGATATCATAACGACCAAAGCCGGCTTCTCGGTTACTGCTGACCTCATAGTCGGACATACCGGCAAGCAAGCCGAGCATAAAGGCCTGATAGACCTTTTCCGGATCGCGTCCGGAAGTATCGTAATAAGAAAGTGAATTTATCAGGAAGTCATTCAGTAGCTCTTCGAAGTATTCGATATCCCCGATACGCAAAGCCTGTAGCATCCGTTCGAGACGGTCGTTTTTCACAGGGCCTTTATTGATCCAGCTACGGATAATAGTAAAGAATACTGTTCTTACCTCCCGGTTGGGCACTTGCAGCGTATATTCCAGCAAATCTTCCGAAGTTAAAACCGGATCGGAAGCTTTCAGGTACCCGCTGAACAGCATGAATGACCAGATATTGACCGTTTCAGCCAACAAATCAGGGAACGCCAGCTTATCATTTATTACGCTGCGAACAGGATAGCCTTGTATCAATGCCTCTACACCATCGCGTATCTGCGAAGGACCGTCGGCCAACAGATGGCGCAACAAAACATCGGAACCGGTGTTTACCCAATAGGGAGCTAACACACCATTATACATTATATAATTAAGCACTGACCAAGGATTATACATCACTTCGTCACCAAACAGGTAACCATCATACCATGTTTTTACATCTTCTTTATGCTCTCCCTGAGAATAATCGTCAAGAAACCGGTCCGTTTCTTCCTGAGTGAAACCGAAAGCGCTGCAAATCGGCCGGTCAAGCAATGTAAATACAGCAATATTATTCAGTCCGCTGAAGATAGACTCCTTGCTCACCCGAAGGATGCCGGTAATGACACCACGGAAGATATCCGTATTGTCCTTGAATACAGCACTCATGAAGTTGCGCATAAAACCGATCATCCGGTCGTAGTAGCCTTTGTCGAAAGCGACATGGATCGGGCTATCGTATTCGTCAAGCAAGACAAGCGGGGGCGTGCCCCAGTATGTAGTCAGCATGGTAGACAACATAGCCAACGAGTTTTGTATCTGCACTTCCGTTGCCTGTTGTTCAACGATAGCTTTAAAAGCCGGGATATATGCAGGTTCAGTACGAGGATCTTCCAACAAATACTTATGACGCAGGAATTCGTTTTGCAATTCCTGTCCTAACATACTCAGGAATTGTTCGAACGTATCCGCTTTGCAATCTTTCAGCGTGATCAGTATCACCGGATATTTTCCCTGATATTTATCGAAATCTTTCCATTGCTCGATACTTTTCCCGTTGAACAGCGGGCGATACACATTCCCTTCGGTCTTCTCAAAGAAATAACGGAGTGTGGAAAGGTTGAGCGTCTTACCAAAACGACGCGGACGGGGAAGCAGGGTGATTTTACTTCCGTTTTCTATTATCTGGCGGATAAAGTCGGTCTTATCTACATAATAATAGCCTTCGCTGATCAGTTCTTTATAATCGCTGATGCCTATCGGTAATTTCTTTCTGTCCATACGTCGTTGTTTTTAAGCATGCATACAAAGATAGGCATATTATTCTTATATTTGTGGCTCTATACTTTATTAAACAGCGGAAAATAGTGAAAAGGATTGTTATCATTGGGGCGACGTCCGGCATTGGGTATGAGGTTGCTAAAATATACCGTCAGTTGGGCTGGCGGGTCGGAGTGGCCGGACGCCGTATCGAACGGCTTGAAGCATTTAAGGAACAAGATCCCGGACAGACAGAGATACAACAACTCGACGTTACCGAGGTCGATGCGGTAGAAAAGTTTCATCTGCTGATCGACAAACTGGGCGGCATGGATCTGTTTCTGCTCAGTACTGGTATCGGTAGCCAGAACCGGGCATTAAACACTGACATCGAACTGGCTACAGTCAACACCAATGCCATCGGCTTTACCCGTATGGTGACGGCGGCCTATCACTATTTCAAGGAACAAGGCGCAGGACACCTGGCCGTTATCAGTTCCATCGCCGGAACCAAAGGACTGGGGGCTGCCCCCGCTTATTCGGCTACCAAAAGATTTCAGAACACTTATATAGACGCACTGGCTCAACTGGCCCGGATGGAGAAACTGCCGATCAATTTCACCGACATCCGTCCCGGCTTTGTTAAGACAGACTTGCTGAAAAACGATAAGTATCCGCTGCTGATGCGCCCCGAACGGGTAGCACAACGGATCGTAAGGGCTTTGAGCCGTAAAAAACGCAGTGTCATTATCGACTGGCGCTATTTTACACTTGTATTTTTCTGGAAGCTGATCCCCTCCTACGTGTGGGAACGGTTATCCATACACAATTAAACGCACACTAATAAAACAAAATGGGATTATTCATTAAGAAACCTCTGGGAGCCTTACAGGCAGAAGCGAATGAGTCAGGAAGTAAATCACTAAAACGGGTATTAGGGCCGTGGAGCCTGGTGGCACTGGGTGTCGGCGTTATTATCGGGGCGGGATTATTCTCGATCACGGGAACCGTCGCCGCCGGATATACGGGCCCCGCTATCACCTTGTCGTTTGCCATCGCCGCACTGGGCTGCTGTTTCGCCGGATTATGTTATGCCGAATTTGCCTCGATGATCCCGGTGGCCGGCAGTGCCTACACCTATTCGTATGCAACGATGGGCGAACTGATCGCATGGATCATCGGCTGGGATCTCGTACTCGAATATACCGTAGCTGCAACGACCGTCAGTATCAGTTGGAGCCGCTACCTTGTCGTCTTTCTCGAAGGGTTGGGAATCCATTTGCCGCAAACGCTTACCGCCTGTCCCTGGGATGGCGGGATCGTCAACGTGCCGGCTTTCCTGATCGTTGTCCTGATGAGCCTCTTCCTGATCCGAGGGACGGAAGGGAGTTCGATCTTTAACGGGATCATCGTCTTTCTGAAGGTGTCGGTCGTATTGGTTTTCGTGGCACTGGGCTGGAAATATATCAATACGGATAATTATGTTCCCTATATCCCGGCCAATACAGGTACATTGGGCGAGTATGGTTTCTCTGGCGTACTTCGCGGGGCAGCTATCGTTTTCTTTGCTTTTCTCGGATTCGATGCGGTATCGACTGCGGCACAGGAAGCCAAGAACCCGAAACGCGACATGCCGATCGGTATCCTCGTCTCACTCCTGGTGTGCACGGTATTATATATGCTTTTCGCCCATGTTATGACAGGGGTGGCACATTACACGCAGTTCGGCGGCCAGGAAGGGATCGCCCCGGTGGCCGTTGCCATCTCGCACATGGGAAATGCGGATGCGGCAGGTATCATCCAGCCGGATTATCCCTGGCTGAATAAAGCGATCGTACTGGCTATCCTGTTCGGTTACTGCTCCGTTATTATGGTCACCCTGCTCGGACAAAGCCGCGTATTCCTGAGTATGAGCCGCGACGGATTGCTTCCTCCTTTCTTCTCGCATATCAATGAAAAGTTCCGCACACCGGCACGCAGCAACCTGCTTTTTATGTTGCTCGTTGGGACACTTGCGGCTTTTGTCCCGGCACGTGTAGCCGGTGAAATGACAAGTATCGGAACCCTATTCGCCTTTACGCTGGTTTGTGCGGGTGTATTGGTCGTAAGGAAAACAATGCCGGATGTTCAGCGTGCCTTTAAGACCCCGTTCGTACCGCTCGTCCCCATCCTGGGTATCGTAACCTGCCTGTGCATGATGCTCTTCCTGCCGGCCGACACATGGATACGCCTGGTACTGTGGATGCTGATCGGACTGGATATATATGCCTGCTACGGGGTGAAACACAGTAAACTGGAATACATGCAACAGCATCGCAAAGGACAGCTTTCGCTCAATATGATAGGTATCACCCTTTCCGTCCTCTGTGTGATCACCGGATTATGGCACCAGCAGACAGTGGGATGGAACGAAAGCAAGACATTGCTGATCATTTCGTTTGTCTTCGCCTTTACACACCTGCCGTTCTATATGACACGTATCTGGAAGAACACGACACAGGCTTAAAAGAACCTGTGCCAAAGCATCTGCACAACTGTGCCACTATAGATGCATTATTGTGCCACTGCATGTGCACAAAATATTACTTACGAAAGAAGGTAAGCCGTTTATTCATGCTGAAATTGACGGCACCATAAACGAACAGGCCGAGGAACTGGGCCAGATATTCGTTCATATCGCATAACTCTACCATGAGTAAGAGGGAAAAGAATTGAAGCCCGTAGGCACAACCGAAAGCGATCAGGAAAAGAGGAATCTCGCGCTGGAATTTTCCGCTACGGGCTGAGAATATCCAGTACTTGCTCCAAAAGAAGTTATTGATAAGGGCTGCAACGTATCCTGCGACATTCGACCAGAGGTAATTACAGTCCAGCCCTTCCATCAATACCCATATAACAAGGGCGGTAATAAGGGCATTCAACGTTCCCACGATGATAAAACGAAGTATCCGTACACTCTCTTTCATGCGGCAAATATACATGATTTTCGAAACAACTGGTTCTAATCCGCCGGATTATTCTTCATAAAGAACGTATCGAAGAAGGCATCCCGATAGCTATTGCCTATCGATATCTCATATTTTCCGATAAACACGTCGTTATTGTCGAACGAGTCAATATGATCGGTATTAACGATATACGACTTATTGGTACGGAGAAAGATATCCTTCGGAAGCATCTCATGGATAGACTTCAGATTCATCTTCGTCACGATCCGCTGATCGGGCGTCTGGATCACCACATAGTCCTTCAATCCTTCGATAAAGAGGATATTCCTGAACTGTATCTTAAAATAACGCCGTTCGGCTTTGACGAAGATATGGTCGGCGGCAACCGACTCGACGAGGTTCTTGCTATTGTCCGTCTTTAAGAGGGTGTGATAGACATTGGCTTTCACAACGGCACGTTTGAAGCGTTCTATCTCGATCGGTTTCACCAGGTAGTCGATCGCATCCACTTCGTAACTGTCGAGGGCATATTCCGCATAGGCGGTCACAAAGATCACCAGTGTTTCAGAAGGGATCATCCGGGCAAACTCCAGGCCGTTCACGCCGGGCATCTTGATATCCAGAAAAACAAGGTCGACCGGGCTGGCCTGCATGAACTTTCCGGCCGAAACGGCGTCTCCGAAACTTCCGCATAAGGATAACAACGGAGTATCCTGTACCAATAGCTGGATGGCCTTGCGCCCCAGTGGTTCATCATCTACAATTATGCAATTCATACAACTATTCATTTTATGTTTAAACGGAGATTGATCGTATATGTTATATCGGTGTCGTCTATTTGCAGCGAATGATCGGTATCGTACAACAGTTCGAGCCGTCGGCGGATATTGGCAAGTCCTATCCCCCCGTCTGTGCGCCGTTCCTGCTGTTCGGCCGGTTTGGAGTTGATACAGATAAAGGTAAGACTCTTCTCCTCCACTTTGAAATAAAGGTGTACGTACGAAAGCTTCTTATTATCGTTGTTATGCTTCACGGCATTCTCCACAAAGGGAATAAACAGTAAAGGCGGCAGGGTAACATCCTCCGTATTCCCCTCTGTCGATACGATAAAATCGAAGTTATCGCGCCGTATCTTCTCCATATTCAGATAATCGTTCAGAAAAGAGATATCGTCTTTCAGGCGGACTTTTTCCGAAACACTGTCTTTCAGCTGGTACTTCAGCAGGTCTTTCAGTTTGGAAAGGACAAGGACGGCCTCTGCCGGACTTTCTTTTATCAGCACATTCGCGTTATTCAGCATGTTAAAAAGGAAATGCGGGTTGATCTGGTTCTTCAGTTGCTCCAGTTCGGATTGTATGGTGGCATTTTCCAACTGGCCGATGCGCTGCCCGTTCTTTATGTAATCTTGGAAGACGATCACGGCAGATGCTCCGGCAATAATCAGACTCAACTGGATAACAGACGAAATGATCAGGAAGGAACCCATCCAAAATTGATAAATTTGATACTCTTGTCGGATCGACTCGTTACGCAACAGAAACGAAAAGAGCAGGCTTAGCCCTATACACAAATAAACAGATAGTATATAAGTACCAATCTTATTTCGCAGCAGAAAACGAGGGGTCAGCACAAAGACACTCAAATAAATGGGAACAAGCAAAAAGACGCTTTGCGCAAAATCTTCTGTCAAGTTCTTTCGTTCTACCAGATCCATGTAATAGTTTAGGCCGATCGTTATCATACTGAAAACAAACAACAGGAGATGTCTGTAAATCCTATAACGAGGATCTACCAACAAACGCAACAGGAAACCGGGGGCATTTATCATAACTTAATATACAGATTTGTTTTATAAAGCGGGCCATCACCCACCATCGTTAAAGTATAACTGCCGGCAAATAACAGGTCGAAACGATGTTTTACATCTGTCAGTTCCCGGCTGTTTTCAATATCCGCCAGCGATATTCCGGGAGAAAAACAGATACAGGAGAATAATAATCTTGCTTCTTCCACCCGGAAGAAGATCTGAAGATCCATCTGCATTGTCTTTTCCGTCAATAACTTTACATAGCAAATAGCAAAGGGAATAAACAATAAGGGAGGCACCAGTTTACGGTTGACATTTCCTTCCCATGTCAATGCAAAGCTCAGGTTTATATAACGCATCTGAGCCAAAATCAGGAAATTCTCAATAAAGGAGATCTCCGAGATCAGCAACACTTTCTCTCTATTCCCGTCATACAACTGGTAGCGCAATAGCTTGCTCAACTTCATCAAGACCTTTGATGCCTGTTCCGGATTACCGGCTGTTTGCTCGCCGGCTTCATCCAGCATACTGAAAAGGAACTCCGGGTTTATCTGATCTTTCAAACGTTCCAGTTCTGTTTTCAGATTTACCTTTTCCAATTCGTTCTTTCGCATGCTGAATTGCAGCCACTGGCGCAATAACACAGTAAGCGAAGTTCCTGCTATCAGCAAAGCGAACAGAAAGAAATTCCCTATAATTTCTACTGCCATGATCCGGCTTTCATAGAAAAAAGAATAATGGCCCGGCTTCTGTTCATAATAATTATTTATCCAATAATCCACTCCGAAAGAAATTGCCAATATCAATAAAATAAGCAACGATATAGATCCTATGTATAGCTGATATTTATTCTTCAGCAGTAGTTTGGGCAATAAAACATACATATGCAGATAAAGCCCGGTTAAATAAGCCACCAGTAAAAATAGGCCGGCATACAACACCATGTTATCTATCTTGTCCAGATACTCAGAGCAAATTATATACGGCATATTGAATGACACAAACACAAAGAACAGCACAAGCAACACATGTCTGCCAACCCTGTATTTGGGGGCGATCAGGAAATCGATCAGAAAACTATTATATGTAACTTCCGGTTGGGACATCATTTATTGTTTATCAGTTTTGAACTATCCAAAGAACAAAGATAGTAATATCCCCATTCAGAAACCATACTTAATGGCAACGCTGGCATAGAAGGAGGGTGAGAAATGCGGGTCATAATCTCCCTCCACCTTGAACATGGCCTTCAGCGTACGGTCGTCGTAAAAGGCGGCCCGGTAAGCAGACAGGCCGATCGTGACAGGGACAGATAGCGACTTCGTGATCGTAAGCTCCGGTTGCAACCCTGTAATAACATACTGCTGCGTAAATATCTTATCCTTGCCGTCACGTTCAACAAAGGCCAGCATTCCGTTCATCGAGCCGACCAGCTTCAGACGAAACAGCTTATGCAGCTGGATACCGCCCGAAACCTCCACCCCGTCCATCATCGAGACATTGACCATATAACGTCCTTCGATCCGCCAGTCCACAAAAAGCGCCGGGAAGACCATCGGATAACCGAAGCTGGTATTCAATGCCAGTCCCATTCCCAGATCGAGGTTATCCCGCAGATGCCAGATAGCCGCAGCCATTCCTATACCCATCACATTTTTCCAGCGGGCATAGGCCAGACTTCCGGTATCCATAAAGATCCCCGCCCCTACACTGGCCAGCAACGACCATTTCTTACTGAGCGGACGGATATACGAAACAGCCAGCTGCGCATTGAACAGCTGCGGTATATCCACATATCCCGACAAATTCTTATTATCCATCGAAGCATAGGAAGCGCCCAGGCCTACCATCCAGGCTGTCGGATGATTGTTCTCATCCATCTTCATCGATACGGGGATATTGACACCTCCCTGTATCACCTTCATATCGCCCTTTCCGTCAACCTTTTTATTATCGACATCCCTAAACCCGGAAGATCCGATATATTCAGCCTTCAGCCAGACCTGTGCGTTTGCTCCCTGGAATACAAAAACCACCAACAAAATCAACAGCAACCATCCTGTTTTCATATCATGCTTCTTTAATTATAATTGAACTTGATGCAAAACTAGGCAAACAGACAATGGCAGAACAGGTTTGTATACGAAGCAGCTGTAATAATATACGAAACGAGGTTTTTCGTAGATATCCGGTAAGAGTAATAAAAACTACCGGATGTTTGGTTGCTACATCCGCATTTTATATCTTTGCGCCCCATTTTTCATTAAACAAAAGGCAAAGATGAACATGAACGAGTTGACATGCGGTTTAGATTTCGGAACCTCCAATTCCATTATATCCCTTACGGACAAATCGACACAAAAAGAAGTATTCTCCTATAGCGCCAGTTCGATCCTCTATTTCCCGGACACGAACGAAATGACCTGGTATGTGGGAAAAGAAGCCCACGACAAATATATAGAAGAAGAAATGACCGGCCGCCTGCTGAAATCGGTCAAGACACTGCTCCGGCAAGACAAATTCCTTTCGACCTGGATATTCGGCAAGCGGATGACACCGGATCAGCTCGTTACCTGCATCATCCGCCACCTGAAAGAAAAAGCGGAAGCCTTTACGGGTACGGAGATCACCGATGTGGTGTTGGGAAGGCCGGCTATCTTTTCGGAAGATCCCAAACAGGAAAACCTGGCCGTCAGCCGCCTGACACTTGCCGCCCGCAACGCCGGTTTCCAAAATATCAAGCTGCAACTGGAACCGATCGCCGCCGCCCTCTCCTACGAGCAACGGCTCGACCACAGCGAGAATGTCCTGGTAGCCGACCTCGGTGGGGGTACTTCCGACTTTACGATCATGAACCTCTCACCCGATAAAGTCAGGAAGGAAGACCGGAAAGACGATATCATCGCACATGGCGGTGTCTATATCGGCGGTGACTTGTTCGACTCGGAGATCATGTGGTATAAAGTGACCCCGCACCTGGGACGGGGCGTGAAATACCAGTCGTACGACAAGGAGATAGAAGTGCCTTCCATCCTCTACCGCGAACTGAAAAACTGGGAAAGGACATTTATGCTGAAGGAAAGTAAGTTGCGGCGTTCGATGGATAGCTATTATCACCTTTCGGGCAATAACCCCAAGATCGATAATGTCAGGGTGCTGATCGACAACAACTATGTTTTCTCGCTGTTCAAAGGAATCGAACAGTCCAAGATAAACCTGTCGGGGGGAGAAGAGACAACGATCGACTTTGAGAAAGAGACGATCCGCATACACGAGCCATTCACACCTGCCGAGTTTGCCACGATCATCGAACGGCATACCAGCGAGATCGAACGGTATATCCTTAAATTACTGGAAACAGCGAAATACAGTGCCGACAATATCGACTCCGTCTTTATCACAGGTGGTAGCAGCCTTGTCATTCCGGTAAGGGAAATCCTTTACCGTATCTTCGGAGAGGATAAGATACGTACGGGGAATACGTTTAACAGTGTGGCTTACGGGTTGTCGCTAAGTTATTAAAATAGTAAAGGGCGGTTCACGAACCGCCCCTACGTTGTTAACGTTCCGCAATCGGAACATAAGTCGTTTCTTCCAACACATTCTTGTAGGCAGGACGGATGATACGTTTGCCATCGAAATGAAGCTCTTCGATACGGTGGGCAGTCCAGCCGACGATACGGGCCATGGCAAACAACGGTGTATAGATTTCCTGCGGCAGGCCGATCATTTCATATACGAAACCGGAATAGAAGTCTACGTTCGAAGAAACACGTTTCTTCGTTCCTTTATGCTTGGCGAAACATTCGATAGCACGTTCTTCCAGCAGTTCGAGGAAAGCAAATTCTTCTTCGCGTCCCTTTTCCTTTGCCAGGTCACGAGCCAGTTCTTTCAGTACGATCGCACGCGGATCGGAGATCGTGTAAACGGCATGGCCGATACCATAGATCAGACCTGTTTTATTATAAGCCTCCTTATTCAGCATACGCATAAAATAAGTATCGATCTCATCCACATTCTTCCAATCACCGATATTCTCTTTCAGGTGGTTGAACATATCGACTACCTGGATATTGGCACCTCCGTGCAACGGGCCTTTCAGCGAACCGATACCGGCAGCGATGGAAGAATAGGTATCCGTTCCGGTCGAGCTGGTCACGCGAACGGTAAAGGTAGAGTTGTTACCACCCCCGTGTTCGGCCTGCAGGACAAGCAGCAAATCCAGTGTCCGGGCATCCAGTTCCGTGAAGTCTTTCTTCAGCATGTGCAGGAAGTTTTCCGCCAGCGAAAGGTTTTCGTGCGGGTGACGGATATGCAGCGAACGTCCGTGTGTGCTGTGACGGAAGATATTATAGGCATAGGCGATGATAGTCGGGAAACGGGAGATCAGTTCGATAGACTGACGCATCAGGTTGTCGCGGGAAGTATCGTCCGGGTTCGGGTCGAACGTGTACATTTCCAGTACGCTACGGGCAAGGATATTCATGATATTCTGTCCTTCGAGATCCAGGATATTCATCTTTGTTTTCTGTTCAAGCGGCATATTGTCGCAGATCAGGCCTTTGAAAGAGGCCAGTTCTTCCTTGTCGGGCAACTTGCCGGAAAGCAGCAGATAAGCCACTTCCTCGAAACCGAAACGTTTCTCCTTGATCAGGGCATGAGCCAGGTCTTCCACATCGTACCCCCTGTAAAACAGTTTGCCCGGAATGGCTTTCAGACCCCCGTTATCCGGCAGGCGTTCGTAGCCCACCACGTTACCGATCTTGGTCAGGCCGACCAATACACCGCTGCCGTCTTCATTACGCAGACCGCGTTTCACGTTATACATCGGGAACAGTTCATTATCGATCTTACAGGCATCCTTCGATGCATCCGACAGCTTATAAATAAGATATTCTTTCTTCATGACTATTTGTTTTATGAGGTTACAATAAAGATATGATACAATCACCAAATTCCTTGGTGCCAAGAGATTTTCCTTCCGGCATGAAACGCGCCAGGTCATTCGTCGCTTCTCCTTTCGAGAACGCTTTTTCCATAGCGGCAGTGATCAGGTCGGCCGCTTCATTCCACCCCATATATTCGAGCATCATCACGGACGAGAGTAAGAGGGACAACGGGTTGACGACGTTCTTTCCGGCAATGTTGGGCGCCGTGCCATGTGTCGCTTCAAAGATGGCATAACCGCTGTTGTAATTGATATTGGCACCCGGGGCTATTCCGATACCGCCCACCATAGCCGCCAGCTGGTCGGAGATATAATCGCCGTTCAGGTTGAGCGTGGCGATCACGGAGTATTCTTCCGGGATCAGCAGGGTGTTTTGCAGGAAAGCATCGGCAATGACATCCTTGATGATGACTTTTCCGGCAGCAGATGCTTCGAACATCGCCTTAACGGCTTCGGCTTCCCCTTTTTCCTTTTTAATCTTTTCGTATTGCAGCCAAGTGAATGTCTTGTCGCCGAATTCGCGTTCTGCCAGCGCATACCCCCAGAGCTTAAAGCCACCTTCGGTAAACTTCATGATATTACCTTTATGCACCAGCGTCACACTCGGCAGTTTGTTTGTCAGGGCAAACTCGATGGCGGCACGTACCAGGCGTTCAGTTCCTTCCACGGAAACGGGTTTTACACCGAACGAAGAAGTTTCGGGGAAACGCACTTTGGTCACTCCCATTTCTTCGGTCAGGAATTTCAGAAATTTACGGGCTTCGGGGGTGCCCTGCTGCCATTCGATGCCGGCATAGATATCTTCGGTATTCTCACGGAAGATATACATATCCACCTTCTGCGGTTCGCGTACCGGAGAGACAACGCCTTTGAACCAGCGGACGGGACGCAGGCAGACATACAGGTCGAGCGTTTGCCGCAAAGCGACGTTCAGGGAACGGATACCACCGCCGATCGGGGTGGTAAGCGGGCCTTTGATACCGACCATATATTCGCGGAAAGCATCCATCGTTTCATCGGGAAGCCAGCTTCCGGTCTTATTAAATGCTTTCTCACCGGCCAGTACTTCTTTCCATTCGATGGCACGACGGCCACCATACGCTTTTTCGATAGCGGCGTTCACTATCTTCTGGCTGACCGGAGTAATCTCAGCCCCTACGCCATCCCCCTCGATAAAAGGGATCGTTACCTTATCGGGAATGATCAGATGGTCGTTTTGTTTTGTTATTTTATGCATGTTACTAGCTTATTAGTTGTTTAAATATCCCTGTTAATGTGCCATATTCAATGCCGATCCGGCCTTAAACCATTGTATCTGCAAATCATTGTAAGTATGATTTACGGGGAACGACTCCTGTGTGCCGTCGGCATGCGTAAGGACTGCCGTCAACGGCTTGCCGGGTGCAAAGTCTTTCAGGCCGGTGATCGAGATATGGTCGTTTTCACGGATCTTATTATAATCGTCCTTGTCTGCGAAGGTCAGGGCAAGCATTCCCTGTTTCTTCAGGTTCGTTTCGTGGATGCGGGCAAAACTCTTGGCCAGGATCACCTTTACATTCAGGAAGCGGGGTTCCATAGCGGCATGCTCGCGGGAAGAACCTTCACCATAATTTTCTTCGGCAACCACGATGGAAGAAATGCCTTTTGCCTTGTATTGTTTGGCTACGGCAGAAACGGCTTCATACTCGTTATTAAGCTGGTTCAATACAGCATTCGCTTTCCCGTTGAACGCATTGATCGCACCCATCAGCATATTGTCGGAGATATTTTCCAGATGACCGCGGAAACGAAGCCACGGGCCGGCCATCGAAATATGGTCTGTCGTACATTTGCCTTCCGCTTTGATCAGTAGCGGCATATCCAACAGATCGTTTCCGTCCCACGGGGCGAAAGGATGCAATACCTGCAAACGGTTTGAGTCGGGGTTGATCTTCACATCCGCATTCTTTCCGGTCGGAGCCAGGTAGCCATTATCCTTTACATCGAAGCCATTGGGCGGGAAGTCGGTACCCTGCGGTTCACGGAGCTTCACTTCGCGGCCGTCGGCAGTCTTTAACGTATCGGTCAGCGGATTGAAACACAGGTCGCCGGCGATGGTCAATGCCAGCGTCAGTTCCGGGGAAGCGACAAAGGCGTGGGTATTCGGATTACCGTCCGCACGCTTGGCGAAGTTACGGTTGAAGGAAGTCACGATCGAGTTCTTGCGCGTGTTGTCGTCGGTATGGCGTTTCCATTGGCCGATACATGGGCCGCAGGCGTTTGCCATAATCGTGGCGCCCACTTTTTCAAAGTCGCCGATGATACCGTCTCGTTCGGCAGTATAACGGATCTGTTCCGATCCCGGATTGATGATCAGCGGGGCGGCGACAGGTATCTTATCTTCAAAAGCTTGGCGGGCGATAGATACGGCACGGCTCAGATCCTGGTAGGATGAGTTCGTACACGAACCGATCAGGCCTACTTCCATCTTACGTGGATAGCCGTTGGCTTTTACCTTGGCGGCAAACTCGGAGATAGGAGTTGCGGCATCCGGGGTGAACGGCCCGTTGATATGCGGTTCCAGTTTGGAGAGGTTGATAACGATCACACGGTCGTAATACTCATCCGGCTGTGCCTTCACTTCCATATCGGCCTCCAGGTAATCCTGGATGGCATCGGCCCAGGCGGCAACGGTATCGCGTCCGGTAGCACGCAGGTAAGTAGCCATATTCAGGTCGTAAGGGAATAAAGAAGTGGTTGCGCCTACTTCGGCTCCCATGTTACAGATCGTCGCCTTTCCGGTGGCGGAGATGGAAGAAGCACCCTCGCCGAAATATTCGATGATGGCGTTCGTTCCGCCTTTCACCGTCAGGATGCCGGCCAGCTTCAGGATCACATCCTTCGGAGAAGCCCAGCCGCTGAGACGGCCTGTCAGCTTGACACCGATCAGTTTCGGCATCTTCAGTTCCCATTCCATGCCGGTCATTACATCGACGGCATCGGCACCGCCTACTCCGATGGCAACCATTCCCAGACCACCGGCATTCGGTGTGTGGGAGTCTGTTCCGACCATCATTCCGCCGGGGAAAGCATAGTTTTCCAAAACCACCTGGTGGATAATACCGGCTCCCGGTTTCCAGAAACCGATACCGAACTTATCGGACACGGAATGCAGGAAATCATAGACTTCGCTATTCCCTTTCGTAGCCGTTTCTATATCGGCTTTCGCACCGATATTCGCCTGGATCAGGTGATCGCAGTGGACGGTTGCCGGAACAGCGGATTTATCTTTACCCGCATTCATAAATTGCAGCAAAGCCATCTGTGCCGTTGCATCCTGCATGGCTACACGGTCGGGACGGAAGTTCACATAATCGTCTCCACGCCGGAACAGGCGCAGGGCATCTTCGTCATATAAATGAGCATATAAGATCTTTTCGGCCAATGTCATCGGGCGGCCAATCTTTTCGCGGGCAGTATCTACCCTTTTCGGGAAACTGGAATAAAAGCTTCTCAGCATTTCAATGTCGTACACCATATCGTAATCTTATTAGTTGTTGTTTGTCAGAATGTTTTCATGCAAATATACCGGTCTGTCATCGAACGGAATGTAATATATAAGACACTTCTCTCTGTTAGCATATTTGATTTAATTCCTAACAAATATATATTTTATTAAAACATCTCTCATTCGATAATTTCTATGGACGGATAGAGGATGTCTATATAAACAAGAAAGTTCGCCTTACGTCTACTTATAGAACGCAAGGCAAACTCGTTTTGTTCAGCGATTACTGCTGTTTATTTAATTATTGTTTTTATTTCTTTCCGACTCTTTCCATTTATCGGCATAGCTATGAAGAATAGAGGCTATCCCCTCTCCGATCCGTGCATAATCATCCGCTTTCAGATTGGCCAGCGACGCGCGGATAGACCATTCGGGGGCATCGAAACCACCTCCGTTGAGAAGAACCAGCGAAGTCTCCTGCGCCAGACGGAACACCACGTCGACCGGTTCGTAGTTGGCTTTCAGGTATTCCACGAAATCGTCGCCGTAGAATTTCTTCGCCCATACTTCCATATCGATCTCGCTGTAATAACCGGCACGAAGCGGGTCGTCCAGCAAGGTAAACCCGGTGCTTTCCCAAAGCGTATGCAGGCGTTCGTGGATGATCTCGACCATGCGCGACTGATACAGGTTCTCGGTATCCAGCAGGGAGAAAGCGGCGAACAGAGCCATTTGTGTCTGTTGAGGCAGGGATAGTCCGGCAGTATGGTTGAGTGCCACCTGACGGCTGTCGGCCACCATACGGTCGATGAACTTCATCTTCGACAGATCGAGCATGATGCTGCCGTACCGTTTTGTCAACAGGGCTTTCTTGTCATCCGGCAGGCCGGCAATCATCCGGTCGTAAATATTATCCTCGTGCAACGAAACCACCGCCAGACGCCAGCCTGTCGCCCCGAAATATTTGGAGAAAGAATAAACACACAATGTATTGGCGGGCAAGTCGGCCATCAGCGAACGGAAGCCGGGAACGTAAGTGGCATAGACATCATCGGTAATGATCATCAGGTTTGGATTATCGTTCGTGACGATATCGACAATACGTTCCGTTAATCCTTGCGTCAGCGCATAAGAAGGCGGATTGCTCGGATTAACGATAAAGGCCGCTTTGACGGAAGGATCTTTCAACACATCCAGGTCTTTTTCCTGATACTGCCAGGTGTGATAACCGTCGCCCGTCATCTTCAGGGCATGGATCTCGGTTACGTCAAACTGGTAACGGATCTGTTCGGGTATTTCGATATAGGGAGTGAAGACCGGAGCGAAAAGGACGATCTTATCCCCTTTGTTCAGCAGGAAGTTTTGTTGCAGGGAATCGAAAACATAACACATACCGGCTGTACCCCCTTCGGTGGCGAACAGGTCGAACTTGCCTTCAGGCGGAAGATTGTTGCATAAGGCCTGCTTCAGATAGTCTTCGACCAGCACTTCCGTATATTTCAGTATGCGGTCGGGAACAGGATACTGGTCGCCGATCACGCCCTCGGCCCATTCATGCACCAGGTCGTTTTCATCGACACCTTTCTCGTGTACCATATAATTATAGGTATCGCGTAAAAGCCGGGAACCGGGTGTTCCTTCATGTTTGTCGAGGAACTCCCTGAAACGGTAGGCGATACCCGGTTTCTGAGGGATACCGGCCAGGCCGACCATCCCGTCTTCCAGCTTCGTTCCCCGGCGGCATTCTTCCATTCCGAACTGGCCGAGCAGAAAGAAAGCTTCGCGTGGCGTGGTGGCGATCCAGTTAGGATTACCCCGTCCGGCATTCAACATGATATGAGTACTTTTGCGGGCACTCTCGTCGGCCAGTTCAATCAGGATGTTCTTCAGTTCGAAAGGACTGATCTCCGACATTTTCTTTTCGTATTCACGGGTGACTACGATTTTCTTGTTTTCTTCCATATTATATATAATGTATAAGTAATTAGTATCAGGATCGTCAGCTCATCAACAAGACGATGACCACTCCCCAGATGATCAGCAGGGTATTACCTACTGCGTATGTAACGGTATATCCCAGGGCAGGCGTCTGGCTTTCAACGGCATCTTCCACGGCTCCGAGAGCGGCGGTCGTTGTCCGTGCACCGGAAGTACAGCCGAGTGTTATTGCCGGATGGAACTTAAAGAGATAACGCCCCATCAGGACACCTACGATCAGTGGCAGGGTCGTTGCCAGCGCACCGATCACGAACAGGCTCACGCCCACTTCCTTAAAACCGGTTACGAAGCTCGGCCCGGCGGTAATGCCGACAACGGCAATGAACATATTCAACCCGACGTTATTCAGAACCCAAAGCGATGGTTCCGGAATACGTCCGAAGGTAGGATGTTTGGAACGAAGCCACCCGAACACCAGTCCGGCTATCAGGGCACCTCCGCTGGTACTGAGGCTGACAGGTATATCTCCGAAATGAAGTGCCAGCGAACCGATCACACCCCCCAGGAAGATACCCAACCCTACGAAGACCATATCCGTCTGATTGGTCGGACGGTCGGCATATCCTAAAGTGGTTGCCGCTTCATTCACTTCCATCTTGGTACCGACCAGTTCGAGCATATCTCCCGGATCGATGGTTGTCGCAGCGAGGACGGGAATACTGATACCCGCCCGTTTAATACTTTTAATGCTGACGCCATGCATCACTTTCTCCTTACGCAGACGGGCAACCGTCATACCTGCAAATTTCTTGCGTGAGATCAGAACGGGCAATGTCTCGGCCGGGAAATCCAGCAGTTCGATATCGTTCACCTCTTCCCCGATCCAGTTTTCCTCACCGATCACAAACTCACGACGGCCGCTCAGTACGACTTCATTCCCTTTCATAAGCATCAGATCGGGTTTTACCTCATAAACGATATTATTGATACGGACACGTTCGACAAACAAACGCCGTCCCTCTGCTTCCAGGTAATCTTCCAGTTCCTGTACCGTTTTACCGGCACCAAACCAGTCGTTACTGATCTTATAGGCACGGAAGGTGATCGGACGGGCGGCCGGCATAAAGCCTGGTTGATCGCTCTCGTCGTCAGTTCCCATCTTAGCTTCCAGCTCTTTGCAGGCTTTCTTCACGGAGGCTAATCCCCCCAGAAAACGCGGGGCGATATCACTCATGATCCAGGCGGAACCGGCCGTACCGAAAATATAGGAAACGGCATAAGCCACAGGCATCACGTTTATCATCGACGTTTTATCCGCTGCACTCAATCCGCCCTGGTTGATCGTATCTTCCGCTACGCCCAATACGGCGGAGATGGTCTGCGAACCGGCCAGTAACCCGGCTGCTTCCCCTGCATTGTATCCCATCAGTTTAGCCAACAGAAAAGGGACGAACAGGCAGAACAGGCACATCAGTGCGGCAAAAAGCACCTGCGGAAGTCCTTCTTTCTTCAATCCACGGAAGAACTGGGGCCCTACACTGTAGCCTACGGCAAAGAGAAACAGCAGAAAGAATACTGATTTGATAGGTGCCCCGATATCGATATGCAACTGTCCGATCAAAACTCCGACCAGCAGGACACTGGTGACGGTACCCAACGAAAATTTCCCGATTTTAAACTTCCCGATCCAGAAGCCGAAAGCCAGTGTGAGAAAAATGGCCAGCTCCGGATAGTGTTTGAGTAAATCTACAAACCATTCCATATATAAATTGTTTGGCGTTAATACTAAACAGACATTTTATGTCCGGTTTTTTATTTGTGGTAATGAAACAGGAGCTATTACATAGTTGTTCCGAGAGAACCAATTAAGATAGTATAAAATCCCGTTCTTTTTAAATAATTTTCTATCTTTGCCCCCGCTTTGGTGATACGACGACTTCCGGTTGTCGTATAAAAGGGAATCCGGTGTGAATCCGGAACAGTGCCCGCTACTGTGAAGCCCATTATAAAAGGAAAGCATTCTTACACCACTGTCCGCATCAGGACGGGAAGGTCGCTTTCCGGGCAAGTCAGGAAACCTGCCAGGCATATAGTTAATTCGTTCTCCCGGGGTCAGGAGGGCTATTATGAACATACAAACAAATCTCTTTTAATGAAAAAGAAAAATCTGCTGGCAGCCCTTCTTGTAGGCTGTTTGATGAGTATCTCTATGGTACATGCAGGCGTTCCCCACGATGAAGAAGGCAACTTCAAGTCATCCGACTTCTTTGCCTCCATGCAAACCGGCGACAAAGCCGCTGTCCTGATGGTTCATTTCGGAACCACTTACGACGAAACCCGTGCGCTTACTATCGACGCCATCAACGAGAAGGCACGTGAGGCCTTCGAAGGCACGGAAGTGCGGGAAGCCTACACCTCACGGATCATTATGCGCCGCCTCAAAGCACGCGGCATTGAAAAGCTAAACCCGGCCGAAGCACTGAAACAACTGAAAGCGGAAGGCTTCACCCACATCCTTATCCAGTCGACCAACATCATCGAAGGGGTGGAAATGGAATCGCTGCGTAAAGATGTAGCCTCCCTGGAAAAGGAATTCAAAGACGTACGCATCGGCAATCCGCTGCTTTACATGCCTGAAGATTACGAAGCTGTCATTGCCGCCATTGCAAAGAAAGGAGCCAAAGAAGGCGCTACCGTCCTGGTCGGTCACGGAACATACACTCCTTCCACCGCCCAATATGCCATGACCGATTATATGCTGAAAGACAAAGGATATACCAACTTCCACGTCGGGACGATCGAAGGTTATCCTTCATTCGACAACATGCTTGCCAAACTGAAAGCCAGCGGTGTGAAGAAGGTTATGCTCATGCCTTTTATGTTCGTTGCGGGCGACCATGCCAACAACGACATTGCCGGCGACTGGAAGAAAGAGCTGGAAGACAATGGCTACGAAGTTTCCGTCCTGATGGAAGGTCTCGGACAGAATCCCGATATACAGAACATTTTCATCGAACACGCCCGCTTTGTTGCAAAGCATAAGATGATCGACATCATGGATAAAAAGAAAGCATACGCAACTGATAAGGATTGAAAAGATGAAAAAGGTTTTGACATTATTACCGTTGACTGCCCTCTGCATCAATTCGATTCAGGCTCAACAGAAAAAAGAATATACCAATTTCTCGGACACCACATTCAGCATCCAGGAAGTTGTCGTACAAACGGCCAAAAGAAACATTCCGCAGGTAACGAAGCTGAATGTTCCGATGAAATATTTGCCTGTTTCAGTTAATAAAGTATCCGGAAGCAGCCTGGAATTACGGGGTATCCGCGATATTCAGGAAGCTGTGCGCTTTATGCCCGGTGTGCGTATGCAAACCAGTTACGGGGCATTCCAGCAACTGTCGGTACGTGGTTTCGACCATTCCGTATTGATGATAGACGGAGTGCGCGACGAGCGTTCGGCCATCAATAACTCCTACCCTTTCCCCGACCTGTCGGCCATCGAATCGATTGAGTTACTGAAAGGGCCGGCTTCGGTTCTCTACGGACACTCTGCCGTCGGCGGTATATTAAACGTTGTCCGTATTTCCCCGAAAGCGGAACAGACAGTCAATGCACGTGTCAGCTACGGTAGCTACGATAACAAGCAGGCCACAGTAGGTATGGGCGGCCGCCTGATCGGGCCGGTCAACTATTATGCGAACGTGAACTTCTCAGATCAGGACGGCTGGCGCGATAACCAGAACAAACGTTTCTCCGGCTACCTGGCTTTGAGCGCCGATCTGACAGCTAAGGATGTGCTGGACGTACGCGGTGCTTTCAACCGTGACTTTTACGGCACGGAGATCGGTTTGCCCGACCTGATGCCGGGGGATATTTTCGATACGAAAACAAATCAGAAATATCTGAGCGCCCAACAGCAACTACCGGGATTGAACCGTGAAGCCCGCTACAACAACGAATCGGACTTCATGAAGAACCATGCCTGGAATGTGACTGCCCAATACACGCACACCTTCGACAACGGCTTCAAGCTGATCGACAAACTGGCTTACTACAACGATGACATCAACTATTTCGGTACGGAAGCACTGGATTATCTGGAAAGCGAAGATCCGATCTACGATCATTATTATATGAAAAGCGGCAAGAAAAAATATATTTGCCTGGACACCGTATATCTGTCTTACCCGCTCCGCTTCTCGCATATATCGAAAACAGTAAGCAACAGCCTGGAATTAAGCGGCAAGCTGAATACAGGGGAAGTCACTCACAATTTCATAGGCGGTTATTCTTTCTCGCTGATGAACCGTGTAAGCTATACCGGCTATGGACAAGGCACAGACGTTCAGGGCCCCGGATGGCAATCGCATGTATCGGTATACGATCCGCACAGTATGGGATATATGACCAGCAAAATGTCGAAAGCAATCCCATCGCATAATTACTCCAATAGCATTTATGTGCAGGATATGCTGGATATCAACGAACATTGGAAAGCCCTGGTTGCCTTGCGCGGCGATTTCTTCCGTTATTTGCAAGCCAATGCTCCGACACCGACAGGAAAACGGGAATATGACGATGCAGACCGCACAATCTACAACCGCTTGCATAATGCCGCGTTCACCTATCGCCTCGGAGCCGTTTACCTACCTCGTCCGAATACTTCCATCTATGCTTCATTCGCTACCTTCTTCAAGCCGATCCGTACATTCTATCAGGACAACGTGATCTATGTCGATGGTGACGGCTTACGTTCCTATCCGAAAAACAACGAGGAAATATTCAAACCGGAGAGTGGTTACCAGGCAGAAGCCGGTGTAAAATACACATTGAACAAATGGCTGGAAGCAAATGCCAGCATGTTCTACATCCGTAAGTCGAATGCGACACAGACATTGGCAACAAACGTGGAACAGGAGATAAACGGAGTTGCAACCAAAATGTCGATCATCGGACAACTTGGTGTGATGGACTCCAAAGGCTTCGACCTGGAAGCAACTTTTACCCCGGTCGGCTCACTGGCCTTCACTCTCGGCTATGGTTACACCGATGCGCGCATCCGGGAAATGAAAGAGGTTAAAGACCCGGAACTGGCTGAGATCATCTATTCGGAAGCAAACAAAGATCAACTGGAGAAATCGACCAGCCTGGAAGGGAACTACCAGAACAACGTTCCCAAAAACACCTTCTATGCATACGGTAGTTACACGATCCCGAAGGGTATCCTGAAGAATCTCAGTTTCAATCTTAGCACAAGCTATACGGATAAAGTGTACCGGAATACGGCCAACAGCAAATGGTTCGACAGTTACTGGATCACAGACCTCGGTGCCTCTTACGTACTGAACCATCGCATCCGCCTGTCGGTCAACATCAACAACCTGTTCAGTAAAGAATATACCAACCAGGCATTGGGCGACCAGATCGTACCGAGCATGCCGCGCAATTATCAGGTAGCAATATCCTACAACTTATGATACGGATAACCAAACTCATGTTAACAATTCACAGGATACTGGGCTCGCTGCTCAGTATCCTGTTTCTCGTTTGGTTCCTGTCGGGACTGGTAATGATCTATCACACCTTCCCACGCGCCGACCGGGCAGACAAACGGGCAAAGATGGATTATCTGCAGGCAGCGGATCTTCCTTCCCTACACACCATAAAAGATCGCCTACCCAAAGGAGAACCGATAAAGAATATCACCCTCAACAGCTATCTGGGACAAACCGTTTTCCATATCCGCACGGATAAAAACAGTTATGATATTCCCGCAGACTCTACGGAAACGCTGCCGGTCATCGACGGAAAACGTATACGGGAAACGGCCTCGCTCTGGTGCACCGCCCCTGTGGAAAAGGTCGATACCCTGTATACCCTCGACCAATGGATCCCTTTCGGTAACCTAAAGAAGGAGTTCCCTATTTACAAGTTCCATTTCGCCGATCAGGAACGGCACCAATTATATATTTCGTCGAAGTCGGGCGAAGTTTTACAATACACGGATAAAGACAGCCGGCTCTGGGCATGGCTGGGTGCAATCCCGCATTGGGTTTATTTTACCTCTTTACGTCAGGATGCCGAACTATGGATAAAGGTCGTTGTCTGGCTATCGGGCATCGGGTGCATCATGTGTATTGCCGGTATTTATCTGGGTGTCCGCGATTTCCGGCTGGCACGCAAGCGCAAACTGGCTTCTCCCTATAAGAAGTTCTGGTATAAATGGCATCATATCATAGGAACGGTATTCGGTTTGTTCGTCCTTACGTTCACTTTCAGCGGTATGATGTCGCTGGCACGTGTGCAGGACTGGGGGCTTCGTGCCAAGCTGGATATAAACCCGGCACAGGAACTTCAGAAGCTGGCTCCTTCCCCACTCGATTATCCGCTGGATTACCGGGACGTTATACAGGCTTATCCCGGTCAGATCCGCCAATTGGAATGGGGCTGTTTCGGAGATATCCCTTTCTACACGATACTGGCAGATGCAAACGATATCGTTGTAAATGCTAATTCGGAGCACACCGTATCTTCTTTAAAACTGGATACCGAAGATATCCATTCCGTGCTGGCACAAGTTCACGGGACAGAGTGCGCGATGGACATCAGGCTTTTGGAGGAGTACGACACCTATTATATTTCACGTAAAAGAAAACTGGATCTGCCTGTCTGGAAGGTCACCATTGAAGATATAGACAAGAGTTGCTATTACATCAATCCCGGTAACGGGCAATATCGTTATGTGAATACGCCCGCCCGTTGGAACCACTGGATATATCCGGCCTTGCATAGTTTAAACATCAAGATTCTGGTAGACCATCCAATCTTATGGAATATAGTGATGTGGGGGCTGATGCTCGGCGGTACATTCGTTTCCCTGTCAGGAGTTTGGCTGGGAATAAAATTCTTACGCCGGAAAATACATCGTCTAACAAATTAAATACATTATCTTTTTAAATACATTATCTTTGTTGTAAAATCTAAAAGATGAGCACAGGAAAAATAATCGTAGCCGGGATCGGGCCCGGTAGCGAATCAGATATTACTCCGGCAGTTCTCTCTGCCATCCGCCAGTCGGATGTCATTGTCGGGTATAAGTATTACTTTCAGTTTGTAGAATCTGCGATCCGTCCCGATGCAATCTGTATCGACTCGGGGATGAAACGCGAAAAGGTTCGTGCGGAAGAAGCTTACAATTACGCTACCGAGGGCAATGTGGTAACCGTTATCAGCTCCGGCGACTCCGGTATCTATGGCATGGCGCCGCTGATCTACGAGATGAAGCGCGAGAAGGGAAGCGATATTTCCATCGAGGTACTTCCGGGGATCAGCGCTTTTCAGAAAGCCGCCTCGCTGCTGGGAGCCCCGGTAGGACACGATTTCTGCGTGATCTCCCTCTCCGACCTGATGACGCCCTGGGAAATGATAGAGAAACGGATCAAGGCCGCCGCTTCGGCCGACTTTATCACGGCTATCTACAATCCGAAAAGCGAAGGCCGCTACTGGCAGCTCCATCGCCTGATCGAATTATTCCGGCAGGAACGCGATCCGCAGACCCCTATCGGCTTCGTCCGCCAGGCCGGACGGGAGGAAGAAAACGTGACGATCACCACGCTGGCAGATTTCGATCCGGAGCAAGTGGATATGTTCACCGTTATCATCATCGGCAACTCACAGACGTACCGGTTCGAGAATCACATGATCACTCCCCGCGGTTATTATGGGGAGATAAAGATGGGGAAGAAAGAGACAGGTATCGGGCAGGACATCATGATACGCAGTTTCCGGACAATCGAAAAAGAACTGAAGAACAAAGATATTCCGTTAGATAAGAAATGGGCGTTGCTGCATGCGATCCATACGACAGCCGACTTCGACATGGAGAACGTACTGCGTATAGACGACAATGCCGTAGCAACCCTTTACGAGTCGCTCAGTAGCGGCAAAGTACGTACCATCATCACCGACGTAACGATGGCGGCATCCGGCATCCGCAAGGGAGCCTTGCAGCGCATGGGGATTGAGGTGAAATGCTATCTGTCCGACGAAAAAGCCGTGGCGCTGGCTGCCGATAAAGGGATTACCCGCACGCAGGCCGGTATCCGTGTCGCCGTAAGCGAACATCCGGATGCCTTATACGTATTCGGTAATGCGCCGACCGCCCTGATGGAGTTGTGCGACCTGATACGGAAAGGGAAAGCAACCCCGGCCGGCATCATTGCCGCCCCTGTCGGCTTTGTGCATGTGCAGGAATCCAAACATATGGTAAAACCGTTCGCCTCGATCCCCAAACTGATCGTTGAAGGACGGAAAGGCGGCAGTAACCTGGCAGCTACACTAGTAAATTCTATACTTTGTTATAACGACGCTATTAATTTAAAACCCGGAAGAGACGTATGAGAACACAATTTATCGTTATCGGCATGCCCGATAACCAGTGCTATATAAGCAAGAACAAGGAAATATTGGATATAATCAACAGTAACACCCACTTTTCGGGAGGGAAACGGCACTATGAACTTCTTCGTCCGTTCCTTCCTGTCGATGCCGTATGGATCGATATAAAAGTGCCTTTAGCGGATGTTTTCGACGAATACGAATACCACCGGAAGATCGTCGTGTTCGCTTCGGGAGATCCTTTATTCTCCGGATTTGCATCAACCATCTTGAAGCGTATGCCGGAAGCGGAGGTTACGATAATGCCTTCATTCAATTCGTTGCAGATGCTTTCGCACGAATTGAAAATGTCTTATGAAGATATGCTGATGGTGCCCCTTACCGGCCGGCCGTGGCATGAACTGGATCGTGCACTGATAGAGAACAGGATGAAGATCGGCATACTGACCGATCATGTACATACACCGGCCGCCATTGCCATGCGCCTGCTGAAATACGGCTTCACACAATATAAAATGTATATCGGCGAACATCTGGGCAACCCGGAGAAGCAGCGTGTATCGCGTTCGCTCGCCCTGTCGGAAGTGGAAGAGCATTCGATCGAAAGCCCGAACTGCGTTATCCTGCAACGGATGTACAACGATACCACCTACCGGCCGCTGGGAATACCCGACAAGATGTTCGAACTTCTCGACGGCAGGGAACGGATGATCACCAAAGCGCCTGTCCGCGTGCTCGATATGAGTGCACTGATGTTGCCGATGTGCAACCACTTCTGGGATATCGGTTTCTGTACCGGTTCCATATCCATCGAAGCCAAACGGCAATATCCGCACCTGCATATCCATGCCTTCGAGATACGCAAGGAATGCTGGAGACTGATGGAGGAGAACAGTTGCCGCCTGGGAGCTCCCGGCATCGACGTACATATCGGTGATTTCATGGAGGAAGAAGTATCCGACCTGCCTGCACCCGACGCTGTTTTCATCGGGGGACACGGAGGGAAATTAAAGGAGATCGTTGCCAAAGTAGCCCGTTATCTGGCTCCCGACGGCCTACTGGTATTCAATTCCGTATCCGAAGAGAGCGAGAGGCTGTTTATCGATGCGGTGCAGGAAGCCGGACTGAAACTGGATGATCCTTTACATATAACTGTCGGCGATTATAACCCGATAGTGATATTGAAGGCTTTTAAAGAAGCAAAATAAAAGAACTATGAATAAGCGAACTTTAGCCATTGTGGTGGTATCGGCCAGCAGCCTGCCACTGGCACGACAGATAAAAAAGCAGTTTCCCGATGCTGTTATTTACAGCAAGGAATCACAGGAAGAAACAGTCTTGATGGAGTCGATCGACAGCATTATGGGAGATCTTTTCCTGAAAGCGGAGGCCATCGTCTTTATCGGGGCGATGGGGATCTGCGTCCGCTGCATCGCACCTTATGTGATGGACAAGCATACCGACCCGGCTGTCGTCTGCATTGACAGTACGGGTAAATATATCATCCCTGTCCTGTCGGGACATATCGGAGGGGCGAATGAACTCAGCACCGAACTGGCACAACTCCTGGGTGGCAACGCCATTGTGACGACCCAAAGCGACAACACGGGGTTGTGGGCGCTCGATACGCTGGCCGAAAAGTTCGGCTGGTCTGTCGTGGCCGATGACCTGACCGACAACGAGAACGCGATGAATGCCTGTATCGCCGCATTCGTCAATAAGAAACCGACGGCTTTGCTGCTCAATGTGCGCGACAAGGGTACGGATTATTTGGAAAGCTCTCTCCCCGCCCATGTGCAGCAATTCAATAAATTCTCGGATATACCGCTCGATCAGTTCGAATTGGTTATCACCGTAGGGCCGTTCATCTACGAGGCCGACGTGATGATGGTTTCCTACTTCCCGAAGGTCTTGCATATCGGTATCGGTTGCCGGAAAGATATAAAAGGCGATCCGGTGGAACTTCACCAGCATATCATCGGAACGCTGATCGACAACAACATCTGCCCGGAGTCGATCGTCGATATTTCATCCATCGACATCAAGAAGGACGAAGCGATGCTTGCCCTGCTGGCTTACGGCATTATGAACTGTCCGTTCAAGACCTATCCGGCAGAGATATTGAACAAAATACCGGTTCCCAACCCGTCCCCCCGTGTAAAAGAGGCGACGGCATCGGCCAGCGTTTCCGAAGCCGCAGCCATTCACAGTGCCGGAGGCGGTTGGTTGCTACTGGAAAAACAAAAGGGAAGCTTGGGCGAAGGCAACGAATATACTTTCGCCGTGGCCATGGATAAATCCGTACGCCGCCAAGGACATATCGAGATAGTCGGAGCCGGGCCGGGCGATCCGGAACTGGTTTCCATCCGCGGTCGCCGGATGCTGGAGAAGGCAGACCTGATCCTTTATGCCGGCAGCCTCGTTCCGAAAGAGCTGACTTACTGCGCCAAGCCGGGAGCTACCGTGCGCAGTTCGGCCGATATGAATCTCGATGAGCAGTTCGCCCTGATGAAAGAGTTTTACGACAGGGGCAAGTTCATTGTCCGCCTACATACCGGCGATCCCTGTATCTACGGAGCGATACAGGAACAGATGAATTTCTTCGACCGGTACGATATGAGCTATCATATCACCCCGGGAATATCCTCTTTCCAGGCTGCCGCAGCCGCCTTGCGTTCGCAGTTCACCATCCCGGAAAAGGTACAGACAATCATCCTTACCCGTGGCGAAGGCCGTACGCCGATGCCCGAAAAAGAGCAGTTGCACAAACTGGCCGCCAGCCAGAGTACCATGTGTATCTACCTGAGTGCAGGCATAGCCGACAAGGTGCAGGAAGAACTCCTGCAACACTACGCCCCCACTACACCGGTAGCCGCCTGCTACAAGCTGACATGGAAAGACGAGCGTATTTATCGCGGGGAATTGAAAGACCTGGCTCAAATAGTGAAAGAAAACAACCTTACACTGACAACGCTGCTGGTTGTAGGGGATGCTATCGACAACCGCGAAGGCCTTTCCCGGTTGTATGCCGACGAGTTCAAACATCTGTTCCGCAAATAACCGGACAATGATACTGATACTGGGTGGAACAACGGAAGGACGCGCCGCCGTCCGCATAGCCGACGAAGGAAGTGCCCCTTATTTCTATTCGACAAAAGGGTCGCTTCAGGAGATAGACTGTGCGCACGGCATCCGCCTGACCGGTGGGATGGATGCTGCATCTATGGAAACATGCTGCCGCGAAAACAATATCCGCCTGCTGATCGATGCCGCACATCCCTTTGCTTCCGCCCTGCACCGAACGGTAGCGGAAGTCGCCTCCTCCCTCCAACTGCCGGTTATCCGCTATGAGCGGCGTTATCCTCCGCGCAACAACGAGCTGATCTGGTGCGACGATTACCACGATGCCATCGACAAGTTAAACGAGCACGGCATCCGTAACCTGCTTGCCCTGACCGGAGTAAACACCATCGCCCCGCTCCGCCTCTGGTGGGAAAAGCATCCGGCATGGTTCCGCATCCTCGAACGCGAAGAGTCGCTTACCATCGCTATCCGGCAGGGTTTTCCCCCCGACCGACTGTGTTTCTATCGCGATGAAGAGGATGCCGGGGAGTTGATGGATCAGCTTCAGCCGGATGCCGTCATCACGAAAGAAAGCGGACAGTCGGGATATTTCAACGAGAAAGTGGCTGCCGCCCGCAGCCGGTCTATTCCGGTGTTCGTTGTAAAACGTCCGGCATTGCCCGAAACATTCTATATCGTTTACGGGGAAGACGGATTGCGCAAGCAGATTGAACGGCTGCTACCCGAATTTTTCCCCTTGCATCATGGCTATACCACCGGCGCCTGTGCCACTGCTGCTGCTAAGGCTGCCTTACTAGCCCTACTAACGCGGAAAGAGCAAGCCGACTCTCCCATCACCTTGCCCTCGGGTGAAATGATCACCTTGCCAATCGCCGATACCGCCTGGAACGATAACAGTGCCACCTGCGCAGTCGTCAAAGATGCCGGGGACGACCCGGACGTAACGAACGGTTGCCGGATCGTTGCTACGGTTGCTTTCTCTACGGATATTGCCCTGTCAGGCATCCGCTTTCTTGCCGGAAAAGGGGTCGGCACCGTTACCCTTCCGGGATTGGGTCTGGAAGTAGGCGGCCCGGCTATCAACGCCACTCCCCGAAAAATGATAACGGAAGAGCTGACTGCCGTCTTACAGGATTTCCGGCAGGAGAAGTCAGCCGGGTTAACCGTTACGATCTCCGTGCCCGGTGGAGAAGAGATTGCAGCCAGGACATTCAACCCGAAACTGGGTATCGTCGGCGGGATCTCCATTATCGGGACATCCGGCATCGTTCGCCCTTTCTCCACGGATGCGTTTATCGCCTCTATCCGCAAGGAAACGGAAGTTGCCAAAGCCATCGTCTGTACGACGCTGGTAATCAACTCCGGTGCCAAAAGCGAGCGATACCTGAAAGCCCGTTACCCCGAACTCCCTCCACAGGCATTCGTACATTACGGCAACTTTATTGGCGAGACACTAAAGATAGCTTCATCGCTCGGCTTTCAGCAGGTTGTTATGGGTATAATGATCGGAAAAGCGGTTAAACTGGCCGAAGGTTTCCTCGATACACATAGTAAAAAGGTAGTGATGAATAAAGACTTCCTGAAGGAATTGGCCCGTCAATCCGGCTGTCCCGAAACGACCATCCAAAAGATCGACGGCATCACGCTGGCCCGGGAGTTATGGCAGTTGTTCCCCGTGGAAGAACAAGAAGCATTCTTCAATCTCTTATTGAAAAGATGCCATGAACATTGTACTCCACTCCTGCCTAAAGGTGATTTATCTATCTTATTGATAACGGAAGAAGGAGTTATTTGGAAATAACCAACCACTTTTCAATGTTGCGAGTCTTTGCGCTGAAATTCACACCGATACGGAACAACGTACGCGGGTCGGAAGCGAACGGAAGAGCATACCCCTTGTCTTCGATTTGTTGCAATGCCTCTTCTGCTGTACCGTCGAGTTTGAACTCCATGACATAGATAAAACGGTCGGTCTGCAAAATCAGATCTACACGACCTTCGGAGGTATGGTATTCCGCTTTTACATAGAAACCCAACAGCTTAAAGACGATAAAGAGCACATTCTGGTAATGCAATTCCAGGTCACGAACCAACTCATAAGGCGTATCGGCAAAGAAGCTTTGCAGTCGCCGAAAGAAAGCATCATAATCGCCGTCATAAACCTCCCGGGCAAACTTCTTGATCTGGAAAGCAGTATCGACCTGGCTCACCGGAGTATAATAAGGTAGAAGATATTTGATAAACCCTTCTTCTACCTCTTTATTGGGAAATCCCAACCGATAGAGCCCGAAGGTTTTGTCGTACCCTTTGATCGTCAGATAACCGCTTTGATAGATTACAGGTATGGGATTTCTCGAAATGGCATCGATGCTGTTCAAAACATCGGCATCCGTTTCTGTATGTGCCATCCGATAAAGGTCGTAATTTGATTTTTGCAATAACTTTACCAGATAGGTTGGAGTACCGGTTTCGAACCAGTAATTATCGAATTGCCGGTATTTAAATGTATTGAGCAAGCTGAACGGGTTGTAGATTCCGGGAGAGTTTTCAACGAAGTGATAACCATCAAAACTCATTTTCAACTCTGTACAGGTTTCTTCATATGTTATACCGAGCACAGAAGCCAATGTATGAATATCACCATCGAAATCACGATGTAATTCCTCTTCGCTGATACCACAAATAGCTACATATGGCCTTCTCATCGAAAGGTCGTCCAGATTATTTAAATCGCTGAACACGCTCACTTTGCCAAACTTGGTCACGCCTGTGAGGAAAGCAAACTGGATATACCTGTCCATACTCTTCATCACTCCGTAAAAGGCTTTCAGGGTATTGCGGTATTCGTTTTGCAGCTCCTCATTGTCGATAGCTTGCAACATAGGTTTGTCGTATTCGTCAATCAGAATGACTACACGCCGTCCCGCCTGCATGCTGGCCCGTTCAATGACACCGGCAAACCGCAAAGCCTGGCCTTTTTCTGCCGGATCGGAACCATATAATTCTTCCCAGGCAGATAGCTTGCGGTTCAGCATGTCGTCCAAATCGCTTACCTGATCATATTTCGCGGCATTCAGGTCGAGATGAAACACCGGATAAGTCAGCCAATCTTTTTCCAACTGTTCGACAGCTAATCCTTCGAAGAGTTCTTTTTTACCTTTAAAATAAGCTTCAAATGTGGATATCAGGAGACTTTTACCAAAACGACGGGGACGGCTCAAGAAATAGTAGCTACCGGTTTTTACCAATCGATACATCAATTCGGTCTTATCTATATACAGATAACCTTCTTTTCTTATTTTCTCGAAATCCTGTATCCCTATCGGGTATTTTCTGGCATACATTGTTTCCATATATCCACGTGTTTAAAAAGTACAGATACAAAGATAGAAATAATGTAGCAATTAAATACTCTTTCTTCATAGCCAAGATAATTTTATGGTTAAAGCCCATCATCATCTTAATAACGATGGGATAGTAATTGATAGTTCATATTTTGGCAGAAGTGAGTCTTTGATAATAGCGACTGATAGTAACTGGCTCCCCTCTTGAGAGGGGGAAGGGGGTGTGTTATAATCCCGCCTATAAACGGGCCTTAATTAATAACACATTAATATATTTAAGCCATCCCTATGTTTTTTGCCGGTTTTATTTACTGGCATTTACACACCCCCTACCCCCTCTCAAAGAGGGGAGCCGGTTACTATCAGTCACTAATCAGATAGCTCAATTTTTTCTAGCTTCGGCATATTGGATCATTATTTTCTAAACATAATCCTATCAGGTATGTATTAGATTTCCTTTACTCCAAGCGTACCTCCTTACTCTGTATATAAGAAACATCCAGTTGCCCGCCGGCATTTCCATTGCTTTCCTGCAAAGGATGAGTCTTGGCACGACTGAGGGATAAGGTGGCTTTGGAAGCGGTCACCTGGTTACCGAGCGTGATACTGATCGATTGGCTGCCTTTATCACGGTTGTAGAGGGTGGTCACTCCGCCATCGTATGAAATGGCAGCTTCCACCATTTCATCGTCCCCGACAGGATCGCCCTCCCAGGTCAGCGTGGTTGAAGTTTTACGGTTGATTGAAGTAAAAGACTCCGGGATGGCAATCGGCTTCACGTCTTTCAGGGTGGCTACATTCGTGAAAACGCTGTCCTTTGCCCGTGTAAAGACGAAAGTCATATCATCCAGTCCGGAGAATGAATAGGTGTAAAAGTAAACACCGACGTTGGCAAAGTTCGGGGTCTTGCCGTTAATCAGGATAGAGGCAGGGCCGTTCAATTTAATGTTTACTCCTGCGCTGTCGTACTTGTTGAAATTCGCTCCGACACGTGTCGTATTATTAGTGATATCGTAAGCGACACCCAGGTTTTGATAGAAAGGAACATCTGCTTCTATATCAGATGAGTCGTCACTGCTGCAAGCGGTAAATGCGGCAGCGGAAATCAGAATGGCGTATAAGAAATACTTTTTCATGTCGTTTGTTTTTAAAATTACTCCTATATAACAAACGAACAGGAAAAAGTTTAATCAGTTTAACATTATCTTTCAGGATTCCAGTTGCAGCAGCAGCTCTTCGATGGTTGCCGCACGCCGGATCTGCCCGTCAGAATCGTGGAGAACGAATGAAGTAGAGGACGGATCACCGGCGTCTATCCAACGCGCCGACTCGATCCCGCTATCCGCATGGATACCGTTCCGTTGAAGAGCCTTCCGTGCCATAGCATATTTCTGCCCCTCACCGACAAGGCGTATTTCGGATTTATACTGGTTGTTGATACGGAACAAGCCGGTTTCGGTATCGAAGATAATCCCCTTGCGGGAGAAGAAACCGCTCAGGTGCCCGCTCAGCGCCAGGTCTTCCGGAGTCCCGGTACTTATGCCTTTGTCGCGATCCATCAGCCAGATCTTATCGGCGATCTGGAGAGCCAGTTCGAGGTCGTGTGTAGAGAGGAAGATCGTTTTATCGGTGGTGCGGGTAAGTTGATGCAGAAGTTGCATGATCTCTACCTTGCTGGGGAAATCGAGGAAGGCGGTCGGCTCGTCCAGGTAGATCACTGGTGTTTCCTGTGCGAGGGCTTTCGCGATCATCACCTTTTGCCGCTCCCCGTCGGAGAGGGTGTGCACCATCCGGGAAGCCAGGTTTTCGATGCGGACGAGGGCGATCGCCTCTTCCACCACCCGCTTGTCTTCCTTTCCCAGGCGTCCCCAAAAGCCGGTGTACGGACTGCGCCCCATCTCTATGAGTTCCCGGACAGACATGTTACGGATGTCACACTTATCTGTCAGCACCACTCCCACTATAGTGCTAAGCTCCTTATCACTATAGTCCTGTATATCGTGACCCAGTAGTGCTATTTCGCCGGACAAACGGGGCTGAAAAGCGGAGAGCGTACGCAATAAAGTAGACTTTCCCACCCCGTTGGCACCCAGCAGGCAAGTTAATTCTCCACTGTATATCGTAGTGGTTATATTGCTTGCTACCAGCCTTGTATCATTCTTGGAACGATAGCCGATAGAAAGGTTGTTTATCCGGATAGTTGCCTCTTTCATACTCATTCGTTCAGTTCGTTTTTGCGTTTGCGGAATAATACGGATGCAACAACGGGAGCACCGACCAAGGCAGTAACCGAGTTGACGGGCAAGGCTCCTTCAAATCCCGGCATACGTGCAATCAGGTTACAGGCCAGCGCCAGGGCGGCACCGACAAACAGGACACCGGGCATCAGCACCCGGTGGTCGGATGTCTGGAAAATAGCCCGGCAGAGATGCGGCACAGCCAATCCCAGAAAGACGATCGGGCCGCAATAGGCGGTAACGATCGCGGTCAGGACACCGGCAGAGGTGATGACGAGCAGGCGTGCCCGTTTAATATTCAGTCCCAGGTTGCGGGCATAGCCGTCACCGAGGAGCATCAGGTTCAATGTCTTTATCAATAGGAACGAAAGAGGGATCAGGATCGCCATAATGATCACGAAAAGCATCATCTGATTACCCGAGACGCGCGAGAAACTCCCCAGTCCCCAGATGACATAGGCCCGTATATCTTCTTCCACACTAAAGAATTTCAATACACCGATCACGGCATTTGCCACGTAGCCGATCATCACACCGATAATCAGCAGCGTCACATTCCCTTTTACCTTCTGTGAGACATAGACGATCAGTGCCATGACAGACAAGGAACCGACTATCGCTGCAACAGACAAAGCGATCTCCCCCATAAAGCCGAGCTTGCTAAGCGCCACACCTCCCAGGCTTCCGCTCAGCAAAACGACAAAGGCCACTCCCATACTTGCACCGGAACTGATCCCCAGCACAGAGGGCCCGGCCAACGGGTTGCGGAAGACGGTTTGCATCTGAAGCCCGCTGATAGCCAATCCGGCTCCGGCAACCAGTGCTGTCAATGCTTGCGGGAAACGTGATTTCCAGATAATATTCTGCCAGGTGACCGGTTCATCGCCATTGCCACATATAATATTCCAGACCGAGTTGAACGGGATGGATACGGAACCCAACACCAGATTAAGGAACAGCAGTACAACGATCGAAACGACGACCAAAAGCATCAGGACAGTGTTAGAATACTTCATCGGCCCTATTTATTTAAGTAGATCATAATAGACAGGGGTGTGATCCGGCAGCAGGTTCGGATGGAAGATATGCAGCAGGTCGCCCAGCACCACTTCCGGTTCGGTCGGCATACTTTCGTAAAAAGGTTTCTCCCGCATATTGCAATAGATCACTCCTTTTTCCTTGAAAGCACGGAAGTCGGCATAACGCGGATCCTGGTCTTTCAGGGCTTTATAGTCATATGTTCCCGGATAGCTGTTCACGATACGCCAGTAGTCGGCCTCGTCAGCCTGGTTATAAACGGTTTCAAAGTCGAGGGTGACACCTCCCGAACGGTCGTCGTCCTTCAGGAAATAGTCGGCACCGGCATCTTTGAATAGTTGCGCCAGGAAGCTCTTCCCTCCTACCGCATACCAGTTACCGCCATGAATCTCACCACTAAAGACGATGGGACGCCGGGTTACCTTACCTTCGGCAGTCAGCTCCTTCAGTTCATTATAGCGGTGCTCGATAGCCGAGAACTTATCATTGGCCTCCTGTTCCATTCCGAGTAACAGACCGACAAATTTGATCCACTCGGCCTGTCCCAGCGGGGTCATTTCCTTATATCCCAGATGCGGGATCAGCGGGATACCGATATCTTTCATTGTCTCATAGCCGCCACGCTTAAAGGGTGAGATCAGGATCAGGTCGGGATTGATACTCATAATCACCTCATTATCGAAGTTGCCTTCGATCCCGATCTTTGCCGTCTTTCCTTCCTTCAACTGGTCGTTGATCGTCCGGTTAAACAGGTGGCGGGTACTGGTGATGCCTACTACTTTATCCTCTGCGCCCAACTTGATGAAATTGGATAGTTGCAGGGAAGTCATACAAATGGCACTACGTACAGGTGTTTCAATCACCATATAATCGGCTGGAATACCTTCCGGCTTCGTCCCACGGGGAACCAACGCATACAGGAAATGAGTGCTTTCTTCATTCTGAGGGTCATGTATATCCATCAGGATATAACCGTCGGCATAGGTCAACTGAAAACCTTCGGCATATTCAGGTGTGATCTGGACCTTACTATCCACCGTAATCGTTTGTTGCGACGATGCATTCTCTTTCTCCTGCTGATTTCCTTTCGATGCGCACGATGCAGCCAATAACGCAAACAGGCAGCAACCTGCCAAATACTTATTCATATTCTATTTGTTTTTATCCGACACAAACCGTCCAAACCCACGAGGACAATCGTTATGCAAAAAATGGCAGGTCTTCTGACTTACTTCCATCCTGAAAGCCTTCCCGATCTCTCCCGGATCAGTGGCAAAAGGTGTTATCAGGATGTTTATAAAGCTTCACAGCAGCGTGGACTGTCCGGGATTTACACCCGGTTCCCTTTTAATCTGTCTCCATGAACAGGAGTTTGACAGAACCTATTTCGATCGCAAAAGTAATAAGAAAAACTGAACCATTCGCATACGGAACTGTTATTTACAGAAAATGGCAGCAATATGGCACTCAATCAGATCGACACTCATTTCTTAATCGCAGCTATCTGCGTAATTTCATCGGCATTAGTGTTTTATACAATCGGTGTTTGGGGCGAACGTATCCAGAAGAAGCTGAAAGCCTGGCACGTGGCCTTCTTTGTTGCCGGACTATTCGCCGATGCGGTCGGAACCGGACTCATGGAACAGATTGCACAGATGACCGGATTGCAGGATAACCTGCACACTATCACCGGAATAATAGCGATCGTCCTGATGTTTATCCATGCCTTATGGGCATTGTGGACTTACTTCAAGGGTTCGCGCAAAGCGAAAGCGCATTTCAACCGTTTCAGCATAGTAGTCTGGTGTATCTGGCTAATTCCCTATTGCATAGGTATCTATCTGGGAATGTCGCTTCATCCGTAATATTGGGCGGCTATTTGTTTGGAGACTTCCGTTATTTTCATCACTTTTGCCCTCCGAATAAAAGCAAAAGCAAATGACACATCCGATCAGTTTCGTTTCATTAGGCCCCGGAGAGCCGGAACTTATTACCGTTAAAGGACTTAAGCAACTTCAGCAGGCAGATATCATCTATTGTCCGGCAACCCGGAATAAACAAGGTACTTCCCTATCGCGTGCGGCAGATATTGTTCGCGCCCTGGAAATCGACGAGACTGCCATCCACTGTTTCATGCTGCCCATGAGCAAAGACCGTACAGAGGCCTGGAAGGTTTACGATACCCTTTACTACGAAGCCGCAGACCGCTACCGGAACGGGCAACGGATCGTTATCGTGGCCGAAGGAGATGCCGGCTTTTATTCTTCTATTCAATATATCTACGACAAATTTACAAAGGCCGGTATTGCCGTACAACGTACCGCAGGAATACCAGCCTTTATAGCAGCCGGCGCATTGGCCGGATTACATATTGTCAAACAGGAAGAGGAAATAGTCGTAATCCCCGGTACACCTTCTGCGGATGAACTGTCAGAAAAGATAAACGCAGGATATGTGATCGTTATCATGAAACTATCCCAATGCGTAGAAGCTGTATATGAATGTATCCGCAGGCATCCGCAAGCCCAGTTCCACTACTTTGAAAACGTTGGAACGGATAAAGAATATTATACTTCCGATAAGCAAATCATCACACAGAAATCGTTTCCCTATTTCTCACTAATGATCATACAGGCTGTATGATACTGCTCAAGCGGTTAATATGATAGCGAAGTGACTGGACAGACTCCCAGTTCTGGTGTCCTGACTTACATAATTCACGTGCACTAACCAACACACCCGATATATGGCTGTTAATCTCTTCGATCTTTTTATTCGTTCCACTGTAAAGAGAATCAAGCTCTTCCGGTGAATAGATGGAAGCAGACTGTGCCAACGATTCAAGCAAGTTCATCTGATAAACTCCGGCCTTGGGGATTAAGTTGCGGATAGCATAATGATGAAGATCCTGGATTTCCTTCTGCTTGGTGGTGTCCCAACCTACATTATTCATACCTCCCGAAGGATTCATCTTCGAAAACATATGGATTCCCAAACAATCTGCGATTGTCCTGATCCATGAACTTGTTTCTGTCTCTCTCAATGCTACTCCTGCAAAACTAAATCTCATTGTTGCCATAATCAAATCTCCTTAATTACATAAACCGAAGTTTTTAAAATTGTTATATACTTTCTTTTTATTGCCAGAAACTTGCTGTTAGTTTCATTTTGTTATTGACATGATGCAAAATTAGGCAAATTATCATGCACCACAACCCTTTACCTGTATTTTAAAGTTCTTTAATACAACTTCTATCCAAATGCTATTATTTTGCCAACTGAAGATTACAAATAAATTGAAAAACGCACAGTTTACTTAACAAAGATACCTCCATGCGCTCTTTTTTGTAACTTTTACCAATATAACACAAAACATGGGGAATAATAGGGTTCCACAACCTTTCATTCTGACATTTTGTTATTTAATTAAAAATAGTATACTTTTGTTCCTTCTTAAACTTACATAAGCACATGAAATCGGATATAGAAATTGCTAGAGAAGTCTCCCTGCGTAAAATAAAGGAAGTTGCTACAGGTTTGGGCATTCCTCGCGAGGAAGTTCAGAACTATGGTCGTTACATCGCCAAAGTGCCTCTTCACCTCATCGATGAAGAAAAAATAAAAGAACACAACCTGATCCTGGTAACGGCCATCACTCCGACCAAAGCAGGTATCGGAAAAACAACGGTTTCTATCGGACTGGCTCTCGGTCTGAACAAGATCGGTAAAAAAGCGGTGGCTGCGCTGCGCGAACCTTCACTCGGCCCGTGCTTCGGTATGAAAGGTGGAGCTGCCGGAGGTGGCTATGCCCAGGTATTACCGATGGAAAATATCAACCTGCATTTCACCGGCGATTTCCATGCCGTTACTTCTGCCCACAACATGATCACTGCACTGCTGGATAATTATATCTATCAGACACGCAATACATGTGAAGGACTGAAAGAGATCAAATGGAAACGTGTACTCGACGTAAACGACCGCAGCCTGCGCAACATCGTATCGGGCTTGGGAGGTTCTGCCAATGGCATACCGACTGAGACAGGATTTGATATCACTCCTGCTTCCGAAATGATGGCTATCCTTTGTCTGGCGACCGACCTGGAAGACTTGAAACGCCGTATCGGTAACATCTTACTGGGTTACACCTACGACGATCAGCCGTTCACGGTAAAAGACCTGGGAGTTGCCGGAGCTATCACCGTACTGTTGAAAGATGCTTTGCTGCCCAACCTGGTGCAGACAACTGAGAATACGCCTGCTTTCGTTCACGGTGGCCCGTTCGCCAACATCGCACATGGATGTAACTCTATAATCGCAACCAAGATGGCGCTTACCTATGGTGACTATGTGATCACGGAAGCCGGTTTCGGTGCCGATCTGGGTGCAGAAAAGTTCTTCGACATCAAATGCCGTAAAGCGGGACTGACTCCGAAACTGACAGTTATCGTTGCTACTGCACAGAGCTTGAAGCTGCACGGCGGCGTGCCTGAAGCACTGATCAAGGAACAGAATATCGAAGGCTTACGCAACGGTTTTGCCAACTTGGACAAGCATGTGGCCAATATGAAACGTTTCGGCCAGGAAGTGATCGTTACTTTCAACCGGTATGCAACCGATACGGACGAAGAGATCGCTCTGGTTGCCGAACATTGTAAGGAACTGGGCGTCGGCTTTGCGATGAACAGTGTATTTGCAGAAGGTGGCGAAGGTGGCGTTGAACTGGCTAAACTGGTTGTCGATACGATCGAAAACAAACCGTCGGCTCCACTGAAAATGGTTTACGAAGATACTGATCCGGTACGCGAAAAGATCAAGAAGGTTTCTGAAGAAATCTATGGCGCAGCATCGGTTACTTACACGACTCTTGCCGACAAAAAGATCAAACAGATCGAAAGCCTGGGTATCTCCCACTATCCGATCTGCATTGCTAAAACCCAGTATTCATTCTCTTCCGACCCGAAAGCGTACGGCGTTGCCAAAGATTTTGAATTGAAGGTGCGCGACGTTGTTATCAACAATGGTGCGGAAATGATCGTTGTTATCATGGGTGAGATCATGCGTATGCCGGGACTTCCCAAAGATCCGCAAGCTAAACGGATTGACATCGTAAACGGATTGGTTGAAGGATTGAGCTGATCTTTCAAAAGATATAGAACAGGAAAGGCGACCTTTATAAGGATCGCCTTTTTTATTTCATTTGCGTTTATCGAAATAATTCTTGAAGAACAATATCTGATAATCTATTGAATTACGCCAGTAATCCCCATTATGCGCTCCGGGGCGAACAAGGAAATCATGGTCTATTTTATACTTCAGCAGTTTCTTGTGGAAATCGTTGTTCACTTCAAAAAAGAAATCACTATATCCGCAATCGATGATGAGTGCCAGGTCGCCATTCTTCAGGCGGTCGATCTGGTTGATGGCCGTATGGTTATCCCAAACTTCCTGGTTTTCGCTTTCTTTTCCTAACCAGTCACTCATATGCCAGTTATTCGGGAAAGGGCGGATATCCACACCACCGCTTGTACTCCCAGCCGCTCCGAAGATATCTTTATGGCGGAACGACAACCACATAGCGCCGTGACCGCCCATACTCAATCCGGTAATGGCACGCCCTGTGCGGTTTTTAATAGTCGGATAACTGGCATCTATATAATCGATAAGCTCTTTCGATACAAATGTCTCATAGCGATAAGACGGATCGACCGGGCTATCCCAGTACCAACTGTTCTTGCCATCCGGACAAACGAACATAATTCCATACTGATCGGCAATCTCCGGTAAATTGGGTTTTACGGAAATCCATGTTTTCGCATTTCCTCCATGCCCATGCAATAAGTAAATAACAGGAGCTGTCGTTTTTCCTTTTCCCGGCGAAATAACGATTGTCTGAATATCTTTATTCATGGCATCACTATGCACATAGATAGTATCGACTACTGCCGCCTGCAGAGACAGGGCAAAAAACGCTATAAGCGATAAAAAGAACACCTTTGCTTTCATAAATCAGATTAGAATTTTAATATTGAAAGCAAAGGTATTTATTTTTATTTAAAACACCTCTTTCCAGTGCTTCAGGTTTGTATCGATCGTATCCATAACTTCTTTGGAACGTCCCTGCATCAGGAGCTTGTACATTGTCTGTGCAAACCCGAGCATCTGGGTAAACTCTATTTTCGGAGGCATAGCGAGCGCGTTCGGATCAGTCATAATATTGACCAGGACAGGGCCGTCCGAAACGAAAGCCTTTGTTAATGTCGGCAACACATCATCCGGATTGCATACATTGTAGCCTGCCATTCCCATCGAAAGAGCCACCCGTGCGAAATCAGGATTCAACATCGTAGTTTGCCAGTCGGGTAATCCGGCTACTTCCATTTCGAGTTTGACCATTCCGAGCGAACGGTTATTGAACACAACCAGTTTGATAGGTAATTTATATTGTACGATCGTCGCCAGGTCGCCCAGTGACATGGAAAGCCCACCGTCGCCACATAAGGCAACCGCCTGACGTCCCGGATAAGCCAGTGCCGCCCCGATAGCCTGAGGCATGGCATTCGCCATAGAGCCATGATTGAAGGAGCCCAACATCTTGCGCTTTCCGGTAGCCTGCAAATAACGTGCTCCCCATACGCAGGTCATCCCTGTGTCGACGGTAAAGATGGCATCGTCCGAAGCCAGTTCATTGATAACGGAGATCACATATTCCGGTTGGATCTTTTCTTCTTTGCCCTTCACTTTCGCTGCCGATCTCAAGTTGTCTTTCACCTTTTCATAATGCGCCAGTTGTTCGCGGAGAAAGGAATCGTTTTTCTTCTGCTGAATAAGGGGAAGTAGTTCCGTCAAAGTATCTTTCACATCACCGCAGAGTCCCATTTTTATTTTGGCACGACGTCCGAGACGGTTGGCTTTGATATCCACCTGCACGATCGTATTGTTTTGCGGCATAAAGGCTTCATAAGGGAAATCCGTTCCGAGCAAAAGCAATACTTCGGCTTCATGCATACTATAGTAACCGGAAGGCATTCCCAGCAAGCCTGTCATACCTACCTCGTTCGGATTATCATATTGTATTTCCATCTTGCTTTTAAAGGAATAAGCGACAGGAGCATTCAGAAGCCGGGATAATTCTACCAATTCCTTATGCGCGTCTTTGGCTCCTATTCCACAGAAGAGGGTAACCTTTTCCGCTTTGTTCAGCAAGTCAGCCAGTTTACCGATCTCTTCAGCGGAAGGGCAAACACGTTGCCGGGTCGGAAACGGAAGCAGGGAAGACTCTCCTTCGCTGGCTGTCATCGAAGTCAGGTCGCCGGGTAAGCCGATCACGCCTACTCCACGAAATGAGAGAGCGGCTTGTATGGCACCCTGCAACATACGGGGGAATTGTTCGGGCGTGGTCGCCACCTGATTATAATGGCTGCAATCTTCAAACAATTTGATTGTATTGGTCTCCTGAAAATACTCCGTTCCAAACTCATGAGTCGGCAATGTGGATGCGATGGCAAGCACAGGAGCCCCCGAGCGCTGAGCATCATAAAGTCCATTGATCAGGTGCACATGCCCCGGGCCGCTACTTCCGGCACAACAGGCCAGTTCACCATTCAATTGCGCTTCAGCCGCAGCGGCATAAGCACCGGTTTCTTCGTGACGGACATGAATCCATTTGATCTTTCCATTTTTTCGTACAGCTTCGTTTACTTCATTCAAACTGTCACCCGTGACGGCGTAAATACGTTTGACACCTGCCTTTTCCAGTGTGTCTACTAATTGTTCTGCTACATTCTTTGCCATATTGATATTTACTTTTTCTTTTATGTTTTGTTTATAAAAGAACTATGGCAGAAAGCAAAATGTTTTGAGAATACAGTTTATAAATTTAAGAAAATAATTTTAAGTGTATACCAGTCCTTTTTCATTACAAAATACTACCTTTGCAGCGATTGTTTAGGGAAATAGTATGGGAACATCCAAAGAAATGACTTCCGGACGGGCACTTCCGCTGATCTTCAGTTTTGCCATGCCGGTACTTTTAGCAAATCTGCTTCAACAAACTTACTCTTTAATCGATGCGGCTATCGTTGGTAAATTTTTAGGGATCGGCGCTTTCTCCGCAGTTGGGGCAAGTACGTCCGTTATCTTCCTTATCATCGGATTCTGTAACGGCTGTTGTGCGGGTTTCGGAATTCCGGTGGCACAAAAGTTCGGTGCGCGGGATTACAATACGATGCGGCGTTATGTGGCTATCAGCTTACAACTGGCAGCTATCATGTCGGTAATCATTGCCGTCGTGACGTGTATTTACTGCAAGGATATTTTAAAGATCATGCAGACACCGGAGAACATCTTTACAGATGCTTATTTTTATCTGTTGGTAACTTTTATCGGTGTGCCGTGTACCTTCTTCTATAACTTACTTTCCAGCATTATCCGTGCCCTGGGCGATAGTAAGACGCCCTTCTGGTTCCTGCTCTTTTCAACGATTCTCAATGTGATCCTCGATCTGGTTTGTATCCTGATCTTCAAATGGGGAGTTGCCGGAGCAGCGATTGCAACACTTCTTTCGCAAGGTATTTCGGCTGTCCTTTGTTTTATCTATATGTACCGCCGCTTCGAGATCTTGCAGGGAACGCGTGACGAACGGAAGTTCAACGCGCGGTTGGCAGGCAATCTGCTTTGGATAGGCGTTCCGATGGGGCTTCAGTTTTCTATTACAGCGATCGGCAGCATCATGTTGCAAAGTGCGAATAATGCACTCGGGTCGGCCAGTGTCGCAGCGTTTGCTTCCGCAGTTCGAATAAAGTCATTTTTCATGTGTCCTTTCGAGAGTCTGGGTATCGCAATGGCAACCTACACCGGACAGAACTATGGTGCAGGAAAGCCCAAACGTATCTGGCAAGGAATCAAGGCCAGTGGCCTGATGATGATCGTTTATGCCGCCTTCGCCTTTATCGTCCTGATGCTGACGTCAGAACGGCTCACATTGATATTCGTCGATTCCACTGAGTCAGAGGTTATTTCTAAAGCTGTTCAATATATGCATGTGTCATGTTCCTTCTTTCCTATCCTTGGTACTCTTTGCATACTGCGATATACGATTCAGGGAGCAGGATTCACTAATCTGGCTATGCTTTCGGGGGTTTCGGAGATGGTTGCCCGTACACTGGTCAGTATTTATGCAGTACCGGCTTTCGGCTTCCTGGCAGTCTGTTTCGGCGATGCAACAGCCTGGGTTGCAGCCGATCTATTTTTAATTCCGGCATTTATATATGTATATAAGAAGATAAAAGAGATAAAAAGAGTAGAGATAGATGGAATTTGACTAATATTGCACTATCGTAAAGAAAAGGATCATGAATATAAACTAAAAGCATCCCGGAACAATGAAACAGGTAGAAATTATTTCAGAAAACCAAGTCTACACCGCACTTAATATCGGCAGTTTAGATAAATTGACAGAACATTCCCTGATCCATCCGAAGACAGGACAGGAAATAGTAGGAAAAGTATTCCTTAAAGACAGCACAAAAGCTACCGGAACAGAAATTTCATTTTCTACACTTCCACCTAAAACGGAACTCTCCTATTTTCATATTCATAAGGAAAACGAGGAAACATATATCATCCTTAAAGGATCGGGTGATTTTCAGGTTGATGATGAATGTTTCCCTATAACAGAGGGAAGTGTGATCCGTGTAGCTCCAGCTGCTAAACGAGGCATGAGAAATTCGTCTGATGAAACCATGATTTATATGGTCATTCAGTCACGGGAAGGTTCATTGAATCAATATTCTTCCGAAGACGGGGAAAGAGTTCCCTGTGAGAAGAAGTGGAAATAAACAGTTATCAGATTGCTCCCAATGCTATCGCAATAAAGCTCGGGCCATTAATTACTCCGTGAATGATAACGCCCGTCCAGGTGTTTCGTGTTTTCTGGACGATATAGGGCTGGATAAACATCATAGGTAATAAGATAACCCAGAGCTGCCAACCGAAGGCCAGATGAAAAAGGCTCCATCCTGTCCCTTGAACGACCCATGTATATCGACCGAAGATCAGTTCCTGGCGTGGCTGCATAACACCTCGCCAGAGTATTTCTTCTCCCATTATATTAAATATCCAAAAGACGAACCAGACAGCCAGTAACCAGTAACGCCCGGCACTCAACGGTTCAAACTCCATAAATGAAGGCGTATAATCGAGTTTGTCTACAAATAAGGTAATTATACCCATAACTACAACCATCCCTATTCCGGTAATCAGTATCCCGAAAATACTCCACATCCAATCCGGCCCGGTCATTCTGACAAACCGCATTCTTTTATACCACGTCCGGGAGTTCAGCTTATACCTTTCCGATTTAAGTATTGCCATTGCTAGAAGAATAAGAGGCAGGAAAATACCGAGCGCACCAATAACAAACCAAAACAAGATCGGTTCCAGACCGGTCTTTTCTCTTAAATAGGGTATCGTATAATGAGTTTGAAGCCACATAAGCAATGCGGCAATGATATATATGGAAAATGAATAAAATAATTTCATTCCTGAAAGTGGTTTCATACGCATAGAGTTTTGGCAAATATAACATTTATATATCTGATTATGAAACCATAATGGATAATATAGGATATTTTGACAGCAATTTCTTATGTTTAAAGGAGTCGTAAGTAGCATCCGGTCAGTTTACTTTTACCGGGAAAAACAAGAAAAAAAACGAATTATCAAAAAAAACAGGTATTCATAGTGCTAGTTCAAAAAATAGTTGTACATTTGCTATTGAAAAACGTAAATTTTTTCATAGTTAAGGTTTTGGTTAAGAAATGGCCCACTTGTGAAAGTTAGCCATTTCGTTTTTTATATACCTACCTGTTCTTGTATTTCTTCCCTGCTCAAACACACGATATTTAGATATGAATCCCATAATCATGCTTAACTTCATCCATTACGAAAGTGCTTTCCAGAGAACCCAGACTATCGATCGTTCCCAACACATTCAGAATGAACTCCTGATAATACTTCATACTCGGCGCATGGATTTTTAAGAGATAATCATAACGTCCGGATATATTATAACATTCGGTCACCTGGGGAATGTCCTGTATAATTCGTGTGAACTCCGCTGCAATGTCCCGATTCAGCTTACTTAACTTCACACTACAAAATACGACAAATCCCTGGTTCAGCTTCTCTGCATCCAATACGGCAATATACTTCTTTATATATCCTCCATTTTCAAGACGTTTGAGACGCTCAAACACGGGTGTCGACGAAAGACTTACGCGGGAAGCCAACTCTTTTGTCGTCAGCCGGGCGTTCTCTTGCAGCGTACGAAGAATCTGCAAATCTGTTTTGTCCAAAGTATCCATAGAATAAAATTCTTTACAAGAGGCTTTTTTAATATTCTCTCAGTTTATATTTTCTTTATTAAGATACAAAAATAGTGTTATTATCCATATTTACAGTAAATATTGTTTGATATATCTACATACAATAATTTTGCAAGAAAATAATTCAAAAACAAATCAATTAAAAATAGACAGTTATGGCAACAAAGAATTTGCATTTCGAGACATTACAACTTCATGTAGGACAAGAGCAAGCCGATCCGGCAACAGATGCACGTGCAGTTCCTATCTACCAAACTACTTCATACGTGTTCCACAACTCCGCACATGCAGCAGCTCGCTTCAGCTTACAGGATCCCGGAAATATTTACGGGCGCCTGACCAATTCCACACAGGGCGTTTTTGAACAGCGCGTAGCTGTACTTGAAGGCGGCGTAGCCGGACTTGCTGTTGCTTCAGGAGCCGCAGCTATCACATACGCATTTGAGAACATCACCCGTGCAGGCGACCACATTGTTGCCGCCAAAACCATTTACGGAGGAAGCTACAACCTGCTGGCACATACGCTGCCCGCTTACGGCATAACAGCAACATTTGTCGATCCCACCGATTTATCTAACTTTGAAAAGGCTATCCAAGAGAATACAAAAGCCATTTTCATCGAGACGCTGGGTAATCCCAATTCCAATATTATTGACATTAAAAAAGTTGCCGATATCGCCCACCGCCATAAAATACCACTGATCGTCGACAATACATTCGGCACACCTTATCTGATCCGCCCCATTGAGCACGGTGCAGATATTGTTGTACATTCTGCCACGAAGTTTATCGGCGGACATGGCTCTTCACTGGGTGGTGTAATCGTCGACTCCGGGAAATTCGACTGGGTGGCATCCGGCAAGTTCCCTCAACTAACCGAGCCCGATCCCAGTTACCACGGCGTACGCTTTGTCGATGCTGCGGGCCCGGCTGCATATGCGATCCGCATTCGTGCCATCCTGCTGCGTGATACGGGAGCAACCATTAGCCCGTTCAATGCATTCATTCTGCTGCAAGGATTGGAAACGCTCTCCCTGCGTGTGGAACGCCACGTAGAAAATGCGCTGAAAGTAGTAAATTATCTGAAAAATCATCCGAAAGTAAAGAAGGTGAACCATCCGGCATTGCCCGATCATCCCGACCATGCGCTCTACGAACAGTATTTCCCCAACGGAGCAGGTTCCATCTTTACATTCGAAATAAAAGGAGGACAAGAAGAGGCACACCGTTTTATCGACAGCCTGGAGATTTTCTCTCTGCTGGCAAATGTTGCTGACGTGAAATCACTGGTTATCCATCCGGCCAGCACCACACATTCGCAACTCAACGCACAGGAACTGGCCGAACAGGAGATTTATCCGGGAACAATCCGCCTGTCGATCGGCACGGAACATATCGAAGATCTGTTGGCAGACTTAGACCAGGCGTTTGCAAAAATTCATGTGTAATCAATCAGCCAGAAACTTTTCATATCCTTTCAAATATGGTGTTTGAAGGCATTGTTTCTCGCCCGATGAAATAATGTCTTTAAGCATCTTCCCCACTTCGTCCTGCGAATTAGCCAGATAGCCATCAAACATAGCCTGCATGGCTTCATCACGAAACACTTTTCTTACAATCGGATAGCAAATAAACAGAGGCAAATAATACAGTTTATTCACTTTCTCCTTCTTAGGATCGATTCCTAATGCGGAACAAACATGGAAACCCTCTCTGATAGCCTTTATCGTCTCTTTGGCGATGGATGGGCTTTTCAGAAATGCTTCCGTTTTGCCTCCTGCTCTAATGATCCCGGCCGAAAGTGCGGCAATAAAAGCACAATGAGGAAGAAGCCATGTGATGATCTGGTTGGAAACAAATGGCTTCATTCCGGCATCTTCCATCACTCTTGCTATTTCCCGAACACGAGGAGTTATTTCGCCAGTCGGTTCGCCAAGCATTGTCTTTGAATATTTCGAGCCGGAAATAACCGTGTTATTGCCTTCCCGGTCTTTTCCTCCTCCTGCCATAAAAGGGAAACCGAATAAATATTGTCCCGGAGCCAGATATTTGCTTATCTTATCAAGATCATCATACCATATATTCTGGAAAAAGAGAATATGGGCGTTTCCCGCCGATTCCTTAAGGACAGGCAAGATTTCTTCCAGATGGAGACTGTTTGTCGTAACAATAATATATTCAAAATCATTGTCGGCAGAAAGTGTTTCAATGGCTCCGGGACGAAAAACTGCTTCTTTGATCGTCCCCGTCCCATTCCTGAAATCCGTACAACGGATACTTATCCCCTTCTCTTCAATCGGTTGCTTCTTACCTTTTCTGACCAGAACACTGACATCATAGCCCGACTCAGCCAATTGCCAGCCATAAGTAGAACCGATCACACCTGCTCCGTAAATTAGAATCTTCATAATAAAATATATTTGTTTATTCACTCGGAAGGAAGGTCTACAAAAGCCGAACGGAACGCCCCATGATATTCCGAATACGTGGGATCGCAGGCTCTCATCAGTCCGGCCGGTGTGAATCCGGAGAAATCTTTCAATTCCTTTATCAGGTGCGACTTATCATAATAGCCACATTCGCAAGCCAGTTCAGCGACCGTCATATCGGTATGCAGCTGTAGGAAACGATGCAATTTCTGAAAACGTACGATCTGTAGGAAATCCTTTGGATTGATCCCTATATTTTCAAGAAAAAGACGTTTAAACTGTTTGTAGCACAGGCAGGCTGTCTGTGCCAGACGGTTAACATCCGTATCTCCGCAGCAGATAGAGTCGATTACCGCACTGATCCGTTTATCTTCCTGTTTATCTAACCGGTAAATACGGCTGATCAGAAACTGCTCGATCAATCCGACACAGGCTGGATCATCTGTTGCTTCATTCAAACGTTGCTCCAATTCAAGCCAATCCAGATCGCTCAATGCATCCAGCGAAGCGTAACTGTTATTCAACTCGTAGAGAGGCGTTTTGAAAAACAGATTCGCTCCCGCCGGTTTAAAGACAATACAGATTAAATCAACCGTTCCTGAAAAGACGAGGTCTGTATACCCTGTTGTCATGCCGTAAAGATGTGACTCAGGCAGAAAACCTTTTGCTTGTGACGAATAGGTACGATTCCCCCGGTGAAAACTTAAAGCCATGCAACCGAACGGAACCAGACGCTGTGAACTTTGCACAACCTCTTCCATCCGCAAGAACCAATATTGCTTCACATACGGAGCAAGCAACACAGAGGGCTGTATGACTTTAAACCTATCCATTTCGGGGACAAAGTTATAGTATTGCCGGACTCATCAGGTGTAAAAAAGGGACATTCGACTAACTTGGCGATATTTATGATTTATCACTACGAGCAAGAGCAAGAGTCAGTGCCCGAAAGACATGTGAATAATCTTCTGAGTGACTCATCTTTACAATGTGTCTGATTAACTCTCCGTGAATGTTCTGTATTTCCATATTGTTCACTTTCTGTGAATTCTCAGGTAATACACCACTTAGTTTCATTTTTGATAAATTATTCATCTGTACAATTTTAATCTGACTCTTACTCATTATATTATTCCGGCATAAAGGTAGACTTTACCATATTTCTGTAAAGCGTTAATAGACCAACCTCTCTATTCCGGGGATGAAACAGGGAATAAAGTCGATAAACGACTGAATAACATTTATAATTTCCCTATCAGTTCTGCAATACCGAGAGCGCATTCTACAACTCGTTCACAGTTGACTATGCTGAGATTATCCTTTGCCGTATGTGTGATGTCCTGGCACTCCATATGCTCAATAAACCAGTTGGAACTTACAGCAATCGCCGGACGGTCATTCTGCAGAAAAATGCTGTGATCTCCCTGATACCAGGGAAGTCCTTCCACAATCTCCGGAGTATTCCGGATTACCCCATCCATAGCCTGCTGCATATCTGCAGAAAGCCCGAATGCAGAGAAACAAGAATAGCCTTCTTTATATCCGGCTCCATCAATATTAATGTTCAACAATATATCATCAAAATGAGCTATATTCTGTTCAATATAATTGACTTGTCCGGGAGCGGCATAATAATCTTCCCCATTGAAAAGAACCAATTCGACCGGATATCGAGTGTCGCTATCTTTCAGCAACTCCGCAAGCAGCAGAACAGCCGTAACTCCTGTCGCATTATCTATTGCTCCCGGGGTTCCGATTTTTGTATCAATATGGGCAGTGATAATGATCCTGTCTTTCGTCCGGCTGTCTTTTCGCGCAATCACGTTAAATGCAGTCTCCGGGATTCGCACCGCCCCTGAGACGAGTTCCACCATTTGCCCTGTGCAGGCCAACAACTTTTCACCTTCGGTATCTTTCATGTAGACTGACGGAATATCGAAGTCTCCATCCTCGAACAACGGGAAAGGATACACACCGCCGGCCGTTGCCGAATTACGTTCCGTTGCACTGATCAACGCTTTAGGGGCGCCATTCTCCAACACCGAAACCAGATGTTGATGTTCTTCCGGATTCCAGAAAGGAAAGTTTTTAGGAGCGATCTGTTGGGAAGCGATTTCTCCGTACAACAGTACGATTTTATCTTTGATATCTGCTTTTTCCAATTTGCCGACTGTATCCACCGCTATTAATTCTCCTTTTACGGAACATCCCAATGAATAATGGGAGGAAAAAACATCGAACGATTGTTTCCCGCAGGTCAGTGACGCCCCTTCCGTTTTCCAGTCTATCACGGAGAGCTCAGTCTCTTCAACCTGCCACCCCGACAATTGTAATACTTTTTTTGCATAGGTCGTGGCCTGCCGATTCTCTTCACTTCCTACACGGCGTTCACCGATTTCCGAACATAAAACCTGCAAGTGTGCTTCCACTTTGTCTCTTAATGCTTTTTTATCCATATCTTTGTTTGTTTATTATGTGCCGACAAAGGTAGAACCCCTAAAATCATTGGTATTGGAAAAAAGAGACAAAACATCGATCATGCAAAAAACAATCTTCAGTATAAATAATATACCTGCCATCTTGTGGGGTGAAGTCTCTGAAAAAGTCGTTCTTGCCATTCATGGGAATATGTCGGACAAAGCGGATGTCCCGATCAGGATCGTAGCTGAAAATGCGTTGGCAAATGGCTGGCAGGTTTTGAGTTTTGACCTGCCGGAACATGGAGATAGAATAAATGAAGATACACCCTGCAAAGTTCAGTACTGCGTTGAAGATTTAAGGGTCGTCATGCAATACACTAAAATGAACTGGAAACATATCCGTTTATTTGCCAACAGCATGGGTGCTTATTTCAGTCTTTTGGCCTATCCAAACGAGCCGATAGAAAAAGCCTGGTTCCTCTCCCCGATCGTCGACATGCAACGTCTTATCCAAAATATGATGATGTGGTTTTCCGTCACGGAAAAAGAGTTGGAAAGCAAACAGACAATTTCCACTCCCATCGGACAAAATTTGTATTGGGATTATTATTGCTTTGTAAGGGAACATCCTGTTTCCCGTTGGGAAATACCGACACATATCCTGTATGGCAGCAAGGATGAACTCTGTGAAAGGGATATTATATCTAAGTTTACAGAATTATTCGCTTGCCAACTGGAGATTGTACAGGGATCAGAACATTATTTCCATACACAAGAGCAATTGATGATATTGGATGAATGGCTGAAACGTACGGTATAAAAGGGATTTGAATATATTTACGTAACTGGTTACATATTTTTCGCGAAATATTTGCCAGTATTATTTAAAGCCCATATATTTGCGTAATCAATTACGTATCTAATAACACAAATTCTACATATATGGACTTTTTTAATCAGACAGGCAAGATGGCTATCGGTAGCAGACTACGTATGTTAACCGATAAAATAACAATGGATGCAGCTTCGATCTACGAAATGTTCGGGGTAGACCTCAAACCAAAATGGTTTCCCGTATTCTTCGTTTTATCCCAAGGAGAAGCAAAAACAATCACCTCGATAGCAAAAGAGATCGGACACTCCCACCCTTCGGTAAGTAACATTATTAAAGAAATGGTAGCCAAAGGACTGGTAAAAGAAACCAAAGACCAGTCTGACGGAAGAAGAAATGTAGTTGCATTATCTGCTAAAGGGAAAAAGATGTCAGATTCGTTTACAGAACAATGTGTGGATGTTGCTGCCGCCATCGAACAAATCACCCGACAAACAAAGAATGACTTATGGAAAGCAATTGAAGAATGGGAAAATCTCCTATCGGATAAATCCTTGCTGCAACGGGTAAAGGAAGAAAAACGGGTAAGAGAAAGTAAAGATGTAAAAATAGTTGCATACGAACCGTGCTACCAGATTGCTTTCCGTTCGCTTAACGAAGAATGGATAACGGCCCATTGGAACATGGAAGAAGCCGATTACAAGGCATTGGATCATCCGCAAGAATACATTCTGGATAAAGGTGGTCACATTTTTATCGCCCTTTACAAAGGCGAACCGGTCGGTACATGTGCTTTATACAAAATGGAAGATCCGCTTTATGATTACGAACTGGCCAAACTGGCTGTCAGTCCTAAAGTGCAGGGTAAAGGCATCGGTGTGATATTATGCGAAACAGTTATAAACAAAGCGATAGAATTCGGAGCAAAAAGACTTTTTCTGGAAAGTAATACAATTCTGAAGCCTGCCATTCATCTATACAGGAAGTTGGGTTTTAAAGAACTGGCAGAATTGCACCCTGCTTACGAAAGAGGTGATATACAAATGGAATTAATCGTGGAATAACGAATGGTGTCTCCATCCGAAGATAATACAAACAAGGAAAAGTAAAACAATGATCCCAACACAGGCACGCGGACTTTGGGATTTTTCGGTTTGGCTGTTTTCCAGCCGGGCATGCAGTTGTTCGTTTTGTTCTTCGTATTGATAAACCAGGGCTTGCAGGCTGTCGCAGGTGGCGGAGACAAACAAGGTGTCGTGCAGGAAACGGATTTCAGCGGTTGCCTGCCCGCTTTTCTGCACAAAAGCGGCTCCGGAAGGCAGTTCTTTCAGCCTGCCGACAGGGATCGTTAAGCGGGCACGGCTTTCAGGGATTTTAGTTGTCCAGACAGATAACCGGCTGGTTTGCCGTAAACTATCGGTTTGTTGCCGGGATGAATTGGTTTGTTTGCGGGTCGAACAGTTTGCAAAAAATAGGATGATGAAAAAGAATAGGCTGAATTTCATGGGATAATAGAATAATTTATAGGTTGTAAAAAAGTATCCTGTTCCCGTGCTTGACACGGGAACGCATAATAAACGGCCGTATAACCACTGATTGATAAGGCCTGTCCTTTTGCGACCCCGTGTCAAGTACGGGGACAAGAAGCTCTATTTGTAAAGTACCTGCCTGCGGTTAAACTTTTCTTGAACAAATATCCGAATGTCGGATGCTCGATAGTAAGTCTTATGGCTAATCATAAAGTAGGGAAGTTTACCTGCTGTAAATACGCTATAATTTGTTGGGTGTATTGAGATTGTTCTCTTACTGATATTATATTCATAATGTTGTCTATTATATGTTCCTTTTTCTATTTGCAGCAATTATAACTAATGCTTGCGGCAAAAACAGCCAAAAATCGGAAATCGGCTCTATGATACATCCAACCACAGCAAACGCCAAAATACAATACCCCAAAACCAGAGGTGCGGGTTTCTGCTCTTTTTTGATATAGCATTGGAGTGTTAGCCCCCAAAGAATAACTATAATCCCACATATTAAAAAACAAAGGGCGAAAGCACGGCTGTAACTGTCATCTGTGGAGTTTATTAATCCATCTTTTATCATGTCCGTAAAGTCCTCTTTCCCAAGTAATAGTGCATATACTGTGTGGATTACTCCTGTTATAACAAGAAATGTCCTACTGTATTTCCAAAGTTTCATATTTTCATTCATTGTCATAGATAATATTTTATTAATGTGCTTTTATAGTCTTTATTACTTTTTCTTATAGTTCTGATGGAGTTGTGTTTGCCAAATTTTTAGCTTCTTTTACAAAATGGGAAAAGTCGGTATATCCCAATTCGTCGTATAAATCATAACTACCATTTGCACGATAGTTCTTCAATGCAGTTTTAAAGCGTAAAGCTTTAAAGCATTGTTTGGGTGATATACCTAATACTTCTTTGAAATATCTATTGAGTGTAGGATTTGACACACCAACTTCCTTACTTACTGTGTTCAATTTGTAATTACGGTTAGTATTGATATAGTAAATTGTTTTTATTACAGTGTTGAGTTTGAAATCAGAACTAAAGATTTTCATATTACTTAAAATCCAATTCTCTACAAACTGAACTCGCTCGGCAAAAGAGCTTTGCAATTTTAGTTCGTCTATTACTTTTTGATTTAGATACTTTTGCAGAGACAAATGATTATCCACCAAAGTTGAAATATCTTTAGATAAACAGGAGTACAAAACTCCCGGCTTGAATTTTATTGAAAATTCATGGGTTCCGGGAGCGTGTATTACAGTGATCGCTTCTGTTAAGCTACCAGATATCTTATCACCCGATGTATCAATTATACCATGTTCACGATGTACTTTGAATGTCTGACTACTATCGGAGATATAAATTGAAACTAAGATATTAGCATTGGGCAAAGCCACAAGTGAAAATGGAGTTATAGAATTGTTAGGAGTACATATTTCAAAATAATACTCAACAATATCCTTTAATTCAAAACAAGGATATTTAATCTCTACTTGTTCTTCATCTTCAAATATGACTTTACTCTTTACCATGTTTATTTAGGTGATATAATACCTGAATACCAAGCCCGAATGTCATCATTCGCTCTTTTTTGTTGGTTAATAGCTGTTGTGTCCAATCAAGCAATCCACCGTCAGCAATTTCAATAGTATTGCCGCCGATCACTATTTGCTGCTTTATTCTGAAACCATGATAATAGTTATTATCATGTTCCGGTGCTATAACCAAGACCTCAAGATTACTATTTTTTTCCCGGACATACGATATTGATTCCATTATTAGTGGGCTTTGACTGTCATAACCTTTGCATGGAATAATCTCATAATATATTTTCTCCACACCGTAACTTTTACATATTTCATATGATGTAGTTAAATGTTTTAATAGTTCTTCTTTCTCAAAATTAAAGCTACCAGTATCTCTGCCGCATGAAATAAGGGCGAGAACAGTAAAATGAGGAGTGAAATTAGGATTATTAAATACCTGTGTCCTTATTACCCGTGAAATGTTGCTGTAATTATAGGTTTTGTTATCTAATTCTCCTTTTTTCTTTAACGATGCGTAATGCAATGCTATTGCATTTGTCGGGTCTGCCTGTACTTCTGTGTTTCTTAAAGAAGTAAGGACTTTTTTCTGATCTACTGTTGCTATAACACTACTTGTCCCAAACTGAGCGACCGGGGAAAGTTCTATGGGTTCAAATCCTCTACCTGCTATTAATTTATAGCACCGTAATTCATTTTCTTTATATTCTAAAACATCTTCTAATAAGGCGGGCTTAACAAGCTTGTTGCCCTCATATTTACTTAGTAAAGATGAGGGAGTTTCCTGTTGAACACGCTTGTTAAAAACGTCCAGTAAAACAGTGTTCAGTTCCGACCCGCTTAATTCATCGGACAACACTTTAACTATATCTTGCAAATCTAATTTACTAATAATGTGATCGCCTATATCTTTTTTCATTTTTTCCTAATACTATATAAATGTTCATCAACTATTTGTCCCTCTTTTATAACCGAGGACTTAATAATGGCTTCCTTTTCAAAACTTTCATTGAGCCTATATTATACTCGTAAATTTTCGCATAAATCCTCAATAAGTTAAGTTCTTCAAAAGCAAATTTTATCAATAACCTTACCGCTTCGGTGGCATATCCTTTGCCCCAATAAGGTTCTCCAATCCAATATCCAATTTCTGCATTAATACGATATACGCCATACTGTGGTATTAGGCTGCAACAACCAACGAATGTATTATTCTCATATATCCCGAAGACGTTTCCTAATGATCCATTTGTAGCTAAATCAAGAAATGTAGTAGCATCTTCAATCTTATAAGGATATGGAAAGGTGTCCCGTAAGTTTACAGCGATAGCGTGATTATTTGCTAATTGCTGTATATCCTCAGGTGGAGTTAGGTTTATATTTTGTAATCGTATCATTTTAATGTACTTATTGTTTTTGCAAAGGTAATCTCATATGTCATATTAATAAGTGTAAAAATGAATCAATCTGCTAATTCTTTTAATAGCCTAATCATTAATCAAATTTGTTCTAATAGTTAATCCTGAATTTTATCTTTTAGTTCTTTTTTTAATTCTGATGGAATATCATTCCAGTGTAAGT